>Ga0184639_10000005_pt1 | contig 224462 bp, 206 predicted proteins | sample PLM31_170_b2_FD_133155 | JGI IMG/M metagenome (GOLD analysis project Ga0184639, IMG submission 133155) | Groundwater sediment microbial communities from an aquifer in East River, Colorado, USA - PLM3-1_170_b2 | ecosystem: Environmental > Terrestrial > Soil > Riparian zone | place: USA: East...
GGTGACTACTAAGGGGCGGGCTAAGATTATGGATTTTGGTTTAGCTAAGTTAAAAGGAGCCACTAAACTGACTAAAGCCGGAACTACTTTAGGAACTGCCGCTTATATGTCGCCGGAGCAGGCATCCGGAGAAGAAGTTGACCACAGGTCCGACATTTTTTCATTTGGAGTGGTCACGTATGAACTTCTTACTGGACAACTTCCCTTTAAAGGAGAACACCAGTCAGCCATTATATATTCCATTTTAAATGAAGAGCCTCAACCAGTAGCAAGATTTAATAATAAGGTTTCAGCGGAAATAGACCGAATAGTTTTTAAAGCATTAAGCAAAGATAGAGAAGAAAGATACCAGCATATAGAGGACCTGCAAGCAGATTTAAGAAAAGAGAGGAAAGGTTTAGAGTATGCAAGGAGTGGTCAAATTCCTTCCCAGGTTGTTCCAAGCAAACCTAAGAAAAAATTGCTTCGCATTTTGTTTCCAGCTTCAATTATTACGACAGCAGTTTTACTGTTTTTAATTCTCCAACCTTTTAAAGTGGAGGTCGGTACCGAGCAGAAAGCCATAGCCGAGCAAAACTCATTGGCCATTATGTATTTTGAGAATGTAGCTGATTCCGAAGACAAAGATAAGACCGCCCAGATGATTACCGCTTTGTTGATAACCGACCTTTCTGAATCGCAATATATGAGAGTCGTGAGCCGACAGAGACTTTATGATATTTTAAAGCTTTTGGGTAAAGAGGACTTAAAAGTAATAGATAAGACCGTGGCTTCTGAAATAGCTCAAAAAGCAGGAGTGAAATGGATTTTGACCGGCAGTATTTTAAAAACTCAACCCAACATCATTTTGACTTCTGACATATCGAATGCTTCCTCTGGAGAAGTTCGAGCGACCCAACGCATCACCGGAGCAGGCGGGGAGGACCTATTTGCCGTAGTGGACCGATTGTCAGCGGAAATAAAAAAAGATTTAGCTCTGCCACAACCAGCAGCTCAGGAGGTTGATAAACCGGTAGCAGAGGTTACTACCCATTCCCCGGAGGCTTACCGCTATTATTTAGAAGGACTGGACTATCAACATAAGCTGTATACCAGAGAGGCCACAGAAAGTTTTGAGAAAGCGCTTCAGCGTGACTCCACCTTTGCAATGGCTTATTTCTGGTTATCTAGAATGAAAAGAGACTCAGAGAAGAGAGAACTGCTAACCAAAGCAGTCAAATATTCTGAAAAGGCAAGCCAGAAAGAGAAATATTACCTAAAAGTTGCTGAAGCTGAGCTATCAGGTAACTTCCAAAAAATGGTTGAGGAATTAAAAAAACTGGTGGCAAAGTATCCCCAAGATAAAGATGCCTTTTTTGGGATAGGAATGACTTATAGAAACGAACTCAATCAACCAGGGGAAGCCATCAAATATTTTAACAAAGTAATTGAGATCGACCCTCTTTATAAGACGGCCTATAATCTCCTGGCCTATACCTATGATGAGATTGGTGATTTTGAGAAATCTATCTGGGCTATCAACAAGTACATTGAGCTGGCACCAAAGGAAGCTAATCCTTATGACACCAGAGGAGATTTATATACCTTCAATGGGAAGATTGACCTGGCAATTGAGTCCTACAAAAAGGCAATAGAAATAAAACCGGATTTTTATGCCTCAGTCAGAAAATTAGGGCATATGTATCTTTTCAAAGGAGATTATGTTCAAGCAGAAAGTTATTACCAAATACTTACTTCCAGTGAGGTAAAAAATACTCGCTCCTTTGGAAGGGCCAACTTGGCCTTAATTCCCCTCTATCAAGGAAAGTTCAATCAGGCTTTGCAGGTTTTAGAACAGGGCTTAGCCGCTGATAAAATGGAACGGGTTGGGGGTTGGAGCGAAATTGTTAAACATATGCAGAAATCTAGTATCTATGAAGCCGAGGGGAACTTTGATTTAGCTCTCAGGGAAGCTGAAATTTGTATGGAAATGCTGCATAAGTTGGACCCCAATGATCCGGTTTATTTCAGGGACTTTTATATCTATCTTCTAACCCAGAGCGGAGATATTAAGAATGCCGAAGAGATTGCCAGTTCTTTAAAGAAAGATATTGAAAAAAAGGACATCAAGAAAATGTACGCTTACTGGCTGGCAGCAAGTTCAATTGAAAAGGTTAAAGGAAATAAACAAGAGGCCTTGATGTTTTTGGAGAAAGCAGCCAGCGAGGCACCTCAGATAGACTTTGGGACACGCTATTTTCTATGCCAAGCCTATTTGGAAACCGGTCGCTTAGCTGAGGCAGTTTCTGGCTTGGAAAAAGCACTGAACAGATTCGACGACAATAGGGCTAATATCCCAACTTGGTCAGTTAAAGCCCATTATCTTTTAGGTCTGGCTTATGAAAAATCCGGCTGGAACCAAAAAGCCATTGAAAAATATCAAGAATTTTTGGATATCTGGAAAGAAGCTGACCCAGGAATAAAAGAAGTTGAAGATGCTAAACAAAGATTGGCAAAGTTAAAAGCCGGTGCCTAGACTCCACCTAACTTCTATACCAATCAAAAATATCACGCTATAGACCGCATATGGCAATTACTTTCTTGGAAAGATTAAAAAAGGATATAATTTTATGTGACGGTGCTATGGGAACCGAGCTTTATGCCCGGGGAGTGCCCTATTCTCACTGTTTTGACGAATTAAATTTATCCAATCCCAAAATTGTATCCACCGTTCATCAGGATTACATTCGTTCAGGAGCCGAGATAGTCGAAACCAACAGTTTCGGCGCCAACCGTTTTAAGTTAGCCGGCTTTGGTCTGGAAGATAAAATCAGAGACATCAACTTCAAAAGTGCGCGAATCGCCAGGGAAGCCAGAGAGATAATGGGGAAGCCGGTTTTTGTAGCAGGTTCCATCGGACCTTTGGGGAAACCTTTGGAGCCAATCGGAAAGATAACTAAAAAAGAGGCCTATTTGGCTTTCAAAGAACAGGCCGAGGCCCTTTTAGAAGGCGGAGTTGATTTATTTATCATCGAGACGATGGTGAATCTGGAGGAAATGAAGGAGGCCATAGCGGCGGTGAAAAATATCTGCCAGTTGCCAATAATTGCTCAGATGACTTTTACTGAAGAAGGAAAAACTGTAATGGGAAACTCTCCCCAGGAGATTGTAGCTGAATTGGAAAAAATGAAGGTGGATGTAATTGGGGCTAACTGCAGCGTGGGACCTATCGGAATTTATGATGTTATGCAGTTAATGGCTCAGAAAACCAAAGCAAAGCTTTCTGCTCAGCCCAATGCCGGTTTACCCCGTTTAGTGGATGGAAGATTTATCTATTTATCCAGTCCGGAATATTTTGCAGAATATGCGGTAAAGTTTGCTCAATTGGGAGTTTCCATTATCGGAGGCTGCTGTGGAACTACTCCAGCTCATATTTCAGCTATGGCCAAAGCTTTAGAATCTGCTGTTAAAGTTAAAACTTCTGTTACTGTAACTGAACCGATTGCCGTCAAAGAAAAAGAGACTGATAAAATAGTTATAACTCCGACGGAGATATCGGAATTTGCTCAGAAATTAAAACAAAAAAAATTTGTTGTTTCAATTGAGCTGGACCCACCCAAAGGGACTAATCCTCAAAAACTATTGGAAGGAGCTGCCGCTATTAAAAAAGCCGGTGTGGATGCCTGCAATATCGGAGATTCACCGATGGCCAGGGTGAGGATGAGCTGTCTGGCGCTGGCCTATTTGATTAAGGAAAAAGTGGGACTGGAAACAGTTTTGCATTTTACTTCCAGAGACCGGAATCTGATGGGTATTCAGTCAGATCTAGTTGGGGCTCATGCTTTAGGAGTCAGAAATATTCTGTGTATCACAGGTGACCCGCCTACTTTAGGGGATTATGCCCATGCCACTGCAGTTTATGATGTGGATTCTATTGGGCTGGTGAAAATTATTGCTCGCTTAAATCAGGGCACTGATGTAGCAGGAAACTCTATTGGGAATCCGACTTCTTTTTATATTGGTGTAGGAGTAAATCCTGGCGAAGAGAATTTGTCAAGAGAGATCGACCGCTTTCAACAAAAAATTGATTCAGGAGCCCAGTATGCTTTTACCCAAATATTATATGACACCAATGTTTTGGAAAATTTCTTAAAAAAAGTTGGCAAAGTTCCAATCCCCTTGGTTCTGGGGATTTTGCCTTTGCACAGCTATAAACATGCCGAGTTCTTGCATAATGAAGTTCCTGGGATAACCATACCAGATAATTTGAGAGAGAGAATGAAACAAGCCGGTGAAAAAGGAGCTCTGGAAGGAATTAAAATGGCTAAAGAGCTGTTTCATGAAGCCAAAGGAATGGTCCAGGGAGTTTATTTGATGCCCTCTTATGGAAGGTATCAAGAGGTGCTGGAAGTGGTAGAAGAAGTCTTGTAAAGGAGCTTATGTTAAAAACCAAATCCAAATTAAGTCACAAAGAAAGAGTTCAGGCTCTGATTAAATCTGAGGTAATAGACCGAATTCCCCTAAGCTTTTGGAGACATTTTTTTCACAAAGAACAAACTGCTCAAGGCTTGGCGGAAGCGATGCTTCAGTTTCAGAAACAATTTGATTGGGATTTAATGAAGGTAAACCCCAGAGCAGCCTATCATGTTCAGGACTGGGGAGCGGTTTTGAAATATTCTGATAATAAATTTGTGAAGACACAGACCATAGTTTATCCGATTAAGAAGTTTTCTGATTGGGAAAAATTAACAGTTTTAAATCCAGCTCAAGGAGCATTGGGGGAACAATTGCAAGCTTTAAGTCTAATTAAAAAAGGTCTGAAGAACACGGTTCACTTTGTGGCAACAGTCTTTACTCCTTTATCAATAGCTGGAGATTTAGTGCAAGATGATAAGATGTTAATTCAGGACCTAAGAGAAAATCCTAAAATGATTCATCGGGTTTTAGAAATTATCACTGCGACTTATGAGAAATTTGTAGCAGAAGTTTTAAATACCGGGGCCAGCGGAATTTTTTTGGCCACTACTCAGTGGGCTTCGGTTAATTATATCACTAAAGCAGAATACTTAGAATTCGGTAAGCCCTATGATTTAAGAATTTTAAAAGCGGCGAAAGATGCTGAATTGAATATCTTGCATGTCTGCGAGCCCAATAATTTTTTAGAACTATTTGTAGATTATCCGGCAGAGATTGTAAATTGGGATGCCTCCGACCCAACTAATCTTAATTTAAAAGACGGAGCCGAACTTTTGAACAAAGTGGTGATGGGGGGAATTGACCATAAAGTAGATTTATTAAAGTCCAATCCTGAACAAATTGTAGAAAGGGAACGTAAATTAAGAGAAAGTATGCAGGAGTTAAGATGGATTTTAGGACCGGGATGCACCTTTGAACCAAAAGTTCCAGAAGCAAACTTAAGAGCTTTAAGAGAAGAGGTTGAAAAATGGAAAATTTAAAAGAACGATTTTTTCAAGGTCAAACTTTCAAAGAATATCTGTCAACAGTCAAAGAGAATAAATCCCAATGGGGAAACAACTATAACCAATATGAGGTTTCTCCGGATACCAAAAATATCTTATCCCAAATCAAGCAAAAATTTTATGTTTTAGCAATTGCGGAAGATTGGTGCGGAGACGCGGTGAGAAATCTGCCGGTTATGGCTAAATTGGTGGAAGCTTTACCTGATTGTGAGTTGAGAGTTATCAGAAGAGATTTGAATTTAGATTTGATGGAGCGTTATGCCATTGATGGCAAAAAGAAAATTCCAACTGTTATATTTTTCGATTCAAATTTCAAGGAAATGGCGGTCTGGATCGAGAAACCGGGCAACGCCTGGCAACTGCAGGAAAAATTCAAAAACGAACCGGACGGAAAAGAAAGATATTTGGAAGCCCTGAAAGAAGAGGTAACCAGAGAAGTTTTAGAAATGCTTTCAGCTTTAACTATGGGGAAATAGAATGGGAATTGAATATAGAGTCATAGCTTTAGAAAAAATCAAAGAAACCTTAAAAAATTTGGTGATTGAAATCAACTCTTTTTTATCACCGGCTATGTTGGAAGAGTTAGAAAATGCTTTGAAAAAAGAAGAGTCGGAGACCGGTAAGGAGATTTTGATTCAGATAATAAATAATTTTAAGTTAGCCCGTGATAAAAAAATGCCTTACTGTCAGGATACCGGTACTAGCGTAGTTTTTTTAGAGGTAGGAGAGAGGGTTAAATTTGACAAAGAAGGTTTGTTGGAGTGTATCAATCAGGCCGTGGCAGAAGGGTACGAAGAAGGATATTTGAGAAAATCCATTGTCGGCGACCCGCTGGAAAAAAGAGTAAATACCAAAACCAATACTCCGGCAGTGGTGCATACTGAAATAGTTTCCGGAGACAAATTCAAAATTTCAGTCATGGCCAAAGGCTCCGGCTGTGAAAATATGAGTTCTTTTAAAGCGCTTCCACCGGCAGCCGGTGTTGAGGGGGTTAAAAAATTCGTTTTGGATACAGTCTTAAATGCCGGAGGAAATCCCTGTCCACCGTTGATATTAGGAGTCGGCTTAGGTGGAGACTTTGAAAAATGCGCCCTTCTGGCTAAAAAAGCTTTGTTCAGGGAATTAAGAGACCGTCATCCCAATCCCTATTACGCTAATCTGGAAAAAGAGCTGTTAGAGTTAGTCAATAAGTCCGGTGTGGGACCTATGGGATTAGGCGGAAGGGTAACCTGCTTGGATGTTTTTATTGAGACCTTTCCAACTCATATCGCCAGTTTACCTGTGGCTGTCAATGTGGAATGTCACGCTCACAGAACCAGAACTGTTGAATTATAGCCAATTGACAAAAACCATTCTTTACATTTATTAGTCTTATGGCAAAATTAATTTTCCACAAAAAAGAAGAGGCTCAAAAAGAAATTATAGACCGGATTCAAAATCTGGTTGATTCTGATAAGCCCCGGGATTTGGTTTTGAATGAGACTGTCCGAATTCTTAAAGAACATTTTCCTAAATATAACTGGGTTGGTTTTTATCTGATGGATGGAGAAGGGCTGGCTTTAGGTCCTTATGTGGGGAAACCTTCACCTCATACCAGAATTAAATTGGATTCTGGGATTTGTGGCGCGGCGGTCAGGGAAGAACAGACTATTATTGTCCCTAATGTCAAAGCTGACCCAAGATACTTAGCTTGTAGTTTGGAGACTAAGTCAGAGATTGTAGTACCCATTAGAAAAGGGGAGAAGATTGTGGGGGAGATTGATATTGATTCGGATGAGTTGAATGCGTTTGATGAGCAGGATAAGAATTTTCTGGAAAACCTTTCACAAATCTTATCAATCTGTTTTTAACGCAGTTTTTGGTAGCCGCAGGCTTCAGCCTGCGTCATAATAATCCCAACCTAAAGGTTGCGCCTACCTATCACTTTTTCTTTCTATCCTTGAATTTTGACTTCTCCAGATCCAACATCTTAATTCCACCCGCATACTCTTTAAAAACCGGCTCTTCAATTTCAGATAAGAGGGCTGTCAACTCCTGAATTTTTGCTGCTGATTTTTCAATGATTTTTAACTTTTCTACTACCTCCGGGTCCAGTCTCTTTTGCATTAGCAAAAGCTGGGCATTCCCTAATAGCGCCATCAAAGTATTATTTATCTCATGATTCAAAGTCACAGCCGCAGCCAGAACACTGGAAAGCTCGGCAGATTTTACCTTCTCTTTTAATTCTTTTTCCGAAACTCCGGTCACCTTAACCGGGAAACCGCCGACTTTCTGTAGAGCAATCCCCAGCTGGTTTCCCACTGCTTCAATAAATTCCTCTTCTAAGCTTAAATTTCTGGGTCCGGCGGAAATTCCGGAGATAGCGCCGATAATTTCTTTCTCCGTTTTAATGGGATAAGAAAAAAGAGACAAGGTCTCCGGCAGAGGCACCGCCTCTTTTTCAACATTTAGATATAGATTTTGCAGCTGATAACCTTTCCAGACCTGATTCAGAAGATTGCTTTCCAGTTCTTCTAAAAATTGTTTATGCTCATCTGTTCCAAAAGCCACTCTAAAAGAAGGTTCTTTGGTTTTTGGCTCCCACAGGGAAATGGAACCGGACAGCAGATTCAAAATCTCACAGCTCTTCTCCAGGGCTTCCTGGATTAAATCTTGCAGCTTAAAAGCCGAATTAGTCTTTAAAATCAGAGAGCGCAGGAGGGTAAACTGCTGGTAAGCTTTATTTATGTCCATAAATTTGATAGACTACTCTATTGAGAACGCCAACCTCCAACTATATAATATAAATCCCCCTTTTAATTGAGCAAGAAATATGCCTTGAACTGGCTCAATTTTAGATACTGAGAAGTCTGAGCTTGGCAGAGCGGGATAGGTTAAGTGAAGTCTTAACTCGTTAACAACTAATAAGATACAATTCTCTTAAAAAAGCCGGCCATCAAGTAAGCAACTAAAAGAAATCCTTTAAAGTATTACTTTAAGGTCTGATATGCAATTTTTTACATACATACTGCAAATAGATTTGTTGACAAAGCTCAATTAATTTCGTAAGATTGACAGTATTAATTATACAAGACAAAAATGACAGCCAAACCACAAATCAAAGAGTTTTGCGGACTCTTTGGGATTTTTGGTGCTCCCAAAGCCTCGGAGTTGACATATCTGGGACTGTATGCTCTACAGCATAGAGGCCAGGAAGGGTCCGGTATTGTCTCTTCTGACGGGGAAAAGATTTACGACTACAAAGGTATGGGTTTGGTCAATGATGTTTTCAACTCTCAGGAAATTCTGTCCAAGCTCAAAGGTGACCGGGCTATCGGGCATAATCGCTATTCTACCACCGGCTCTTCCTCTCTGGTTAATACTCAACCGATTCTAATCACCTATAAAGATGGCCAATTAGCAGTAGCTCACAACGGCAATCTGACCAATGCCTTTACTTTGAGAAGCCGGATGGAGAAGAAGGGTTCCATTTTTCAGTCCACTTCGGATAGTGAAATTATTCTGCATTTAGTAGCTCAGTCAAATAAGAAAACTTTAGAAGAGAAGATTACCGAAGCCCTGTCCCAAGTTCAAGGAGCTTATTCGCTATTATTTGTAACCAACAATCAGCTGATAGCTGCCAGAGACCCCAAAGGTTTCAGACCACTGGCCTTGGGACGTTTAGGGAAAGCCTGGGTTTTGGCTTCGGAGACCTGTGCTTTTGATTTAATCGGGGCTAAATATGTGCGAGACGTTTATCCCGGAGAAATTCTAAGCATCAGTACCAAGGGTTTGAAATCTATCTCACCTTTTCCCAAGCAGAAGCATGCTTTTTGTATTTTTGAATTTATTTATTTCGCCCGTCCGGACTCTAAAATCTTCGGAGAAAACGTGGATAAAATTCGCAGGAGATTGGGTAAAAAATTGGCGGAAGAAAAACCGGCTGATGCAGATATTGTGATTTCAGTGCCGGATTCGTCAAACACGGCTACTTTGGGTTACTCCGAAGGTTCTGGTATTAAAAATGAGATTGGTTTAATCCGTAACCATTATATAGGCCGGACTTTTATCCATCCGGACCAGAGAATCAGGGACTTTGATGCTAAAATCAAGTATAATCCGGTTAAGGGGGTTTTGAGAAACAAAAAAGTGGTGGTTGTGGATGACTCCATCGTTCGAGGAACTACCAGCAAAAAGTTAGTCAAGATGCTTAAGAAAGCCGGAGCCAAAGAGGTTCATTTCAGGGTCAGTTCACCTCCCATCAAATCCCCCTGTTTTTACGGGATTGATATGCCTACCAAAGAAGAGTTGATCGGGTCCAATAAATCCGTAGAACAGATAAGGAAACATTTGGGAGCAGATTCCCTGGGTTATCTTTCTGTAGAAGGTATGCTTTCCACTTCAAGTTTGACCAGCAAGGAAAATTTCTGCACCGCCTGTTTTACCGGCAAATACCCCACCCCCATTGAGAAGAATATCGGCAAGCTGGTTTTAGAGAAACGGTAAATTCCTCAGCTAAATCTTGGTAACAGCAGACTCTATGTCTGTACTTGTCATTTCGCAACCTAAAGGTTACGCCTCCCATTATATTTTCTCATAAATAGAACCATTATCAGGCACCATTACCGCCCCTTGATTTGAAACTTCGGTAGCCGCAGACTTTAGTCTGCGTTTAGATTAGCAGAAATTTTAAAGTGTACAAATTTTTAGATACTGCCGATATGTTTGATGTATTGCAAAATGCAATACTCAAAATATTAGAGCGGAATATGCAAAAACCCAAAATCATGGTGGTAGATGATGAAGAGTCCATGGGAAAGTTCATGCAGATTATGCTCTCCAAGGAGGGGTATGACGTTACGGCGGTACAGTCCGGCTCTGAAGCTTTACAGGAGCTAAAAAACAAAAGGTTTGATCTGGTGATAGCAGATTTAATGATGCCTAAAATGGACGGAATCAAGCTTCTATCAGAGGTAAAAGATATTGACCCTAATTTAAGCTTCATTGTGATGACCGCTTTTGCTTCAGTTGACACAGCCATTGATGCCATGAAGAAAGGGGCTTTTGATTATATCACCAAACCCTTCAAAGTGGATGAAATTAAACTAACCATAAAGAAATCTTTGGACCAAAAAAGGTTGACTCAGGAAAATTTACAGCTCAAAAGCCAGCTGAAAAAAGAGTTGGGATTTGAAAACTTCATTGGTAAATCTCCGGAAATTGTGAAGATGAAAGAGCTGGCTTTGAAAGTAGCGGTATCGGAAAGCACTGTTCTGATTCAGGGGGAAAGCGGCACCGGAAAAGAATTAGTGGCCAAAGCCATTCATATTCACAGTCCCCGGGCTGGAAAACCCTTTATTTCCATCAACTGTGCGGCATTGCCGGAAAGCTTGCTGGAATCTGAGCTTTTCGGGCATATCAAAGGTTCTTTTACCGGAGCTATCAAAGATAAGGAAGGGCTTTTTAAAGCTGCGGACGGAGGGACTTTCTTTTTGGATGAGGTAGGAGAAACTTCGCCTGCAATCCAGGTTAAACTTCTGCGGGTTCTTGAAGAAAAAGAAATTACTCCGGTGGGGGGGACCAAAAAAATTCCGGTAGATGTCAGATTGATTGCGGCTACTAATTCCAATTTAGAGGAAGAGGTGAAAAACGGAAATTTTCGGGCCGATCTGTTTTACCGTTTAAATGTGATTTTAATCGACCTCCCGCCCTTGCGAAACCGCAAGGAAGACATTCCTCTCTTGAGCCATTATTTCATCCAAAAATATTGCCGGCAGTTAAATCTTAAGGAGAAAAAGTTAGCTTCTGAAACCCTGGAGATTCTGTCTGTATACCCCTGGCACGGCAATGTCAGAGAACTGGAGAACAGCCTGGAAAGCGCGGTGGTCCTGGCTAAAGGGGAGACCATCCGGCCGGAGGATTTGCCTGATAAAATAAGAGAAAAAAGCCCGGCTCCGTTTGTTAGTGAAACAACTCCCTTGACTCCTCCCTTAGAAGAGATTGAAAAATCTTATATCTTCTGGGTTTTGAATCAGACCGCCTGGAATAAGTCCAAAGCGGCTTCCATTCTGGGGATTGATAACTCCACTTTGTATAGAAAAATAGAAAGGTATGGTTTGAAAGAAAAATGAAGAAAAAACAAAAAGATTACACCTGGGGAATTTTAGCTTTAATTTTTATCGGTTCTCTTGTGGTTTACTGGATGACTTCAGCCAGAGGTGTCTTCTGGTGGGATAGCGGGGAACTGATTGCTTCGGTTTCTACTCTGGGGATTGCTCACCGCCCCGGTTTCCCGATTTACATCCTATTGGCCAAAATATTTTCTTTCCTGCCTTTCGGAACCATAACTTTTAAAGTTAATCTTTTTTCCGGTTTATTGGCTTCACTCTCGTTAGTGATTTTATTCTTAATTTTTATTCAATTGAGAAAAAGCTTTTCTGATAATTTAAAGATATCCGATAAGCTGTTTTATTTCGTCTCCTTACTTTCTGTTATTTTAGCGGGCTTTATCTACTCTTTTTGGATTCAAGCGGTCCGTGCCGAGGTTTATACGCTGGGGACTTTTATCTTTTTGTTATTGTTATTTTTGGCCTTAAAGTTACAGGAAGCCAACCGCAAGCAAGTTTTACCTAAGCAAACCAAAATATTTTTACTGTTTTGCTTCATTTTGGGCTTAGGTTTAGGCAATCATTACGCCATTTTATTTTCTGTTCTGCCGGCTTTGGTCTATCTACTCCTGAAATCCAGTTTGAGAAAATTTCTTAATCCCAAAGTTCTGTTCACGGGTATACTAAGCTTTATTTCAGGAATATCAATCTATCTTTATTTACCTGTCCGTTCTTCAACCGGACCGGCTTTCAATTGGGGAAATCCGGCCAACTTAAACCAGTTGCCTAAATCAGTTTTTGCCTTAGAATCGCTGCCGAAAACGGGGCTTGAATCCGGCACGCCTTTTTGGTCCAAATTTTTTTCAACAGTGAACCTGATGACCGACCAGTTAAGTTTCACTGTTGTGATTCTGGCCTTCATAGGTTTGTTTTACTTTTATCAAAAGAATAAAACCCTGTTCTGGTTCAGCTTATGGTTGATTCTGGGAAATTGCCTGATCACCGCTTTTGTAGTCGATGAATTTATCCCGGACAACCCGGATTTACACGGATATTTAATTCCCTCGATGATTATTTTAAGTATCGGTTTCGGTTTTGGGGTATGGCTCATTCTGCAGAATTTGAAATCGGCTTTTTCCGGTACAAAAGAGAAATTTAATTTTCAAAAACTGATTTACCCCTTAGCGCTTGCTTTAGTCGCCATCGTCTGTCTGTTGCCGGTTCATAGGTCATATCCCAGAGCAAATTTGGCCAAAAACAACTTTCCTTCACAGTACGCTATGGGCATAATCTCCGGTTTACCCCAGAACTCTTTGGTGGTTATTGATAATCCCAACCTGGATTTTATTTTAAGAGGGCTTCAATATGGTGAGGGAATTCGGAGGGATTTAACCATTCTGAATCGCAGCTTTCTGCCGGCTTTTTGGTACTGTCAGCAGGAGAGGAAAAAACATCCTGAAATTTTTCAGGCTATAGCGGAAACTAAGATTGGTGAAGCCCTGTTTGTAAATGTAGCCAAAAAGGCCTTGAGAGATAAAAGAGCTATTTATATCGAGTTCACTGAAAAAGATACTGTTATAAAAGATTTTTTGATTCCTAGTGGATATTTAATGCAGCTTAATATAAAGAAACATTCTTATTTCACTAAAGACATCTTAGCTAAACAAAGCCTGTGGGAGAAAAATAATTTTAACTGGGAAAAAGACCCTATTTTTTATAGGGATGGAGATGCCCAGAGGATGTGGGTTTTGAGCTGGTTCAGATTGGGATATTTTTATGAATCGAGGGGGGTGAAGAAGCAGGCTCTGGAAAAATATAATAAAATTTTGGCTTTCAATCCCACTGAACCGGAACTCTTAGCCCGGGTTCAGAAATTGACCGAAGGAAATCTGAGGGCTGCTAAATAACCACTTTTTTTCACAACTCGTAGCTCGTAGACCCACGTTGTCCTCCCCGCCTGCGTCGGGCAGGAACGTGGGATATTTTTCCGTAGGCGGGGATCTATTTATGGTGAGCCTGTCGAACCATTCCCCGCCATTTCCAATCGGTCGGGAATGGTTACACCATGCTGTAAGCAAAGGATCCCGACCAACGAACTGGGTCTACAATTAAAATTGATTTTCCTCTCCAAATTTCTTCAAGTTTTCCAGAGTTTACCGATAATAATTTCAAGGTCGAAACTCATTAGGTTTCGTTTAAGTTCAGCTCTTTTTATAGCGAGCTTGTCGAACTATGAAATACTTGGCTTTTGGTTACCCCTACGGGATCCCGTTGCGCCTACGGCATCCCGTAGGGAAGGGACACCATAGCGTAGCTATTTGCAATATCTATTGCAATAAACAAAGTAAAAAAATGTTCAAAAAATCAGCACTCAAAAATCAGGACTAGCCAAGTTTAAGTAAAGTATCGGGTTACAAGAAACATATTAAACAGGCATTAAAGTTGCATTAATAGATACCGAAGCCCGCCAATAAGTTTGGTTACACCATACAGTAGTAAAGGCGGGCGAAGTTAAACATAACTTAAAAAAAGAAAGGAAGGAGGATTTAAATGATACGCAAAAACCAGAAAGGTTTCACCTTGGTGGAGTTGATGATTGTGGTAGTCATCATAGGTATTTTAGCCGCGTTGGCCATTCCCAGATTTATGAGAGCTACTACCAAATCTAAACAATCTGAAGCCAAGCAGATTTTAAAGCAGATTTATACTATGCAACATTCGTACCGTCAGGAAAAAGACGTGTACTGGATTACAGCTACCTTTGCCAGCGCTACTGCCCCAAACGCTTTTGCATCTATTGGAGTGGATATAGGAGCTTCTGCTAGATATACTTACGGTATAGCCAGTACCGATGCCGGAGCTACCAATTTCACCGCTACCGCCACATCCAGTATTTTAGACGATGACGCAGCCCTGGACGTATGGACCATAAACCAACTTGGTACACTATTGGTTACTACTGACGACGCTCTATAACTAAGATATACCTTAAGTAAACGGAAAAGAGAGGATGGTGAATCCTCTCTTTTTTGTTTTATAGAATCTGGTAGCCGCAACCTTCAGGTTGCGAAAATCGCTCGTAGACCCACGTTGTCCTCTTTTCCCTCTCCTTTTAGGGGAGGGCAAGGGAGGGGTTAGTTACCTTTTTCCTTCTTCTGCTTTCACGTTTCAGAGTTCTTCGGGTGGAGACAAGCTCCACCCCTACGAACTGTCATCCTGAACGGAGTGAAGGATCTCGCAGTTCAAAGGTTCCATATACTCTCCACGAAGGGGATTCTTCGCTACGCTCAGAATGACCGGCAAGAAAGCTCGTAGACCCACGTTGTCCTCAACGTGGGTCTTAACTTATAAGCATATTTCAGGTTATAAAATTTCACATTTTACCGAAAATAATTATATGAATTCAAACTTAAACTGGGGTATAGGCCTATTTTTTATATCCTTGATATTTTTCTTTTTCACACTCTGCCCCACTGTCTACTGGGAAGATTCTGCCGCCCTGGTAACCGCCGGAGCGACCTTAGGAATTCCTCATTCTCCCGGTTTTCCCATTTACATTCTCTTAAGTAAAATTTTTAGTTTCATTCCCTTTGAAAATATTGCCTGGAGAGTGAACTTTATGTCCGCCTTGTGGGGAAGCTTATCGCTGATGCTTCTGTTTTTCATACTTGTGAGAATTGAAACCGATTTCAGAAAAGTCAAAAAACCGACCCTGGGTTTCAGAATAATCAATGTGGCTATAATTTTATTTTTTGGATTTACCACCGCTTTCTGGTCTCAGGTCACCCGGGCCGAAGTTTATTCACTGAATCTATTCTTTACCCTTCTTCTGGCTTATCTGCTTTTAATCTGGCACAAAGAAGTCAGAGCCCATTCACCCACCTCTATCAAGTGGTTGGGATTAATATTTTTTGTCTTAGGAATCAGTCTGACCAATCACTCCCTTTTGATATTTACCCTGATTCCGGCTTATCTATTTTTCATTTTAGCCAACGAAACCGACTTTCTCCTCAAGCGGGACAAGTTTCTAACCATTTTAGTTTTAGGTCTGGTGGGGCTGACGGTTTATTTATATCTGCCCATCCGTTCCGGCTTAAACCCGGCTTTAAACTGGGGGAAGCCGGACAGCTTAAGCGAGATGTTCAGATTTATCACCCGCTCCCAGGAAATTGGAACCACTATTCATCTGCCCACTTTTTCTTTTTTCAATAATTTGAATATGATTCTGTCATATATATTGACCCAGTTTTACATTCCTCTGGTGTTATTAGCCGTAATCGGCTGGGTCAAAATCTGGGAAAACTCCCGCAGGTTGTTTACCTTTTTGACCTTTATCTTTGCCTTAAATCTTTCGGTCTCGGCCTGGGCCGCTGATTTTTCCACCAGAAACCTGGACCTGCTGGGTTATTTACTCCCCAGTCTGGCTATGTTCACTGTTTTTGTCAGTGTGGGAGTTAACTTTATCTGGGAGATCATTTTTGAGTGGTTCAAGGAGTTCAAAATTAAAGTCCCCAATCTGGCGGTTTTGAGTCTGATTTTAATCATTCCGCTTTTCCAGTTTTTACATAACTACCCGACTCAAAACAAAAACCGGGCCACTTTTGCCTTTGATTACGCTCGGGAAATTGTTGATTCTGTCAAACCCAATTCGGTCATTTTTACGGCGGATGATAACACCCTGACACCGTTATGGTATCTGACCCTGGCAGAAAAAAACTCCAAGGGGTTGAAAATCATCAGCAGCAATTCACTGACCATAAAAGCCTATCTGGAACAGGTGCAAAATCTTTACCCGGAATTGAAATATCCGGCAGCGTCTGATTTGGAAAAATTGAAAACCGGCCAATGGATAGAAGAGTTTGTGAAATTGAATGTCGATGGCAATGCCATATATTTTCAATTCACCAATTTACCCAAAGAGATTCTGCCCAATCTATCCCCTTTGGGACTTATCCTGGCTTACTCTAAAACTCCGCTTAAACCGACCCCGGAATTGTTTGAAAATCATCAAAATTACCTGAACCGAAAGATCGACAGGATTAAATCTCAAAACCCGGACCTGCTGACCAAAGAGCACTTCGGCAACCTTATCTTCAACTGGGGAGTATACTATGACCGCATTAAGATGCCGGATCTGGCTTTCCAGTATTTCATGGCTGCCTTAGAAATCGATTCCAATAATCCCAGAATTTATGCCGCCATCGGGAAGGGATTTTTAAAGATCGGAAAGGTGGATGAAGCCCAAAAGTTTTTCCAGGTAGCAGTTGATTTGGAGCCAAATTCCGATGCCAATTATTATTACTTGTCCATCTGTTATGCCATGCGTCAGGATAAAACCAATCAGATTAAATTTTTGGAAAAAGCTTTATCTTTAAACCCCTCCAACATTTTAGCCAAAGAGGACTTGCACCGCCTGAAACCTGAAAGGATTTAAACTCTATGGAGAGATTTCGCAGACCGGAAATTTCGGTCATCATTCCCATGTTCAATGAAGAAGCCAACGTCAAAAGGACTTTGGACCGAGTTTCTGCCGCCCTAAATTCCTTTTGTGACCACTGGGAAATTATTGCGGTGGATGACGGCTCCGTTGATAAAACCAAAGAAGTTGTCAAAAGATACTCGAAGCTGGAGCCTAAAGTTAAATTAGCTAGCTATTTTCCCAATCAGGGTCCCGGTAAAGCTTTGAGGACCGGCTTCCAGAAAGCTCAGGGTGAAATAATTTGTAGCACCGACGCAGATTTAAGCTACAGCGAGATTCATTTAGTAAAAATGGCTGGAATTCTGCAAAATAATCCTGAATATGACTTCGTGGTCGGGTCCCCTTATATAACCCATGGAAGAACCGAAAATGTCCCGAGCAACCGGCTTTTAATCAGCAAATTAGGGAATAAAATTTTGAGTTATGCTATGAAATCTAAAATTTCTACAGTTACCGGAGTTCTGCGGGCTTATCGTTATAACTGTATCAAATCTCTGGAATTAGAATCTGAGGGGAAAGAGATTCATTTAGAGATTTTATCGAAGGCACTGGCTATGGGTTATAAGCCGTTTGAAATGCCGGCCGTTTTGAAAGGAAGAGAAAAGGGGAGCTCCAAGTTTAAATTTAAGGCGACTGCTTTATCTCATCTAATTTTCTCCTTTTTTGAAAGACCTATAATTCTGTTTGGCTTGATTGGTTTATTTCTGGTGATTTTAGGACTGATAGGAGGGGGATACTTGATTTATCTATGGCAGATGAAAACTTTGAATCCGGATCGACCTTTAATGACCTTGGTGGCACTATTTATTTTGACCGGATTACAGGTTTTGCTATTCGGATTTCTGGGAACTCAAATGGTTCAGTTGCGCAAGGAGATTTACAAAATCCAGAGAGAAAATAAGAACCTGGAGGAAAAATTAAGTCACTTGGCTCCCAATTCAGGTAGAAGAATATCCCACAGAACTGTTCTAAAAACTTAAATTCAAAAATGAAACTCTGTATTATAACCAACCGCTATCCGGCTAATCCTGATGATACCGCTTCTCCTTTTGTCAGAGATTTTGCATCAGCGTTGAAAAAAAGGGGAATAGATGTCATAGTTCATACCCCCGATTATGTGGTTGAAAACACTGAAGAAGAAGACGGTGTCTTTCGCTTTAAATGGCAATCCTCAAAGATTCCCATTGGGAGTTTAAGTTTATTTAGTCCTAAAAATTTATTCTTGATCCTCTCTTTTCTGCAACTAGGCAGAAAACAACTTTTTGATTTAATCCGAATAGAAAAACCGGATACCTGTCTGGCTTTATGGGCACTCCCCAGTGGCTGGTTGGCCTATCAGGTGAAGAAAAAATTTAAGATTCCTTATTCGGTCTGGACCTTGGGCTCGGATATCTATGTCTGGGCTAAGAAGCCCATTTTCAAGCAGATTATAAAAAAAGTGCTGCGGAAAGCTAATCTTTTGTTCGCAGACGGCTTTGATTTAGCTAAAAGAACAGAGCAACTGGCTCAAAAGGGTTGTCAGTTTTTACCGAGTAACCGGAGTCTCCCGCCCTTGAAAACTTTCTTCTGTCCCTTTGAATTCCAGAAAAAACATTTTCTGTATGTAGGAAGATGGGAGAAAGCCAAAGGGCTGGAAGATTTACTTCTGGCTATGGCTCTGGTAGTGCAAAAAAACCCTAATGTCAGTTTAAGCTTAATCGGCTGGGGAAGCTTAGAGAAAAATTTGCCGCAAATTGTTGAAAAATTGAATCTGAAGAATTTCGTAAAAATAATTGGCAAAGTTTCCGCAAAAGAATTATCTTATCAAATTAGTTTATCCGACTGTGTGGTGATACCCTCTAAGGGGGATAGCATCCCCTTGGTGTATTCGGAAGCTTTACAGATGCGAAAGCCGGTGATTGTAACTGACGTAGGAGACATGGGGTTTTTAACCAATAAATATGAGGTAGGGAAAGTCGTCAAACCCGGCCAGGTGGAAGAGTTAGCTAAAGCCATGCTGGAATTTATATCTGAAGAAAAAGATTATATCCAGAACATGCCGGAATTGTTAGATCTAATTAATACAGAAAAAGCGGCTGAAATTTATCTGAATAGCTTAGGAATAAAAACAGAAACCAGGGAAAATAAGGTTTCTGAAATTGAAGAATCTATTTTGAATGGCTAGTGCCATGGTGTCCCAACGGGATGCTGTAAGCGTAACCAAATGAAATTAAAAGGGAAAAAAGTTTTAGTTACCGGGGCCGGAGGGTTTATCGGCAGCCATGTGGTAGACGCCCTGGTAAGAAACCATGCTAAAATCAGAGCTTTTGTGCATTACAATTCCCGCAACGACTGGGGGATGCTGGAACTTTTAAATAAGAAAATTCTAAACGAGGTAGAGGTTGTTGCTGGTGATGTCCGCGATTCCGATGCCCTTAGAAAAGCGGTCAAAAAATGCCAAGTGGTTTTCAATCTGGCTGCTTCAGTGGGAATTCCTTACTCTTTTGTCCATCCCCAAGATGTCGTGGAAACCAATGTCACCGGAGCTTTGAACCTCCTGCTGGCTTGTAAAGACAGCCGGGTTGAAAAAATTATTCACACCTCCACCAGTGAAGTTTATGGAACCGCTCAATATGTCCCTATGGACGAAAATCATCCCATTTCTCCCCAATCACCTTATGCTGCCAGTAAAGGCAGTGCCGACCAGATTGTAATGAGTTTTTTTAAGTCTTATAATCTGCCGGCCGGAATAATCAGACCTTTCAATGTTTATGGTCCCAGACAATCGGCCCGGGCAGTAATTCCCACTATCATCACCCAGGCCCTGGTCAAAGGGGAAGTATATCTAGGTGCGACTTTCACCACCCGGGATTTGACCTATGTTTCCGATACCGTCAGAGGGTTTCTCAAATTTGCCGAATCCGATAAAACTAAGGGGGAAGTGGTAAATATCGGTTCAGGTTTTGAGGTTTCCATTGAAGATTTGATAGAACTAGTGGGAAAATGCTTAAATAAAAATATCAAGCTCTTTTCTCAAAGAGAAAGGAAAAGACCTGGCCAAAGTGAAGTAGTTAGATTGGTCTCTAACTCGAATAAAGCTTTAAAACTTATGAATTGGTCTCCCAGGGTAAAACTCTTAGATGGCTTAGAGAAGACTATCAACTGGATTGAAAAAAATATCCAGTTGTACAAGCAGGAAATATATAATATATAACTTTAAATAATTATCACAACGGCAATAATTACAAGAGCTTATGAAAGTAGTCATTTTGGCAGGTGGAACCGGTAGAAGATTAATCCCCTACACCGTAGTTTTACCAAAGCCTTTAATGCCGGTAGGAGATTTTCCCATTTTAGAAGTTCTAATCCGGCAGCTAAAGAAACATAAATTGACTGACTTGACTATAGCAGTCGGCTATCTGGGTAATCTGATTCAAACTTTTTTTGGAGATGGGAAAAGATTAGGAGTAAAGATAAAATACAATCAGGAAGACAAACCTTTGGGGACAGTCGGTGCATTGGCATACATACCTGGCTTGAATCAAACTTTTATGGTGATGAACGGAGATTTGTTGACCACTTTGAATTATTCTAAGATGATTGCTTTTCATAAAAAGCATAGGCCCCTGGCTACTATCGCAGTTCAAAAAAGAAGCGTTAAAGTTGATTTTGGAGTGGTTAAATTGAATCACAATCAGGCACTGGTGGACTATATTGAAAAACCGAATCTTTTTTACCAGGTTTCCATGGGAGTTTATATCTTTGAGCCACAAGTTTTGAAATATATACCCACAGGGAAGAAATTAGATTTCCCGGACTTAATCAATCTACTTTTGAAAAGGGGAGAGAGGGTTTGTGCCTACCCTTCGCAAGATTTCTGGCTGGATATCGGAAGGCCGGATGATTATGCTTCGGCTGTGGAAATCTTTGAGAAATCCAGAAAGAAATTTCTGTAATACCCACTTGTAAAATTTAAACAACTTATGAATTGGAAAATTTATTTATCAGATATTGACCTATCTCAAAAAGAAATCCAGGCCGTCACCAAGGTGCTCAAAAGCCGCTGGCTGACTATGGGGGAAGTTACCCAGAACTTTGAAAAAGCATTCGCCAAGTTTATGGGAGTGAAATATGCTTTAGCGGTAGCCAGTGGAACAGCTGCTTTGCATTTAGCTTTAAAAGCTCTAAAGCTGAAACCTGGCGATGAAGTTTTACTTCCATCTTTAACTTTTGTAGCCACTGCTAATGCCATTGTCTACAATCAGGCCAAACCGGTCTTTGTGGATATAACCAGTTTGGATAATTTCAATATCTCGCTTGAAGATTTACAAACAAAAATTACTGACCGAACCAAAGCCATCTTGGTTGTCCATTACGCTGGTTATCCGACAACTATGGAGAGAATAAATGCGGTGGCGAAGAAATACAACTTAGCCGTGATTGAAGATTCGGCTCACGCTATCGGGGCGGAAATTAACAAAAAAAAGATGGGAAGCTGGGGTGACATGGGCTGTTTTTCATTTTTCTCCAATAAAAATTTAGTCACCGGAGAAGGTGGAATGGTTGTGACCAATTCAGATGAATTAGCCCAAAAGTTGAAACTTTTACGCTCTCATGGAATGACCACTTTGACCTGGGAGAGACATAAGGGACAAGCACACTGCTACGATGTGGTTGAATTGGGCTTCAATTATAGAATGACAGAAATTGAATCTGCTTTGGGGATAGAACAGCTAAAGAAACTGAGAAAAAATAATGCCAAAAGAGAAAAGCTGACCAAACTCTATACCAAACACCTGACAGGTGTAAGCCAAATTAAAATTCCTTTTTTGAACTATCCCCACCAATCAAGTTTCCATATTTTTCCGATATTACTAGGTGAGGGCCTAGACAGAAACTGGTTCTTAGAAGAGATGAAAAAAAGAAAAATTCAAACCTCAGTCCATTATCAACCGGTGCACAAATTTACCTACTATCAGAATAATTTTCCGGAAATCAGGGAAATTTCGTTACCCAACACGGAATATGTCGGGAGACAAGAGGTTACTTTGCCTCTGCATCCTTTGATGACCGAAAGGGATGTCATATACGTCTGTAACTCCATTAGAAAGATTCTAAAATGAGCACCAAAATCTTAACCAAAAGAACCGAAAAACAAATTTATTTTGACCAGTACTGGGATACCCGGGATTTACCGTCAGCAGATTTACGCAGCCAGCAAAGAGCCGAAATCGCTTATCAGATTTTATCCCAGAAGAAAGGTAAACTTTTGGATGTGGGGTGCGGCCAAGGATCAAATTCGGTTTTTTTTAAAAACGCAGGATTTGAAGTAGAGGCCCTGGATGTCTCGCCTCAGGCGGTGCAGCTGACCAAAAGCAAGGGGGTCAAAGCCTTTTTGTTTGACATAGAGCAGGAGAGAATCCGGGGAAAATATGATGCTGTCTTATGCCTGGAGGTATTGCAGTTCGTGGTTAACCCTACCAAGGTCTTATTGAATTTACGCCAGGCCTTAAATCCCAAGGGGGAGATAATTTTATCGTTACCCAATGAATTCCATCTCAAAAGAAGATGGGATGTCTTTTGGGGAAAACTGGATTTTATCGGAGCCAAAGCCCCTCATCTCCGCTTATTTAATTATGCGGAAATTGAAAAATTAATTGAAGAGTGCGGCTTAAAAATCATAACCCAGCGGGAAATTTCAATCATACCGCCCCGCTGGAAGCACTGGAATTGGTTGAGTGATCTGCTTCTGCAAATCTCACCCGAACTATTTTCTTTGGCATATATCTTCAATCTCCGCAGTCGGGCAGTATGAATCCGGCCATAATAATATTAATCATAATTCTAGGCCTGGCCTGGGGAAGCTTTCTGAACGTCTGCATCTATCGTATCCCGCTGAAAAAATCATTGATTTCATCCCGTTCATTTTGTCCCAACTGCAAAAAAAACATTGCTTGGTATGATAACGTTCCTATATTAAGCTATCTGATTTTGAAAGGTAAATGTAGACATTGCAAACATAAAATTTCCATTCAGTATCCCCTGGTGGAATTGTTCTCCAGTTTTTTATTACTTCTGGCATATCTAAAATTTGACTTAAGCTGGCAGTTTTTCTCCGGTTTTGTTTTGATTTCAGTCTTAATCGTAGTTTCCTTCATCGATTTAAATCAGAGAATCATTCCGGACAAAATTACCCTGCCGGGAATAGTTTTAGGTTTAGTTTTTTCCTATTTCAATCCCCAAGCTTCACTTTCTGCTGCTGTAATAGGATTTTTGAGCGGAGGTCTATCCTTTTACTTATTGGCTTATGTGGGAGAAACGGTATTCAAAAAAGAGAGTATGGGGGGAGGAGATATAAAGCTGGCTGCTCTATTAGGGGCTTTTCTGGGCTGGAAAAATTTGATCGTGGTAATCCTTTTAGCCAGTTTTTTAGGAGCTTTAATAGGGGGGCTGAAATTGACACTCTCCAAATCCGAGCAGGACAAAACCATTCCTTTTGGGCCATTTTTGGCCATAGCTTCCATAGTAGCTTTATTCTGGGGGGAGAGCCTGATTGGGTTTTATTTATCCTATTTTTTCTCCCGCTAACATTTCTCATTTAGTAGATAACTGACAGGTTTTGTCGATAAAACTAAATAAGACAAACCTGTATGAAACCAAAGTTAAAGTTAACCTACGAATCCGAGCTTAAAATTGCCTTTCTGCTGCTGCTTCTGTTTCTGGTTTTGATTAATTTCGGCACTTTATATCTGCTGAAAGTTACCAAGGCCTCTTTGAGCAAGGAATTTAACCAGAAGCTGACCACGGTCGGAAACTCTGTTAAAACACTATTCAAAGAGCTTCGGCCAGCAGATGAAACCGCCTTAAGAAAAGCTTTGATCGAGCTTACCTTCAAATCCGAAGTTGAAGAAATTGATATTTTAGATTTTGGCCCCCAGTACCTTAATCCTAAAATTCTTTTTTCTACCGATTTAAATGAGCCGGCCGTCATAAAGAAAATAACCGAGCAAATTTCTCCGTCTGATTGGGAAAGTTTAAGAAAAGGAACTCCGGTTTATTCCAAAGTAATCAAAGAAAAGCTGGCCTCCGGTCAGAATGAGGAAAGATATTACAAATATTACTTCCATCCCTTTAAAATCAAAAATCAAAATCACTTCATAATCGCATCTTTAAAGAATCAGGCCGGGAATTTAGCTACCTTGGAAAAATTATCCAAATTGGAATTTTTCTTCGGCGGATTGGGAATCTTTTTGGCTCTGATAGCTACTTTCTGGATTATCAAAGTGACTTTGAAACCATACCGGGAAATAAAACACACTGCCAGCCAAGCTCAGCTGGTTCTGGGAGAAAACCCCCAAACTGAAATCGATTCAGTGGTGAAAACTTTTCAGAAGACCATTGACGAACTTAAACACAAAGAGGAAATATTGCGGGAGCTATATCAATCCACCTCTGAGAAGGCCCAAAACCTTTCCAGGTTGAATGATTATATTCTGGATTCTATCTCCTCTGGCGTAATTATCTGTGACCGGGAAGGAAAAATTTCTCGTCTTAATCAAGCCGCGGAAGAAATTTTGGACTTAAAATCTGCTTCCAGCATTAATTCTCACTACAAGAAGATTTTGGGCCAGGAAAATCCGCTCGCTCATCTGATTGATAAAACCTTGGCTGAAGAAAAAGTGGTTAAAAATTTGGATTTAGAAGTAGAGAGGGCCGGCGGTGAAAAAGTGTATTTATCCGCCAGCAGCTCCCTGATCAAAGATGACCAGGGACAGCTGGTAGGGGAAGGGTTACTTTTCAGCGACATAAGTGATATCAAGAAATTGCAGGAAGAGATTAACTTTAAGGAAAAAATGGCGGCATTAGGGGAGATGTCGGCTGGCTTGGCTCATCAGCTGCGCAACTCCATGGGGGCTATTATTGGGTTCACCAATTTGCTCAAAAAAGTTATAAAAGACGAACCGGCCAATTCTGAAATAACCCAGAATATCGTAACCGAATCTCTGATTATGGAACAACTCTTAGCCAAATTTTTGAATTTCACCAAGCCCTTGGATTTGGTGCTGGAAAAGGTGAATTTGAAAGAAATCATTAGCGAAAGTTTCCATCACACTGTCGAATATACCAAAAGAAAGGATATTTTCCTGGCTACCCCTGCTCCGGAAGAGGCCAATATTGTCATGGCTGACAAAATTTTGGTGAAACAATGTTTCCAGAATCTACTGCAGAATGCCTTTGACGCTATGCCCAACGGGGGAAAATTACAGGTCAGCCTTGACGAGGAAAAGGGCTTTCTGAAAATTGAGGTCTCTGACAAGGGAGTCGGAATCCCAGCCGAGATTTTGGATAAGATTTTCAATCCCTTTTTTACTACCAAAGAAAAGGGGACCGGTTTGGGATTAAGCTTGGTCAAAAAGATTGTAAATCTGCATCAGGGGAAAATCCAGGCTCACAGCCAAGTCGGACAGGGGACTAAATTTGTCATTCATTGGCCCAAAGAACCGGAGGCCCAGCCCACTGCAGTCGACTCAAAAGAAAAAGTGTATTATTTGAATGCCTAAGGTGTATTTCCACGTAGTTACCTTTAATTTCAATTGTAATTGTGATATTTTTTATTACGGACACGTTACCCTAAAATTTCCTCTTGCTTTTTGGGTAGCTTTACGTATATTAGGTAAAAATACTTAGGAGGGAGAATGGCAGTTTTCATCAACGACCAGTGTACCGCCTGCGGACTATGTCTGCCGGAATGCCCCACTGAATCTATCAGTGCCGGTGACATATATCTGGTCAATCCAGACACCTGTGATGAATGTGCCAGCTTACCGGAAGGTTCACATTGCATAGCGGTCTGTCCGGTGGACTGTATTGTAAAACCCGCTCCTCCAACTCAAGCCGGTTGAACTGAAAGATGACGTCAGAAACTAAAATAGCCCCTTTTTGAGGGGCTTTTTAATTATATGACAGTTAAAGAATTTTTACTGTTAATTATTTTTCTTGTCTTCCTAATCTTTGTAGTCCAAAACACCCAGTCTTTGGCAGTCAAGTTCTTAATCTGGTCTTTCTCTATGTCTCAAGCCTTATGGTTGATTTTAGCTTTATTTATAGGTCTAAGCTTAGGTTGGGTTTTAACCATCCGAGCCAAAAAGAGAGCCGATGAGCTTAAAAACCAAAAAGAAAAAAGGTAAGAAAAAAACCAGCCGGATTCAGCCTTTTAAATTCTTGGAAAAAATTGCCATAGCTGATGCCGCCTTTGAAGCTTATGGAAAAACTCTAGAAGAGCTGTTTGTCAACTGTGCTAAAGCCACCTTTGATGTCATGGCGGATTTAGAGACTGTAACTCCCAACCAAGCCGAAACAGTAAAGCTTGAAAATAAAACTGTTGAGGATTTGTTATTCGATTGGTTGGCGGAATTGATTTATCTTAAGGATTACAAGGCCATGCTTTTTAAAGAATTCTCAGTTAAAGTTCAGAAAAATACCAATTATATTTTAGAAGGAGAAGCTCGGGGTGAGAACATTAATCAGAGCAAACATAATTTGCGAACTGATGTCAAGGCGGTTACGTATCATTTGTTTGAGGTAAAAAAAGCCTACCGGCTTTGGAAAGCCAAGGTAATTTTAGATATATAGGAGGATTATGCAGTACAAGATACACAAGGTTAAAGAGGGAGTTTGGGAAATCCCTACCTCTGAAAAAGAAGGGATGTTAGTTCCGGCCCGGGTTTTGGGGACAGACAAATTGATTAAGGAAATGGATGACGGTGTTTTCAATCAGGTCACCAATGTAGCTTGTCTACCCGGAATACAAAAATATGCACTGTGTATGCCGGACGGTCACTGGGGTTATGGTTTTCCCATTGGTGGAGTGGCAGCATTTGAATTAGAAAAAGGAGTAATCTCGCCCGGCGGCATCGGGTTTGATATTAACTGTGGAATGCGACTGGTAAAGACTAATTTAACATTGGAAGAAGTGCAACCAAAACTTCCCCAGTTGCTGGATAAAATTTTTTATTCAGTTCCAGCCGGCGTGGGCTGTAAAGGTTTTGTGAAACTAACTCCCAACCAATTTCGTGAAATTATGGTCGAAGGCGTGGACTGGTGTATCGAAAATGGATACGGCTGGAAGGAAGATAAAGAGAGAATCGAAGAATATGGACGAATTGCCGGAGCCAAACCGGATAAAGTCAGTAAGCATGCCCTGCAAAGAGGGATGGAGCAGTTGGGAACTTTGGGCTCGGGGAATCATTATTTGGAAGTTCAGGTAGCTTTAACTGACCAGGTTTACTATCCGGAGGCTGCCCAAGTCTTTGGTTTAGACCGACCTAATCAAATCTTCATTATGTTCCATTGTGGCTCACGCGGGTTCGGACATCAGATTGGAACTGATTATTTGCGAATTTTTGGAGATGCCATGAGAAGATACGGCATCAAAATTCTGGATAGGGAACTGGCTTGCGCTCCTTTTAGCTCCCCAGAAGGACAGGATTATTTTGGAGCTATGCTCTGTGCCGCTAACTCTGCTTTTGCTAACCGACAGGTAATTTTGCACAGAATCAGGGAAGCTTTTTCAGAGGTTTTTAAAAAAGACCCTCAGGAATTAGGTCTGGATTTGGTTTACGATGTCTGCCACAATATTGCTAAAATTGAAGAGTATCAGATAAACGGACAGAGCCAGAAATTACTTGTTCACCGGAAAGGTTCCACCCGTTCTTTTGGCCCCAATCGTCCCGAGGTTACTGAAATTTATCGAAAAATAGGCCAGCCGGTGATTGTGGGTGGTTCAATGGAGACCGGTTCGTTCCTTCTGGTGGGAACTGAAACTGCCCATCAGGAGACCTTCGGCTCCACTTGTCACGGGTCAGGCAGAACCATGTCCCGAGCCGAGGCAAGACGAAAGGTCAGAGGAACCGAGTTAAAGGAGAAAATGGAGAAAAAAGGTATTGTGATTAGGTCAGTCTCCATGTCCGGTCTGGCGGAAGAGGCCGGATTTGCTTATAAAGATATCTCGGAAGTGGTGGATGCGGTGGATTCCTTGGGAATTTCTAAAAAAGTTTTGCAGCTGAAACCAATAGGGAATCTGAAAGGATAAACTTAGGGCTGTTATGTCAGGAGCTACACCTGACAGATTCTTTTTATTAGCTACTGGAAGCATTAGGTAGAAATATTTCTACAAATCAAATCAGCAAAAATTAGTTAAAAGCAAAAAAAGCGGATTTTCTTCAAATCCGCTTTTTTATTTTGTTCGAAATTGCCCAGTTACTTGAGCAGAGTCATTTTTCTTACTTCAATAAATTCTCCTACCCGGCTGGAGTTGAGAGTTTTCTTCTGCGGTAGACAAACCGGGTCACAAAGCCCAAAAGCAACAAGCTGAAAATGATTAGACCCCATTGAGAAAGAGTTGGAACTTGCTTGCAGTCAACAGTCACTGAAGTCGAACACGTATCAGCTAAACCACAAGAATCTGTACAAATCAAAGTAATCGTATAAGTCTTTTTACCAGCTTCGGCATCAAAGCAGACTTGACCCCCAGATAAAGTCCCACCAGTTACAATACTGGAAGCTAAGTTGTTGTCTGGATCAGTACAAGTAAACGGTCCAACACATACCCTACACGGAGGAGTTTGCACTATCTCTCGATCTGGTGGACAACTGGCTACTGGCGGTCTATTAAGTTTAACATTACAGGCTACAGTATCAAAAGCCATATTACCGCAGGTATCTGTGGCTTTAAATATAAAGACATATTTACCGGTTGTATCAGCCAAGAATGTTAAAGTACAACAAACCGGTGAATCACCGGTAATGTTGCAAATACTTCCGCCACCTGAAGTCTTCTCTAATTTCACTCTTGAACAATTGTCAGAAGCGCAAATCGGAGCCTTAGCTAAATCGCCTGGTTTACATATGAATACATTACCATCTGCTGGTCCACTAATTGTAGGTTTCGTGGTGTCTTGGACCGTGATATTCTGCACACAGAAACTCTTGTTACCACAAGTATCCGTTGCGGTCCAAGTCCGTTTAATTATTTGAGGACATCTGGCAGATATAGTTGAATCTATACGGCTAATTGTTACTGAACCACAATTATCTGTAGCGGTAGCCACCCCCGTATCCCCCTTAACACAATCAAACATCTTGTTGGGTGGACAGAAGGTAAACACCGGCTTGGTAGTATCCTGAATAGTTATGGTCTGCACACAGGAATTCTTGTTACCGCAAGTATCAGTTGCTGTGTAAGTCCTCTTAATTATGATAGGACACCTGGCAGACACTGTTGAATCTTTAGAAGTAATCACTGGTGCCGGGTCACAATTATCGGTAGCAGTTGCTGTACCAGCATTCCCCAGCACACAGTCAAACACCTTATCTGTTGGACAGGTTATCACCGGCTTGGTGGTATCCTGAACCGTAATAGTCTGCACACAAGAAGAGCTGTAACCACAAGTATCCGTTGCGGTCCAGGTCCGCTTAATGACGAGAGGACATCTGGCAGATACAGTTGAATCTATACGGCTAATCGTTACTGAACCACAATTATCTGTGGCCGTAGCCACCCCCGTATCTCCTTTAACACAATCAAAGACCTTGTTAGGTGGACAAAAAGTTATCACCGGCTTGGTAGTATCCTGAACTGTAATAGTCTGCATACAAGTATCCGCATTCCCACAATCATCAGTAGCGATCCAGGTTCGTTTAATCACTCTGGGACACCTGGTGGAGATAATCTCATCGCTGGAAGTAATTGCCACATTGTTATCGCAGTTGTCAGTAGCAGTGGCCGTACCAGTAGCTCCCAGCACACAATCAAACACCTTATCTGTAGGACAAGTAATCACTGGTGGAGCGTTGTCATTGACTAACACAGTATCACTACAGCTGACTCCGCTTGTACAATTATCACAGGTTATGGTGGCAGTCACGATATAAGTCGCGTTACAGGTGCTTCCTGCAACTACAGTCACAGACGTTCCGGTGTCGGGACCAATGATGATTCCATTGCCGGAAATTGACCAGATAATGGACTGATTAGTGCAAGTACCGCTATCTGTCACTGTATGGGTATTGGTATCACCGGGACAGACTGGGTCAGCAGGCCCTGTAACATCACAGGTAGGACAAACAAAAGGTTCATTAATGTCGGCCCCTTTAATTTGGTTATCTTGAGACCCTAAAGCGTCACCATCAAGTTGGTCCAGCTTGAAGTGGTATGGTCCACCACTTATTTGGGAAGAACCTTTCCCATCACCATAGCTAAAGCCGAAACCGCCAGGACCCAAAGCCAGACGTCCGGCAAGCTCAATTAAAATCGAGTCCGAAGCCGAGGTCCAGACTAATCTGTATTCGGCATAGAAATCACCACCAGATGGGGAATAGCCCAAGAAAACTAAAGAGCATAGTGAAACCGGCTGACTGCCATAAATCTTAAAGGTCCTATCACCATGCTGAACCTCATAATATTTAACTACAGTATCTACATCATCACCAAGTACAGAGCCCATAGCATCGTCAACCCAGCCGCTGCACATGTTAGGTCCATTGCGAAGAGCGTCACACATTGCGGAATCGGTACCGGGCCCGATATTGGGATCACAGGCTTCGCTATTCAGTCTAGACAAAAGATTTTGTCCCAGTGCAATAAAATCTGCTGCGGCTATAGCTTGATCCCAGGATGTTATGAAATCATAAGCATGAGTGGAGTCTCCACCTTTTGTGGCTTGATGGCTTAGGGTTAAGACGTGCTTATTACCTACAGTCGAATCAGTACCGACAAATATGATTCGCTGGGGCACAGACATATGCTCAAAGTATTTGGAGTTATTCTGTTGCAGAATAGAATTGATCCACACCAAGTCAGTGGTATCTTCATTTGCCACCTGTCTGAAGTCTACCACCTTGGCATCTACAAACGTCGTGGTTGCTATCAGACCTGAAGATTTACCGGTTGCTGTAACCAGCAGGGTTTCTCCAACGTTGTCGTCAAAAGAAACCACCCAATACGTGGTAAACCCACCGGCATTATTAGCTTTGACTTTCCAAGGGTCGTGTCCCTGCCCCCCTGTTGGTGTGCCATCAGCGTGAGTTACCTGTACAGTAACTGATTCTCTAGCAGCAAATCCACTCCCCGTGATCGTCACTGTAGACCCCGGAAAATAGTCAGTAGTATCTGTTGTTACTTGAGCAGAAAACGCTATCCCGCTAAGGCAGATTGAAAATAATAAGCTTAGCCAAATGACCCTCAATCCCTTAACCATTTTCCCTCCGATAAAAGTTTTTGCTAATCTACGATGATTCATTGAATTAGAATTTTTTCTCCGCTTTTTAATCATTAAATTTGAAATAAAAATAGCCCACATCTGAGTCTTTCACTCATTTTTGGGCTCTGATACACTTCTCTGCGAAGGGGCGATTTCGCACTCCCATTATAACATATCCCCTTCCCTTTGTCAAGTAAGATCTTCAACAAAATTAAACTTTTTTTATTTGTCAATTCCAAATAGCTCCTCTTTTTTGTAACTTGAATACCCATTATGATTATTCTTTCACTTATTTTATAGAATTTATAAATAAAAATAGCCCGCATCTGAGTCTTTCACTCATATTTGGGCTCCGATACAGTTGTCTGCGAAGGGGCAATTTCGCACTCCTATTATAACACATCCCCTTCCTTTTGTCAAGTAAAATCTTTAAAAAAATGCAAGAAAAGTTAACTTTCAAGTCCCTTTAGCTCCTAGCTTCACCTTACCCCTTGATGGGGTTGTCAGTTTAAACAGCTACAACTTGAGAAAAATTTAATCGTGTGACTTAAACAAATGATAAAGAGTTGTTCTAAACCTACTTTACCCGAACTCACTTACTCTTTTATGGCATGCGAAGGGGCTATTTCGCAGGAGTATTATAGCATTTTGAAGCTGTTTTGTCAAGAAAAATCTTCATTCTGAGTAAAAAAAGTTGTTGAATTTTTGAACAGTATTGACTTAATTGATTTTTTGAGTTTTCATTAGTAGGAGGTAAATTAATATCCTTATTAACCGATTCTAAGGACAAATGAACCAGGTAATAGCCCAAAAGGTTAAGCAAGCCCTTGAAATCTTAAAAAAGGAACAGGTGGACCTGTGGCTGATTTTTGTCAGGGAGAGCGAAGTCAGCCATGACCCGGCTTTAGATTTGGTGGTTGATAAAGAGGTAACCTGGGAATCAGCTTTTATACTTTCCAAAAATGGGGATAAACAAGCCATCGTGGGCAGGGGAGACGTTGCCAAAATAAAATCTTTGGGGATTTATGAAGTCTTTGGATATGACCAGAGCATCAAGCCCCTTCTGATGAGGGTTTTGAATCAGACCAACCCCCAGAAGATTGCCATAAATTTTTCCGCTGACAATGTTATGGCAGACGGACTCTCACATGGGATGTATCTCTTGTTAAATGAGATGCTGGAGGGAACTCCCTTTACAAATCGCTTAGTATCAGCTGAAAAGATTATCTCTAAATTGAGAGGCAAGAAGAGTAATCTGGAAGTGAAGCAAATTAAAAAGGTGATAAAAATTACCGAAAAGGTCTTTTCAAAGTTAGACCGAATGCTCAAGCCCGGTTTATCAGAACTGCAGATTTGGGAGTTTTTTCATCGAGAAAAGGAAAAGTTAGGTGCCCACACCGCCTGGTCCGAAGACCAATGTCCCATAGTTAATGCCGGTCCGGCTTCTCCGATTGGGCACACCTTGCCATCAGCCAGGCTAAAAACTAAAAGGGGAGAGCTATTGCATGTTGACTTTGGTCTAAAATGGGAGGGTTACTGCTCCGACTTGCAGCGGATGTGGTACTTTTTGGATAAGGGGGAGAGGAACATGCCCGATGACGTGCAGAAAGCTTGGAATATAGTGCGTAGGGCTATGGAAGAATCAGCCAGGATTCTGAAACCGGGAGTTTTAGGTTACCAGGTAGATGAAATCGCCCGCAGGATTGTACTTCAGGCCGGCTATCCTGAATATCCCCATGCCTTGGGACATCAACTGGGGAAATTTGTGCATGACGGAGCATCCCTTTTGGGTCCGCGTTGGGAAAGGTATGGAAATACTCCTTACTTGCCGGTGGAAGAGGGGAATGTTTTTACCTTAGAACTGGGGGTTTCGGTGCCTAATCGGGGTTACTTAGGGTTGGAAGAAGACGTCTTAATTACCAAGGCCGGTTGTAAATTTTTATCCCAGGAGCAGAAAAGACTTTTCTGCATCTAAGCCTACGGAATCGTTCCACCTAGTTGCACTCCTTTGCCTAAATACCTTCCCTAACTCCTTTTCAAGGCGGAAAAGTGGTTTGGAGGAAACTTTTTTAACTTAAGATTTAAAAAATGCTTGACAAACCCAATAAAATTCGTTATTATATATTATTAAAACTCTCTTTAAAGCTCTTTTTTAAGGAGGACAAGCTAGCTTTAACTTCATGAGTGAAGGAGCAAGAGGTATGGTTAAAAAATATAGTCTGCTTGAAGCGACATTTTTAATTCTAGTAACTTTTAATTTTGCTTTCCCACAGGACCCGGGAAATCCGGACACTGTCAGAGTAAGCAGTGCAACAGCCACAGCTTTTGGTCAACAAGTTGTCATAAATGTAACTGCCTATAATGATGAGGGAATTGCCGGAATAATAGTCCCTCTAAGATTTTCGGGACAATGTCTAATCCCTGATTCGGTCTCTTATGTGGGAACCAGGGTCCAGAACGCTCAATTAACGTCCGGTACCGTGAAAATTGATACTATTGGACAAACAATAGTATTTGGAGCTATCTATTTTAGTGGTTTTCTATCTCCGGGAGATGGTTCAATAGGAAAGCTCTTTTTCACTGTAAAGTCCGGTGTAGCTCCAGAAACAGTGATTATAGATACCTTTATAACTGAGAGTAAGTACTTATCTTTTGTAGATACATCCTCCTCTCCTAAGGAAATCCTGCCTCAATTTAAACCGGGAGCTGTTTACTGTAACGTTCCACCCAAACCAGTACCCCATTCACCGGTTCTAACTGTACCAGGCCCGCGGGAAGTCTTCGGCGGGCAAACTTTAAACTTTTCTGTAACTGCCACAGATGTCGATACTCAAAACGTTTTGACCATAGCTAAAACCGGAGTAGGTATCTTTAATTTTACAGCGAAAAAATCACCTGCCACCGGATTTTTCAGCTGGTCTCCTACCAATGCAGATACGCTCGGTTCACCTTATACCGTCACTTTTATCGTCAATGACGGAACCGGACTGGAAGATACCGGCATAGTTGAAATTACAGTGAAACCGTTTATAATTCCACCTTCCGGTTTAGAGGGTGATTTGAACGGAGATAACAAAGTCGATCTGGCTGACATAATTTACTATACAAATTTCATGTTTAAAAATGGACCACCTCCCAACCCTGTAGCCGCCGGAGATATTGATGGTGATTGTTATACCACCTTGGTAGATGTAATTTATTTGATAAACTACGTCTTCAAAGGAGGACCGGCCCCTCTTATCCGCTGCCTGCCCGGGGATTATACCTATGACGGATACGTTAATATCCCGGATATCATATTTGCCATTAATTACGTTTTGAAGTCCGGTGAGCCTCCTCGCTCACTCAAATCTGGAGATGTGAACGCAGACTGTAAGCTGAATATCGTGGATATCGTCTACTTAGTTGATTATATCTTTAGAGGAGGCCCGATTCCCAAGGTGGGCTGTGTAGCTGTTTTGGCTGCCACTGCCGATATTGAGACTGTTGAGAGTGCTGAGGTGGGTTGGGGAAGTACAAAGAGCTTCAAAGACAAATTTGTGGAAATTCCTATTCAAGCCAACTTTAACAGCAACTTAGCCGGTGTAATGTTTACAGTCGAATTTGACCCTCTGGTTTTAAAAGCCTTAGAGCCTCAATTGACTGAAAGAACTCAAAATTTGCAGTTATTCTATTCGGTCAAAGAGAATCAGATAACAATAGGAATTTTGGATGTCAGGGGACAAAACTACATTTCAGGCGGAAACGGAGCTTTGGTCAATCTGAGGTTTGAAAATAAAACCAACTTGGCTCTTAATTTATCTTCCTTAAAAATAACTACTTCAGAACTGGTTGATCCACAAGCCCAAGCTTTACAGGCCAGGATAGTGAAAGGAACAGTCTCTCCCCGCTAATAAAGGTCTTACATATCTTAAGTGAAAAATGAACCCCCAGAACTTGGGGGTTCATTTTTGCTATTTAGCTTCCGATAAATGCAGTATAGTTCTAGTTCCAAGGAAGCACAGGATGAGTTCTCTAAACCAGGGTAGCGAATTCCGCCGCTCTGGTTTTTATATGGTTTAACTTGACCGGTATGGTTAATACAATATATTCTGACAGTATGACAGACAGCTACAAAATGCTGATCGGGGGGCACTGGCTCCCGGCTGAAGAGTCGTTTGAAGTAACCAATAAGTATAATGGCGAACTTTTGGGAAGAGTTCCCACCTGTGATAAGGAGATTTTTGAAATGGCTGTCCGGGCTGCCCAAGACGGCTTGGAAACCCTTTCCAGTACCCCAAGTTACGAGCGAGCTCGAATCTTAAGTAAAACCTCTCAGCTAATTGAATCTGTCAGAGAAGATTTAGCCGAATTGATTGCCCAGGAAGCCGGCAAGCCTATTAAACAGGCGCTGGTGGAAGTGGAAAGAGCGGTTCAAACTTTTCAGTTTGCCAGTGAAGAGGCCAAAAATATCCATGGTGAAACTGTTCCTATGGATGCAGCTTTGGGCTCCGAAGGAAAAGTAGGGTTTTATCTGCGTTTTCCGGCCGGAATTGTTGGTGCCATAACTCCTTTCAATTTTCCGCTAAATTTGGCAGCCCATAAAGTAGCACCGGCCATAGCGGCAGGTTGCTCTGTCATTCTTAAGCCTTCCTCTCTGACTCCCCTAATTGCCATCAAATTAGGCGAGATTATGCAGGAAGCCGGGTTACCGGCTGGAGGGTTAAATATCGTTTTTGGTTCCGGAGATACAGTCGGCAGTTGGATTGTGACCGACCCCAGAATTGCTTTAATCAGCTTCACCGGATCTCCTCCGGTAGGGAAGAAGATTAAAGAATCTTCAGGTTTGAAAAAAGTCGTGTTAGAGTTGGGTTCTAATTCAGCCGTGATAGTGGACAATTCAGCAGATTTGGAGTCGGCTGTTGGCTTGTGTGTCAAAGGTGGTTTTAACTTTGCCGGTCAGAGTTGTATTTCAGTTCAAAGAATTTATGTGCATAAGCAGATTTTTGATAAATTCACAGAATCCTTCTTAAGTGAAGTAAAAAAGTTAAATGTCGGGAATCCCTCCAATAAAGATACAGATGTGGGTCCAATGATTACTGAAACCGAAGCCAGAAGGATTGAGACCTGGGTCAGGGAAGCGGTAAGCCAGGGTGCTAAAATCTTAATCGGAGGAAAAAGGCAGAGTCAGTTTTTTCAACCTGCGGTTTTAACCGATGTCAAAGCGGATATGAAAGTTGTGGCAAATGAAGTCTTCGCTCCTTTAGTATCCTTAATCCCTTTTGCTGATTTTGAAGAAGCCCTAAACTTAGTGAATGATTCGGTCTACGGGTTACAGGCCGGGATTTTCACCAGAGATATCCAAAAAGCTTTTGCCGCAGTCAAAAAACTTAAGGTCGGTGGTGTGATGATTAATGATGTATCCACTTATCGGGCAGACCACATGCCTTACGGAGGAGTGAAAGAGTCCGGCCTGGGCCGGGAAGGGGTCAAATATGCTGTGGAGGAGATGACTGACATAAAAATGGTTTGCTTTAATCTGACTTGACTCTCTATGTCATCACTTTGACCTTTTCAAATCAAACCATTTGAACTTGCCTTGAAAAACTTTCTTAAAATACTCGATTATCTTTTTGTACTTTTACTGATGGGGGTGGGAATTTTTATCTTTTTAGGTGGGTTCAATATCCGCAGCAACTTGCGCTTAGCGGTAGCTGCTCTTTTTGTATTCTATGGGGGCTTGAGATATTTTTTAGTTCGGAGAAAGTATAATAGCAAAATCAAAGCGTAGTTACCAAGTATCTCCTTTAAATCGGCCTTCTCTGGAGCTCTCCAAAATAATTATCCAAAAAAAATCTTTACAAAACTCAAATTTAGTTTTATATATATTCTTGGCTTAAAAGAAAACAGTGGTTAATCGGAGTTTTAATTTCTCATCGAGAAGGAGCAGCCAGTATGAAAATATATTTGAGTCACAGTTTGAAAGGAAGCGATTTGACGGTCCTTCAGATTGTAACAAATTTAGCCCGGGATTACGGGATCGAGATAAATTATCAAGCCGACTCCCAACCCAGAATGGGACCGATTGATGAATCGGTCAAACAGAATATCCAGAACTGTGAGATTTTGATGGCTTTTGTTTCCCGCACCGGCAGTAAAGCTCTGCAGGTACTGGATGAAATTAATCTGGCTAAATCTCTGGGGAAAAAAATTATCGTGATTGCGGAACGGGGAATTCAGACCAAAGAGTTTGCCGAAGGGAGCAACGTTATTCCTTACGATGCCCGCTATACCATCGATACTGTAAAAAGAACCGTCACCTATCTGAAACCCCTGAATCTTAAAAGAGAAGACAATGAAAGAGCCAAAGCTTTGATTGGGAGCTTAGTGTTTCTGATGTCTTTGGCTTATTTTGGAAGAAGATAGCAATGCTATCGCTTGAAAAAGTGTTCAAAAGACAGATATAAAAATATTCCGTAATCGTTTCCTTCCTTGGTCAGGGAAAGGGGAGAGGCAATTCCCAAAACCCATTGAGCTCCGTTTGAAGTATTGATGGCATATCGGAAGCCGGGTGAAATAATCGCGCTGGTAAATCTATCTCTATTTCCAGAAGCATTCAACTCCTGTTCCGATTCTGTTAAAAACTCTAGCATAAAATTAAAATTATTTTTCAACATGTAAATAGCGCTAAATCCGGCATTGAAAGAAATTAAATCTTTGCTAACGCTTCCACCTGAGATAAGATTCTGTTCAACGCTTGGCAATAATGTTGCCCCTAAATTGAAATTACCATGCCAGAGATTTAATAACTTTTTACTGACAGGCAAATTTATTTGATAACCAACTACACCTCTACCTAAACCTTTATTTTTATCTCCAGTAGGCATGATTACTGAAAATCTGGGAGCAAAAGCCGGCAGCTTATCTGATTCTGATAATGCCTGATAACGATAGTGGAGAGCGATGTCGCTTACTCCTTCAATTGTAGCTCCGCTGCCTCCCTGAAATAAAACCGGTATGGTATAGGAAAGCTGATGCTTTTGACTGAAAAGAGGCCATTCCTGGGTAAAAGCAATTTCAGTTTCTGAAAATGTATTGCCTGAAACTTTATCCCAGCCAAAGACCAAATTGAAAATGTGCTGAACCACCCCTGCCTCTTGATTGTAAGCCTCTTCAATGAGGAAGGAGTTATCTTTAATGCCTTCTTGCGCCGATACTTTTGAAGTCATAAAAATCAAAAAGGGAATTGTTATCAGAATTTTTGATATTTTAGACATTTTTTTTGGGGGAGCTATTCAATTCTTAATCCTTGATTATAACTCTTCCTCTCATCATTTTGGCATGATAGCTGCAGAAGTATTCGTATTTTCCTTTTTTCGTGGGAACGAAGTTAATAACTTCTAACTGACCATATTCCAAAGGACCGGATGTGCTGATATCTAATTCTTCGATGACAAAATCATGCAGCATTCCTTTGTCTTCATTAATAATAATGATGCGCACCGGCTGTCCGACCTTCAGAATAAGGCTAGGGTTATTTGTATTATAAGCCATCTCCTTGGCAATCAAAACAATCTCTTGTACCGGTCTGATTTCGGCCTGTGGCTTTTCATAGGCCTCCAGCATAAATAAAACTCCGGCCAGAGCCAGGAAAACTATCAGCATGAAACTTAAAAATCTTTTTTGCAAAGCCATACTTTCTCCTTTTTAAACAGTTACAAAAAATCCTGTGACATACATCACTGCCAAACCCAAAAGAAATCCCCACACATTGGCAAATGAAAACAAAGAGCCCCAGTTGGGCTTAGCCATATATTGTGTGATGCTGAAAACCACTTGAAAAATTGCTCCCGCGCCAATAGCCAGGAATAAGACCGACCAGATAGCAGAATAAGTAAACCCGCCAATCCAGGTTCCTAAAATGGTCGGAACTCCGGCTAAAAGTCCCATTAAAACAAGCTGTTTCAGCTTGGCTCCGGCTTTGGCAATGGGTGCCACAATAGCAACTCCTTCGGTGACGTTGTGAATCATAAAACCTAATACCAAAAGTGCTCCTAAAGAAATCTCACCCACCGCATACGCCCCGCCAATTGCCAAACCTTCTCCCAGGTTATGGACTCCGATTCCTAGAGCTACTGAATACGCCAATATCAATTTCTTATAAGACTCACCCTTGGCTTGAGAGATAGATGTTCCTTTCTGTGTAAAAGCCGAAAGAAGTAAAATTGCAATAAAGAATCCCAATATTAGTACCCCCATTCCTTGATAAACCGCCGGTGCCTTTTCAGTAGTCTCAATTGCCTCTACTAAAGCTTCTACACCCAAGAAAACTAAAAGACCAACTGTCAGTGCCAAAAAGAAGCTGTACCATTTCTCTTTCAACCTTCTTAAAGATGGGAGCCACAGCAGTCCTAAAAAAACCGGAATCACCCCTACGTAAACTCCTAAAAGTGCAAATGAGGATAGATACTGTAAATTGGGAGAGGGTGAGGTGGTAGCCACTGGGATTTCGGCATCAAAAGTGATTCCGTTTCTGGAAATCAATTTGATCTTCTCTGTATCCCCTTCTAACCAGGGATAATAAATTTTAATAGTTCCCCGACCCAAGCGAGGAAGAGTCTGACTGGGTGCCATTTCAAATTTCCAATAAGCTTCATTTACTAAAACCTGGGCAATGGTAACTGGGTCCGGACCATCATTGACAACTTTCAAAGTAATTTCATGGGGCTGAAGAATTATTCTCTGAATAGAAACTTCCTCAATAGGAGGTAGGGCTGCCTTGAACACGCCCAGAGGTCCGATTGCCAGGAATACGATTATTAAGAGACCTAATAAAATCAGGGGTAAAAAAACATTCCCCCAGAATCTGAGTCTACTGGTTGCTTCCGGATTCTCAAGGTTCTGAACTTGTTCCAAATTAGACGACATATTTTTTCTCAAATGTTTTTATGGTAAAACCTCAAAGGCTCCCATCCAGCCCAATTCCGAGAATTCGGTTTTGTGAGCATGAAACATATATTGACCCGGGAACTTGAATTTGAATTCTAAAATTGACCTTTCGGCCTGCCCCAGAATAATAGTATCGGTGTAAGAATTGGGAGTGGAACTGGTACCGGTTCTGAACTCATAAAAGAAATTGGCATGCAGATGGAAAGAGTTAATGGGGTCGAATTCAGAAATATTAACCACGTACACCCGTACCAAATCAGACAACTTCACCTGAATCGGATTATTCAGGTAATAAAAAGCCACGCTGTTGACCGCATACACTTCATTTTCTTCATCGAAATTGGTATCGAAGGCGTTCAGCATCATGATGAATTCCCTGGCCGGCTTACGGGAAATTTTAGGGTCAACAATGTAGACGCCGTAAAGCCCCTTGTGAATATGCTGAGTCAAAGGAACCGAATGGCAGTGGTATAAATGGACCCCTACCGGATCAGCTTCAAATTCATATAAAAAAGTGTCCCCCGGAACCACAAATTGGTGCGGCATAGCCCCGTCCATCGAATCCGGGTGAAATCCGTGAAAATGCATGGTATGAGGTCTATCTCCCTGATTTAAGAAATGGATTCTGATTATATCTCCATCTGTGGCACGGATAGTAGGACCAGGCACTTGTCCGTTATAAGTCCAAGCCGGGAAAAATACTCCCGGGGCAATTTCAATTTCTTTGTTGACTGTGTAAATCCAGTATTCCCGGAGAAGTCTGTTGCCCGAAAGCTTAGTTTCTTTGTAAAACTTGGAGCGTTGTTCCGGAGAGAGATGACTGAAATTCCAATCAGTCAAATATGTCATGGGATTATAATCTTCAGGCCCTACCTCTCCGACCGTTCCGAATCCCATATGGGCTTTTTTCTCTTTCTCTTTGCAATTTTCACAGGCAACTGCTTCTTTTCCAAAAAGATGCAGTATCATTGCTATAACCACTACAAAACTGAGCCGTAAACCCTTTCCAAAAACAGCGTATCTTAACATATTTTGTTTGCTATTTTCCCAATAAGTTATATATTATAGTTTACATTAATTATGTCGAAAATTTAAGTATGATTCTTTAATTTTATTAAGCATAGTTAATTTAATACGTTAATATATATTAACAGTTGGGGTTGTCAAGTAAATTTTCAAGAAAATGCGTAAAAAATGAACAAAGACAAGAAAACTTCCATCTCTCAGGAAGATTACCTGAAGGCCATCTGGGAGCTAAGGCAGGAAGGCCAGATTCCCATCGGAGCCAGAATCGCCGAAGAATTAAAAGTCTCGGCCCCGGCCGTGACTCTGGCTTTGAAGCGGCTTTCTAAAGATAGCTATGTAACGGTGGATAAAAATAACCGGATTTATCTGACCAGTAAGGGAGAGGAGACCGCTTCTCACTTGGTCAGAAGACACCAATTGGTGGAGAAACTTCTGACCGATTTTTTGAAAATGGAATGGTACAAAGTACACGATGAAGCCGAGAAATTGGAGCACGCCATTTCACCGGAAATGGAAGAGCGCCTTTTGGAGCTTTTCGGAAAATCCAAAACCTGTCCTCACGGCTATCCTTTGTTAGAAAACCGAAAAGGCTCTGTGGACCTTAAACCTCTGCGCCAGGCAGAAGCGGGACAGATTTTGAGAATCAGCAAAGTTTATGAAAAGGACCGTAAATTTCTGGAATATCTGGATAAATTGGGAATTACTCCCGGAACTGAAGTTTATGTGAACGGTAAAGGTTATGACGGCACTTTTGCTTTGAAAATAAGGGAAAAGATTGTGCATCTGGGAGGCATGGCTACCAACCGGATTTGGGTAAAAATTCTGGCTAAGAAAAAATGAGTCAAATAGTATTGATCGAAGATGATTTATTTTTCTCTTCCAAAATTGAGAATATTCTAAAAAATTCTGAGTTCAGCTTACTAATTTTCCACAAACATACTGAGGCCTTAAATTACCTAAAAGAAAATCCACTGAGCTTAGTCCTAATTAATTTAGCCAGCCATAATTTAAATCCCTTAGATTTAGTTTCTGAAATCAAAGCTGACCGAATTTTGAATGCGATTCTCATCTTAGGTTATTGCGGTCACACTCAAAAAGAGTTGATAGAAAAAGCCCAAAAATCGGGCTGCGATAAAGTGGTTCCTAATTCTGTTATGGTTTCAGCATTACCTAAACTTTTAAACCAGATTTTCCAAGCCAGAATATAAATAAACTCAACTCTTTGCAAGGGTAGGCTTGGGTCTCCTGACCCAAGCAAATCAATGAGGATATGAGCTTTTTAGAAAAATTACAATGCACTGTCTGCCAAAAAGAATATCCTAAAGACCAGATTTTAAACCTGTGCAGTTGCGGAGGAGTTCTTTTTGCAGTTTATGATCTAGAAAAAATTGCCCAAAAATTTAAGAAAGAATCATTGCTAACTCGTCCAAAAACTCTTTGGAGATACTCTGAATTTCTGCCGGTTGAAAACCCAGAAAATATAATTTCCTTAGGAGAGGGTTTCACTCCTCTAATCAAACTTGAAAAATTAGGGAAAAAGCTGGGCTTAACAAATCTATTTTTAAAAGATGAATCTTTCAACCCCACCGGTTCTTTTAAAGCCCGAGGTATGTCATTAGCCGTCTCCAAAGCCAAAGAGTTAAAAATCAAAAAAATCTGTCTTCCTTCAGCCGGAAACGCAGGTAGTGCTGCCAGTTGTTACGCCGCTAAAGCCGGCCTACAAGCGTATGTCTTTATGCCCAAGGATGTAGATTCTACTTTTGTTTTAGAATGTCAGGCCTTCGGAGCCGTAGTTAATTTAGTAGAGGGCTTGATTTCTGATGCTGGCAGGACTATGAATCAGCAAAAGCAGGCGGACTGGTTTGATTTATCTACCACCAAAGAACCTTACCGGGTGGAAGGGAAAAAGACCTTAGGGTTGGAATTGGCTGAACAATTTAACTGGGAGTTGCCGGATGTGGTAATTTTTCCGACCGGTGGAGGAGTTGGCATAATCGGGATGTGGAAAGCTTTTGATGAAATGGAAAAAATCGATTTGATTGGAGAAAAAAGACCACGGATGATGGTCGTGCAAGCTGAAGGTTGCGCCCCTCTGGTAAAAGCTTTTCGTGAGAAAAAAGACAGAGTGGAAGAGTGGAAAAACGCTACAACCATCGCTTCTGGATTAAGGGTTCCCCAGCCATATGCCGATTTCATAGTATTAAAGGCACTGAGAGAAAGTAAGGGAGAAGCTATAGCCGTTAGCGACCAGGAAATCGTATCATGTCTAAAGGAATTAGCCAGCACTGAGGGAATTTTGGTCTGTCCGGAAGGGGCTTCAAGTTTAGCCGGATTAAAAAAACTTATGATGGAGAATAAAGTGGATAAAGCCGAAAAAGTGGTTTTATTTAACACTGGTTCAGCTTTGAAATACGCCGAAACCCTGAAGAAATTTTTATAGTGCAACTAGAAACGTGTCATAAGGAGGAAAAATGAGAAAGCTCATAGCAAGCGGATTCATTGTCATATTAGGTACCGGTTTGGTTTCAGCACAAACACCCGGGGTAGACACCACAGGCCAGAGAGTAACCAAGTATCCTAAAGTTGATACTACTGCCAAAAAAACTTCTCAATATAATAAAATAGATACAACCGGCAAAAAGACTCCGGTTCCCATCAAGATAAACGCTCAACCAAAAAAGACCCCCAGCAAGACCGGAATTGACACCACCCAAAAAGCTCCGCCCATAAAAACAGGCGGAATTTCTACCAGGGATATTCAGGCCGATAAAAATTTTGAGCTGCGGGAAGTTAAATTCAGCAGACTCAATAAGGATGTAATTTTAGTATCCGGAAAGCTTTCCAATAAATCAGGCCGAAATTATGCTAAATCAGCTACTTTTAATTTTTTTATTTTCGACCCTAACGAATCTATTCTGGGTAACGGGACTATCAAAGTCTCGGGTCTGAATCATAATTCCACCGTAAATTTCACAGGCAAAATTTATTCCAGGGGAGACCACAATTTAATCACCAAGTATAAAATCCAGTTTGTGAAAGGGAGTTAATTCAGAAGAAGCCGTTGGCTTTAATCTGCCGGAGGCCGGAGTCGAACCGGCATGTCCTCGCGGACACCGGATTTTGAGTCCGGCGCGTCTACCAATTTCACCACTCCGGCATAGTTTAACTACAGCAATTAAGTTAATTAGCTGGAATACCAAAGTCAAGCCGGCGTCTGAAAATATCTTTTGAAATAACTTAAGTCGAAGCACTTAGTCTTGTGAGATTCTGAGTGGAATGGAGTTTCAGAATCCCGAATCAATTAATACTCTTCAAGAAATCTGCCATCGCTTTGTCTACCTCTTCCGGTTGGTCGAACCAGGGACAGGCGCGGGAGTTGGGGATGGTTTTCACAGTAATCTTAGAATTCTTCTCGACACACCCCTCCCAACTCAGGTGGCAGTATGCTTCCATATAATTTTGACCGGGGTCGTACCAGATGCCTTCGAGGCCCGGCTTAAGAATAAGAGTGGGGACGGTTACTTTGTTCATCTCAAATGTGATATCCTGGGCACTGAATTCACACAGGTAACGCACCCAAACATGTAGCTTGGGGGTGGCAGCTTCACGCCACAGCCGTAATCCGCGCACCGGATTGACCGCATAGTCGCCGGGAAGAAAGTTGTTGTCGTCCCAGGTCTCAAGCGTGACGGTCTTGAACCACCGCGGGGCCAGATAGTTATCGATAGTGGCAACACGCTTTTCCGGAGTCTCGTAGTAAGCGGCGTACTCCGTGTTGCTTAAGAACAATCGCGCCGACCCCGAAAGAATGACGACAGCCTTCACCCTATCAGGATTTCTCATCGCCAACCGAAGCGCAATCTGGGTTCCGGTGAGCCAGTGACCCACCAGGATTATGTTCTGGAGGTTTTCGTCTTTAATAAGTTTTTCGATGGCGGCCAGCGCCCCATTTGTCCAAGTCTGCTCGCCGAAACTGGTCTTTTCGCTGGGGCAGGGAGGTGCGGCGGTTCCGCCGAAACCGGGGAGCGTTACTGCGTACATGCGGTATTTGTCGGCTAGCCCTTGCATAAACTCGCTGAAAACGCTTCCTCCGAATCCCAGACCGGGAATGAGGATCATCGGCTGGGTTCCCGTTCCTGTCCGCACAACTCCGCCGAGTGTGCCAGGTTTAGCGGTTTTGTACCCGGGCGGATCAACCAGGTTGTTGAGGGTGGAATCCTGTTGCATGATTCGGATGCAGGTATCTTGCCCTTGGAGAAGCGGTGCCGAGATAACCAAAATCAGGCAGGTAGTCAGGAAAATCCGAACGCTCCAGATTGCGATTGATTTTTGCATATGACTCCTTAATTTTTATTACGTAAAACAATGTGGCAAGTTTCCGATATCTTGTCAAGCTGAAATAAAACTTGACAATGAATTTTTCTTTTTTACTTTTACTGATAATCTATGGGGCCGTAGTTCAGTTGGGAGAACGTCTGACTGGCAGTCAGAAGGTCACGAGTTCGACTCTCGTCGGCTCCATTTGGATATAAAACAAAGGAGATTAAGATGGAAGACTTCCCTCCCAGACATGCAATCTCTCGGGCGAGATTCTTTCTACAGAAGGCGGAGCAATGTACCGTACAACAGCGTGACGAGTGTGAGGCTTATCTTGAAGCAGCCATTGTGTTCGCTCGCACAGCTTTGCTCCGGCTCCAATGGGAGTACGAAAAACATCCCAAATGGAAGAGTTGGTGGGACGGGTTACTCGCGAACGTCGCTGTTTGCTTTATCCGTGTCGAACGCAATTGTATTATACATGAAAGGCCGCCCAAAATCGGGCAAGTTATTCGCGTCGGCCAAACGTCTGGTCTGGCCGCCGACCTCTACTACTATGAGTCCCCAGATATCCCAGCGACTGACACGATAAAACGGCACTTGGATGAAATTGCGAAGTTGATCTTGGAGGGCCAGACTCTCTTTGTTAGCACAGTTAAAGCGGATGAAAAGCAGAAAGTGGATTGAACAGTTGCTGGGAGAACGAGCCCCGATGAGTCGGGGCTAGGTCATCCCGATTTATCGGGAACTCTCGTCGGCTCCATTTGATGAAATATTTAGGTGGAATTATGCTATGCTTGTACCCTAAATTCCATAAGAGGAAGCGGTTCCTGAATACGACGAAATCGCCGGATAGAGGGAGACTAAGCTGGATCTTATAAAATGAGGATATGTAAGCACAGTGACAAGCGATTTTAGAGACCAACTTTTGAAATACGTGGACGAATTTAAGGAGGTCTTGTCCACACCTTTAGGGGACTGGTCTGTTAAGGGCTTTATCGACATCGCCAAGAATATATATACTATATCCGTTGATACAAAGGTTATTTCAAAAATAATTGAGCTGATGATGTTTCCCACTATCCATAAATTTAGCCTAGAAAATGGCTATAAAATGAGTTTAAGTGAAGAACAGAACCATTATCCTGACGTAACATTCATAGACAAACAAAATAGGAAAATAGCGCTCGACCTCAAAAGCACTTACAGAGTAAATGATAAGGATGTGTCAGGCTTTACATTAGGAGCCTACACTGGCTATTTCCGTTTTCGAGATAGTAAAAAAAACATTACTTTCTCCTATAAAGAATATGATAAACATTTCATCCTTGGTATCATTTACAGTAAGGCAGAAGATGTGATTGATGAAAGAAAAATATATACAATTAATGACTTAGAGAAAATACTGTCGGTTGTTAAAGATTTTGATTTCATTTTGCAGGAGAAATATAAGATTGCAGTTGACAGGCCAGGAAGTGGAAACACTAAAAACATTGGTTCTTCTATGCGAATTAAGGATTTGAAGGAAGGCACTGGCCCATTCACTAAATTGGGCATTGAAATCTTTGATGACTATTGGATGAATTATATGACCCAAGAGATGGCGAGAAATGCTGAGTTAAAGAAGGCACCTTATAAAAATTTAATAGAGTATTTCAAATACAAGAAGCTCCCAACTAAGAAATGACAAAGAATCACCTGCAGCCTGTTTTCCCCGAACTGTCTTCAATTAGGGTAGCTACGTCTGCATTTCCGGCTACTCGATACCAGGGTAGCAAGTATAAACTCACGGACTGGATAAAATACTACACAAAGGATCTCTCCTTCGATTCTGTACTAGATGCTTTTGGGGGGACTGGCAGCATTGCCTATGTGTACAAGCAGCTAGGCAGGAAAGTCTTCTATAATGATGTTCTGAGATTCAACTATCAAATCGGACTTGCATTGATAGAGAATAGATCTGAAATTTTGGAAGAAGGTGATATAAATTTCATCCTCAAAAAGCATGCCGATACAAAATATCCTACTTTCATTCAAGACACTTTTCACGACATTTACTTTTTAGACGAGGAAAACGCCTGGCTCGATGTTGTTACAACCAACATTTCAAGGATTTCCAATCAATATAAGAAGGCATTAGCCTTTTACGCTCTATTTCAAGCTTGTATCATTAAACGTCCTTATAATCTTTTTCATCGAAAGAACCTATATATCCGATTAGCCAATGTTAGGCGGTCATTTGGGAATAAAAAAACTTGGGATACGGCTTTTGAACAACATTTCAGAAATTTTGCTGATTTTGCTAATCGGGCCGTATTTGATAACCATAGAAAAAACGAAGCTTTTTGTTCAGATATTTTTGATCTTCAATTACCTGAGGAAGTCGACTTTGTTTACATTGACACACCCTATATCTCTAAAAGAGGGAGTGGGGTAAACTATTTTGATTTCTACCACTTCTTGGAGGGACTTGTCGATTACGATAATTGGCCAAAGAGAATAGATTATGAGTCAAAACATAAAAAGCTGCTAAACGGGGAAGACCAGTGGTCAAATAAGAATCACATTCATAACGCATTCAGAAGGCTAATTCACAAATACAGCAATTCAATACTTGTAGTTTCATACAGGGACGACGGCATACCATCAATTCCTGAATTGATTGAGCTGTTGAAATCGATTAAAGGAGATGTAAGAGTCTACAAAGCCGATTACAAGTATGTTCTAAGCGACGATAAAAATAAAGAAGTGTTAATGATAGCTCAGTAGAATTTCTAACTTATAATATTGTATCAGTCGAATTAAAACGCATATTTTACATTACGCGGGTGTAATTCAGCGGTAGAATGCAAGCTTCCCAAGCTTGAATCCCCACTTTTTTCATTTCCCGGCATAAACTTCCCAGCAACAGTGACGATTAATTCATTAATGGTAAGTATACTCCAATCATTACATATAATATAAAAGGAGGTGGAACTATGACGTCAACATTAACCGATATTTCACAACAGCAGCAGAAACAACAACAGGTAGCCCCGCAGAACTACGACAAGATTGGCGGATGGCTTATACTTGTGGCTATCGGCCTTATTATTGCCCCATTAAGAATTTTGCTGTTTACTCTCAAAGATATCTTCCCGGTCTTTGCCCCCCAAACCTGGTCCGTTCTTACCACCCCGGGTTCAGAGGCATACCATCCTCTCTGGGCGCCCTTATTGATAGGAGAATTGGTAGGCAATCTCTTCTTTGTCTTCCTGGGGATTGTCTTGGTCGTTTTATTCTTTCAGAGACGAAAAATTGTTCCCAAGTTAGTGATAATTTATTTGGTGACCAATTTGGGTTTTGTGATAGCCGACGCCTATGTCGCCACTCTGATTCCGATTGTGGCACAGCAGGATAATACTTCAACCGTGAAAGAGATTGTCAGAGGTGTAGTAAGTGCGGCTATATGGACTCCTTATTTCCTTATCTCAAAGCGGGCGAAAGGGACGTTTGTCAGATAAGTAAACAGCGGTGGAAAAACCTTTTAAAGTCGGAATTTTTCAATTTTGTTCTGTCGCAATAAGTTAGCATGGTTCGACTTCGCTCACCATAGAAAGATCTTCCGCATACCCCAAAATCAAAGTGGGGCATAGGCAGGTTTAATCCCCCTGATTTTTTCATTTCCTGGCATAAACTTCCCAGCAAACAGTGACGATTAATCAATTAGACCATTCATAGTGAGGGGAACCGAACCATTTACGGTGAGCACAGCCAAACCATCTGAAAGTGAGGTAAAAAGAGATGCTTCAACAAGCCCCAGATACCGGTCATGGTGAGCAGGGTCGAACCATAGGCAATGCCTATTGGGTAAAGAAGATATTGAGAGAAAGTATTTATGTGGATATATGCGAGGCTGAAAAAACGCTTTCTCACAAGGATATTATTTTGGATGGAATAGATTATACCGTCCATTGGAGAAGCGGAATAGACCAGGGAAAGAGAAAAAAGAGAACCAAAGACCACATCCTATTCAATACCGCATTTGCAACCGCTAAGGGGCGGAAGGTGAAAAAGTAATAGACGCCGGCTATTTATGAGTCGTAGGTTTACACTATCCCGCAGGGAGAAAAATTAAGAAGCCTGCCTTTTTTTCAGATAAACTGACCCATTCTGGGCAAGATCTGGCCAAATATCACTTTATGGTGAGTATAGTCCCTCCACTACGGTCGGGATAAACCGAACCGTTTATGTCGAGCTTGTCGAGACATTTATGTCGAGCTTGTCGAGACATTTTCTCCTTGACATACCTCTGCTTTATACCCCATATTTCTCCGACTGGATCCTGGAGGGATTCGTAATTGTATAGTAACAAACGGTTATGAGATTACTGCGGGTGTAATTCAGCGGTAGAATGCAAGCTTCCCAAGCTTGACACGAGGGTTCGACTCCCTTCACCCGCTTTTTAAATGACTAAAAAGTTATGCCCAAAAAAATAGTTTTCTTATTTTTAACATTATTGATATATACCTACTGCTATGCCCAGAATCCTTTAATCCAAAAAGAAGGACCCGGAGAAATGAATTGGGATAAATATAAAATTTCCGCCGTCGGAATCGGACTCAAAGGGAACTCTTCCAAAGGAAGCTTGACCGAGGCACGCAAGGATGCCGTAAAGAAACTGTATGAAACCGTGCTGAACTTAAACCTGGACTGCCGGACTTTAGTCAAAGACCGCCTCAATAAATCCCAGCTGAAAAAACTGGAAAGTTTGGTTTCCAAAGAATTCAAAATGCTGGACAAACCCCGTTACACCAATGCCGGTGATTGCGAAATTGAAGTGGAGCTGGCTCTACCGGGAAAAATTATGGACTTGCTTTTACCTCCTTCCGGTGAAAAATTAAAAGAACTTTCTAAGCAGGAATTACCTTCCTCTCCGGCAGAATCTTATACCGGACTGATCATAGATGCCACCGGGTTGAATTTTCCTCTTCATTTAGTCCCCAAAATTGTGAACCCTAAGGGAGAAGAAATCTATGGCATCTCCTGGCTGGAAAGAAGCTGGGCCAATACCTGGGGCATTGTGGAATATGCTACTTCCGCCAGCGATTATCATAGAGTGGGAGACAAGCCTCAATACCTGAAGGCCTTAAAAATCGCCGAAGATGGCTGCAGCATTGTGGTCAGTGTGGATAATCTGCCCCAGCTTTTGACCGCTGAAAATTTAGCAACTTTAAGCCGCGCCAAAGTAATTTTAATCACCGACCAGGGTAATAAATAAGACCCTAGGGTTACATCATTTCCATCCCTTCTAAACTTAAACCAGCTCTTTTCTAAAAAGGTTTTTTTTATTATCATAGGGAATTATGAATATTCCCATCGTGACTATCATAGGCCGACCCAATGTCGGGAAATCCACTCTATTCAACCGCATCATTAAAAAAAGAAAAGCGGTGGTCTCTCACGAACCCGGAGTGACCCGGGACAGAAATTATCATCTGACCACCTGGAACAGCAAAAGCCTTTATCTGGTAGATACCGGCGGTTTAGTCCCCCAGACCGAGGATTTGATTTTAAAGCAGGTCAAAGCCCAGGCCGAAATTGCCATCTCGGAAGCCGATTTGATTTTATTTATGGTGGACACGCAGGTAGGTGCCCAAGCCGTTGATTTGGAGATTGCCAAAAAATTAAAAAAGATTCAAAAAAAAGTCATATTAGTTGCCAACAAAGTGGATAATCCTTCTCAGTCAAATGAAATTCATGTCTTAAATAAATTGGGCTTGGGAGAACCTTTTCCGGTTTCATCCGTGACCGGTGACAATGTGGCTGAACTTCTGGATGAAATTGTTTCGCATCTGCCGGAGGAAGAGGTAAGGGAGGTAGAAGAGGGAATCAAAGTAGCGGTCTTAGGCCGACCCAACGTGGGGAAATCCTCTTTCGTCAACGTCCTTTTAGGTGAAGAGAAACTGATAGTTACAGAAATTCCAGGAACAACCAGAGATTCCATTGATACTCAACTGGAGCATGAAGGACAAGTGTATACTTTGATTGATACTGCCGGACTGAGAAGGAAAGCTAAGATTTTAAATGAATTGGAATATTTCACATCACTCAGAACTTTGAGGTCGATTCAAAGATGTGATGTGGTTTTATTGTTAATTGAGGGACCGGAGGGACTTTTGAATCAGGATTTAAAAATTGCCGCTGAAGTAATCGAATCCGGAAAAGGTTTGGCTATTTTAGTTAACAAATGGGATTTAGTGGAAAAAGAGAGCCTGACTGCGGAGGTATATACGGAAACGATTTACCGGAAAGCCCCTACTTTAAATTTTGTCCCTGTATTATATATTTCCGCCAAAACCAAAAAAAGAGTTATAAAAAGTTTGGCTTTGATTACTGAAATCCTTCAGGAGAGAAAAAAAAGAATCGAAACCAATCAGTTGAATAAAATTTTAGGTAAAGAAATTGAAAAACAGCCGCCGGCCGCCGTGAAAGGGAAGTATGTGAAAATTTATTATATTACCCAGACCGATATTGAGCCGCCCGAATTTGTTTTTTTCAGCAACCATCCCCAGCTGATTCAGGAAAGTTACAAGAGATTTCTGGAAAGAAAAATTCGGGAGCATTTTGGTTTTAGCGGTTCTCCGCTGAGAATTAAGTTGAGAAAAAAGAGCTAATGGCTCTATGTTAAAAATAATTGGACTTTTACTAACCAGCTACCTTTTAGGTTCTATCCCCTTTTCTATAATTATTACCCGACTTTTCAAAAAAATAGATATCCGCGAATACGGTTCCAAAAACCCCGGCGCCACTAATGTGTTCAGGGTTATGGGACCGGTAGCCGGGAGCATAGTCTTAATCTTAGATATTGCTAAAGGTTTTTTCGCTGTTTATTTTTTAACCAAACTTTTAGGAGCGGTAACCGTTATGGCTCCAATCTACTTACAGCTTTTAACCGGAGTAGCTGTTATTCTAGGGCATATTTTCAGTATCTTTGCTAAATTTAAAGGAGGAAAAGGGATTGCAGTCGGAGCCGGAGCGCTTTTGGCACTGATTCCATTTGAGCTAATTCTAAGCGTAGTGGTATTCGGCATAATAGCAGGTCTGACAAAATATGTTTCTTTGGCCTCACTTTCCTCCTCTACTTTTATCTGCTTAAGCTTGATTGTGGAAAAATATGCTCTCAAACAAAATCGGCCGTTTATTTTACTTTTAACTTGTTTTATTTTGACGTTGTTGGTCTTTTATACCCATAGAGAAAACATCAAAAGATTATTAAACGGAACCGAAAACAAAATCGGTCAAAAAGTAAAATTATGAGTAAAATTGCTGTCTTGGGGGCCGGCTCTTGGGGGATTGCTTTATCAGTGCTTTTGACTGATAATAGTCACCATGTAGCTTTATGGGAGGTCGATTCTGACCAAGCCGGCAGGTTAGAGACAGAACGGGAAGATAAACAAAAACTGCCGGGGATTAAAATTCCGACCCAAGTAAAAATAACCACAGATTTAGAGGAAGCTGTATTAGATAGGGATCTTTTAGCTTTAGCATTACCATCCCACGTAGTCAGGGAAGTGGCCCAAAAATTAGCTAAAATTCGCTTAGACAACCCTTTAATTTTGAATTTAGCCAAAGGAATAGAAACTCGAACTTTGTGCAGGATGTCAGAAGTATTGAAACAGGAATTGCCGGAAAAACTGCATAATAATATTTGCACTTTATCCGGACCATCTCATGCCGAAGAGGTCTCAAGAAAAATTGCCACTTCAGTTGTGGTAGCTGGATTCAAAGAAGAGACAGCTCAAAGAATCCAAGAGGTTTTTATGAATTCGTATTTCAGGGTTTATACTAATTCTGATTTGGTGGGTGTGGAATTGGGCGGCTCGTTGAAAAATATAATTGCCATTGCCTCCGGAATTTGTGACGGGTTGGGTTTGGGAGATAACACCAAAGGGGCTTTACTTACTCGAGGTTTAGCAGAAATGATGAGATTGGCTGAAAAATTAGGTGCTAAGTCCTCAACCTTAGCAGGGTTATCCGGAATGGGGGATTTGATTACCACCTGTATCAGTAAATACAGCCGAAACAGATTCGTAGGAGAAGAGATTGGAAAAGGGAAAACCTTATCGGAGGTCATAAAAAATATGGTGATGGTGGCAGAGGGGATTAAAACCACTGAATCGGCTTATAAGCTGGGTCAAAAATATCAGGTGGAGATGCCTATCACCGAGCAGATGTACAAAATCTTATTTGAAAATAAAAATCCCAAAGCGGCCGTGCTGGATTTAATGAAAAGAGACCCTAAATCTGAAATTTGGAGTTGACAGATTAAATTTATAGTATAAATTTAGGAAATTCAGTGGAGGGATTTTGGCAACCAGAAATTTGAACGAGAGATTATACTATTCTATCAGTGAAGTAGCGGAAATTACCGGAATCAAAGCTTATGTTTTGAGATTCTGGGAAAAAGAATTTCCTAACTTAAGACCCAAGAAAAATAAAGCCGGCAACCGTACTTATCAGCTAAAGGACATTGACTTAATCAAGCAGATTAAAGACTTACTTTATGAAAACGGCTTTACCATAGAAGGCGCCAGAGCCAAATTGAGAAACTCCCATAATGACAAACCCGACCGATCCGAATTACAAAACACCCGTTTAAAAAGCTTGCTGGTGGAAATAAAAAAGGAATTAGAAAATATCCTAAAACTCTTAGACTGATTTTTTTTGAATGTCTTTTCTAATCACTATTCACTAACCACTAATCACTAACATCGGGGCGTGGCGCAGCCTGGTAGCGCACTCGCTTGGGGTGCGAGTGGTCGTCCGTTCAAATCGGATCGCCCCGATTTGTGGTGTAACCATTTAATAGGTCAACGACCTTTAGCTACGCTATGGTGTAACCAAAAATGTCGGACAAAATAGCCGTAATCATCCCGGCTTTTAATGCTGCCAAAACCGTAGCCGCCTTAATTGAAAAAATCCAAAAAGATTTTCCTGAACTGGATATTATTGTAATTGACGACGGCTCAACTGACCAAACTCTTTCTTTAGCTCAAAAATCAAAAGCAATTGTCTTACAACATCAGGTAAATCTAGGTAAGGGAGAGGCCTTGAAAACCGGCTTCAGCTACGCCAAAGAAAAGAATTATTCCTATGTAATCACCATTGATGCTGATTTACAGCATGACCCCCAACATATAAAAGATTTTTTGCAGAAAGCCAAAACCGATAAAACCGATTTTATTTTAGGCACCCGAAATTTCAGTTTCCAAAATATGCCCTGGGACCGGGTTCTGACCAATTTTATCACTTCAGTGACACTGACTCTTTTGTCCGGGCAAAGGATTAGAGATAGCCAGTCCGGTTATAGAATGATTTCAGTGGAGATTTTGAGGAGCGTTGTTTTGAATTGCAAAAAATATGACCTGGAATCGGAGGTTCTAATCAAAGCCGGCCGAAAAGGTTTTAAAATCGAAGCGGTGGAAATTTCCACCATATATGAAGGAAGCAAAAGCTTCATCAACCCTTTTTCAGATACCGGCCGCTTTCTTAGAATCTGCTGGAAGAGTTTATTCTGGTGATTGTTGTTGAAGAAATTCTCTTTTGATTTTTGCCATTATTATTTTATATTTCGTAAATGGCAAGTTGGTATTATTTTAAACCAATCACTAAACACTGTCCACTAAACACTATTTTTCGGGGCGTGGCTCAGCCTGGTAGAGCGCTTGGTTCGGGACCAAGATGTCGGAGGTTCAAATCCTCTCGCCCCGATTTTATTTTTTTAGCTTCTTAAGAGACACTGAATAATGAAAGCAGTCGGTCTGAACAAATTCGGCGGTCCGGAAGTTTTAGAATATCTGGAACTTCCAGCTCCTGACCAAATCGGACCGGAAGAGGTGTTAATCGAAGTTGAAGCCACGGGGGTAAATCGGGCTGATTTAGTAATCAGACAAGGAGTTTATCCAGTAGAAAAGAGATTTCCTGTAATCCCAGGCTTTGAAGTGGCGGGAAAAATAAAAGAGATAGGAAATGAAGTAAAAGGTTTCAAAAAAGGACAAAAGGTTTTTTCCTTAGTTAATATAGGTGGTTACTCAGAACTAGTAAAAGTTAATTATAACCAAACCCTTCCAATTCCTGAAAATTTAAGCTCCACCGAAGCGGCAGCTATCCCCACGGTTTTCTACACGACCTGGATCACTTTATTTAAAAAAGCGGATTTGCAAAAGGGAGATACGGTCTTAATTCATTCTGCCGGAAGTGGAGTTGGAATTGCAGCTATTCAATTATCCAAATATTTTGGAGCAAAAGTTATAACCACTGCCTCAACTGAAGAAAAATTAAAAAGAGCCAAAGAGTTTGGAGCTGATTTTTTAATTAACTACCAAGGGGTTGATTTTGCCACAGAGGTTAAAAAAATTACTGAAGGTAAAGGGGTCACTGTTATTTTAGATGGAATTGGAGGTTCAACTTTAGCTCAGAATATTTCAGCTGTGTCGAAAGGAGGAAGGTTGATTTTAATAGGAGGAGGAGGGGTAGGTGGTTTAGAAGGTACTTTGCACATTGGAAAAATTTTTATGAAAAACATCACTATAATTGGATTCAACTTACACGGTTTGGGACCCAAACTTTATGAATATTTGAAAGAATTTAAAAAGGAAATTCTGCCCTTATTTGCCCAGGGAAAAATTGTTTCCGTAATTGACAAAGTTTTTCCCTTAAAGGAAGCCAAAGAAGCCCATATCTATTTAGCCGAAAGAAAAAATTTTGGCAAGGTAGTGTTACGTCCTTGAAATTTCATGCCTAAAAAAATTTACATTGGTGTAATCGGAGCTAATTTTTGTCATAAAAAAGTGGCCAAGTTAGCTTATGAAGTTGGAGAAGAGATTGCCAAAACCGGAGCAATCTTGGTTTGCGGAGGATTAGGAGGGGTAATGGAGGCCGCTTGTCAAGGAGCTAAAGAATCCGGAGGAATGACAATCGGTATTATTCCGGGAGTGAAAAAATCCGATGCCAATCCTTATGTTGATATTCCGATAGTTACCGGATTAGGCTACGCCAGAAATATTCTGGTGGTAAGAAATTCTCAAGCTGTAATAGCCCTGCCGGGTAAATACGGAACGTTATCCGAAATTGCATTTTGTTTGAATTTCAAAATTCCCCTAATATCCTTATCCAACTGGAAAATAAAAGGAATGCTTAAAGCTAAAAATCCTGTTTACGCGGTCAAATTGGCTCTAAAACATATAAAATGAGCGAGAAGGCTTGTGTTTTTATGGTAGTTTCCGGAGTAGTCCAGGGGGTTGGTTTTAGATTTTTTGCGGTCCGAAAAGCTAAGGAGTTCGGCTTAACAGGATGGGTTAGAAATACATTTGAGGGAACAGTGGAATCAGAGGTAGAAGGTGAGAAGGGTTCGATTTTAGAGTATATTAAGGATTTGAAAGCCGGCCCTGGAGGAGCGAAAATTAAAGATGTTAAAGTGGAGTGGAGAGAATTTCAAAATAGATATTCAGATTTTCAAATTACCTGGTAAAATCAAAGTATCAGAAAGGAGCCTGAATGAAAAATTACGCTAAGCTGATTCGAGATGTTCCAGATTTCCCTAAACCCGGAATAGTATTTAAAGACATTACTACATTGATAAAAAACGGAAAAGCTTTTAAAGAAGTAATTGAGATCTTTCATAAAAAAGTCAAGCATAAAAAAATAGACTTAGTCTTGGCTATCGAGTCCCGAGGATTTATTTTCGGTGGCGCCTTGGCTAACAAACTCAAAGTAGGGTTCGTTCCAGTTAGGAAGCCCGGTAAATTACCCTGGGCAGTAGAACAGGAAAGCTACTCTTTAGAATATGGTCAGGATACCTTGCAAATACACAAAGATGCGGTTAAAAAAGGGCAGAAGGTTTTAATAATAGATGACCTTTTAGCCACCGGTGGAACTTTACAAGCCACCTGTAGATTGGTGGAAAAATTACGTGGAAAAGTGGCAGGAATTTTGGTCTTAATCGAACTCTCCTTCCTTAAAGGCCAAGATAAACTGAAAAATTACGACTTTTTTTCATTGATAAAGTATGATAGCGAATAAATTTTGCCCCCGTAGCTCAGCTGGATAGAGCAGCGGTTTCCTAAACCGTTGGCCGGGTGTTCAAGTCACCCCGGGGGTATTAAATTATTTTCACCTTATAAAAAAACTTGACAAACCTTTCCTTTTTTATTTTATTTACTTCTTGGTTTAAATCAAGATAACAAGGAGAACAAACTAAGGAGAACAAACTTATGAAGGGTAAAATAAAGTATCTAATAATCATGCTTTTGGCCTGTTGGTTTTCTCACAGCAGTGCTCAAATACTGGGTCTATATGATTTTTCTTTATCAGCTCCCTTAAGGGATTTGGATTTTCTTGGCGGTGGCGCCAGAGCCAGGAGTATGGGTGGTGCCTTTCTGGGAGTGTCGGATGATGCCTCGGCAGCCAGCTGGAATCCTGCCGGACTGGTCCAACTGGACAAAATTCAAACCTCTTTTTCTTTTTTGACTACCACTCTCAATAATCAATATGATAATCCGTTTTCCAGCACCTCTTTTAAGAAAACCATCAGCACTATCAATTATGCCAGCTTCCTGATTCCTTTTAAACTTTACAGTCGGGATTTTGTGGGAAGCGTAGTCTTTAACCAGGCCGCCCACCTCAGGGATAATTATGTCATTCCGGTCGATTCCACCGGCCACTTTTATCGAAACGACCTGGATGGCAGGCTAAATTATGTCGGTCTGGCTGCCGCCGGAAAACTATTTTCTGGAATTTCCCTGGGTGCTACGGTCAATATTTACGCCGGCGGCTTCACCAATAACAAATATCAAACCTTTGCCCCCTATGGCACTACTCCGGATGATACCACCATTACTGCTCGCCCCTACAATAAAGCCACTTATTCTGGGGCTAACGTCACTTTAGGTTTGATGTACCAAAGGGATAAACTCCGACTAGCGATTACTGGGAAAACTCCCCTGACTTTGGAAGAAACTGACGATGTTAGCTGGTTACTTGACTTCACAGTAAGGGGGGTTACCAATCCCTTGCCATTGGGTCAACTGGGATTTCTGTACAAAACCGTGAGAAAATGGAAAATACCTCTCTCCTGGGGTTTGGGTACCTCTTACTCGGTGTCAGAGAGATTGCTTCTGGCAGCTGACTTGGAGACCAGATATCAGGGAAAGGTAAAACTTCAATACCAGCTAAATGTCTTAGATCCGGTTTCTCCGTTCGAAGAGATTAATCTCAATGATTTAAGTCTCATGGATAGAAAAGAGTCTACTTACCAGTTTAGACTCGGTGCCGAATATATGATTCCTACCGCCCTATCCGGCAAGCTTTTCTTACGGGGTGGTTACCGGAATCAGCCCAAAGTCCTTAACCCGGTATTTGAAGTGCGGGCAGATAGCATAGACGCTCGGGCTCTGTTACAGGATCCTTCTAATCTTATAACTAATTTGTTGATTCGAGATGGAACTTTAAGTGGCAATGTCTACACTCTTGGTGTTGGCTGGGCCAGAGCGCAAATTAAATTGGACTTTGGAGTTGAATTCAACCGTTTGAAGGTTGAAAATTCAGGAATTATATTTTTAGATCCTTTGAACAATTTAGCCAATAATTATACTTTTACCGAAACAAACGACTATAATCTAACCCGGCTGATGTTCAATTTTACCGGTTATTTCTAGGATGAGCTATCCTCAAAGGCGAAGCAGTTGAGCTTCGCCTTTTTTTATTTTAGAGGCTTGTTTAATTCAAAAATTTAGTTAAATTTAACGTAGAAAAGGTAGCCAACTGCTATGAAGCTTAAAAAGAAATTCACCAAACATATGCTGAAAGAGGATAGGCTGGTTACCACCACCTTTCAGCTGACAGAGTTTGTCCAGAATCATACTAAACAGATTCTAGTTGCCGCAGTTGCTCTGGTAACCCTCTTAGGGGTAATCTTTTTTATCTTTCAAAGTAAGGGCTCAGCCCAGAAGAAAGCAGCCGAGTTGTATGGTCAGGGTATAATTGAATTGAAAACCGGAAACCCCCAGATGGCGGCTTTCAATTTCAGAACCGTGGTCGACCGCTACTCCGGTTCCGACTGGGCGCCTATGGCTTGTTTCCAATTGGCAAATGCCGCCTTTACTCTGAAAGATTATACCCAAGCAGCCAATTATTATAAGCAATATGTGGATAAGTATTCCAAATTGGACACTCTTCTAACTGCCTCCGCTTGGGCTGGAATGGGGAGTTCCCAGGAGGCTTTGAATAACTATAACGCTGCCGGAGATTTCTATTTTAAGGCCGCTACTCTGGTGCCAGGAAGCTTTATGGCACCCCAGTACTTGATATCTGCCGGTCGGGCATACATGTCAGCTAAAAATAAAGTCAAGGCCGTGGAGTCATATCAAAAAATCTTTGACCAGTATCCTTTGTCTACCCAAATCAATATTGCTAAAAAGGAACAGGCCCAGGCTGCTAATCTATAGTGAGGGAAGGTGACTGAAATTCTCAAAACCAACGAAGAAGAGTTTTTAGAGAATCTCAAAATTACTAAAGCCGGTGAGGATGAAGCGGAAAAATTAGAAGAGGGGAAAGCGGCTGCGATTCTGGCTTATTTTCCTTTCTTGTGTTTTGTCCCCTTGCTTAAGATGCGGGACAATAAATTTGCCATAGAGCATGGTAAACAGGGTTTGATTCTTTTTGTAATTGAAATTGTGGCCTTAGTATTTTTGATTCCTAAAATCTCAGATTTATTCTGGGGTGCGATTATCATTTTTTGTTTAATTTTTGCTCTGGCTGGCATGCTTTTGGCCCTGCAGGGGAAAAAATGGAGAATCCCTTTTATCGGGGATTTGGCTGATAAAATAAAAATCTAGATCCTTCCGTAATATCTACAAGTTTACATTTCCATAAGGAGAAAAATGGCAGATGTCAGGAAAGTGATTATTATTGGTTCAGGAGTTGCTGGTTTAACAGCGGCTTTATATTCCGCCAGGGCTAATTTAAAACCGGTTGTCTTGGAGGGAATTCAACCCGGTGGACAGTTGACTATTACTACAGATGTGGAAAATTACCCGGGGTTTCCAGAAGGGATTTTAGGACCGGAGCTGATGAATAAATTCCGGGAGCAAGCCCAAAGGTTTGGAGCTGTCTGCCTTAACCAAACTGTGAGCAAGGCAGATTTTTCGGTTAAACCTTTTAAAATAATGGCGGACGGGAAAACTTATTTAGGGGAAGCGGTAATTATCGCCACCGGTGCCGGTGCCAAGAGTTTGGGATTAGAATCTGAAAAGAAATTGATGGGATACGGGGTTTCCTCCTGTGCGGTCTGTGACGGCTTCTTTTTTAAAGACAAAGACCTGATCGTGGTGGGGGGTGGAGATTCAGCTATGGAAGAATCCACTTTTTTGACTAAATTTGCCCGAAAAGTTTCTGTTGTTCACAGAAAAGATAAGCTGCGAGCTTCCAAGATAATGCAGGAAAAGGCCTTTAAAAATCCCAAAATTGATTTTATCTGGAATTCAGAAGTGGTGGATATAATAGGGGAGAGGGAATCGGGAGTTAAGGGAGCGGTTTTAAAAAATCTGGAAACCGGTAAAACATTTGAGAAACCCTGTCAGGGAGTTTTTTTGGCTATTGGTCACACTCCCAATTCAGAACCATTTAGAGGACAGATTGAGACTGATACCATAGGGTACATTATAACTACTAATGGAACCACAGCCACCAATATCCCGGGAGTTTTTGCCTGCGGGGATGTGGTCGACCACAGGTACAGACAGGCGGTCACCGCTGCCGGAACCGGCTGTATGGCGGCTATGGATTGTGAGAAATACTTAGAGGAACTGGATTAATTTCCAAACCGGCTTATTGACCATGGCAGTCCCCGTAGATTTAACTTTACAGGAAGTAAAAAATGAATCCCCCTTTGCCAAAACCTTTAAGTTTGGTTTAAACAATCAAGAGTTGAATCATCAAGCCGGACAATACTTGACCATAGATTTACCGGTAGATGACCCAAGAGGGAAGAGGAGGCCTTTTACCATTTCGTCTTCGCCTACAGAAAAGGGATTTGTGACTATAACTACCCGCATTGGACCCAGCCCTTTTAAACAAACTTTAAACTCTTTAGAACTCGGCTCCAAAGTTCCATCCAAAGCCCCTTTCGGGAATTTCATTTTGCCTGCCGATACTTCTAAACCGCTGCTAATGCTGGCAGGGGAAATCGGAATTACACCTTTTAGAAGTATGATAAGATTCGCTTCTGACACTAAACTGTCTTTGCCAATAATATTGTTTTACTCTAATCGAACTCCTCAAGATATTCCCTTTAAAACCGAATTTGACCAGTTACAAGACTTAAACCAATACTTTAAGGTCATCTATACGGTAAATGAGACAGAAATGTCTGAAAAATGGACTGAATTGACTGGTTTTATTGATGAAAGAATGATTAGAGAAAATATCCAAGATTTGAATAATTCAATATTCTACGTTTGTGGACCGCCGGGGATGGTGGAAGCTATGCTTCAGCATTTGAAAAAGATGGATATCCCTGATGACCGAATAAGAATTGAGAAATTCTCTGGATATTGATTTTTTATTCTATTCTGGGTTTATATTCTGCCGGAACTACGGGAAGCTGCAATTTGTGAGTTCCCCGGATAACAGTTAAAGTCGATTTAACTCCTACCTGCTCATGCGTTAACAAGCGGTGTAAATCATCAATTCCGGATATTGCTTGACTGTCGTACCCAACCATTATATCCCCTTCCAGCAAACCCGATTTATCAGCTGGACTTCCTGGTTCAATTGATACTGCCAGAATACCAGTTTCTTTTTGTAAGTTGTAAAAGCGAATAAACTTTCGCAGTAAGGGAACGGTTTGACCGGTAATCCCCAAATAACTTCTCTTTACCCGGCCTTCTTTTATTAGCAGTGCAGCAATTATCTTGGCAGTATTTATGGCGATAGCAAAGCAAATTCCCTGAGCTGGTAAAATCACTGCAGTATTGACACCGATGACTTCTCCGTTGGAAGTAACCAAGGGACCTCCGGAGTTACCCGGGTTTAAAGCGGCATCAGTCTGAATGATATTTTCCATCAGCCGGCCTGACTGAGACCGCAGCGTTCGTCCCAAAGCACTGATTACCCCAGTGGTCACGCTATACTGAAAACCATAAGGATTTCCTATCGCAATAACTAATTGCCCAACTTTGATAGCTTGTGAGTCTCCTAATTTAGCGTGGATTAAATTGGAAGCATTGATTCTCAAGACGGCTAAGTCAGTGTCCGGATCATCTCCGATTAAATCAGCTTGAAATTCTCTTCCGTCTGACAGATGAACTTCGATTTTAGAAGCTTTATGAACTACGTGACTGTTAGTCAGAATAAACCCATCCGGGGTAAAAATAAATCCCGAACCTGAACCCGGAATATCCCTAGAAACTCTGGGATTATTTCTACTTCTGACTGTCTGCTGGACCGCAATTCTCACCACCGCTGGGCTGACTTTTTCAGATGCCGTTATCACGGCTTTGGAATAGGCATCCAAAAGGTCATCATCCAAACCAGTTTCAACAGGTTTTAACTGAGAATCTCCGTTATTTGATTTTTCTTCAGCTAAAAATTGCAAAGCCGGTTTCATTTTTGTTCTTATCATTATTATCTCCTTATCTATTTAAAAAACGGAGCAATCTTTGAACTCGTTTGATTTTTGATCTGCATTTTAAACTTATACTACAGTATGGTGTAACCAAAAATTGATTTAACTTCAGATACTGCTTTCAGTTGTAGAGCGTCTGGGAAATAATAAAAATCATAAAAAAGGGTAATGCTTGGCTCAAGACCTGCCGATAAACTTTATATCTATTTTAAAATTAGACCTTTAAGGAGGTGAAAAAGAATGCCAAATTTCAACCCTTCTCAGATGAAATCAATTGAGGGTACCCCGGCTAACAATCCTAAGGCTATGCATCAAGCTTTGGGTAATATCGTGTTATGTTCATCGACTTGCAGGTGCAAAGTGGAGAACGTCAATCCTAATACCGGTGAATACAGAATCGTATTGACCGGAACTTTGACCAGTCAGCCCACCGGAAACCCCACGGGTAATCCAGGTTCTTCACCCAGACGTCAGGGTACAGATGATGAAGAGTAGAGAAGTGAGGTTTTATTTATGGTAAGCTTGTTCACTCTGACGCATCGGAACGAGTCGAACCATTTATTTGGGGTGGTCGAGAGGTTTTCTTGAGTTTATCAAACTAAATAGAACCTAATCTGAACTTAAGAGAAAGATTTCAGAGAGAGATCTTTCTCTTTTTTTATTTGCTAAAATTATACATTTGACAAAAGGAATAATAAATAGTATTTATCGGACTATATGACTGACATTTCTACTACTTTCCAAGCATGCTTAGACTATGCAAAAGAGGGTAAAATAACCGAGTCGCTTCAAAAATTTAAAGATTTCCTTGATAACATTACCCCAGATTTCTTTGACCATTTAAACACTTCAACCGAACAATCAAAAGGTTTTTTGAGTTCTATATTTGTGGGGCACGAGCGGGAGCAAAAGCTTCGACAATTAGGCAAACATTTGAAAGACAGCAATTCAATTGAAGTTTTCTTAAAAGAAATAGACACGAGATATAAAAAAAGCTTTGAAACGTTAGATGACCTTAAAAAGAATGAAGCACTTTATTACATAAAATTAAATGTAGCACATGGAGCAGAATACAATTTTAATAATATTATGAATGCGGCTTGGAATGAACACCCAGAATCTTTTTATATCCTTCAAATAATTCAACAATACTATTCTGACAAGGGGGAAATGGAGAAGGCCATTGAGGTACTAAGACATCAAAGAGAAGAACTTAATAGAGCCTTGAAATTAAGAACAGAAATTCTGAAAAAAAGCTCGGAAATTACCATTGAGATACAGTCAATCATATCAAAGAGTTATATTGTACCAAAGTTTACGGAGCTTGATGAAAAAATAAAAAAGACAGAAAAACTATTGGAAGAGACAACTGGTCATGCTTTGGAATCAAAAACTACATTAGAAGTAGTAAAAAAAAGTATTAGCGAACATGATGAAAAGATAAAGTCCTATGAGACCAGAAGTATTGAGTTACTGGGAATTTTTGCAAGTGTAATTACATTTGTTCTAGTTACAGTTCAAATACTTAAGGAAGCTACTTTACCGAATGCTATTATTTTAATGACAGGAATGGCAAATATATTATTGATTTTTGCGGTTACCGTCTCACTCTTATTTGGAAAATCTTCTTGGCCGAAATGGCTAATTCTTATTGGCTTAACCGCATCATTTATGGCTATTTTAATCAAATACAACGTCCTATAATATATATTATGTAAACTAATAGGTCCCCAAACATAGCTCTGTGCCTGGATTACTCACGAAGTTTAATTCTGGGGTTTCCTTCCTTATTTGACTACGATATTAACCAGCTTGTTGGGGACTACAATGGTCTTGACTATTTCTTTATCTTTAAGGTAGGTTTTGACCTTATCAGACCCTAAAACCAGCTTTTTAAGCTCTTCATCCGGTAAACCGACCGGCGCTTCTACGGTAGCCCTTAATCTGCCATTAACCTGCACCACATAGGTAATCTCCTCTTGTTTTAGGGCATTCGGGTCATAAGAGGGCCACCATGCTTTAAATATGGACCCTTTTGACAAGCCCAGCATCTCGGACAGCTCCTCAGCCATAAAAGGAGCAAAAGGGGCTAATATAAGCACCAAATTGACCGCCGAATAGGTATAAACCGGAGAATCGCTGTCAAGGTCCTCCAAAACGTTTATAAACTCCATCATAGCCGCTATAGCAGTATTGAACTGCAGAGTTTCCATATCTTCAGTCACTTTTTTGATGGTCTGATTCAATTTACGGTAAGTCACTGCTTCACTGTCACTTAAGCTGGCTATATCAAACTTTTTCTTTAAGTCGAGGCCGGATTTATCCAGATTTTCTACTATTCGATAGACACGCTTAAGAAACCTTTCAGTTCCGGTCAGCCCATCTTCAGTCCAGAGCATTTCCTTATCAGAGGGTGCAGCAAAAAGCATTGCCAATCTTGAGGTATCGACGCCAACTCTGTTGATGACATCTATAGGAGATACCACGTTCCCTTTGGATTTGGACATTACCTCTCCCTTAGCATCTAAGACCATTCCGTGATTAAAGAGCTTTAAGGCCGGTTCATCCACTTTTAAATACCCTAAATCATAAAGAAACTTGGTAAAAAACCTGAAATACAAAAGATGCCCGGTGGCATGTTCTATTCCGCCGATGTAAATATCAATCGGCATCCATTGGGCCACTTCCCTTTTGTCGAAAATCTCTTTGGAATTTTTATTATCGATATAGCGGATATGATACCAGGAAGAGTCCACGAAAGTATCCATGGTATCCGGATCTCTTGTTGCTTTTCCTTTGCATTTAGGACAGGTGGTCTCTATAAACTCCTTCACATCTTCCAAAGGAGAGCGACCTTTGGGGATATAATCAATGTCTCCTTCTGGCAATAGAACTGGCAGTTCCTTTTCGGGAACCGGCACAATTCCGCATTTGGGACAGTGTATCATGGGAATCGGTGTCCCCCAATATCTCTGGCGGGAAAGCAGCCAGTCTCTCAGTTTATAATTGATTTTCTTTCGTCCCCATTTTTGCTTTTCCACAAAGTCGATGACTTTTTTTATTCCTTCGCTTGAAGATAAACCGCTAAAATCACCGGAATTCACCATGGTTCCTTCATCTTCATAAGCTTCAGTCATTTCTTGTAGATTAAGCTTTGAGCCGTCAGGTTGAATAACTATTTTTAGAGGTAAATTATATCTTTTAGCAAACAGAAAGTCTCTCTGGTCATGCGCCGGCACTCCCATCACAATCCCGGTCCCGTAACTGGCCAAGACATAATCAGCCACCCATAAAGCCACCTTTTCACCTGAAAGAGGATTGACGGCATATCTTCCGGTAAAAACTCCGTCTTTCTCCCCTATGGTGGCGGTTCTGTCGATATCAGATTTCAGAATCGATTTCTTAATGTAATTCTCAACCTCATTTTTATATTTTGTCTCCATTTCCAGACTTTTCAGCAGCGGATGTTCCGGAGCAATGGACATGAATGTCACACCAAAAATGGTGTCCGGTCTGGTGGTAAAAACCGCTAACCCCTCCCCTGTTTTTTCCAGAGTGAAATTGATCTCCACTCCTTCTGATTTTCCGATCCAGTTTCTCTGCATTATTTTCACATTTTCCGGCCATCCGGAAAGTTTATCCAAGTCGTCCAGCAACCTGTCTGCATAGGCGGTAATTCTAAAAAACCATTGCTCTAATTCTTTTTTGGTAACTTCTGACCCGCATTTCCAGCATTTCCCTTGTTGTACCTGTTCATTGGCTAAGACAGTTTTATCTTTGGGGCACCAGTTGACCAAAGCTTTAGCGCGGTAAGCTAGATTTTTCTCAAAAAGTTTGATGAATATCCACTGATTCCATTTATAATAATCCGGCTGACAGGTAATAACTTCTTTATCCCAATCATAGCTGATTCCGATTTTTTTCAGAGTAGCTCTGGAAACCGCAATATTATTTAGAGTCCATTTTTTGGGATTTAATTTATGTTTAATAGCCGCTTCTTCGGCCGGCAGACCAAAAGCATCCCATCCCAGAGGATGAAACAGGTCAAATCCCTGCATCATCTTGTAGCGGGAGACCACATCTCCGATGGTGTAGTTGCGGAAATGCCCCATATGAATATCCCCGGATGGATAGGGCAGCATTTCCAGGCAGTAAAATTTTTTTGAGGGATTTTCTTTAGTTTTATAAAGCCCGGTTTCTTCCCAGATTTTTAGCCACTTGGCTTCTATCTCTTTAAAATTATAAGGCATGTTTTATGAAAGTGAGTCGGGTCTTAGGAGTTTATTTTAAATTTCTCAAGGCCATTTCCATAGCGATTTTATGGGGAGGAATTTTTCTTTTTTGGCTTTCGGCAAAAATATTTTTCAAACGCTCGTAAATCGGCTCGCATCTGCGATGAGCTTCGCCCTCATCATATTTGTCAGGATTTTTCACTTCCATATAGACGTTTATCAGACCGCCGGCATTGATGATATAATCCGGGGCATATAAAATATCCTTTTTCTGCAACAGGTCTCCAATTTCATCGGTGGATAATTGATTATTGGCGGCCCCGGCAACCATGGCACATTTCAGCTGGGGAACGGTATTTTCGTTCAAAACAGCCCCCCTGGCGTTGGGGGAAAAAATATCCACTGCTTGTGAAAAAATTTCTTCCGGTTTGACAAAAGTATATTTGATATTATTCTCTGATAATCTTTTTACTTTCTCTTCTCCGGTATCTGTAACTGTCAGTCGGCAACCATCCTTATATAAATATTCAGCCAGTTTTGACCCCACGTTTCCTATACCCTGAATGGCTACTTTCAATCCCCTTAGTTCCTTTTTACCTAATTTAACTTCCGCACAAGCTTTAATTCCTAAGTAAGTTCCGTAAGCAGTCAAATGAGACGGGTCCCCACTTTTGATTCCTACTACATATTTGGTGGCCTGATTGACTACCTGCATGTCTTCCAAGTTTGTGCCTGAATCTTCAGCCGTGATGTAAGCACCGGAAAGTGTTTGAACAAACCTTCCGGCAGACAAAAGCAAATCTTTGCTCTTCTCCTTTTTGGGGTCGGCCAAAATCACCATCTTTCCGCCACCCAGCTTCAGTTCCGCCGCCGCCGCTTTATAAGTCATCCCTTCGGATAACCGCAGAACATCAGCTAGGGCTGCCGGTTCGTCCGGATATAAACTCATCCTCATTCCCCCCAAAGCCGGTCCCCTTTTGCGGCTGTGAATGGCTATGATTCCCTTAAAGCCGGTCTCTTTATCATGCCCGAAGAAAACCCCTTCGTGGGAATGGTAATCTCTGTGAGTGAAAACGAATTGGTTTTGCTTAGTATCCATTTAGCTTTTTTGTTTTAAAAAATAATCAAAACTCCTTAATCAAGCAAGTTTGAGAACCAAAATTTCTACTGCTGAGACTTTAAGGGGTAGCCGCAGACTTTTCCGCCTGAGGCGGATCCGCTCCTGCGGAATGTCTGCGTTTCTTGATTAACTTAATAACCGGATACGCAACCTAAAGGTTGCGGCTACCAAAATTAAAAGAAGGCTCGGTTTTGGGTTCAAAACTGGCTTAAGGGTACAGACGATAAAGCATTCTGGGAAACGGAATCGCTTCTCTGACATGGGGCAAACCACATATCCAAGAAACTGTTCTTTCTAAACCTAAACCGAAACCGGAGTGCGGCACCGAGCCGTATTTTCTTAAATCCAGATACCATTCGTATGCTTCCAAAGGAAGTTTTTCCTCTTTTATCCTGGCCACCAAAGAGTCATAATCATCGTTCCTTTGAGAGCCACCGATGATTTCCCCGTATCCTTCCGGTGCTAACATATCGTTATTCAGCACCAAATCCTCCCTTTCCGGATGCGGCTTCATATAAAAGGCCTTTATTTTTTTGGGATAATTATAGACACAGAATGGTTTATCGTACGAATTGGCTAAAACCGTCTCCTCGTCTCCGCCTATATCTTCTCCGAATTCAATTTTAGCTCCTTTGGATTGCAATAGCTTTACGGCTTCTTCATAGCTGATGCGCGGAAAAGGTTTTTTGACATTTTTTAAAAAAGTGGTGTCGCGCTCGATTACTTCCAACTCTTTCTGACATTTTTCCAAAACCCAGGACACAATGAATTCTATGAGATCCTCCTGCAGATTCATATTGTCATTGTAGTCAAAAAACGCCTCTTCTGCTTCTATCATCCAGAACTCCGTCAGATGCCTTCTGGTTTTGGATTTTTCGGCCCTAAAAGTTGGACCAAAACAGTATACATTTCCCAAAGCCATACAAGCCGCTTCCATGTAGAGTTGACCGGTTTGAGCTAAATAGGCCTTGCCTAAATCGAAATATTGAGTCTCAAACAGTGTGGTAGCGGTCTCACCGATAGAACCGGTCAAAATCGGGGCATCTATAAGGACGAACTTTTTGTCGTAGAAAAATGTCCTGATGGCAAAAATTATTTCATTTCGGATACTTAAAATTGCTATTTGGCGAGAGGAGCGTAACCATAGGTGCCGGTTCTCCATCAAAAAAGCTACCCCATGCTCTTTGGGGGTTATGGGATAATCTTTAGCTATTTGTATAATCTCAATCTCTTTAATTTCCAGTTCATACCCTCCGGGTGCCCTTTTATCTTCTCTTGCTTTGCCGGAAACCATTAGAGAAGATTCCTGGGTCAGCGAATCGAAGGCTTGAAAAGTTTTTTCCGGCAGCGAATCTTTGGTCATCACCGCCTGCAGTATTCCGGAGCCATCCCTGACCAAAAGAAAATGAATTTTCCCGCTGGAGCGCTTGTTGTACACCCAGCCCTTGATTAAAACCTCTTGGCCGGCGAATTTTCCGATTTCAGCAATTTTACAGTAAGTGAGATCACTCATAATTTTTAGTTCAGAGCATTATATTTATGTTTAGCTTTGACAAGAGCTGTTCCATAAGACAATCGATTTATCAAATTACCTTTCAAATTTTCCAAACCATACCAGAACCCATCTTCTAATTTGATTTTTAAGCTCAAGGGTGTGTCGAAACGATAAACCCCGATTCTCTTTATGGCAAAAGGGTCAAAATTTTTGCTGGAACCATTTAGATAAAAGGTAAAGGCATTTTTATACCCGGCTCTTTTAACTTCTTCCTGTACCGAAGAATTGTACTTGCCGAATGGATAAGACAGATATTTCACTTCCAGCCCCAGTTTTTCTTCCAAAGTTTGTCTGGAATTTCTCAATTCATATTCCACATATTTTCTATCCAGTTTAGTCAAATCCGGATGGTTGACTGTGTGAGAGCCAAAACTTATTCCGTATTTTGCCATTTCTCTGATCTGCTCCCAGCTCAAATGTCTAAACCCCTTTCTGCCAAAATTAAAATCCCAGGAATTATATTTCCCGATAAATCCGCTAACCATGAAAACCGTCGCGCTAAATCCCAATTCCTGCAAAACCGGAAAAGCACAAGTATAAATATTCTCATAGCCGTCGTCAAACGTTATGGCAAAACTTTTCTGCGGTAAATCTTTTTGGGGGTTATCTGCTTGCTCTAAATTGACTGCACAAAATCCCTCTTCTTTCAATTTGTTCTGCTGGGCGTAGAATTGTTTTTGAGATTGAAAGCTGATGCCAAAATCGAATTTGGGACCAACTTTATGGTAAGTTAAAATCTGCAAGGGATTGGATTTATTTTAATTTAGAATTCCCCAGTCAATCTTTTGGGCAATATCCGCATGATTAGGACCGATTAAAGCCAGACAGACCCGGCCTGGAGTAAAAAGCCGGTTGGCAATTTCGTGGATTTCTTTTTCCTTCACTTTTTCTATTTCGGCTATGGTTTTTTCGATAGGAAGATATTCATTTAAAAAGAGTTCGTTTCGGGCTAAGCGGGTCATGCGGTTGGAAGTTGATTCCATACCGATTACCAAATTTCCTTTGATTTGAGATTTGGCAAAGTACAACTCCTGGGAGGAAAGCTCTTCTTTCTTCATATTTTTGATTTCCTGCAAAACCAGTTCCACAGCTTTTAAAACCTGCTGTGCATTGGTCCCTAAATAAACCCCGAAAGTTCCGGCATCCTCAAAAAAATCCAGAAACGAGTAAATGGAGTACGCCAGTCCCGAATTCTCTCTCACGGTCTGAAATAAACGGGAGCTCATCCCCCCACCCAGAATGGTATTGAAAACAAATAATACCTGGCGGTTGGGATGTTTATAAGGAAAACTGGTGACCCCTAGACAGATATGACTCTGGGCAGTCTCCCGGGTCACAATTTTCAAATTGGATTTTACCGGCACTTCTCCGGAAACAGTCTCAGAACCGTTGCCGGAATCGAAGCTTAAATGTTTATCAATTAATTTCACTAATTCTTCATGGTTGACATTGCCGGAAGCAGCCACTACAATTTTTTTACTAGAATAATTCTTCTTCATATAATTGGTCAAATTATTCCGGTTTAAGCTAGAAACTGTTTCCAAAGTTCCAATCACCGGTCTTCCCAGAGGGTGATCCGGCCATAAGGCGGTAGCATATAAATCATGGATTAAATCACTGGGATTATCTTCTATGTCTTTGATCTCTTCGATGATGACTTTCTTTTCTTTTTCCAGCTCCTGCGGGTCCAAAAGTGAATCTTTCAGAATGTCGGACAGGACCTCCACTGCAATCGGCAGGTGTTCGTCTAAGATGTGGGCATAATAGCAGGTCTGTTCTCGGGAGGTAAAGGCATTTAGAATTCCACCCACTGATTCTAAGGCCTGTGCGATTTCCTTGGCAGTTCTTTTTTTGGTCCCTTTAAATGACATATGCTCTAGAAAATGAGAGACACCACTTTCCTGGGGAGCTTCGTCTCGGGAGCCCACATCCACCCAGACTCCGATGGAAATAGAGCGGACTGAGCTTACTTTTTCAGTCACCACTCTGATTCCGTTATCTAAGATTGTTTTTTGGTAAATCGATTCCATCATCCTTTGGAATAAGCATTGCTCAAAGTGGCTTTGCGGGATAATCTTATTTTTCCATCCGGCTCGATTCCGATTACTTTTACCTGAATTTCATCCCCCACGTTGACCACATCCTCAACCTTGTGGATTCTCTTGAAATCTAGTTCTGAAATATGCACCAGCCCCTCCTGTCCGGGAATAATTTCCACGAAAGCCCCGAAGGTGGTTACCTTCTTTACTTTCCCCATATAGATTTTTCCCATCTCCGGCTCTTCCAAAATTTTCATAATCATCTGTTTGGCTTTTTCGGCTGATTCCGGATTGGTGGCGGCAATATAAATCATCCCATCGTCCTCAATATCAATTTTGGCGCCGGACTGTTCAATTATAGCCCGGATTATCTTTCCCCCGGTTCCGATTACCTCTCCTATCTTTTCCGGTTTAATCTGGATGCTGGTTATACGGGGAGCGTAAACCGAAAGCTCCGGCCTAGGAGCAGAGATAGTTTTATCCATGGTATTTAAAACTTCCAGCCGTGCTACCCGGGCCTGCTCTAAGGCTTGTTTTAAAATTTCTAAGCCGATTCCTGCTACCTTGACGTCCATCTGGAAAGCGGTAATCCCTTTTCTGGTTCCGCTTACTTTGAAATCCATGTCTCCCAAATGGTCTTCAATCCCGGAAATATCTGTCAGGACCACGCTCTTTTTATCCCCCTTGACCAATCCCATGGCAATCCCGGCCACCGCAGTTTTAATGGGAATTCCAGCATCCATCAGAGCCAAGGAACCGCCGCAGACAGTCGCCATTGAAGAGGACCCGTTGGATTCCAGAATATCAGCCACGATTCTGATGGTATAGGGAAAGAGCTCATCTTTGGGGATGACCGGTTCAATGGCTCTTTCAGCCAAAGCACCGTGCCCTATTTCTCTTCTTCCGGGACCCCGGTTTGGTCTGACTTCACCCACACTGAAGGGTGGAAAGTTGTAATGCAGCATGTAGCTTTTTCTGGATTCGCCCAGAAGGTCTTCTATTCTTTGTTCATCTATCTTGGTTCCCAGAGTGGTGGCTACCAGGCTCTGGGTCTGACCTCTGGTGAAAAGCGCCGACCCGTGCGTGCGGGGTAAAACCCCGATTTCACAGGTGATGGGTCTGATTGCATCCGCTTTTCTTCCATCCGTGCGCAAATTTTCCTCCAGTATCATCTTGCGAACCGATTCTTTTTCAAGCTGATTTAGGATTGTTACTATGATATTATCACTTTCCGGATATTTTTCTTCCAAGGCTTCCAGAATTTTTTCCTTAATTTTATCCAGGGCTTCCTGTCGGGCTGATTTTTCATGAACCCGGTTGGCCTGGTCGATTTGGCTTTTGGCTAATTGCGTCACTTCTTTTTCCAGGTCCGGATTGGTTTCCTGTTTTTTGACCTCCATTTTGGGTTTTCCGCACATACCCGCCAATTCATTAATTTTTTCAATGGCACGTTTAATCTCCTGGTGAGCCAGCTCTAAGGCCTGCAGTAATTCCGATTCGGAGATTTCAGAGCATCCCCCTTCCACCATCATGATATTGTCATCGGTTCCGGCTGCTACCAGGTTCAAGTCACTTTCTTCTAGCTGGCTGTGGGTGGGGTTTATTACCCACTCTTGGTTGACTCTGCCGATTCTGACTGCCCCAATCGGCTCCGACAGAGGGATTTTGGAAATGGCCAAAGCGGCTGAAGCGCCTATAATTCCTAAAACATCTCCGTCATTTTCCTGGTCACTGGATAAGACACTGACTAAAATCTGGACTTCGTTTAAAAATTCCTCAGGAAACAAGGGTCTTAGAGGTCTGTCAATCAGACGGGAGGTCAAAGTCTCTTTTTCCGAAGGTCTTCCTTCTCTTTTGAAAAAACCGCCCGGAATTTTCCCGGCTGCATAAGCTTTCTCGCGATAGTCCACTGTCAGCGGGAAAAAATCCTGTTCTTCCCGGACCTCCGGGGCAGCCACGGCCGTGGCTAAAATCATGCTATCACCGTAGCGGACTGTCACCGCTCCGTCAGCTTGTTTGGCTACTTTACCGCTTTCAATAGTGAGGGTTCTTCCCCCCACTTCCAACTCCACTTTATAAACCATCCACACTCCTTTTTATTTTCGTAGGTTCAGTTTTTCTAAAATCTTTTTGTAGTTGCCTGGATTTTTTCTTCTTAAATAGGCCAACAGCCTTTTTCTCTGACTCACCATTTTGAGCAGACCCAGGCGGGAATGAAAATCCTTGGTATGAGTTTTCAGATGCTCGGTCAGCTCGTTTATTCTCTGGGTCAGAAGGGCAATCTGGATTTCTTCCGAGCCCCGGTCCTGGGGATGCTGTTGGAATTCTTTGACGATAGCGGTTTTTTTCTCTTTGGCTAACGGCACACTTCCTCCTAGTTTAGTTGATAATATTGTTTAACCAAAACTTCATCTTTCTGCATTTGAATTTTTAAATCTTGTACCGAATCGAATTTCTGGTCTTCTCTGATATATTCGTCCAAATATAAGGCAATTTTCCGGTCGTACAGGTTCCCCTCAAAATTAAATATATGGACTTCGATGACAATTCCTTTTTGATTCAAAGTCGGTCTTTGACCTATATAAGCCATCCCGAAGTGGGTCTTGCTCTCTATCTGAACCTTACCACTATATACTCCTGATTTGGGTAAAAGTTTATGGCTGGCAACAGATAAATTAGCGGTGGGATATCCTAAAGTTGCTCCCAGACCGGAACCGAAAACAACCGTTCCAAAAATTGGATAGCTGTGTCCCAACATTTTTTTGGCAGACCTGAAATTTCCTAAAGTTAATTCTTTTCTGATTTTACTGCTACTGATGACATTGTCATTTGTATCTACCGGTTCCACCATCTCAAATCCAAAATTGTAAATACCGCTGGCTTCTCTGAGATTTTCAACCTTCCCTTCCCGGTTTTTCCCGAAAGCATGATTGTATCCCACAATTACATGGGCCGGGTTCAATTTTTTCGCCAATATCTCTTCGATAAATTCTTGAGGCGTAAAATTGGAAAGCTCCTGGTCAAAATTTATTATCATTAGCTCATCGATTCTCAGTTGTTCGATTAAAGGGATTTTTTCTTCCAAAGTAGTTAAAAGTAGCGGTGCGTTTCGAGGGGAGACCACCGTCTGAGGATGGGGTTCATAAGTCACCATCACTGATTTCTTCTTTAATTCTTGCGCTTTTTGGACTACTTGTTTTATCAAGATCTGGTGACCAACATGCACTCCGTCAAATGTCCCCAATGTTACCACTGGTCTATCCAGATGGTCCAATTGGACCTTTCTTAAATCAAAACAGATATGCATATTAAATCAGCACTCGTAGATATTTGAAAATTTTTTCACCATTAGTTTTGTCCAGTTGTGCAGATGAAACCAAAAACTTTCCCACAGCCAAAACTTTTCCATTTTTATTCATTACTTTAACTGTTTCCCCGGCTCTAAAATTATCGACCGAAGTCAAGTTTTCTCTTTTCAATTCCATCCCATTCTTTATTCTTTCTTCACAACCTTCTTCAACCACAATCTTTGGGAAGTTTTTTAAGATTTCCGGAATTGGAATAATATAATCTGAAATTTTATTTTCGTTACAAATTTCTGCGACTTTTTCTAAGGTTAAAGCTTGCTCTAAATTGTGAGGACCCACTTTGCTTCTGACTAAAGCTGCCAAAACCGCTCCACAGCCCAACTTTTCACCTAAGTCGTTGGCTATGGACCTGATATAAGTTCCTTTGGAGCAACTTATTTTTAACTCTAGATAAGGTAAATTTATATTAACAATTTCCAAATGTTTTATGGTAACTTTTCTTTTTTCAGGTTTTATTTCCACGCCGGCTCTGGCATATTCATATAATTTTTTTCCTTTATATTTTATGGCTGAATAAAGCGGTGGAGTTTGAGATATTTCTCCAACCAAACTTCCTACACTCTCTTTTATCTCTGATTCGGTTACCTGAATCTCTTCCACCGCCTCTAAAATTTTCCCCTCCAGATCATAGGTATTTGTTCTTACCCCTAATTTAATCTTGCCTGAATACTCTTTATCCCAGCCTTCAATAAAACTAGAAACTTTGGTGGCTTTTCCTAAGAGGGCAAATAGAACTCCGCCGGCTTGAGGGTCTAAAGTTCCCGTATGCCCTATGCTTACATTTGGCAATAGCTTACGCAATTTATCCAAAGTATCGTGTGAAGTAATCCCGGTCGGTTTATTGATAACCAAACCGCCTTCATATTGATTGGGATATCTTAAACCCATTTTTTAATTTCCCCTAAGACGATCTCTTTGGCTTCCTGCATATTAACTCTTAATAGACATCCGGCTGCGTTTTTGTGTCCTCCCCCTCCAAAACTCTTGGCAATCTTGCTGATATCTATGTCATTTTGAGAGCGTAAGCTGACTTTGGTTTTGTCCGGAGCAAGTTCTTTAAACAAAACTCCTACTTTTACCCCCTTCAAAAGCAGGGAATAATCTACTATCCCTTCCGTATTTTCAGTGTTGATTTGGTATCGGTCCAGAACCTCTTTCTTGAGGGCAATACTGGAAATTTTTCCGTCTGCCTCAATCTCCATCTGGGATAATACATAACCCAAAAACCTTAAATCGGAAAGGTTGACGCTATAGTAAATCTTATCTGTCAAAAGCTTGGGGTCGGCTCCTGCATCGAGCAGGTCGGCGCTGGCTCTCAGACACTTGCTGGTGGTCGAAGAAAAGCGAAATCTGCCGGTATCGGTCAGGATGGCGGCATAAAGGCAGTTGGCTACCTGAGGCGTGATTTTGAATTTAGCCAGTTTAAACAGGTCAAAAATTATTTCCGCCACGGCGCTGGCTTTTTTGTCTAAAATATTGATGCTGCCGAATTTCTGGTTATCCTGATGGTGGTCTATGTTGATTATGGAAGTCTGAGGGGAAATTAATTTTTGAACCCTCCCGATTCGGTCTAAATAAGAACATTCGAAAATAAAAACCAGATCCGGTCTGAAATCTGTATAATCTTTGGAATCTATATTCTCAATTAAGTTTTGCGGGTCCAGAAACCGATATTTCTCCGGGATTTGACCCTGATTTATAATTTTGAAGGGCTTTTTGAAGCGCTTTAAAAAAGAAGCCCAGGCCAGCTGGGAGCCGATGGAATCCCCGTCCGGGTCCATATGGGAAGTAATCAGTATGGCTTTACTTTTTTTGATTAATTTTAAAATCTGATTAAGCGTCTTCTTCACTTTTATCTTTTTTTTCTTGATGCAGTTGTTCGATTATCCGGTCTATCCGGTCTCCGTATTCCAGGGAGTGGTCGAATTCAAAGTTAATCTGGGGAGTTTTCTTCATCCTCACCCTGCGATTGATTTCTGACTGAATAAAACCCCGGGCCCGGTTTAGAGCCGAAGCGGTGTTCTGTTTTTCCTGGGGAGTTCCCAGAACCGAATAAAAAACTTTGGCATTTTTCAAGTCGGCTGAAACTTCTACCGCCGTAATGGTCACAAACCCAATCTGCGGGTCTTTTAACATCTCCAGAATTATTTGAGAAATCTCTTTTTTTAACAAGTCCTGCACTCTCAGTGCCCTGGAATATTGCATCATGGTGTCCTTTAGCATCAGTAAATTTCTAAATGATAATCTAACAAAACCACACTTCGTTCTCTTTTGACCTGCTCCACTACCTGGGCCAAAACCTGATTGGCAAATTTTTTATCGTTGGCCACCACACAGGCCGCTAAAACTGCTCTTTGCCACAAATCATTTCCATCCACCTCTGCTATGGAGACATTAAACTTGTTTCTGATTCTGTCCTTGACACTTTTGATGATTTGTCTTTTATCCTTTAACGATAACGATTCTGGTAAATGCAACTCTATACTACAGCTGCCTATTATCATTTTGCCATCAATAAAACTTAATACTCAGTTAAACCTTTTCTAATTTTCGGGCCAACTTGGTAACCTGATAAGCTTCTATATTATCACCGACTTTAACGTCATTGTAATTTTCGATCCTGATTCCACATTCTAAGCCGTTCTCTACCTCCTTGACGTCATCGTTGAATCTCCGCAGGGAGCCAATGGTCCCTTCATAGGCAACTGTTCCATCTCTTATGATTCTGACTCTATCCCCTTTTTTAATTACACCGGACTGAACAAAGCTGCCTGCTACAACTCCAACCTTGGGTACCCTGAAAAGTTCACGAACTTCAACCGTGCCGCTTATTTTTTCAATGGTCTCCGGCTCCAACATACCTTCAAGGGCTTTTTTGATATCATTTTCCACTTCATAAATGGTTTGATAAACCCGCAGGTCCACTTTATTCTGATTGGCCAATTCTCTGGCTCCAAAGTTGGGCTGGACATGGAAGCCGATTATGATAGCATCCGAGGCCGCCGCCAAAAGAATGTCGCTTTCGTTTATGGCTCCTACTCCTTTGTGAATCACATTTACTTTGACTTCTGAATTGGAAATTTTTTCTAAGGTATCGCTTAAAACTTCCACTGAACCGTCCACATCTCCTTTGATGACTAATTTCAATTCTTTAATCTGACCTTCTTTTATTTTCTCATAAACTTCATCTAAAGTAACATGTTTTATCTGCCTTAACTGTTGTTCCCGTTTTAGCCGGGCTCTTTTAGCAGAAATTTCACGGGCTTCCTGCTCGGATTTGGCTACAAAGAAAGTATCGCCGGCTTGAGGAACACCGGCTAACCCAAAAATCTGGGCTGGGGTTGCCGGACCTACCCCTCTTAATAGATGCCCTCTCTCATCCAAAAGGGCTCTGACTTTGCCGGAATAAATCCCGGCTACAATGGGGTCTCCATTTTTAAGAGTACCTTTTTGAATTAAAACTGTGACCAGAGGACCCTTCCCCCGGTCTAATCTGGATTCTATGACTACTCCTGTGGCTTTGCAGTTAGCATCGGCTTTTAATTCTAACATTTCTGCCTGTAACAGAATCATCTCTAATAAACGCTCTATTTCGGTTCCCTTCTTGGCGGAGACTTCCACAAAAATGGTCTTCCCTCCCCACTCTTCCGACATTAAATTATACTTGGATAGTTGTTGCCGGATACTATCCGGGTTGGCTCCTGGTAAATCAATTTTGTTTATAGCTACAATTATGGGAACCCCACCAGCTTTGGCATGGTCAATCGCTTCTATGGTCTGCGGTTTTACACCGTCATCTGCGGCTACTACTAAGACCACAATATCCGTGGCCTGTACTCCTCTGGCTCGCATGGCGGTAAAAGCTTCATGACCAGGAGTATCCAGGAAAGTAATTTTTCCCTTGGATAACTCGACCGCATAAGCTCCGATATGCTGGGTAATCCCTCCGGCTTCTCCGGCTATGATATTGCTTTTTCTGATGTAATCTAAAAGAGAAGTTTTTCCATGGTCCACGTGTCCCATAATGGTGACCACCGGCGGACGGGGAATCTGTTCTCCCGCATCCTTTTCCTCTTCTTCGATAGCACCGACTTCGGTTTCTTTTTTTACGGTGTAGCCGAACTCCAGGGCAATGGTTTCAATAGTATCCATATCCAATCTTTGATTTATGGAGGCCATTAAACCCAACTCTAAGCATTTAGAGATGACCTGGGCCGGCTTCAAATTCATCAAACCGGCTAATTCAGCCACAGAGATGAATTCACTGACTTTGATGGTTTTGCTATCGACTTCTTCAGTGGTTTCCTCTTTTTCTTTTTTCTTATACTTTTTACCCGTCTTTAGAGTATCCAGCAAAGACAGAGTCTTCTTGACGCTATCTTCGATTTCTTTGACATCATAAGTTTTATCTTTTTCCGGCTTATCTTTTCTCTTTTTAAAATCTGCTAATTTTCTTTCCCCTTTTAAAATATGCTCTTTTTTCTTAAGTTTTAAATCCTTGAGGACCTCTTTTTCTTTTACCTCTTCTAAGTCTAAAACTTCCACTATTTCGTCGGTCCCGGATGGTTTTTCTTTTTCGCTTTCCTTGGCTTTTTCCTTTTCTATCTCCTCAACTCTGGCCTTTTCTCTTTGGGACCTTTCCTCTTGTTTTTTCCTTTTAAGGGCAATCTCTTTTTTGATATCTTCTTTTTCCACCCGGAATTTTTCCGCAATGGCTTTGAGCATCTTATCATCCGCTATGCTCATATGGCTCTTTATGGTAAAGCCCATCTCCCTCAAAACCGACAGGAGTGCGTCTGAGGAGATATTGTATTCTTTGGCTATTTGATGAAGTCTTTTGTTAAGCAATTTATTCTTCCTCTACTTCTTTGGCTGTTGGGGCTTCTTCTTGTGACGCTTTGGCTTGTTCAATCAGCTTGGCGGCTTTTTTCTCTCCGATACCCTCGATTTGGGTTAAATCTTCTACCGTGGCTTCGGCTAAGTCAGCTAAACTATTATAACCCGCTTCCTTTATCTTTTCGGCTAATTTTTCTCCCACTCCGGAGAGTTGGCTCAATTCGGAGACGGCCGTCTCTTCTTCTTCCTGTTTTTTCTTCTTATTTTGTTTATAATCGGTTTCACTCAGAATATTGATTTTCCAGCCGGTTAGTTTGCTGGCTAAGCGGGCATTTTGTCCGGCTTTACCGATGGCTAAGGACAGCTTGTCATCTCCCACCACTACATCCACGGTCTTTTCTTGGGGGTCGGTATCGATGTGAATAATTTTAGCCGGTGCCAAAGAGTGGCTGACGAAAGTATTCGGGTCGGCAGACCACTGGATGACATCGATTCTTTCGTTGTTTAATTCTCTTACTATTCCCTGGACTCGGCTGCCCCGTATTCCTACACAGGCCCCTACCGGGTCAATTCTGGAATCAACTGAGGTGACGGCCACTTTGGCCCTTTCACCCGGCTCACGAGCTACCCCTTTGATTTCAATTATTTTTTCAAAGATCTCCGGCACTTCCAGCTCAAACAATCGTCTCAAAAATCCGGGATGGGTTCTGGACAGAATTATCTGAGGACCTTTGCTGGATTTTTCTACGGTCAGAATGTAAGCCCGAATCCGATTTCCCTGTCTGAATTTTTCATTGGGTATCTGTTCTTTGGCCGGCATGAATCCTTCAGCTTTGCCTAAATTTACGATTATATTTCCTTTATCCACCTGCTGTACGGCTCCCGAAACAATTTCTCCCACCCGGTCCTTATATTCTTCAAAAACCTTGTCTCGGGCTGCTTCCTGAATTCTTTGGATTAGAATCTGCTTGGCTATGGCAATGGCGTTCCGGCCGAAATCTTCGAAATGCAGAGGAATATGTACTTCCCCACCTATTTCGGCTCCTTCTTCTATCTCCTGGGCCTCATTCAGAGAGATTTCAATCTTAGGGTCTTCCACTTTTTTGACTACTTTCTTAATCAAAGACATTTTTATTTCACCGGTCTTGCGGTCTAATTTGACCGCCACATTCTCAGCTCCGCCTAATTTCTTTTTGGCGGCCTGTAAAAGCCCGGCTTCCAGGGTCTCAATCACGTAGTGGAGATCTAAATTCTTGTCTTTGGTTATCTGCCCTAAGGCTTCTAAAATATCATAATTCATTTTTTTACTCCTAAAATAATAACTGTGCTTTTAAAATTATCTCGGCCGGTATGGAAATGGTTTCAGAGTCGGTTTCTAAATATAAGCTGTTCTCTTTATAATCTGCGATCTTACCTTGCAGACCGTTCCTATTATCTTGGGGGTCTCTGGTAAACAATTTAATCTTTTCTCCTTTTTTCCGGCTAAAATCATTTTCTTTGGTCAGGGGACGGTCCAAACCGGGTGAAGAAACCTCCAGAGTGTAGCGGGATTGTATCAGATCTTCGGTGTCTAAATAATCCGAAATCCTTTTGCTGATTACGGCACAATCTTCCACGCTTACCCCCCTTTCTTTATCGATAAAGATTCTTACTACGGAGCTGTGTCCTCCCCCTTTGATTTCAACCTCCACCAGCTCACAACCGGCCTCTTTTATCAGGGGCTCTACCCCTTCTGCTATCTGTTCTTTTAATTTTAACATTTTGCTTCAATACTTAAAAGAGTGGGAAAACCCCACTCTCGGACCAAATAATATAAGTAGCTCTCCTTCAAAAAGCAATAGAAATTATTACAATAACTTAATGTTACGTATAAATCCTGATAATTATTTGTATCTCAAGGGATTATAGCCATTACAAGCTCTCCAGTAACTGCTGGCATTTGGCTACAGTTTCAGCCGGGGGAACCTGGATGGTTTCTCTGGTTTTTCGGATCTGGATTTCGACCTGGTTTTTTTCTAAATTTTTGGGTCCCAGGGTGACTCTCAAAGGGATTCCGATTAAGTCGGCATCGTTAAATTTAACTCCCGGTCTTTCATCCCGGTCATCCAGAAGGGTGGCTACATTTCTTTCTGTCAAATGCTGGTAAATCTCCAGAGCTTGACTTTTTATTTTGTCGTTATTCCAATCCGTAGGAGTTACGACAACTGAAAAAGGTGCTATGAAATTAGGCCAGATGATTCCTTTATCGTCATTGAATTTTTCTACCGCGGCTTGAGCGGTCCGGGTTATTCCTATACCATAGGAACCCATCACGAACGGTTTTTCATTTCCGTCTTTGTCTAAGAATTTGGCTCCTAAGGCCTTGCTGTATTTGGTGCCTAACATGAAAGTGTTGCCGACTTCAATCCCATAGGAGCAGGTAAGTTTCCCATTTTTGCAGTGGGGACAGATTTCACCGGAAACCACGTTTCTGATATCGGCTATCTGGTCGGCTTTGAAATCCCGCTTGAAATTGACATCGGTCAGATGAAAGTCATTTTCATTGGCTCCGCTGACAAAGTTTCTCATTCTGGTAATCTGTAAATCGGCGATAACTTTTAGATTTTTTAAACCGACCGGACCGGAAAAACCGACCTTGGAACCGGTTATTTTTTCTACCGTGGCGGCATCTGCCATTTCCAAGTTTTTAGCCCCGATTAGATTTTTTAATTTGACTTCGTTTAACTCCTGGTCTCCTCGAATCAGAGCCGCAATTATTTCATCATCTGCTTTATATAATAAAGTTTTCACTAATTTTTGGGCGGAGACATTCAAAAAGTTGGTAATTTCAACCACGGTTTTTAAATTGGGAGTGGAAACCTTGTTCAGGGGTTTTTCTTTTTCATGGTCATCGGATATTTTCTCTTCCAAAGAAAAAGCTTTCTCCACTGTGGCGGCGTAGCTGCAACTATCACAGGAAAAAACTACTGATTCGCCTGAAGCGGTGTCGACTAAAACTATAAATTCATGAGCCGCTTTTCCTCCCATAGCCCCGGTATCTGATTCCACCATTTTGGTATCCAGTCCGCAGCGGTCAAAAATTCTTTTGTAGGCATTCAGCATTTTTTGATAGGAGAGCTTAAAGCTCTCTTCGTCTGTGTCAAATGAATAAGCATCTTTCATATAAAATTCTCTGGCTCGTAATAGACCGAACCTCGGCCGGATTTCGTCTCTGAATTTTACCTGGATTTGGTATAGATTCATAGGTAGCTGACGGTAGGAGCGGATTTCACCTTTGAGCAAAGAGGTTATCACCTCTTCATGAGTGCCGCCTAAAACTAAATCCCTTTGGCTTCTATCTTTCATCCGCATCTGCTCTTTTCCCATTATCTCCCAGCGTCCGGAGGCCTGCCAGATTTCGGCCGGATGCAGGACCGGCATTAAGATTTCCTGGGCGCCGGCATTGTTCATCTCTTCCCGAACAATGTCGGTGATTTTGAGCAGGACTCTTTGCATCAGGGGTAAATAGTTATATATCCCGGCGGCTAATTTTCGGATATACCCGGCCCGGACTAAGAGCTTGTGGCTGACTATTTCCGCTTCAGTCGGGTCTTCCCGTAAAGTTGGTATGTATATTTCAGACCATTTCATAGAATTTATAATTTAATGAAAAAATTTTGAACGTCAATATAAATTATCGAATCAAGAAACTAACCTCTCCCTAACCCTCTCCTAAAAGGAGAGGGAACAAATTCCCTCCCCTACAGGGGAGGGCAAGGGTGGGGTCAAAGATAAATTGGGTAGGTTTGGGTCTCCTGACCCAAACAAAAAGAAAATGTCGAGGTCTGGAAACCTCGACCTACCCTACGACAGCTTCGGGTAAACCCGGGTAGCTCTGGGTCCCTGAACCCAGAGCATTACGTTGGTCGGGTGCGGGGACCCGACCTACCCAAATGAGACATGTGTTTATTACAAACAGCAGGTTGCTGGCTGGGGCGGGAGACCGTCTTTGAAGACGTAATTGACTAAATAGATTATATCTGCGATGTTGACAAAGCTATCATTATTGGCATCGCCGTCGCATTTTTCGGGAACGGGTCCTGGTCCGCCTTTGAAGACATAGTTGACTAAATAGATAACATCTGGCAGAGTTATTTGTCCGTTTCCGTTGGGGTCTCCTCTTTTGGTTTCTCCGCAATTGACGGTGATTTGGACAGTTTCGCTGTCGCAGGCGACTGTGTCGCAGGCAATGAAGGTGACGTTGTAGGTTCCGCTTTGGGTGAAATCCGGGGTGAAGGTGAAAACGCCGGAGCCGTTGCCGGAGTCGAAGAAGGAGGAGTTGGGAGGGAGTTCTATAGCTGAAAGTAGAGGAATTTCGGGACACCCACCTTTATAGGTACGAATCTTAAAATTTAGGGTTTCGTTTTCAGTAACAGAATGGGGAGTCAATGACAAGATTATTGGATGTATAAGAGAACAAGGTTGAGACATATTTATTAATACCGACACCGTATTGTCTGCGGCATTTGCAGTCGCCAAATCTTTATCCCCGTCTCTATCTAAATCTGAAGCAAACACAGAAAAAGGCTGCATACCTGTCGAATAGTCGACCTTCGCCGCAAAAGCTCCACCCCCATTGTTTTTAAATATAGAAACTGTGTGTGCAAACCGATTGGCAACTGCCAAATCAAAATCTGTATCCCCATCTAAATCCGAAGCAAAAACTGAGAAAGGATCTGTTCCGGTTGCGTAATCAACTTTGACAGCAAAAGTCCCATCTCCATTGTTTTTCAATACTGAAACTGTGTTGCCGTCGATATTTGCCACTGCCAAATCAAAATCGTTATCCCCGTCTAAATCTGAAGCAAATACAGAAAAAGACTGCATATCTGTCGAATAGTCGACCTTCGCCGCAAAAGCCCCATCCCCATTGTTCTTTAAAATTGAAACACTATTACTCCCCGCATTTGCCACTGCTAAATCTTTATCGCTATCACCATCTAAATCAGAAGCAAATACCGCGGAAGGCGAGCTTCCTACAACATAGTCAACTCTGTCAGTTAATGTACCATCGCCGTTATTTTTTAAGATTGAAACCATATTCCCCGCATTTGCCACTGCTAAATCATTATCACTATCACCATCTAAATCAGAAGCAAATACCGCGTAAGGCGAGCTTCCTACAACATAGTCAACTCTGTCAACAAATGTTCCGTTTCCATCATTCTTCAGAACCGACACAGTGCTGTCGTGCCTGGGACCATACTGGGTTAGTGCTAAATCCATATCTCCGTCCATGTCTAAGTCTGAAATGAATATAAAGAAAGGGGAATATCCTGCCCCATTGTCAACTTTTGGAGCAAACGTCCCATCCCCATTATTTTTTAAAACTGATATGGTGCTGTCTAATATGTTTGATACTGCTAAATCTTGGTCTCCGTCCATGTCCAAGTCTGCGGCAAATACTGATATAGGGTTAGGTCCTGTTCCATAGTTAACCGCTGGTGCAAAAGGTATCGAATCTGGATTTTGAGAAAAAGCAATCTGAAACGAAGCCAAAAGAAAAATAAGAATGCCAACCAATCCCATAGCTAATTTTTTCAACTTTTTATCTCCCTTTTTACAACTCCAATCTACCCAAAAATCTTCCCCCTGTCAATCACTTTTTTTGGGTGGAGGCAAGCTCCACCCCTACGTGTTACCTTTTTTACTTCTGACACCGCGTAGGGGCGGAGTTCATCTCCGCCCGAATATAAGGGTTGAGACAAGCTCAACCCCTACGCGATGTCTACTCGTTATTCCTCTCTCTGCGTAGGGGCGATTTATCTCGAATGTTTTTAATGAGAGAAGTTTACCTTCGCCCGCTTCAAGGGAGGAGACAAGCTCCTCCCCTACGCGATACCTTTTCCTTGCTTCTACCTCCGCGTAGGGGCGGATTTTATATCCGCCCGCTTCTTAATTTCCAACGCTAAAGGATTATTCAAAATGTAATTCATCTTCTCCAAAAAATCTTTTTGATTTCTAATAACATGCTCATAAAACCCTCTCTGCCAAATTTTATTTTTATTCCCCTTCATTCTGAAATCATATGTTACCAAAGACTTGAAAACTTGAATTATTCTAGACAAACTAAACGAATTGTTTTCCGGAAAAGTAACAATCAGATGCAGGTGGTCTGGCATAACTACATACGCATTCACAGTGATTGAGAAGCGATTCTTCAGCTTTTCCATGTTTGTAACCAAAATTTGCTTTAACGGTTTATTCTCAAAAAATGACTTTTTCTCCCGACAACTTATGGTTACAAAATAAGGCCCTTCTTTTTTGTAATCAAACTCTTTTAATCTTAGGGAATTTCTTCGTCGATACATTTATTTCTACTACCTTTTTTCTGCTGTCGCGTAGGGGCGAAGTTTATCTTCGCCCGTCTTTTCATAGGGTGGAGACAAGCTCCACCCCTACGCGATTTCTTGCCTATCCCCGTAGGGGCGGAGTTCATCTCCGTCCGCTATAAAACTCTCTTCAGAATCAAAAGCAAAATCAGAATAGCTAAGGCAAGATAAAACCACCTCCACATAATTATATCCCCTAACCGCAGCCAGAGTGCGTTTAACTTCGCTAAAATGGCAACGAATACCGGAAATGTGTAGGCCGGAAAACCTAACCACAAACAGTAGCAGACCGCCCGAGCCACTTTCTCAGGAGAAATTTTGGGGGATAAACGAATAGTAGCCGGGAGATATTTCTGGGGAGTATTCTGTTCATTCCAAAATTCAGTTTTAATCGAACCCGGATGAAGACATGAAACCTTGACACCCGTGAATCGTAGCTCACGATATAACGCTTCCGAAAAACCGGTAACAGCAAACTTGGAAGCACTGTACCCGCTTGTCACCGATAAAGAGAACTTGCCGGTGCCGGAAGAGATATTTATAATGTGACCTTGTCTATTAGCCTGCATAGTCGGTAAGACAGCTCTGATAAAGTTATAGGTACCCCAATAGTTGGTCTCCATCATTTTTTGATGTTCCTGGTCAGAAATTTCCAAAAATGGCTTCCAAACCCCAAAGCCAGCCGAGTTCACTAAGATATGAACCTGTCCTAATGCTTGAATAACGGTTTGAACTGCGGATTTTACTTGATTAGAATCTGTTACGTCACAGGGAACAACCAATACTTTCGACCCTAATTTTTCCGCTTGACCTGCGACATCTTCCAGCTTATCGCGGTCTCTGGCAACCAGTACCAGATTAACCCCATATTTTGCTAATCTTAAAGCTACTGCTTTGCCCACACCTCTTGAAGCACCTGTGATAATTGCGGTCTTACCTTTGATTTTCATATTGTATTCTCCTAACAAACTTTTAATACAAAAATTAATTAGCTAAAAATCTTTAGGATGTCAATCACTTTTTAGTTGACAAACCCACCCCCCTACCCTATATTCAAGCAAATTTTTATGGTTCGAAAACCTAAAACAAAAAATGTTTCGGTAAACTCAACCTAAATCTCCCGACAAAAGTCGGGATAAAGGAGGCAAAATGCCAGCAGCAGCAGCCGTCAAAGCCTATTGCGTCAAGTGCAAAGCCAAACGAGAAATGAAAAACCCCAAGGCCATCACCATGAAAAATAAAAGAAAGGCCATGAAAGGTACCTGCCCCAAGTGCGGTACCGGAATGTTTCGAATCGGCGGATAAATAACCCCTATTTAATGTAGGGGATTTTTATTTTAGAATCTCGTTGTAGCGCCCTATTTCACATAGGGCGTTTTGTTGTTCTTTTGCAATACTGACCCCACCCTAACCCTCCCCTACGAGGAGAGGGAACTTTTGTAGCGGCGGGATTTCTCCCTCTGTTTTTTTACCGGTCCGATAAATCCCTCAAGTTCTTCGGGACAGGTCGGACCGCTACGAACTAACCCCTCCCTTGCCCTCCCCTCAGAGGAGGGGGTAATTTTTTAATCCCTAATCCATAATCCTTTCTAAATAAAGAAACCAAACTTAAATCTTGTCTGAAATGGTAGAATCCCGTATATTCTGGTTGAATTCGAGTTTTGCCCCCGTAGCTCAATTGGATAGAGCAGCAGCCTCCGGAGCTGAAGGTTGGGAGTTCGAACCTCCCCGGGGGTAAATTTAGGGAGAAAGGGATTAAAGAGGAATATTTTTTTGTAGCGACACGATTAATCGTGAGTTTCTTTGGTAGCCGCAGGATTCATCCTGCGCCTCCTTTTCTCTGTTAGGCGGACCGGAAAAGATACTAACCCCTCCCTTGCCCTCCCCTTAAAGGAGAGGGTATTATTTGAAAACAAAAAGCCCCGACGATTAAATCGGGGCTAAAAACTGCTTTATTTTCAGTTTTCTTAGGCTTTGGTCACATTAGTAGCTTGAGGACCTTTGGGACCCTCGGTCAGCTCGTAAGAGACGGTATCCCCTTCCTTTAAGGTTTTGAAGCCATTCCCCTGAATAGTGGAATAATGGACAAAAACCTCCTTACCACCCTCATTGGGCACGATGAAACCATATCCTTTGGCTTCATCAAACCATTTCACTTTACCTTGAGGCAAAACACTCACCACCTTTCACTTGGTTACACCATGGCCTAGCCATAGGTTAAACGTTAAAAGTAAAAAACCACTTTGGCTTCGAAGCTTTCGGCTTACCAGCTCAAGTGGTTCCTTTAAAACTCCAGTATCTGATTCTTTAATAATAAACACGGTAATTCGTCTACCATTCATTAATTATAAGCTTAGTGCTTCAATATGAACGTCTAATTATAATCATTTTTTACTTAAAGTCAATAGCTAATATCTATATTTTCGACAGAAATCCATAATTGTTTAATTCTTTATTTCCACAATTTCTCCCCAAATTTCCCCCTGGTCGATATTGAGGATACCGTAACTGGCCAAGCCGGTGTTTTTATTGCCGGATAAGCTACCCGGGTTAAACATTAAGCAGCCTTTGAGCTTCTGGTTATAGGGAGTATGAGAGTGACCGAATACAATCACATCCGGACTTTCCTCAAATTTGTCATAAACCTTTCTTTCTAAATTATCCGGAGCGCCATAGCCGTGATAAATCCCGATTTTTTTTCCTTCAATTTCAAAAATCTCTGTCTCCGGCAAAACTTTCTTAACCCTTCCCTCATCCATATTTCCCCACACCGCATAAACTTTCCCCAGTTTCTGAAGCTCCCGTAAAACTTCCAGCTTGGTAAAATCTCCGGCATGCACTATGATATCATCCGGGCTCACCTGATTTACAAACTGGGGAGGTAATTTCTGAGCCCTTTCAGGTATGTGGGTATCAGAAATTACCAAAATCCTCTTCATCTATTTTTCTTCTTATGTCGTAACCTTCTTCTCATTTTCCTGCGCTTATGAGTCTTTATTTTCTTTCTTTTTCTCTTTTTCCCTGAGGGCATTTTTCACCTCCTTTTATGTCGAGTTTAATTGAGACATCCATGTCGAATGTAATTGAGACATTTATATCGAGTGTAATGGTTCGGCTCGTTCCGATGTGTCAGAGTGAACAAGCTCACCATAAATCGAGATATTTATGTCGAGTTTAGTGGTTTGACAGGCTTATCATAAATCGAGACGGCTTAACTTTGTTTGATAATCATACTCTTGAATTCATTGGATGGCTTAAATACCGGAACTTTCCGGTCCGGCACCGGCACTTCTTCCCCGGTTCGGGGGTTTCTGGCTTTGCGGGCTTTACGGGCTTTAATCTTGAAAGTTCCGAAACCTCTGATTTCAATGTTGTTGCCGTTTTCTAAAGTTTTTTTGACCGACTCTAGGAATTCGTCGACTACCGCGGCCACATCCGACCTGGTCAGCCCGGTTTTGCTGGCCACCATCTCCACCAAATCTGCTTTGGTCATAAAAAACCCTCCTTGTGCTTAATGTTAAGGTAATAGGCTTGATACATCACCATCCCTTTGGGATAAGATAAAATCTTTTTTTGGACAATCAAATATTTTATTTAATCTTATATAAATATTGCAGCTTGGGTGTAAAATTTTCGGCCTTGCTTAATTCGTCCACTTTGCTTATGCTCTCGGAGAGCACATCCCAGAAAGTTACTGTGCGCACTCTTTCTTTGATGGTGCGGGGTTTCCCTTTAAGGCCTGCCATCTTGGCCGCAATTTCGATGGCATCTTCCAAATCCCCTAATTCATCAATCAGTTTCAGCTTTTGGGCCTGGCGCCCGGTAAAAACTCGCCCGTCGGCAAGTTTGTAAACCTGGGATTGAGAGAGGTCTCTTTCATTGACAACTACCTCCACAAACTGGTCATAGGTGTCGTCGATAACTTGTTGCAGATACTCTCTTTCCTTAGGGGTTATGGAGCGAGCAAAACTTCCTACATCCTTCATTTCCCCACTTTTAATCACTTCAAATCTAATCCCCATTTTTTTAAGAAGCTCTTCAATTATAGGAACCTCGAAAATTACTCCGATAGAGCCGGTAATAGTTCCCGGGTTGGCGACAATAGTATCTGCGGCACAGGCGATATAATATCCTCCGGAGGCACCTAAGCTCCCCATCGAGGCTACTACTGTTTTCCCCTTTTCCCGCACTTTTCTTATTTCCTCATATATTTCCTGCGAGGCCGCCACCCCTCCGCCCGGTGAATCGATGTGGATAACTAAAGCGGGAATGGAGGAGTCATCTCCGAATTTTTTGAGCTGGCGAATGACGTTGGCGGAACTGGAAATCACTCCGTGGACATCGATTATGGCTATTTTCTCTCCGAAATCTAGGGCCACATTATGGTCTTCATATAAGACCCCCACAAAGGCCAAAATCATAATGGCTATGAATAAAATAAAGCTGGCTGCAATAATGGAGGCTAAGATGATATCTTTTTTCTTCATTTAACTGGCCGGTAGGTAGATTTTGAGTCTTTGTCCCGGTTTTAGCTTGCGGGGGTTCATTAAATTATTCCAGTCCTTCAAGGAGCGCAAACTGGTTCCAAACGATTGAGCTATTCCCCATAAGGTGTCACCCGATTTAACTATATAAATTAGCACTTTATGGGTGGCTTTGTCAATAAAATTATCATCATTTTGAGCCGGGCTAGTTCTAAGCGGCATTTTGATGATGTGGCCCTGGATTAAATAATCTTTTTTGTTTATACCGTTTAATTTCCTAATCTGAGAGGGGGTGGTATTGAATCTTTGAGCTAATTCAAACAGGCTGTCTCCCGATTTCACTCTATACCTGATTAATTTTTGTTGCGCCATGGCTTTGGGCTTGACCGTCGAGGCAATTTTGGAAGAAGAATTTTTCTTTATGACCTCGCTGGCGGCATATTTTTGACTTACAATCACAGGTATTTTTATGGGCTGTCCGCGTCTTAATTTTGTTTTGGTAGATAAATTGTTGGTATTGGCTAAAGTCGACGCGGAAACTCCGTATTTGTGGGCAATTCGTGAGAGGGTCTCACCTCTCTGGACTTTATGGGTAACCCAGTAGGTCTTTTTTTGTAGCGGGAGTTGGTTGTAATAGCTCCAGAATACTTCGGAGCCGTTCCTGGGTATTCTTAAATTATAGTTGTAAACATGGGGAGGAGTTATGTCTCTTAGGAGTTCCGGATTCAGTTCCCTTAAAGTTTCTAAATCGGTATCTAAAACTTTGGCAATAGATTTTAAATCCAGGCATTTATCAATTACCACTTCATCATATACCAGAGGCGGATCCGGGACTACATAAAAACCGTACTTCTCCGGGTTTTTGGCTATGACCACAGATGCCATATATAAAGGCACATAGTTGTAGGTCTGTTTTTTTAGCTTCAATCCCCAAAAATCTTTTTTGTTTTGTCTGACCACGGCTCTGCCAATCCCGCCTTCACCGGCATTGTAAGCCGCTAAAGCCAAATTCCAGTCTTTGAAAGTGTCATACAAAAAGGCCAGATAATTACAGGCAGCGTGAGTCGATTTCACAAAATCCCTTCTTTCATCCATCCACCAGTTCCGGTCTAAACCGTAATTTCTGCCAGTGCTGGCGATGAACTGCCAGAAACCCACCGCATGTGCCCAAGAATAAGCCTTGGCGCTGAAACCGGATTCAATGAAAGGCAAGTAAACTATATTCTCCGGCAGGTTTTTGCTTTTGATGATTTCCCGCATCAGATCCATATATTTTCCGGAGCGTTTGAGATATTTTTCAAACGGCTTCCTGCCCACGGTTTGTAAATAATACATGGCTTTAGCCACCCGCTGATTATATTCAATGGGTATTTCGTAGGTTGATTCTGCACCAGATGGTTTTTCAGTTTTTAGTAATTCTTCCGGCGTGGGCTCTTGGGCATTTTCTTTTTTGTAGCTTTTTAGGTCTTCAAACCTCTGTACAAAAGCGAAAATGGAGCTTTCATCGGAAAGTTCTCCTAATGATTCTAGGGTCTCTTTATAATCGCGTCCAATTTCATGTAAAAGCTTATCGAATTCTTTGGAGGATTCTTCCTTTCCTTCCGGGTCTAAGTCTAAGTTAGACAGGATTTCTAGCCCTTTCTCAAAGCTTATTTGAGCTTGTTTCCACTCCCCTTGCTGATTGAAGCGCACCCCCTGGGCATAATAATCTTGGGCTTGGGTCAGTAGCAACTGAATTGTATCTTCTTCTGGGGCAGAGGGGTTCACATTATCTGTGACAAGAGAGCTATCCGGTTCATCCTGAACGGCTTCCCTAGCTTTGGAACTGTCTGTATCTGTTTTAGCAGCGGTTGCTGGCTTATAAGTGGTAGGTCTGACCACTGGCTTGGAGCAACCTGTAAGCCCCAGTATAAAGAAACCTGCTGTTATAATTGAACCTATTATCATTTTTTTCATAATGGCACCTTTGTTTCTATCCTAATTCGTTGATATATATGTAAATACTCCAATCTTGTCAAGAAAATTCTAATTGGCATGCTGAAATTTGCCTAAAACAGTCTCAAGCGGATTTTCATGTTCTATGTCAATCCACTCCATTTTTTCATCCGACCTGAACCAGGTAAGCTGTCTTTTGGCATAATTTCTGGTCCCCTGCTTGAACTTTTCCAGAGCTTCATCTAAACTGATTTTACCCCGGATGTAGGCTTCCATATCCAGATATCCGAAGGTTCTCAAGGCCGGGAGTTGAAAGGAGTAGTTCTTGGACATTAAGTTTTTAACTTCTTCTAAAAAACCGGCTTGCATCATTTTATCCACCCTCTGGTTTATTCTTTGATACAGTGCTTTACGCTCTAAATTTAAACCAAATTTGATAAAGTTCAGATTTTTATCACCGTATTGTCCTTTTTCCTGCCATTCTGAAATCGGTTTTCCGGTTAACTCATGAACCTCTAGCCCCCGGATGATTCTGATTTCATCAGTGGGGGAGATTTTCTGGCTGGTTTTAGGGTCCACTTTTTTCAGTTTCTGATATAAATTCTCCAAACCCAATCTTTCTTTTTCTTTTCGTAAACTTTCTCTTAATTTATCATCTGCCGGAGGTCCCTGAAAAAGACCAGATTCCAGTGCTCTTAGATATAAACCAGACCCCCCTACTAGTATCGGAAGTTTTTGGCGAATAAAAATATCATTTATCACTGCGGTGGCTTTTTTTTCATATAGCCCGGCTGAAAACCTCTCATCCGGATATACTATATCGATTAGATGATGCACCGTCTGAGCCTGCTCCTCTTTAGTCGGTTTGGCTGTTCCTATATCCATCAATTTATAAACCTGCCTGGAATCGCAGGAGACAATTTCACCGTTTAGTTTTCGGGCTAGCTCCATCCCGACTGTAGTTTTTCCTATGGCGGTGGGACCGATAATTGCTAAGACTTTTTTCATATGCTTTTTTTTGCCGGAAGAAAATAAAGATGCCATTTTGATAGGGATAAAAATTTTGTTATAGAACCTAGGGTCGTCCGAACTTGTGGTTGATTTCTTCTAAGGGAATTCGGATTAAAGTGGGGCGACCATGCGGGCAGATATAAGGATTTTCTGTGGCGAACAATCTGTCGAATAAAGAATTCATTTCTTCGGTGGTAAGTTTGTCACCGGCTTTGACTGCGGCTTTGCAGGCGAAGGTGGAAGTAATGGCTTTGATGCGGTCATTCCCCGGTTTAAAATTGGCGGATAAATCGGTCAAGATCTCTTTGAAAAAATTTCCGGAATTTTTATTTCTGATACCGGATGGGACACCTGAAACCATGACGGTCTTTCCCCCCATAGGTTTGACTTCAAAACCCAACTCTTCCCAGACCGCTAAATTTTCATCAAAGAAGGAAAACTCCAGGGGGGTTAATTCTAACGACTGAGGAAAAAGCAGTTGCTGAACTGTCGGTTTTTTGCTGGTTAAATTTTTAGTTGCCTCTTCATACAAAATCCTTTCGTGAGCGGTATGCTGGTCCATGACAATTAAACTTTCTTTGACGGCTGCTAAAATATAGGTATTGGCCAGTTGCCAGAAATTAGTAATTCCGTAATAATCTTCTGTTTTTTCAGCCGAAACAATTTCCGGTTCCACTTTTCTGTCGAAAATTTCTTTTAAGATGGTCTTTTGCTGGGTCTCAACTGTACTGCTTTTGGTTATGTAATTTCCCAAGGATTCTCTGACTAAACCGGGGCTCTCACCGCCCATTGTAGGAAGCAAGGTTTTTTCTCCCACCGTTTCGTAAACCGGCATAACCATAGTCGAGCTTAAGGTCTTTTTGATGGCTAAATAAACCAAATCATGGACCTGCTTGTCATTGGCAAATCTGACTTCCATTTTTTGGGGGTGGACATTGACATCCACTAAATGAGGTGTGACTTCTAGAAATAGAAAAACCACAGGATATTTTCCTTTGGGCAACAATTCTCCGTAACCCAATTGCACAGCATGCAGCAAACTCCGGTTGGAAATTATTCTGCCGTTCACAAAAAATCTAATCTCCCCGCGAGAAGCTTTTATAACCTCCGGCTTACCCAAAAATCCCCCCACTTGAACTTCATTGGGTTCCTTTTTAATTTCTAACATTTTTAAAAAAGTCTCTTTGCCCACAACCTCCCGCACTCTTTGAGATAAAGTGGGTGTAGCATTTAAATTTAACACTTCCCGATTATCGATTTTTAATTTGAAAGAGACCGAAGGATAAGACAAAGCAAAATTAGTAACCAGGTTTATAATATGCCGGTTTTCTGTAACTTCTGATTTTAAAAATTTTCTTCGGGCTGGGGTATTGTGAAATAAATCAGATACAGAAACTATAGTCCCTACATTGGCAGGGGAATCTTTGGCTTCTTTAATTTCTCCAGAGTCAATTATGAGTTTAGTTCCGCTCCCAGAATCTTTTGTTTTGGTAATAATTTCAACTTTTGATACTGAAGCAATAGACGGTAACGCTTCTCCCCTGAAACCCAGGCTGGAAATATTGAACAAATCCTCTGCAGAAGAGATTTTACTGGTAGCATGTCTGGAAAAAGCCAGCTTGGCATCCGAAGAATCCATTCCCCTGCCGTTATCCACCACCCGCATCAATTTTTTCCCGCCTTCTTTTATTTCAATCTCAATTTGAGTGGCTTCGGCATCCACAGAATTCTCGACCAATTCCTTGACCACGCTGGAGGGTCGCTCCACTACTTCACCGGCCGCGATTTTATTGATTAATTCTTCTGACAATATTTCAATCTGGTTCATTTCAGTCCGCCAACTTTCTTTTCCATTCTGCCAGTTTATTCAGGGCTTCGATAGCTGTCATTTTCTCAACTTCCAGTCTCTTTAACTCTTTTTCAATATGACTTTCATGCTCCTCAAATAAAGTTTTTTGAGACAAGTTGAGTCGCTCAACTTTCGTCATAGGAATTTTTTTAACCGTGACCTCCCCCTCTTCTAATTGAGTCAAAATATCTTTGGCTCTTTCCAAAACTTCCTTAGGAATTCCGGCTAATTTAGCTACTTCAATTCCGTAACTGTCGTCACAGCCTCCCGGAACAATTTTTCTCAAGAAAATTACTTCTCCCTTGGATTCTTTGACCGCTACATTATAATTTTTCACCTGCGGTAAAAATGTCGCCAATTCTGTTAACTCGTGATAATGGGTGGCAAACAATGTTTTAGCTTGGATTTGATTGTGAATATGTTCTGTGACAGCCCAGGCAATTGATAAACCATCAAAGGTGGAAGTTCCTCGACCTATTTCATCCAACAAAATCAAACTTTTGGAGGTGGCATTATTCAAAATGTTAGCGGTCTCATTCATCTCCACCAAAAAAGTGGACTGCCCTAAAGTGATATTATCCATCGCCCCCACTCTGGTGAAGATTCGGTCCACAATCCCGATTTTAGCTTTTTGGGCTGGCACAAATGAGCCCATTTGAGCCAACAACACAATCAGGCCCACCTGCCTTAAATAAGTAGACTTTCCGGCCATATTCGGACCGGTGATTATATGTATCAGTTCTGAATCTGATAATCTGGTTTCATTGGGAATAAATCTTCCGGAATCCAGAACTTTTTCCAAAACCGGATGTCTTCCCTCTTTGATTAGAACTTCACTCGCTTGGTTAACTTCTGGCCTGGTGTAACCGAAATCTGTCGCAACTGAAGCTAAAGCAGTCAGAACGTCTATCGCCGACAACAATTCCGCGGTCTTTTGAATATCTTTGGTTCTCTCTGCCACCTGAGAACGGATTTGTAAAAACAGCTCATATTCCTTCAGATTAATTGTTTCCTGGGCATTCAGAATCAAATCTTCTCTTTCTTTTAACTCCGGAGTGATGAATCTTTCAGCATTGGTCAGGGTTTGCTTTCGGATATAATTTGCAGGAACTTTTGCCAGATGTGGTGTAGTAACTTCAATGTAATAGCCGAAAACCTGATTGTAGCCGACTTTAAGAGAAGAAATCCCGCTTTTCTCCCTTTCTTCTTTCTGCAGGTTCAAAATCCATTCTTTATTTTTGGAAACCATTTCTCTTAATTTATCCAGATCTGAATCAAATCCCTTTTTGATCATTCCACCTTCGTTGAGAACCAGCGGCGGGTCATCGGAAATTGAACTTTCTATCAAATTGACTAAATCATCTGCTTTGGGGAAATTATCTTTGATACTTTTCAGAAGTGGGCTTTTTAAAGCGGTAAGCTGCTTTTGAATTACAGGCACAATTTTCAAGGATTCTTTCAGACCCAATAAATCTTTGGGTGTGGCTTTACCATAGCCGATTTTACCGGACAATCTTTCCAAATCAGATATAAAAGAAAGTTTCTCACCCAAACCGGATTTTGCCTCAGAATTTAAAACCAATTCCGCAATGGCATTTTGTCGGTCTAAAATTTTAGGCAAACTTAAAAGAGGCTTACCCAGCCAGCTTTTTAAAAGTCGTCCCCCCATGGCAGTTTTAGTCCGGTTCAAAACGGAGAATAAGGAAATAGATGGTCCACTGGCGCTGGAGGGAAAAAGTTCCAAATTGCGAATTGTATTGGCATCCAAAAACATCTCCCCCTTATCCTGCAGGACCGAAATTTTGTTGAGGTGTGAAAGGAGAGTTTTTTTGGTCTCCTTAAGATAGCTTAAAACCGCCCCGGCAGCCACAATCCCCAATTTCAAGTTCTGACAGCCGAAACCCTCTAAAGAAGCAACCTGTAACTGTTCGGTCAAATTTTTGTGAGCAGAATCGTAGTCATATTTCCAGTTTTCGAATCCGGTAAAATGTGAATTAGCCGCAAAAGCTTGCAGATATTTAATTTTTTCTTCCAGCCAGCTATCTGGAATTAGAATTTCAGCCGGACTTAAAACTTCCAATTCCTCTAAAATTTTACCTTTTTGATTCTGGTCAATTTTAAATTCTCCGGTGGTTAAATCCACCAGAGCCAGGCCCATTTCTTTCTCATCTTCAATCAATCCGGCCAAATAATGATTTTTCTGATTTTCTATGACTTGATCTAAGGTAACTGTTCCGGGGGTTATGATTTCAACCACTTCTCTTTTAACTAACTTTTTGGAGGGGGAGGCCTCTTCGGTCTGTTCACAGATAACCACCTTCTTGCCGGCTTGAACTAATTTGGTCAAATATCTTTCCGCGGAATGATAAGGAACTCCGGCTAAAGGGACTCTGTCGGTTTTTCCATGACTGCGTGAAGTTAAGGCAATCCCTAAAATTTGAGAGGCGACCTTGGCGTCGTCGCCGAACATCTCGTAAAAATCTCCCATTCTGAAAAACAGAATTTCATGGGGGTAATCTTTTTTGATTTGAAGGTACTGCTTCATCAAGGGAGTGTTTAATTCCGACATATCACTTGATGACTACCCGAAAGGATTGATTCATGGCTTGCTCTAAGCCTTCTTTGCGGTCCTGGGCCTCTTCCAAGGAATCGAACGACCCGGTCTGAACCACGTAATATTTTTTGTCGTTGATGATTTTGTTAGTCAGATAAGCTTTAAATCCTAAGGCTTTGACTTGTGCCATTAAATTCTCGGCGTAATCCCGGTTGCTAAAAACCCCCAACTGAACGGTATAGCTGACTTTTAAAAATTTCTCGGCATCTCCGGATTTGATTTTTGAGCTGGTTTTTTTAACCGTTGTAACCGGTTCCAAGATGGCTGTAGATTGCAGCCCCAGCGGAAATTTTTCTTTGTACATATTTATATATAAACTGGCTTTGGTCTCATCTCCCAATTCCGAATATGCGGAACTTATTTGAGCATAGGCCAATCCGACGGCCTCGGAGCCAGGGTAGTTTTCCAGTACTTTCTGATAAAAAGTTATGGCATTCTCATGCTCTCCGGAAGCAAAATATGCATCCGCTAATCCCAGATATCCCCAGCTGGCCCAGGTATAGGGATAATTTTCAGTTAGGATCCGGAATTCGGCTTTGGCTTCTTCGGTTTGTTCCGTGGCTAAATAGGACTCACCCAAAACCCAGATTACCTGCGGCATGAAATCACTGGAGGTAAACTGCTTTTTGAAATTAGTCAAAAGCTCTATGGCGCTCAAGTATTGTCCTTTGACATAATAGTAATAACCGATTTGTAAATTTGCCTCCTGTGACCTTTTATCCACATCCGAGCTTCTCTGCACGTCTTTGAAATATCCCAGAGAGATATCCCCTTCTTTTTCAAGTTTTCCCATCAAAAGCAGGCCGGCCAGGTCCTTGGAATGCTCTTTTAAATGTTTCTGCAAAATCTGCCGGGCCTCTTCCACTTTCCCCTGCTGCAGTAAAATTCGGGCTTGCTGGACCGGCGAATTGGTTTGGGAGAAAAGCTGAGCTGAAGAAAAAATTAAGCCGACAAAAGTAATCAATCCGAGATATTTGGCAAACATAGTTATATGTTAAAACTGTTAATTTTTCGACACAGCGGACAGAGCCAAACCGGCTCGCCGGATAAATAATTACAGTTGTTGCAAGTATAATTCTCAAATTTGACAGGTAAACATTCCCCCATCTGATGGCTGATTCGCAGAGCTTTATCCGTCTGTCCGTTATGTCGGTAAAGATTGATTAAATCTTTCATGGCCGGGTAAAAATCCGAATCGATTTCTAACACATCTGTCATGGCTTCTATAGCCGCCTTGACGTTTCCCTTCTTTTCATAAATACTGGCTAAGGCGTACAGTGTTTTGACATCTTTGGGATTTTCCTTTAAAATATTATGGTAGATTTCAGCCATGTCTTGAAATTTCCCCTTTTCAAATAAGGTCTTCTCCAGTCTTTCAAAAACCAGATACCCGGCTTCGGGCTTGACTGCAATTAATTTTTTCCAGCAATCAACCGCCTCATCCAGCCTGTGGTCTAAATAGTAAGCATCCCCTAAATATATATAAGCCGGCACGCAGGTTTCGTCATAATCCAGGGCTTCTTTGAAAGCCAGACGGGCGTGATGGTATTCTCCCTGTTCGGCTTTATGGTTTCCTTCCAATATTTTATAATAAGCCAATAGGCCGTCATCTTTTTCTTGTTTATGTTTCAAAATCTGTTTTTTGATTTCAAAGGCTTTTTCCCACTCATTATTTTTTTCATACTCTTCTAACAATCTTTCACTCAGTCCCGGATTACCCTTGTCCTCTTTTAAAAGTTCCTCTAAAAGAGAAACTCCTTTATCGCCGTGACCTAAACTTATATAATCCAGCGCTAAAGAGGTTTGGATATCATATTTTGTGATTGAATCCAGATTGGGCCGTAAGCTTAACTGACGGTGAATCTCCAGCGCTTTGTCCCCTCGGTTTCTCTTTCTGAGCAGGTCCCCTAATTTTAGATAGGCATCGATATTATCAGTATCTTCCAAAACCGCCTCTCTTAATTTTACGAAAGCCAGATTATCGTCTCCGGCTACCAGGGCTTTAAGCGCTTCGATATATTTTTGCGGGGAAATTCTCTTTTTTGAGGTCCGGGCTTTAGACCAAAAAAATAAAATTATCAATAGCAAGATTAAAGTTGCCGCGATTAAAGACAAGACCTGGTTTACGTTCAGCGGTTCCATAACTTATCTTTCTTCCACATCCTCCAGAGCCATATTCCTAAGGACCTTCAGCTCATCTAATAATCTTTTGGTCTCTTTTTTTTGCTGGGACAGTTCTCCGTGAATCTTCAAATAGTAGGTGATCCCCAGAATGAAGGAAACTATCATTCCCACCACAAAGACCCAGTAAGAAACCACGATCATGGGAACTTGCGTATATTTATGACCGAAGAGATTGATGTTAACTTTTTCACCGGAATTGTAGATGGAAAATCCTATGATGATAATAATTAAAAACATTATAATCAGAACTCTTAAAATCCACATAAGTCCTCCTTGGGATTTAAAATCAATTTACTATAAGAAAAAAAGTTGTCAAACAAAAATTAGGAATATATTTTGAGTTGATGGCGGCGATTTCAGGCTCTGATTGATAAGGCTGCGCCTGCAATTAATCTTGGTTATCTTACCGGCTGGGTCGGATAAATTTCCAGCTGGAAAGCAGCTGATGCCAATCCTCTTCATTTATCCTGAAAATCTCCCGGTCACAGGAACAGTGGATGATATACACATTATTTCCTTTTTTGAAGACCACCACAAATCCCAACAAGAAATCCTCGACCAAGGTGGTGTTGTCCAATTCTCCGTAGCCGGCTCGGGGGTCTTTTACCGGTTTTTGATACTTCTTTTTCATATAGATTTTTTGGGCGGTAATGCTGCCCACCTGTATTTTCATTCGGTCCACCACATCCGAGTTGGTCAAGAATTCCAGCTTGTATAAATAGACATCCGGGTTGGGCAGCTTTTTGGGGTTTTCCAGAATCAATTTGAAGAAAGAGTCTACATCCAGAGTGGTGCTTTCCACACACACGAACATGCTGGGAATGTATACCTGGGTCTGGTTATATGAGACACTTCCGTAACGCTCAATTTTGGTTTTCTGCAAGATAGCTCTGATAGGTGAGGGCTCTTTTTCTGCTTTAGCTTTCCAGTTATCCGGGATGGTGAACTGATAATTATATTTGCTGTCCGTGAAAATATTTTTTTCTACGACTCCGGTCTTGTTAGACTTGTCTGCCCAAACTGCTGTGAAAAATAGGGCCGTCCCAAAAAGTATCAGATACTTAATCTTCATAGCTCCTCCTTATAGGTTTGGATTGCTCGACTTAAACCTCCAGAAGAGTTATTCATAAAATCTAAAACTTATACGCAACTAACTTATTATCGGTTAATCTAATCTTATAAATGACTCTGAGTCTGTTTGAACCTGATTAAAAATTTCCGAAAATACCTGAAGATAGAGACCAAGGTAAGAACCAATGCTATAACTAAGCAAAATTGCCTGGCTGAGTTAAGATTTAAAATATAAGACAAAATACACAAAACCCAGGTCAGGGCGGTCAATTTCCCCAGGAGGTCCGACACTGGGATCTCTTTTACTCTATTCAGAGTTAACAGCCCACCCACCAGAATTAACAAATCTTTCAAAATCACAAACAGGGCCGCCCAGACCGGGAAATCTTTATATATTACCGCATATATGGCAAAAATTCCAATCGCAATTTTATCTACCAGAGGGTCCAATATTTTACCCAAATTTGAGGCTTGATTAAACTTTCTGGCTAAAATTCCATCGGATATATCCGTAGAAATTCCCAATAACGTAAGCAGACCGACGGCCAACAGATTTTCTTTGACTAAAAAAAAGTAAATCAAGGGTAACGACAGGAATCTCAGATAGGTTAAAATATTGGGCAGGTAAAAAAGTTCTTTGGCAGAAATTTTGAGATTCGGAACACTCAATTTAATCCAGGGCTTCTTCTAAAAGCTGTGAGGCCTGTTTTTCGGCTAATTGTGTTATTTTTTTGCCGGAAAGCATCCGGGCAATTTCTGTCACTCTTTCTTCTTTGGATAATTTTTTAATTTTAGTTAAAGTTCGCTCACCTTTTACTTCTTTGAAAACTTTGAAGTGCTGGTCAGCCACTGAAGCAATCTGCTGCAAATGGGTAATGGCCAGGACCTGGTGGGATTTGGATAATTCTTTGAGTTTCTTACCTACTTTATGAGCTACCTCTCCCCCGATACCGGAATCTATTTCGTCAAAAATCAATGTAGAAACATTATCCGCTCCTGCTAAAGCTGATTTCAAAGCTAACATTACTCGGGAAATTTCCCCACCGGAGGCAATTTTAGCTAAGGGTTTTAACTCTTCCCCTATGTTAGGAGAAATCATAAATTCAACCTGGTCCCATCCTTTCTCATCCACCTTATATTTTTTACCCTCTAATTGAATTAAACCCTTATCATCCTCTTGATAATTCATCTGGATTTCAAATCTGGTCTTCTCCATCCCCAAAAAGGTCAGTTCCTGACTAATCTTTTTCTGTAGCTCTAAAGCCTTCTTTTTTCTGGCGGTTGAAAGCTTTAGGCAGTTCTCTTTCAAAACTTCACTGATTTTGGTAATTTCCTTTTCTAATTTCTCAATAACTTCAGCCCGATCCTCCAACAAATTTAAGCTTTTCTTAATCTCTTCTGCATAAGTTATTAATTCTTTCGGACTCTTCCCATATTTTTTCTTGAGTTTAATCAGTAAATCCATTCTTTCTCTGATATGGTTTAACCTTTCCGGATCGTACTCCAATTTATCTTTGTAATTATCAAAATGACGGGTAAGTTCTTTAATTTGGACATAGGAATTTTCCAAAAGCTCCTGTTGCTCTTTCAAGCTTTTATCCCAAGAACTGGCTAAATTAAGCTCTTTTTGGGCTATAGCCAATCGTCTTAAGACTGAATCTTCTGATTCCTGCAGATTATCTAAAATTGTTCCCATCGACTGAGATATTTTCTCCACATTTTCTAACACAGATTTTTCTTGGGCTATTTTTTCTTCTTCACCGGCCTGAAGATTAGTTTTCTCAATTTCTGCCAGCTGGAAAGAATATAGTTCTTTTTTCTCTTGAGCTATTTTTTCCTGGTCTCTTAAGCTGTTTAATTCTTCCATCTTTTTCCTTAACTCCAGATAATTATTTCTGACAGAATTTAAAAGGTTAGTATAATTTCCAAAATTATCCAAAAAATCAACATGTTTTTTGTGATCCAAAAGAGATTGATGCTGGTGTTGTCCATGCAAATCGACCAAGAAATCCCCGATGGACTTTAGGGTCGATAAAGCTACGGTTCTATCGTTGACAAAATTTTTACTTCCCCCCTTGCTGGATATTTCCCGCCGAACAATGATGGAATTTTCTTGGTTAGACAGAGATTCCTCTTGAAGAAAAACCGCTAAAGGAGAATTTGTCTTGACTTCACAAATAGTTTCTACCACAGAGTGTGAGACTCCCGTACGAATCAAGTCTGAATCTGCCTTTTCACCTAAAACTAAACTTAAGGCTCCGATTAGAATTGACTTTCCCGCACCCGTGGAACCGGTTAAGATGTTTAAACCGGTGGAAAAATCTACTTCCAAGTTTTCAATGATAGCATAATCTTTAATCCTTAAGGTTTTCAGCATCTTGAATTTTAACTTCCCGCTTTCGGTTTTACTCCCCAATTCAGTTTTTGTCTTAGAATTTCAAAAAATGACCTTTCCGGAAAAGTTATCAGGTTGACGGTATGACCTGCTTTTTGAATTACAATTTCATCTCCGGATTTTATGGGATGGGTAATTTGACCATCCACTGTTAAAATAGCTTCATTCTGCAGGGTTTCTACTTTAATTTTTATAATTTCATCAGCCGGAAAAATAATCGGCCTGACCGCTAAGCTTTGGGGACAGATGGGGGATAAAATTATGGCTTCTATTTTAGGATTGACAATCGGACCACCAGCTGACATTGAATGAGCTGTTGACCCGGTAGGAGTGGCTATAATCAAGCCATCGGCTGAAAAAGAGCCGACGAACTCTTTCCTGTTGGAAATATGCAAGTCAATTAAACGTGATATTCCGCCTTTTTCGATTACCGCCTCGTTGAGAGCATGCCAATGATTATTGTGAGCAAAAGAAGCCCGCAAAACCATTCTTTCTTCTATGTTATAATCATTCCTCTTAATTCTGTCCAAAGAGCTTTCCAAATCTTCAGTTTTGACTTGCGTCATAAAACCTAAACCGCCCAAGTTGATTCCTAAAATTGGAGTCCCGTGTTCAGCTACTGCTCTAGCTGTAACCAACATGGTTCCATCACCACCCATGGCTAAAATTAAATCCGAATTTTTCCATAAATCTTCTTTCTGGACAGACTTAGTTTTTATTTTCTTAGAGAATTGCGAGGTGAGAAAATCAGCCGTCTCTTTATTGAGTGTGAGCTCCACTTGGTTTTTTTCACACCACCCGGAAACCCTTTCCAACATCTCCACCACATTGGGTCTTTTGATATTGGCTATGACACCGATTTTCTTCATTTTATTCTGGAAAGTAAATATTCCGCTAGCTCCTGTAAAATTTTCCCGTTAGGTAAATTTTTTAAACTGGCCTGGGCTTCTTGGGTCAATTTTTGGGCCATGATTTTAGAATTTACCAGTCCCACAATTTTAGGATAAGTGGCTTTTTTCTTTAAATTATCCGAGCCCACTTTTTTCCCTATTTTTTCCTCTTTCCCTTCTACATTTAAGATATCATCTATAATTTGAAAAGCCAGCCCTATTTTTTCTCCGTAGTTTGAAAGAATTTTGAGCTTTTTGGAATCCGCTCCGCCTAAAATAGCACCGGCTCTGATGGATGCCTTAATTAAGGCGGCAGTTTTATTTTTGTGAATAAACTCCAGCTGACTTAAGTTTATTTTCTTCCCCTCGGCTTCCAAATCAGCGATTTGACCCCCAATCATTCCTTGTCTGCCGATGGCTTGTGCGACTTCAGATAGAACTTGCAAGTTTCCGGTCCGGGCTAAAAGTTGAAAAGCCAGTGCCATCAAGGCATCTCCGGCTAAGACGGCTATTCCTTCACCATAAATTTTGTGCAGCGTAGGTCTTCCCCTTCTTAAATTGTCGTTATCTATGCAGGGCAGGTCATCATGAATCAGAGAAAAAGCATGCAAAAGCTCAATGGCGCAGGCGGCCGGAATGGCCTGGGGTGTATTACCATTCACCTGTTCAGATGCAGCTATTACTAGAATGGGTCGTAATCTCTTTCCTCCCCCTAAAACTGCATAACGTAAAGCCCGGGATAATACTTGCGGTTTTTGGCTTGGGCCCGGCAGATAATTCCCCAAGGCTTTTTCAATAACTTTTTTTTTGCTCTCTAAATATTTTTCTAAATTCATTCTTCCTTATCATCCATTTCTAAATCTTCTAATTTAAATTTTCCGGAACTGGTCTTGATTAATTTTTTGACTTTGCTCTCCGCTTCGCTCAATTTTTTGGTGCAGAAACGGGACAGTTCTATCCCTTCCTGAAAAATTTTTAAGGATTCATCTAAAGACAAGTCCCCGGATTCCAACTGGCTCACAATCTCCTCTAGGCGGTTTAAGGCCTTTTCAAAACTGTTTTTCTCTGTCATATTTACCAGTTTTTCTCAACCTGTTCTACTTTTCCTTTGAATTTTCCTTTATGCAGACGAACTTCCACTGAATCTTTTAATTTTAATTTGTTCACATCTTTGACCAACTTTAAATCCGGCAGTTTGTAACAGACACTATATCCTCTTTCCAGAATGGATAGAGGTGACAACGCATTTAGCTTTCCCATCAAATTGGCTAAATTTTGCTTAGCGGTTTTGACATTGTGATTCACCAGCCAACCCATATTCTTCACCAGTTCATCTATCCTTTGACCTTTTTGAGCCAAAATATCCCAGGGCTTTTTCATACCGTAACTTTCTACTGCGGTTTTCACTCTGATTTTTGCTTCTTCAATTTGGGACAATTGATATTCTATTGAACTCTTCATTAAGTTTTTTATTTGAGAGAGAACATCTTTTCTGTCTTTGACAACTACTTCAGCTGCTGCCGATGGAGTGGGTGCTCTCAAATCAGCCACTAAATCAGCTATGGTAAAATCTATTTCATGTCCGACCGCGGAAATCACCGGTATTTCAGAGGCATAAATGGCTCTGGCCACTATTTCTTCATTGAATGCCCATAAATCTTCTAAAGAGCCACCACCCCTGCCTACGATTATTACCTCCACATTTTGAAACTGATTAAAATCCGTGATCACTTGAGCAATCTCCCGGGCCGCTCCGTCTCCCTGGACTTTTACCGGATTTAAAATTATTTCTACCGAAGGCATTCTGCGATGGAGAATATGAATCATGTCTTGGATAGCGGCACCGGTGGGGGAGGTTACAATTCCAATAGTTTGAGGAAATTCCGGTATTGGTTTTTTATGCTCTTCCTCGAAAAGCCCTTCCTTAAACAGCTTTTCTTTTAATTGACGAAAAGCTAATTCCAATTTTCCTAAACCAGCCGGAACAATATCTTCAACATATAATTGATACTGTCCCTGCTTTTCATAGACAGAAATATCTCCGTAGGCAACCACTTTCATTCCATCTTCTATTTCAAACTGCAGAAAATCTCCGATATCTCGCCATAAAACAGATTTGATTTGAGCATTTTCATCTTTCAAAGTGAAGTAGCGGTGCCCGGAAGAATGATGGATAAAATTAGAAATTTCTCCTTCTATCCAGAGAGTAGGTAAATTAAGCTCTAAGAGAGCTTTTACTTCACCGGTGATTTCGGAGACGCTGTATATTTTAATCTGTTCCACTAAATTTTTCTTTGCCATTAGATTTTTTTAAAATATAAGTCAGCCACAGCTCCCTGTCAAACCTTATCTGGAAAAGTTATTCTGACTTAGGTTCAAACTCAAGAGGAATAATTCTCAAACAAAATTAATCTTTAATGCTGTTTTGAATCTCAGCTGCCTTTATGGTGTTATGCAACAGCATGGCAATGGTCATCTGACCAACTCCACCTGGCACTGGAGTTATAGCGGCAGCTATTTTGCTTGCCGCCTCAAAATCAACATCCCCTAGTATTTTATTTTTGCCAGATGATGGATCTGGTATTGAATTAATCCCCACGTCTACAACCACCGCACCGGGTTTAACCATATCTGCGGTCACAAACTTAGCTTTTCCCAGAGCGGCTACTAAAATATCACCGGTTTTGGTAACCTCATTTAAGTTTTTGGTTCCGGTATGACAGATTGTTACTGTAGCATCCGCACCTCTGGCTTTCTGCAGCAGTAAAGCAGCTAAGGGTTTCCCTACAATATTTCCCCGACCTAATATCACTACATTTTTACCACTAGGGTCATTGCCAGACCGCATAAGCAGTTCCTGAATCCCCAAGGGAGTACAGGGAACAAAAATCGGCGTTCCCAAAAATAACATCCCTAAGTTATAGGGATGAAACCCATCCACATCTTTGTTTCTATCGACTGTGGCAAAAACATTAAACTGATTAATGTGTTCCGGTAAAGGTGATTGGACTAAGATTCCATGAATCTTCTTGTTTTGATTTAATTCTGAAACTTTGCGGATAAGGTCTTTTTCCATGGTGGATTCCGGCAGCTGGATTACTTCTGAATTTAAACCTAATTCCTGGCAGGCCTTGGCTTTGTTGCGGACATAAATTACTGAAGCCGGATTATCACCTACAATGACGGCTACAAGACCGGGAACAACCCCCTGACATTTTAGAGCTTCAACTTTTGATTTTAATTCATTTTTTATCTCTTGAGCAATTTTTCTCCCGTCAATTATCTTAGCGATCTTCTTCCTCCTCCGATAAATAGGCTTCTTCTCTTACTTCCTCAGTTTGGGCTTTGGTAACATCTATTCTCAATCTTTCAATTTTTTTGGCTTCACCGGTCTTTTCATCTATTTCTAAAAGTATGGCGCATAATTTTATATCTTTTTCCGCTACTGAAAACCTGCGGGGAAGCTGCTTGACAAATCTTTCCAGGGCATCCTCTTTGTTTATTCCAATTACCGAATGATGCGGACCGGTCATACCGGCATCTGTGATATAAGCGGTCCCGTTGGGTAAAATAGTTTCATCTGCGGTCTGGACATGGGTATGGGTTCCTAATACAGCAGAAACTCTGCCGTCTAAATACCATCCCAGGGCTTGTTTTTCAGAGGTGGCTTCGGCATGGAAATCGACAATGATTATATTAGTTTCTGATTTTAATTTTTCAATCTCTTTATCAGCTGTTCTGAAAGGGCAATCCAACTGGGCCATAAAAATCCGACCTTGAAGATTTATGACTCCGATGTTGACTCCGGATTTGGTTTTGAACAGACCGGAACCGGACCCCGGAGTTCCCGGAGGGAAATTGGCTGGTCTTAACATATTGGGGGTCTGACCTATGAATTCTAAAAGCTCTCTTCGGTCCCAGACATGATTGCCGTTGGTCTGACAATCTACTCCGTAATGAAATATCTTGTGGGCTATTTCTTTGGTGACCCCGAAACCACCGGCGGCATTTTCTACATTGGCTATGACAAAATCAAGGGCATATTTTTTCTTCAAAGGGGCCAGCAGAGTAGCCACGGCATATCGGCCCGGCTTCCCCATTATATCAGCTATAAATAAAATTACCAACTAAACTCCATTCTAAGAGACCTTCGTCTCGGAAACATTTTCTACCAAAAAATATAATTTAAACTGATTTAGTTTACAACTCCGATATCTGCACAAAATCTAGTTCTTGCCATCGAATTACTTGGCATAATCCACCGCTCTGGTCTCCCTGATAACCGTCACCTTAATCTGTCCCGGATATTCCACTTCCGCTTGAATCTTTTGAGCTACTTGACTGGCTAAATCCTTGGCTTGTTCATCATTTATTTCTGAATGCTCCACAATCACTCTGATTTCTCTGCCGGCTTGGATAGCATAAGATTTAGAGACTCCTTTGAAAGAATAAGCTATCTCTTCTAATTTTTCTAATCTTTTAATATAATTTTCCAGAGATTCTCTTCTGGCACCCGGACGAGAACCGGAAATCGCATCCGCGGCCTGTATCAAAATCGGATAAGGTGATTCAAAAGGCACATCTCCATGGTGCGAAGCGATGGCGTTTACCACAAGTTGTTCTTCTCCATATTTTCCGGCAACTTCAGCCCCTAACTGGATATGGGTTCCTTCGGTATTGCGGTCTAAAGCTTTTCCCACATCATGTAAAAGAGCTGACCTCTTGGCGATATTGGGGTCTAAACCCAACTCCGCCGCTAAAAGCCCGGCTAAAATTGCCACTTCCTTGGTATGCTGTAATACATTTTGTCCATAGCTGGTGCGGTAGTTCAGTTTACCTAAGAGCTTGATAAGCTCCGGATGCATGTTATGAATTCCGACTTCAAAACAGGCCTGTTCCCCGGATTCTTTGATTATATTTTCCATCTCTTTTCCGGTTTTGGCTACCACTTCTTCGATTCGAGCAGGGTGGATTCTACCATCCAAAATCAGCTTCTCCATAGCCATGCGAGCTATTTCTCGGCGAATGGGGTCAAAACCGGATAGAATCACGGCTTCCGGGGTATCGTCTACTATCACATCTACTCCGGTACAGGTCTCGAAAGAGCGGATGTTCCTGCCTTCTCTGCCGATAATTCTGCCTTTCATCTCATCATTGGGCAAGGTTACCACCGAAACGGTGGTCTCAACCGTATGCTCTGCCGCGCATCTTTGAATGGCCGAGATTATGATATTTTTGGCTTCCCGGTCCGCATTCTGTTCGGCTTGCTCCTTAATTTCCTTTATGAGTTGAGCCGCTTCCTGCCGGGCTTGGGATTCCAAGTTTTCAATCAGCTGTCTTTTGGCTTCTTCCTGGGTCATCTGGGCGATTTTCTCTAACATCAGATTCTGGTCTGCAATCAAGCGTTCCAGGTCATCTTCCCTGGTTTTGACCGCTTTTTCTTTGGCCAAAAGCACTTTCTCGCGGTTGAGAATTTCCCGGTCCTTTTTATTCAAGATATCTACTTTGCGGTCTAAATTCAGCTCCTTTTCCTGTAATCTCTTCTCAATTTTCTGCATCTCCATCTTTTTATTCTGCATTTCCCGTTCAAAATTGAGCTTGGCTTTATACCACTCGTCTTTGGCTTCTAAGATGGCTTCTTTTTTCTTTATCTCCGCCTCTTTTTCCGCTTCCTGGATGATTTTTTTACCCCATTGTTCTATTTTAGCTAAGCGGGTCTCCCCTACCCGGCGGCTGATTACCCAGCCTAAACCAAACGCCACCAGACCTATTCCAATCGCTATTCCAATCCAAATCACGTTTGTCATCTTCTCCTCCTTAATCTAAGTTACACCAATAAAAAACCCACTTGAATTAGTTTATCCCCCCCGCCTGGGCGGGGGAGAAAACCCAACTAATTTAAGTGGGCAGAATAGGGCTAAAAGCCCTTTAAATCTATTTTATAACTCTACTTCTTCTAATTTATGATCTAACCATTCCAGTAAATTGGAAGCCTTTTTCTCCACCTCCGAAAGTTGCTTTTCCTTTTCATCTCTTTCCTTGTAAAGCTCATCGGCGATGTTCAGGGCCGCCAAAACCGCCACTCTGGCCGGGGAATGTTGGGGCAATTTTTCGGCTACTTCATTCATCTTTTTATCAACATATAAGGCAACTTTTTCTACGTAAGTGATTTCATCTTCACTTTTTATAGGATATTCTTCACCATATATATGGACTTTTATGGTAGCTCTATTTAAAGACATATAATTTTTGGAATAGTTAGCTATGTATTCTAACCCACTTAGGCGTTTTTATTATGACCTTATTCTTTGTCTTTTGTTTTTAGTTTAAAGTTTATGGTTAAAAAACGGTTAATTTTACCTCTATTTTAAATTACTATCCTTAAACTAACTTGTCAAGTATTATTACGTTTTATTTTTCCAAAACTTCAAGCTTGGAGAGCAAGCTTTCAATCCTCCTTTTGATTTGTCCTTTCTGGTTCTTATACTGATTTTCTGCTCTATTTTTGGTCATTTTTAATTTTTCCAACTCTTGGGCAAGACCTTGTCTCTCTTTTTGATACTCGGAAACTTTGCCGAAAACTTCAGCCTGACCCTGGGAGATTTGTTTATTTTTAGAGTTAAGCTTATCTAAGGTAGCTACTAATTTAGTCAATCGGTCTTCCAATTTATCAAAATTCTTGAGATTCATTTTTAACTCCTTTTTAAAATTTAAGCCCTCATTTTTATTTGACTTAACCTTTTCCTTGGCTTTTAACTTCTGATTTCTGCCTTAATGTGTTGCTTTAACTCTGCTATTATTCTATTATGAATTTCATCAACTTCCGAGTCGGTCAAAGTTTTGGTATTAGAGCGGTAGCGAATGGAATAGGCCAGGCTTTTTTTACCCTGGGGAACCGGGCCCCCCCGGTAGATGTCGAACAATTCCACTGCCTCTATCAAATTGCCCCCGTTCTTTAGAATTAACTTTTGAATTTGGGCTGAATAAAGTTCGTCATCAACCACTAAAGCCAAATCCCGATCCACCGGCGGGAATTTGGGTAAGGGGGTAAATTTTTTCTGTTTTAATTGCAACTGGATTGATTTTTCCACTTCTATTTCTAAAAAATAAACCTCTTCCTTGATATCGAAATTTTCTAAATATTCGCTGGAAACTTTCCCCATTACCCCCAAAGTCTCTTCCTGGTGTTTCAGGGTGAAGCATTCTCTGGCTTGGCATATTTTTAATTCATCCGCTGCGATTTGAGTTGGTTTTAATTCTAAATTTTCCTGTAAGGCTTCCCAGCATCCTTTTAAGTCAAAGAAATCAATTTTTTCCACTTTTCCTTCCCAATTCTGGGGGAAACGATTTCCGGTCAGAGCCAGACCTAAGCAGGTTTTCTCCACAATTGTGCCATCTGGATTCTTGCCGTAGATTTTCCCTACTTCAAAAACCCTTAAATTTTCCTCTTTGCGGTTTTTATTCCACTGGATTACCGAAAGCAGACTGGGTAATAAAGACCTGCGTAAGACGGACAGCTCCTCGCTCAAAGGGTTCAAAAGCCGCAAAGGATGGAACCTGACCTCCAGATCTTCCTGGAGTTTGGGACTCGTAAAACTATTGGTAACCACTTCGGAAAAACCGGAACCCACCAGAATATTTTTAAGCTGTCTTAAAAACTTCTCTTCGGAGGGTAAACTAGTGACAAAGTCACCGCCGGCTTTCTGATTTATGGGGATTTTTTCATAGCCATGAATACGGGCAATTTCCTCGACTAAATCAGAGTAATGGAATATATCTCTTCGGAAGAAAGGGATTTTTACTTTCAGGGTTCCATTGAGTTTGACCGGAAACTGCAGCTTTTTCAAAATGGAAGCCATGGACTTAGAGTTCAGCTCGGTCCCTAAAAGCTGGTTCACTCTCTCGGGAACCAAAACTATGGTCTTAGTTTTTTCCGGTTTGGGATAATTATCCACTCGCCCCTTTAGAACTTCTCCTCCGGAAGTTTCCGCAATCAGTTGAGCAGCCCGGTCAATGGCTAAACTGACCGCTTCCGGACTGGTCCCCTTTTCAAATCTCTGGGAGGCTTCGGTAGTTATTCCTAAGGCAATCCGGCCTTCTCGAATTACTCTGGGATTAAAGCAGGCGGATTCTAATAAAATATCTGTGGTGGCATCAGTGACTTCACTTTTTTCGCCACCGATTATACCGGCTATGGCAACCGGTTTATCTCCGTTGGTTATCAGAAGTATGCTGGGAGAAAGCTCTCTTTCTACTTCATCTAAGGTTCTCATTTTCTCTCTGGGGAAGCCGCGTCGGACTAAAACTTTTTTGGCGGGGAAATGGGTCAAATCAAAGGCATGCAGAGGATGTCCTAATTCCAGCATTACATAATTGGTGACATCTACGATATTGTTGATGGCCCGAATTCCTAAAGCTTCGATTTTTCTGACCAGCCAGGCCGGAGAATTCTTGATGCTGATATTCTTGATTATGCGTGCGGCATAGCGGGGGCAGTCGTTTTTATTTTCCAAGATGACACTGATATGATTAGACGCTCTCTGAGAAATTTCTTTGACTTTAGGAGTAATTTTTTTCAAATTCTTTCCCCCTAAAGCAAAAATTTCACGGGCAATGCCCAAGACCGAAAGACAATCCGGTCGGTTAGGGGTTAAATCAATATCTAAGATAAAATCTTCCAAGGCCAGACCCTTAAATAGCGAGACACCTCTTTTTATATTGGGGTCCAGGATCATTATTTCAGTGGTGTTGGCACCTAAGTTCAGATCTCTTTCCGAGCATAACATCCCGAAAGACCGTACCCCTGAAATGTCTCTTTCTCCAATCTGCTGACCATCGGGTAACACCGCCCCTAACAGAGCTACCGGAACTTTGTCGTTAACTTTGATATTATTGGCCCCGCACACAATGTTTAAATTTTGGGTTCCCACATTGACCTGGCAAACCGACAGATTGGGATTGCGCAGATGGGGATTGATGGCTAAAATTTCGCCCACCACTATCTTATCCCAGTTATGGGTATTGGTCTGCATGTCCCTCACCTCCAGACCGGCCAGAGTCAGGCGGGAAGCCAATTCTTCCGGCGGCCAGTCAAATTTGACTAATTCTTTCAGCCACTTATAACTTACTTTCATTTATGGTGAACTTGGTTGAACCATTTTAAAATTGTTTTAAAAATTTTAAATCATTTTCATAAAACAAGCGGATGTCATCAATACCGTATTTCAGCATGCAGATTCGCTCTATGCCCATGCCGAAGGCATAGCCGGAGAATTTTTCATAATCATACTTGACATTTTTAAAAACTTCCGGGTGAATCATTCCGCACCCCAGAATCTCCAGCCAGCCCTGATATTTGCACAATGAACAACCCTTCCCCTGACACAAAATGCAGGAGATATCAACTTCCGCAGAGGGCTCGGTAAATGGGAAATAGCTGGGCCTGAATCTCAATTTAACGTCCTTTCCAAAAAACTGATTTACAAAACTGGTTAAAACCCCTTTTAGATCGGCAAAGGAAACCTTGCTGTCCACATAAAAACCTTCCACCTGGTGGAAGACACAGTAGCTTCTGACATTGATGGATTCATGCCGGAAAACTCTGCCGGGAGCTAAAATTTTAAGCGGCGGATTCCGCTTTTCAAAGGTTCGGATTTGAACTGGTGAAGTATGGGTTCTCAAAAGCCAAGCATCCGGCAGATAAAACGTGTCCTGCATATCCCGGGCCGGATGGTCTTGGGGGATGTTTAAAGCTTCAAAATTGTAATAATCAGTTTCTATTTCCCAGCCATACACCACTTCAAACCCCATGCCGTAAAAAATATCCACAATTTCATGGCCCACTTGGGTCAGGGGATGTAATCCTCCTTTCCAGTTTTTCCGGCCGGGCAGAGTATAGTCTAAAAATTGCTGACCCCGTTTGGAATCCTGGGATTTTAACTCCTGCTGTTTTCTCTCAAATATCCCTTCAACTTTGAGCTTGACCTGGTTGGCTAATTTGCCGACCTGCGGTTTTTCCTGGGAGGACAAAGATTTTAAGTTTTCAAAAATCTCAGCTAAAATCCCTTTGCGGGCCAAATATTTTATGCGGAAATCCTCTAACTCGGAGAGGGAGGTGAAATTTCGGCATTCGGCCTCTGCCTTTTCTTCCACCTTTTTTAGCTGGTCTATTAAACTTTCTCCGGTAAGGTTAATTGACATAATGGAAAATTAAATTTTTGCGGGAAAGCAGAAATTACCTGGCTTTGGCAACTTCCGCCAGCTTACCAAAAGTGTCCAAATCTCGGGCGGCAATATCGGCCAAGTTTTTACGGTCTACAGCTACTCCGGCTTTTTTTAGGCCGCTCATGAACAGGCTGTAGGATAGGCCGAACAACCGAGCCGCGGCGTTGATTCTGATTATCCATAATCTGCGAAAATCTCTTTTTCGAGTCCTTCGGTCCCGGTAAGCGTAAACCAAGCTGCGGTTGACGGTTTCTTTGGCAGTGCGCAAAAGCTTGCTGCGGCCGCCGTAATACCCTTTGGCCTGCTTCATTACTTTCTTTTTTCTTCTGTGTGCTGCTACATTATTGGTAGCTCTGGTCATTACTCCTCCTTAAATAATCTATGTTTTCTAAAATTTTAATTTTCTGTTTTGAGAATTTCTTGTTTATCCTTTAGATGTACGGAACCAGTCTCTTTACCTTGGATAAATTAGTTTTATCTACGTAAGCCTCAGCTTTAAGCCGTCTTTTTCTCCTGCGGCTTTTCTTGGTCAAAATATGCCTGGCAAAAGCGTGACTTCTTTTTATTTTGCCGGTGGCGGTTCTTCTGAATCTTTTGGCCGCACTTCTATTGGTCTTTATCTTTGGCATGTGATTCTATCTTTCCTGTTTGGTTTTTAGGCATCATAATCATGATGATATTTCTGCCTTCCTGTTTAGCTTTCTGCTCGATTACGCCTACATCTTCTAAGTCGTTGATTAATCTTTCCAAAATCTTATAGCCAAAATCCATACGGGCCATTTCTCTACCGCGAAAGTCCACCATTACTTTGACTTTGTTGCCCTCTTCTAAAAACTCCCGGATATGTTTGGTTTTAAACTGATAATCATGCTCCTCGGTCTTGGGTCTGAAGTGCATCTCTTTTAGATGTATGACATGTTGTTTTTTCTTGGCATCCTTGGCTTTTTTCTGCTGTTCATAGCGGTACTTCCCGTAATTCATGATTCTGCAAACCGGGGGTCTGGAATAGGGAGATACTTCCACTAAATCCAGTCCTTTTTCTAGGGCAATTTTTACAGCTTCTCGTGTGGGCAGAACCCCAATCTGTTCACCGTCAGCACCGATTACCCGTACTTGAGGAATCCGAATCTTTTCGTTGACCCTCAACTCTTTTTCTCTTATGGTTATCCTCCGTTTAGTTATTTATTTTTTTCTTCAATCTCTTTTTGGACCTTTTTAATAATTTCGTCCAAATCAAAAACTCCTAAATCCCCCTTGCCGTGTTTTCTGACGGATACTTTATTGTTTTCAATTTCTTTTTTTCCGATGATAAACATATACGGAATTTTTTCAACTTCTGCATCTCTGATTTTGGCATTTATCTTTTCATTTCTTTCATCCACTTTGACTCTCAGGTTTTGCTGTTGTAACTGGCCTTCCAACTCTTGAGCAAAATCTAATTGAGCATCGGTTATGGGTAATATAACTAATTGCACCGGAGAAAGCCATAACGGAAATGCTCCTCCGTAATGTTCAATTAGAATCCCGAAAAATCTTTCCAAAGAGCCGAATATAGCCCGGTGAATCATTATGGGTCGGTAAAATTTACCATCCGGACCGACAAAATTCAAGTCAAATCTTTGAGGTAAGTTGAAATCAACCTGGATGGTAGTGCATTGCCAGGTTCTTTTTAGAGCATCTTTGATGGATAAATCTATTTTAGGTCCGTAAAAAGCTCCTTCCCCTTCCGCTATTTTATAGGTCAATTTAAACTCATCCAAGGCATTTTTTAAAACCGAAATGGCATTATCCCACTGCGGTATTTCACCGATGAATTTCTGGGGACGGGTTGACAGATTAATTTCGTAATCGGTAAATCCGAAGGTTTTTAAAACCAGACCGGTCAATTCTAAAAGTTTCAAAACTTCAGCCTGCATCTGCTCCGGTCTACAGAAAATATGGGCATCGTCTTGCGTAAAACCTCTTACTCTGGGCAGACCATGTAATACTCCGGCTCTTTCATAACGATACACCGTTCCATATTCAGCCATTCTAATGGGCAGGTCACGGTAACTTCTCAATTTTGATTTGTAGATTAGAATATGGAAAGGACAGTTCATCGGTTTAAGCTGGTAAGATGATTCCTGTAAGTCTATAGTCGGGTACATACTTTCTTTATAAAATTCAGTATGCCCGCTGGTCTGCCATAAATTGATTTTGGCAATGTGAGGAGTATTAACCAGGTCGTATCCGTTTTTCAATAAGAGATCTTTCATAAAATCTTCAATGATTTTTCTAATCAGAGCCCCCTTGGGGTGCCAGAAAACCAGACCCGGCCCGGCTTCTTCCTGAAAACTGAATAACTCTAATTCCTTACCTAATTTTCTATGGTCATTTTTCTTGGCTTCTTCCAGACGCCTTAAAAAATCATCTAATTCAGCCTGTGACGGGTAAGAAACTCCGTAGATTCTTTGCAACATCGGATTGGTCTCAATCCCTCTCCAATAAGCCCCTGCAATAGAAAGTAATTTGAAAGCTTTGATTATACCGGTGTGGGGTACATGCGGTCCCATACACAGGTCAACGAAGCGACTGTGCTTGTACAGGGAAACAGATTGGCGGTTCAAATCTCGGATAATCTCTAATTTGTAATCCTCCTCTCTGTTTTTAAAAAACTCGAAGGCCTTTTTAGAATCAATCTCTTCTCTTTGAAACGGAGAGTTTTCGGCTACAATCTCCTGCATTCTCTTTTCGATTTTCTCTAAATCTTCCGGTTCAAAAGGTGAGGTTTTGTCGAAGTCGTAATAAAATCCTTCTTCAATCGGTGGACCGATGGCTAATTTAGTGCCGGGGAACAGTTCCTGGACAGCCTGCGCCATAATATGAGCCGTAGAGTGCCAATAAACGTATTTACCTTGCGGGTCCTGGAAAGTAAAGATGGCAAAATTACAATCTTTATCCAATTTTTTAGCTAAATCAACTAACTGTCCATCTACGGCAACCACCAGGGCTTCCTTGGCCAACTGCGGATTTATATCCTGGACAATTTCTTGAACTGAAATCCCCTGGGGATATTCTTTTTGAGTTTTATCTGAGAAAGTTACTTTTATCTTACCCACCATATTAGTTTATTCAATTATCAAGTATTTATTGATTCTTTTTACTGGTTTCAGTTTATCAAAGTTGCAACTTTCCTCAAGTCAAAAAAAATGGGCGATACTGGAGTCGAACCAGTGACCTCTTGCATGTCAAGCAAGCACTCTAACCAGCTGAGCTAATCGCCCCTTGCACATCTTATCTTGGTTAATTTATAATTTTCCTCCAACAGACACAAACACTCTAATTTTGAATTCTTCAGAATTCTTATCGGCTGCTTCTTCTTTAACAACTCTAAGGTTTAAACCACCTTTACCAAGCAATTCTAAAGTTAATCCCGTGACCATCCCGATGCCTATCGGGACAAGCACTCTAACCAGCTGAGCTAATCGCCCCTTGCATATTTCAACAAAATATAACCAAAAAGTTTACGGAGATTAAACAACCCTATGGTTTAATTATATTTTATAATTAAAAAACTATTAAACAATATAGTTTTCACCAAATTATTTGTCAAGTTAGAGCCGGATAGAAACCCGAAGAAAAAAAGCAGAGAAAATTGATATTTACAATTAGGTATTTCTGAAATTCCTGAAATCCTGGATTATTCTTTCAGCAATCAGGGTATTGATTTGAGCAGAAGAGTAAAATCCGTTGGTCATCCTTTTCTTGGCTAATCTAATTTTTTCTTTTCTGACCGGGGCCGCGAATTTTTTGAGCAAATTCAGCTTCCGAGATTTTAAAGTAAGACCAGACCTTCTTTTAGACGAATTGCCGGAAGATCGTAATCCGTGGGTCTTTTTGGAGTTTTTTGATTTAGCTGACATATTATCTTTCTTTCGGTGGTTTCATCTGTTCAGGCCTTAAATTTAACCTACCTCCCCTGTAAAGTAAATTTTATTTATCCTCAAAAAACACAAAGCTGGTATCAATTAATGGCTTTTTTGTCTCCTCTGAAGGATTTGTATCTTTGGACACATCTGCATTTTTAAATTGGGGACTTTTTTTATTGGCAGTCGGCTTCTTTAACTCTTTATCTTTCTTTTTAAAAAACATATTATTTGTCACTCTTACTTTCTTCTTTGTATTTCTTGGGTTTTTCCGCCTGAGTTGACTGCTCTGAGACCGGCTCGGAGCTGTTGCTTTCCTTTTTCTTTTTGTTCTCCTCTTGGATTTTCAGGTAAATCTCCTCTCGGTGAACCATTATTTCTTGCGGAGCTACTACTCCTAATTTGACCTGTTGCCCATGGATGGCCAAAACCGTCACTTTAACATTGTCTCCAATCGTAATACTTTCACCCAATCTGCGGGTCAAGATCAGCATATTCTCTCCTAAAATAATACGTTTTCAGCCGTGGTAAATTTCAGCATACATTTAAATAATCGGCATAATCCATTTTTACTGTAATAAATAAAATAAAAAAGCGGTCAGAGATTAAACCCCCGACCGCTTGAAATCAAGCCCTTTTGCGGCTTAGAACCCTACTTTAATCTGAGAATAGAACCAATTGGCATCCCCGGCATCAGGAGCAAGAGCAGTATCGACCACGTCGCCGGCAAAGAAGTGAGAGAATCCCAAATGCCAGGATACGGCGTCATTGTATTGATACTTAAGCAACAGATCCAATTCATTTCCAGCGCTGTTGGCTGTTCCACCCGCACCACGTCCAAATTTCTGCGGGAAATTAGGTCTGCTTGGGAAATACCAGGGCAACCCCCAATTCGTGTACCAGGCATCATTTTCCTGAGCTAACCAGAAGAAGTGGAAATCACCATGGAAGTCCAGTTTTTCAACCGGTTTGAATCCGGCTGTGGCTTTTAGGTTAAGCATATTCTGCCAGGCAAATTGGTCCATATAACCGTAGTTATTGTGGTTAGCTGCGAACAGATTGGTAAAGGTACCTCTGTTACCGTCATCCACCGAATCGTCACCGGAAGCATAATTAAATTCTACTCCAAAATGGGGAGCTACATTGACCGGAACGGTGTACCCGGCACCCAGTGAAAAAGCCCAAGCCGAAACATCCGAAGACAGCCACTGTCCCAGCTGGTAGGCAAATTCACCATGGTAGGAGAAATTATCGTCAATCAGCATTCCGCTGGTTCTGGTTCCCAGAGTCCATAACATGGTATTGTCGGCAATAGTTCCGGCAGGATTCTCGAAAGGTGCGTCTATTCCTACTGACCCTTCATAGTATAACAACAAGTAAGCATCCCACATTCCATGTTCCAGATAGTTGACCGAAGAATACAATCCCGACATGGTATTATTAGGCATTGACCCAAAACTCCTGCCCCAAAACGGAACCAATTGTGCCATAAACAAATCAATGGATACTCTCCCCTGGTTAAACATCAGCTTAGCCGCGTCAAAAGCAGTACCGGTGTTGGACCAGTTGTCCGCTCCTATTAATCTCCCGTCACCGTAATGTAGTTCTTGTCGACCTGCCTTCAAACTGAACGGTGAGTCCCACAGCTTATCCAGCATAATATAGGCCTGGTGAATATCTGTACCCTCTGCAAATAAAAAGCTGCCATCGGCATTGTAAACAGTGAACTCGCCGCCGGCGGTCCGGTTGTCCTGGATCTGGACGTAAACCGAAGTATTCTCCATTATCTCGGCTTTGACTCCCAGTCTGGTTCTCAGTAATTTGTAATTCCGGAAGTCATCTGAGGTAGTGTCCAGATCTTCATTTCCCCAGTACTGGTACTGGCCTCTCACTTCGCCGTCCCAGGAAAATGTGGTGTTACCTTGTGCAAAAGCTGTGCTACTTGCTAATAACAAAACTAACAAAAATGTTAGCTTTTTGTGCATACCCTCCTCCTTTTTTAAGGTTTCTTTCACAGTTTTGCTTTACCCCTTCTGGGTAAATTTTTCGTAATATATAGACCCTATATTGTTTGTCAAGTAAAATATTAAAAAAAATGAAGATTTTTTTAGGGGGCTTTTTTACTCCCAAAAAAGTTCTAGGCAGAAAAAATTTATAACCGGCGAATTAGGAGTGCAAATGTTTCAGCAAAACTCTTTTTAATTTTTCAGAAAAATCTGAAATTTGAGGATCGATTTGTCTCCTCTGAGAATTGGGAGAAACAAAATCTCTTCGTGCTTTGCAAAATTCCACTCCTATCAGATATTCTTCACTGGTTCCTTTGTCCACTCTTTTAACTTTTCCTAAAATATCTTCCAGATTCTCAATTCCCTTTAATTTAAAGACCAAACTTACAAAGCTCCCTTCCGGCACATATTTTTTGGCTACTAAAAGAGTTCCTCCTTCGCTGATATTCAGCATTCTGGCATTATGGGTCCCGTTCTGAAAATTTTGCTGGTAGCCGGAATAGATTTTGAATCTGACCTCGGAGGAAATTTGAACCCGTAGAGATTTTCTCCTTTGTTCCTTGACTCTATGGGCTGCTGCCTTGGTGGCTTTGGTCTGAGCCATAATGCTCTCCTTTTATGGTGAACATAGTTGAACCATATCTGATTAGGTTTTTTTGTTGTTGAGCCAACTGGTTTATTTTCTGGGCTAAAGCCACATTGTAATCTGCATTTAAGTTTTCCTGCAAGAGTTCCCGGGTTTGCTTTATGGAGAAATCTAAAAATTGTAAAGCGGTAGAGTTGTCTCCCACTCTGCGGGACAGTTCTCCTATCAGGTAACCGGTCTGAGCTTTCTGGATCTCCTTTCCCAGGATATCGATTCCCTGAAAGCTGTTCTTGTAATACACCAGTGCCAATTCCAGGGACTCTTTCTCATTTGTAGCAATCTCGGTTTGGTTATCTTTCAGTTTTTTTAATAGGGCTGTAAAATTCGCATAATTTTTATATTTTTTGTTGAAGGCATTTTCTCTGGGGTTAATTTTATTTTTTGGCTGGTTTTCCTGCGCCACAAGATTTTCTAGATTTCCCAGCCAGTGGTTTAAAAAGTCGAAGGTGGTTTGGGTCTCTTCTATCCAATTCAGGCACTTGTTTTTTACCTCATCCTGCCCGGTCAGGTCAGATAAAGCACGGCCCATCTTATTTGACTTTGGTTCCAGTTCCTTTTTCAGCTTGCGCAGTTGTTCCGCATAATTTTGCTGGGACTCAAAGAAAGTTTTCAACTGTTGCTTGAGACTATTGGCTTTGGAAGTGACTGCGGCAGGGTAAGTCGGCTGTTCCTGTTCCCGGAAAATCCAGGCCATCATCAGGAAATAACGGGCGATCTTAAAATCCGAGGGCTCTTCATTTAATTTTTCATCTACAATGGCCAAGAGTAACTTAATTATGAGGCCCTGCTGCGGATAATGACTGACATCCAAGTGGGAACCCAGCTGGAAAATCAAATGATTCTTGTCTCGACAAAACTCTAGATGCTTGGCCTTCTGGATAGGCAGAATCTGGCCGGTGAAGATTTCGTCTTTTTTCCATTCTAAAAATTCAGCTTCCGCTTCCCGGGTGAAAAAGCATTTTTCACAGGTTAAGAGCAGAAATAAATAGGGGTGCAGATTTTGATTCTCCGGAAAAGTCCAGATTCTCACTTGGGGACAGAAGTCCGTATCGATTTTGGTCTCTACAAAAGCGCCCGACTTTATTTTCTTGTATTCATTAACCTGTCCGCAGACCGGGCATTCTAAGGAAAAAAATGTAAAGGGCACATCCTTTAGGGGACCAAAAGAGCTTTTATCCGGCATAATTTTAGTATCCTAATTTCTCCTTTATCATTCCCCGCAGCTTCAGGATGGCTTTGGTGTGGATCTGGGAAACTCTGGATTCGGAGATATTCATGACTTCCCCGATCTCCTTTAAGGTCAGCTCCTCGTAGTAGTACATAGCCAGAACTAATTTTTCCTGCTCTGAGATCAAATCCAGGGCTTGAGCCAGGAAAGCTTTCAGCTCCTGTTTTTCTAAATTGTGCAGGATGTTGTCATCGGTGCTATTGGCTTCTACAGTTTCTACTCGGGGGATTTGGTGATTGTCATCTTCTTTGTAGATTAAATCATCTAAAGAAAGCATGGTGGTGGAGGAAACATCGCCTAAGGTAAGGGCTAATTCTTCGGTGGAGACTTTTAAGGTTTTGGCTAATTCTTTTTTGCTGGGGATGCGGCCTAATTTGTTTTCCAGTTTGGAGAGGGCTTTTTCTATCTCTCTTGATTTGGCGCGGGTAGAACGTGGCACCCAGTCTAAAGCTCTCAGTTCATCTAAAATAGCTCCCCGGATACGTGGTACCGCATAGGTTTCAAATTTTACACCTCGTTTGTGGTCAAAATTATTGAAGGCTTCCATCAGGCCCAAAACCCCGGTGCTGATTAGATCCGGCAGCTCCACCGATTTGGGAAAACCCATCGCCATTCTTCCGGCTACCGATTTTACCAAAGGTAAATAGGCGGTCAAAATTTTGTTGCGCAGTTCTATAGAACTATTTTTCCGATAGGTTTCCCAGCTTCTTTCTAATTCGACACTAGTCATGAGTTCCCTCCTTTTTATGGTGAGCTTGTCGAACCATTATGGTGAACATAGTCGAACCATATCCTTGACTGGTGATCAGTTATTTTTGAATCAGTTTGCTGAGAGCTTGAGCAAAACCTGTGCCTTTTGTTCAAAAACTTGCAAAAAGAGTGATTAATCCTATGCTGGCTGGTCACTTAAAGAGGGAAGCGAAATTTTAGCCGTAGAAGATGAAATCTCAGATATTGGGAAAAAGTTTCCCTTTAGGGGGTTAAATTTTCCGCTTTTACAAACTTTAGAATAACTAAGCCGGGATGGCTATCTTTTTAAAGCAGTTCTATCAGACAAGGTTAATTCGTAAATTCTTTGCAGCAGTTCTTTTTCGGCAGATGAAAGTGAAACCTTTCTTCGCTCCATGACTGTCTGGGCAGTTTGTATAAATTTCTCCCAGTGATACTGCTGTAAGGCTTGATTATCCCCCCACACAAAAGCCGGGATGAATTTTTGAGCAAACATTCCGCCTCCCCATAGATTGGAGCCCAGACCGATACAGATGCCGGTGGAAAGTAAGGTTCCGATACCGGTTTTGACATGGTCTCCGATGAAACAGCCCGCCTTGGAAAATTTGGTATCCAGCTCTTTTCCGGCCATGGCTACTTTTACCGAGCCGTAGTTATTTTTCAAATCACTATTGTGGGTTCCGCTGCCTAAATTTACCCATTCTCCCAGGTAGGAATGCCCCATAAAACCTTCATGATATTTGTTGGAGTACCCTAAAAAAACCGTCTCTTCAATTTCTCCGCCGATGCGGCAGTTCGGACCGATGGAGCATCCTTCTCTGATTTTTCCTCCCACAATTTGAGAATCCTTCCCGATATAGCAGGGACCTTCTATTCTGGTGTGGGCTAAAATTTTGGCACCATCATCAATATAAATTGGTCCCTTTTGAGCATTCAGCAAGCAGAAGGCTTCGACTTCAACTTTTTTCCCGATATAAACATTATCCAAATTGAAAATCACGGCCTGCCCGTCCACCTGGTTATGCTTGAACATATTTTTAAAATCCAAACCGGGTTTGAGTCGCATAAAATCTTTTCTGATTTCAGAAGCATTTTTGGTCTCTGCCTCACTTTGCCCCACCAACTCCCAGAGATAATTGACCAAATCCAGTTTGGTTATCTGGACTTCCAGGCTTTCCTTGAGGTGTTTGATTTTAGAAGAAGAATACAGATGCTGGAAGCCTTCTGAATTTTTTTTGAACATATTTCCGGAAACTTTACCTATAACCAGATTTTCATTATGAAAAAGCAGAGATTCTTTTTCCGGTATCTCTTTTTTGAAATTCTCATCCGGCAGGACTCTACCGTTGACCAGAATAATCTCATCCGCATCGGCCACCTCGAAGTCGTTGATTTTTATGCCGCATCCTTTGGTTTTCTCAGCCAAAACAGGAGCTAAAAAATCCCGGCAGAGCAGGGTTATTTCAGGGTTAGAAAAATAACCGGCGATTTTCTCCCTGATTTTTGAAATTCCGCACAATAACTCGTAAACCGGACGGTTATAGGTCAGGGGATAAAAATGGCTGAATTTATCATCCTCAAATATGAAAAGTTTTTTGGCCATAATTTAACTTTTTGTCAATTTATACCAGGTAGCTTATTAATCGACATTTTGCTAAATCTAGCTTTAACATTTTTCTGGCTTTATTTGAATTACTGTGAAGTTAAGATTTGAAATCAACTTTAGGAACAGTTCTTTTAACCGCTTCTTCTGTTTCAAAATATTCCCGGATTTTAAAACCAAACAGATTGGCAATTATGTTAGCAGGAAAAGTTTGCTGAAGATTGTTATAGGACATCACGGCGTTGTTATAAGACTGACGCGAAGCCGCCAAATTGATTTCAATCTCAGACAGCTCCTTTTGTAAGAGTAGAAAATTCTGATTGGCTTTCAAATCCGGATAATTTTCAGCAATAGCGAATAAACTTTTTAAAGCAGTCGATAACTGCTCTGTAGCTTCCGCTTTCTCTTTAATCGTTCCGGCAGATTGCCAATTGGAACGAGCCTGGGTAACTTTCTCAAAAACTCCTCTTTCATGGACTGCATACCCTTTTACTGTTTCCACCAAATTGGGAATCAAATCGGCTCTTCTTTGCAACTGAACTTCAATTTGATGCCAGGCATTTTCAGCTTGATTCCTTAAAGTTACTAAGCGGTTATATATGAAGATTAATAGAAAAATTGGGGCTACAAAGACAATTAGCAAAATCAGTATAAACAGAAACATGGTTTCTAACCTTTAGCTAATGATTTTTTAAATTCCTGCACACGCTTTCTTAATTTACCGTCCGACAAAGCCAGAATCTGGGCTGCCAGAACTCCTGCATTTTTGGCCCCGGAATTACCTACGCTCATAGTGGCTACCGGCACTCCAAAAGGCATCTGGAGAGTGGATAAAAACGCATCTGTTCCTTTGAAGTATGAATTACCCATGGGGACACCTATAACCGGCAGACTGGTCTCGGAAGCTACAGCCCCGGCTAAATGAGCCGCCATGCCGGCCGCGCAGATTATCACTTTGACCCCTTTTTGACCGGCTTCCCGGGAAATTCTTCTGGTTTTAACCGGATTTCGGTGAGCCGAGGAAACTATCATCTGGCAGGAGATTTTAAACTGCTTTAAGATTTCATAACTTTGCTGCATGGTTTCTGTATCTGATTTAGATCCGACTAGAATTAAAACCTTTGGTTCAGCCATATTTTTTCACCTCTGTGGCTTTGTAAGCTATATCTTTTCGATACTGCATCCCTTCAAAATAAATTTTGTCCACCGCATTATAAACTTTATCCAGAGCTTTTTCCAGAGTTTTCCCCACCCCGGTGACCGCTAATACTCTTCCGCCGGCAGTGACTAATTTATTCTGACTTATTTTAGTCCCGGCCTGGAAACAATACACTTCCTGCTCTGAAATTTCTTCTATCCCTTTAATCTCCTTCCCCTTTTGGTAATCTCCCGGATAACCGGCCGAAGCCAAAACAACGCAGACTGAAAACCCGGTTTTCCATTTTAGTTGAATTTGCTCGAGTTTTCCATTTAAGGCGGCTTGGGCAATTTCCACTAAATCAGTCTGTAAAAGCGGTAATACCGCCTGGGCTTCCGGGTCCCCTAAACGGCAGTTATACTCTAAAACTTTGGGACCGGACGAGGTTAACATTAACCCAGCATATAGAATCCCTTGATAGAAAATTCCTTCTTTTTTCAATCCGGCAATGGTGGGTTTTAAGATTTTATCCAGTATAGCATCTTGCAGTTTTTGGTCTACAAAGGGGACCGGTGAATAAGCTCCCATTCCGCCGGTGTTGGGACCCTGGTCTCCGTCTAATAAGGTTTTGTGGTCCTGTACCGGTAGTAGAGGCAGTATAGTTTTTCCATCGCTGAAAGCCATAATCGAAACCTCTTCCCCTTGCAGGAAATCTTCGATGACAACCTGGTTGCCGGACTCCCCGAAGATTTTTTCCAGCATAATCTTTTTTAAGACATCCACAGCTTGCTCATCGTCATTTACTTTGAAAGCACCTTTGCCATAAGCCAGGCCGTCGGCTTTGACAATCAAGGGAAAATTAGCGTAGCGGACAAACTGGGCTGCCTCATCGAATTTCTGAAAAACCTGATAGCTGGCAGTGGGGATGTGATACTTATGCATAAACTGTTTGGCAAATACCTTGCTTGATTCCATGGCAGCCGCTTTTTGCACCGGCCCGAAGATTTTTAGCTTTTTCTTCTGGAATAAGTCCACTATACCCATGGATAAAGGTAGCTCCGGACCCACCAGTGTTAAATCGATTTTATTTTTGCGCACGAATTTTTCCAGCTCGGAGAGGTTGTCCGGGGATATTTCCACAATTTGAGCTATCTGGGAGATGCCGGCATTCCCCGGAGCGGCGTAGATTTTGTCAACCACAGAGGCGGTGGATATCTTCCATACTAAGGCATGCTCCCGGGCGCCGGAACCGATTACCAAGACTTTCATATATTTTATCTTTCGAGTAATAAAATGAATATTACTGGAAAGTGCAACTATTTTGCCACTCTAATTTATGAGCATTACAGGCCAGTAAAATTTTTGCTAACTCTCCCTCAAATCTCCATTCTTTTGCGTATATATAGGTAAAAAATACGGTAAACCGCTTGACAAAATAAGAAAATTTAACATTATAGTTAACGGAGGATAAAATATGAAGAAGATATTTAGCATCACGGTTTTATTCAGTTTCTTGTTGATGACTTATTTTGTAGTCACAGCCCAGCAAGATACCACCAAAGTTCTTACAGCACCAACACCGCCTCCCTCTAAAGCTAAAATTTTCGTTCCCAACACCAGCTGGGATTGGGGATATATGCCCAAAGGGATAAAGGTTTCTCATAATTATCAAATCAAAAATGTGGGGGAAGATACCTTAAAGATTGCCAGTGTCAAACCTTCCTGCGGTTGCACTTCTGCTCCGCTGAAAAAGAATAATCTGGCTCCCGGAGAAGCTGTGGATTTGGAGGTCTCTTTTGATGCCAGGAATATGATGGGGAAAGTGAGTAAATCCGTGACGGTTACTTCCAATGACCCTTCTACCCCTACTTTATCCTTAACTTTTTCGGCTAATGTGGGAATTGAAAGTCCCACTGTAAGATTTACTCCTATTGAAGTTTTATATGATTCTATTCAGATAGGGAAAAATGATTACCGCAAGATTCTGGTTTTTAACACTGATATTACCAAAGTGGATTTGGCTTTGATTGATAAGCCCAGGGAGATGGTGGAAATTGACCTAAAAAAGACCAACCTGGAGCCGGGTAAATCTACCGAGATGATATTCAGGATGGACAAAAAAGCTACCCCGGGTTATTTCAATGTCTGCTCTACTCTGGAGATTAACGGCTCTGATAAATATAGAGTTACAATACCGATTTCAGGAACTTTAGTAGCTAAGTGAAATATCAAGAGTAAAATCATTTTTAGTTTTTTGGGGTTGATAAACAAAAGATTATGTGAGTTGACTAAACAATAAGTTATGATACTGTGCCTAAGGAGACGGAGATAAAAAGGAGAAAGCTTATTCGTAATTTAATTTTAACGGGTTTATTTACAACCTTTGGTGCCGTGTTAGCGGTTACTGCCTCTTCCGATGATAGCACAAAAACTGCTCCAGCACCGATGTCGAAGGCAAAAATCTTTATCACCAACAACGCCTGGGATTGGGGGTACACCCCTAAGGTGCCTAAAATTTCTCACATTTTTCAAATTAAAAACATGGGAGAGGACACTTTAAGAATTACCAAAGTCGCCCCTTCCTGAGGGTGCACTTCAGCCCCTTTGAAGAAAAGGGAATTGGCTCCGGGCGAGTCAGTAGATTTGGAAGTTACTCTTACTTCTTCCAACTTGGTAGGAAAGGTACACAAAAGTGTAACGGTCACTTCCAACGACCCGCTTAATCCCGCCGTGACTTTGAACTTTACGGCTGACCTCGGTTCTGAATCTCCCACCATCAAGATTACTCCGGTAGAAGTGCTTTATGATTCGACCCGGGTTGGAAAAAATGATATCCGAAAGATTGTATTATCTAATACTGATATTACAAAAATTAACCTGTCGGTAATAGAAAAACCCAAAGAGGTTGTTGATATTGATATAAAAAAGAGCAATTTAGAGCCGGGAAAATCTACCGAAATAGTTTTCAGGATTGATAAAAAAGCCACCCCCGGTTATTTCAGTCTTTATTCTACTTTGGAGGTTAATGGCTCGGATAAGTACCGGGTTACGATACCGATTACCGGGACTTTACTGGCTAAGTGAAATATCGAATTATTATGAAAAAGCCCCGATGTCTATCGGGGCTTTTTCTTTGAGAAAAACAAGGGCTACTTAAGCAAGGTCATTTTGTTGGTTTGGATATAAGAGCCGGCTTTGATAGTATAGAAGTAAACTCCACTGGCAACCGATTCTCCCTTGTCATTCTTCCCATCCCAGGTAACTTTGTGCACTCCAGCCGTCTGCTTGCCGTCTACCAGAGTTTTCACTTTCTGTCCTCTTATGTTGTAGATAGCTAACTTAACTTCCGACTCAACTGGCAAGGAATAGCTGATTTCAGTAGAGGCATTAAACGGATTGGGGTAGTTTTCTTTCAGCTCGAATCTGTCGGGAATTGAGGCAGATGGCTCAGAAGCGTAAGGGATGTAGTAGCCGCTGGCTTTGACTATGAAGCTCCGGGTGTATCCTTCTGCTAGAGGTAAATTTTCAGCCGGGAAGAGTAGGTCTAGTTTTTCTCCTCTCACCAAAGTGGCAAACTGGCGGTCTTCAGCACTTAACAGTTTCATAACCGAACTGGAATTGGAATGAGAAGCAGAGGCAGGAGAAAAAGGATGGACAACAGGGGTTTGGTCGCTGACTGTATAGAATTTTACCTCATCAGCCATATAACTTTTTTCCCATGAAATTCTGACCTGGAAAGTCTCCCCGACCTCAATTCGTGTTGGATCTAAAAGCCAGTGAGCTTCAGAATAATTATCCCGAGGTGGATTTTGTCCTGTTTCAACCCAGCGATCGTATTTGTCCAAAATTTCAGTTTTCACCAGTTGTAAGACCGGCTCTCGGTTGCCATTAGGAGAAACTCGGCCATTGGGTTCGCATATCGGTTTGGGTCCGTTAGGACCAGTCACGATAAAATCTTCTGTTCTGCTTTCATCTGGAACAGTATAAGTCAAGATAAGATGCCCTTTCTCTTGTGAAGTAAAGAGAATTCCGTCCTTGGTTAATACCTTATCCCTCTGGTCTTGTCCCTTATCATCAACCACAGCCACCGGCGAGAACTCTTCCCCCATATAGAAGATTTTGCCTTCTGATGTCACAGCAATTTTCTGCTCTTGAGGATGGTCGACAGTTAAAAGTTCGATTTTATCGACAAACGATTTTTCCTCGGCTAATTCTCTGAGTTGTAAATGATACTGGTTATCTTTAGTTACCAGAGGCCGTTGAATCAAATAATAGTCAGTCACAGTCTGTTCTTTGGCTGAATATTCGGTTTGGGTGAGAATACTGTTGTCCTCCTCAAAGTTTGCACCGTTCCAGACATAGAGAAAAGGACAAGAAGGCGGTGGCGGCGGCGGAGGTGGTGGGCCATTAACTGTGATAGTGCCACTTATCAATTTAAGGTGATCATCTCCTAATAAGGCATCGGGTCGAATTACTATATTGGTGTTCAATCCTTTCAATTGACTATCCTTTTGAAACCATCCGCTGAAAGGGTCAGTTGTGTACAGAAAATCTAAAGTGTCAATTGCATCAACATTCCCAGAAGTGAATGCGATTCCAGAAACAGTGTAGGGTGTTGCATGAGTGAGAATAGGATCACTAGTCGGGCCTGACTTGTAAATTCTACTGCCTCCTGGAGGTCCCGACTCTTCGATCCACCTGTACTGAAAACCTACCTCACTAAAGTTGACTACAGAATTGCCTATCGGGTTAATTGTAATGTTAGTGATGCCAGCTTGATTGACTCTGTAGGTAGCCCTTTCAGTTTCTAGCACGGCAGTAGGGATGCGCATGTCGACTTTAAAACTATTTTTCAATTGTATCTGTATGATACCAAAAGTTGCTCGCGTAATACTCATATTCTTCACCGATAAGTCAGCTGCATAAACCGGAGTATTTACATAGGCACGCGGAAAGGGAATGCTACCTGAAGCAAGGGCACCCGGACAACTAAAAGCATCGAAAAAAGTATCAGATTTCAAGTCGACCGCGAAATCTATATGGTGGAAAATACTATCCTCAGTAGCTTTATTTTTGAATTTGACCTTAATCAGATGAGGATAGGTAAAAGAAGGCGGTTTAGCAATAGCGCTCGGGGTAACAATCCTAAAGGTGTCGAGATTCTGCGAGGTGAACATCATCTTACCGGCGGAATACGTGCCCGCAATCACTACTCCGGCGAAATCCAGCTTGGAGGTGTCGAAAGTTCCTTTTATTTCATACCCGTTGTTGGCGCTGAAATTGGTATTAAAAGCTATAGGTATAACACCTGTGTCTCCTATGGGAACATTGACAGCACCGCCCACCGGGTCCCAAAAAAGAGTCGCGTCATAGGCGAAAATGCCGGCAGTTCCATTATCAAAAGTGGGGCCAATGTAAAAACCGGTTTGATGTCTGGCTTCAAAAAAGTTGAAGTCATTGGGACAACCTCCGGGAGTGAAGTTAACATCTTTAGCTGTCCCAGGAGTAAAGCAATCTAGTCTGACCTTAAGTGCAAACAAAGAATCTTCATTAAAAACGCAAGGAGGGGTTATCTGAGCAATCGTCACTTTAACCGTATCGGCTATAACCGTTTTGCTCCAGGTAGCAGAGGTCCAAGGTTTGTAATATCCGCTTGTGACCGTATCTATAAACGTGAGTCCCGGGGAGGTTACCAGTATTTTGGTTTCTATCCTCTCAACGTTTCTACCCCCGGAATTAAAATAAAATTTAACTTTGACAGTGTCATTATATTCTCCAGTCGGGTCGGTCAATCTATAACTGGCGTTGATTACGCAGGAATCAGTTGTAAGAACAGAGTTTTGGAAGTTTTTAGAAATATCCGCAGTTTTAACATTCACTGTCATAAGAATGAAAAACCCCCCTAATAGCGCTGAGCACAGTAAAAGTGTTCTAAATTTCACCATTTTGTTTGCCTCTTTCTAATTAAAAATGATTTTATTTGCCTATATTTAATCAAAGCTAAGCCCCCGACAGAGTGATAGAAACGGGCTTGCTTGCACGACCGATTTCGAATCACCTGGCCTGGGAGCTAAAAATTTACACCATTGGTGAAATTCTCAAGGAGGAGGTTTATCAATTTTGCAAGTTAAAATAAGTTTAGACGCTTCCATGCTGACCTCTCAAATTTTTAAGCTATGTGGCACATCCTTTTTTTAGAGATGGTCCAGACGCGAAAAGTTGATTTGCCATATAAATCAGGTCTGCAATATTTATCATACAATTCGCATCTACATCCCCAGCCCACTTAGGATAAGGAGGGAATTCACCCTTGAATACATAATTCACTAAGAAAATCAAATCCGTAAGGTTTACATCACCATCCGGATTGACGTCACCTTCCAGGTAAATACCGATCTGCTTTAATTCCATGGTCTGGCCATAAGGCCAGCCAATTTTGGGTGGATTATCCTGAAACCCATCCATCCATGCTATTACAAAAGTCGAGTCTAGTATACAAGCATCAAAAGATTCTTCATTTCCAGCCAGTGAGCCATCTAGATTATTGACCCGATAATTTATCCCCTGGGGTGTGCCACTTGAATCATAAGCCTGTGCCCACAAGTTATGCCATCCATCTTGGCTATACCTATCTGACCAGAAAACTACAAAATCTCCGTTTTTCCCTACGGCTACTCGCGGTCGGTTATAGATAAACCCTGGTATGTGGTCATTGACAATAAAAGGTGGACCCTTAGGGGTTCCGTCAGCATTAAACCTTCTAGCTCCGATTAAGTAAGTCCAGTCTGGATCATAGCCCTGATTCCAAGTTACTATAAAATCTCCATTTTCTGCATATTCTACTTTAGGAAAGGAACCGAATAACAGCAGAGTGTCATCTAAGGTACATGGAATCTCTTCACAAGGAATTATGAAGACCTGGCTTTTGGGTGTTAAATTAGCATTGAATAATCTCCCCAGGGCGTAGGCGGTGTTATATTGAGGATACCTTCCAAATGTCTCTCCATAATAAACGACTATTAATTCTCCGTTAGGTCGCATGTCCATATCCCAACCACTTCCTCCGGTGCAGACGTAGGCAGACTCTTGACACGGGAATTCACCATCATGAGCAAATGGGGTATAAAGTCCTACCGGGTTAGCCACCCTCTCCCCTGCCCAGTTAAACCTTTGTAAAAAAGCCTCATAAGTATCAACAGCATACAGAACTACGAAATTGCCTGCAGAATCTACTCCTAATCCACCTGCTTCTAGGGCTCTCCATCTGGTTGGGTCGGATATAGTATCTACCTTTATTTCCGAAGTTATCGGATTTAATAACGAGTCATAGATCCTAGCTGTGACCCAATCTCGAAAAGGAGGATGAACAATATCATGATATAACCAAGCAGCCACTATATTTCCGTTATTCTGGACTCCTAAGAAAATGGGACTAGTCACCTCAAGAGAATCATCGCCAAGTTTTACTGTATTTCCCACTGGCATACCATCTAAAGTGTATATGCGGATGTAACCGTCGAATCCAGGATAGCCGGTCAACTTATCAACCCAGCTGCATACAAAATAATTGTTGCCCCTCGGTCTGATTTCTATCCAAAGATTATTGTGTACTTCGGAAGAATCTGCTAGTTTAAAATCGTCTCTGAAAACAGCTAGAGCAGAATAAGGAGATATTAATTCTATTAGCATCAATACAAGTAAAACTTTTAATTTACTTACCCCATTTTTGGACACTCTATAAAAAATTAAGTGACTAAAATTTGCGGTTACTTCCCTGTGTTGAATAAATTAAAACAAGATGTTTGATTTTGTCAAGTATTTTTTCGGTTTTCTCTGAACAATTCTGTCACTTTTGTAAATTCAGTGCAGCCGATTAACTACCAGAACTTTTGTCCTAAAAAACAATTCTTTTGACACATTTATTCCCATACTCAGACCTTCTTACCAGCTCCCAGAAGCTCCTCCCCCACCAGATGAACCCCCTCCGAATCCCCCAAATCCTCCTCCAAAACCTCCGCCCCCGAAAGTCCCCCCGGACCAAAAACCTCCCCGCCGGTAACCTTTCCTTCCCGGCGGAAGAAATATAGTGTAAGGAAGTATTCCTCTGCGGCTAAGTCTGATGAACAAAATTAAGAGAAAAAACAGAACGATGAATCCTAGCGGAACAATCTGTCTGGCCTTATTACCCGCCGGTTTCCCTTCCGTATATCTATTCTGAACCACCGCCTGAATCGCTTCCACCCCGGCTAAAATCCCGGCCTCAAAATCCCCTTTTCTGAATTCAGGCAGAATTCGGTTTCTGATAATCTCGCCGCATAAACCATCCGGCAAGATAGGCTCCAGGCCGTAGCCCGGTTCGATGCGCACTTTCCGGTCTTGCACCGCTACTAAAATTAAAACCCCGTTATCCGCTCCCTTTTGACCGATTCCCCATTTCTGAAATAGCAAATTGGCATAATCTTCTATAGGAAGCTCACCGGTGGACTGAATAGTAACCACGGCGATTTCTACTGAATTTGTCTCCCGCAATCCCTCTATCCGCTCATCTAAAATTCCGATGGTGGCCGGACTTAAAATGCGGGCAAAGTCGTTGACATACCCGGTGGGTTGGGGAAACTCCTGAGAAAGGGCTATAATGCTGCCTATAAAAAATAAAAAAAATCCTTTTATCCCAAGTTTCATAATTAAACTTTTAAAAAGATAAAAGGAAGAGTTAAAAAGGCAAGTAAAATGCAGCTTATTTATTTACCGCAATCAAAACCATCTTGACAATCCCCAAAAGCGATTCGCAGGAAAACGGCTTTTTAATATATAAATCCCCCCCCACTTGGTAGCTTTTCTGCTTATCTTCCAGGGCTTCTTTCCCGGTCAAGAAAATGATCGGTACATTTTGCAGGGCCAGGTCTTTTTTTATTTCTTTGCAGATTTGGTAGCCATCCTTAATCGGCATCATAATATCCAGGAGGATTAAATCCGGCCGGAAGCTTTTGGCTGTGGAAATGGCTTTATCCGAACTGTTTTCGGTCTGGACCATATACCCGGAACCCTCCAAAAAGTCCTTGACAATTTCGGTTAATTCCGGCTCATCATCCACTACCAGGATTTTGGCACCCTTGATCTTTATTTTTTGTGTTCCCATATTCTTTCTAAGTGATACTCTAATTTTCGACCAAAGTAGAGTTTACTTTAATAAAAAAGTTCAGTTGTTACCTTGACTTCGGCTGCTCATTTCGTATTATAGTTTAATGAACCTCAACTCTAACTCCAAGCTTGACTTAAAAGGGCTGTGGCTGGAGGATTTCCAGAAGCTTCTGGCTGACTGGAAGGAAAAACCTTTCCGGGCTAAACAGCTGGCTACCTGGATTTATGGTAAGAGAGTTTCGGACTTTTCACAGATGACTGATGCTTCCAAAAGTTTTCGGGAGAGACTGGCCAGGGAAGCTTATATCTCAGATTTAAGGGTAGTGAAAACCGAAACTTCTGAGGATAAATCCGTCAAGTTTTTATTCGAGCTGGAGGATAGGGAAACTATTGAATCTGTTTTTATTCGAGATAAGGGGAGGAACACTATTTGTATCTCTTCCCAGGTCGGTTGTCCTCTGGCTTGTGCTTTTTGTGCTACCGGATACATGGGATATAAGAGAAACTTGACTGCCGGAGAAATTGTGGACCAGATTATTCAGATCAAAAACAAGATTCCTAAAAGTGAAAATGTTAATAATATTGTCTTTATGGGAATGGGGGAGCCGTTTTTAAATTATGATAATGTTTTAAAAGCCTTAAAAATTATGACTTCGGATTTCGGATTGGGTCTGAGCCCCAGAAGAATCACTGTTTCTACGGCGGGGGTGACGGATAAAATTTACCAGTTAGCCCGGGATTTACCCAAGGTAAAATTAGCCATTTCACTTCATTCTCCGGAAGAGGAGTTGAGAAAAAAATTGATGCCCATTACCAAAAAATTCCCTTTGAAGCCGCTTTTGGAGGCTGGCAAATTTTATGCTAAAAACTCCCGGCAGAGAATAACATTTGAATATGTTTTGATTAAGGGCGTCAATGACACCGAAGATATAGCTTTAAAATTAGCCAAATTAATTCAGGGAATTCCCTGTAAGATAAATTTAATTCTGTATAATCCCATAGAAGATGCCGATTTTGAAAGGCCTTCTATGGAAAGAGTAAACAGATTTAGAGAGATACTGTATCCCCGTGCTCCGGCTGTGACTTTGAGAATCAGCAAAGGGGTCGATATCCAGGCCGCCTGCGGACAGCTCAAAACCAAAACCTATCGCAAGAGCTCAGGTTATAAAATAAACTTGATATCGCTCAGTTCTGCCAATAAGCCATAATCCAGCATTTGCAAATTTCCCTTGACAATTTTTAAACTGGTTATTATTTAATTAAAATTGCTAAAACAAATGCCAAATTTTCCCGTAGATTAATCTTGAGGAGCAAACCGGTGGAGTGTAAATAATAATATGACATTATATCCCGAAATTATCGGAACCGGCTCTGCGGTTCCTGAGAAAGTATTGACTAATTCCGATTTGGAAAAAATGGTCGACACTTCCGACCAGTGGATTGTGGAGCGGACCGGTATCAAAGAACGCAGAATTGCGGATGAAAAAACCACCGCTTCCACCTTAGCCACCCAAGCCGCCTGGAAGGCACTGCATGCCTCAGGAATCAAGCCGGAACAGATTGACGTCATATTGGTGGCAACCGTGACCGGAGATATGCCTTTCCCGTCTGCCGCTTGTATGGTGCAGAAAAACATAGGGGCTATCAATGCCTCGGCTCTTGATTTAGGGGCTGGATGCACCGGATTTATTTATGGCTTGAAAGTGGCTGAAGCCATGATTAAATCCGAACAGGCCAAAATTATCCTCTTAATCGGAGTTGAAATTCTGACCAAGATAACTGACTGGACTGACAGAAACACTTGTGTTTTGTTTGGAGACGGAGCTGGAGCGGTATTGTTAAAGGCAACTACAGAGAAAAAAGGAATCTTGGGGACTTATTTAGCAGCGGATGGCCGCTTGGGTGACATGCTGATGATGCCCGGAGGCGGCTCTCTTCATCCGGCTTCTCATGAATCTGTTGATAAAAGGTTACATTTCTTGAAAATGGAAGGAAACGGAGTTTTCAAAATTGCGGTTGAAATGATGGGAGATGCCAGTTTAAAAATTTTGGAGCAGACCAAAATTAACCCTAACGAGATTGATATATTAGTTCCCCATCAGGCTAACTTGAGAATTATTACTGCTACCGCTAAAAGATTAAACGTTCCTATGGAAAAGGTTTATGTCAACATTGACCGCTATGGTAATACTTCTTCTGCTTCTATACCAATTGGGATGGATGAGATAAGAAATGGTGACAAATATAAACCCGGTATGAAACTTCTTCTGGTAGCTTTTGGAGCTGGTTTTACCTGGGGTTCAGCAGTGGTAACAATTTAAGGATTTATTTATTAAATAAATGTCAGACCACTCAACAGTTCTAGTTCCAATAGAATCATGGTGTTATAATTCCCCGGACGTGCGTAGTCAAGGTAGGTCGCTTGACATAGGGTTATTAGCTGAGGCCCTAATTTATTATGACCGTGTTTATGTAAATCTGTCGAATCAACCGCAATTTGCAGAGTTACTCCTTTGGTTCATTCGCCAAAATAAGTTTGCTGATTTTTTAGCTCTCGTCAAGGAGGGGACAATTGGAATTTATGAATATTCTTTTGCGACGAGTGCTGTGCAAGATAAAGATGCATATATAATCGTAAATATTCAAGATGAGATTCAAAAAAACCCGAACACATTTGAACGTCGGTTCCTTTACCATCCGGATATCGAGAATTGCCTGAAGAATAGCAGACAGCGTAAGTCTCTCTACACTGCTTTCCGTGGGAAAGTAATTGAGGCAAAAGCCTCGGAATTTAGCACAGCGATAGAGAATGCAAAGCAAGATTTCGATAATCCTGATAGAAATGCTTTAATTTTGCAAGCATTTGTTGATGATCTTTATCATATAAGAGGGCTGGGGAAACCACCGGAAGTTCAAGCATCGGTTAGAATTTCACCAGATGGTTTGCGAAAGAGTATTACATGGAATATAAGATTTGACGAAATAACTAGAATAGCTGGGACTTCCTTAAATTTTCATTCTGGGACACCTCTATCGGCAGGCGCAATTTGCAACCGTTTTATTTGGTCCGCGGCGAAACTTGGATGCGACCTCTATACTGGACAGCCTATGAGTATTCTTGTAGGTGACAAACTTTACGAAAGTAGCAAGTCTCTTTACAAAACCCATGACATTATTGAAAATCTTCAAGAAAAAGTAGAGTTTCCCGACGTTCGTAGACTGGTGAATGAAGGTAACCTTAATTTTGAAGATATAATTCTATTTCGAAAAAAAGGCCAAAGATTTCGTACATGGCTTCAGTCAGAAGCTGTGCGAGACAGAGATGCTATTATTGCATATCACAATGAAGTCGGAAAGGAACTGGGTTTATTAAATGTAGGAAGAAAAAGTCTAAAGATGTTTGGAATCCTAGCCGGTGGAGCGGCGGGACCAGTTATTGAAAGCACTGTAACTGGGTCTTCTGGTACAGCATTGGGCGGAGCCATAGGTGGTGCTGTAGGTAATGCTGTAGGCGATGCCGTGGGGTTCCTTTTTGACGTAGTTTCAAAAATGGGTTCAAGCTGGAAGCCTGTAGTATTTGGAAATTGGATGAGCGAAAGAATATCGAAGCTGGTAGAACGTAAGGACGTAAGCGTATAAAACAAATCAATAAGAAATTTTATCGCCTGCACTTCAAATTTGAGTGCTTTTGGAAATTAATTATTATCTAAATTCTCTTTCCGTATTAAATAAGCATTGATAAACTGGTCCAAATCCCCATCCATCACTTTTTGAGTATTCCCGGTCTCTACCCCGGTGCGGTGATCTTTGACTAAATTGTAAGGATGAAACACATACGACCGAATCTGACTTCCCCATTCGATTTTTTTCTTCTGACTTTCCATAGCCGCTAATTTTTCCTCTTCTTTATCTTTGTAAAGTTGATATAGACGGGAACGTAAAATTTTAAAAGCCGTCTCTTTGTTTTTATGCTGGGACCTTTCGTTTTGGCATTGCACCACAATATTAGTCGGAATGTGGGTAATTCTTACGGCTGAACTGACCTTGTTGACATGCTGACCTCCGGCCCCTGAAGCACGATAAGTATCGATTCTTACCTCATCATCTTTGATATCCACCTGGATATTATCTTCTATTTCAGGGTAGACAAAAACCGAAGCGAACGAGGTATGCCTTCTTTTGTTGGCGTCAAAGGGAGAGATACGCACCAAGCGGTGCACACCGGATTCTGCTTTTAAATAGCCGTAAGCGTAATCACCCCTGACTTCTATGGTGGCTGACTTTATTCCGGCTTCTTCACCGGGTTGCAAATCGATGACCTGATAAGCGAACCCCTTGGCTTCCAGCCAGCGAATATACATTCTGAAAAGCATATTAGCCCAGTCGCAGGCTTCGGTCCCGCCGGCACCGGAATGGATGGTTATAATAGCGTTTTTATTGTCATCTTCCCCGGATAAGACCATTTGCAGTTCGAAATCGTCGATTTTCTTCTGTAGCTCTAAAAGGTGGGTCTGTAATTCTGATTCTAAGCTTGCATCGTTTTCTTCTTCAGCTAATTTGGTTAGAGCTTTTAACTCTTGCAATTCAGATTGTAAGCCCTGCCATCTTTCATTTTCTTTTTTTAAAGTGGTAATCTGCCTTAAAATTTCCTGAGCTTTCTCATTATCTTTCCAGAAGTCCGGCTGTCCGGTTTGAGCTTCCAGTTCCAAAACTTTGTTTTGTTTTTTCTCCAGGTCAAAGATAGCTCCTGAGTTTATTCAATTTTTCTTCCAGGGTTTCTAAATTAGCTTTAACTTCAGATAACATTTTTTCTCCTTTACGTCGAGTGTAATGGTTCGACAAGCTCACCATAAATCGAGACATTTATCCCAAAATAAATGATTATTTTCTCATGTCAAATAGGTTTTACACTACAATATATCGGATTTTGACCATAGTTTATACAAACTTTCCTGAATTTTTACACCGACTCACTGTTGGAATATTACCAACCTCAAATCTGACAGATAATTACCGGCCTGTGTTAAAAACGCACAATCGCCCCAGTTTGGCACACCGTTTGCAGCCTAATATATACGGAGGGTAAATAGACAGTATCCCGCATGGGATTGAACGTTTCTTTTCCCTTTTAAAAAAACTCGGAGTCGCCAAGTTATATGGCGAAAGAAGATGCCTTCTGTTACCCCCCAGAAGGGTTTCGCCGACTCCCCAATACCCCTTTAGCTTGGCGACTTTTTTATTTCTTCTGAAAAGGATAGAATCTTCTGATTATTGAAATTGACAAACCCGGTTTGTTTTTTTATAATTCCCCCAACCAAAAACCAAGGAGGAAATAAAATGAAAAAAAACTTTTTGATATCAGTTTTGGGATTATTCACACTTTTGCTTTTTTCCAGCTGCGACCAGCAAAAAGCCCTGGACAGTATGCTTTCTAAACAGGAACTGGCCGAGACTATATTGAGTCGAATGTGGGATAAACCCGAGATGAAAACCAAAATTCAGGAGATGATGCTGCAGGATCAGGATTCTAAAAACAAGATACTGGATGCCATGCTGCAGGATTCCACGGCCTGGGGTTCATTGACTGATAAGCTGGGGTCTAACGAAGGTCTTAAAACCTATCTTATTGCCAAAGCCAAAGATTGGGAAAAAGCCGCCAAAGCTAAGAAAAAATAACGCGGGTTTTATCGTTGGGTGAGACCTAATTAACTGGAGGAGGTCCGCCTTTGAAGATAAAGTTTACTAAGTAGATTATATCTCCCAAATCCACGGCCAAATCTCCGTTTACATCACCCAGATATTGGGGATCGGGTGCCGCTGCACCTTTGAACACATAATTGACCAAAAAGATGATATCCGACAAATTGATGTTCCCATCTTTGTTTACATCCCCTACTATTAAAATGGTGACAGTTACTTTTTCTTGATTGCTCCAGTAGCTTAACTGGTTTTGTTGGTCTTTGGCTCGGACTTTGTAGTAATAGATTCCGGTATTTTTTCCGCTTAGGTCATATGAATTGCCGGTAATCGTATCCGAAACCATCTGGGTCTGCTGGAAAGATACAGTCGGATAAATATCATCCAGGTAAAAACCTTCGTTAGTCGCAAAGGCGTCGGTGCGGTAGCGAAATCTTAACAAGATTTGTTCTCCGGCCCAGTTGTTTAGGTTGAAAGCTCCTCTGATCCAGACACCCCCGGAACTGCCGGTAATTCCGTTGCCCAAATTGGTTCCGTTGGGATTAAAATTGGTGGTAATATTTCCCGGGATTGAAAAAAAGCTCTGTCCGTTGTTGGTGGAAATTTCCACATATGCATAATCCCAATTGGTCTCGGTATTATACCAGGTCCAGAAAGTCAAACTATCCCCGGCCTGGACATTGTAATGTTCGGTGGCGTTTAACAGGTTATTCAGGGAATTGGCATTTCCCCCGTAATAGGATTTGCTTCCGGCATGAGCTCTGGCTGATGAAACCGTAAACCCCTGCTTATCCCAAGGGTCAGGAGCAGCTTCGGCATCGTCTGAATTTATTTGAAGATTTTTCTGCTCAACTAATTCAAAGCCTACCGCCGGGTTTAAGCTATCCTGGAAAGTCCAGCTTATGCTAAAATCGGCCGTATCCTGCTCTCCCGGGGAAACCAGACTGGGTGGTAGCGGTCTCATCAGGCGGTGGGGATTGTCGGCTAAGCTGGCAATTAAGAGATTTGGTCTTAAGTTCAGGGAACACAAGGGAACTATTCTGGAAGCCGAAGGCCAGAAATTATCGGAACTGGTTCCTACTTCCGGTGTAAAGGGCAAAATTTTGGGCTTGCTGGTCTGCTCTCCGTACATCCAGTCATCCGCATCACCATTGGTCAGATACAAAAGTTCCCAGCCGGTGCCCGGTGCATACCCGTTGAAGTGAGTCACGGTATCTCCGATGGCCGTGAAAAGCTCATCATCCGGGGTATAAATTCGGGCGTATCCCCAGGGTTTGATAAAGTAATTTCCAAAAGAGTGGTAATTCAAAACTATGAGAAAGCTGTGAGAATTCACAAAATCCCGCATGGCTTGAGTTTCCGGTTCGGAAAAACCTGAGGTGCCGCGGTAGGTCTCAGAGGCTCCGTTGGGACTTGACCCCTGATTATCATATCCCCAGTTATATCCGTAATTTCTATTTAAATCCACTCCAAAAGTCCCATTTCCGTTATCCCTTCTGTTCTTTCTCCATAAACCTCCGCCAGAAGGATTGTTATCACGATTGTATTCATATCCATCCGGATTGACGATAGGAACAAACCACAGTTCCCGATTGTTTACCAGATAAGTCGCTTCTGAATCTGAACCGTAGTTTTGACACAGATGTTTCATAAAATATAACAGGACTTCGATGGTAATCGGCTCCCGGGCATGATGCAAGCCGTCGTATAGAACTTCCGGCTCATCTTCATCTGTATCCGGATTGTCGGAGATTTTCATAGCCCAGATGGTGTCTCCTTCCAAGCTGTTCCCCAGATTAATCTTATCCGTTGTTATAGAGGGGTAAAGCGTATGCAGTGAGTCTAGAGCAACCACCGTTTCATCAAAAGTATGATAACCTCCCATGTCAGCGACGCTGCCGAATCTTTCCTGATAAAAAGCCTTCATATCCGGTATCTGAATTTCGACCCGGTAACCTAAAGTCCTTACACGTTCTATATCCTCCTGGGTGCCTATGAATTCCACATACTGCCCATACTCCCCTTCGGTAATGTCTAAATCCAGTTTGAAAACCTCATGCATCTGGGACTTGTCGGCAAAATATAAACGAGCCCACATTTTTTTGCCGGCAGGGTCGCGCTCGGCGGGTAGCGCTGAATTAAGACTGTATATGATAGTCAGCCCGATTAAAAGGAAAGCTCTTTTGAAAGTCATATATTTTGTGTCACAAAATTCTAAAGTCTCTGTTGTAATATACGCAATTTGCCGAAACTGTCAATTATTAATTTAAAGCTGGTTACAGCGGATAGCCCACCAAAAAATAGGTGGTTTCAAGCTATGTGACTTATTTTAAAAGCAACATCTTTTTGGTCTGCTTATAATCACCATATTGTAACTTATAAAAATAAACTCCGCTGGCTACCTTTTCTCCTTTATCACCCTCCCCATCCCAAAAAACAGCTTTATACCCGGCATTTTGACTCTGATTGATAAGCGTGCGAACCTTCTGTCCCAAGAGATTGTATATAACCAATTCCACTTTGGAGGATTTGGGCAGGGAATATCGGATTAGCGTGTTTTGATTGAAGGGATTGGGGTAATTTTGAGACAGGTTAAATGTCACAGCAGCCGAAGCCGGTCTTTCCCTGACTGATGTTACAGTGTCTACCAACAGTGTAACCGGAATGCTCAAATTAGGAAATACCTGATTTTCGTCCCAGTTTTTAAAAACCAGATTGGCCTGGTAAATCCCTCTGCTTAAGAAATCATTGCGAAACTTTAAATCCAGGATTTTATTTTCACTACCATTGACTACGCCGGTTCGGTCAGAAATTTCCATCCAGCCGGGATTGATTTGGACAGTCAAAGAATCTTGAAGCAAGCCTTGGTTGTATCCAATCTCAAGGCCTATGGAGCCATCCTGATTTTGAATTCCGACTGTGGCGGAATATAAATTATCTGGAATCGTTTTATATTGAAATATGATTTGACCGGCTTTGGTTAAAATGACTTGAAAAGTATACGGTCCCCCGCTAGGATATCTTTTAATTTCAGAATAGGTAACGATTGCTGAGTCGCTAGTACTAAAGTAAATTATTTTACTGCTCGTATCTAAAACTAGATCATCCCAGAACGGGGCGATAAGGTTGAAAACCCCACTGTCATTTGGTAAACTGCGATTGTAAAAATTTGAATTTGGACTGGTAAAGCTCAACCAACCGTTGGTTGTTATTCTAATTGAATCAAAACTATTGCCGTAAAAAGGAAATGAAAATTCCAGACCATAAGGACCCAAGTTTAAATCATTCCCGGTGTCCTGGGCAAGGATTGCGCCTCTATCTTCTATCTCCACCCAGTTGAAATTCAGTTTGGAATTGGTAACATTATCTTTCCAGCTGTATCCAAACGCATCAGAAATTATATTTCCCAGAGAATCTTTTAAGTTAATACTAACATTATAATATAAAGGCAGTTGCCCTGTATTGCTTAAAGTAACACTTAAGGTAGTTTCGCTGGTAGAATTTAGGATTGCCTCCAAAAAATCCTCACTCAAAGATATTTGAGCTTTTTCTAAAGGAGAAATTGAAATAAGGTTGCTGGGTGGACTCTCTACACCTGAGTCAAGAGAAGTAACAGCATAAAAATAATTGTTCCCATTGGTCACCACATGGTCCCAATATTGAAATTGATCACCCGATAATGTGGTTAATGAATTCTGTGGCCGTAAAACCGAATCCGGTTCAAGGGAACGGTAAATTTTAAAACTATCCGGCAATGTACTTAAAGTAAGTGGAGTATCCAAAGCATTACTTAACACTACAGCTCTAATCATAAAATCGTAATCCGTCCACAGGTGCCATCTGAAAACCCCATCTTCTCTTTTTCCCCAATAAGATTTCATTTCACCCGGATTATGGCTTTGCCCTACCAAAGGAGCTGTCGGAGTATCCTCTAACCAGTGAAACACAATCCAGAAGTCAGTGGTCTTAGTAATTAAATTGTTATGACTCACCTCCACCCATTGTCCATCTCCTTCCCAGTTTGTTGATTCTGCTTTAGTCAAATATGGCCCCGAAATCAATCTTCCCGGAATTCCATTGGAATCTAAATGAACAGATACCTCAAATGGTGAATATTGGTCCCCTGCCAGGGTGTTATCAAAATCTTTATTAGCGATAAATACTTTAGATTTTAATAAAACCAATGGAGTGTCTATAACCGTAAATCGCACTGCAAAAGCATTTTCGTTCCACTCTTCAGAGACCTTGCCGCCCAAAAGCATCTCCCCGTTATCATAAAAAATCTGTTGTTCAATTAAGCCCGGCTTAAACCAGAATAAAGGGACTACTTGGTCCTGATGATTCAAAGCCGCCAAAAAAGAGGGAGGTAAAGGAGCCGCCCGGGAGGATAAAATTAGACAATTAAAAACTAATCCTAAAAATCCTACAATCCGTATTTTCCTCATCCTTAATTTATTGAGGACAGAAGTTAAAGTTAATTTCCCCAATTAAATACCCCTAACACATTCTGTCAAGAAAATTTTATAATTTTTTGTAAGAATTTGACAGTCTCTGATTTAGCAAGATTTTCAATTTTACTTGCAAATTTTATGGCATAGAGTATAATACTTTCGACAACTATGAAAAAATCTGAACTCCAAAAGATTGCTTCTGATTGCCGTCAGGCCTTATCTGATATTTTTGAGACCGAGGTCTTGTATAACGAAGGTCCGGAGCTGGTCCTCTACGGCAAGCCCAGGCTGGCGGGTAATTTTTTTGCTGAAATGGCGCATTCCCGCATCTCTAATCTGGGTTATAATTTCAAAGCGGAAGAAGCAGACGGTTTTTTTACCTTAAGAATCTCACCACCGGGCGTATCGGCTAAAAAAGAAATCCCCTGGCTTAATATCGTTCTCTTTGTTTTGACCGTATTCAGTACCTTGCTAACCGGGGCTATGAGTGCCGGCCAGACTAATTTATTCTCTCAGCCGGAGAAAATCTTAAAAGGCGTCCCCTATTCCTTCTGGCTTTTGTCCATTTTACTTTTTCATGAATTCGGACATTACTGGGCCGCCAAAAATCGCAAAGTCAAAGTCACTCTCCCTTATTTCATTCCCGGTCCTACCTTGTTCGGAACCTTCGGGGCTTTTATTCGTGCCAAATCCCCCTTTAAAAATAGAAGAGAATTATTAGAAGTCGGAGCCGCCGGTCCGGTGGCTGGATTTGTGGTTTCAGTTTTAGCCATAATTTTCGGTTTGGCTACGTCTCAGGTGGTAAAAGCTTTACCCGAAACCGGAGCTCTTAGACTGGGGGATTCTTTACTTTTTTCTTTTTTGTCTAAATTGGTGATAGGCGATATTCCCGTCGGGTATGACATTTTGTTAAGTCCGGTGGCTTTTGCCGGCTGGGCCGGGCTTCTGGTAACTATGTTAAACTTAATCCCTATAGGACAATTGGACGGAGGTCATATTTCCTATGCTTTGTTCGGTAAAAAGCAAAAAATAATAGGAGATTTAGCTACTCTGGGGATGATTGTATTGGCCTACTTTTGGAGCGGCTGGCTGGTCTGGGTGGCTTTGGCGTTTATCATGAGGCCCGACCACCCTCCCACTTTAAACGACCAGATACCCATTCGAACCGGGCATAAAATATTGGGCTGGATTTCTTATGCTATTTTTATCTTATGCTTTATACCAATACCTTTGGGATGAGTACGACTGAACCGGTAAAAATTTGGGTATCTGAATAAATCCTGGCTTATTTTAGAGAAGTACTGCCGATGGGACTTTCCGTCAGGCCTGAAAAAATCTTCTGGGTTTTCACAAAAGCCGAGGGGCTCTGTTCAATTTCTCCGGCCTTCCAGGCTTCTAAAAAGGCCTTGGCCATTTCCGGATCAAATTGTCTCCCTAAATTGTTTTTTATTTCTTTAACGGCTCTGTCATACCCCAAATTTTTCCGATAGGGACGGTCACTGGTAATGGCATCGAAGGTATCCACAATCGACATCAAGCGCCCCTCTAGAGGGACATTCTCAGCCGAAAGTCCCTTGGGATAACCTTTGCCATCATATCTTTCATGGTGATACAAAACATAGGGGAAGGCCGGGGTTAAAAAAGTAATCCCCTGTAGAATCCTGACTCCTATCTCCGGGTGAGTTTTCATTATTTCAAATTCCTGTTTGGTCAAGGAAGCCGGCTTATTGAGAATGTGGTCCGGAATTCCGATTTTGCCTATGTCATGCAAAATCGAACCCATTCTGACTTCTTTAATCTTGTTATCCGGCCAGTTCAGCTTTTTAGCCAGGGTTACGGCCCATCTGGAGACTCTTTCCGTGTGTCCGCCCGTGTAAAAGTCCCGGGCTTCGATGGCGTTGGCCAGCGTGGTAATGACGCTTAAGTAAGTGTTTTCCAATTCTTCATACAATTTGGTATTCTCCAGAATGGTGGAGGCCTTGCTGGCTATTATCCCCATGCTCTGCATTTGTCCGGAGGAAAAAGGATTTAATTTTTCCGACCTGATTAAATTTAAAACTCCTATAACTTTCCCCTTGGCCAAAAGAGGATGGGAAATGAATGAATTTATCTTCTTTCCGGATTCTTTTAGATTCTTCTGATTGAAAATTTTGGGCTGGGCTTCGTCGATTACCATGGTGGATAGTTTATCCTCTAAATCCCACAGAGATTTAGTGATGTTGTAATCCGGTATTCCCCGGGAAGCTTTCAAAATCAGCTTTCCGCTTTTCTCGTCTAAAAGAAGTATGGAAGCAGTATCGGCTTCAAATTCTCTCAAGGCCGTGGTCAGTACCATATCTAAAATTTGAGAGACATCACTGGTGGAGCCCATAGCCGTGCTGATTTTATATAAGGATAACTGCTCTTTTAAATTTATATTTTCCCCAAATAATTTCTGTTTTTGTAAACCGCTGTAGATGGTGGCTTTCAAAACTTCTTCAGAAAAGGGCTTAACTAAATAATCATAGGCACCTAATTTTAACACAGTTACAGCATTTTCAATGGTGGGTTGACCGGTCATCAGAATGGCAACAATATCGGGTTGTAACTCTATAGCTTTTTTAATCACTTCCAAGCCCGATGCCTTACCCAACATCAAATCGGTAATCACCATATTAAGCGACTGGGATTCTAAAATTTTAAAAGCTTGTTGCGGATTGGAAGCAGTTTCCAGAGAAAATGGTTCTTCGGAAAGGATACTGGAAATCAATTCGCAGATCGATTTTTCATCATCCACCACTAAAATTTTTACTTTTTCTGGCATAGGTTTCGGCTGTTCAAATGCAATATCGGAAAGTTGGGCAAGTAAGTTAATCTCTTTCTTGAAATTTGCTCAAAAAATAAACTGGTTGAAAACCTATATACTATAGGGCTTTGCTGTGAATGGCAATTCGCAGTACTAAACTAAAAATAAACTGAATACAAAGCAAATAGTTATTCAGTTTAGGATAGAATTAGAAGCTTGGGGGATTTTATTGGTTTAATAAACCGGCGAGCTTAGCTGTTCCCCGGCATGGTAGGAGCTTCTTACCAGGGGACCGGAAAAGACATTCCTGAACCCTTTGGCACGTCCTAATTCGGCTAATTGTTTGAATTCATCCGGGTGGTAATATTTGGCTACCGGCAGGTGCCATAAAGAGGGTCGTAAATATTGTCCGATGGTCATTAAATCTACTTTTATTTCGCGCAAATCATCCATCACTTCTAAAATTTCTTCCCAGGTCTCACCGCAACCCAGCATTATACCGGATTTGGTAATCATCTCCGGGTCAAACTCTTTGGCCTGGTCTAACAGTTCCAGAGACCTTTTGTAAACGGAACCGCGTCGGACTTGAGGATATAGCCGTTCAGCCGTCTCCATATTGTGATTTAAGACCACCGGCTTGGCATCTATCACTGTTTTAAGCGCCTCTTTATTGCCTCTGAAATCCGGGATTAAAACTTCTACCTGCACTTCCGGTAAATGTTTTCTAATTTCTTCGATACACCTGGCGAAAATAATGGCTCCCCCGTCTTTTAAATCGTCTCTGGTGACTGAAGTTAAAACCAGGTATTTTAAACCCATTCTGCGGACAGCTTCCACTATGCGATTGGGCTCATCCAAATCTAAATGCTCCGGCTTCCCTCGGGCAATGTCACAGAAGGTACAGCCCCGGGTGCAAACCGAACCCAACAAGAGAAACGTGGCTGTTTTATGGGAAAAACATTCAGCAATATTGGGGCAGGAGGCCTCTTGGCAGACGGAATGCAGGTTCAAATCGCCGATTAAATGTTTTACCTGGCGGTAATTATCCCCGAAATTTCCTTTGACTTTTAGCCATTCCGGCTTTCGCAACATCTCTGGAGTGGGAGGTGTCTGAACTGTCAGTCTATGCTTTATCATTTTTATTTTTGATTCAAATAAATTGTATCTTCCACCTGCAGTTTGGAAGTTATGGTTCTACACACCGGACATCTTTGAGCAATTTCCAACAATCTATTTTTTTCCTGTTCGCTCAAGTTTCCCTTGACATGAATTTCACGGGTAATTTGTTCCATAAAATTTTTTTTATCTTCCACCCCTGCGGCATCCTGGTTATGCTCTCTTTTAAAGGACAAGTCCACCTCCACCGACTCTAAAGGCATATTTTTTCGGCGGGCATACATAACTAAAGTCATGGCCGTGCAGGAACCCAAAGCCGCTAAAAGATACTCGTAGGGATTAGGACCCAAATCGTCTCCTCCCTTTTCTTTGGGTTCATCCGCTATCAATCTGTGTTCACCGGCAATTATACCCAGCTGCAGATTGTTGATGTATTTTACGGTCACGTTCCCCATAAGCTAAATTATTTACGGTCTAATATACTCTATTTTTGGTCTTAAGCCAAGCCAACCGGTTGTTAATTTTGCCAGTAATATTTTATCCCCTCTTTCAAGCCGGTAAATTTTATTTTGAAAACTTTTTCGATTTCGGAATTATCGCAAATATTATCTTCTCTTAACATGATAAGTTGTTCGGTAGATACAGGCACTTTCCAGAAAAAATTCTCCAGAGTTTTGGAAATGGTGAACATTAATTTGTAAGGTATCTTTAATTTTAACCTTTTGAATCCCCTATACTCTTTTATTAGATTCGCAATCTCCTCTAGAGTATATCTTTCCGGCCCTCCGATTTCAAAAATTTTATTTTTAGCCGCAGGATTTTCCAGGCAGTCCACGGCACAGCGGGCTAAATCCCCCACGTAAACCGGCTGCATCTTTGCTCCCCCGGAGTTAATCAGGGGAAAAATCGGCATATATTGTAGCATTCTTGCCAGCATATTTATAAATTCATCATCCGGTCCGAAGACCACCGATGGCCTGAAAATTGTATAGGGAATGCCGGAGGAGACCACCGACTGCTCCGCTTTCCATTTAGATTGATGATACCTGCTCACAGCATTTGGTCTGGTTCCTAATGAACTGACGTGGACGAAATATTCCACCCCTACTTTGTTGGACATCTCTAGCAAATTTTTGGTCCCCAGAACATGAATCGAATCAAAATTAGCTCTCTTGGTTTCCTGAATTATTCCTACCACGTTGTAAACTATTTTGACATCCGCGAATGCTTTATCCAGAGAATTTATATCTGTTATATCGCCATCGGCATACTCTAAATTTAAGTTTTTTAGCCGGGACAGGTTGGCGCCGGTATGCACTAATGCTTTTACTTTCTGATTTCTTTTAACTAATTCTTTGACAATGTTGCTCCCGATAAATCCGGTCCCCCCGGCCACTAAAATCATCTAAAAATCCACCCCCTTTTGAGCCAAAATCCCCTTTTGATAAGGATGTTTGATTTCTTTCATTTCAGTGACTAAATCTGCCATCTCAATAATATCCGGATGAGCATTGCGACCGGTTAGAATCAGGTGTAACCTTTTGGGTTTTGATTTCAACATATCTTTGACTTGTGCTAAATCAATGAGGTTGAGCGATAGAGCCACATTTATTTCATCCAAAATTATCATATCATACTGGTCAGATGAAATTTTTTCTTTTGCATATTCTAAAGCTTCGGCACCTGCTTTTTCATGCTCTGAACGGGGAAGTTTATCGTCAACTATACCGACAAAACCTTTTCCTAACACAGCCAACTCCACATTCGGCTCCAATTTTTTAATCCCTTTCATCTCCCCGTAAGTCCAGGAACCTTTGATGAATTGAATCACCAGAATTTTCCAGTCGTAGCCGATGGCCCGGATGGTAGTGCCTAAAGCCGCGGTGGTTTTCCCTTTCCCGTCACCGGTGTAGACCAGTATTAAACCGACCCGTTCTGCTGTGTCTGTCATGAAGAAATTTTGGGTAATGTGATTTTCTTCTGCCCCTGATATTTTCCTTTTTTATCTTTGTAGGAAATCAAACATTCTTCGTCTGCTTCTAAAAATATTATCTGGGCGATGCCTTCATTGGCGTAGATTTTGGCAGGAAGCGGTGTGGTGTTGGAGATTTCTAAAGTGGCGTATCCTTCCCACTCCGGCTCAAATGGTGTGACGTTGACGATGATTCCGCATCTGGCATAGGTGGATTTTCCCAGGCAGATGGTCAGTATATTGCGGGGGATTTTGAAATATTCTACGGTGCGGGCTAAGGCGAAGGAATTGGGGGGTATCAGGCAATACCCGGCTTTGAGGTCGATTAAGGAGCGCTGGTCGAAATTTTTGGGGTCTACGATGGTGGTGTTGACGTTGGTGAAGATTTTGAATTCATCCGAGACCCGGATGTCGTAGCCGTAGGAGGAGAGTCCGTAGGAGACTTTGTTTTTGCTGACCTGGCTGGTAGAGAAAGGTTTTATCATGTCGTGTTTTAGTGCCATTTCTTTTATCCAGCGGTCTGATTTTATGGGCATTTTTGGGTCCTTTGTTGAAAGAGTTGTAGGTTTTCGCTATCCCGTAGGGACAAGTTTAATTTCTTCTTGTGGTGAACTTGCCCGCCTGTTCGGGCAGGTTGAACCATTGTGGGATATTATAAGGAGAAGAGAAGGAAGTGTCAATAGAATGTTTGGAGATGAGACCTGGAGGTTTATCTTTAATCACACCAACTGACTGCTTGTACTACTTCTTTTTTTACCTCATATGTTCTGAGGTTACCATGTTGCTTTTGAGTCCGTTGTTTCACAAGCATGAAGTCTCCACCAGAGAAGAACACATCAACAGGAATGGACCTTACGACTAGACTGTTTGATTTCATAGACTCTTTAGGAAGGAGGGCTTCTATAGTTTCATTTGATAGCTGTTCTTTGATCAGATCTAATTCGGCACAACGTGGTCGAATTCCGCCCAACTCCTGGGGAATTATCGGGTACAATATAAATATGTAGAGCAATATTCCTCCTATCAGAAAAGGAATAGCGGAAACATACTTGTAGTACTTTAGTTTAAAGAGAGCTTTCTGACCCAAAAAGAGTGGATATTGATATATTGTTAAAAAAAGCATTAATTTTTTGTCATGTTTTATAGGATTTTTCAAATGAGGCAGAGAAGTTAGACTTAGTATAAACAAAGTCCAAGCAACATATAAAAAAATAGGATCAGGATCTGAAAAACTAATCCGCAATACAGCCGATCTGATATTAAATAAAACCAAACATATAAACAAAAGTGAAAGATAAAAACAAATTAAAATTGTTTTACGCAACAAAAACTTACCTCTCTTTAACTTTTCATTCTCTCTCTGGGAATGGTAGAGTTCCTTTTCTCCAGGGCCGAGCCAGTCTGCCCACTTAATTGTGAAGTAATTCCTACTGGACTTGATTACAAGGTATAGTACCACAACAAACAGCCCAGGGCCAATCCCTGACAGAAAGTACTGCGATTCTAAAACTGGTACCAGCCCTAGTTTATTAATTAAGGCGTTAACTGACCAGGCTATATAGCCTAGTGCATACAAAATCCCTGCCCCAACCAGCAATCCATCCCTTACGTCACCCCCACGTTTCAGTAAAGCAAATGTTCTTCCATTTTGTTTATCTTTTTCGATCATGTACACCTTCCCTTTAACATATAGCTGACTGATTAGGGTATGTAAGTTTGCAGTCTATATTTTAAAGCCATTTGAGAATCTTTAATGTATTTTATTAAATTATCTTACCCATCAATAAACCCCTCTTTCCACGAAAAAAAGCCGGACATCTTTTCCAGACACCCGGCTTTTTCCACACAAATCCTTTTTACTTATTGGCCTTTTTCTCGGCCTGTTTGGTATAAGTCCCTTCCATAGTAGTAACCCACCCCTGCCCCATATCCCACTCCATTTTCATCGTATGCTTAGTCGGGGAAATTATTTTGGTAGTCCCTCTTTGTTTGAACGGCTGACCCCCCATATCTCCGGATGATTCAGCCACATAGGTTTTGTCATCCACCCATCTCCCCTGTGATTCACTTCCCCAACCCATAGAATCAAACCACCATTCCCGGTAAGTTTGCTTCACCGGGTCATAAGTCGTGAGCGACATACCTTCAAAATCTGTTTTTTTGCCGTCCACTTCCCAGCCCCCTTTATAACTTCCAATTATATACATCCCACCCAGGGCTTTCTTAGTCACAATGGTGGATTTGGTTTTGGTGCCGGGCGGCATATTGGGAAAGTTCAGAACTTCATCCCCGCTCCAGGTCCCCAGAAAAACATCCATCTTGGCTAACTCCGCAGTAGGCATCGTTGGCATACCCATGGGCATGGCTTCCTGCTCTGATTTGGATTTAGCGGGCTTATCCTGTGCCACTGCCACGACCAAAGCCATTGCCAATGCTAAAACCAGCAGTACGGCTAAACTTTTTCGCATTTTTCCTCCTTTTATGTTAAGGTTTATGATTTATTCTAATATTTCTGAACTGTATTGTCAACTTTAACCATCAATAAAACCTTCCTTCCAACCGTACGAAGAATCCTTTCTCCTCAAATCCGGACCACCCATCACAATCGATTTCAGATTTGCCAGATAGAAAGTCCACCCCGCCACCTCCAATAACTGGGTCGCCTTCCCTTGTTCATTATCAGAGTAAGTTACTTCCAAAGTGAGAATAACCGGATTCTCACCTTCTAAAGCATATTTGACCTTGGCACCTTCCACCCACTCCATCACCCAGAATTCATTTTCTTTTACATCCAGAACTTTAAACTTTTCAGGAGCCCCAGCCACCCAGATAAATTCAATTGTCTCCCCTTTGGTAATTTTCCCCAGACATTCCACCGGAAACCACTTTCCCATTCCCTGGGGAGTTCCGATTAACTGCCACACTTTTCTTCTTTCACCTGGCAGCAAAACTTTAAGTTTGGTAATATTTCCCTGAATATAAGGATTCATTTGTCCCTTCTAAACCATTAAGATAAACTTTGATCCGAGGTCGGGAGACCTCGACCTACCCTCCCACGGGTAGGTTTGGGTCTCCTGACCCAAACAACCTTATAATAACTTTTTGAAAAGAAAAATTCAAGCAGAATTAAAACTAACTTCTCCACAGATACTGCAGCTTCACAAAAATCTGGCGGTTGGTTTCCACAAAGCGGTCATAATTGGGAGAGGAGCCGTAATCCTGGATATCATGAGTGGAGCCGATGTAAAAAATAGTGAAGGGGTTTAACTTGTAGCTTACCAGCGGGTCCAAATCAAAACTTTTTCCGAAGGAATTATATTGCGTCACCAAACGGACGAAAAAGTTCCGGCTGAACTGGTAAACCGTTTTATTCCTCAAAATATACCCGGAAAAAATTTTCCCTCCCTTATTTGGTCTATACAGATCAGAATAATCGTAGTTGTTATTAATCACAAGTTGAGTCAGCGGCTTAAACGTCATCCATACCCCATAATTATGTCCGTTCCCAACAATATTCTCATTTACATCCCGGTTAATAAATTTTCCTAACTCAAACCAAACTCCGCCGGTCAACTTTTTATAGGTGTTAGAGCTGATTTCCGCAAAACCTCTTCTTACATTTCTGTGCCAGACTCCGGCAAACTTCTCATTGTTGACCAATTGAAAGTTGCCGTAGAGGGAGATCTGTTTCTTGAATCCCAGATAAAGTTCCTGACCCAGCCATTGGTCTTTTAGGTTTCCGTCAAGATGCCGGTATCTAAGTCCCCCGTTCATCATGGGAGTAATTTCTACGAAGAGCTTGCTGTTGGGCCTCATAGTGTATCCTTGCCAGAATCCCACTCGCCTGAAATTGTTTTCACCCAAGAAGCCATTATCTCGTCTGGCTTCCGGAGGAGCATCGGCGAAATGGAGGTTGAAATTCCAGTGCCGGGCATTGCGGTTTAATTCTACAAAACCTCCTAAGGCGGAGAATTTTTCCCCATCAAACCTGGCAGTGTAATTTTTCTTTCCAAAAGTTGTGGTATCCTTGTAAAGTAAAGTATCGTTTAATTCTTTGGTGGAATATCCCAGAATCTGCCCTAATAGATTATAATTTCCCAGAAATCTTATATTGGCATCCAGACCGTACACTCGGTTATAAGCATCTTCTATCTCTCTGTCCGTAACAACAAATCCGAGGTAGGACTCCCCCTTCAGGTCTCTTTTAATTCGCAGGATATTGGAGACTGATTTCTTGTCCGTGGACAAAATCGCGCTCCGTTCCTCAAAAGGAACTATGAAAGGAGAATGCTCATCATACCCGACCATATAACCGATACTGAACTTTCCCATCTTTCCTGTGATTTTTCCGGCCAAAAGCGGGTCATTGATGGAGCGGGTGTAGACCACATTGATAGGAGTGCTAAAAATTTCATTCCCCTCTAAAAAGAAGGGTCTTTTTTCCGGGTAAAACAGGGCGAAAGTGGTGTTGACGTCGATCTGCCCGGCGTCCGATTCTACCTGGCTGAAATCCGGGTTGAGGCTGAAATCCAAAGTCAGATTGGAGGTGATTCCGTACTTGATACCCACTCCGGCATCCCCTTTAATCGATTCATTTTTGAAATTGGAATTAGGGTCGTTGGGATTGGTTATATAGCCGGCCTGAGAGCTGATGGCGTAAGGCAAAATTTCCAAATTTTTTCCGCTTTTTATATTTTTAATCCCGGTGAGAAACCCGGCCTGGCTCAAAAGTGAGGGGTTATCCCTGGAGACCGGAGCCCAAAAAAGCTGCTGCCGGCTTTCTCTGGGTCTGGTTCTGATGAAATGGAGTTTCCATTTTTGCTCCTCCACATTAGGAAAACGTAAGCTTTTAAAGGGAATGGCCACTTCAGCGACCCATTTATCGTTATGGATTTTGGCCTGGGACTCCCAGATCATATCAAAACTTTCATCTTCATCATTAGGAGTCCAGATTAAATCTCCCTGAATTCCATAGGGGTTTACAAAAAGCTCGTAGGCCTGTTTGTCATCAGCATAAGTATTCAGCATTACCCCCACCCAATCATCTGAAAACATACGGTCTCTGTCGGTCAGGGTGGCGCGTAGTTTGGACATATCTGTATCATAGCAGATAAAAGCAAAATAAATTCTGTTATCGTCATAGGTCATCAGGGCTTCGGTTTCAACTTGCGGTTTGCAATTGTCACCAGGTTCAATCTCACAAAAATTGCCCACTCTGGCGGCTTTTAACCAGCCGTCATCATCCAAAGCTCCATCAACTTTGATGCCGGAGTTTAATTTGGGGATTATGATTTCTAAATTTTTATTGGGCTGAAAGATAGATTTGCTGGAGTCAGCTGGTTGGTTCTCTTGTGCTAATCCGACAGTAAAAGTAAGCCAGACAAATAATCCTATTTTCCTTAACATATACTCCCTTAGACCTCCGGGTTTGTGATACTCCATTTACGAAAATATTGCAAGAGAGTTCAAATCTTTTTGCATTTACTTACCGGAATTTTCCCCTTACTACCGCTTTAGACACTTAAACCTAAAGAAGGTTTCAAGAAAATTTTAACTTTTTATTTATACCCTGAGGGAAACGCCGAACTGAAGATATTTGAAATTCTTAGTGTGCCAAAAGAACTGTCACATTATTACCTCTGGCATTGGCCACTACCATATCTTTTTTACCATCACTATTTAAATCTCCTATAGCAATGCCCGTCGGGCCTCTTCCAACATTATAGGGAGAACCTGAAGCATGTTTGAAATTTCCGTTACCATCCCCTAACATAACTGTGGCGAAATCACCTCCGGTGCTACATATTACCAAATCAGTCAAAGAGTCCTGGCTCATATCTGCAACTACAACTTTCCATCCTCTTTTTCCAATATCCAGAGGTGAACTTGGTGCCGCCTTAAAACCCCCTTTTCCATCTCCTAACAGAAAGTTAATTTTGTTTATATCATCATGAGATGTAATTATATCTGGGTTGCCATCTCCATTTAAATCACCCGTAGTGGCGAAGTAAGGTCGGGTTTCAACAGGATAAGGTGAGTTCGGAGCAGAAGAAAAATTTCCTTGTCCGTCTCCCAACAACACACTGACATTATTACTGGAAACATTAGGGGTAATTATATCCAACAGACCATCTTTATTTATATCTGTCAAAGCTAATGGATAAGGACCTCTCCCAACGGTAAAGGGAGAAGCGGAAGCCGGCGCAAAACCCCCTTTTTCATTTCCCAACATCACAGAAACACTGTGATGTCCGTAGTTGCTGGTGACAAAATCCAAATTTTCGTCCTTATTTATATCACCTATCGCTAGCCCATGATTATGCGGTCTAGTGCTATCAAGAACGGAGAAGGGTGAGCCAGGGGCTTGAGAAAAATTTCCTTGTCCATTCCCCAAAAGAATGGTCACCGCGTAACTATCATGACAAGAAATTAGCAAATCCGGTTTTTTATCATTATTCACATCACCCATGACTACTAAGTGGGCCGTTGAATCTAAAGTGGGCGAACCTTTGACTGCGGTAAAACCCCCTTTTCCATCACCCAGTAAAACTGAGATATCTCTACTAGCACTATTAACTGTAACAATATCCAACTTACTGTCACCATTCACATCCCCTAAGGCAATATCAGCTGGATGATTACCAACTGTAAATGGAGAGCGTGGAGCAGCTTTAAAGATCGATGATTCAGAACCTGAATGACAGTCTAAATAAATTGAAGAGAAAACCAACACAAAAAAAATTAACTTACACATAACAACTCCCTTCAAAGTGTTCATATAGATATTTAATCAATCATTTTTGCTTTACTAGGATTTTTCTAACTCTTAGCCCAGCAATGAGGAGCAAAACCAAGAGGGTAAAGACTATGATCACGATGGCGCGAGTTCTTCCATTTGCAACCATAACTATCGTAGTCACTTGTCCATCAGCTGAGATTTTCCGAACGCGAGGGTTACCGAGTAGATCCGCAACCGTGGAAAGAACTGGGAGTGTCCAACTTCTATAATCACCTTGGCGTTCCAAAAGGTATATCTCCCCTTGCGCAGTGGCTATTCCGGCTGGCATCCAGGGCCATCCAGAACGAATAATCGTTGTCACTTCACCCGCAGGAGTTATCTTGCGCAGACGCCGACTACCGTAATCTGCCACTAACACTGTTCCTTCTCTGTCGACTGCTAAACTCACTGGCCGATTGAATCTGGCATTTTCTCCTTGACCATCAACTGAACCGGCTTTTAAATCTCCGGCCAGGATCTTATTTTTTCCGTCTGGTTCAATTTTGAGAATTTGATTACTATCTATTTTATACTCTGCTCCATCTGGTCCAACTGCTTTCATATTCTTAACGGAGCTATCAATTTTTACTAAATTTCCATCAGTAGTAATTTTCCACACTCCATTGTGAATGACATAAATTTCGCCCTCTCCGTCAATTATCAGGTTAGCAGTGTGTTTATCGGTGGCTAAGGATAATAAATTCTTCTTGGCATCTATTCTCCAAATTTGGTTGCGAATGGTATCCACAAAGTAAACCCGACCCAGTTTATCTACCACAATTTCTGTACCTAAATGTGCCCAGGCCAAATTTATAAAAGTCCCACACAGTAAAATAATCGCACAAAATACAATGACCACATATCTCATTTTTAAAATAGTTTAAACAGTTTTTTTATTGAATTTTTATCTACTTAGCAGACGATTTTTTCAAAATCGCAATTTGTCCGGCGTGATAAAGGTCGTGTTGAAAAACCGAATAGATTCCATAAAGCTGAATTTCTGAAGGGACTGACTTTTCGTTCAAAGCTTCTAAAAGTTTCTTTTGACTCAATTCCAAAGCTTTCAATGTTCTAGCCCAGGCCTCCAGCGTTGCAGATATTTCAGCTGGCCAATCCTTTTCCTTAATGACTTCAAACTCCTTTCCCCTTTGAAGTCGTTCCACAATTATTTCTCGCCAGCCGATAATATGATGGAGTATCTCCCAAATAGTATGAGCTTTTGAAATTGGTCTGGCTGATGCTTGTTCAGCCGTAATGCCATTCAAAAGCTCCTTAATTGAAGGACCGTGCCAGGGGTCGCCGTCATACAACTCCTTGATTAAATGCGAGACCCTGGCAATTTCACTGGTTACCGACTGTTTCATAATTTTTAAGAACTCTACATTTACAATTTCCCAAAATTATTTTTTCCCAATCAATTTTTTCAGCGCTCCTATCTGCCCGGCATGATACATCTCATGATTGATAGTCCCATAAAGCAACGTATCTAGCCGGGAACCGGACTTCTTGACTTTTTCAGAAAGTCTGGCATCCTTGGTCTTCTCCAGAGACTGCAAAAGTTTTTTCTGATGGAAATCTAAATTCTTTAAGGCTTTTTTCCAACCCTCTTCGGTTCTATCCGCATTAGAGGGCCAATCTTTTTCTGACGTAACCTGTGGCACTTTTTCTCCCTTCACTCTTTTTTCAGCCACTTCAGTCCAGGTCGAGATATGCAGCACCAACTCCCAGATGGAATGAAATCCTTGAATAGGTTTTTCTTTTGCCTGTTCAGCGGTAACATCTTTCAACAATTCTTTTAGCGCCGGACCGTGCCAGGCCTCTCCGTAATAAATTTCTTTCAAGAGACTTATTATTCTTTTGACTTCACTCATAAAGGCTCCTTTTTATAATATATATGTTTTATTCTACGGAATTTTTAAAGAAATATAGCTTAAAATATATAGTAGTCAAAAAGAAATGCTATAACTTATCCCCGGATGTTCAATCTGCACCAAAACTAAAGATAAAGTTTGCATTTATACCTCCGAGACTGTTTTGCGACCAAACATGTTGTAAAGAACTGGTAGGACAATGAGTGTAAGCGTTGTGGATGAGAGAATTCCCCCTACCACTACTGTGGCTAGTGGCCTCTGAACTTCAGCCCCGACTCCTTGAGAAAGAGCCATAGGCACAAATCCCAAAGCCGCCACTAGAGCCGTCATCAGAACCGGCCGGAGACGGCTAATACCACTTTCTCGTACAGCCTCTCGTAAATCTAACCCTTCCGCACGCAGGCGCTTGATGGTTGAGACTAAGACTAAGCCATTTAAAACCCCAATTCCAGACAGAGCAATAAATCCTACACTGGCTGAGATGGAAAAGGGCATTCCTCTGATTAGGAGTGCAGCTATTCCTCCTATCACAGCCAATGGAACCCCTGTAAATATCAGCAGAGCATCCCGGATTGACTTATAAGTCCAGTATAGAAGTCCGAATATAATAATCAAGGTAATGGGTATCACCACCAGCAGGCGTGCACGAGCACGTTCTAGATTTTCGAACTGGCCTCCATATCGCACGAAATAACTTGGTGGTAAAAAACCCCCTTTGTCTATGCGCTCCCTTAATTCATTTACAAATGATCCCACGTCGCGTCCGCGCACATTACATTGCACTACGATTCTGCGTTTGCCCCATTCCCTGGTAATAGTGGCCGGACCCTCCAAGAGAGCAGGTTTAGTTACCCGATCCAAAGTCACAATGGCACCGTCACTGGATTTTATAGGTATTCGCTGAATATCTTCAGGCACTCGTCTGTACGCAGGATTCAATAGCACTGCCAAATCGAAGCGGCGTTGCTCCTCAAATACCTCTCCTACCGGGATCCCTCCCAAGCTTTGAACGAAAGCCAGGACTTCCTGGGAAGTTAGACCGAAACGGGCTAGCCGTCCTCTGTCTACTTGAATCAGAAATTGAGGCTGGCCGGTCAACTGTTCCACCGAGACGTCAGCACTTCCCGGAATAGTCTCTAATAGCGTAGCAATCTGTTCAGCTGTCTGCTCTATAACCTTGAGATCGTCTCCAAATATCTTTATTCCAACATCAGCCCGGATGCCGGCTATCATTTCATTCACGCGCATCTCAATCGGCTGGGTAAAAATGCGATTCATTCCGGGTAGATCTGATAGCTCGGTGTCCATTAAAGCTACCAGCTTCTGCTGATTGCCGGCTTTCTTCCAAGCCTTACGCGGCTTCAAGGTAATAAATACATCTGAAAGTTCAATTCCCATTGGGTCTGTAGCCAGCTCAGCCGTACCAGTGCGAGTCCATACTTGCTCGATTTCGTCCGGAAACTTTTCCAGTAGAATCCGCTCTATTTGAGTGCCGTTATCTACCGATTGTTCCAATGATACCCCTGCCAGGCGCACTACGTTAATTACAATCGTCCCTTCACTAAGTCTGGGTATAAACTCGGAGCCGAGCCTGCTGAAAATGAACACGCCAGCCACCAAAAGTAGCCCAGAAATTCCCAAGACGAGGCGGCCATGCCGTAAGGCCCAATCTAAAATTGGGCGGTATATTTTTCTGGTCCAGATTACCGGGAGTGGTTCACGCTCGACAGTAACCCGGGTAAGAAATGTGGCAATCAAAGCGGGAATTACTGTTAGGGACAGAAGTAAAGAGCCGGTCAAGACGAATACTACAGTTAGCGCCATGGGTCGGAAAAGTTTCCCTTCTATACCCTGGAGAGTTAGGATAGGCAAATAAACTATGATTATGATTAACTCTCCGAAGAGAGTAGGTTTGCGGACTTCTAAAATCGCATCGCGAATGACTTCCAAGCGTAGTTTTTGCTTATCGCTATGAGCCAGTCTCCGGACTGTGTTTTCGACTTGAATCACAGCACTGTCCACAGCCAGTCCAAAGTCTATGGCTCCCAGACTCATCAAACTTCCTGCTATCCCAACCCTGGACATGATGTCAAATGCAAATAAGAGCGAAAAGGGAATTGCGGATGCGACAATCAAACCGGCCCTCAAATTCCCGAGAAAAACAAACAGAATCGCAATCACTAAGACAGCACCGAAGAATAGATTATGCTCTACAGTAGTGAGAACTTGTTTGACTAGGTCAGTCCGTTCGTAGACCGGCTTGACTTCAATTCCTTGGGGAAGAGAAACTTTTACTTCCTCGAGACGGCGGGAAAGCCTTTCAGTTATCTCCGGAGGATTCTGTCCGGTTAGCATGAAACCAAGTCCCAGAACAACCTCCCCCTGCCCATTGTAGGTGGCTGCCCCTCTTCTGAGCTCATGGCCTATAACCACCTCGGCAAAGTCTCGTACGCGAATTGGAACTCCGTTCCGAGTCTCTATTATTAAATTTTCAATCTCCTCCCTCTTCTTAATAATTCCTATACCAATAACCAATTTTTGCTCTCCGCCCCGTACCATTTGACCCCCTGGAACGTTCCCCAAGCTTTGTCTGATAGTCTCAGCCACTTTGGATAAGGAGAGGTTATAAAGTGCCAAGCGGTTGGGATCAATCAGGACATGATATTGTTTTTCATAGCCTCCCCAGCTGTTTACTTCAGCCACACCCGGCACCGAATGTAGCTGAGGTTTGATAATCCAATCTTGGACTGTCCTGAACTCGGTAGGGTCAGAAGTCTTGCCAAGAACAAGGTAATGAAATACTTCTCCCAGACCGGTCGAAATAGGCCCTAGTTCAGGTGGCGGTACTCCCTCCGGTAACTCCGCTCCCACCATGCGTTCTGTCACCTGTTGACGAGCCAGATAGATGTCAGTGCCGTCTGTGAAGATTAATGTGACCTGGGCTAAGCCGTATTTTGAGATTGAACGTACCTCTACCAAACCAGATAATCCGGCCAGGGCTTGCTCTATCGGGAAGGTAATCTGACGCTCCATTTCTTCCGGTGCCCAGCCTGGGGCAGAAACATTGACCTGTACCAAGACTGGAGTGGTGTCAGGAAAGGCGTCAAAAGGTAGGTGCAGTAAGGCCACCAGACCTGCCACGACCAGAAGAAGTGTAGCTACTAAGACTACATACCGCTGACGGATTACGAAATCGATTATTCTGGATAGCATGGTGCGATTAAGAGCTGGGTATCGCTTCGCAACAGCCGGCGCCGATGCTTTCCTTTTTTAGCTCAGTCTTCAATAGGTAACTACCGTGAACAACCACCAGTTCACCCGGCCGGAGGCCCTCCGTTACCCTATAATAGTCCGCTTCTCCAGTATCGATTTTTACCTTGCGAGGTCGATAGCGATCTGGTGCCTCCTGCACAAACACAACATTACAGCATCCTTCCCACTGCACCGCATCCTTTGGCACCAAAACGGCCGAGGTATTTGCTTTGCCAGTATAAATAATTGCTCGTCCGAACTCCCCCGGATTTAATCGGTCAGAACTGGATAGCATCTTTCCGCGCACGGTAGCGGTGCGGGTCTCTCGGTCCAGGTACTGAACTACCCAGATGATTTGTCCTTTAAAGCGACGATTTCCGGAAGCATCGGGCATAAACTCCATCTCTTGACCAACCTTTACTCTTTTGACATCTTGCTCTCTGACTTTTGCTTCTATCCAGAGCGAGCTAGGGTCGGATATTAGCGTCAGAGGAGTTCCGGCAGGCAAAAGCTCTCCCAGCTTGGCATCTCGTCTCATCAATCGGCCGGAGATCGTGGCCCGCAACCAATATCGCGAAGTTACCGATTTTTTAGTCAAGATTTCCTGAAGCTCTTCCTCAGACATCCCCGCAGCCCTCAAAAAACCTTCGGTTTTAGCCAGCTCGGCCTGGGCAACCTGGGTGCTTGCCAGAGTGGCTTCATATGCCGCTGCGCTGATGATATTTTTCTTTCGTAATTCTTCTTCGCGCTTCAATTCCTGCTCGTGAACCTTCCAATTGGCTAAAGCTTCCAGATAATCCCCCTGCAATTTGGGCATTTCCGGAGACTCCAATTCAGCCAGCACTTCCCCGGATTTAATAAGCTGTCCAGGTTGTGCCAGCCAGCGTACAACAAGAACCGGGATGGAAGTCGTTACAAATGTTGTATTAGTTTCGTCAAGCATAATCTCCGCCGGAGCCTCAACCGATGGTGAAAGTGCCGCTGACAATACTGGCTCAATGGTTAGTCCTGCTCGTTCAACGGTTTTAACTGTGGCAAATTGAATCAGAGCTCCGTCTGTAGCACAGTTAGGGCTATTCTTGGGAAAGAATATTGAAATTCCGAGTCCGGAATCTTCCTTGGGCGAGGATTTTTGGAGAGCTTTTTCTTGGGGAAAAACTATATCTGGATTGCATAAGCGGCAGTGTGACTCAGGCAGATTGTGCGCACCGCACCAGTCACCAGTTGCCTTGAACTTGGCTATCAACGCTGGATGGCAAAGGGTGCATTGAGATTCAGGCACCCGGTGTTCAGCACACCAATCGGCTATTTCTGTGGATAACGTATCAGGCGGTGAGACGGTAGCCTCGGATTGCTCTGAATCGAGTTTTGTATCACTGGAGCTACCTTTGCAGCTTATGCCAACCACAGCCAAAATCAAAAGAATCGCTATCAGTAGAAAGAACTTCACTATTTTTCTAAACATAACATTGAACTCCTTCTGGCTTCACTTTCAGGAAGCCTCTAATTCTGTTCAAATGATTTAATGCCTGCCATCTAACCGCGAACGAGCGCAAGTTGACAGTCCAGGATAATAAATTTGACGAACTGGGCGCGTGATAGCGCCAAGGAACACTAAACGAGGGTTTTGGGGGGTTGGTCTATTTCGAACGTAGGTTCGAGTAAATTAAGAGCAGCTTGATACACAACTACTGTCTGACAAAGTTTCTGCGGTACATCAAAGATGGCTACAGAAGGCTCTGTAGCGCTATTTAAGTTCATAAAACATTGTAAACACGAACAGTCAACGCAGGAGGGCTCATCACAGCAATTATATTGAAGTGACAGCAAACAACCTAGAGACAATAAACACCACAGTGCCAGCCCCAGCAGCGCGTATAATTTTTTTCTCATGTCTTTATTCTGGTTAAAACTTGTATTACATTTAATACGTAAGTTAAGTATAATATGTTTTACGGCTTTTGTCAATGAAAAACAAACCCCCTACTTCAGCAGGGGGTCCTTGACACAATGATTTTTAGCGATTAACTTTAGTTAGTCGCACTCTTACAAACTAGTTTTCAAAAGCCGCACGTCATCGATCCAGGCCGTCCCTTTTCCGTCAATTACCAGATTCAGTTTTACATTATCCGGCCTTTCCCCCTTCTTCAGAAAGAAAGGGATTTCCTGAATCGACCAGTTCATGGTTCCGGTCATGGGATTCTGAAGACCTCTGGAGAAGAATTCTCCCCGGCCCGGGAAGTGGCACAACATTTCCAGATAGACCTGACCGTCCATCTTTTCGGTTCTGAGTTTGGCTTGATAGATTAAGCGGGCATTTTCTAAGTCGATATCCCCGGTTTCGAATAATTTAATCACAATCGGTCCGGTAGCGGTTATCTTTAAAGAACCCTTTCCGTCACTGGAAACGGTTTTATCCAGCTCTACACCGTTGGTTTGGGTAACCACCCCCGCCAAATCGTCTAACGGAAGCACTTTTATTTCTGCCACCTGAGGTGACTGTTTAGAACAGTTTAAAACCGTGAACAACGATATGACCGTAAGCAATAAAGCCAACACTTTTGCCCTCATTCCTCCCTCTCTTTCTTTTGGAGATAGTATCGTAAGCGGAATTTGAAAACTTGAGAAAAATCTTTGCTGCAGAGAATTTATTTTGCGGTCATTTACTGTTCAAATATCGTAGACGGAAATCTCTTCCCTGCCCATTCAAATGTCGAGTTTCGTAGGCGGGGATCTTTTCCCCGCCTAATTAAAATCTCAGACTCAGCCAATATTTTAAAGAAGTTCAATTATCTCAAAAAATGCTACTTATTTAAATATCTCCCCAAATAACTGCCTCATGGCTTCCCAGGAACGCTTGTCAGCATTAGCATTATAAGCCGCACCTTTAGACGGGTCGTTGCCGGCATCCGGGTTGGTGAAACTGTGCACTGCGCCACCGTAAACTATCACCTGGTAATCCACTTTGGCATTTTTCATTTCTTCCTGGAAAGCGGTCACAGCCCCCATTGTAATATGGGGGTCATCTCCACCGTGACAGACCAGAACTTTGCCTTTGATATTCTTGGCATCATCTGGATTGGGTGTATCCAGCCCTCCGTGAAAACTTACTACTCCGGCAATGTCAACTCCACTGCGGGCTAATTCTAAGACCACCGAGCCGCCAAAACAATAGCCAATGGCAGCAATTTTTTTAGGATCAACCATTTTATTTTTCTTCAACTCATCTAAGGCCGCCTTAACTCTGGCTCTCATCAGAGGTCGGTCATTGCGGTATTTTCCGGCTTGAATCCCGCATTCCTGGGGAGTGGCGGGTCGGATTCCTTTACCGTACATATCTACCACAAAAGCCACATAACCCAACTGAGCCAACTGCTCGGCTCTTTTTTTGACATAATCATTTACTCCATACCATTCGTGAACTACCAGAACTCCGGGTCTGGGACCCTTGAGGGATTTGTCATACGAGATGTATCCCTCTAAGATTGTTTTATCATGCTTGTATTCTACCACATCTGTCTGAATCTGTGAGAAGGTGTTGGAAGTTAAGAAACCTGCCAAAAAAAATCCAAGTAAAATTGTGTATTTCATTTTGTTACCCCTTTTTATTGAGATACGGTTAAATTAAGTTGGACTGTCAACTTATTTCTTCCCTTTAAGTTCATCTAAGGTTATAAAAAGATCCAGCATTCTCTGTTTACTTAAAATAGATTGATTTTCTACGTATTCTTTAAATTGTTCTTCCGTCATTTTACCCAATTCCTTGCCTAACTCTATCCTAAACTCGAGGTCAAATAGACCTTTATTGATATTTTTGGCTTTGTAAAAATAGATGGGTTTCAACCCTTTACATTTTGTAAACTTGGCGCCTTCTAAATCTGAACCTGTAAAAAAGACATCCTTAAATTCAGACCCCGTAAAATTAACGTGCTTTAAGGTTGCCTGGTCAAATAGGGATGCGCTTATTTTATAACGAGCAAAATTGCTGTTGGTGAGGTCTAAAAAAGTATAGGTTCGATCTTTTATAGTGCTCTCTTCTTTCAACTCCTTCAGAGTTTTGAAGAGCTCTCGTATTCTTTGGTCATCCAAGATAGATTTATTCTTAACATAGTCTATAAAATCGCTTTCTGATATACTACTTAATTTTTCATCAAGCTCTTTTTTAAATTTAGGGTCGAAGATTGCACTGTCGACATTTTCAGCCTTGTAAAAATAGATTGGTTTCAATCCTTTGGCCTTTGTAAACTTGGCACCTTCTAAATCTGAGCCTGTAAAAAAGACATCCTTAAATTCTGAACCGGAAAAATCCGCATTCTCAAAAGTTGATTGATCAAACAAAGTGGAGAAGATTCTACAATTTACAAACTGGCTGTGGGTTAGGTCTGAGAAGGTAAAAACGGTTCCCAATATATCAGATTCGTCAAATTTGGTATATAGGATAGTGCTGTTGGATAAGGAAGAATGTTTAAACCTTGAACCCCTCAAATCTAATTCCATCATCACTACAGAATTTAAACTATTTTGGTAAAACTCCAAACCCTTAATTGGATAATTTCTTGAAACCCCTAGAAAAACAGTTACAAAATTAGCAATCACATCTTTATGCATACTTATTTCATTAAAATCTTTTTCTATTTGGTAAAAAATTTCCCATTTTCTTTTCATTTCTTCTTTTAGAATAGCAAGCTGGGCCGAGTCAACCGCCGACTGGGTTTTTTTTAGTAATTTTTCCCGCTCAAAACTGATACTATCAATTTCGTTAAAAATCGTTAATGCCTGACCTTTCCATTGGCTTAAGGGATATTTATAGGTAAATATATTTCTATCTATATCTAGAAATTTCTGAATAAGGTCTCCATATTTTTTTTTATTTGCTCTTTGCAAGCTGCCTCTAATACCATTCAATACATTGTAATCCAGTTCCACTGATAATTTGTTGGCCAAAATATCCTCAGTCGCCTGCGAGTGCCTTCCTTCTCTTATGAAGGTACCTAAATTTGAGGCGGCCGCTAATCTTTCCTCTTTGTTGGCTGAAGATAGTTTATCAACTACCGCCCGAAAATTCTGGTCAAAATTCTGCTGGACAGATTGTCGGTATTGAAAAAAACCAAGTATCAAGGGGATAAATACGGCGATGAAACCTCCCAACGCGGCTAACTTTTTCATAATTCCTCCCTGTTTTTTATGTCCAGCTAAATTTATTTAGACTGGCTGTTTTTCCACTCTTCATAATTTTTCTTCATCTGATTGATGTGGGACTGGATATGTCTGGAATAAATATCCAGCCATTTGTCCAAGGTATAATCCCCGTGCTCCGGATGTGTGACTTTATTGGACCAGACCTGCTCCGGGACGGATTGGAGAAGATTGTAAGTCGTCCGTCTGAGCCATTTGAGTAACTCTAAGGTGTCTTCTGCGGTCTGGCTCGTGTAATTCAGGGCTTTTGACCATTGGTTCTGGTCGTAGGCCATCAGGTCTGTTCCGGGCTCCGCGATTACTCTTCGGCAGCGGATGAAGGCGTTGGCTTCGCTGTCTGCCAGGTGGACTAAGATTTCTTTGATGCTCCACCGGTCCGGTGAGGATTTGTAATTCCAAACTTCTTTGGGGAATTGTTTTAAAACATCGGTCAGCTCTGTATGAGCATTGCCGTATGCCTCAATTTTTTGCTTTCTTTCTTGGCTGGTCATTTTAAGCTCCTTTCATGGTGAGCGTTAGTTTATGGTGACCTAGTCGAACCATCGGACATTTTTATCATTTACGTTGATATTCTTTTAAATGCTAATCCTACGCCGTAATGTCCAATGAACATATTATCCTCTTTTCCTCTTTCTGTAAATTACTCTGCTTTAGTCGATAAAGTTTCAAGCCTTACCCCTTACCTAACGGTTCAACTGGGTTAGTAAGTTGTCTAAATTCACCAAGCATCTGTTTTACCGAAGACTCCAGCAACATTGTTACCTCATTCAGCGTTCCGCGTTTATCCTGCCGGTAGCGGGGAAAGTAATCATCGAGATTGATTTTCTCCCCGATTTTAACCATAGCTTTTCTGGGTCCCCAGATTCTAATCTTTTCAAAAACTTCTAATTCTAACCGCCCTAACACCTCCAAAAACCGCTCGGCACTCAGTGACTCCCGCACGTAACCGTCTGAGACCGCAATAAAGTCTTGCGCTTTCCAAAGCTCGTTATAAAGATCTAACCATCCCTGTTGTCGCTGCAGATGGAGTTGTTTTTCATACTCGGACCCTGCCACATCACTGTGTACGATTCTATCCAGGAGATTGAACATGGCCCGGATCTGGTCCTGGAATGTTTGGTTGGGAGAAAGCTTAAACTCCAGAGCTTCTGCCACTCTAGAGACAATAAAACCTTTTATCAATTGAATTCGGTCGTTTAGACTGGCATCTGGCGAAGGTTGTAAATTGTAGAATTTCTCATTGGCTCTCAGAACCGTTTCTCCCACTTGACGCAGTCGGTTGTAGAGGGTCATATTTTGAGATTTTTCTCTCAAAGATAGTTTTCGCTCCAATCGCATAAGAGAGCTCTCAATCTCTGGCCGCATATCTTGGAGGTAAGCGTACTTGATGGCAACCGGCACAATGTATAGTGGGGTCAGTTGATTTTGTTTTGATAAATCTTCAAGTGCCCAGAAGGCAAGTTGTGCGGGCCCTTGTTGAAAAGCTAAAACAACGTCATTCAGCCAATAACTTAAACCTTCTGGAAAGATGACCAGCCAATTTTTCCCTTCTTGCAGTAATTTGCGCGTCATCATAAAAGAGGTTCTGTCCGCAGTTCCCCGAACGATGGAGTAAGCCCCCAGTCTCTGTAAAAACCAAGCCCCACCCGGGGGTGCTTGTTCAAAAACTTCCTTAGCGGCCAGATAGTTGAAATCCTGCCCCGCTAACTTGGAGAGATGAAATATAACGGTCCAATCCAGGGCTGGGTGGTTGGGAGTGAGTATCACTCTGTGGGTCTTAAGATTTTTTAGTCGGCTGAGCTCTTCCTGATTTACTTCAATTTCCACAACTTTCACTATCAGGCGATTAAATAGTGGCAGTAAAAGTTTTACCAAATCAATAAGAAGGCGATTGTTTTTAGGAGAGCGAAACTTGAAAGCTTTCTCTTTCCCGATTGAATATTTTTTCCGAAAGTTCAATTAAATTTCCTTCGTCAAATTAGTATTCTTCGTAGAATACTTTTTGTTTTCTTTCTTGGCTAGTCATTTTTATCTCCTTTGTTTATTAAAATTTACGTTGATTTTCTTTTAAGTGCTAATCCTACTCCGTTATGTCCGATGAACATAAATCTTAAATCTGATCAATATGCCTACCAATAAATTCTCCGGCTTCTCGCCAGGCATATTTTTTTTGTTTAGTATCTGGATCGATATACCAAGTTTGTTCCCACCCTTTATTAAGATTCCATTCCCATGAAACCCTTTTGCCTTTTATATAGTTTGTTTTTGTAGTAGGAAATATCCTAAATTTTTTTTCTATACCCCCTCCACTAATGGTTTCCAGTATTAGACCCTTAACTCCCTGTCTTTTAATAGTGCAGGCGGAATCCGCATAAAGATCAACACCAAGATGATATACAATGTTTATTTCACTGGGAATGGCTTTTAATGTTAGATTTCTATAAATAGGTTGAATATTCTCTGCTTTTATGAAAGTTTTAATTTTGACACTTCCTTCCTTTAATGGTGTAACAATAAGAGGCTTCTTGATTATAAGATTTGTATTTGCATGGAGAAAACTTATCTCGTGCCTAATTATTTGACTTTCGTCATCAAAATAGGAACCGTAATTTCCACCTGTTTCAATTATTAGGTCTGTTGGAAAAACAAAACCAATCTGAATATTCTTAGCTATTCGTTTTTCTTTATTTTTAATTGACATTCTTAACTCATTGTTTTGATTCAATAACACTGTTATTTCCTTTTGATCATTATCAATTACGACATCATTTACAGTTAGAAAAATCTCTTTTAAGAAATCTTGAGCACCTTTGTCTACTTTGGTAGTAACTTCTTGAGTGGCTTTCTCTACTTTTTCTACTAAAGTTGATAATAAATCCCTAGTTTCCTTCTCACTCTCTTTTTGGTCATCAAACGTGGTTTTTCTGACTTCCACTATAATCCCTAGCATTTTCCATATAACAAAGAGGGCGTAACAAAAAGATATTAAACTGATTAAAATTACAAAACTAAAGACATCCCCTTTGAATACCAAAGAAGGACTATAAGAATTTTTACCAATTAAAATTGCAATCACTACACATAAAAAGGGGAAACAGAGAGGTAAGAATAGTCTAAATATTTGTTTCTGTGGGTTTAAATAAGATAGTTCGCTCATTACATTCTTTGTTTCTTTTTTAACGGTTTTTTGAAGGTCTTTTAACTCCTGAATATGCTTTCCTATCTCTGTAACATCTATTTTCTTAGCATTTGTTTGTTGTTGTGATATTAGCTGGTCTAATTTTGATTGCTTTTCAGATTTTGTAATTTCATATCGGGTGGTCAGTTTTTGGGTTCCTTCGCGAAATATCGATAACAAAATCGTTATGATTGGGGCAACGAAACCTAGAAAGGTAAGTATTAAAAAAGCATATAGTTGAAGGGCTTCAATCATTAATTATTTTGGTAAAATGTGCTTTCTATAGAAAACATTTGATTTCACATTGTATTTTTATGAGTCTACCTTCTCCAATCCCTCAACATCTGAATCAACAACCTCACCCCATACCCGGACCCGCCTTTCGGAACATAGGGCTTCCCCTTCTCCTCCAAATCCATCCCGGCAATATCCAGATGCACCCAGGGATAATTATCCACAAACATCTTTAAAAAACAAGCCGCGGTAATCGCCCCGGCCGGACGGCCGCCGGTATTTTTCACATCCGCAATATTACTTTTAATCTGCTCCTCATACTCCTCAAATAGGGGAAGCTCCCACAGCTTCTCAGCTGTCTTTTTGCTGGCATCTTTCAGCCGGTTTTTCAGTTTATCATCCGTCCCTAACATTCCAGCCGCCACATGCCCCAAGGCAATAATACAGGCGCCGGTCAGGGTGGCCAGGTCAATCACCGCTTGCGGTTTATATCTGGAAGCATAAGCTAAGGCATCCGCCAAAACTACCCGCCCTTCCGCATCCGTGTTCAACACTTCGATGGTCTTGCCTGACAGAGAGGTTAAAATATCTCCCGGCTTGTAAGCTGTCCCGGATGGTAAATTTTCAGTTGTAGGAACTAAGACCACTAAGTTTACTGGTAATTTTAATCGTGCCGCACCTAAGGCAGCGGAAATAACCGTAGCGGCTCCGGCCATATCCCCTTTCATCTGGTCCATATTTTCCGCCGGCTTAATGGAAATTCCACCGGAATCGAAGGTGATTCCTTTCCCGACTAACGCAATTGGACTCTCACCTTTTCGACCACCGTTATATTCTAAGATGATAAACCGGCAAGGTTCCTGGCTACCCTTGGCAACTCCTAATAAAGCCCCCATACCTAACTTCCTTATTTCTTCAGGAGATAGCACCTGACACTTCAGGTTATACTTTAAGGCAAGTTTTTTGGTTTCTTCGGCAAGTTTTGTGGGGGTTAATTCGTTGGGAGGAAAGTTCACCCAATCTCTGGTCAGGCTAGCTGCCCAGGAAGTTGCCTCACCGATTTCTCTCCCTTTATTTATGGCAGAGGATTTTTTGGAGTCCCTTTCCACTATGGTGACATTGTCAACCGTGACGATATTCTCTTTGTCTATGGTTTTGTACTTAACCATCTCATAATTGGCTAACAAAACCCCTTCTGTCAGGGCCTGGGCAACATCCTGATTTTGAAACTTTGCCGGCAGATTATCAGGGTAAATAAAAGCGAATCGCTTTAATTTTAATTCTTTGGCTTTCTGAACCGCTCTCCCTCCGGCTGCCCGGATTTTATCCAGATCGAATTTCTCTTTTTTCCCTAAACCGATGAGAAAGACCCGTCGGGTCCCATAACCATTCTGCGGATAGAACACCGTCACCTGACCGGCTTTTCCTGAAAAATCTCCGCTTTTGATTAAACTGGAGATGCTACCGGAAAGTAAACCGTCTAACTGCTTCCCCTTCCCTTTCAGAACTTTCTCCTCTTCAAAAAAAGTTATACCTACTGCCTCATCTTTGATAGCGGCTAAATCTGTGTTTAAAACTTTGACTTCCATTTTGACTCCTTTCATGGTGAGTTTATGGTCAACAATAGTCAATAATGATATTATTGTTGACCATCATTGACTATCGAACCATTAGGTTGAAAAATTAAAGTTGAGTTTCCTATTTTGCTCTTTAGAATTTGAATCGAAATTTTTGGCTCTGAATAATTTTAATCTCTTTAATACTCTGGCAGAACTACACTATCAATCCAACTCCTGGAACCGGGACATTCCATCTGGCACTAAGCTAGCTCCTCAAAAGCTAGAACGAAACTGATTTAGAGCAATTGGGACATTCTCCGTAAAACTCCAGGCGGGAGTAATCCACTTTAAAGCCGGAGTTTTTGGGCAAAATCTGCTCAAAATTCAGATTGGGCGGCTCCAGTAAATCAAAAACCCGGTCACATTTTAAACAGGTGAAATGGTGATGGGCCTCCATCCGGGCGTCAAAGCGGCTGTAGTTTCTGGCATATTTGTATTCCGAAATTAGCCCCATCTCTTTTAGGGCTTTTAGATTGCGATAGACCGTCCCCAAAGAGACCTGCGGTAAGCGACGTTTGACCATCTGAAAAACTTCTTCTGCACGCGGATGAGTATCAACTCTAGACAGCTCTTCATACACCACTTTTCTTTGCTTGGTCAATCTCAATCCTTGCTCTTTTACTTTTTCAGTCAGCACGCTCATATTTTTCATTTTTTACCTCCGCTTTTGATTTTATAATACTTTTTTCATTTTCAAAAAGCAAGTCTTATCTGAGGGTAACAAGCCAGCTCTGCTGGGTGATTTGAAATAAAATATCCGGGAATATCCCCAAACCTAAAGTGGTAATAGCTGTCAGCCACAGGGCTATTTGGACCGACCAGGAAGAGTGCGGAACCACTACTGTAGTGGGAGCTTCCTGCATGAACATTATAACCACCACTCTTAAATAATAATAAACTGAAATCAAGCTGTTCAAAACTCCGATTATGGCTAACCACAGCTGACCATTCTTGACTGCCGCGGAAAAGATATAAAACTTTCCCACAAAACCGGCTGTGGGAGGAATTCCGGAAAGAGAAACCATAAAAATGGTCATGCAGACCCCTAACAGGGGATACTTCAGGCCCAAACCGCGGTAATCAGATAACTCCTCATTTCTTTCTCCTTTCTCACCTAAGGCAATGATGACCGCAAAGGAGCCGATGGTCATCAGAGAATAAACCAGGAGGTAAAAAACCGAGGAAGACAGCCCTGAATTCCCCCCGGCTACTATGCTGATTAACACATACCCGGCATGGGCAATGGATGAATAAGCTAACATTCTTTTGATATTCATCTGGGCAATGGCTAAAACATTTCCCAAAGTCATGGTTAAAACTGCCAAAATCCATAAAATAGTAATCCACATAGGAGCCAAAGGAGCCAGTCCGATCAGAAAGACTCGTAATAAAGCCGCAAAACCGGCTGCCTTTGGTCCGGCTGCCATAAATGCGGTAATCGGTGTAGGAGCACCTTCATACACATCCGGCACCCACATATGAAACGGCACTGTGGCGACTTTGAAAGCTAAGCCGACCAAAATAAGTCCCAAGCCGGTGATAAATAAAGGTTCGGTTAAATGGGGATTGTTGACTAAGATATTTACATTGGTGCTGCCTGTCGTTCCATAAATCAGGGCAATTCCGTACAGCAAAAATCCGGTGGAAAAAGCCCCCATCAAAAAATATTTCATGGCTGACTCGTTGGACTTCAAATCGGTCCGGTTAAAACCGGCCAAAACATATAAGGCGATGGACATCACCTCCAACCCCAAAAAGATTACAATTAAATCAGAAGAGGATGCCATAATCATCATTCCTAAAGTGGAAAATAGAATTAAGGAGTAATATTCCCCGCCCCAGGAATGCCCGGATTTTAGGTAGGAAATTAAAATTGTGAGTAAGGTTCCTAACAGAAAAATAATTTTAAAAATTACCGCCAAATTATCCCCCAAAGCCTGCCCTTCCCAGAGCGACAGGTTTGAATTCCAGAGAGGTAAACAGAAATAAGCTGCGATGAATACTCCTATCCAGCTTAGATGAGGCAAAATCCATTTCCGCTTGTCCGACAAAAACGGCTCCAACAGCATCACTACGCAGGCAAACAAGGTGATAACAATTTCCGGCATTATCACCCTGAAATCGATTTGGGGAATAGTAATCGGCATTTTATTTTAAGCTGTACTGTTTGACATTCATGGTTTCGGAAATCACTGTCCCTTCCGGATTATTTTCCAGAGCCTGGCTCTTCTGCTGCACAAATTCAAAGAGCGAAGTCACCGACTTCTCCATTTTAGACAAGTATGGCTTAGGATACAATCCTATCCAGAAGATTAAAATCACCAGCGGAACCAGGATTAATTTTTCTCTTAAATTCAAATCCAAAAGTTTTTCATTGGGTGGATTTGAAACTTTGCCGAAAAACACTCTCTGATACATCCACAGCATATAAATTGCGGCTAATATCACTCCGAAGGCGGCTAAAATGGCATAAGCTATGTTTGATTTAAATACTCCCAAAATTATCAGAAATTCCCCTATAAATCCGTTGGTTCCCGGCAGACCGATCGAGGATAAAGCGATAATCATAAAGAAAGCCGCGAAAATCGGCATAACTTTGGCAACTCCCCCGAAATCATCTATCATTCGGGTATGTCTTCGTTCGTAAATCATTCCCACCAGTAAGAACAAAGCCCCGGTGGAGATGCCGTGATTTATCATCTGCAAAATCCCCCCCTGCACCGCTTGCACATTCAGCGCGAATAGTCCCAACATTACAAAACCTAAATGGGAGACCGACGAATATGCTACCAGAGATTTGACATCTTTCTGCACCATAGCCACCATGGCTCCGTAGATAATACCGATTAGAGCTAAAATTGAGATTAATGGAATGGCTGACTGATAGGCATCCGGAAAAAGAGGCAGGCAAAATCTCAGGAAACCATAAGTCCCCATTTTAAGCAACACCCCGGCTAAAATTACTGAACCGGCCGTCGGTGCTTCTACGTGTGCATCCGGTAGCCAGGTGTGAAACGGAAACAAAGGCACTTTGATGGCAAAAGCCAGAGCGAAAGCGTAGAAGAGCCAGAACTGTGCTCCGTAAGGCAAAACTACTTTATACAATTCCAGTAGATTGAAAGTGTACACCCCGGTGTAGCTGTGATGCAGGAAGTACAGAACGATAATGGCTACTAACATCAATAGCGAACCGAACAGGGTGAATAAGACAAACTTAATGGTAGCATAAATTTTTCTTGGCCCTCCCCAGATTCCTATCAAAAAATACATGGGTATTAGCATCGCTTCCCAGAAGACATAAAATAAGAATAAATCCAGCGAGACGAACACTCCTATCATCCCGGTCTCCAGAAGCAGCATTGAAATCATAAAACCTTTGACTTTCTCGGTGACTGCGGTCCAGGTGGATAAAATGCAGACAGCTGTTAAAAATGTGGTCAGTAGAATTAAAAATAAACTGATTCCATCTATCCCCATAAAGTAGCTGATCCCCAAGCTTTTAATCCAGGGGACGTTGATGACAAACTGGAAATCGGCGGTGGAAGAATCGAAATTAAAATACAGGTAAAGTGAAAATAAAAATGTTAAAACCGAAACTCCCAGGGCAATTTTTCGCACTAAATTGGGACTGCTTCTGCTAACCGGTAAGATTAGAAAAATTCCCACCAGCGGCGAAAAAGTGACTATGGTTAAAATCCAGCTTTCCATATTTATCTGCTCAGTATATAGGTTAAAATTAAAATCACTCCCAGAGTCAGTGAGAGCGCATAATTTCTGATATACCCGGTCTGAACTTTTCTGAAAACCTTGCTGCACCAGGCCACAAAGTCGGCCGAGCCGTTGGCCAGACCGTCCACTATTTGCACATCTATAAACTCCCAGAAGTACAGGGCTAAATTGATAAAAGGTTTCACAAAAATTCTGTCATAAAGCTCATCCACATAATATTTATTTAAAAGAAGCCGATGGGTTGTGGCAAATTTGGTTTTGATTTTCTCGGCTGCAGCCGGATTTTTCAGATAGAATCTGAAAGCTGCCATGATTCCGATAAAAGCCACCGCAATGGACAAAACCATTGAAGTGTATTCGGTGGAGTGTGAATAAGTATGAACTGCGGTTTTTAAATGAGTTCCGGCCTCAAATACCGGTGCTAAAAATTCTTCGAAGATATTCTTCCCGGCCAATGATTCCGGCAGGCCGATGTACCCTCCCAAAGCAGACAGCACCGCTAGGATTATCAGCGGAATAGCCATGGATTTGGAAGCTTCATGTGGATGAGTGTGATGAGAATCGAATCGGGGCTGGCCGTAAAAGGTCAGAAAGAAAAGCCGGAACATATAAAAAGCGGTCAATCCGGCCGTGATAATTCCAATCAGCCATAAAAAGAGATTCCCCTGCGAAAATGCTTTCCATAAAATCTCATCTTTGCTGAAAAAACCAGAAAAGAGCGGGACTCCGGAGATGGCTAAAGTGGCGATTAAAAAAGTAACAAAGGTGACCGGGAGATAGTTTTTTAACCCACCCATTTTTCTCAGGTCCTGCTCCCCTGCTAAAGCATGGATAACTGCGCCGGCTCCCAAGAAAAGCAGTGCCTTGAAGAAAGCATGCGTCATCAGATGAAAAATCCCGGCTGCAAAAGCCCCTACTCCGCAGGCCAAAAACATATATCCTAATTGGCTGATGGTCGAATAAGCCAACACTCGTTTGATATCATTTTGTACTAACCCGATGGAGGCCGCGAAAATTGCCGTTATAGCCCCGATGGCTGCCACGGTTGCGAGTGACACAGGAGCTAAAAGATATAAGACATGACAGCGTGCCACCATATAAACTCCGGCCGTAACCATGGTAGCGGCATGAATCAGAGCCGAAACCGGTGTCGGTCCTTCCATAGCATCCGGCAGCCAGACATACAGAGGAATTTGGGCTGACTTCCCCGCTGCTCCGGTAAATAAAAGCAGAGTTATTGCTACTGCCAGACCGGAGCCGACCTCTAGAAGTACCGGTGCGGTTTCGAATACTTCTAAGTAATTCAAACTTCCAAAAGTTATAAAAATTAAAATCATCCCCAATAAAAATCCGAAATCTCCGATGCGGTTGACTACAAAGGCCTTTTTCCCGGCATCAACCGCCGATTTTTTCTCAAACCAGAAGCCGATTAATAGATAAGAACACAGCCCTACCCCTTCCCAACCCAAGAACATCAGCAGGAAATTATTGGCCAGCACCAAAACTAACATCGAAAACTCAAACAGATTCAGATAGGAAAAATAACGGGCATAGCCCGGGTCTTCATGCATATATCCGATAGAGTAGACATGTATCAGAAAACCGACACCGCAGACAATCAGCATCATCACGGCTGAAAGCGGGTCTAAAAGAAAAGCGATATTGACTTGCAAATCACCGGAGATAATCCAGGGGAACACTGTGCTTTCGATTACTCTCTGGTCAGCCGGCAATGCCAGTAAGTCCAGAAATAATTTGAGCGCTAAAGCTAAAGAAAACCCCACCGAGCCTGGACCCACCCAGCTGACAAAGGACTTTCCTAATCTTTTTCCCAATAATCCGTTCAGCAGAAACCCGATTAAAGGGAAAAGCGGTATTAAAATTATGTAATCAAACATTTTTTGTTTTGTTAAATTTTACCATTTCATCAAATTAACTTCATCCACATTAACACTTTCTTTACTTCTGAAAATCACAATGATAATAGCCAACCCAACGGCCGCTTCAGCCGCAGCTATGGTCATAACCAAAAAGACAAAAACTTGTCCCGAAGGTGAACCCATCTGTTGAGAAAAAGCCACCAGGGTTAAACTGACCGCATTCAGCATCACCTCAATCGCCATAAAAATTACAATGGCATTGCGGGAGATTAAAACTCCGATTACACCAATCGCAAACAAAATTCCGCTTAAAATTAAATAATAAGCTAAAGGTACCATTAGATTTTCTTTTTGGCTAAAACAATACTTCCCAAAATTGCCACCAACAGTAAAATGGAAGTTATTTCAAAAGGGTACAGATATTCGGTAAAAAGTGATTTACCGATTGACTGCACGCTTCCCGTTTCCAAGGCAGCTTCCGGCGTAACCGGAGAAAAATTCATTTTGGATAAACCGAATTTGGTGATAGCGACAACCTGTATTAACCAGACTGCCCCTAGGGTGAACGCCAAGACCCGCTGGGTTTTTTTCTTGTCCGGGCCGAATTCATCTCTTCTTAAATTCAAAAGCATTATCACAAATAAAAACAGAACCATAATAGCTCCGGCATAAACAATGATCTGAATCACTGCTAAAAAAGAAGCCCCCAAAAGTAGATACAGCATAGCTTGACTGCATAAAGTTACAATCAGATATAAAGCGCTGGCAACCGGATTTCTCTGGGCGATGATTAAAATGGCTGATATGACCGAAACCGCGGCTAATATAAAAAAGAAAATTGTGCTCATTTATTATGAATTAAGTTGAACCATTCTATGGTGAGTGAAATCGAACCATGTATGGTGAGCGTAGTCGAACCATTTTTAAATTATCATAATTACAGCTGTGACTAAAACATTCAACAAAGCCAAAGGCAATAGAACCTGCCAGCCGAATTTCATCAACTGGTCATAGCGAAAACGGGGTAGCGTGGCTCTCAGCCAGATGAATAGAAACAGAAAGGCGGACATTTTCAGCAAAAACCAGACCACCGGTGGTAAAAATGGACCTTGCCAGCCGCCCAAAAACAGAGTGGTGGCGATGGCTGAAACATTCACCACATTGGCGTATTCGGCAATGGAAAACATTCCGAACTTCATGCTGGAATATTCGGTGTGAAAACCAGCCACCAGTTCGGTCTCCGCTTCCGGTAGATCAAAAGGAGCTCGGTTGGTCTCGGCAATTCCGCATATCAGATAAATCAGAAATGCCAGGGGCTGTTTGAAAATGAACATATTCCAGAAACTGTCCTGCATTTTTACAATGTCCACCAAACTCAAGCTGCCGGCTAACATTAAAATTCCCACAATTGACAGGGTGTAAGAGACCTCATAGCTGATCATCTGGGCCATAGACCGCAACCCGCCTAAAAGCGAATATTTGCTGTTGGAGGCCCAGCCGGCTATGGCAATCCCATACACTCCCAAAGCGGTGACCGCAAAAATATATAATAGCCCCACGTTGATATCACTGACAATCAAATCGATTTCCTGGCCGAATAAAGTGACCTTGTCTCCAAAAGGGATGACCGCAAAAACAATTAAGGCCGGAATGAAAGATAAAACTGGTGCTATGACAAATAATATTTTATTGGCTTGGGCTGGAATGATATCCTCTTTGAAAAGCAATTTGATACCGTCTGCGACCGGTTGCAGTAAACCGAAGGGACCCACGTTTTTGGGACCTAAACGGGCCTGAATATGCCCCAAAAGTTTTCTCTCGGCCCAAGTTAAATAGGAGAGGATGAACATAAAGATATGCACAATAACCACGACCTTGATTACTGTGATTAGAATAAATAGAAAGGTCGGGTTCATGCTTTTGAAATTTTCACCCAGTCGATTAATCTATCTTTGTTCATCAGTGAATTGACTTCTAATTCCTTAAAGTTGATGGGGACAAAAACCATTCCCGGATGTAAATTGTTTGAGAGCCTGGCTTTGGTTTTTATCTTGCCGGCAGCGGACTCTAACCAGATTTCATCATTGGACTTGATTCCCAATTTTTCCGCATCTTTTTGATTCATTTCACAGAACCCTTCTTTTACCACTAATTTCAAGTTTTCCGAATAGCCGGACAGAGTTCCGCAATGGTGAACTAAATTTCCGGTGGTTAAAATTAAGGGATATTCTGCCTCTGATTGAGTAGGTTTAAAATCAACTTTTTTCAAAGCGTAATTTTGATTTTCTTTTTTAGAGATAAATCCGTTCCACTGCACACCAAAGTTTCCCAACTTCTTGAAATCTAATCCTAAGTAGCTAGGGACTAAAGAGAAAATTTCAGTGGAGATTTTTTCGGCGCTGTCATAGTTGAAGTTTTCATAATCCATCCACAAAGCTAACATAGATATAATCTGCCAGTCCGGTTTAGATTGATGTTGCGGACGAATTCCTCTTTGGAATTTCTGAACTCTTCTTTCCACACTGGTAAAAGTTCCCTCTTTTTCAGCAAATGACGTTGCAGGCAAAACCACCGTAGCCATCTGTGCGGTTTCTGTTAAGAACATTTCCTGTACCACTAAGAAGTCTGCTTTCTTCAAAACTGCTTGCACATATTTTCTATCCGGATAATTGGCAACCAAATTTTCTCCCATCACATACAAAAATTTTATCTCCCCCTTATCAATTCCATTTAAAATCTGATGGGTGTTTAATCCCGGCTTGGTGGAAATTTTGCCCTGCCAGACTTTTTCAACATTTTGCATATAATCTGCTTGATTTAAAGGAGTCAAACCGGGCAATCTGTCCGGCAAAACCCCCATATCCAGAGCGCCTTGAGAATTGTTGTACTCCCAGAGCAGATTCACTCCGGAGTGAGGTTTATTTAAAGTGGCTGTTATGTAAGCTAAGTTGTAGACAGCATCAATCAACTCTTGGTTCTGCGGATGATTTATAACATCTCTGCCTAAAAGAAAAATACAACTTTCAGCTGAATTTATTTCTTCTGCCAATTTAGAAATTGTGCTGTGATCTACACCTGTGGTCTCTGAAACTTTTTCAGGAGTATAATCTTTTAACCAATTCTTAAAATCTTCATTAATCTTAGCGGAATCCGAAGCTTTCTTATTAGCCACGGCGTTACACAAAGAATTGATGAGTGCTATTTCAGAGCCAAATTTTGGCAATACTTCATTTTCTGCCCAAGCCTTAAGTTTGGTCTTTTTAGAATTAATTAGAAGCAATGGCGTAGCATAATTGTTGACCGCCTTTTTGATTCTCAATCCGATAATGGGATGCTCCGAAGTAATATCGCAACCGACAACCACAATCATTTTAGTTTTTTCCAACTCTTCGATGGAATTAGTCATGGTGTATAGATTTTCTATGCTGGCAGAGGAGGGACTGGGGAGTAATTTCTTAGATGATACGCGATGGTCTAAATTATTAGTCTCGATTACAGTTCGGAAAAATTTCTGAAATAAATAATTATCTTCATTTGAGCAACGAGATGAACCTATTCCTGCAAAAAAATCAGGACCGAATTTTTCTTTGGTTTCTTTTATCTTGCTTGAAATTAAGTCAAACGCCTCATCCCAGGTGGCTGATTCCAGCTTTCCATTTTTCCTTATCAGCGGAGATTTAACTCTATCAGGATGATTCACTATATCGTAACCGTATCTTCCCTTATCGCAAATCCAACCCTCATCCACCGCCTCATTTCTGCGTGAAGTGGCTCGGAAAATTTTGTCTCCACCCACCCACAGAGTCAGATTACACCCGTCCGAACAAAATCCGCAGACCGAGCTTTTCTTCTGCGTCAGCCAGGTTCTGACCGCATATCTGAACGGTTTGCTGGTTAAACAACCTACCGGACAGATTTCTACTGTGTTGCCGGAAAATTCATTGGTAATCGGCTGGCCCTGGACTATATCGATTTCCGTAAAAACACCTCGGCCAAAAGCCCCTAAATCATATTCACCGGCCACCTCTTTAAGCATTCTGACACATTTGAAACAGGCAATGCACCTGTTCATAGTCAGATACATCAAGGGACCAATCTGTTTTTCATCAAAAGTGGATCCGGAGGAAGTTAAAAATCTTCTTTTCGGCTCCCCGAAACGGCTGCGGTCATTTTTGACATAGAAAGCCACATCTTGCAGGTCACATTCTCCCCCTTTATCGCAGGTAGGACAATCCAAAGGATGATTGACCAAAAGCATTTCCATCACCCCTTTACGGCCCTCTATGGCTTTGGGAGAATTGACATGCACATTCATCCCTTCAATAGCTTTGGTGATACAGGAAACCGCTAATTTGGGGGATTTTTCTATTTCTACCAGGCAGATTCGGCAAGCCCCGATCGGCTCTAATTTTTCATGCCAGCAAAAGGTGGGACAGTATATTCCCAGCTTCAAGGCGGCTTGTAGAACTGTCTGCCCTTCCTCTACTTCAACCGGCTTTCCATCAACATTGATTTTAACCATATTTAATTTAGCTTAAATTTATGGTCAACATTTAGTTGACCATGGTGTCCCAAAGGGATGGTCAACACCTTGACCCATAACCAAAGGGTGTCGGACATCCCTTATTCTCGACATGGGCTATATATTCCTCTCTGAAATATTTTATGGTGCTTTGCACCGGCACTATGGCGGCATCCCCCAAAGCACAGATAGTCAACCCACCGATATTGTCACACACTTTCAAAAGCAAATCAATATCCTCTTTTTTTCCTTCTCCATGCTCCAGACGATACAAAATATCATAAAGCCAGACCGTCCCTTCCCGGCAGGGAGTACATTTTCCGCAAGATTCATGCTTGAAGAAATTCATCAGAATCAGAGCAGTTTTTACCATGCAGGTGGTCTCGTCCATCACAATTACACCACCAGAACCCAACATGGTGCCGGCTTGCACCAATGATTCAAAATCTAATTTCACGTCCAGGTGTTTTTCAGTTAAAAAAGGAACTGATGGACCACCCGGGATAATTGCTTTAAGCTTTCGATTATCTTTTATCCCACCGCCTAAATCATAGATCAAATGACGCAGAGGTGTCCCCATCTCTAGTTCATAATTGCCGGGTTTGTTGACATGTCCGGAAAGTGAAAAAAGTTTAGTGCCTGGACTTTTAGGAGTTCCGATGGATAAAAACCAGTCCGCCCCTTTTAAAACTATATCAGGCACATTGGCTAAGGTTTCCACATTGTTGACCACAGTGGGTGATTTATACAAACCTTCTACGGCCGGAAATGGCGGCTTTACTCTGGCCAAACCTCTTTTCCCTTCCAAAGATTCCAAAAGAGCTGTTTCTTCTCCGCAGATATAGGCACCGGCACCGCGATAAAGATACATATCCAGATTATATCCGGAACCTAAAATATTTTTCCCCAAGTATCCTTTGGCATATGCTTCTTCAATCGCTTTTTGAATCCTTTGAGCGCATAAAACAAATTCCCCCCGGATGTAGTAGAAACAGACATTGGCTGCGATGGCGTAGCTGGAAATGATGGAACCTTCGATAGACAAATGGGGGTCTTTTTCCATTATCTCTCTGTCTTTGAAAGTCCCCGGCTCCGACTCATCCGCATTGACGCACAGATATTTCGGCTTTTTGGAATCCTTAGGAATAAAACCCCATTTTAATCCGGTAGGAAATCCGGCTCCTCCTCTGCCTCTTAAGCCGGATTTTTTTACCATCTCGATTATATCAGCTGGTTTAAACTCTTTCAGTGCCTTAGCTAAACCCTGGTACCCGCCGTTTTTGATATAATTTTCTATTTTATACTGCTCCGGCTTATCTATATTTTTGAAAACTATTCTGGTCATGTTATCACTTATGAGTTTTTTAACTCTTCTAAAAGTTTATCCACTTTCTCTCTGGTCAGGTCCTCCTGAAAATGCAGGTTGTTTACCTGCAGCATCGGTGCGGTTCCGCAGGAGCCCAAACATTCCACTTTACCGATAGAAAAAACCCCGTCCGGTGTCACGTGACCGGTCTTGACTTTTAACTTTTCCTCTAAATGTTTTACTAAATTCTCTGCTCCTAAAAGAGCACAGGAAAGATTGGTACAAACTTGTAGAAAATATTTTCCCGCAGGTTTTTTCGGAAACATAGTATAGAAAGAGGCAACTTCCACTATTTCCAGATAGGGAATGTTCAAGAGTTCTCCGGCTTCTTTCATAGTTTCGTTGGACAAATAACCGAACTCTTCATACACCGCATACAGAGCCGGTAAAATGGCGGTTTTTAGCTGGGGGTATTTATTTTTTTCTGCTAAAATTCTTCTTTGGGTCTTTTCTGAAAGAATCATCCGCTAGTTATCTGTCGATTTCTCCTAAGACAATATCAATGCTTCCGATTATAGCAACTACGTCAGCCACCAGTCCCCCTTCCGCCATCTTGGGCAAAGCGGACAGATTCACAAACGAAGGGGTTCTCATTTTGACCCGATGGGGTTTGTCTGTCCCGTTAGATACTACATAATATCCTAATTCTCCTCTGGGTGACTCTATGGCTTGATATACTTCTCCCACCGGGGGATTAAATCCGTGCACTACCAGCTTAAATTGATAAATCAAGGCCTCCATCTCATTTAAGACCGACTCTTTCGGTGGCAATGTTATTCCCGGAACTCTGGCAATATAATCTCCCTTGGGCATACCGTTTAAAGCTTGTTCAACAATTTTTAGACTCTGCCTCATTTCCTGAATCCGGACTAAATAACGGTCATACACATCTCCGTTTTCCCCGACTGGTACTTCAAAGTCAAATTTATCATAACTGGAATAAGGATTCGATTTTCTGATATCCCATTTTACTCCTGAACCTCGCAGTGAAGGGCCAGTCACTCCCCAGTCAATGGCATCGGAAGCAGAAATTACTCCCACCCCTTTGGTTCTCTGGACCCAGATTCTGTTGTGGGTCAATAAATCCTCATATTCATCTATTCTTTTAGGCATCACTTTCAAAATCTCTCTGGTTCTGGGTTCAAAATCCGGCGGGATGTCGTAGTATAAACCACCGATTCTGAAATAACTGGACATCATTCGTTGTCCGGAAACTAATTCATACATCCCTACAATCATCTCTCTTTCCCGGAAGCAGTATAGTAACATGGACATGGCCCCAATATCCATAGCATGGGTTCCCAGCCAAACTAAATGGGAACCAATTCGGGTTAACTCAGTCATTATCACTCGTATATATTGAGCCCGCCGAGGAACTTCTATGTCTAACAATTTTTCTACTGCTAAACAGTAAACCAAATTGTTAGACATGGGTGCTAAATAATCCACCCGGTCCGTAGCGGTGATAAACTGGTTGTAATTTTTGAATTCTGCTAATTTTTCTATGCCGGTGTGCAGATACCCAATGTGAGGTACAGCTTTTAGCACTGTCTCCCCTTCCAATTCCAAAACCACCCGCAAAACCCCATGGGTAGAGGGGTGCTGGGGTCCCATATTCAGGGTCATGGTTTCGGTTTTAGCTGTCATACCTGTCAGATAATTTAATTAGTGAAATTTTTCTCTTGCTTTATTAAAAAAAAGAGCCGCTGGCTCTATTTAATTAACTCAGGCGGCCTGTCTTTGTTAAAGGTAAACTGCACCTCTTCATAACCCAAAGGATAATCTTTTCTCAAAGGATGTCCCACCCAGTCATCGGCCATTAGAATTCTTCGTAAATCCGGGTGATTTTCAAAATTCAAGCCAAACATGTCAAAAATCTCTCTTTCATGCCAGTTGGCTGTGCTCCAGACCGTGGTGACTGTAGGGATGGATTCTTCTTCATTAACTTTAATTTTTATTCTTAAGCGGTGATTTTTAGGGATAGAGTACATGTGATAGGATATGTCAAAACGAGGCGAACGCTCTAAAAAGTCCACTCCGCTGACATCTGCCAGGTGGTCGAAATTTAGATTCGAATCGTCACGTAAAAATTTGCAGACTTCAACTAATTTTTCTTTTTTGATTACAACAGTAAGCTCTCCCCTGAATTCAGCTGTTTCCAGAATGGAATTCGCAAACCGGTTTTTAATTTTTTCTAAGATAGACAGGTTTTCCATTTATTGTATTGTGCAAAAACTGTAGCGTCGTCCCGATTTATCGGGGCGAGCTTTTTAATTATACTTTAACTTCTTCAGGTTTAATTTTTCTGCCTAAAAGTTTCTCCTGCTCGATTTTCTTTTGCAGTTTGATGATTCCGTCGATTAACTGCTCCGGGCGAGGAGGACAGCCGGGGACGTAGACATCTACCGGGACTATTTTATCCACTCCCTGGACGATGGCGTAGTTGTTGAAAATTCCTCCGGAGGAGGCACAGGCGCCCATGGAGATTACCCACTTGGGTTCCGGCATCTGGTCATACAGCTGTCTTAATACCGGCGCCATTTTGGTGGAGACCCGGCCAGCTACTATCATCAAGTCTGCCTGACGGGGGGATGAACGCATAACCTCCATTCCGAAGCGGGCTAAATCAAATCTGGAGGCAAATGTGGACATCATCTCAATGGCGCAGCAGGCTAAACCGAATCCCAGGGGCCAGATGGAATTTTTTCTAGCCCAGTTGATGGCAAATTCGAACTTAGTGAAAACTATGGATTTTTCTAAGGCCTCTTGTATTTTTTCGTCTATTCCCATTTCAGGGCTCCTTTCTTGAGGATATAAACATAGCCGACCATCAGAATCAGAATAAATATCCCCATTTCAATCAAGCCGAAAAGGGCTAATTGCTTGTATATCACAGCCCAGGGGTATAAAAACACTACTTCGATATCGAAAACTATGAACATCAATGCCACTAAATAAAATTTTACCGGGAATCTTTGTCTGGCATCCTCTTCCGGTTCAATTCCGCATTCATAGGGCATCAGTTTCCGTTTAGTCCCTTTTTTCCGGCCCAGGACGTGGGATAAAACCAGCATCCCCAAAGCCATTATGGTGACTACGGTTACCAAGACGAATATGGGAAAATATTGTTCAAACATAGTCAATAATACTCAACAATAATAGTATTTTTAGTCAAGTATAGTCAATAATAAATACTATCCTTGACTATTATTGACTATGACTATTGTTGAGTATAGTTCGTGAAATTGTTCACAATCTTACCTATTAAAAAATACCCCTTTTCACCTCTATTGTCAATACTTAATACGAATTATTATTGTTTAAAAATAGGGTTTGAACTCAAATCAATTCTGATATCCACAAATGCTTACTTACAGCACTCACCGTCCAGATCCTTAGGCGGCTTGGGTTGACCCCTAAAGACATGGCCCACCAAAATGATAATATCCGGCAAAGTAATTGTATTGGTATTATTGCAATCTCCCAGACAAATGGGAACAGGCCTAGGTCCACCTTGGAAAACATGATCGACTAGACAAATAATATCAGGAAGTGACAAACTGTTGGATTTATTACAATCTCCAACAAACCAAAGACAATCTTGGGGGGCGGATACAAATGCACTCATATTCTTTACCGAATCAACGGCCAAAACCGAGAATAAAATACTTGAAATAAAAAACATTATTCCAACTGCTAGAAGATAAACTAATTTTTTGTGAGACATCTCACACCCCTTGTTAACTTGTTGTCGTACAAATCTAACTAATTTTACTATTTACAGCAAGGTCCATCCACGTCCTTTGCCGGCTTCGGTCCACCCCTGAAAATATGATTGACCAAAATCACAATGTCTGCTAAGTTAATCGTGTTAGTATTGTTGCAATCACCCAGACAAGCTGGAATGGGTTTTGGTCCTCCTTGGAAAACATGTCTGACGAGAAATACAATATCCGGTAGAGACAAACTATTCGAGCTATTGGCATCTCCAACCATATAACAACAATCACAACCGAATTCAAGAGATAACGCCATATCTCTTCGGGCATTTTCAACATGTTTCTTTAACGAGTCCAACCCTCCCTTAGTGACCACCAAGGCCTGGGCATAATTCACAGTATCTGCAGTCGTATCAAAACAAATCGAAGTCAGAAGTGAGGTTATATCTTCGTATGGGGCGAAATCATGGCTCACACCCGGTTTAGAAGCCCACTTGTAAAGCTGTCCTTCTGCTAAGCCCGGGGCGATATAAGTCAAATTACTCAAAATATGTGCTCCGAACAGACCGTTTGAACTGTAGACCGTGGAATCCTTTAAGTGAAAAAATGTATCAACCATAGCAGCAACGGCTGCATAATATTTATCATAAGGGGTTGCCCTTCCCGTCTGATAGATATACTTTAAGGCATCATTATAACCACCATCGTTTATAACTCCCGAATCAGAAGGAACATCCCAGTCTAGAATTGAGCCAGAATAGAGGTTGTTAACTACCAAATTACCGGGCCAAAGCGGCCACCAGCAAGGTGGTGGAGATTTATAGATTTTTTTAAACCATAAAATATATCCTGGGAGCGCATTTTTTCTAATCCACCAAGTTTCACAAATTGTGTATCCAAACCAAGGACCAGGCCAAGGGCAACTGTCCGGTTTTAAGTCTGGTAAGAAAACCGCATAACAGGTCCTGGCTCCTAACCAAGGTCCTACTCTGGCTGGTCTGCTCAATTGCAAAGCTTGTGAATAAGTGAGGGAATCAGTAAGAATAGTATCTATTAATTCTATGTCACTCAAGGGATGAATAAAATTCTCTCCAAAAATATCACGAGCTACAATCGTATCCCCATCAGCGGTCACGGTCGCCAAATAACTAGAACCATCATACAGAAAGCTGATACTGTCATCTTCCAAAAACATTCCGTTAAGTCGGTCTCCATCGGCTAGATTGGAAGTGTTGGATATTTTTAGCCTCAAACCACTCCAATTCAGAACAATATTTTTTCTTCTAAAATAACCACAATCAGAAACCACCAGACGAACCGGCAATCTTGCTCTCGGTTCTGGGGGTGAATTATTAAAAATTATTATGGTGTCAATATAAGTTGATGGTGGAAGTCCAGTAGCATCAAACCTTATGTCTATACTTTTGGGTGGATCGGTTGGTATTATCGTGAAAGAATCTGGAGAAGTCAGGATTTGCAACCAAGTCGAACCCTTGGTTTTTATACTATCCACTCTTATTGTATCACAAAAATATGTTACCTTAAATGAAGTATCAATAATATTTCCTGGCGTTATGGGCGGATCTTCAAAGATCGGGGGAATAAGTGGGAGGTTAAAACAATCCGGTTCTTGAGAAAATGAATTTGAGAATAATAAGGGAATACCGAAAATTAGCAAAAGTGATGAGGATAAAACAAAATTTTTGTATAGCACTGAACTTCCCCCTTTATCAATATTACAGCCACAATATAATAAATTTTGCTTATTTAATCAAGAAGAAAATTTAGGTTTTTTGACCAGTCAGAAAATCCAGAAGCTTCAAAGCCGCTAATTTAGACCTCCCCTCCGGCTCTAAAATCGGACCCACGCAAGAAGGACACCCCACCTCACACAGACATTTTTCAATCAATTTCTTAGCTTCCAGCCAGATAATATTTTGCAGCTTAAAAATCTTCTCCGCAAACCCCACTCCACCCGGATAATTATCATACAGATACAAAGTCGGCTTTTCAGTAACCGGTGCCTTCTGCTGATAAAAAGTCCGGATATCCCGCGGGTCGCACATCACCCACAAACAGGCAATATTCCCCAGAATATAAGCCAGACCGGACAACCCTCCCCCCAACTCTCCCTTGGATAACTCAAGCTGCCTGCCTATATCAGAAGGAAACTCATACCAGAACGCTTCCGTATGCATCTCCTGTTCCGGCAGATAAATTCTTCCCGCTCCGATATTTTCATGCGTATGAAACTTAATTTTTTTATATAAGACCGCGACCGAGGAAACCGAAACTTCCCCTAAACAAATTTCCCCTCTTTCCAAACTTTGTTGCTGATTCACCTGCAAAACCTTAATCTCTGTTTTGGTCTCCGGGTCGGTGTAATAATCAACCTCCACCTCTTTGGCATAAGCTTTTTTCCCGTCCCAATCCAGTTTCTCAATCTGATACTGCCTCCCTCCATGCAGATAAATAGCATCCGGAAACAAAAAAATCGGAGCAGAAAAATAATCCACCTCCCCGATAACTCGATTGTTATCCGAACTGTTCAAAATTACAAAATTCTCCGGTGAAGCTGACCTTAAAGAGACCTGTTCCGCCGGATAAATTTCCGAATTCCAGTGCCATTTATCATCCACGAAGTGTAAAACTTTCTGCTGTTCTAAATAATTTAAAATATCCTGCGTAGTATCCACCCCAAATTTATCCCCTTTTTCAAAAGGCAGCTCAAAAGCCGCGCATTTGATATGGGACATTAGGATGACTAAATTATTGGGGTCGATGATTCCATGCTCCGGTGTCTGTGAGAAAAAATATTCCGGATGTTGCATTAAATACTGGTCTAAAGGGGAACTGTTGGCAACCAAAATTGCCAGGGAGACATCCTGTCTTCTTCCGGCACGACCGGCTTGCTGCCAGGTGGAAGCGATATTTCCCGGATAACCGGTCATCAAGCAGACTTCCAACTGTCCGATGTCAATTCCCAATTCCAAAGCATTGGTGGAAACTACTCCCTTAATTGTCCCGGCTCTCAATCCCTGCTCAATCTTCCTTCTTTCCATGGGAAGGTAACCGCCTCTATAGCCGCGGACTGAATCCGCTGATTTTCTGCTCTTGGCCATTTTCTCTTTCAAATATGTGAGCAGAACTTCTACTCTCAGACGGGACGGAGCAAAGGCAATGGTGGCAATGTTATTTTCCAAAAATTGGCCGGCCAATCTCTGAACCTCGTTGGTGGAAGATTTTCGGATACCTAATTGTTTATTTATCAGCGGCGGATTATATAAAAGAAAATGCTTTTCACCGGAGGGGGCGCCGTTGTTATTGATTAGAACAACGTTCTCTTCGGAAATTTTCTCGGCTAATTCTTGAGGATTGGCGATAGTGGCGGAACAGAAAATAAATTGGGGCTGGGAGCCGTAAAATTTACAAATTCTTTTTAACCTTCTTACCACATTGGCTAAATGTGAGCCGAAAACTCCCCGATAATGGTGCACCTCGTCAATCACCACATATTTCAGGTTCTCAAATATCCTGTTCCACTTGGTATGATTGGGTAAAATCCCGGAATGCAGCATATCCGGATTGGTGACCACAATCTGTCCCACGGTCCTAATAGCTTTGCGGGCTGAAACTGGAGTGTCCCCATCAAAAGTGTAGGTTTTTATATCTTCTTTTACCAGATTTATCAATTCCTGCAATTCTGCCACCTGGTCTTGCGACAAGGCTTTGGTGGGAAATAAATACAGAGCTTTCCCCTCCGGATTTTCTAAAATTTTATTTAATATCGGGAGATTATAGCACAGAGTTTTTCCCGAAGCAGTGGGGGTGACAATGACCACGTTATTGCCGGATAAAATGTTTTCTATAGCGCTGGCCTGATGAGAATAAAGCTTGTTTATTCCCTTTCTTTCTAGGGCAATTTTTAATTTGAAGTTTAAGCTTTCCGGAAAATCGGCATAAACTGCCTTTTTAGGTGGCAAGGTTTCCCAATGAACTATGCAGTCTCTACCCTCGGATGATTTTTGCAGCTGGTCTAAAACTAAGCTTAAGTCCATATCTGAAAAATTTATTTTAATATCAATTTTTTAAATGATTTGTCAAGAAGTTTGTTCATTTTAAGTCAGGAACTTGGGGGACCGCTATCCTGTTGGCTGAAACTCCCGAAACAGAAAAATTAGCTAAAGTAAATTAAACCAGAGTTATATGTCTCTGGCAGTTGTCGCAAAATCTCTTCCCCTTGCGGTCGGTATCCACGATAGTGTGGGAAAAGTACATGACGCATTTGGGATTGTGGCAGTGGTGCAGATTCATGGTATGCCCTAACTCATGCACCGCTTCTTTGAAAATCCGGTCAAAATAGACTGATTCTGAAGCCATGATTCCGGAATAATCCTGCTTTAAATTGAAAAGAGAGATTATGGCGACTTTGCTTTCCGGGTCTGCTTCCCCTAAAACAAAGTTCAAAGTGGGGACATATAAATCTTCTTCCGTGATACCCAATATCCTTTCATGGTCATCTGATTTCAACAGCTCCAATTTGCTTAAAATGACCGTAGAATAAAATTGCCCCCTTTTTTCGTTGTAGGCTTCTTTGGGCAGCTCCAAACCCTGCAAGATTTCCAAATTGAAGTTAAAAAAAGAAGCCAGGCTGGAAGCCAATCTATTGACCAGGATATAATCGGTTTCACCCAAAGGGACGATGACAATTTTATTCCTCATATCACTTGTTTATCTGACTGGCCTGATAAGCGGCTCCGATGAAACCGGCCTGATTATCCAGTTGGGCTTTTTTGATTTTTAGGTTTTTGGTGGCCGTGGAAAAAGCTTTTTGTCTAATCTGCTTTTCGATTTTTTTGATAATACCCGAATCAACTTCTACCAGTCCGCCGCCTATAACCACCATCTCCGGGCTTAGGATATTGACCACATTGGCTATTCCGCAGCTCAAGACCTGGCAAGTCTGGTCCACAATTTTTCGGGCAATTTTATCTTTCTGGCGGAAAGCCTGGAAAAAAGTGGGCAAGTCCAAATAATTTCCATTTTTTTTTATCAGCCGGCTCAAAAGACTCTTTTTATCCGCTTTAACTAATCGTTGACTTCTGTTTAACATCCCCTTTACCGAGGCATAAGTTTCCATACAATCCAGATTCCCGCATTTACATCTTTCTCCCAGAAAATTTACCGCAGTATGTCCTATTTCACCGGCTGCAAAATTTGAGCCGCGGTAAATTTCCTTATCTAAAATTATTCCTCCTCCGATTCCGCTCCCGATGGTCAAACAGACCACATTGCGACAATTTTTAGCCGCGCCGAATTTGGCTTCTGCCAGTGCCATCAAATTGGCGTCGTTGTCAGCCGAAACCGGGAGAGAAAATTTTTTAAAAATCTGTTTGAGGTTTGTGCCAACCCAAAAAGGAAGATTGGGGCAGGAGCCCAAAACCTTTCCGGAGTTTATGTCGATACAGCCCGGACTGCCGACACCTATGGCTTTGATTCGAATTCTATTTTTTCGGGCAAATTTTAAAAGATTGTCTGCTATTTCGATTAGGGATTTGACAACTCCTCTTCTCCCTGATTTCTGAGGAGTTAACCTTCCTCCTTTGGTTAAAACTTTTCCCTTAGAGGAAACTATTCCATATTTTATCTGACTGCCGCCTAAATCAATTCCGATGTAATAAGATTTGGGTGACGATATCACTGGTGACAATGTCACCTTAGACTTTAACTTTCTGGGCACTGTAAACTTCGATTCCTTTGGCTAAGATTCGCATCGCTTTTTTCAGTTCAGAGGTCTTCAGAACGTAGGCAATTCTAGCTTCAGATTTTCCTAAACCGGAAGTGGCGTAAAATCCCGGACCCGGCGCAATCATGGTGGTCTCGCCGTCCAAACTGAAATCAGTCAACAGCCAGCTGGCAAAATCTTCTATGTCCGGCACCGGCAGTTTAGCCATGATGTAGAAAGCCCCGGAGGGACGGACACATACCGCACCCGGAATTCTCATCAGCTCTTCATAGGTAACATCTCTTCTTCTTTTAAATTCTTCTCTGATCTGAGTAAAAAAAGCTTCTCCCGATTTCAAAGCGGCCAAAACTCCGTGCTGTTCTAAGGTTGGTGAACATAAACGGGCCTGCCCCATTTTCAAGGCCGCATCCATGATTTTTTTGTTCTTGCTGGCGATACAACCGACTCTGGCTCCGCACAAACTAAGTCTTTTTGAAAAACTGTCCAGAAGCACTGCCTGTTCTTCTAAACCTTCCAGATGCATCACACTGACATGCTCCCCTTCATAGATAAATTCTCGATAGGCCTCATCCGAGAGGTAAAAAAGATTATGTTTTTTGCATAAACTTGCCAATGATTCTAATTCACTTCTCTTGAAAACCGTTCCGGTGGGATTATTGGGATTGCATAAAAATATGGCTTTGGTTTTGGGAGAAATTTTCTCTTCAATTTTTTCATTTGGAGGTAAATGGTAGCCTTCTTCCGCTCTGGTAGGCACAGGAACCAGATTCACTCCGGTAATTACTGCGAAACTGTTGTAATTGGTGTAAAACGGCTCGAATACTATAATTTCATCAGCGGGTCCAGCCACAGCCAGCATGGCAAAAATTATGGCTTCGCTCCCACCAGTAGTTATCATGATCTCTTCCGGCTCAAGCGAAATATTATTTTTGGCTAAATAAACTGATACCTCTTTGAGCAACCGTAAATCCCCTTTAGAGTAACCATATTCCAAAACCTCTTTGGGATAGGTTTTGACCGCTTCGTAAAATTCTTTGGGGCTGGGAATATCCGGCTGGCCTATGTTTAGGTGATAAACTTTTATCCCCTTCTTTTTGACTTCATCCGCCAAAGGGACCAGTTTTCGGATGGGTGAAGCCGGCAGCTCTTTGGCTCTTTTGGATATATCTAGCTTTGAATTAGCCATAGGATTAAATTATACTGAATAAAGATATAAAAAGTTCTTAAAAAAAGAAAGTGCTTTCTGAGGGTTTTACTCGTCTTGATTTTGAAGAAGTTTTGCCGCCTCCAGCAGGTTTTTAGCTATAAAATCCGGTTTGGATTTAGGGGAAGTTCCGATTTTTTTGGATTCTTTTTTCCCGTGTCCGGTCAGAACCAGAATTGATTTTATTTTGGCATTCTTACCCAAACCCACATCAGCTAATTTATCCCCGATGACGACCGAACCTTTTAGTTTCAGTTTGTGCTCTCGGGCCGCCAGTTTAATCAGACCGGTTTTGGGTTTCCGGCAGTTACACTCTTTCAGATAACCTTTTAAACCCACTCGGGGGTGGTGCGGACAATAATATATTCCGTCCCATCCGGCTTTATTTTTCCGGAGTTGTTTCTGTAAGTAATTATGTACCTTATGAAGAGATTTTTCCGTGAAAAAGCCCTGAGCCACCCCGGACTGGTTGGTAATGACAATTATTTTATATCCTGAAGATTTTAAAATCTGAATGGCTTTGACTGAACCGGGAATTAATTCAACCTGGTTTATTCTGGAAATATAGCCGTTTTCCTGTATGATAGTCCCGTCGCGGTCTAAAAAAGCTGCTTTCTGCCGCATTTATTAAGCGGTTAATTTGACTGCGGTACTAAGAATCTTTAAAGATTCTTCCACTACTTTTTGAGGAGAGATAAAGTCCATGCAGAATCTGGATTTTTGATAGCAGGGACTTTGGCCGTGCAAACTGCAGGGGCTGCATTGGACATTGGCGGAAAGAGCGATACTTTTTTCTCCGAAGGGAGTAAACCCCAATTTGGGATGGGTGGGACCGAAAATGGCTGCCACCGGGACATTGCGAGCGGTCGCAATATGCATCAAACCGGAATCATTGGAGATTAAAATCTTGCATTGGTCAATTACGGCCACTAATTGGTTTAATTTTAGACCAACCGCTGCAATCGGGTTGTGTTCCTTTAAACTTTGAGCAATTTGAGATACCAACTCTTTTTCTTTCTCATCCCCGAAAATTATTAACTTGGCATTCAGTTTTTCAGCCAAAATTTGACCTGTTTCTGCAAATTTCTCCTTATCCCATCTTTTGGTCTCCCATTTAGCTCCCGGGGATAAACCAATTAAATAATCTCCCGGAAAAACTTTTCTTTCTTTTAAATAGTTTACACCCCAATTTGAATCTTCCGGCTTTAGATTTAATTGAGGGGATAAAAGGGTGCTGAAAACACCCAATTTACGGAGAGCCGACTGATAAAGCTCCAGAGTATGTCGGGGCTTTATTTTTAACCATTTAAAGTGAACCATCAAAAACCGGGCCCAGCTTCTTTTGTGGTATTTTACTTTTTGCGGAGCGGCAAGGAATTTCCTGATTAAAAAACTTCGCCAGTTGGAGTGTAAATCTACAATGATGTCAAAATGGAAGGATTTTAATTCCTCTATCAAATTAAAAAAGCCGGCTATCCCTTTGTGCTTTGTCTCAGAATCCAAACTTATGATTTGGCTGACAAAGGGAAGCCCGGCCGCTATATCGCGATATCTACCTTTGGTCAAAAAAAATATCTCGGCCTGCGGAAAAACTTGCTGCAGGCTTTTTATCGGAGATGAGGTCAAAACCAGATCGCCTAAGGAACTGAAACGAACAACTAAAACCCTCATCTGTGAACCGATATCTCTTTTGTTAAAACTTCTCTTAAAAACTGTAATTCACACCAAAGATAAATCCAATCTCATTATCAATTACGAATTCTCCTAGCAGGTGAAAGCTATTGGCAACTTCAAAATCTGCTCCAAAATACCCTGCCATTTCAAAATCAGTATCTGAAACATTTGAAAAAGGAGATGGCAGATCTACTTCCACTCTTTCAGCACGTAAATTTATTTTTCCGTAAGGAGAAATAGTGCGGCCGGTGCGGAGTTTAAAATCTTTGGAGCCAATCACATTTCCTCCGAAGCTCAAAACCGTCACTGGGTCTGTGGCGGCGAATTCGACGCTTCCGCTGAGAGCCATATCAAAAGGTGCGGTAAAGGGGTCCTGCAAAATCTGATATTTCAAGTCTCCTCCTAAGACTAATCCGGTCTCATCATTAAAATCCAAAAATCCGAATTTCACCCCACCGTCAAGATATTTGGCAAAACCGTAGCGGTACTGTCCGAAAAGCACCAAAAGCTGATCCTGAACTCCGATATATCCACCCACTAAAGAACCACCGCTGCTGACGGTTCTGGCTGTCGAAACTTGGCCTAAAAATTGGGCCTGAGAAACTGAAGCAAATACCAAAGACAAGATTAAAATCAGGCCTAAGCTAACTTTTTTCATCATCCCTCCTATGTTAAAAAAGTTTTTAGATAATAACCAATCCAATATTATTTGTCAACAAAAAATTCATTCTAAACGAAAGAGGATTAATCCGCCTGAGGCGGACTAATTCTCCTCCCTAAGTCAAATTTTCTTCTACGGCAAATTAAAAGTCAAACCGCCTAATATAGTTGTGAAATTAGTATTTTTGCCTGAGGTCTGAATTGAAGTATATCTTCCTTCTAAGAAAACTTCAAAAGGAACCGCCGGAAATCGCAGCCCCACTCCTCCTACCGGCTGCCAGCTCCAGGTACTCTCGTCATCCGGAACCGGATAGCTTCCATAGGAGCCGGACCAGTTATAAATCAGCTTATGCCATCCCAGACCCAGCCCCACAAAAGGTCTTACTACTGGAAAATTAAAATTATATTTAACAGTTCCATTTAATGATAAATCGCCTAAAGTTAAATCTACCCCGGGAATAGTATCCAAAGCATTTTTCTTCTTCTTCCAGGCGTATTCAGCTGAGACCTCTAAATCCACTATTCGCAAAGTTCCGATCTTTATATGTCCGCCTATCATTTGCATTCTATTTAAATCCACACTGTTGACTTTCAAAGTCGGATTATCATAATTCTGCACCAACCCGCCTCTTATCCCGAATCCCAAACCGGTCAGGGCCTGGCTGGAACCGGCAAAAAGAAATAACACCGAACCCAGAATTAACAGCCATAATTTTCTCATTTTTTGCTCCTTTCATGGTGAGTTTAATCGAACCATTTTTGAGTTAATATAGAAAGAAATCGACAAATTGAGTTTATTTCTTAACCTTTTAACCCCATAAACGCCACCATCCTCTGGTTTTTATTGGCGGAACGCCGGTAAGAATAATAGAGCTCAGGATTACAATGGGTGCATTCTGAAATAACGCTTATATTTCTTGGTTTTACACCTGATTTTACCAGCTGCTGAAAATTCACCTGTGCTAAATCCAGTTTGGGCTTGCTGCCATTTTCAGCCACAAGACAATCCGGGGGAAAAAGAATCGCTAATTCTTCTGATATTTCGAAGCAACTTTTACCCAGCCCGGGACCTATTACACAAATCATATTATCTATCTCAGCCTTAAAATTAGTACACATCTGCTCCAGAGTATTTTCCACAATTTTTAAGATTGTGCTTCTCCACCCGGCATGAACCAATCCGATGGCTTTGGTTTCCGGTTCTACCAAATAAATAGGTAAACAGTCGGCTACTCTGACGGTCAGAAAAAGATTTTTTTGGTTGGTGATAAAGGAATCGTAGTCGCCTGTAAAATCCCAGTTCTTGATGTCAGCAGAAGATTTAAACATGGCACACTTGTTTTTATGTACTTGATTGGCGTACACACTAGGTTCTTTGTTTCCGTTGATGGTTTTTAACGATTTCCCCAAATCCTCTTTTAATTTAGTCCTGTCGCTGAAAAGATTTTCAGCTTTATTTTTTAATATCAGCCCCTGCTGCAGAAAATCAAATTTTTCCAGAGTTGGAAAACTCAGCCACAAAATATCTTTGGATTCATTTATTTTTTTAAGCATGGGAATTTTCTCCTCCTCTACCTTTTCTCATTTTTCTTGCCGGCAACTGCAGTTTTTTGGGGTTCTTTTTGCTTGAGCCACTGCTTGATTCTGGTCTTGGCACGCGAAGTCTTGACAATTTTCAACCAATCCTGATGTGGAATCTGGTGGGAGGAGGTCAAAATCTCAACCTTATCTCCGTTGTTCAGGGTTGTGTTCAAGGGGACCATTTTTCCGTTTACTTTGGCACCCCGGCAATGATACCCGATGTCGGAATGAACCGCAAAGGCAAAATCCAGTGGTGTGGAACCCAGAGGGAGCTGCCTTAAATCTCCTTTAGGGGTGAATACATAAATATCTTCTTGGAAGAGATCCAGCTTCAAATATTCCAAAAATTCAGCCGAATTTTTTAACTCTTTTTGCATTTCTAATAGCTCTTTTATCCAGGCTAAGCGCCGGTCCAACTGGTCCGGCTGTTTTTTCCCTTCTTTATATAGCCAGTGAGCGGCTATACCGTATTCTGCCGCCTGGTGCATCTTTTGGGTCCGGATCTGAATTTCCACCCATTGCCGGCCCGGAACAATTACGGTGGTATGCAAGGCCTGATACAGGTTATTTTTGGGCTGGTCGATGTAATTTCGGAATCGTTCCGGAATCGGCTCCCACAGATTGTGAATCACGCTCAAGGTCTGATAACAGTCCTTATCATTTTCCACTAAAATCCGGATGGCCATCAAGTCATAGATTTTTTCCAGGGGTCTATTTTGTTTTTTAATTTTCTGGTAAGTGCTGTACAGATGCTTGGCTCGGCCGGTAATTTCTGCCTTAACTCCTGCTTTTTCCAGTTCCTTTTTTAAAACTTCAGCCACTTCTTTGATTAAACTTTCCCTTTCTTCTTTGCTGGCTTTGATTCTCTGCTCCAGCTCCAGATAGGTCTGGGGCTCTAAATATCTGAAACTTAATTCTTCCAATTCTTCTTTAATTTTTCCCATCCCTAGGCGGTGAGCCAGGGGAGCATATATATCCAGAGTTTCCCGGGCGATTCTCTGTATTTGTTCCGGAGCCAGATGCTGTAAAGTTCTCATATTATGCAGACGGTCTGCCAATTTGATTAAAATTACCCGTATATCTCTGGCCATGGAGACTAAAAGCTTTCGGAAATATTCCACCTGTCCTTCCTCTTCGCTTTTGAACTCCAGCTCCCCGATTTTGGTGACACCGTCCACCAGCTCTGCTATTTCCGGCCCGAATTCAGCTTTGATCTGGTCTAAGGTGACTATGGTATCTTCCACCACATCATGTATCAGGGCGGCGGCTAAGGTAGCCGAATCCAGATTCTGCTCCGCCAAAATTACTCCGGTCTCCAGACCGTGATACAAAAACGGATCTCCGGATTTTCTCATCTGCCCCGAATGAGCTTTCTCTGAAAACTGATAAGCTCGAATTAACAAAGGGATATCCAGCTGGGCTTTGAGGGTTTCTAATTTGAAAATAAATTCGGATAAATTCATTTTTCTATTTTGGTTTTGCTCTTCAAAACCGCACCAGCTTTCTCAAAAACTGCCTCTACTGTGATTAAATCCATGCAATTGCCTCTTTCACATTTTGCGGGAGAGCAGTTTTTGCAAGGAGGCACCGAAGGAAAAATTACGCTATGTCCTTCCCCGTACGGTCCCCATCTTTTGGGAGAGGCGGTAAAAATCGGACAGAATAAAGCCACAGTCGTAACACCTAAGGCCGCGGCTATATGCATGGGACCGGTGCTGTTGCAGATTGATAAATCAACTTTTTCTATTATGGCGGACAACAATCTCAAATCTGTTTTTCCAGTTAGATCTAAGAAACTCTGTTTCATTCTGCTTCTCATTTTTTCTGCTAAAATTTTCTCACCAGCTTGACCGGTGACTAACACTTTTACGGAATACGAATTAATCAGCTTATCAGCCAGCTCCCCGAACTTTTCCGCCGGCCAAATTAAGGCATTGCCTCCGCTTCCCGGATGAATCAAAACTGTGATATCATCACTATTTACACCCATCTTTTTTAAAAATACCCCAGCCTCATTTTTTTCATTGGGGGACAAATACAGTTTGGGTAATATTTTCTGTGGCTCCAGACCCAACACTTTCAGCATATCCAGATTATATTCCAGCTCATGTCTTTCAACGGTCTTGCGATGCTGGAAATGTTTCCGGTTAAAAAGAAAGGAATATCCTCTATATCCGGTTCCGACTCGGTAAGTGACTCCGGCTGATTTCAGCAACCCCGCTAATTTTAAAGTCGGGTGCAACACAATGGCTATATCGTATTTTTTTTGCCTGATAATTTTCCTCAATTTAAAAAATCCTTTTACATTTCTATTATCATCTAAAATAATTTCGTTAATAAATGGATTATTTTTCAAAATCGGAGCCGTGTAAAGGGCTATCAAAAAATCAATTTTAGCTTGTGGAAACTTTTGTTTGAGGGCTTCGGCTACCGGTGTGGAAAGAATCAAATCCCCGATTCTGTCGGTCCTTACGATTAATATTTTTTCGTTTCCTTTTAACTGAATCACTTTTCCTTTGCTAAACATTTTTGTTTCGAAAATTTAAACCCCACAATTTCAGATATTTTATCAAAACCTGATAGCCGGATAAGACCGCTAAAACCAACCCCTGCCAGCCGTCCAGAAATCCCATCTTAATCAAATACATTTTAAAAAAAGTTGCCGGAGGCCGAAAAATCAAGTCCCAGGGGTAGGCTTTCACTTTTCTTTCATTCAACTGCTGTGCCGCCAGAGTGGTGTAACGCTGTAATTTATTGAAATAATGTTTTAAATTCGGATAAGTATAATGCTGCAGCGGATTTTTCAGATATCCCATTTCCCCTTTGACCTGGGCCTGTTCATGCACCAGCGCCTCATCAAATTGTCCGCTTTCATTTCGAAACAGCCGTAAGACGTAATCCGGATACCAGCCGGAATGTTCCATCCATTTTCCCAAAAAAAGAGATTGGCGGGGAACAAAATAACCGGAATAAGAATTATTTTGAACTGCTTGCAAAATCTCCTCTTTTAATTCAGGGGTGACCTCCTCGTCCGCGTCTATGGAGAAAATCCAAGCGTTGCTTGCTTTTTGGCGGGCAAGCTCTTTGGTCTTGCCAAATCCCTCCCAATGAACCTCCCAAATTTTATCAGTAAATCTTTTGGCAATCTCTCTGGTCTTATCGCTGCTGTGGGAATCTACCACTATGATTTCGTCCGCAAAGGTCAAAGACTTCAGGCACCTCTCCAGGTTCTTCTCTTCATTTAGAGTTATTATAACCGCTGAAATTTTAGACATCACGATGCCTTAGTTTTATCTCCGCCATTCCTAAACCCAGAATGAAAAATAACAGCATGGCTACCTCTTGGTCGGTATAATAGCATTGGAACAATCCTGCTGCAAAAAAACCTACCAGTACCGTTATAATGGGTAAAGAGATTGAGAAATGTTTTATGAACCTTCTCAAAAAAGAAAACCACAAAAATAAATATCCCAGTAATCCGATTATACCCGAATTCACCCACATATTCAGATAATCATTATGCGGGTGGGCAATGGTGTCATACTCCCGGGCGACTTTGTATTTATCGAAAACTTTGGAAAAATTTCCGGGCCCGATTCCCAAAATCGGCTTATCCTTAATCATATTCCAGGAAGTCTGCCACAGCCCCATCCGGACGCTGTTGGAAGGATGATTGGGACTGAAAGCATACTTTATTCTTTTGGGCATTTGTGGTTCTAAAATTGAAATTATCCCTAAGAGCAGGATAACCGCAGCCGTTAAATACCAGAACATTTTTCTCCCTTTAATCATCCCCCAGAATAAAACCCCTGCCACCCCTCCTATAATGGCGCTTCGGGCATAGCTGAAAAGCAAAGCCAAACCGAATATTAAGCTGGTGACCGGTGATAAAACTTTAAATTTGGAAAGCACATTTAATTTTCCCGACAGACCTAAAAATAAAAGCAGAATTAACATGACATATCCGCCATAGGTAAGGTGATGGCCGAAAAAACCGATAGAGGCAAAGCTATGCGGTTCGAACTGGGTCAGGATTTTATGCCGGTATAAATCCTTCCCCCAGAAATGCTGAAAAATAGCATACAGGGCTACCACAAGCGAGGAAATTAAAAGGGCCCGGTAAATTTTCTGAATCTGCTCTCTTTGAGTGATGGAAAAAACTGTGATAAAATAAATTATCCAGACCCATTCCTCCGAAAAAGCTCTTAAAGCTTGGGAAGGATTGGGTGCCAGTACCGCCGCCAAAAATTGCGTGAACAAGTAAATCAGAATTGGAAACATTACTATTTCTTTATGAAAGCTGAAGCTTTTGGGGTTGATAGCAATTTTTAACACCAGAAATAAAAAGGCCAAACCAATACAGATTTGAGCTCCGGCAATGGACCAGGGAGAAAAAAAGGCAAAACCTAAAAGTGAGAGGAACAATTCCCTATCAAAAATTTTTAGCATTCAGAATTTGATAGTAAAATTTTTCCGTCTCTTCCCCGAATTTTTCCAAAGAAAATTTTTCTTCGGCTAGTTCTCTACTTCTCTGACCCATTCTTTTCGTAGTTTTCTCATCCTGCAATAGTTTCAAAATAGTCTTCCCCATTTCCTTTCCATTTTCCGGCTGAACCAAAAATCCATTTTCTCCCTCAAAAACCACTTCCGGTATAGCATTAATTCTGGTTGCTACAACCGGTTTTCCCATCGCCATATATTCCAAAACCACCCGGCAGACCGATTCTGAGCCGATGGAGGCAACCACACCGATATCCAAAGCTCCAATCACTTCCCTGATATCCGAAATTCTTCCCAAGAAGATGAAGTTTTTCGGTAATCCTAAATTTTTCACTTTCTCTTTTAAATCTCTTTTTGAAATTTGTGCATCTTCGCCGGCAATTAAAAAAATCGCTTGAGGAAATTTTTCAAGTACAAGTTTAGCTGCCTCAATAAAATAAATATGCCCCTTCACCGGAGAAAGCCTCCCCACTATCCCAACCAGAGAAATTTTCTCATCCAAATTCAATTTCTGCCTCAAATGGCTTTTATAATCAGGGATAAAATAATCCGTATCTATTCCGACCGGGATATTTCTTAAATTATATGAATCGAAATTTAAATTCTTTTTATAACTTTCTTCTAAAATTTTACAGGAAGTTATCACCCCATCCGTTAATTTGTGATTTAAATAATGATTAAAAATATTCGACTTGGGTGGACGAATATCTCCCCGGGTCCGGATAATTGCAAGTTTAGGTCTAAAAATTTTCTTTAGCAAGCTGGCATAGAAATGCCCTTCCCCTCGGTGTACGTTTATTACCTCTATTTTTTCTCTTTTGATTATTTCAGATAATCCTTTCAGATTTTGAAGGATACCGGTATGGTCCAGACGACTTAAATTCAGTCGGGGGTAGATTTGTAATTTCAGCTGTTGAGCTTTTTCCAATGGCGGCGAAGGGAAATCTCCGGCTACAATAACTTTGTGTCCCCGCTGTGACAAAGCCTGTGAAATGGCAATGGCATAATAAGCCGAAGCGTTATACCATCTCACATTAATCAACTGCAGAATATTTATTTTTTTCAACTTCTTTATTTTTGAGTTTAGCTAAATTCGGAATGATTGAATTTAAAGCTTGCTGGACATCTTCAACCGAAATAGAATCTAAGCAAACCACTTTGGTACAGCTGTGTTTTTTTCTTTCATTATTGGCACAAGGGCAACTTTTTTTCACAAATTTATGTCGGCTGGAATCCGGATAAGTCCAGCTTACTGACGAATGAGGGCCATAGACGGTGACTGTGGGTACTCCCACTGCTGTGGCAATATGTTTGGTTCCGTTATCATTCCCCAAATGTAAATCACACTTTTCTAAAATGGCGGCTAACTCTAGAAGTGTGGCGGTTTCACTGGAGATGATTGGTTCAAATTTCATCAAGGATGCTATTTTCTCTACAATTTCCTTCTCACCCGATCCCCAAACCAAAATTACTTTAGCCGAATATTTTTCAATCAGCCAATCCGCCACTTTAGCATATCTATCCAAAAACCAAAAATTGAACCTCCTTCTGGCAGTGGGAGAAATTGTGATTTTAAAGTCAGCATCCGAGATTTTATTTTCTGTAAAAAACTTCTGTGCAAAACTTTTGGCTTGTGAATTTAAGAACAGATCCAATCTGCAATCTTTTGATTCAATTGCTAGCGGTTTCAAACAATCCAATTTATATAATGCCCCATATTTCTCTTGTTGGTCGGGGGCAACTTTAATATTGTAAAAGATTTTCCGAAAACGGTAGGCAAAACCGATTCTTTTTTGAGACCCGCAGAGAAATGAAGCCAGGGCCGTGCGGGGAGTCCCCAACAAATCTATTATCAATTCAAATTTCTTTTCTCGAATTTCTTTGATTTTTTTCAGGGCGTAGAACCAATTCTTATATTTATTTTTATCCCACACTATAACTTCGTTCAGATGGGGATTGTTCTCTAAAATTGCTTTGGATTCTTCTTCGGTCAAAAATGCCAGATGAGATTGGGGATATTTCTGACGCAAAGCCCGGATAACTGGAGTGCACATCAAAACATCTCCGATGCGGCGCAGCTGAATGATTAAAATTCTTTGGGGCTCTGTCTGAGTTGCCATAGCTAAGCTTTGAACTGAAGGTTATATAATTTTTTGTACAACCCTTCCTGCTTGATTAATTCTGCATGTTGGCCGACCTGCACTATTCTCCCTTTATCTAAGACTACGATTGTATCCGCATTTTGAACTGTGGAGAGACGATGAGCTATGACAAAGACTGTCCTGCCTTGCATCAGGTGTTCAATGGCTTCCTGAACTAATTTTTCCGACTCACTGTCTAAAGCAGAGGTGGCCTCATCAAAGATTAAAATGGGAGGGTTTTTGAAAATCGCTCTGGCAATGGCTAATCTTTGGCGCTCACCGCCGGAAACTTTTACTCCCCGGTCTCCGATAACTGTCTGATAACTTTCCGGCAGATTCACAATAAAATCATGGGCGTTGGCCGCTCTGGCCGCTTTTTCCACCATTTCAGTGCTGGCACCGTTGTGGCCGTAGGCAATGTTGTTCCAGACCGAATCATTGAATAGCATGGTTTCTTGAGTTACAATTCCCAACAGATTTCTCAAACTATTCAGTTCAATTTTTCGCACATCTGTCCCGTCGATTGTAATTTTTCCTTCCTGAGGATCATAAAAGCGTGCCAGCAAATCCATCAAAGTTGATTTACCGGCTCCGGATGGTCCGACTACGGCTATGATTTCTCCTCTTTTGATTTTCAGATTTATTTCCTCTAATACCGGCTTGTGGTTGTCGTAATGAAAAACAATGTTTTCAAAATTTATTTCTTTTTCGAAGAATTTTAATTTCACTGGTTGTGGAGGATTTTGAATTTTGGGTTCAGTTTCTAATACCTCAAAAACTCTGTCGGCTGCGGCCAACCCCTGCTGAATGTCGATATTTATGTGTGACAATTTTTTTACCGGCTGCATCAATGAAAATAAAGCTACTAAAAATAAAAAGAAGCGGTCCACCGTAAATTCCGAACCTCCTAAAATCTGCTTCCCTCCGAACCACAGTATGGTTACTCCGGCTAGCACACCCAACATCTCTGTCAAGGGAGGTGCTAAAGAGCCGATGCGAGTGAGCTTGACCATGGTTTTGAAATAATCTTTGGCGAAGTTTTTGAATTTTTCTAGTTCGAACTTTTCCATGGCGAAGGCTTTGATTACTCTGATGCCGTAAATTGTTTCTTGCAATACCGAAGTCAAATTTCCCATTTTCTGCTGAGTCAAAATGGAATTCTTTTTAACTTTTTTTCCGAATTTGCTGATGACGATGATTCCGAATGGGAGCAAAACCAGAACTATCAGGGATAGTTTCCAGCTGGCCCAGATGACTAAAAACATATAGGTGATGTACAAAAAGATTTGCCGGATGGCTTCCGCAAAGCCGTTGGCTACTGCACCTCGGACTAAATTTATATCATTGGTCAAACGGGAAATCAGGACTCCCGATTTTTTCCCGTGAAAATATTCTAAGGGTAAGTTGTGGTAATGGCTGTAGAGTTGGTTTCGTAAATCCATTATCACCCCCTGCTCCACCTGAACGATTAGATAACTTTGCAGATACCAGAAAATATTTTTTATCAGAAAAACTAACAGAATAAAGATGCATAGTCTCTTCAAACTTTCTATCTTCGAATCAGCCAATAGCCACTGATTGAATTTTTTCTTCAGAGTCTGCGGCAGTAAAATTACCAGACTTTCATCTGATTTGGCAGATTCTTGTCCGGCTGTGGTTTTATCATTTGTTGGTGGATTTTCTGTCTGGCTGGTCAGAACTATTTTAGTAAAAGGTACAATCATGGTCAGAGAAAAACCGCTCAAAGCCGCATAAATCACCATACAGACGACAGCAGCCATGAGATATTTTAGATGTGGTCTTAAATATTTTAAAAGCTTCCAGTAAAGTTTCATTTAGTTACACTATGGCGTAGCCATTTACTTTAATACCATTTGAGATGCTTCCAGCATCACTCTTAGAGTATCTTTTACTTTCTCTAAACTCACCTCACCTGAGACAATCCGGTGTAATTCTCCTCTTGGTCCATATTTATCTACATCCGAATCAATGAAAATACTTAGCGTGTAGACTTTTAGAGCCACCGCTAAATGCATCGGTCCGGTGTCGGAAGAAATCAACAGATTACATCTTTTGATTACAGCCGCTAATTTCTGCATGGTTAGTAAATCTGAAATAATAATTTTATCATGCGATTTTCTTCTCAAATCAGGCAGCAACTTTTCCTCTTCTTTCCCCCAAAAGACGATGACCTTGTAATTTTCTTCGGTCACCCATTTGATAAGTTCTGCAAATTTCTCTATCCCCCATCGCTTCTTACCTCTGCCACCGATATGAATCCCAATCAGAAAATCATTTCCCGAAACATTTTGCTTGGTCAAATAATTTTCAGCCCAGTTTTTATTTTGGGAATCAATTTTCAAATTAAATTCCGGTGTAGAAACATCACTAATTAAAAACCGTAATAAATCCAAATGCCTTTCAACCACGTGTCTTTCTTTATGAATTATCGGAACTTCCAGATTCAAAAATCCTTTATTTTGAGCTTTCACGTAACCGACTCGGATGGGCGCTTGACTCAAATAAGTTAAAAAAGCATTACTCAAAGAAAAATTGTTCTCGTCACTCAAATCCAGAGCCAAATCAAAATTTGCTCTTCTGATTTTTTTAACATCCGAACAAAATCCAAATAAACTTTTCCTTACCACTATGACTTCATTAAGGTCGGGAGACATCTCTAATATTTCGGAATAACAACGGTCTGCCAGATAACCAATCTCACACTTCGGAAACTTCTTTCTGATGGCGGAAACCAAAGGCAAACTCAGAATCAGATTTCCCAATCTTCTATCTTGCCTGACCAGAAGTATCTTTTTGACCCTGGAAAAATCTACTTTTCCCCTGTCTAATTTCTCGGGTTTTATAAATAAGCCCACCAGCCGGATTAGCAGATTTTTCCCTGATTTTTCCACTTTTTTCAAGCTCATACACTTTTCGATTTTAAAATAAATTAAGTGGATTCTTTATAAAGTCAACGACTTTTTGGGACAAGTTTAATCCCCCATCAAATCCACTCTTTGGGCCGCATCCGGAATTTCCAATTGAAATAACTTATCTGCTAACTCCGGATTAATTTTCTGTTCCTTAAAGCCGATTTTCATTTTCTTGCCCGAATTTTTGAATCTGATTTCTATCTCATACGGCAAATCAAAGTTTTCGTAATTTTTGAATTTTTTATATTGAATTTTAGCTCCAGCCACAGAATCCAGGTTTTTGTTGACAATTATATCCATCAGCTCCTGCAATTTTATCTCCCATCCCCAGTTCAGTTTTTCCTGAAATTTATTCACCTCGTCTTTGTAATATTTCTGGTCTTGGGGAAAATAAATAGTCACAGTGTCTTTCTGGATTTTAGCTTTAAAAAAACCGCTTCCCCAGGAAGTCCGGGAGCTGAACACCACCTGCCGGGGTTCTCTGAAATATAATTCTAAATTCAGTTTAACTTTCCCCTTATCAGTATCCCCTTTTAGGCTTAAAATAGCCGCAAAACTTTTAACTTCCGGTGGCTTAACTGAGATGTTTTGAATTTTGATATTTTTACCGGTTGAACAGTTCAAAACCAGAAAAATAAATACCCAGACAAAATTTACAAAAAACCGGGGTTTTCCGAAAACAAATTTCATTTTTATTCGGAAAAATTACAACGCCTGGGTAAGGTCGGTTCCCGCGAAAAGAAGAGAGCAAAATCTGACTATGGGGCGCAGCCAGGACCACAGAAAACTTAACTGTAGAAGCTGCCCGAACAGAAAAATGAATAAAATCAGAAAAGGTCCGAACCTTTCAAAATAAATCATGTAGATCTCATAACGGGCCGGCAGAAATCCTCTTAAAATTTTGGAGCCGTCTAAGGGCGGAATAGGCAGCAGATTGAAAAAAGCCAGAACCAGATTGATTATGAAACCGAACACCAGCATATAAATCAGAATGCCGGAAAAGGTATTAGGGTCAAAGGATATTCCGGTATTGCTCAAGCTTCTGATAAAAAGTCCCAGCACAAAAGCTAAAATGATATTGGAAATGGGGCCGGCCGCCGCTACCCACATCATATCTTTTCTGGGATTTTTGAAATTATAGGGATTCACCGGTACCGGTTTTGCCCAGCCCAGGTGGACTAAGTACAGCATCAAAAGACCCAACAAATCGATATGGGCTAAGGGATTTAAGGTCAGACGACCTAATTCTTTAGCAGTCTGGTCCCCTAACCTATTGGCGGTCCAGGCATGGGCAAATTCATGAATGGTCAGAGAAAACAAGATGGGTGGTGTAATTAATAAAAATCCGCTTACATCCAAAAGTACTCCTTATTTTTTTTAATTAAAATATCCATTTTAGCTACAACCCTTCCTATACTACCTAAATCACAACCTAACACTAAAATTCGACATTCAATTTATTGAACCACTCCATCTAAGCATAAATCCCTCTCAACTTAATCACATCCACCACTCGTTTGATAGCCACCATGAAAGCCGCCACCCTCATATTGACTTTATGCCTCAAAGCCATTTCCAGAACATCCTGAAAGGCCTTGGTCATGATATTGTCTAAGCGCTCGTTGACCTCCTCTTCGGTCCAGAAATATCCCATCCGGTCCTGCACCCATTCAAAGTAAGATACGGTAACTCCCCCGGCATTGCATAAGATATCCGGGATAATGAATACTTTCTTTCTATCTAAAATTCTATCTGCTTCCGGTGTAGTTGGGCCGTTGGCCCCTTCGGCTAAAATTTTAGTCTTGATTCGGTGAGCATTTTCTTTGGTAATCTGGTTCTCTAAAGCGGCCGGAATCAAAATATCGCATTCCAGCTCCAATAATTTCTGGTTGTTGATGGGATGAGCTTTGGGAAAACCGACCACAGTTTTTTTCTTTTCAACATATTCCAGAAGTTTGGGAATATCCAATCCCTTGGGATTATGAATTCCGCCTTTGACATCGCTGACCGCGATAATCTTGCTTCCTTCCTCGTTGAAAAATTTGGCCGCCATAGAGCCCACATTCCCGAAACCCTGAATCACTACCGAGCTTCCGCTCAAATGCATATGCAGGTGGCCGGCCGCTTCTTTAACGGTAATCAATATTCCTCGGCCGGTGGCTTCTTTCCGCCCTAAAGACCCCCCCATCTCGATCGGTTTTCCGGTTACCACAGAACTTACGGTATGCCGGGCGTGCATGCTGTAGGTATCCATCATCCAGGCCATTACCTGTTCATTGGTATTGACGTCCGGCGCAGGAACGTCCACTTCCGGACCAAGTAGTTCAATTAAATCTGCGGTGTAACGCCGGGTTAAACGCTCCAATTCTTTTTGGGACATAACCGAGGGGTCACAGGCCACTCCCCCTTTGGCTCCTCCAAAAGGGATATTGACCACCGCGCATTTCCAGGTCATCCAGGCCGCCAGAGCTTTGATTTCATCTAAATTGACCGTGGGGTGATAGCGAATTCCCCCTTTGGACGGTCCCCGGATTAAGGAATGCTGGACCCGGTAGCCGGTGAATATTTTGAATTTCCCGTTATCCATCTGGACCGGCAGATTGATTTCCACCGAGCGTCGCGGAACTTTGATAAATTCCAAAATCCCCGGCTCGATTTTTAACCTTTTGGCCGCCTCATCGAACTGAATCTGGACCGACTCAAAAACTCCGACCGGCAGGTCCGTGGACTTTATTCTATGCATTTTTCAGCTCCTGATTTTGGATACATAACTATTTTTCGCAATGTAAAATCTCCATTTTTTATCGTTTCCCTCTCTTACTCCGATTCTGGCTGAGCTTTCTATCCGGTCGACTTTTTCATTTCTATCTTCGACAAAAAGCGAATTTGAGATTATATCCTGACCGTTAAACTTTTTATCAATCCCCAAGGCCTGACATAATTTACCGGGCCCGTTGGTCAGATTCTCTGGAGTGACCGAACCTCGATTCCTTAGCATTTTTTCAATTCCATCCATCGGCTCCATGGCCCGAATCAGAACCGCAGCTGGAAAACCTTCTTTTTCTGTGACAAAATTTAAGCAGAAATAATTCCCGTAAATAAAATAAATATATGCGAATCCCGGCGGACCATACATAATCTGGTTACGGGGAGTGATTCTCCCAAAGGCATGACTGGCCGGGTCATCTTTGCCAATATAAGCTTCGGTTTCCACAATTTTGCCGGAGAGCATTGTCCCATTTTGCCTGAGTACTAAATATTTTCCTAATAACTTTTGAGCTACTTGTAAAGTCGGCTGCGCAAAGAATCTGCGCTTCAATTTCTTATTTGGCATAGTTAAACCAATTCTTCCTGTAAGAAAGGGTTGGTAACCCTTTCTTCACCGATGGTGGAAGATGGTCCATGCCCGGGGAAAATTTCTACTTCATCCGGAAATATTAAAAGCTTTTTCTTGATGGAATTTATCAGACTCTGAAAAGAAGAACCCGGAAAATCTGTTCTCCCGATTGAGCCGGCAAAGAGAGTATCACCGCTGAATAAAATCTTATCATATTCCAGACAGATTCCGCCCGCAGTATGGCCAGGAGTATGGATTATTTTCAAGCTCAAATTTCCCACTTGGAGTATATCTCCTTCTTTCAAAAGTTTATCAGCCGGTGGAGCCGTAATAGCAACGCCGAAATAAATGGAGCGGTTTAATTTGGGGTCGCTCAGCATTTCTTTATCTTCCGGATGAATGTAAATGGGTGCTTGTATCTTATTTTTCAATTCTCCCACTGCTCCGATATGGTCGGCATGCCCGTGAGTTAAAACAATTCCTTGTACTTTATATTCAGCTTCCTGAATTGTGTCCCAAATCATTGGAAAATCTTCCCCCGGGTCAATCACCACCACTTCTTTGGTTTTACTGTCTCCGAAAATGTAACAGTTCACCTCAAAAGGACCAACCACTATTCTCTCCAAGATCATATTAAATTGGCCAGGAATTATTTACTAGGTAGCCGCACCCTTTGGGGTGCGCTTTCCAAACATTTTTTGAGCCTCCCAAACTATCACAGTCAGTTTTCCGCAATAGATTTATTTTTTCTCCAAAGCCAGCAGTTTGGCTTTCAAACCCAACCCTCCACCGAACCCACCCAAACTTCCGTCACTGGCAATCACTCTGTGGCAGGGAACTACGATGGGCAAAGGATTAGAGCCGCAGGCCTGTCCTACTGCACGGGGACTTTTTATGTTAATCTTTTCTGCCAGCCATTTGTAACTCTTGGTCTGCCCGTAAGGAATTTTCAGCATCTGAGCCCAGACTTTTTTCTGAAACGGAGTAAATCCCTCCCAATCCAGTTTTTCTTTGAAATCAACTTTTTTCCCGGCTAAATAATCTTTTAATTTCTTTTCAACGTTCTTAAGCTTGCTTCGGTCCGGTATCAAACTGGCGCCGTTTTCTCTTTCGGTCTTCACCACAAATCCGTGCCACTCTCTGGGAGTCAGGGCTAATAGCTTTAATCCCTTTTCCGAACCGGCTAAGTAAACTTTTCCAATCTTGGTTTCCATGGTTGTGTAATAAATTTTCTTCATGTTTAATCCTTTACATTAAAATGTTGATATATTTTCTCCGCCACTTTTCCGGAAATCCCTTTTATCTTCTTAATTTCAGTTAAGCTGGCTTTTTTCAATCTTTCAACCGAGCCGAACTGGTTCAGCAGAATCTTCTTGCGGGTTTCTCCGATTCCTTCTATCTCATCTAATTCCGACTGGGTGATTTTCTTTCCTCTTAAAGTCCGGTGATAGCTTATGGCAAATCTGTGGGCTTCATCCCTGATTCTTTGTAATAATCTTAGTGACAGAGATGCTTTCGGAATCATCAGAGAGTCCGACTTTCCTTTTAAATAAACTTCATCCAATCTTTTGGCTAATCCGATAATCTCCTGATTTTTAACCCCCAGAAAATCCAAAGCCTTCAGAGCTGCTGAAAGCTGCCCCTTTCCTCCGTCTATCAAGACCAGATCAGGAAACTCTATCTTTTCCTCAATCAGATGCGAAAAATAGCGGGCCACAATCTCTCTCATCATGGCAAAATCATTCTGCCCTTTGACATTTCTGATTTTGAATTTCCGGTATTCACTCTTTTGGGGTTTTCCGTCTGCAAAATATACTAGCGAACCGACTGCATCCGTGGGGCCTAAATTTGAGATGTCAAATGCCGCCATTTTCCGGGGTGGCTGGGACAGATACAACTCTTTCTGCAGCATCTGTATGGCTCTAGGGATTTGAGCTTCTTTTTGAGATTTCTGGATTAACAGTTCATTCAAAAGCAGCTGGGCGTTTTTGATAGCCATCTCCAGAAGCTGGGCTTTCTTGCCTCTCTGGGGGTATATCAACTGCACTTTCCCCTGTCTTTTTTCTTCTAACCAAAGCACGATAATCGAATGGTCTTCAATCTCGGCCGGTAAAAAGATTTCTTCCGGGATAACCGGAGAGTGCAAATAATACTGCTTTACAAAAGAGGAGAGTATCTCTGACTCCGGCGTTTCGGTCTTGCTGGTTAAATAAAAATCCTGTCTGCCGATTAAGATTCCTTCCCGGATTTGGAGGACTACCACACAGATATCATTTTTTTCTCTGGCTATGGAAATTATATCCTGGTCCACTTTTTCCGTATCAACCACTTTTTGTTTTTGAACTACCGATTCCATGGCTTTCAACTGGTCTCTGATTCTGGCAGCCGCTTCGAAGTTTTCCTCTTCGGCATAGCGATTCATCTGTTTTTTTAGCTCCTCGATCAGATAATTATTCTTCCCGGCTAAGAATAAACAGGTATTCTCAATCAGCTTTCTATATTCCTCATAACTGCCTTTATTTTCACAGGGTCCCAGGCATCTCTTAATGTAATACTCTAAGCACACTTTATACTTTCTGCCGGTGGGAGAGGGTATGGTTAAGTTGCAACTGCGGATGGGAAAGATTCTGCGGATTAATCTTAAAGTCTGTCTCATCCCGGAGACATTGGTGTAAGGACCGAAATATTTGGCTTTATCTTTTTTGACCCGGCGGACTATCAAAACTCTGGGGTAGGGTTCATCCACGGTCACTTTGAGATAAGGGTAGCGTTTGTCATCTTTTAAGTTTACATTGTAGCGGGGTTTATGCTCTTTGATTAAATTGGCTTCTAAAATCAGTGCCTCCATTTCCGAGTCGGTAACCAGAACCTCCAAATCTTTAATTTTGGAAATCAAGGCCTGGGTCTTAGGGTCGGCTGGTAATCCTTCCTGAAAGTAGGCCTTGACCCGGTGTCTTAAGGAACGGGCTTTTCCTACATAGATGATTTTTCCGGCCGAATCTTTGAAAAGATAAACCCCCGGCTTGTGCGGCAAACTCTCTAATTTGGCTTCCAATTTAGAATCGGTTATCTGCATATCCTTTTGCTACGCCATAGTGTCCCTACGGGATGCTGTAAGCGTAACTAACAATTTATAATCAAATTTTAAGCTAAAGTCAAATCCTTACTTATACGGGATAATTCATCTGGAAACGGTATTTGTAATACGCTTTAGTGGCTAAAAATCCCACCAGAAGAATTGCCAAATACCAGGGATAAAAATAACCGGCCCAAAGTGATAAAACCAGTATCGAAATTTTGTTAGTTAGCACAATATCTTTGATTTTTTTATTAACAAACATGCGGAGAGTTAAAATTGTGGCTATGGCTGAAGTAGTTATCATGGGAATATCTTTTAACAAAACCGAAGAAATCAAAGCAGCTAAAATTAAGACAAATGAAACCCCTAAGGTTTTTGTCAAACCCCATCTTATTCCTAAAGTAATTTTATTTACTTGCCTATCCCCTTCCACATCTAAAAGAGTGGTATCCAGATAAATTGAAGACACTGCCAAAAAATACGGGAGCGAATACAAAACTCCCTTCCAGATTAATTCAGAGTTCAGGGACCATCCTACCAAAAAATTCAATATCCCAAATCCTACACCATTAGTAAGTAATCCCAAAATAGGTTTGTTTTTAAAAGAGAAAAGCGGGACTGAATAAAAAACAGACAAGAGAAACATCAGCAAAAATAGGCTCCCTATTGCCGAAGAAAGATAAAAACTTAAAACTAAGCTGAAGGCAAAACACAAAACCATCAGCCGGATAGCGGCTTTCAGCGAAATATATCCTTCGGATAACAAAAAAAGTTTCTTATTTATCCGGTCAGTTTCTCTGTCAAAGATTTGATTTACGATATATACTCCACCATATAGCAGAGTAGCAGCTAGCATGGTCAGAATCAATTTTCCTGAGGCGGCTGAATTTTGCAAGCTTCTCTGGTAGGCCAGTAAAATAATACTCCAGCCTGGCAGCATCAGAACCGGTCTGAGCAAAAAAATATAATCCCAGATTTTTGTCATAATCTAATTTAATATAAAATTTGGTGCGGATACAATAAAATCGTAGGCGGGGATCTCTTCCCCGCCATAGTGCAAGTCCCCAAATAAAAAGGAGCAGCTTGTCATAATTCAGCTACTCCTAAAATCCGTTAAATTCGTTAAATCTGCTGTGAATTTATCTTCTTCGTGTCTTTCGAATTCTCCGTGTCTTCGTGATTCTCACTTCATTTCGTTGGCGGACAAGGTTTAGAACCGTTTTTGAATATATAATTAATTATATAAACCACGTCACTTATTCTGACCATCCTATCGCAATTGGCATCCATTCTGAACAGGTTACAAATATCCGGATTGTATCTGACATAAATTTCAACGTAACCGGAGGTGGTCTGGGAATTATTGTCTGTGGCAGTAAAGTTAGCTCTCCATAATCCAACATCTACACAGTCCGGGACCCAGGTCAGGGTTATCGGATTTCCCTCAAAAGTGCTGATACTTGGAGTTGCAAATGGGACCCGGCTGGCATCGAAACTGTCCTTTAAGCTATCAAAAGTTATAAATACTGGGTACTCTCCTAAAGCTGATACATCGAAAGAAAGGGTTTCTCCGGCATCTGCTGTCAGTGGACTGCCGGGCAAAGTCAGAACGGGTGCTGCAGCTTTAATCTCAATATCCCCTCCCTGAAATTGGGGAACAAAAGCTTGAGCCGGCCTGATGACAAACACTAATTCCTGTCCCAATTTCCAGGTGATGGTATCAATGTTAATTGTTCCATCGGTCGGACCGCCGCCAAACCACAAATCACAGATTTTCCCCTCTCCGGGAGGTAAATCCGACCCTTCCGTGGTCAAGAATGAAATCTGGGCGCTGTCCGGCGAGGTGCTATCAATACCGCTTGAGTCAAACACTCTGACATCAAAAATGTTGAAATCTTCCAGTCTGGTCCCGCTGTAGGTGATGGAATCTAACCGGCCAAAAGCCGAGATTCCTTTGATAGAAATCGGTATCGACATAGCAGTTATCGGTTCATCATTGAAAACCGAGATAGAGATGACAAAAGTTGTCCCGTCAAAAAATCCGGACCTTCCATCCTTACCAATCCAGATTGTATCCGGGGTGCCGGGGTCCTGAGCTAAAAGATTGGTGGAAAAAATTGAACCCAACATCAAACCCAAAATAAAAAAAACTCTGAAACACTTTTTCATATTATCCTCCGCAGCAATTTTATTGAATTTTATTGATATTTAAATTAAGATACTGCTCTTGAGGTATTTCCTTATACCAGCCTCAATATCAGCATTTTTCCCCTTTTTGTCAAGGGTTTTTTTAGCCCCCAACCCTTGATTTTACGGGCTTTTTCGCTTGCCGACACCTATAGAGGTTTAAAACCTGCCTTTTAAGGTAGAATATGAGAGAAGGTTCTGAACTAACTCTGATATACAAACAGTTTTAGATAATAATAAACCCAGGGAGCCACAAAAATTATACTGTCAAACCGGTCCAAAACCCCTCCGTGACCCGGAATAATGGCTGAGGAATCCTTGACTCCGGCCGCTCTTTTTAAGAGTGATTCCACCAAATCTCCTATCTGACCGATCACTCCTACGATAAGAGCTATTGGAATTAGCTGTCGGAAAGCAAACTGGCTCATAAAAGTCCCCTGACAAATCCAGGCCGCCAAAAGTGCTCCCAAAACTCCGGCCAAAGCTCCTTCTACCGTCTTGCGAGGGCTGATGACAGAGGAAAGTTTATGCTCCCCAATTACTCTCCCAATAAAATAAGCCAGAGTATCACAACTCCAGATGGAAATATATATAAATACAATCAACTTCCCTCCCGTTTGATAATCGAAGTTGGCGAACTTGGGCAACTCTCTGATTAAGATTAAAAATGAGAATAGGCCTCCGATATAAAACAACCCCCAGAAAGAGAAACATAAACTTCTTACAGCCGCAGGGAGATTTTCTTGTGAAAGATTTTCTTTTTTGATTTCCCAGTAAGCCAGAATCAGAAAGCCGGAGAGGAGCAAAAGTATCAAAGCAAATTCCCCTTTGAAATACACCCCCAAGGCTGTCAGAATTCCCCATAAAATTAAAAGAATCGTAGGCACAGAAAGATTTTGAGCTTTAGCCAGTTTCGAGAATTCTAAAAATCCTAAGACAACCAGCAGGATGACAAATCCCAGAAATAATAATTCTCCCTGCAAGGCAACTAAAACCAAAAGGGGTATTCCGACTGCGGCAACAGTTATCCGGATTAGTAGGTTTTTTAACTCTGCTTTAGCCAAATTTAAACTTTCCCGAACCTTCGTTCCCGGTTCTGATAATCCCAGATTGCCAGATAAAAATCTTTTTCTGAAAAATCCGGCCACAGAACTTCAGTCACATATAACTCGGTGTAAGCCGACTGCCACAACAGGAAATTTGAAAGCCGCATCTCACCCGAAGTCCGGATTAATAAATCCGGGTCCGGCAGTCCGTCGGTATATAAATAGTCGTGGAATAATTTTTCGTCAATCTGACCGGACTTTATTTTATTATTTTTAACATCCTGGGCTAATTTTTTAACTGCATCGATTATTTCCATCCGGCCGCTGTAATTTAAAGCCAAATTCAGCACCAGACCGGTATTATTTTTGGTTCTGTTAATGGCTTTTTTTAAAATATTTCTCCTCTGGAATGAAAGCTGGTCAATCCTGCCGGTGGTGATTAATCTGACATTCTTCTCCTCTAACTCTTTCATCTCCTGGCGGGTGGCATCGTAGAGAAGCTTCATAATAGCCGCTACTTCCGATTTGGGTCTTTCCCAGTTTTCGGTGGAGAAAGTGAACAAAGTCAAAATGGAAACTTTTATCTCTCCGGCCGCCTGAACCACTCTTTTGACGGTTTTCACACCGGCTTGGTGCCCGGCTGAACGCGGCAAACCTCTTTTCTGGGCCCATCTCCCGTTGCCGTCCATTATAATGGCGATATGCTGGGGGATATTCCCTTTTTGTAAAATTTTCTCTTTTAACTCTTCTTCTGACAGTTGTTCCAAAGATTCTTTGGACAAGTTTACTCCTCAAAAATTTTTTATTACCACTAACAATATAATAGGTTTTCAAAAAAATGAAATACTTGCAGCTCTGGATAAAACAAATTTCCGAAGGTGGTTTTTTTTCAGAGAAACCTGCCATCCGACTTTATGAACCTGAAAGGTTATATAATCTTTCGTGGGCTTCGTTTTGTTCGCGCTTTCGTGTTTCCGTTTCGGTCGGGAAATGATCCCGACCTGCTGAAGAAATTAATTTCAGGAGAAGGATAATATTTCAGGAAATACCGGCAAACTGATTTAATGGTCTGGAAAGGTTACCTTTTATTTCGTGACCATCGTGTTTCGTGTCTTTCGTTAATTCCGCTTGCCCTGAGCGTAGTCGAAGGGTGTCTTCCTGATTCAGAACCTATACCTCCATTATCTCCACTTCTTTTACTTTCACCACCTTATCAATCGCTTCAATATACCTATCCGTCAATTTCTGGATTCTTTCCTGGGACTTGCGGTTGTCATCTTCGGAAATCTCTTTTTTCTTCTCGGCTTTATCCGAGGCCTCGTTGGCTTCTCTCCGGATATTTCTGATTGAAATTTTCCCCTCCTCAGCCAGCTTTTTTATTAGCTTGACCAAATCTTTTCTTCTTTCCTCGGTCAAAGGAGGAATCCCTAAACGGATTACATTCCCGTCCGAAGTGGGATTCAATCCCAAATCGGATTTTAAAATGGCCCGGGAGATTTCTTCAATCATCTTCTTCTCCCAGGGCTGAATCACCAAAAGTTTCGGCTCCGGGGCCGAGACACTGGCAACCTGATTTAGAGGAACGGCGCTGCCATAATATTCCACTCTGATTCCGTCCAAAAGAGCCGTGGTGGCTCTCCCGGTTCTTATGCTGGCCAGATCTTTTTGAACCGCCTCCACTGCTTTTTTCATCTTCTCTTCGGTTTCGGTATAAATTTGATTGAGCATATCAGGCTTTGACTATAGTCAATAATAGTCAAACATAAGAACTATTATTGACTATGTTTGACTAAGGTTCCTACTTTTTCCCCCGAAACTAATCTTTTCAGATTACCTACCTGATTGAGGTTGAAGACTATGATGGGTAAATTGTTATCCATGCATAATGAAATGGCAGTGGCATCCATCACTTTCAAAGATTTGCTCAATACATCCAAATAAGACAGAGAGTCAAACATGGTGGCTTTGGTATTTAGCAGGGGGTCTCCATCGTAGATTCCGTTCACCTTGGTCCCCTTTAAAATTACATCAGCCCCCACTTCAACCGCTCGTAAAGCTGCGGCAGTATCGGTGGTAAAATACGGATTCCCGGTACCGGCAGCAAAGATGATAACTCTCCCTTTTTCCATATGCCGGATAGCCCGTCTGCGAATGTACGGCTCCGCCACCGCTTCCATATGAATGGCGCTCATCACCCGGGTGAAAACCCCCATTTTTTCCAGAGCATCCTGCAGGGCTAAAGCGTTGATTACGGTGGCTAACATCCCCATATAATCCGCTGAAGCTCTTTCCATGCCAAATTGGGAAGCTGAAAGACCGCGGAAGATATTACCGCCACCTACCACGATTCCGATTTGACAGCCTGAGTCCCGGACCTCTTTAATCTGGTTGGAGATGGAATCAACTGCTACCGAATCTATTCCGAACTTCTTTTCACCTAAAAAGGATTCCCCGGATATTTTCAGAAGAATCCTTTTAAAAGTTTTTTCCCCCATTATTCTCCTAATCTGAAACGGGCAAACCTCTTGACTACAATATTTTCCCCTAATTTGGCTATGGCTTCATTGATTCGTTCCTGCACCGTGCGGTCTTGGTCCTTGACGAAGGCTTGCTCCAGTAAGCAGACTTCCTGATAATATTTTTCTATTTTTCCTTCGATTATCCGCTCCACTACCTTTTCCGGCTTTCCCTCGTTTAAGGCCTGGGCCTGGTAAATATTTTTTTCCTGCTCCAGGGATTCCGGTTTTAAATCCGACCGGCTCATCACCAGAGGATTGGTGGCGGCAATCTGCATGGCGATATCTTTGGCCAAGGACTTGAAATCATCGGTACGGGCCACAAAATCGGTCTCACAGTTGAGCTCCAAAAGTACCCCCAATTTTTCTCCCGGATGAATGTAGGAATAAATTACCCCTTCTTTGGCAACCCGGGTGGCTTTCTGAGCGGCCTGAGCCATCCCCTTTTGTCTTAAATAATTGATAGATTTCTCAAAATCTCCGCAGTTGGCTTCCAGGGCTTTTTTGCAGTCTAACATTCCGGCTCCGGTCTTTTCCCTTAGCTCTTTCACCATTTCGGCCGTGACCTTACTACTCACCTTCCTTCACCTCCGCCTGTGTCGCTACTTCTGCGGATTGGTAACTTTCCTGCAGCTGTTTGGCTTCTATGACTGCGTCGGCTATGGCATGGGTGATGACTTTGATGGATTTGATGGCGTCGTCGTTGGCCGCAATGGGAAAGTCGATTTTGTCCGGGTCGGAGTTGGTATCGATTACGGCTATGACCGGGATTTTTAAGGTATTGGCTTCAGCTACCGCAATTTTTTCCTTGTTGGCATCCACCACGAAAAGTAAACCGGGCAGACGGTTCATCTCTTTGATTCCGCCCAGAGTTCTTTCCAGTTTTTCTCTTTCCTTTTCTAATCCCAGAACCTCTTTTTTGGTCAATTTCTCGTAGATACCGTCCTCTTTCATTCTTTCCAAATTTTTCAGGCGCTTGATATTTTCTCTGATGGTGTAGAAATTGGTCAGCATACCACCCAACCAGCGATGGGTTACATAAAAAGCTCCGCATCTTACGGCTTCTTCCAAAACCACTTCCTGGGCTTGCTTTTTGGTTCCCGCCATTAAGATGATATCACCGTTGCCTACTACCTCTTTGGCTTTTTCGCAGGCGATTTTCAAACATTCCAGAGTTTTCTTTAAATCGATGATGTAGATACCGCTTTTAGCGGTAAAAATAAAGGGTTTCATCTTGGGATTCCATCTTTTGGTCTGGTGCCCAAAATGCACCCCGGCTTCCAATAAATCTTTTATCTCAACTGCCATATTCTCCTTTTTATTTATTCGCCTATTATTCTGACGGAATTTTACCCGCCCATCTTCAAGGCGCGTTATCTCTTAGAGTATTGGTATCTCTTGCGGGCTTTTATTTGTCCGTATTTTTTCCGTTCCACCATTCTGGGGTCCCGGGTCAAAAAACCAGCATCTTTCAAAATTTTTCTCCAGTCAGAATTCATCTTGAGCAAAGCTTTGGAGAGACCCAAACGAATGGCTCCCGCTTGAGCAGATACCCCTCCACCATTAGCCCGGACCACTATATCGACTTTACCTTCCATGTCTGTCAGTTTCAGGGGCTGATGAACCTGAAAGATTAAATCATCTCTTCCCAGATACTGCTCTAACGTCTTTCCGTTGACGGTTTGGCTGCCTTTGCCGGATGATATTTTTACCCTGGCAACCGCTTCTTTTCTTCTTCCGCTAGCTTCAAAATGTCCGTTCTGCAAATTTTTCTCCTATCTGGTAAATTCCTTTACTTCCGGTTTCTGGGACTTATGAGGGTGACTTTCACCCCGGTAGACATGTAATCCTTGTATCATCTTCCGTCCTAAGCGATTCTTGGGTAACATTCCTCCCACGGCCCAGCGGAAAAGCTGTTCCGGCTTTTCTTTAATCAATTGAGCGAAAACTTTGGATTTTAATCCGCCCGGATAGAAAGAGTGGGTATAATAAGTTTTCTGACCGGCTTTTTTGCCGGATAAAACCACTTTGTCGGCGTTGATGACAATCACCTGGTCACCTAAGTTCAAATGGGGCGTGAATGTTGGTTTATCTTTCCCCCGCAAAATGCTGGCTATCCGGCTGGCTACTCTACCCAGAATCTTTCCCTGGGCATCCACGATGTACCATTTTCTGGGGGCTTCTTCTCTTTTGGGAACGTAAGTTCTCATATGGTTTAGATTTAGTTTAATTTCAAAACTCATAATATAAGAATTATTATTCTATTGTCAACTAAATTTTTAGATTTATGAATTATACGGCTAAGTCTCTGTAAAGTTTACTCTTCAGCTAATATAATTAAGCTCTAATCCAAAACCCCCTCTCCTTTAAGGGGAGGGTTAGGGAGGGGTCAGTGACTCAATAGTCATCCTGAACCCTTCGACTTAGCTCAGGGTAAACGAAGTGAAGGATCTCGTAGTCAGGGTAGCCCAGTGGCCACTAGGTAAATGCGCAACGAGTCACACCCCCAGAGATTGGCACAAAATTCCCTCTCCTTTAAGGGGAGGGACAGGGAGGGGTTAGTGATTTTACTTTTTCTTCTTCTTCTTATTCTTCACTTCATTATCTTTAAAGGGTAAAGGTGCCATAGAAAAATCACGCGTAGGGGCGGAGTTCATCTCCGCCCGTTCTCTTATTGCAAATTCATTGCTTCTTAGTTGGGTAGGTCAAGGTCTCCTGA
>Ga0184639_10000006_pt1 | contig 162543 bp, 143 predicted proteins | sample PLM31_170_b2_FD_133155 | JGI IMG/M metagenome (GOLD analysis project Ga0184639, IMG submission 133155) | Groundwater sediment microbial communities from an aquifer in East River, Colorado, USA - PLM3-1_170_b2 | ecosystem: Environmental > Terrestrial > Soil > Riparian zone | place: USA: East...
ATTAAACCACATACTCCACCGCTTGTGCGGGCCCCCGTCAATTCCTTTGAGTTTCAACCTTGCGGCCGTACTCCCCAGGTGGGATACTTAATGTGTTAACTGCGGCACTGAACCTTTCTTAGAGATCCAACACCTAGTATCCAACGTTTACCGCTAGGACTACCAGGGTATCTAATCCTGTTTGCTACCCTAGCCTTCGTGTTTCAGCGTCAGTAAAGGGCCAGAAGACCGCCTTCGCCACCGGTGTTCCTCCCGGTATCTACGCATTTCACCGCTACACCGGGAATTCCATCTTCCTCTCCCTTACTCAAGACCGACAGTTTCGAATGCCGGCTCCCAGTTAAGCTGGGAGTTTTCACATCCGACTTACCGACCCGCCTACACACCCTTTACACCCAGTGATTCCGAACAACGCTTGCACCCCCCGTATTACCGCGGCTGCTGGCACGGAGTTGGCCGGTGCTTCCTCTGAGGGTACCGTCAAACCTTCCCGATTATTTTCAGGAAAGATTTCTTCCCCTCTGACAGGAGTTTACATCCCGAAAGACTTCATCCTCCACGCGGCGTTGCTGCGTCAGCCGTTAGGCCATTGCGCAATATTCCCTACTGCTGCCTCCCGTAGGAGTCTGGGCCGTGTCTCAGTCCCAGTGTGACCGTACACCCTCTCAGGTCGGTTATCCATCGCGGTCTTGGTGGGCTGTTATCCCGCCAACTAACTAATGGAGCGCGGGTACATCTGTAAGCGCTAGCTTGTAAACAGAGACTAGCTTTGGTTTCTTCAAGATGCCTTAAAGAAACTTCATCCGGTATTAGACCCCCTTTCGGAGGCTTATCCCAAACTTTCAGGTAGATTACCCACGTGTTACTCACCCGTCTGCCGCTGTCCTCCCGGATTGCTCCAGGATTCTCGCACGACTTGCATGTATGAAGCACGCCGCCAGCGTTCGTTCTGAGCCAGGATCAAACTCTCATTTTGAGTTTAATCTCGCTAACAAACGCCCTCTTTATGAGGACATTGTTGTCGGAAATCAATTAATAGGCTCGCAAAGATTGTTACAATTGAAGAACTTATGCACGCTATCTAATTTTCAAAGAGCACAGGACAAAAAAATTTTGGCTGGAAAAATATCTAGCCTTTTGTCGCAGATTTGCAATATAACCTATCTGCAACGTTTGTCAAGAAAAATATATTATATTTTTTCTTAGATTGGGTATTTGAAAGAACTTCTTTTATCTTAAGCTTGGGTAATAACTTATCCCTATGGGATCAATTCGGACGAGGATATTACCACAATCTTATTCGGTATTATAATACGAAAGTATTAGTACCTTGTCAAGCTTTAATGCAAAGATTTATACGAAAGTTTTGGGGAAATGTTTAGGGTATTCGACCTGACATTGAGGACAACGTTGGTTCTCTGCTGTTCCGGTATTTGTCAGGGTAGCCGCAGGCTTAAGCCTGCGTTAAGTCATCGCAACCTAAAGGTTGCGGCTACCTACTGATTATTATTTAATCCCACGTTGAGGACAACGTGGGTCTACGAACTTAATTTGAATTATAAGAGTTTTTTAAGAGCAAACAAGATGCTTAAACCAGCGATAGAAATAGCCACAATCATCAAAGGTCTAAGATATTGAAGTTCATAAGTTATAAAGATTCCTCGCACCGTTAATTTTCCTATTAAATAACACATGGCTAAAAAAACTGCTATTGCTATGATAGTTTTAATTTTTTCTATTTCCTTGCTCATTTTTATCTCCTTAATTTGAATTTAACAATTCTTCCTATATCCAGATATGGTCAGTTATTCCTGATTCCATAGCTGGCGTTACTCTTAATGTTTGGCATACGCCCATAAAGTTATTGTAGAACAAATGTAGGTAGTGTCTTAATTTATTTTAAATCTTTTAGTTGTTTCAGTGTCCTTAACTTATTAAGATATTCTCTCTCGCTTAAGGTATCCACAGGAAGAAAAACCCAGCTCCATTTGTCCTGCAAGCCAAAAATATAAGTAAGCCCAGTCTTTGTATCCAAAAGAAAAGCAGCCATCCCTCCTTGATTAGATTCAGTTACGATTTGATACCGACCAACAGACTGATTAGAATTTGTTTGACAAGTGGAAAGAATTAAAAGAAAGGTCAAAGCCATACCTAACAGCATAGACTTTAAATCTACTCTCATTTTATCCTCCTTTTTTAGGAATATAGTTAATGTTTATTAATGTTAAAAGGAATAGGACACCCCAAAATCTACTGTCAGAAACTATCCATTTGAGCCAGATGCTGGTTTAATTTTAGGGTCATAAATTTCAATTTTGCCATTTTTACCCTTGATTAATCTTACAGCATTTGGGTCTTCTGGTTTTCTTTCTGGAATCTTATTTTTTGTAATTGAACTAAGGCAAATATCCTGCAAAATCACCATCAGGTCTTGCATTAAGAAAATTTGGTCATATACAATTCCCACATTATCAGATGCTTTGGTAATTGACTCCTTTCTTTCATTAGCCTTATCCAAAGTGGCGTTGGCTATAAGATTACTTGTAAGTTGTTCCAAGAAATGTCCAATGGTCAAGTTCAGATTTCCTAGCGCAAGCCTACAATCTCTAAGGCTTGGAAATAGAATATCATACTCCTCTAAACGATAAATCCAATTTACGGATGGTTTACCTTTGTGCTTATAGAATAAATCACCCAATTCTAGCAACTTCTCAGACCAGTTTACCGCCATTATTTTCTTCTCATCTACGGTTACCATAACGGGCAACATTGTAATGGCTGTCGCTACTTTCATCAACCAATCCTGATAATCTCTTATTGCTTTCATTATGTCTAGGCGGGCATTATTCATAACAACATTTTTGAAATTTTTATTTTGAACTCTAATGGATAACACATGCGTTATGATCCACCCCGTAACTGCTATTAAGACAGCTACAATTACTTGATGTGTTTCCATCCAAGATAAAACGCAACCAATAAACCACAATAAACTACAATCAATAAAATTGCTCATTTTAAGTTTTAAAAAAGTATAATCAGCCACCGACCCGGATCGAACGGGTGACCTAGGGTTTACGAAACCCTTGCTCTACCAACTGAGCTACGGTGGCGGATAAAAGCAGGGATTAAGGATTAGGGAGCAGGGATTAAAAAATCAATCCTCAATCCTTAGTCCCTAATCCCTGTTTTAAATGGTGCCGCAGGCCAGAATTGAACTGGCGACACACGGATTTTCAGTCCGTTGCTCTACCGACTGAGCTACCGCGGCATCGTTTTAGATTTAAGAAAAATAAATTTTTTCTCAAAGAAGTCAAGCCATTTTTAAAGTCTCTTTTGGGTAATAGGTCTTACGTTACTTGGTCCGATAGACTTTGCAGAGCTAACAGTGGCTCCAACACTTTCGCAGATTAATAAATAGGAAATCCGTATTTTGGGAAAAGATTTCCAAATAATTGGGGGTAATTTGAACTTTTAAAATAACTCCTTGTCAATTGAGTCATTTAGGACCGAAAATTCTTTCTCCGCCAAATAAAATCTCTAATCCTAGTTGAACAGTCGTAGTTTTTTCAAAAGTCGGTGATACATCTCCGTCTGCATACTTAACCGTCAAATTTTTATTTTCTAGAATAGGTAAAACAAATTCTAATTCAACATACTTGCGTTCCTTTTTTCCGGCAGGGTCGAATTTCGGGTCTCCTATCTTTTCAAATCTACGCCAATACTGCCAATCTATTGTAAAACTAGAGCCCCTTCCTACCAGACCCACCATTCCCCATTGGGCTTGTATATTAAACCTGGGGTCATCATAATCCTTATCATCCCTGGATATTTGAAGGGCTTCGTCGAAACCGGCTGTCAAAAATAGGGGTTGAATACCGTTCAAGGGACGGACAAATACCGAAGTAAAGACCCGAACGGAAAGGTCATGAAATTTTAGGGCTTGGGTCGCCTCCTCTTGTAAAGTTAATGAAAGTGGGCGTAGCCCGATATGGTGAGTTTTCTCTAACCATAAATCAATTGGTCTCCAATAAAAATTCAGTTTCCAGTGATTGTTAGGGTCGTTTCTATTAATAGTTATAGAGGCATCAAAATTGAATTCAAATTTAGCCGGCAATTTTCTGCTCAAAGCTAAGTCAAAACCGATATCTGCGAATGAATCGGTAGTGCTGTCGCTTTGCAGGATTTTGGGTTCGATTGATTTTTTCCAGTTTTCGGATTTTCCTCTCTCAAATTTGTCTATCAAATCCTTAGAATACCCCTCTAAATTAAATATAAGAGCTTTTCGAGGTACAGAAGGAAGTGGTTCTCTAAATTCAATAGTATACTCCTTTTTGCTGGTAATTCCTACATCTATTAAAATGATTTGGTAACGCTTATCTTTTGTGTGGATTTCCAGTGCCGGAAGCTTAATTTCATCCCCTGTGATTTCTTCTTTTAAAAAGTAATTATTCTGATTTTCTACAAGTTTTTCAAAATGAGCGTCTCTTTTGGCAGAGTCGGGGCGGATTTTATTTAAGTAAACATAAATTTTGTAGGTCCCATAATTATAAGGGTCTGCAACTGCAGAATCAATTTGCAAAGACACTGTGTCCTGAGATAAACTTCTTTGGACAAATACTGTTAAAGACAAATAACTTAATAATAGAGTTAAAAAAAAAGAGTTTTTTGTATTTTTCATCGTAATAAACCCTCTCTAAAATATGGTTATAAAATCTGTTGAACAATCCCCGTTAGTCTTAGACTGTGATTTAAGCACTCTAGGGTTTGGATATAAGGAACTAAATTATTCATCCGGAGTACGACTTGCAATCTGAGCGGCCAACGTATCAATGGTAATGTCTCTTTCAAAAACTGACTTATTTTGTGGAGATATTTCCGGATTTATTTTCTTTGGATGAGCATTCTTCAGAGCCTGCTCCATCATTTTAAAAAGTGCCTCCTTTTTAAAATCAGGGTCTAGTCCCAAATCTTGCTTAAACCAGGCCAGTTCAGGAAGTTTAACCTGTGCTATTTCTTCGTCAGTCAAGTTAGGGTCAACCGCATTTTCTTTTTTGAAAAAATTAATCAGAACTTTTAGTACTTCATCCTTGGTCATGAGTCCTCCTAGGTTAATTTTAAAATAGCTAATCAAACCCCTTTCGGATAAACCGCAACTCCATTCGCCATTATTGGCAATAGTACCAAATCCCAATTTCCCCTATCAATTTCTCGCTTCAAATCCTTGGTTCGATAAGTCGAAGCTCGAACAGCAGGCCGCTTGTGTTCACTTAGCCATTTGTGCCTCTCACTCACGTAAGCACCGGTCCACAATTTTTCATCTCCTCCTAGTTTAGGAGGGTTTTCTGCAAACCGCTGTCGGATTAGCCACAAGATGGAACCGCTGTGTATGAATGAGTCATAAATGGCTAAAGCCGAGAGAGGTAGTGCAAATCCGTTTTTATCCGCCCAACTCAGAGCAGGCATAAAGTATGATTCATCAAAGAAGCGGTCCTGAGTCTGTTGCATAATCGGGTCCTCGCGACCGGCACCACGCAACAGACTCTTAAATTTTGAGTCCTCCACTAAAGACCCACTTCCGACCCTATCTGCATATGGGCTGAGAGCCTGACTGTATATTCCTCCAGCGTCCACATACAAGCGGACAAGTTGACGTAGATTACCATACTCCGTGGTCTGGGACCGACCGTATGTTATTTGCCTTATGTTATGGGGACCATCGGCATAAATGGAAACGCTGGCATAGTCACCGTCTGACTTTCCGGTCTCAAAACAATTGATTACTCTCTCAATTATTGATTTCTGGGCTGGTGTTAATTGCATAACCCTAAAGGTTTGGCTGACATGTGGTCAAGCCCTGGAGAGCTTTCATCTTTCTGTCGCCATCTTCCAACATCTCACAAATGGCTCTTACTTTGACATAACACAAAATGACCCTGAGGGAACTCTTCCTTAAAAAATATAGGAACAGCCAAAGCTACAATTTTTTATCCGTCACAAGGCAGTCTAATCTAAAACAAAAAAATTGTCAAGAACTTTTTCAATCGTTATGACAAGATCCGTCAGTGAAATTTTACCTTATCCATGAAAGTTAATTGGATTGTTATCTCAAACTTTTCAAGTAAAAGAATAGCTTAGGGAGTGGTTTTCTAAAAAGCGGTATGACGTTAGCTAGGAAATCCTACTTTACCCAGTCATCTCTTTGAGCTTCGATAAATTTCATGACAAATTATAACTTGGTGGTACACCGGTTGCTGAATAAAAATGGTTGGTGGATTATTATTTTCTTTGAAGGCTGGTTTTGGTGTCCAAAAAGTGTTTGTCCTCTATGTAATATGATACAAAAGGGGCGAATTTAAAACAAAAAAATCCGCTGTTTTTACTCCAAATGAGAACACTTGACATCGTATTTTTGAAGAATATATTAAACTAAAAGAAGGAGGTAAAAATGGAAACCGTCCGCAAAGCAGATTATTATAAAATAACCATCCCCAATAAAACCGGGGAAGGAGCCAAAGCAGTGGGAGCTATAAGAAATGCCGGAATCAATCTTTTGGCTTTCACCGGATTTCCGGCCGGAAAACGCTCCCAGATCGATTTCATCCCGGAAGATTCAGCCGCCTTTGAACATGCCGCCAAAAGGTCAAAGCTGAAAATAAGCAAGAAGAAACCCTGTTTCGTAATTCAGGGAGATGACCGGACCGGAGCCATCGCCAATATTTTAGAAAGACTGGCTTCCGCCAAAGTCAATGTCATCGCTTTAGACGGGGTTTCTGCCGGTGCCGGCCGCTACGGAGCCATCCTGTGGGTCGCCCCCAAAGATGTCAACAAAGCTAATTCAGCTTTGGGTGCTTATTAACCGGTGAAAATTATTGGGCTGAAAATTTTAAATTTTTAGCTTGACAAAAAGGATAAAATATTTTCTTTTAGGTTTGTTTAGTAATTAAAAAACCAAAAAATAAAACCCGGAGGGGGTAAAATGCCCAAAGCGACAACCTCATCACCCAAGATGCCCAGAGTAGAAAACCCCAACCCGGCCGAACCGGACTTTACCTCAAAACATATTTCCACTCTAAGACCTTCCCCTTTGGCTTTGATGCGCAACTTGAGTTTTCCGGGAAAGAAAGTTATCAATCTGCTCAGCGGTGATGTAGGATATGAGCCGTCCACTGCTCTCAAGGAAGCTTACACCAAAGCTTTGTACACCAAGGGAACCAACAAATACCCGCCGGTCTTTGGAATCGAAAAATTAAGAGAAAATATCGCCCGATATCTGACCAAAACCACCGGAGTAAAATTTGAAGCTCAAGATATAGTGGTAACCGCCGGAGGGCAGTCGGCTCTTTATTGCACCCATATGGCAATTTTGGACCCGGGGGATGAGGTTCTGACTTTATCACCTTACTGGACTCCGATGGAGATGCATTCGAAAGCATTTTTTGGGAACTTAGTTGCTGTACCCATGGATGAAAATTTTGAATTTGACCCGCAGGAATTGGAAAAAGCGATCAGTGAAAAAACCAAAGCCATCTATGTCAATTCACCCCATAATCCCACCGGCAAAGTTTTCAGTTATGAAGAATTAGAATCCATAGCTAAGATTGCTCAAAAAAATAACCTTCTGGTGATTTCAGATGAGCCGTACAAGAGCATAATTTTTGAAGGGGAGCACATCAGCCTGGTCTCCCTGCCGGGTATGGAAAAACGTACCCTGATAGCGGATAGTTTCTCCAAAGATTTCAATATCACCGGCTGGAGAGTCGGCTATGCGGCCAGCAAGAATAAAAAACTTATCTCCCGCCTGATGACTCCTCTGGTGCAGTCCATCAATACCGTAAACCACCCAGCCCAATATGCCCTGGCAGAAGTAATAGAAAATGAGAGAGATAAAGAAAGTATCCGGGACATGCGTTCCAAAATGGAGCTTCTGGTGAAAGGATTAAATTCTGTTGAAGGAATCAATTGCGTCAGGCCCCAGGGATCTTTTTATCTTTTCCCTAATGCTGCTGGATTAAAAGGGAAATTTTCTACTACCGGTGTCAGTGAAGAAGGATTTCAAAGACTCAAAAAACTCGGCATTACCGAAGGATTTTATGAGCACGTGAAAAATAGTTTTTCCTGGCAACTGGTAGATTATTTAGCAAATTTTTCTCCTGAATATGCCATTATTGTAGCTCCTGGTAGGGAATTTGGAGAGGCCTTTGACCATTACTTAAGACTTTCTTTTGCCTCCAGAACTGGTGAAGAACTGAACAGGTTTATCAGTATTCTGCAGGAGGCATTTGGCAGAAAGAGTAAAGCTAAAATTAGCTCAGAGAAAATCCAGATAGAGAAAAATTAAAGCTTGGAAATTTTATCTTCCAAAGCCAGGACGCTTTCTTTAAGTTCCTCCACCTCACTGCCTAATTCATTAAAACTCTGTTTGAGATTTTTCAGCAGGCGGTTCAGTTTATCATTTAGTTCGGAGATTTTTTTATCCAGATTCTCACCTAAATTCTCAACCGCTTCCCCCACTTCCTCGACATCTTTTTTTTCAACGGTCATAACCCCTCCTGTGGTTATCTTGAATATATTTTAATCGGCAAAGGAAAACTTGAAGCTCCAGTCCATCAATCTTTGCATATCCCGGAAACGAGAATAATTGGAAGGCGCCCCTAAAACCACAAAAGCCAGTTTTTTGCCGCTTGAATTTTCCGCACAGGTGACTAAACAGTAACCGGACCTTTTTATAAAACCGGTTTTGGCCCCCAAAATTTCGGTCCGGTAATTCAGCAGGCGGCAGGTATTCTGTAGTATTATTTTGCGTCGTCTTATCAAGGAACGGATGGTATACTGTTTGGTGGAGGTGATTCTAGAGATAAGAGAATCCTGTAAGGCAGACATAAGCAATTTGGCACAATCCAGGGCCGTAGAGATATTTTGTGGTTCTAAACCGGTGGGGTCGGCAAAACGGGTGGCAGAGAGCCCCAGACTTTCGGCTTTGAGATTCATCCGGGCTATAAATTCCGCGGAAGTTAAGCCGGTGGAACGGGCCAGAGCTTTGGTGGCTAAATTATCGGAGGTCATCAAGGCCGCATACAGCAAATCCGAAAGATGAAAAGTCTCACCCGCCCGGAATAATGATTTACCGCCTCTGGGGGCCCGGTCTTCATACTGCAGAATCAAGGGTTCCCCCAAATCCGGCTTGGTTTCCAGAAAAACCAAAGCAGTCATCAGTTTGGTCAAGCTGGCGATGGGACGTTTTTCAGTCAGATTCTTGGAATACATTATCAGACGGCTTTCGGTATCCATCACCAGGGCCGCCCTGGCCCTTAAACTCAAAGTTGGTGTTTGGGGGCTTTTTTTCCCCTTTTTAGCCGGAGCAGAATAGGCCAGGTCGGCTGAAATAAAAATCAGCATCACAAATGCCAGAATTCCCAGGTATATTCTAGGGATTGTCATATTTTTGATATATTCGCTCATAAATAAAATCGGCTATTTAGGGGTTTCAATGAGCTTTTAGCTTGAGTTTATGCCCTCTTCACCTTTTGAGTTTTGGGCCTTTGAAACTTGACTTTTCCGCAATTTCGGCAAATCCACTTCCTCTGTTTATGGAAACTACGTTTTTCTTCCTGCATCTTGTGGCGGCAGCGGGGACAGAACATACAGTTTTCAACCCTTTCGGCCCTTTTCGAATTTGAGGTTATCAATCAGGTGAAAACCTGGAGTATTCAGGTCGTAAATTTTATCAGGAATATTGAAGGTGAAGTTTTGGGATAGACATGAAAAGATTACCAGATTACTCGAAAAAGAATATTTTAAAATTATTATCTTCTCCTGCCCCTCTTTTTAGTTTTAGCTTGTTTGACTCCTTTTTTCGCTTGTGAAACTTTCTTCATTTTTCGTTTATCTTCACGTTTGACAATTTTTTTAATCTCGGAGGCCAGAAAATCCAGATTGAGCTTCTTCTCCTGGTAATTCAAAAGAGCAATCCGGAAAGCCTCATCAACATAATCCACAAAGATAAAATTCATCTGTTGGCGCAGAGAGGGAGGCAGTTCCTGCAAATCTTTCTGGTTTTCTTTGGGTAAAATCACGTTTTTAATCCCCACCCGGTTGGCGGCTGAGACTTTTTCTCTGATGCCGCTGACCGGCAGAACCCGGCCCCGTAAGGAGATCTCGCCGCTGACAGCCAGGTCATTGCGGACCGGTTTATCGCTTAAAACCGAGGCAATCGCCAAAGCGATCGCCAGTCCGGCCGAAGGACCGTCTTTAGGCACGGCTCCGGAGGGTAAATGAATATGGATATCATGCTGCAAAAAATCCTGATATTTGATTCCCAAAAGGTCGGCTCTGGAGCGGACATAACTCAAAGCCGCCACTACCGATTCTTTTATTATTTCTCCTAAAGAGCCGGTGGAAGTTATCTGACCTGAACCGGGCATTTTGAGGGCCTCGATTAGCATTATGTCACCCCCGGCCATGGTCCAGGCCAGCCCCATCACTACTCCCACTTCCGGCTTGGTTTCGGCCGTATCCGGAATGTAAACGGGTATGCCCAAGAATTGTTCTAGATTACTTTCGGTTATCTCCCAGGAGGTTTTAGCTCCGGCAGCTTTATAGCGGGCGATTTTATGGGAGATCCGCTCGATTTCACCCTGTAATTTTCTGACTCCGGCTTCCAAGGTGTAATTGCGAATGATTTTGAGCAGAGCTTTGTCCGTGATTTTGACCTCATCCGCTGAAATTCCTATTTTTTGAAACTGCTTGGGAATCAGACTCATCTTAGCTATCTCTAATTTTTCATCTTCCACCAAACTGGGAAATTCCACGAATTCCAGTAAATCCGCCAGATTATCCGTTATATTTTCCTCTATCATAGCAGTGCTGATAAAAAATACCTTGGATAAATCGAAAGGGATTCCCAGATGTCGGTCCAGAAACTTAGAGTTCAGATGGGGGTCCAAGAACTCAATTAAAGCTGAGGTGGGACCTCCTAAGACTGACTCATGTTTTAATTGGTCTATATCTTCTATCATAATTAGAGGATTGGGAGTTTCCACTTCTCGCAAAGTTTTAATTATCTTCCCCGGCTCAGCCCCGGGAATCAAATATTTTTGTCCCACCAGTTCTGCGGCATCTTTGACGCCGGCGATGGAAAAATTGACAAATTTTCTCCCCATGGCTTTAGCCAAAGCTGCTCCCATAGCGGTTTTTCCTACCCCACGGGGTCCTAAGAAACATAAAGGGGGGAGCGCTTTTTTTTGCTGCAAAAGATGAACGGAAAGATAATCCAATATTTTCTCTTTGGTTTTCTCCAAGCCGTAAAATTCTTCATTTAAAGTGGTCTCTATGGTTTTTAAATCCGGTTGCGGAGCCGGATAAGAAAACCACGGCAAAGATGATATCCAGTCCAGGTGGTTGACTATCATGCCGAATTCCACTGAGGCCGGAGTTAATAACTTCAATCTTTCAGTTTCCAGGTAAGCCTGGGTCTTAATTTCACTGGGTAAATTTGAGGTGGCTATTTTTTCTTTTAAAGTCTCAATCTCTTTTTCCTGAATCTCCTCTTCTCCTAATTCTTTTTTAATTTCTCTTAACTGTTGGCGTAAGAAGGTTTCTCTCCGGCTTTCGTCCAGCGAGATTTTGGCTTTGACTACCATCTCTTTGGTCAGGCTGGCTTTCTCCATTTCTTGCTCTATGAGCGAAATCAATTTTCTAAATCTTTCTTTTATATCCAGAGTTTCTAAAATCATTTGCTTCGAGCTTAAATCCAGATGCAGAGAGGAAGCCACAGTATCCGCGAAACGGCTGGGGTTTTTGGTGTGTAAGCTGAAAATGTGATAGAACTCTTTGGGATAACGGGGCTCTAATTCCAAAAGAGCCGCGGTCAAATCCAGGGTTTGCTCCACCAGAGAATTAATTTCAAAACTGTCCTGCTTTTTTTCTTCTAAAACTTTAATTTTGGCTATGAAGTACGGTTTGGTCTGAGAAAATTCCTCAATTTTAATTCTTTTTAGCCCCTGCAAGGTCACCTGAAGAGTCCCGTCCGGCAGAGTGAAAGTTCTCACTACTTTAGCTGCCACTCCGATTTTGGACAAGGTTTCCGGACTTATTTTTTCTATATCTGCATTTTTAGCCAGGGCCAGACCGATGACAGTATCCGGTTCCGAGTTGTCCTGGATTAATTTTAAATTCTTTTGAAAGGCAACCGCTAAAGTGGCAACCGTATGCGGGAAAATTACAGTACTCATCAGAGGTAAGATGGGCAGGATTTGGGGAATGCTCTCTTCTTCAAATAAATTGATGGGCTTCTCTATTGAGACCATACTATTTCAATTTATACTGAAACCGGCTTTACGTCAATCATCTATTTCAAAAAGATTTTACAATAAAACTTGACAAACTGCAAAGCATAAATCTTATTTTAACCCAATGAAAAGAAAATTCGGCACCATTCTGGCCATTCTGCTTCTATTTGTGGGTTGTTCCAGGACAGAATCTGACAAAACCGTTTTGCAATTCTGGCAATTCTGGACTGACCCGCAGGTAAAACCGACAGTTTTAGAGTTAATCCAAAAGTTTGAAGCTGAAAATCCGGAAATTAAAGTTGTGGTCACAGATTTGACCTGGACCAACGGACATGAAAAAATTGTGGTGGCTTTTGCCTCCAATTCTGCACCGGATGTATTGGAGCTGGGGTCGGACTGGGTACCAGAATTTTCCTCACAGAATGTGCTTTTGGATTTGAGTCCGGCCGTTGACTCAATTAAAAACAGATTCAGAATGTGGGAACCGGGAATTTTTGATGGAAAAAATTTTGCCTTTCCCTGGATGTTGGATACTCGAGTTTTGTTTTACAATAAAGATTTGATGAAAAAAGCCGGGTTAGACCCGAATCGTCCGCCTCAGACCTGGAGCGAGCTTTTAAATTATGCTAAAAAAATCAATCAACCCCACCAGCAGATTTACGGTTTCGGAGCAAATGCGGCTGAGAGACATCGCTTGTACAAGAAATTTTTACCTTTTTTATGGGGGAATGGTGCTAAAATTTTGTCGGAGGATAATTCTACCTGCTTAATTAATTCTAAGGAAGCAATAGAAGCTTTGAATTTTTATATCGAACTGACTAAATTTGGATTATTAGACACTCAAAGAAGATTAGACGAGGCCTTTATGCAGGGGAAAATTGGTCTTGTTATTTCCGGAGGTTGGCTTTTGAAGGAAATTCAAAAAAACAATTTACCCTTAAATTTTGGCGTAGTATTGATACCCAAGCCGGACAGAAATAGAGGAACACCGGCCTCATTTGCGGGAGGAGAATTTTTGGTCATTAACCAAAAAACAAAGCATGCTAAAGATGCTTTAAAATTAGTCCGATTTTTAACACGCTTAGATAACTGCTTAGAGTTGTGTAAAACCATCGGCACTCCCTCACCCTCGGATACTTCGGCAATTTATGACCCTTACTACCAGAATGACCCTTACTTAAGAGTATTTCAGCAGCAGCTGAAATATTCTTTCTCCCCGCCGGCTACTCCCAAGTGGGTCTACATTGAAGAAAAAATTGAAAGGGCCATTGAGGAAGCTATGTACGGCCGGAAGACTCCCGCCCAAGCCCTGAATGATGCCAAAGTCGAAATTGACAAGTTCTTAAAAAGTCAATGAGGAAAATTTTTTCTCCTACATTATTATTTCTTTCACCCTGGCTTATAACCTTAATTTTATTCTGGCTCTTCCCTTTGATTTATTCGCTGTATCTGTCTTTTACGGATTATACCATTCTAAATCCTCATCCCAATTTTATCGGGTTAAAAAATTATCTTAATCTTTTTTCCGACCCGGATTTTCTAACAGCTTTAAAAAATACTTCTCTATTTGTCGTTGGAACAATTCCGTTTACCACCCTAATTGCCTTATTTTTAGCTTTGATAGTCAATCAGAAAATTCCCTTGAAAGGTTTTTTTAGGGCCGGGTTCTTTCTGCCATCTATAACATCAATGGTGGTGATTGCCTTAATTTTCACCAACCTTTATGCCAAAGACGGATATCTGACTTTTTTGTGTCATCTTTTGGGAATTCCCACTCCGGAAAAAGGATTTTTATTTTCCACCAGCACTGCTCTGCCTTCCATTATGTTGATGGATGTCTGGGTCAGCTTCGGCTATTACCTGATTTTGTATGTGGCGGCTCTGCAGGCCATTCCAAACGAGTTGTATGAAGCGGCTGAAATCTCCGGTGCCAGTTTCTGGCAAAAATTCAGATACGTTACCCTGCCTTATTTAAGGCCTATGACTTTGCTGATAGTTTTGATTAACACTATCAGGTCTTTTCAAATATTCATTGAGATTTTTGTGATGACCAAGGGAGGACCTTTGAATTCTACTTTGACTGTGGTCTATTCGGTTTATGAGAACGGTCTGGTGAGATTTCAGATGGGTTATGCCAGCGCTATGGCTTATGTGCTGTTTTTTATAATAATGATTTTTTCGCTTCTGCAGATGAAGATATTCGGTTTGGGCAAAGGAGTGGAAGAGTGAAAAAAATATCCAAAATAGCTCTGCTTATATTTTTGATTTTAGTTTTACTCGGAACCTTATTCCCTTTAATCTGGATGTTTTATTCCTCTTTGTTGTCCCACACTGTATCTTTAGCCAGTTTAGCAGAAATTTTTAAACAAAATTTGACTTTCAGAAATTATGCCGAAGTGTTTTCCCAAATCCCCTTCGGAAAATTTTTATTCAATTCTGTTTTTGTGGCAGTTTTAGTTACCTTGGGGAATCTATTTTTCTGCTCTTTAGTCGGCTACGCCTTTGCCCGAAAGAGATTCCCATTCAAAAAAAGTCTATTTATCTCGGTTGTTTTAGTCCTGATGATTCCGGTACATATTTTAATCATTCCCCTTTTTATTTTGATTAAATTTTTGGGCTGGTATGATACTTATCTGGCTTTGATAGTTCCCTGGCTGGTATCTCCTTTGGGGATATTTTTGATGCGGCAGTATATCGAAGTTCTGCCTAAGGATCTAGAAGAAGCCGCCCGAATTGACGGGGCTGGGGAATTTAAAATCTTATTTAGAGTGGTTTTGCCATTGTGTAAACCGGCCTTAGCCGTGGTGGCTATTCAAGTCTTTTTAGCAAATTGGAACTTGTTCTTATTCCCCTTTATTTTGACTAGCTCAGAAAATATGAGAACCGTTCCGGTAGCTTTGGCTTTATTTCAGGGGTATCAAACCATCGACTGGCCCCATTTGTTTGCCGCCTCCGGTTTGGCTACATTGCCGGTTTTAATTTTATTTTTATTTTTCCAGAGACAAATAGTGGCTGGATTAACAACTGGGGCTTTGAAGCAATAGGTTTGATTATTTTAGATTTTTTGTAAACTAACCTCTCCCTTGCCCTCTCCTCAGAGGAGAGGGATTCAATAATCAACCACATGTTTGCCTAATAAATTTCACAAAAAAATGAAAATGAGAAATTTCGTGTAATTCGTGCTTTTGTGATTCATCTGGCTGTCTGTAGAAACTCCATCAGACCCAGATAAATTGCCCGGGCTACTTTGTTCTGAAAAATCTCGGTTCGCAGCAGCATCTCCTGTTCCGGAACAATAATAAAAGCGCATTCCACCAATACAGACAGATATTGAGGAGACCGCAGGACCGCAAAGTTAGCATGATACAAACCCTGGTCCGGCAGACCTAAATTGGACAGAAGATACTTATGAATTTTTTCTGCCAGAAGTTCCGACTGGGGATGATAATAATAAATACTGGTTCCGTTATAAACCATCGGATTTATCCCGTCCGGGTGAGAATTATTATGAATCGAAATAAAAATATCCGCTTTGGATTCTAAGGCAACCTTGGGCCTGTGATATAAGGGGACATGCTCCATCCCGTTGCGGGTCATGGTCACCTTGGCCCCATGATTTTCTAAAAGAGTTTTGACTTTTTTGGCAATTTGCAAATTGACTTCTTTTTCCAAAAGTCCGGTAGGGCCGATGGCACCATTATCCTCGGAATGTCCGGCATCCACACATATTTTCAGACCGCTCAAATCACCAGCCCATTTAGGAGCACGGTTGATTTCCAAAATTAAATTATCTTTTTCATAGTAAACATCATATCCCCATTGCTGTTTTAGCCGTAACAAGACTTTTAACTGAAAAACCCTTTTCTCCGGCTGCATCCACTGGATGTTCTCAATAAATTTACGCTTGGCGTCATAACGGATAAAATTCACGTTCGAGGTGGCATAGTAAATGGTCAAAGTAAGGGCCGGAGGATTGGTGCTTTGTTCTACCCGGAAAGGAAGTTTTTCGGACAAATTAAAAATTAGTTTGGTTTTGTCGGAAGTGGATTCATTTTTGATAAAACTGATGCTGCTCTGGGGGATAGGAGTTCCCGATGGGAGATATTTGATTTTCTCTTCTGCCACCCAGGCCACCTCGGTTTCAGAAAGTTTCAAGCGGACCCAGGTTCCGATTTTGGCAGTGGCCACCGCCTTGACTCCCTGGGGCTGGAATAAAAGGGAGTAGCCCAAATTAGGACCGGTGCGGGCAATCTGGGTGGTGTCGGTCAATTCCACAATTTGGGGGATGTCCCATTGAACTACCGCTAATCTTGCGGAAGCAGAATCAACTACACAGATGGAGAAATTAACCGTATCCGGGCATCCTGTTTTTATCATTTTATTCACAGCCAAAAATTTTTCCAGAGAATCTTTTTCCACTGCCATAGATTTTACTAACTGAAAGAAAATTCTGGCAGAATCAATTTTATCGGTCGGCTTAATCAGGTAACTGCCGGAATAAATCCCTTCAGACAAAAGCGAATCTGACATAAGGGAATCTGAAAATTGACCCGAGCCGAAAACAAAGTTACCTGACATGCTTTCAGTTTTTACTTGAGTTTCCAGCATAGGCAGCCATTCCGTCAGATTTTCAATTTTAAAGAAAGCTTTATGCTTGGGTGTTCCTCGGAACTTAACTTGAATCAAATCTCCAAAAGTTAACAGCATATTCACATCCGGTAATTTTCCAGCCGGTTCAATTCTGAAGCTATCCGGTGGAGTGGGAATAACCGGTAGAGGAACTTTGACTGCCAAAGTTCTGATTGTGGTTCCTCCTTCATTGGTTGCTATAAGCTCAAATATAAAATTTCCCGGTGTCAGAGGTATGAATCCTAAAAAAGCCCCATTGCCATAGACCTTGACCGGAAATCCATTTATCTTCAACTCGGAGCGGGGAGTGACATTTCCAATGATAAAAGTAGAGTCTTTGGCATTCACAATTTGTTCTTCTTTCGGGTAAATCACGTTTATAACCGGTGGATTAGAAGTTTGGGTAAATTGAGTTGTTTGAAGGGTCTCAGAAGTTGGTGGAGTTTGTGAGTAAAGTTTGATATTCAGAAAGATTAAAGTAAAAAATGTTTTGAAAATTATTTTCATAAATTTGTCAGATTATTAATTTCTACTTCTAACTCCTAATCCCGCTCCTTTAGGCAAAGCCAATTTGCCGTTTACTAATTTCACTCCTTCGAAGGGGTCGTTGGAAATCAAAAGATTTCCGTCCAAATCTAAATAATCGGCTAAGGATGCCAGATGCGCCATAGCTGTGATTCCTAAGGAAGATTCTATCATGCATCCTAACATAATTTTTAGTTTCAGCGATTTGGCCAAGCTAATCATCTTTAAAGCTTCGGTCAACCCCCCGCATTTCATTAGTTTGATATTTATCCCGTCACATAAACCCACGAATCGAGCTACATCTTGGGAAGTGCAAATCGGCTCATCCAAAATAATAGGCAAAAGAGTGTTCTGGCGCACTAATTTCAAACCATCTATATCATCTGCTTTGAGTGGTTGCTCTACCAATTCAACGCCTAACTCTTCTAACTGATTGATTTTCTTGATGGCTTCTTCGGCTGACCAGCCTCCGTTGGCATCCACTCTGATTTTTTTATCAGTCACTTCCCGGATTCCCTTTATTATTTCTATATCACCGGAGAAGCCGACTTTTACTTTGCAAACCTCGAATCCTTTCGTATAGCGGGTTTTTTCCTGCATTTTATCCAAGCTGTCAATCCCGATGGTATAGGATATAGGGGCTTTAATTTCACCCGAAAGTCCTAAATAATCGTAAACGGGAAGGTTCTTTTTTTTGCCGACCAAATCATACAACGCCGTATCGATGGCCGCTTTGGCAGAGTAATTCAGATTTTGAATCTGGTCTAATTTATCCAAAATGTTCTCTATCTCAAAAGTTGACTTTTCTAAGACGGGTTTAGCTTGTCCAAAAAAAGAAATCACCGTTTCAAAACTTTCATTGTAATAGCCGGTGGGAGAGGCCTCACCCATTCCCTCATCAATATGAGCTACCACTATTTTTTTACAATCCAGCTCCCCTCTGGAGATTCTGAAAGTATCTTTAAGTTTAAGCTCTAAAACTTCCCAGCTGAATTTCATTTTACTCCTGCCTCATCAATGGAAAATATTTTTTTGTAGGTATCGATGGTAACCTTGACTCCTAAGGGGATGGTAATTTTATCTTTCCCATGCCCGCAGGAAACCGGATAGATGACCGGATAAGGACTGTTTTTAAAATAATCCTCAAAAACTTGCCTTAAGCTTGAGCCGTAGGAGTCTTTCTTGCGTGGACCGAAATTAAAGAATTCTCCTATGATTACACCTTTGACTCTGTCCAAAACACCCGCGAGCTGTAATTGAGCCAAGAGACTGTCGATTTGATAAGGTTTGGAATTAATATCTTCCAAAAATAAGATTTTATCTTTGAAATCCGGCTGATAGTCGGTTCCCATTAGGCGGCAAATCAAACTCAAATTCCCTCCTAAAATTTTTCCTGAAGCTTTGCCACTTGCAATAACTTTCCAATTTCCAATCCTCTTTGAATTTTGAATTTTACCAATCGGTTCAGTTTGTGAAGCTGCTTTAAGAAAGTAAGTTTTATTATACTCACTCAGTCGTGAAAAATCAGATGCCACCATCGGTCCGTGAAAAGCAACCAAGTTACATTTTTTATGGATGGCTAAATGCAGAGCCGTAATATCGCTGAATCCCACCAGAATTTTTGGATTTTTTTTGACTGTTTTGTAATCCAGCAAGTCCAATAATTTCAAGGTCCCGTAGCCACCCCTGGCGCACAGAATCACATTGATTTTACTGTTACCAAACATTCTATTTAGAGCATTGGCCCGGATTTTATCTGAACCGGCTAAAAATCCTCTTTTGGCCAAAACATTTTTGTCTAAAATAACTTTGTATCCCAATTTTTTCAGCTTCAAAATTCCTCGGTTTAATTTTCTTGAATTTACCGGACTGGCAGGAGATAAAATCCCGATGGTGTCTCCGATTTTGAGTCTGGCGGGTTTAATCATTTTTTGTAAATTCTGGGCAACCTTTTACCCATTCTGGTAATAATATCATAAGCCACAGTCCCGGCCCACTCCCCTAGGTCCCAGACCGAAATCTCTGAACCATTCTGATTGCCAATAAAAACTACTTCATCACCTATTCTGACATCCGGGACTTCACTTACATCTAACATCAAAGTATCCATACAGATTCTCCCTGTTACCGGAACTAACTTTCCATGAACCAGAGCTTTTCCCTTATTGGACAAAAAGAAATTATAGCCGTCACAATATCCCATGGGAACTGTGGCAATCACAGATTTTCGTTTGGTGTGAAAAGTCCTCATATAGCTAATGGGCGTGCCTGCGGGAACCTTTTTTATAAATGAGAGCTTAGCCTTTAAACTGGCTACTGGCTCTACCATGACCGTAGGCTCATTTTCCAAAGAAGGATAAATGCCATATAACAGTATTCCCACCCGGGCCTGATTGAAATAACTTTCCGGAATATCTAAGACTCCGGAACTATTAGCCAAAGATTTTAGGGGAATGTCAATTTTGACTTGATTTAAAAGTTGCAGGGTTTTTCTGAACCTGGACAACTCTTCAAAACTGTATGTTTTATCTTTCATAAAGGCGCTGGAAAAATGGGACATAATCCCTTTTATTTTGAGATTAGGTAATTTGGAAATCCGTTTGGTAAATTCGACGGTCTCTTCCGGAGTAAGACCGTATCTCCCCATTCCGGTATCTACTTTCAGAAAAACATTGGCAATTTTTTTATTTCTTTTAGCTATCCGGGATAGTTTTTGGGCAAATTTTAGCTCACACACTACCTGGTCCAGATTATATTTAACCACTAATTCTTCTCTACCAACTGCCTCCGGATAAATAATCAGGATGGGGGATTTTATTCCGGCTTTTCGTAGTTGGATGGCTTCTTCAACGATTGCCACCCCTAATGAAGTAGCCCCATTTTTCAGAAAAACTTTAGAGCATTCCACGGCTCCGATGCCGTAACCGTCGGCCTTGACCACAGCCATAAGCTCCACATTTTTTCCTAATTTCTGTTTTATATTTCTGCAGTTGTAAGCCAGAGCTTTTAAATCAATTTCCAGCCAGGCCGGTCGAAAGAATTTAATGGCTTTCATCTTATGATATTTCTGAATTATTTACCATCATAATCTAAAATAAGCTGACAAATCTTATCCTCCAATTCCCAGATTTTGGTCTTGTCCGAAGTGTAATTGTTGACCATGATTGAGAAAGCATAAAGTTTATTGCTTTTATCTTTGATATATCCCGAAAAACAAATGGCGTTGGTGATAAATCCGGTCTTCACTCTCATTTTATCGGTCAAATCCGAGCCCTTCATTCTCTGCTCTACCCCCTTATCTATCCCCGGAATTGCCATCGATTCATAAAAATTGTTAAACTGGGAGCTTTGGTACATATATTCTAGGAGTTTTACCAAGCAGTCGGGAGTAAGTAAATTCATGTAGGATAAACCGGAGCCATCATAGATTTTATATTGATTTTCCGGGATTCCAATCTCCTTTAAAAAATCCAGCAAAACTGAAACCCCCCCTACAAAGCTGCCTTCGCCTTTTATCTCTTTACCCAAGGTTTTTAAGACACAATCCGCAAAAAAGTTCTGGCTGCGTTTGTTGATGACTTTGACTATTTCAGGTAAAGCCGGGGAGTAATATCTGAAAACCAGATTTGGGGCAGAGCTTCTGCTTTTTTGATATTTTTTATTTTTGTAAATCTTTAATTTTGTTTGACTCAGAATCTCTTTGAAGGCAAAAACGGTGTATGAGGCCGGGTCATGCACACTTACATAGTCCGGGAGAATGGAAGTATCATTCACCGAAATATTTCCAAAGATAGTCACTGTATTTCCAAATGGCGGGCGGAAGTAATCGATAGTTTTTTCAGTGCCGGGAGGGGAGGTCAGAGAATTATTGTAAATCCTGATGTATTTAGTCTGGGGGTTAATTATTAGCTGTACCGGTGCATCCACAATTTTGTTGGCTTTAAAATATAAATCTACGCAGTTATCGTTAAAGGATAGGGCTGAAATTTCAGCGGCATACCAGTAAGACAAGTCATCCCAGGACCAGCCCGGTCCCCAGCGCACGGTATCAAAATAAGATTCATCAGCATAAATATCACCGGCAATTTCTTCGATTCTATGTCTTTGCAGCGAATCTGCCCATTCCTCTAAAACTTTGGTAACCTGTTTATCTTTGAATCTGCCGGAAATGGTGGGGTCACCAAAACCCTTGAGGATTAAGTTTCCCTTTAGAGTTCCATTTTCGATGTCACCGGTGGAGAAAATTTCAGTTCTAAATTGAAAATCAGGGCCTAATTTCGTCAAAGCACAGGCCGAGGTCACCAACTTCATATTGGAAGCCGGCACAAACAGCCGCTGGCCGTTTTTCTCATAGAGCATCCTTTTTTCTTCCATGGAATAAATGGCAATTCCTACATTGGTGTTAGTGTAATCCGGCAGTGCCAACAGAGAATCAATTTTGGAGGAAACTTTTTGCTTGAATTCGGTTTCTTCTGCTGAAATTGAGCAGAAGGACAACAGTGAAGCCAAAAATAATGTGATAAAAATTTTATTCAGTCTCATACTAGATTTTAAAAATAAAAAAAAGCCCCTTTTTGTCAAGGAGCTTGCAAATTTGGTTTCATCAGTTTTGATTATTTTGATATTTTCTCCACTGCTTTTCGGATTCTATTCAAACCTTCTTTAATATTTTCTAAAGAGTTGGCATAAGAGATTCTGACGAATCCTTCCCCATATTTACCAAAAGAAGTGCCTGAGAGGACGGCCACACCGGCTTCGTCTAAAAGATAATCGGCAAATTTTTTGGATTTCCAAACGGTCTTTTTGATATTGGGAAAAGCATAAAAAGCTCCGTGTGGCATCTGACAGGAAAGTTTTGGTATGGAATTTAGTTCTTTTACAATGACATCCCGTCTTCGCTTAAACTCAGCCACCATTTTCTCCACTTCATCTTGTGGACCAGTCAGGGCTTCCAGGGCGGCTCTCTGGCAAAAAGAGGCGGTGCAGGAGTTGGAATTAATCATCAGCTGGGACATGGCTAAAACTAATTTTTCCGGCATCACCCCATAACCTAATCTCCACCCGGTCATGGCATAGGCCTTGGAGAAACCATCCAGAATTATAGTTCTCTCTTGCATTCCTGGAAAACTGGCCGGGCTATGGGCCATACCGTCATAGAGAACCCTCCCGTAGATTTCATCTGATAACACAAACAATTGTTTGTGTTTCAGAACAATTTCCGAAATCTGTTTTAAATCTTCTTTGCTTAAAACCGAGCCGGTCGGATTATGAGGAGAATTGAGAAATAACAATTTGGTTTTTTTGTTGACTAATTTTTTGAGCTCAGCCATATCCATTCTGAACTGATTTTCTTCTCTTAATTTTATAGGAACTGATTTAGCACCCACAAAATCGACTATGGATTTATAGATAGGGAAGCCCGGGTCCGGATAGATGACTTCATTCCCTTTGTCAATTAGGGCTAAGACCGCAAAGAACATAATCGGCTTGGCACCCGGAGTTACTACCACATTGGAAGCTTTGACTTTTATGTTTCTGGTTTTGGAAACATGCTGGGCAATGGCTTCCCGTAATTCCGGCAGTCCGGCCGCGGGACCATAATGAGTGTACCCTTCGTGCAATGCTTTGCAGGCAGCAGCTATTATATGCTGTGGAGTATTAAAATCCGGCTCACCGATTTCTAAATGAATGACCTTTTTTCCGACAGCTTCTAATTTACGAGCCCGGTCTAAGACTTCAAAGGCGGTCTCCGTCCCCATGCGGGACATTCTTTGGGCCAAGTTCATTTTATGGTTAGTTTACCGAATCATGGTTAATGTTAGAGTAGGATTGAGTTAAAACATAAACGGCAGAAATAGATTTCAGCATCCGGTTTTCTTACGCTTCAAAACTTTCAAAGCTTTTTCCACGATATTGACATCTTTGATACCGAAAACTTTCATCAATTCATCCGGTTTGCCGGACATACCGAAACGGTCCATCACAGCCACATACTCGATTGGCACCGGATGATTTTCAGCTACCACCTGGGCTACCGCGCTTCCTAGGCCCCCATTAATTTGATGCTCTTCAGCAGTCACAATGGCCCCGGTCTCTTGAGCAGCATTGGTAATCGCATCCTTATCAATTGGTTTTAAAGTGTGCATGTTTAAAACTCTGGCAGAAATTCCTTGAGAGGCTAAGGTTTCAGCAGCCGACAAAGCCTCAGCTACCATCACTCCGCAGGCAATAATAGTCAAATCTTTTCCATCCCGGTGCATGTCCGCTTTCCCGAACACAAAAGGACGAGCTTCGTCTGTGATGAGCGGTACATCTTCTCTTCCAAATCTGATATAAAAAGGTCCCCAGATTTCAGCCGCTTTTAGTGTGGCCTTTTTGGCCTCCCAAAAATCACATGGGACTATCAATTTCATATTAGGCAAAGAACGCATAATAGCAAACTCTTCCATGGCTTGATGAGTGGCACCGTCCGGTCCCACTGAAATTCCTCCATGAGCACCGCCGATTTTCACATTCAGATTGGAATAACAGATGGTTATGCGGATGTGGTCCAAGGTTCTGCAGGCCGCAAAGGCACCATAGGTGGAGAAAAAAGAGATTTTTCCGGTTAAAGATAAACCGGCTGCCACGTTGGTCATATTCTGTTCCGCTACCCCCATATTAAAAAATCTTTCGGGAAATTTTTTAGCAAAAAAATGAACCATGGTGGATTCAGCTAAATCTCCCACTAGAACCACCACCTTGGGATTTTTCTCCCCTAACTCTTCTAAGGCTCTTCCAAAACCTTCTCGGGTTTTCTTTTTCTCTTTGAATTCCATTTTAATGCTCTAATAAATGTTGGTACCACTCTTGATAAGTGGTTCCCAGCTCTATGAGAGCTTTTTCAGCTTCCTCTTTTTTAGGCGGCTTTCCATGCCAGCGGTAATCATCCTCCATAAAAGAAACACCCTTTCCCATATAGGTGCGACACAGGATTACAGTCGGTTTACCTTTCACAGTTCTGGCTTCGGCTAAAGCATCTAAAATCTGTCTATAATTATGCCCGTCGATATCTATAGCATGCCAGCCGAAAGCTTTGTATTTATCATACAACGGCTCAATTCCCATAATATTTTCCAATTTTCCGTCAATCTGGGCGTTGTTGAAATCAATCAGGCCGCACAGATTATCCACTTTGAAATGAGCCGCAGACATAACCGCTTCCCAGGTCGAACCCTCCTGCTGTTCCCCGTCACTCATCAGACAATAGACCCGGCGCGGATGTTTATCAATACGGGAACCCAGGGCAGCTCCCACGGCTATGGAAAGCCCCTGACCCAAAGAGCCACCGGAAACTTCTACTCCGGGGGTATCCTGGCAGGATGGATGTCCCTGCAGATGCCCGTCTAATTTCCGAAATTTTAACAAATCTCTTTTGGGGAAAAAGCCGGCTTCGGCTAAAAGGGAATAATGGACCGGGGTGACGTGACCGAAAGAGAAAAACCACATATCCCGGTCCGTCCATTTGGGATTTTTGGAGTCATAGACCATTTCGTTAAAAAATAAAGCGGTTCCGAAATCAGCGGCTGAAAGCGGTCCTCCGGTATGCCCGGAACCGGCATCCGGCAGCATGGTTATAATATCTCGGCGGACTCTGAGAGCAGCTTCTTTGAGTTGGTTGATATCATATCCGAACGGGTTTTTGCGAATTTCTTTTTCTTGTGAAATTTCCAACATATTTCAAATATATGGATTGCTGACATATTGTCAAACAATTTTAATTACGCAGATTGTACCCTTTTCCACATAGCCAAAGCCTTATTTTTCAGCTCTTTTAGGCTGCCATTATTCCGAATCACAAAGTCAGTATATCTTCTTCTCTGGCTATCGGTCAACTGCCTTTTGATTCTGTTTAAAGCTTCATTCTTAGAAAATCTCAGTTTCTTCAGTCTTTCCAATCTTTTTTCAAGTGACGAAGTGACCAGAACTAAGCTATCCAATTCTTTATAAAGCTTCCACTCCACAATTAAAGCCGCATCCACTACCAGAATTTTTCGTGATTTTCGTGCCTTTCGAAACTTCGTGATTCTGTGTCTTAACTTCCTTAGCAGATACGGATGAATGATTCGATTTAATTTTTCCTTATTCTTTTCACTGGCAAAAGCAATCTCCCCTAATTTTCTTCGATTTAACCTGCCTTTAGAATTCAGAATTCCTTTTCCAAACATTTTTACTAATTTTTTCAAAACAGATGGATTTTTCTCCACGACCTCTTTCCCAATGTCATCTCCAGAAATAATTTTAGCACCGTTTTTCTGAAAGACATTAGCCACTTCAGTTTTTCCAGATGCGATCCCGCCGGTTATGCCAATTATCATTATTTTTTTAATTTTCACACGTAGGGGCGGAGTTTATCTCCGCCCTTTAGTTACACTATGGCGTAGCCTTTAAAAGGCGGGTGAAGACCAGCTTCACCCCTACGCGATTAGTTTTTTACGGTCAATATTCCAACTCCAGCCAATTCTCCCCCACTCCAATCTCCACTTTAATCGGAACTTTCAATTTCAAAGAATTCTCCATCTTATCTTTGACCATCTTTTTCAGCCAATCCAATTCCGATTTGTGGGCTTCGAACACCAGCTCATCATGCACCTGCAGAATCATTTTGGAGCGGCAGTGTTTCTGGCTCATCTCCTCAAAAATTTTAATCATCACTATCTTGATTAAATCCGCCGCCGTCCCCTGAATCGGAGTATTCAAAGCAATTCTCTCAGCAAATTCCCGGGCCTGCCGATTTTCCGAATTAATTTCCGGAATATATCTTCTTCTCCCCAGCATGGTGGTAACAAAACCGTCCTTTCTGACTTTCTCGATTATATTATCAATATACTCCGACACTTTGGGGTAACGCTTGAAATAAATTTTAATAAACATATCCGCTTCTTCTATAGTCATATCTGTCTGTTGAGAGAGACCGTAAGCCGAGACCCCGTAAATTACTGCGAAATTGGCAATTTTGGCTTGCCTTCTTTGCTCCGGTGTTACGTTTTCAGGAGAGACACCGAAAACTTCCGCGGCAGTGCGGGTGTGAATATCTTCATCTTTCAGAAAAGACTCTATCATGGTGGGGTCTTCTGAAAAATGAGCCAGAATTCTTAATTCAATCTGGGAATAATCCGCTGAGACCAGCACGAAATCTTTATTCCCCGGCACAAAGGCTTTTCTGATTTTCTGACCAATCTCAGTTCGGATGGGAATATTTTGCAAATTAGGGTCGGAAGAGGAAAGTCGTCCCGTAGCTGCCACAGTTTGATTAAAAGAAGTATGAATTCTGCCGGTTTTTTTATTAATCAATTCCGGCAAAGCATCCACATAAGTAGATTTCAATTTAGCTGACTGCCGGTATTCAAGCAAAGCTTTGGGCAACGGATGAACTTTGGCCAATTCTTCTAAGACCTGAATATCGGTGGACTGGTGAGTTTTCTTGGTGGTTTTACGAAGCGGCTTTAATTTCAAATCTTCGAATAGAACTTTGGCCAACTGCTGTGGAGAATTTAAATTGAATTCTTTACCAGCCATTGCGAAAATTTCTTTAGTATATTTCTCAATCTCTTTTTCTAAATATTTGGAGACCTCCTTTAAGATTTTCTGGTCAACACTCACTCCGGCTAATTCAATCTGTGCCAGAACATAGATTAATGGGATTTCTACCTCATAAAAAAGTTTTTCCAATTCTAATTGTTTTAGCTGAGGATATAGAATTTCTTTCAAGCGAAAAGTAAAATCAGCATCCTCAGCGGAATAAATGGCGGCTTTGTCTATGGGGACATCGGCAAAAGATTTCTGTTTTTTGCCGGAGCCAATCAAATCTTCAATCGGAATCATTTTATGGTCTAAATATTTTAAAGCCAAGCTATCCAGGTTGTGCTGGCGAATGGATGGATTTAAAAGATATGAGGCAATCATAGGGTCAAAAGAGATTCCTTTTACTTCAATTCCCGATTGCTTGAAAACCAATATATCAAATTTAGCATTCTGCCCGATTTTTTTAAATTTTTCATCTTCCAAAATCGGTTTCAGCATTAACAAAGTTTTCTTCAAATCCAAATTTTGCTTGCTCTCTAAACCTCTATGACCAACCGGTAGGTAATAAGCTTCTCCTTTGGCTTTAGAAATTGAAATTCCTACCAAATCTGTACCAACGGCTGAAATGGTTGAGGTTTCAGTATCGATAGCAAACTCCCCGGCTTTTTGAAGCTCGGAGATTAGCTTGTCCAATTCAGTTAAGGATTCAACAGTTTTGTATTTGACCGATTTCTCTAATTCTTTTTTTGAAACCTGCTCCAAAAGTGAAGTGAATTCCAATTCTTTAAAGATCTCTTTCACTTTAGGGGTGATATAATTTTTGATTTTAAATTTTTCCAAATCCAGCTCACAGGGGACGTTGGTATCTATGGTGACCAGACGCCTGGAAAGACGGGCCTGGTCCGCATTAAACTCCAAATTTTCTTTGAGTTTCTTTTTTTCAACTTTTGCTAAATTCTCCAGAATCTTTTCCAGACTGCCCAATTTCTGAACCAACTCTATGGCTGTTTTTTCACCAATACCAAGGACGCCGGGGACATTATCAGAGGTATCCCCCATCAGAGCCAAAACATCAGTTACCTGCTGCGGTGGAACACCGAATTTTTCTTTAACCTTTTTTTCATCCAGAAGCTCCATCTCTTCCCCGGCTCGCCTTGGATTTAAAACTAAAATATCCTCATCTACCAACTGCAAAAAATCTTTATCCCCGGTTACTAAAACCGTCTGTAATCCTTTCTTTTTGGCTTTCTTAGCCAGAGTCCCCATCAAGTCATCCGCTTCAAAACCCTCCATTTCTAAGACCGGCAGCTGCATGGCTTCCACCACCTCATAAATATGAGGAAGCTGGGTAGCCATATCGTCGGGCATTTTGCTGCGGGTCGATTTATATTCTTTGTAAAGTTCATGTCTAAAGGTAGGAGCGGCTGTGTCAAAAATAACGGCTAAATAATCCGGCTTTTCCTCTTTCAGAATCTTCAAAAGCGAGTTGGTGAAGCCGAACACCGCGCTGGTATTGACACCTTTGGAGTTTATTAAGGGATTGCGGATGAAGGCAAAATAAGAACGGTAAGCCAGAGCCGAACCATCTATTAAAAATAAACGCTTCTTTTTCGCCATATTATTTATAATAAAAAATTTTGACGGAAAAACAAAATAAATTTAGCGGTCCCAGAACCTGACAGGCCAAGGAAACAGTAAAGTGCCGAGCGTCCCAAAACAGGTTCCAAAAATCAATCTTTTATTTATACAAATTGTGCCTTTGGATATATTGTAGTACTTTTTCAGGCACCATGTATCTTATTGACTTGCCCTTCCGAAGTCTTTCACGGATGTCAGTAGAAGAAATATCAATCTCTTTTACTGCGAGTAACCTGCTATAATTTAACCACTTATGGGTTTTATTTAAAGTAGCACCTGGACGGGAAATAAAAACCACCTTGGATAATTTGAAAATCCCTTCCGGGTTTCTCCAGGTATGGATATGTTTCAGATTCTCTATCCCTAAGATTAAATGAAATTGAGTTTGAGTATATGCATCTTTTAGAACTCGCAGAGTATCAACCGTATAAGAAGGTCCCTTTCTTTTCAATTCCAGGTCCAAAACCTCAAAATTGGGGTTGTCTTGGATAGCTAACTGAACCATTCGCAAGCGGTGGAAGGCAGCCGAGATTCTAACTTTTTTTTTATGGGGAGGCAAGCAAGCCGGTACGAAAAAAATCCGGTCTAATTTCAATTTATCTTGAACTTCTTGGGCTACGATTAAATGTCCCAGATGGGGCGGGTCAAACGTTCCCCCCAAAATTCCAATCTTTTTGGCCATGCTAAGATTTTTTATTTTCTAGCTCGGAGATTTTATCTTTGCATTTGGCAGCCAGCTTGTCATGGGGATAAAGCTCTACAAATCTCTTGTATACTTCCAGGGCTTCCGGAATCTTGTTTTGCAGGCGGTTGGCTTCGGCTATCTGATACAGAGCTTCTTTAGCCCAGACCGTATCCGGAAAATTTTCCAACACCTCTTTGAAGTACAAGAGAGCGGCCGGATAATCTTTGGTTCTAAGATATAAATATCCGTTTTTATAAGTTTTTTTGGCCAGCTTATTTCTCAATTCTAGAACTTTTTCCCGGGCTTCCGGAACCAAGGGGCTATCCGGATAGGTCTCTACGAATTCATTGAATTCATCCAAAGCCAAGAGGGTAAACTGCTGGTCTAATTCTGCCGGAGCAGATTGTTTCATATCGCTTAAGGCCACCATAAAGGCGGCTTCGTCCAGCCAGGTACTGTTGGGATAATTGGTCAAAATCTTCTTGAATTCACCGGCCGCCGCGGCATAATCCTCCTGATTAAAATATGAGTTGGATAGATAATATATGGCGGTGTCCACCACGGTTGCTCCGGGGTAGTTGAAAATGAGCTTTTGAAATTCTTCCGCGGCCTGTCTGTATTTTTTCTGGTCATAATGTTTTTTGGCCAAGGCAAACTGCTCTTGTAAGGGCAGAACCGGACGGACCGCTTTTCCCCCGCAGCCGGCCCAGAGTCCCAAAAAGATTGCCCCAAAAACCAAGTAGACTAACAGATACTTCAGGGATTTCACTTTAAACGGTAATTTTAGCATATTTTTCTTTCAGTTTTTTATAATGTTTTACCACCCGGGATAAAAATATCTTGGGCAAATCTCCCCCCTCTTTCATTCGCAGCCTCAAGGCATTTTCACCGAAGTTGTAAGCAATGATGGCTTTTTTTACGTCCTGGAATTTCAGAATCAGCTCGAATAAATATAAAGAGCCCAGCTGGATGTTGAAATCCGTGTCAAATAATGACAGTTTCCCGCTCCAATTTAATCCCCTTCTTTTGGCTACGTCATATCCCACGAAGGGCCGAAGCTGCATCAAACCCATGGCTCCCAGGTGGGATTTTTGATTTCTTTTAAAGGAGCTTTCGGTCTGAATCAAGGCAATGATTAAGAGGGGGTCGTAGTTGTATTTTTCGCTTTCTCTGGTGATAACCCGGGTCAGCTCCCCGATTTCATCGGTATTCAAGCCCACCTGAAAATCTTCGATAATTTTGAAGATTTTTAACTTCTCTTCCAACTCTTGGATTCTTTTTTCCTGTTGTTTGATCAGATTCTCTTTATTGAATTTTTCCACCAAGAGGTAGGCCAAAGCTCCGGTCTGAATCAAATAGATGAAAAGAAAAATCAGGGAGACCGGGTGGGACAGCATTATCCCCACTTTTTTTTGAAATTTTATCCCTAACATATCTGCACCTCTTTGGTTACCAGATTCTCTTTTGCTCTTAATGCTTTCAATTTGAATTTGATGAATAAATGGATCAGAAGTTTATTTAATATCGGTCAAATCTACCAATTCCACTCCCTGGGGCAACTGGAAGCTGAACTTATTATCAGAGATTTTGGCGTTGGGTGAGATCTGGTTGAAAAGTAAGCTTACGTGATTGTCGTTTATGTCAAAATATTCGATTTTCCGGATTAGATAAGTTTTGCTCTCCACCCACAAAAAAAGCCGGGTGATGAACTCATTTTCTTTTTTGGGAGTGAGTTCCAGAATCAAGCAGGGTAAGTCCAGGATTTTATCCTTTCCTTTTAGGGTGCTTTCATAATTACTGTTAAAATCGGAGAAATATTGGCTAAAATCCAGAATGTTTTTGACTTTTTCCTTTCGGTTTTTGGTGACCTGCTTGTTTTCTTTGGAATATATCCAGACTATTTTTCCGTCGGAAATTATCTGTTCACGGTCTGAATCTATTCTGAATTTATCCGAATTTTTCAGCCAGATTTTTCCTTTGCCCTTTTCTTTTGCATCAAAATTTCCGGATTTGACCTCTTTGGTGAAAACCATGCTGACGCTTTTCAGGTTTCTGTATTTCGATTCCACGCTGTGGGTTATATCAGCCAAGGTTTGGGCTTGCAGGCCCATTATTGCAAAAGCCGGCATAAATAATAAAATGAAGAGTGTTCTCAGTTTTAATTTTTTAAATTCTATTGAAGAATAAAGAATCATAAATTGGGATTTCTTTTGGAAATTTTGTTCCTTACATCATCCATTTTATCCACCAATACCTCTCGGGCTTTGGAGCCATCGTAAGCCCCCACCACCCCGGCTTCTTCCAGCTGGTCAATCAGGCGGGCCGCTCTCTGGTAGCCGACACCTAATTTTCTCTGTAATAATGATACGGAGCCCTGCTTATGCCTTATTACAATTTCGGCCGCCTGATGAAATAAATCATTATCTTCACTCTGTTCTCCGGCCTGAGTTCCTGAAGTTTCTTCTTTATTCAGAGCTTCAATCGGAGCCGGCAGGTAGTTTTGGGATTTCAAAAACTCTACCACCCTTTGAGTTTCTTCACCGGAGATGAAGGCACCGTGGATTCTTTGGGGTTCCGGATGGCCGGTCGACAAAAATAACATATCCCCTGAACCCAGAAGTTTTTCAGCCCCATTGCCATCTAAAATAGTACGAGAGTCGATCTTAGAAGCGACCTGAAAAGCGATACGGGAAGAGAAATTGGCTTTGATTAAACCGGTAATCACATCCACTGATGGTCTTTGGGTGGCTAAAATTAAGTGGATACCGACTGCTCTAGCCATCTGGGCTAAACGGGTAATTAGAGCTTCGGTGCGGCTGGAGCCGGACATCATCAAATCGGCTAATTCATCCACAATAATTATTACATAGGGCAAAAGTTCTTTTCTCTTTAAATTAAAATCTTCGATATTTCTTACTCCGGCTCTGGCTAATTTACGGTAGCGGTTTTCCATCTCCAATACAATGTCATTTAAAATTTTTTCGGCTATTTTGGAACTGGTTACCACCGGTTTTTCCAGATGGGGTATTCCGTCGTAAACGGAAAGCTCCAGCATCTTCGGGTCGATAAAGATAAATCTTATCTCTTCCGGGTGCAGGCGATAAAGCAAGCTGGTTATAATTACGTTTAGAGAGACCGATTTTCCGGAACCGGTCGAGCCGGCAATCAACAGATGGGGCATTTTAGCCAAATCGGCAAGGTATGGTTCTCCGGCAATGGTTTTACCCAAAGCTATTGCTAAGCGATACCTGGTTTCTCTAAACAGATTTGAGGATAGAATTTCTTTTAGATAAACCATCTGGGGATTTCTATTAGGGATTTCTACTCCGATGGCGGCTTTCCCCGGAATGGGTGCTACGATTCTGATTCTTTTGGCTTGCAATGCTAAAGCCAAATCATCCGCTAAGGAAACTACCTGATTTACTTTAATCCCTGCTACCGGCTTAAATTCAAAGCGTGTAATCACCGGACCCGGTTGTTTTTCAATCCGGTCTCCTTCTATGTCAATGCCGAAAGTGGCTAAGGTCTCATTTAAGGCCCGGGCGGTCTGATTTAATTCATCTTGGGAAACGGTGGGTTTGGAGCTGGGTGCATCATCCAATAAATCCAGATTCGGGAAAACAAATTCCCCTTCCTGGCCGTGTACAAATTTTAAAGTTGATTTATACCCCGCCCCGCTTCTGCCTTCCAAATCAGATTCAGTATACACCTGAGAGGGGGATTGTGTCCCATATTCTGGAGAGGTACCGGCGGTACTTTCTCCTTTGGATATTTTCCTTAAAATCCGGCGCTTGACCGCCTCTTTATCTTTTCTATCTTCTCTCCAGGTCTGCCATTTCAAAGCTAATCTGGTTCTCAGAGATCTTAGGTAATTCCACAAATCTGAAATTTTAACCGGGGAAGCCACAAATGCCACCAGAATCAGCAAAGTAATCCCCAAGGTATAAGCCCCGGTCAGGCCGAAAATTTTCAAAAATATGTTGGCAAATAAATAAGAAACCCACCCCCCTAAGGTCAGCTGAGTGGGTTGAAAGCCGGTCCCCTGGGAAAGGTCTGATAGGTTTAAGACCAAACCTAACAGCACCAAAAACAGGAACAGAAACAGAATATTGGCCAAAAATCGGCTGACCGAAAGTTTAAATAATAATTTACTTCCCCATAAAATTCCGTAGATGGGGAGTAGAACCGAGGCATATCCTAAAATTAAAAATAAAATAAAGGAAATTATGGCTCCGAAAATGCCAGCCTGGTTTTCTACGCTGGCTTGAAAAGCTTTAAAAAAGCCGCTGGCGGAACCTAACTGCTTCAAAATCTGAAGGTCATGCTCGGTATTATAGGTCAGAAGGGATACCAGGACCAGAAATGAGACCGCAATTAACAAAACCCCCAGGATTTCGGTTTTATGCTTTTCCGGCAATCCAATCTTTATTTTCATTTTTGCATCCGGTTAATTTAACATAATCTAAAAGATTTATGGCTTTAGTCAATATCTAAAATTTTAAAGGGAGTGTCTCCTCCTTAATTAAATCGACTGGCTGGGAAAATTTAGAAGTAAAATTTGGATCAGGAAGAAAAAATTATAACCGGCTGGTTGAAAAATTATTCCAAAAAAAAAAGGCAGGGTCACCTGCCTTTTCAAAGCTTCACCGGTTCGTTTAACTCTTTCTCACTGCGTCCTTCAAGGTTTTACCCGCTCTAAATCTGGGAACTTTGGAAGCTGCAATTCTGATGGTTGCACCAGTCTGGGGATTTCTTCCCATGCGAGCTTTTCTGCGTCCAACGGTAAAAGTTCCAAACCCCACAAAACTGACTCTCTTACCCTTCTTCAAAGCTCCGGTGACTCCCTCAAATAAGGCCTTCAAAGCTTGGCCGGCTTTGGTCTTGCTTATTTCCGCTTCCTTAGCCATCCTGTCCACTAGCTCCTGTTTAGTCATTTACTCACCCCCTTAATGCTTAGGGTTTAAGGTTGATTTAAACAACTTCACTTTGGCTTAAGTATAGCATAATTACAGGGGTTTGTCAAGTTTTTTTTTATTTTTTTTGACAAAATTCTTAATACAAAGTCTGTCTCAGAAAACCACCCAAACCGCCCGGTCCTTTTTCAAATTTGACATCCGGCAGAGCTTTGATATTGATGCGGAAATAAAATCCTTCCCTGAATCCGTTGGGAACCCAGACCAGACGGGCTTCCCAGCAGTGCAGGTCGCGGTAGATTTCAAAGGTCTGGTCCGCAAATTTCCTTTGATCAAAATCATAGCGGCTGGAGTAGGTCAAAAACCAGCTTCTGGTCACCGGAAATTGGGTATTAAATCCCAGCCAGTGAGTTTTGATTGTAGCGGAAGCGGTTCTAATTTCGCTGTAGTTGTGAGAAAGCGCCACTTTCCAGTTGGTTTTAGAAGAGCTGGTATATCCTTCACTTTGTGGAGCCGCAGTTGTGGATGTGCCCTGAAAGTTTAAGCTGCTGGAAATATTAAAGGTTGCCAGCCGGGGAGAAAATCTTAAAAATTTCTTGGTGGTTGGGTCGTAAAAATCATGCACCGCACTCAAAGCCAAATCCAGGTGAGGAATGGCTGTGGTTCTTAAGGAGGTTGAGAGGGGAGAAAGTTTCTGGGTAAGTGACTTAAAGTTGTAGCCGGAACCGAAGTTCAGATTAAAGAGGTCGATTTTTCTCTCCTGGTCATTCTGTTTGGTCTTCATCTGGAACAAGTTGTTCAAACTGAAATTCATAAACTGTCTTTCAAAGGAGGAACCGCCGGCTCCGGTGAATCTGGCAAGTTTTTCGTTTTCCATCAATTTGGGCTGCCACCCAAAACCAACCGAAGGGGTCAGTACATGCCTGAATCCCAAGATGTTTCCAATTTTAGCTAAAAATGTTCCGTAGAGATTAGTCTGCAAATTGACCCCTAAATCGTAGGTTCCCCGGCGCTCGAAATTCTCGATTGGCACCGAATCTTTTTGACTCAAGTTGGTGTTGAAAACGTAATACCAGGTCTCTCGGTAATTGACCCGAGGAGAAAAGGAAAAATATTTTAAAATATTTTGAGAGAAATTGAGGGATAAAAAATTATCTGAAGTTAAAAATTTCTTGTATAAAAAACCGCTGGTGTCTGGGTTTCTTTGATTTAAATTGGTGAAATTGGAATTTAAGGAGTAATAGATGAAATTATACCATTTTTTAGTCTTCGTTTTATCGCCCGGAAATATCGGAGAGGAAGCTTTGGAGAGTGAAGCTTTGGGCAAAAATAAGGTTCGGCTTTCGGTATCTAAATTTAGATTCTGGTCTAAAGCCACACTGGTTCCGATAGTGCTCCATCTTTTGCTGAAATTTGCTTGGGAATGCAAGATACGGTTTCTTCTGGTTAGCGGGTCCAAATTAAACTCACGGTCATAATTTCTATCTGATACAAACCGTCCGTAAGCTGAAAAAGTAAAGGTGGGGGAAAAAGTTTGTGAATGACTTAAGTTTAAATCCCAGCGATAATTTTTGGTCTCGGTAAACAGAGTTTTTTCAGTATCTTTTTTAAAAGAACCGGAAACCGAACCGGAAAGTAAGTATCGCACAGCGTAGCGGGCAGAACCTCTCAAAATTATTCCGCTTTGTTCATACACATCTAAGGCAGTCTCTAAATCCCAGTATTGGCTGGCTGCCCAATAATATCCGATATTTCTGACAAATCTGTCCAGCCCGGTAAAATTTCCAAAATCTAAAGCTAAAAATCCGGAATGCCGGCCCGGTTTGATGGGGAAGATATAAAACGGCAAAACCGCTATAGGTAACCCGGCTACATACAATACCACCGGACGGGCAATCACTTTATCCCGGGTGATGATTTTCATTTTGGACGAGCCGAAATAATAATGGGGGTCATTTTTGTCACAGGTGGTGAATCTGGCAGAGTTGACTAACAACTCCTCGTCAGAAATTTTACGTAAAAGTTCTCCCCGATAAATCCCGGCCTCTAAATTGGTCTCTCCGGCCCAAACCTTCCCTTTTCTAGTTTTCAAATCATAACTCATCTTCTTCCCCACAATCTGCTCTGAGCCATCTTTTAAAATCGGGGAACCGACGTATTCTTTCTTCCCTTCAGTTTCAATTTCCTTACCATAAGCCAGCAAATACTCCTGTTTTAAATCATAATCAATCTCTTCGGAGTTTAAAGTAACCGTTTTCCAGTCAAGTTGAGAGTTCCCCTGTAATTTGATTTTTTCTTGGCCGACTTGATATTCGATAGCAGAAGCTTGGTATCTGACTGTATCTTCTAAATTAAGGGTATCTCTGGTTTCAGGGCTAAAGTAATATTCTCCCTGGGCTCCGCCGGAAACTACCACTTTTTTTACTTCTCCGTTGGAAAGAAAAATCTGCACCGTATCCCCGGAAGCTAAATTTTTAGGAATTCTGGAGGTGTCTTCTGTGGCCGGTGAATACAAGCTCTGGGCATTCCCGATTACTTTTATTTCGGCAATCTGTTCATCCTTCAGGTAGAAAACCATTTTCTTGCCGGACAAGAGATTTTCCTCTTGAGTATTTTTTAGGGTATCCTTGACGTTTTTATACAGACCCTGGGCTTGCTCCACTTCAATTTGTTCCAGTTTGTTATCTTTCAAAAATAAAGTCATCTGACTGCCGGAAATCTGGCTTTCTTTCTGGATGACCTGGGGGTTTTCGCTTAATATGATTTTATTTTCTTGATGGTAGAAAATCGCTCTGCCGCAGGTGGCTTTTAAATTCCCTTTGGTAATCTGCACCTGCCCGATGGCAGTTCCAATCTGGGTTTGGCGGGAGTATTCCATAATCTGGGCCGTAACGTTTAAGGCACTGTCTTTTTTCTCCGGATCTAAAATCAGAGTCGGAGACTGCCGGAAGGTCAAAAATTCCTCCTGCTTTTTATATTCTGCCTCTTCCCCGGTTAAGATAATATCCTGGACTTTATCTATTAATTTGACTTTACCTTCGGCTACCGCTCTTTTGGAGTTCTGGTAGTAGGTAACTTTATCAGCCCTTAAATCATATTCTACATCCGTGATATTGACCTCTCCCATGAAAATCACTAATCCTGAATTTTTATACCAGACAGCTCTCTGACTTCTTAAATCCATCTTCCCTTGCTTAAACCAGACCTTGCCGAATAAAGAAATAACCTGATTTTCTTCATCCAGATTGGACTGCAGTTCATCGGCATGCTGCAGAACCATAGGTTCGGCTTTCTTGGAGGATTGGGCTGATATTAAGGCGGGGAAAAATAAAGTAAGAACCAAAAATAGAGGAAGATAAGTATGTTTAAATCGCATAAAATCAATTATCACTTTTATAATACGCTTTTCAAATGATATTTGAAAAAGTACCTAAAAGCAAGCCTTCTTAGATTGTCGGAAAATTGAGGGATTTGTGCAGAAAATCAGAAGCTTGGACTTAATTTCAGTTTGGTCTGAAGGTAATCCTTAGTTTTCTTTTTTTCGCAGTCTTCGTGCCGCTTTATTTCGTACCTTCGTGATTAGAAATGCATAGCCGCTTTAGCCACCCATTCCGAACCCCAGGCCAAGAAGAACCCTGATAGGGCTCCGGCCAAAGAAGCTTCGTACTGTTTGACTCTATATTCTATTTGCAGTAATTTGACCACTACATACAGAATTGAGCCGGCCGCAATAGATAAAAATATAATTTCCAAAATTTCAGAGGCGTAGAAACTGCCCACCAAAGTCCCCAAGAAAGTCGGTCCTCCCCCGATTAAGCCTAACATGGCGACAAAGCCCAATTTGGGCTTTTCCCCTGATAAGGGAGCTATAATTCCAAAACCTTCGGTAGCGTTGTGCAAACCAAAACCGATTACCAAGGTAAAAGCCAAGCTCATTGAACCCTGAATGAAGGCCTGCCCGATGGCTAACCCTTCTCCCAGATTGTGCAGACCGATTCCGATGGCTATCATCAAGGCCAAATGGTTTCCTCTGCGGTTCAGCTGAGTTTCCGGTTTACTTTTAGCAATATATTTATTCTCGAAAGCAATCAGACCACCTAAACCAAGGGCCAAACCGATTACCATTAAAAAAATTTGACCAGTCAACTCACCGGAAGTAGCCAGACCTTGTTGCAGCTCTAAGTAATTATGCCCGACTTCCTCAAACATCTCTTCCATTATTTCATAGAGTAAGAAGATCAAAACTCCGGCTGAAAAGACGTTCAAAAAACTTTTGGTTCTTTTCCCGACTTTGGGTATAAAAGCCAAAGGCAACCCCAAATAAATGGTAAACCCGGCCAAAGCCCCCAAGAGCAAAAGTTGGATATAAGAAACAGGCATGTTGGTTTCTCCTTAAAATTTATGATTTACAAATATCGCTCATTCGGACTTTTATAATAACAGTTTCCCAGCTAAAGGTCAAATCCTAAAATATATCTGAATCGTAAATCATCGGATTGGTTATTGATACCCCATAGTGCCCCCACAACCATAAAAAATTTCTTGGCTTCGAATGAGAAAGTCGGTCCCAGCAGAAACTGATTGGCCAAGCCGGACTCGAAATTGCCGACCATCTCCATTCCGCTTTTAACAGCCGGTAAAATCTGGTAGTTTACCCCCAGGGCATAACTTTTTTCCCATTCCGAACTGGAAATCAGTTTTTTTTCTAAAATAAAATTACTAACCAGATTCAGCTTTTTAATCTCCTTGGCTAAAATCAACTTTCCTTCGATTTCATTGGGAGCAGAAATATTGGAGGGTCTTTTGTATTCTAAATACAGCATAGGATTAACCGCGAATTTTTCTTCCCCCGGGAATTTAATCCTGGTTCTTAACTTCATCTGGTTGAATTTATACCCCTCGGAATTGGTCTGGGTAAAAACCTGATACAAAGCAATATCCCAGCTTTTGGTAATTCCATATTCTAATTCAATCTGGTGAAACCAGGAGGAAGTGGATTTATCGCTCCAGCGGGGAGCTTTGAAATCCAGATAATTCTCTAATTCTAACTCCCCTTGAGAGGTGGTTATATATTCATAGGTCCAGACCAGGCTTTTATCGTCGGCTTGCGACCCCGAAAATGATAAAATAATTGAAATTAGCGCTAAGAAGAAAAGTTTCACTATTTTCATCTCACTAAAATTTATTTTTGTTTTTCCTTTTTTATTGACATCATTCCATCAAAAATTTTGTTAGATTATAATCCTGAAGTCTATAGTTGTCAAGAAAAATTTGTGAAAAAAATCACAATATGAGAAAGATTATCAATAAGTGGGACAACAACTTAATGAGAAAAATTATTGAAGAATGAGGATTTTACCTCTCTTAATTTTTTGAAATTTATCAGAAAATATTAAGTATTTTTTTGCCTTCTCTCTCCTGTCAGAGCTAAAATAACCCCCAAAATTATCAAAACCGCTCCCAGATATAAAGAAGTTTTAGGAACTTCTTTGAAAATGAAAAAAGCCCAGACGGAAGCACCAATCGGCTCACCCAAGATTGAGATTCCTACCAAATAGGCCTTGACATATTTCAAAAGCCAGTTATAGAGAGAATGCCCGATTAAAGTAGGAATTATGGCTAAGAGAATAAACCAGCCCAAATTTTTCAGAGTCAGAGGAGAAAAAGAATCTCCAAATATTATAATAAAAAAAGCCAAAACTATCGAGGAAACAAAATAAGCCACAAAAATATAAGGTATCAGGTCATATTTTTTTCTGATATTTCTTCCCAAAGTCAAATAAGTTGCTGCCATAATAGCCCCAAGCAGAGCCAACAAATCCCCCTTCAAATTGGCAAAATCTCCCCCGCCGATAATTGCCACACCGCCCAAAGCTAAGATTATTCCTAACCAAGTCAACCAAGTTGCTTTCTCGTTCAAAAAAATTAAAGAAAATAAAGCCACAAAAACCGGCTGAGTGGCTACAATGACAACTGAGCTGGAAACAGAGGTGTAAAACAAAGAGGTCACCCAAAAAGCAAAATGCAGACCCAAAAAGATTCCGGATAAAATGGCAAGCCTGGGTGCTTCAGATAAAAGTTGTTTTAAGGCCGAAAAATGTTGCAGAAAAACTAGAGGAAATAAAATCACCGAAGCCATGAACATCCGGTAAAAAGCAATTACCAAAGGCGGAGCTGTGCTGAGCTTGATTAAAATAGCAGCCCAGGAGACCGAAAAAACTGCTACAAGCAGGAACAGAATTCTTCGGTCCATTAAAATTTACCCAGTTCGGAAACTAAAGTACCGCAGACAATCAGACCGGCTCCTATTAAGCTAACAGTTGCAAAAGTTTCACCGAAACTAAAATAAGCGAAAATTGAGGCAAAGACCGGCTCCAAAGCATAGATTATAGCAGCTTTGGTTGCGGTGGTATATTGTTGATATTTATTCTGCAGATAAAAAACCAAACTGGTGGCTAAAACCGAGGTTATCAAGAGAGTGAGAATTAAAGAGGAGCCCAAATCGAATTGGAATTTATCGAACAAGAAAAGGGAAGGTATGGATAACACACAGGTGGTTAAAAGCTGGACATACAGAAGCTGGGCGGTATCATATTTTTTGTTGTAAATCTCCACATAGATAATTTGAAGAGCGAAGGCCACCACACATAGAAGGGTCAAAAAGTCACCAGCATTGAATTTTTGAGATTCCGGCAGGGTCAGAAAATACATTCCGACTAAAACCAGTCCAATCCCCAGCCAGGAGGAAGCCTTCGGCTTATCCTTGGTCAAAAATATGGCTAAGATGGGAACCAAGACAAAGGAGATAGAGGTGATAAAAGCGGATTTGGAAGCTGAGGTAAATTTCAATCCCACGGTTTGAAAGGCAAATCCGAAAAATAGAAAAACTCCCAAAATAATTCCGGCTCGAATGGTCTCGTTGGGGATGATTCTGTATTTATCAGCAAAAATCAACCGCACCACCAGGGTGGCTATAAAAAAGCGGGTGGCTAAGAATAAAAAGGGGGAGGAATAACCTAAAGCGATTTTCACCAGGACAAAAGTGCTTCCCCAGATAAAGGTCAGGGCTAATAGGATCAGTTCAGCTTTTCGGGCCAAGGTGAGCATAAGTGATTAAGGATAGTAAAAAATTAAAATAAGATAGTCAAGAAAGATTTCTATGGGAGCTTGTGCCAACGCTAGTAAAGTGGACTTTTAAGGCTGGGCTTTTTATCTTACAGTCCAACCAGTTGATTGGTTGAAAGGTGATAATATGCGAAAAAAAGCCAGTAAAATTTTGCTTTTGGCCTTGGCAGTTATTTTTTCTTTTTCCGGAAATGCTCTGGCTCTCAGCGCCCGAGAGTTGGTTGAAATATACATGAACCTAACCAGAAGAAAACCTGCTAATGTCAAGACCTGGGTTAATTTAAGCAAAGCTTATTCCCAGCTGGCACAAGAGGCCTTAGACTTTAGCCAATATCAGCAGGCAGAAGCTTTCCTTCGAAAACCCCTCAGTTTAGATTCCACCAATATTGAGGCCTTGGCCCAGTTGGCTCAAGTAAAATCTGCTTATCACAAATTTGAGGAATCGATTGCTATTGCCACCAAAATTTTGAGCAAGGCCCCTAAGAATCCATCTGCCTGGGGAGCTTTAGGGGATGCTTTTTTAGAATTGGGAAAATATAAACAAGCCGACTCCTGTTATAAAAAAATGTATAATCTGGATAAGGAATTATATAGTTTGGTTCGACTTTCTCATCTGGCGTGTGAAAAGGGGAATTTTAGCCAGGCAGTCAGCTTTATGAAGAAGGCTATTCAAAATGGCGAAAAAGAAGGATATTTTTTTTGCGAACAGGCCTGGGCTAATGTGCAGTTAGGCAAGTTGTATCTATCACGAGGCAAATTAGATGAATCTTTAAAAGCGTTTGAGAAAGCCTTGAATCTATTGCCCAACTACCTGCCGGCTTTAGAACATAAAGGTCGGGTCTTGGCATTAAAAGGAGATATGAATTCAGCTATTGAAATCTATGAAAAAGTAAGCCAGAAAGCAGTCGACCCGGAGCCAAAATCTGCTCTGGCAAAACTGTATTTAGAAGTGGGTAAAAAAGAAGCTGCCGATTCTCTTCTGAAGTTGGTCAGGGAACAGTATGAAGTATATTTGAAATCTGATATAAAGGCATTTAATAGCCGGATAGCCAAATTCTATTTGCAGTGGAATATCAATTTAGAGCAAGCCCTAGAGCTGGCTCAAAAAGAGCTGGAAATAAGACAGGATATCCATACCTATGATTTACTGGCTTGGGCATATTACAAAAACGGAGAGCCTCAGAAGGCCTGGGAGAATATTTCCCTAGCTTTAAGTAAGAATAATAAAGATGCTGAAATTTTATATCATGCCGCTGTGATTGCGGAAGCTCTGGGGAAACAGAGGGAATCCAAAAAATATTTTTCTCAAGCCAAATCTATTAATCCCCTGTCGGAAAAGATGTATGCGGAAAATTAAGTTTTTTTTGCTTCTTGACCACTAAACACTAACCACTTGTGACTAAAAAAGCGGGAGACGGGACTCGAACCCGCGACCAACAGCTTGGAAGGCTGTGACTCTACCAACTGAGTTACTCCCGCAATAATCTATCAATTTTATGTGGAGAGGGGTGGATTCGAACCACCGTAGGCAAAGCCAACGGTTTTACAGACCGTCCCCTTTAGCCACTCGGGCACCTCTCCAAAATTTTCAGTGTAGCGGTGCGACTTGTCCCGAAGTATTTGAGGGATTTATCGCACATCAAGTTTGGTCGGATAAATCCGACCGCTACAATTCGAATTCGCCATTTTACTTTTAGCTGGAGGAGGGAATTGAACCCCCGACCTGAGGTTTACAAAACCCCTGCTCTGCCTCTGAGCTACTCCAGCAATTTCTGCTTGTTTTATAGGTTTTCGCTTACGGTTACCCTTATGGTTACACCATCCAGACGGACAGAATCCCGTAAAGGGACACCATCCCGTAGGGAAAAGAACAGCCCCAATGAGAAAATTCAATATATTTTACGCCAGTTTTTTGTCAATATCAAATCTTTTTCTTCCATTTAGTACCGGCTGAAGTATCTTCCAGGATTATTCCCATTTCCAGCAGCTGTTTTCGAAGCTGGTCCGCTAATTTCCAGTTTTTTTCTTCCCTGGCTTTTTCCCTTTGTTTAACTAGCTCGGAAGCTCTCTGGTCCAGACTTTCCTCAGGTCTTTTCAAATATCCCAAAACTTTATCGAAATTATCCAGCAGACTTAAAATCAGCTCTGCATCTGTTTTGTAAACTTTGTTTTCTCTCAAAAGTTTATTGACTTCATATATCAAATCAAAAATAGCTGCCAGACCAACCGAAACATTCAAATCATCATCCAGCCCGGCCTCAAATTTCTCTTTGGCTAAGCTCACTATTTTTTCTACTTGTGGATTTTTCCCTTCTTTTTCAAGAGTTTTCAGCTCATCCATGAAATCATAAATTCTCTGCAAAGAATTTTTAGCCGCTTCCAATCCCTCAAAGGTAAAATTCAGTTGTTGGCGGTAATAGGTAGACAAGAGCAAGTAGCGAATGGCCATGGGATACCAGCCCTGTTTTAAAATATCCCTCAGGGTATAAAAATTCCCCAAGCTCTTGGCCATTTTTTTATTCTCCACCAAAAGATGTTCTGCGTGTAACCAGTAGTTGACGAATTTTTTACCGGTGGCGCACTCGCTCTGGGCGATCTCATTTTCATGATGGGGAAAGATATTATCTACCCCGCCGGTGTGAATATCAAAGTGCTCCCCCAGATATTTCATGCTCATGGCCGAGCATTCGATATGCCAGCCCGGACGCCCTTTCCCGATTTCCGTTTCCCAGAAGATATTCCCGTCCTTTTCATCCCAGCCCTTCCACAGAGCAAAGTCGGAAACTTGCTCTTTCTCATATTCGTCGGCTTTGACTCTGGCACCCACTTTCAACTCCACTAAATTCATTTTGGAAAGTCTGCCGTACTCCGGAAAAGTGGAAATCTTGAAATAGATAGAGCCCTCCATTTCATAAGCTTGTCCTTTTTCCAAAAGTTTTTTGATGATATCCACCATTTCTTTGACATGCTTGGCAGCTTCCGGATAAACTTCAGCCGGCTCGGCCTTCAGGGTTTTCAAATCCTCAAAAAATATTTTTTTATAGCGAGAGGTAAATTCATCCAAGGAAACTCCTTCTGCCTGTGAACCTTTTATTATTTTATCATCGATATCCGTCAGATTCATCACCTGGGTGACCTGAAACTCTTTGTATTTTAAATAGCGCCGCAACAAATCTTCGAATAAAAAGGTGCGGTAGTTACCTATATGGGGATAATCCCACACGGTGGGACCGCAGGTATACATTCTGACTTTTCCGGCTTCAATGGGGACAAACTCCTCCTTTTTTCTGATGAGAGTATTGAAGAAAACTAAGCTCATAGCTTATTTGAATTTGCGGGTTACTTCCGGAAGTTCGCTTAAGTTGTTGACCACGTAATCCGGCACCACCGGTGCGGAATAATCTCTTTCTTTTTTAAATTTTAAAATTGCTTTCATCCCCACCTTTTGAGGACCGGCAACATCTTCAATCAAGCGGTCTCCGATGTAAACAGTTTCCTGGGGTTTCAGGTCTAATTTTTTTAAGACATGTTTGAACAGATCCGGATGGGGTTTGCGTAAGCCGAAATCATAGGAAAACAAAGTCTCTTCAAAAAAGTGGATGATTTCATAATTTTTCAATTCCTCGATATGAAATTCAGTAGGAAAAGAAGAATTGGAAATCAAGCCGATTTTTAAATTTTGCTTTTTAAAATGCTCCAAAACCTCTCTGGCACCATCCATCAGAGTTATCTGTCTGGAAATCGGTTCATAGTAATGCCTCAAAAATTCCATGGCTAAACCGTCCGGGCTGGACATTCCGAATCTGATTAAAAAATTAGAAACCCACTCAGGCAGTTTCACTTCAATTAAGCTCTCCTGGGCTTTCTGCCAGGCCTGATGAAATTCAGTTAGAAAAGTTTTTCCAAAAGTTTCCCAATCCGGTATCTTATAGCCGCGTTTTACTAAAAACTCATACCCCTGCTGGACACAAGCTCTTTCCAGCTTGTCCCATTCGGTATTGTCAAACTCGATTAGGGTGCTGCCTAAATCAAATAAAATTCCTTTAAAACTCATAGCCCTTCTTGTCTATTTATGTTGCTAAAATTTGCTGATTTTAATTTGAGATTTCCCTGTAAATAATCAATCAATATACTAAAAATAAACTCTTTCTACAACAGAATTATAAAGGAGAAGCTGGTATTTACAGAAGATATACGTAAGGTAAAAAATTTAGTTAAACTTTTTTCTTTTTCAGAGCCAGTTTAACTATTTTATCCACCAGTTGAGGAAACTCAATCCCGGCCACTTTGGCGGCTTTGGGGACCAAACTGATTTTGGTCATTCCCGGGAGAGTGTTGACTTCCAAGCAGTAAAATTTTTTGTCTTTGCTTAAACGAAAATCAACTCTGGCATATCCTTCACAACCCAAAGCCTTAAAGGCCCGAACAGCCATTTCCTGTACTTCTTGAGTTTGTTTTTCAGTCAGTTCGGCCGGACAAACATATTTGCTTTTCCCGGGTGTATATTTGCATTCGTAATCATAAATTCCATGCTCCGGCACTATTTCAATCACCGGCAAGGCCTGATCCTCTAAAATGCCCACCGTAATCTCCCGCCCCGGAATAAATTCTTCCACCAGAATTTGACGAGAATATTCCTGAGCCAAAACTATGGCTTTTTGTAAATCGCCATTTTTAGGGAGTATAGTCAATCCGATGGTTGAACCCTGATTATTCGGTTTCACCACCACCGGGTAGCCGAATTTCTTTTTAATTTCTTTTTGCAGTTCAGAAATACCAGAGGAATTAGTCGACTCGCACAAAATCCACTGGGGAATTCTGATTTTCTCTCTTTCAAAAATTTTTTTGGACATATCTTTATTCATAGCCAAAGCGCTGGCCATCATCCCGGAGCCGGTGTAGGACTTTCCGGTCAAGTCCAGTAAGGCCTGAATGGTCCCGTCTTCCCCTTTACCACCATGCAGGGCCAAAAAGATGACATCCACATCTTTCAAGTCCTGCGATTCAAAATGTTTTAACACCACGTCCGAATCAATCGGTTTTAACTCTTGAGCACCCGGAGGGGCAGTTTTTATCCCCTGGGGCAAATATTGGATATGATTATTTGGCAACACCTGCCAGCTTTTGCTGGTGTCAACCGGAATCACTTTATGCCCGGCTTTTTTCAAAGCCTCCACCACCGCTTCTCCGCTGACTATGGAAACATCTCTCTCGGCAGAATCCCCCCCCATCAGGACCAAAATTTTCAAATCGGCTCCTTTTTGAATTTTTTCTTCAGAAGTTTGAAAATCCAATATAAAATGGCTAGGGCGAAAATGGTCAAGATAATTTTGTTGTAAGTCACCAGAAATCTAAAAGCATCCTCCGAATTGGCTTTGAGTGCGGTGGCTATGGTAATCAAAGCACCATTCCAGATTATAATTGAAATTCCGGTATAGATGACCATTTTTCTAAGATTTACATTTCCCACTCCAGCTGAAAGAGCAATGGCTGAACGCACCCCTGTCATAAATCGGCTTAAAATCAGAACTTTTTCACCATATCTTTTGAACCAGCCCTCGATTTTGGAAAGTTGGGACTGGTTGAAAAAAATTCCGTTCAGGAAAAACAGCTTTCTAGCACCAGACCTACCTATCCAGTATAAAATCATAGCCCCGGTTAAACTCCCTAAACAAGTAGACAAGATCACTCCCTCAAGTTTTAATTTCCCCATTCCAGCCAAGAATGCCCCTCCAAAAATTACCGTATCCCCCGGATATGGGGGAAAAAGATTTTCTATTATGGCACTGGCAAAGAAAAAAAGATAAAGCCAACCCACCCGATAAGTAGTGGCATTTCTCAAAATTTCTTGCATCTGTTCCGAAAAACTGGCTTCCATTATTTACTCTCCAGCAAAACGATGGCAAAACTGGCTACCCCTTCTTCCTTACCTATAAATCCCAGACCATTTTGAGTGGTGGCTTTGACTGAAATTTTATCTAAACTGATTTTCAGAGTTCTAGAGATATTGTTTCTCATCTTTTCAGTGTAACCAGCCAGCTTTGGTTTTTCTGCTACAACGGTTGTATCAATATGGACGAGTTTAGCTTTTCTTTGTTTCAAAATTTTTCCAACATCTGACAAAAGTTTCAAACTTGAGACTCCCTTATATTTTTTATCGGTATCTGGAAAATGTTTTCCAATATCTCCTTCTGCCAAGGCCCCTAAAATAGCATCGCAAATCGAGTGCAGCAAAACATCCGCATCCGAATGCCCTAAAAGCCCTTTGGAATGAGGAATCTCCACTCCTCCTAAAATCAATTTTCTCCCTTTCGCAAATTTATGCACATCATATCCAAAACCAACTCTGAGCATTTTCATCAACTCATTAATATTTCAGCCAATTTAAAATCTTCTGCCGTAGTAATTTTAATATTTCTCTCTGACCCTTCTAAAATCTTAACTTTGATACCTAATTTTTCCACCAGTGAGGAACAGTCAGTCCCCACAAAATTATCTTTTTTAGCTTTTTCAAATGCTTTACTCAAAAGAGTTTTTTCAAAAACTTGGGGTGTTTGAGCCAGATAGAATTGTTTCCTGTCTTCAGTTTTTACAATCATATTTTTATCCACTAGCTTGACAGTTTCCTTTACTGGTACGGCTAGAATAGCGGCTTTGAATTTCTGAGCTAATTTTATCACCATTTCAATTTGTTTTAAATCAATCAACGGTCTGACTCCGTCATGCACTAAGACCAAGTTACATTTTTTATTTACTTTTTGCAAACCATTATAAACTGAAGCTTGCCGGTTTGAGCCACCGGAGACAATTTGGGAAACTTTTGTGAATTTAGTTCTTGAAACTATATTTTTTTTGCAGAAATTAAGGAACTGCTTTGGAACTACTATTATTATTTCATCAACCGATTTTGACTTCTCCAATTGTTCAACCGAATGAGCCACAATTATTTTTCCCTTTAATTTTAGAAATTGTTTTGCAATCTCGGAATTAAATCTCTTGCCGGACCCGCCGGCGACAATTATGGCTGAAGTGAAAAATTTCTTTGGCACTTATTTTTTGAGGAAAAGATTAAGAAGCGGTTGGTTTTCTCAAAAATCTGTTAGGTTATATAACTTACAACAAACTGGGCTGAATCTTCTCTTTCTGAATCTCCAAATGCTTATAACCCCTATCGGTAACCTGCCTTCCCCTCGGAGTTCTGTGTAAAAGCCCTTCCTGAATTAAAAACGGTTCGTACACCTCTTCAATGGTATCTGCCTCTTCTCCTACTGCCACGGCTAAGGTACTTATCCCCACCGGGCCCCCTTTGAATTTAATAGCAATCGTCTCCAAAATCTTTTTATCCATCTCATCCAGACCGAGCTGGTCCACATCCAGCATCTGCAAAGCAGCCTCGGAAATCTCTTTATTGATTTTCCCTTTAGCTTTGACTTGCGCAAAATCCCGTACTCTCCGCAATAGCCGGTTGGCCACTCTGGGAGTTCCTCGTGAACGGCAGGCAATTTCATTGGCTCCATCTTTATCAATGGTAATATTCAAAATTTTAGCTGAGCGTAAAACTATTTTCAACAAATCATCGGTGTTGTAATAATCCAATCTTCCCACCACTCCGAAACGGGACCTCAAGGGGGAAGTTAAAAGCCCGGCCCGGGTTGTTGCTCCAATAAGAGTAAATTTTTTCAAAGGTAATTTGATGGAACGAGCCGCCGGTCCTTTATCAATCATGATATCTAAGGTAAAATCCTCCATAGCCGGATAAAGATATTCTTCCACTACATGATTTAAGCGGTGAATCTCGTCAATAAATAAAATCTCTTTGTCATTCAAATTGGTCAAAATTCCAGCTAAATCCGCGGCTTTTTCCAAAACTGGGCCGGAAGTAGATTTGACATCCACCCCCATTTCATGAGCAATGATATGTGCCAGGGTGGTTTTACCCAAACCCGGAGGACCGTAAAACAAAGCGTGGTCCAGATGTTCTTTTCTTTTTTTGGCGGCCGAGATGAAAATCTTGAGGTTTTCTTTTAATTTTTCCTGACCAACAAATTCATCGAACCCTTGCGGCCTTAGAGTTAAATCCAGTTCCTGCTCTTCTATCTGCTGAATGGGTTGAGTGTTTCTGTCTTTCATCTTTTAAACTATATAGTTTTAGAAGTTTGAGTTTTACTTTTGGAATTGGGATTAAAATTCAGGGCTTTTTTCAACAATTCTTCTAAACTCAACTTTTTATCTTTTTCCAGAACCTGGTCTATGATTTTTCTGGCTTCATATTTGTTATACCCCAAGGAAACCATGGCTAATATGGCCTCCTCTGACTTATGGTCGGGAGAAGTTTTCTCTTTGTCCGGCGGAATGAAACTTTTGGCAATCTTTTCTTTTAATTCTACAATCAATCTTTGGGCTGTTTTATTTCCCACTCCCGAGATTTTGGTCAGCATATCGATATTTTCTTCTAAAATTGAAGCCTGAAAGTCCTCCACGGAAATGGAGGATAAAATTCCCAAAGCCGATTTGGGTCCGACCCCGTTGACCGAAATTAGAAGCTCAAAGAGCTCTTTTTCCGGGGTGGTGGCAAAACCGAACAGCTGAAAGGCATATTCCCGCACATAGGTGCAGGTGAAAAGTTTTACGGCCGAGCCGACCTCCGGCAGTTTTTCAAAACTGGATAAAGGGATATTGACCAAATACCCCACCCCCTTTACATCTACCACCAGCGAGGTCGGTTTTTTTTCGGCTAATTTCCCCTCTAAGTAGGCAATCACTTTTTACCTTTTATGATGGTTGGAAATTTTTTGAGAATGACAGAAAGCCACTGCCAGAGCATCCGAAGCGTCTTCCGGCAGCGTCACTGCTTTTATATTCAATAAAGCTTTCATCATGTACTGAACCTGTTGCTTGGATGCTTCTCCCCGCCCTACAACCGATTGTTTAACTTCCCGGGTGGAATATTCTTTGATAGAAAGCCCGGCCTGGGCTCCCGCTAAAAGTATCACTCCTTTGGCCTGGCTCATGACCTTCAAACTTTTGACATTTTTGGAAAAAAAACTGTCTTCCACAGCCAAAAAGTCGGGTTGACTTTTTTTTATAATTTTATTCAGTCCTGAAAAAATCTCTTTAAGTTTTTCGGAAGTGGAATTTCTGGCATTGGTTTTTATAGTTCCCGAATCCAAAAGTTCAAACTTATTATTATAGTATTTGACCAAACCGAAACCGCAACTGCTAATCCCCGGGTCAATTCCCAAAGTCGTGAAACTTTTAAGCACTCAATTTCTCCATTAAGGTTTCTTCGATGTCAAAGTTAGCATACACTTTCTGCACGTCCTCATGCTCTTCCAGAGCTTCCATCAGTTTTATCATGTGCTCTACATTTTTTCCCTCTAATTTGACGGTGGATTGCGGCAGCATGCTGATTTCAGCGCTGGTGACAGGAATTTTATTTTTTTCCAAGGCCTGTTTGACTTTGTCGAAAGCGTTAGCCGGTGTCTGAATCTCATAATTTTGAGCATCCGAAGTCATGTCCGAAGCCCCGGCCTCCAGTACAATCAGCAATAAATCATCTTCATTTTTCACTTTACCTTTTTCGACTGTAATTACTCCCTTTTTCTCAAACATCCAGTTGACACTGCCGCTTTCGCCTAAATTTCCTCCGAAGCGGGAGAAAAGATGTCTGATGTCGGCTACAACTCGATTTTTATTGTCGGTGGTGACTTCCACCAGTACTGCCACTCCGCCCGGACCATATCCCTCGTAGGTAATTTCTTCATAGGTCACTCCCGGAAGCTCCCCGGTCCCTTTTTTAACGGCTCTTTCGATATTGGACTGGGGCATATTAGCTTCTTTAGCAGCCAGGATAGCGGTTCTCAAGCGGGGGTTTCCTTCCGCATCTCCTCCTCCGGTGCGGGCCGCTACCGTGATTTCCTTGATGATTTTGGTAAAAATCTTCCCCCGTTCAGCGTCGGTTTTTTCCTTTTTTCGCTTGATGGTACTCCACTTGGAATGGCCAGACATTTAATTCCCTCCGATTTCTATAACTAATTTATGCAAAAAGCTACAAAAGGCAAGAAAAAATTAAGCCAGCCCTATGTGTTGCAGATATTCAAAGCCAGTTCTAACTTCCAGCGGAGTAACCTTAGGGCTTAATTCCAAAACTTTTATGGTATCGGGTTTTAAATAAGTCTTCAACCCAGAATAATCAATATTTCCAGTGCCGGGAGCTTTGTGGTCATAGATTTCTTTACAGTCCATCAGGTGAGTCCCAATTAATCTGTGACCAAATTTTTTAAGATATTCGCTTTTTTCAGCAAAACCCAGATATTCCAGAGTGGCTTGATGCCCCACATCCAGCCATAATCCCACATTAGAATCCGGAAATTCTTTGAAAATAATTTCCATTTCTTCTAAAGTCGGAAACTGGGAATAATAATATCTGTTTTCAAAACCTAATTTGATGTTTTTCTCTTGGGCATATGGAATAATCTCTTTTAGGGCTGTTATTATTTTTTCAGTTCCTTCAGATGATATTTTATTTCTTTCTCGAATGAACTTATTCTTCAACTCTTCCAGTTCATCTGATTTAGTTTCGGACTTTATCTTAGATTTTATATATTCCTGCTCTAAGTCTAAAATTTCTCCGGACTGGCTTTCCCCTAAATGCAGAACTACAGCCTTAGCCCCTAAGATATGAGCATTGTTGATAGTATTTTTGGTTAGCTCTATACTTTTTCTTCTTTGAGATTCTTCCGGAGAATTTAAGGGGAATGCTTTATGCACTGTATTAGGCTCAAATCCATCCGGCATGGGAGCTACGTTATGCAGGCTGGAGATTTGGATTTGATTTTGTTGTTTTGACTTTCTTATCTCCTCGAATTTTTCAGAGGAAACCTGAAAGTTAATTTCAAGGCAGTCAAATCCCAACTCCTTTATCTCCTGGACTATGCTTAAACCGGAATGATTGCGGGCAGCATTCCAGCTGGTGGAAAAAGATATCATCTATGATTATACTATCAACACTAAGTGCTTCTCAATTTATCGTCCCAGAAAGACCGAATAACCAGCAGAGAACCGCAAGGAGTTGTTATCCAAATCATCAGTAGCTAAGCTATTTTCTTCATGTACAAACTTAATTGCCATCCTCAAAGCTGAATTGCGGCCGATGAAAGCTTTTAGACCTATTCCAATCTCTGGAGCTAGTATGGTAGTGGCTTCATCTTGAACACCTGAAATAGAATTACCGGTCATACCAATTCCAAAAAACACAAAGGGAAAAGTTCTTTCATGTGGAATAAAATTATAGGCTAAACGAAATAGGAGACCGAGACTCAAAATATCAAAATTAGAACCCGAATTATCATCAATAGAGACATAACTTAATGAAAGCTCTGGTTCTAACTGCACATTTCTCCCAACAAAAAATCCGAATCGGGGGGTTAAACTGAAAGAGGTAATAGAGCCCTGGTCAAATCCCAGCTGGTCATAATTGTCATAACTAAAGGAAAAATCTCCCCCTAATTCCAGTTTATTTCTCTGGGCCCTTTCAACCGCCAGGACATTCAGGCAAAGAATTAAAATAAAAGCACCCGTTAAAATTCTGGTTAAATTGCTAAACATAGTGACTCCTTTCTTTTGCAAAATAAACTCTTAATCTGATTGTATAATTAATACGAACTGGGTGGCTTATTAGTTTTGATATAATAAGTTAGGCCGGTATAAATTCCAAAATGTTGCAGATTATATCCTAAAGCGGACTGTTGCGCACCACCTGTGGAATATTCAGCATTTTTCAAAACTACATGGTTGAAGATGGCTTCCCCAATCAAAGATAAAGACGAGCTAAGTTTATAGCTAAATCCCAATCCCACTGCGATAGCGGGTTTTAGGTCGAAAGATTTAGTAGAGTCTGATTCTTCAATTTTGAACTTGGCTAAACCCAAACCAAATCTTAAATAATAATCTACCTCCGGATGGGAATTCAAAATGTATCTTCCCACTAAACCATAATTGGTCAAGCGATTTTTTATACTGCTAATATCCTTGTCATCAAAGGTATTATACATGAAATTCAATCCCAGAGAAACTTTCTCTTTCAGAAAATATTCCAGACTGCCGCCGAAAGTGTAGCCGGTCTTGGCCTTCCCTTTGCTCGGATCAGGCGAGGCGAAGTCCCCCACGGGGATGGCCAATCCACCTAAGCCAGAAATAGCAACCTTGCTTTTGTGGTCTTGAGCTGGTAGCAGACTAACAGAAAAAATGAAAACGGCGATAAGGATAGGCAAAATCTTCTTGTTCATAACTCCTCCTTATTTTCCTTTTCTTGCTCCAAAATAAAGAGTAGCTCCTATGTTCAGACCAAAAAATTGCACCGAGACTCCTTTTTGTTTGATTAAAAGCCGGTTATATAAAAATTCCGCAAAAAGCCCCAATCTTTCTTTATAATCGAAGGTTATCCCTAAGCCGGCGCTTATTTGAGCTGTATTATCTTTAAATTTGGAAGAATCGGACGGTACCGGAGGGGATATTCTCTCATATTTGATTCTATAATTGTTACCCATAACCCCCCCTTTGCCGTAAAATGAAAAATCTTTCTCTGGGTTAAAAATGTATTTGGCAAAAGCACCGAAAGAAATCATTCTCCATTCTTGAGTGATCGGCCATTGAAAGTCTGTAATATCATTACAAGATTGTAGAGTACAAACTCCAGTGACAAGAGAAGGTGACTGAAAAAGCAGATATCCGAAATTGGCACCTAGGGCCAGCGACTTATTCATAAAATATTCGATGTTGACTCCCGGTCCCAGCCCGGATTCAACCAAAGAACCAAAATCTCCGGTAGCCCGACCGGTTAAAATCGTCCCGCCAAATCCTACCATCCCGTTGCGCTCCAAGCTCCAGCCTGAGGAACTGAAAGTAAGCAAACCTGAAAATATTATTAAAACCAGAATTTGAATTTTGTGTACCTTTGTATTTCTCATAAAGTTTTTTTGGATTACTCTTCTTCTTTTTCTTTCTGTTTGTGGTCCTGGGCTTCCTTGATTATTTTCTCTGCTATCTCTCTGGGGACCTCTTCATAGTGGGAAAATTCACGAGTATGATGGCCCCGTCCTTGAGTATGTGACCTAAGTGAGGTTGAATATTTATAAAGTTCCGCCAAAGGAACCTTGGCTTTTATCTTCTCAAACCCGCCATCTGCTTCCATCCCCATAATCTTCCCTCTGCGGGAAGAGATATCCCCCATGACATCCCCCATGAACTCGCTGGGGACTATTACTTCTACGTTATAAATCGGTTCCAGCAAAACCGGTTTGGCCTCCAAAGCCGCTTTTCTGAACCCCATGGAGCCGGCGATTTTAAAAGCCATATCCGAGGAATCTACCACGTGATAGGTACCATCATAGATGCTGACTTTTATATCCACCATTTTATAACCGGCTAAAATCCCTTCATGCATGGCCTCCACCACTCCCTTTTCAACGGCCGGTATGTATTTAGAGGGGACCGCCCCGCCAACGATATCGTCTACAAACTGAAACCCTTCTCCGTGGTGCAATGGCTCTACTCGGAGCCAGGCATCACCGTATTGACCACGGCCGCCGGATTGGCGTTTATATTTTCCCTGAGCTTCGGCTTTGGCTTTGATGGTTTCACGATAAGGAATCCTGGGTTTTTCTAATTCGGCCTCTACTCCGAATTTTTTCTTTAACTTATCCACCATTATTTCCAAATGCAACTCCCCCTGACCATAGATTATGGTTTGCCTGATGTCGCCGTCTACCACCATGATGAAAGTGGGGTCTTCTTCATGCAGTTTGGCAAAACCGTTGGCGATTTTTTCTTCATCCCCTTTATTTTTGGGCTTGATGGCCATATTGATGACCGGTTTGGGGAAATCGATGGGAGGAAGTAAAATGGGATGTTTTTTGTCGCACAAAGTATCTCCGGTATGAGTGGATTTCAATTTCACAAAAGCACCTAAGTCTCCGGCAGATATATTGCCGATCTCTTTTCTTTCTTTGCCGTTCATGACATAGATTTGACCGATTCTCTCGGTAACCTGTTTAGTCGGATTCAATAAATCATTGCCGGGGGAAATTTTGCCGGCGTAGACTTTAAAAAAAGAAAGCTCCCCTACGTGAGGTTCAGCTACGGTCTTGAAAACAAAAGCACAGGTGGGCTCTTCCACGGCTATTTTTCTTTTGATTTCCTGCTTGGTATTGGGGTCTATCCCTTTTACCTCTACAAAATCAGCCGGAGACGGCAGATATTCGGTGGCGAAATCCAGGAGCAGATTGGTTCCCCAATTTTCAGTGGCGGCTCCGCACAGCAAAGGAAAAATTTTTCTCTCGGTAATCCCCTTTTTTAAGCCCAGCTTGATTTCCTCTTCGGTCAATTCCCCTTTGTCAAAGAATTTTTCCAGAAGAGTGTCGTCTGACTCGGCTATGGCTTCCATCATTTTTTCTCGGGCTTCTTGGGCCTGGGATTCTAAATCAGCCGGGATTTTATCTTCCTTGGCCTGGGCCTCTTTTTGGAAGAAATAAGATTTCATCTGGATCAAATCGATGACGCCTTTGAAATTTAAGCCCTCATCTAAGGGAAGCTGAACAGCCACCACCCCGCTTCCAAATCTGTCCTGCAGCTGCTTTGAGACTTTGCTGAAGCTGGCATGCTCTTTTTCCATTTTGTTGATGAAAAACATTCTGGTGCAGTCGTATTTTTCTGCGGTTTTCCAGACCTGTTCGGTGCCGACTTCTACTCCGGATAAAGCGGAAATCAAAATCAAGGAAGTTTCGGTGACTCGCAGACCGGCTACCACTTCCCCTATGAAATCAGCATAGCCTGGTAAATCGACTAAGTTGATTTTATAATTATTCCAATCCAGGTGTAAAAGAGACGCGGCGATGGAGATTTTTCGGGATATTTCTTCGGCCGAGTAATCGGAAACGGTATTGCCATCCTCCACTCTGCCCAAACGGGTGGTAATGCCGGCTGAAAAAAGCAGGGCTTCCGCCAGGGCAGTTTTTCCCACTCCGCCGTGACCAACCAAGCCCAGATTGCGTATCTGATTGATCTTATACTCTTTCATCTGGCTCCTTTAAAACCCTTAATTTAAGTCAATCTCTAAAGAATTGCAAGATATATAAAATACAAAAACATAAAAGTTTGTCAATTCACCGAAGGTTATAAATGAACCTTAATGCCAACATCAGCGGAAGAATTGTTTTGATTTTTTTCGTGACCTTCGTCTAATTCGTGCTTTCGTGTTACTCCCAGCCGAACACCTGCCCCACTCCCAGGGAAATAAAATATCTGTCTTCATGCAACGCTTTAGCTAAGTCAATGCGGGCCACTCTGCCGGCCAGAGCTTTGGTAAATCCCAGTCGTAAGCCGAGTCCCACGTCAGTCCGAAGGTCTTTCAGATTAATGTGACTTTCTTTCTCCCATAAATAACCGGCATCGAAAAAGACTACCGCACCTAATGCCACGGTCAAAATTTTTAGCGGGGTGAAGATCCGGTCTTCCAAATTGAGCAGAATCTGTTTTTGGCCGGAAAACTCATTGATTTCGTAACCCCTTAATCCCAAATCTCCCCCTAAGGTAATCTGGCGGTATTTCAGTTGACGGGAAATACCGGATAAATTTAATCCCAAAGCGATGGTTTGAGACGGCAAACTTTTATTAAAGTAAGTTACTCTCCAGTTGTTTTTGACCTGCTCAAAGTTTTGTTTGTACCAGTACGCTTCGTTACTGTTTAAAAGTACCAAATATTGCCGGGAAGAAATTTTCCAGCCCCATCTAAAGTAAGAGGAAAAATACCAGTCCTCTCTTTCTGAGCCCAAAAGATGCAGAGATTTTCCAACACCGGCTTTGGCAAACCAGCCCAATTGCAAATCTTCAATTCGCTCAAAATTATCCAGCCGGGTCTCCTGTGCATATTGGACTTCTCCTAACCCGAAAGAAAGACTCAGGCGGCCAATCTTTTCTGTTTCGGCGGTGACAGAGAAGGTGGAAGTGTCCAGACTGCTATTGATTTCCACCGGACGGAATCTATCCCTTTGGTAGAAATAAGCCAAACCCAATTCCTTTCGCTTTAGATAGCCGAAAGAGCGGGCCAGAAAAACCTCCCCTTTTTGATGGACATAAGAATTTCTCAGAACTTCCGTTCCCTTTTGAAAAAAGCTGACTTTATCTTTTAAATCTTCAGCGCTTATACCGTAACTCCATTTTGTGGCTAAGGCATAAAACGGCTTTCTGAAATCCAAAACCCGCCAGTGTCCGAAGCTGAGTTTGTTGACAGTTAAATTTACCCGGTGCTGAGAATGAAAAACCCGCGGGTCAAAAAATTGTAAACCGTATTCTTCTTTAAAAAAAGTGGAGTGGTCTTGGGAGTAAAAAACAGACACGGCCTGTCCCCAGCCCAAAAAATTGTGGTCATTCAAAGAGAGGGCGTAATTGTATTTATCTCCGGCACCGGAGATGGCCGCGGCCAAGGACAAAGACCACAGGTCCTCGGTTTCGACTGTTACCTCCCAGTTTTTTTTAGAATTTTCTTTGGCTTTTATTTCGACTTTTCCTAAAAACCCATATCTGCGTAAGTTTCGTTCGCTTTCTTCGATTAATTCCTGATTATAGGAATCTCCAGCCGCAAAGAGCAGCTCTCTTTGGATTACCTTTTCTTTGGTGAGGATATGAAATTTATTAGCCCAGGAGTAGGGGAATTTTTTATACTGGGGAAGGGTGCTGTCAAATATATTTTGGCGCAGAATGGTAATTTTTTCGATTTTTTTAGGCGCAGGGGCAAAATTAGAGTCGCTTTGAGCTAATGCCCAAGAAAATAAAAACGTATTTAGGCCTAAGAGATTCAATAGTTTGAATTGCATTTTCTTCTGATTCAGTTTGATACTGATAAACTTTAAACTTGACAAAAATTTCTTTCTAATATAATTGATTTTGGATAAAAATACTTTAAGAAGAGAAGATGTCCAAAAAATTTGAAATCTCCAAAAGGTTTATTATAATTTTTATTTTGGGAGTGGGGGGGTCGGCTTTTTTGGGGGTTTTGGCCGGAAACTATGTCTCCTCCCGCAAGATGAAAAAAGAGACCCCCAATCCGGCTTCTCAAATTGCTTTCAAAATCGGTGACACTTTTCCTAATGTTAAACTGAAAAGCTTGGCTGAGGAGGATATCGATTTGCATGACTTAATGAACGGAAAAAAGGCCTTTTTACTTATTCTGGCTACCTCTTGCCCGCCCTGTGAAGAAGAGGTTTTAAAATGGCAGAGGACTGTTAACTTTATGCCGGAAAATTACATTTTAATCGGGATTTCTCCGGAGCCGGTAGCCGACCTTAAAAATTACCAAACCCAAAAGGGCCTGAGATTTACTCTCTTAAATGACCCCCAGGCGGCTTTCGTCAGCAAATACCAGATTAACTATTATCCTACCTTAATCGGAGTAGACCAAAACAAAAAAGTAATCTTCATTCAAAGCGAGTATTTCACCGGAACAACCCCGCAGGATTTCTTGAAAAAACTTTAGCCTTGGCAAATCGCTATTGGCTGGCCCAAATTAGGACCAGATTAAGATGAAGAATTTATCGTATAAAAAAGCCCCATTTTTTCAAATGGGGCTTTAATCTTATTAATCAGTTATTAATTGCACCTTAACAGGTAGTGGGAGTGGGTACCGGTCCCCCTTTAAAGACAAAATTCACTAAGTAAATGATGTCAGCCAAGTCGACGCTGCCGTTATTATTAGCATTCCCTACACAAAGTGGGTCTGGAGCTGGACCACCTTTGAAAACATAATTCACCAGATAGATTATATCTGATAAATTAATGATACCATCGCCGTTGGCATCCCCTCTTTTATTGATGCCGACTTTAACAGCGCCATTTTCCCCCCCATGCACTGTGCAGTGATAACCAAAAGTTCCCTTTTGGACAAACTGATATGAGAAAGTATCTCCTGGATGCATTATGCCTGAATCAAACAACCCGGAAGAATCGCTGGTCACAGTATGGCTGTCTGTTTGAGCGACCGTCCCGGATACATAAATCCAGCTGACCACCTCACAGGGAGAAATTGTATCTGGAGCAGCCGCGTAAAGGGTATCGGTTATGGTATCGGAATGGATGGTGGTATTCACTTGTATCATCACTGAGTCAAAATCTAAACCCCCTTTGCCGTCACTGGTTTTAAAATAAGCGGTGTAGGTTCCCAGTTCTGTACAATCAGGTGTCCAGCTAAAGGTAGCCGGATTTCCAGCACCGAGACTTGGGTTGGTTACTAGAGGGTCTGGTCTGACACTGTCCAGAGAAAGAGTGAGATTTTCTCGTAAAGCCATAGGGTCTGTCATAGAAAAATTAGGGTCTGTGGCCGACACCATAAAACTTAAAGGAGTGTTAACTGCCACAGATTGGGCACCGGGTACTGACAAAGTGGGGGGCATATTATTGACAATTATAGTATCTTTCATAGAAAGAGAGTGTGGCACGCAATGATAAGGATTCTTGCCGGAAGAAAAAAACCGACGGCTAAAAGTCCCTCCCGGACCCAAGTTGCCGGAATTCCAAAAACCCATATCGCTGGTAGCAGTATGCACTAAACCTCCGGTATTAGTCCATTTGACGGTATCCCCTGGATTTACAGTGGTTTTTGCTGGAGTAAAACCAAAATCGAATATATCGACGTCATGAATAGTCCCCCAAGAAAACCCAGGATCAACTAAACCCAAAAACAAAACAAGCCACAACATTTTTAAAATTCTTCTTTCCATAACTACCTCATATGGTTAAAAAAGTTTATTTCAACAAGTAGGCGGGGTTGGTGCCGGCCCTCCCTTAAAAACGAAGTTTACCAAAAAAATTACGTCCGACAGGTTGGGGTTACCACCTGTGTTATTAGCGTCCCCTAAACAAATGGGATTTGGGGCTGGGCCCCCTTTGAAAACATAATTAACCAAATAGATGATATCTGGCAGGTTTATGGTACCGTTGCCGTTGGCATCTCCTCTTTTATTTATACCCACTTTAACAGCTCCGGAGTCGGCCGGATGCACTTGACAGTGATATCCGAATGTTCCCTTGTCTTCGAACAGGTATGAAAATGTATCTCCAGGGTGCATTATACCGGAATCAAACAGCCCGGAGGAATCACTGGTTACGGTATGGCTGTCAATTTGCGCCGTTAGGCTGGACACATAGATCCAGCTGACTACCTCACAGGGGGAAATTGTATCTGTAGCTCCAGCATACACGGCATCGGTTATGGTATCAGAATGAATGGTGGTGTTAACTTGAATTGGCACTGATTCCAAATCTAAACCACCTTTCCCGTCAATGGCTCTAAAATAAGCGGTGTAGCTGCCGTATTCAGTGCAATCCGGAGTCCAGCTGAAGGTCCCGGGATTTCCGGCACTAAAAATCGGGTTAGTTACCGGAGGGTCGGGTCTAACACTGTCTAAGGAGATTATGATATTTTCTCTTAATCCGGCTGGGTCTGTCATAGAAAAATTGGGGTCGGTAGCGGACACCATAAAACTTAAAAGAGTGCTGACGTTAACGGATTGGGAACCCGGCACGGACAAAGTAGGTGGGAAATTGTTCACAATTATGGTGTCTCTCAGGCTAGCCGGGTGAATGGCGCAATGATAAGGATTTTTCCCGGCTGCGAAAAACTGACGGATGTACATTCCGCCCGGACTCACATTTGGCGAACCCCAGAATCCTAAATCGCTGGTGGAAGTATGAACGAAGGCACCGGCATTAGTCCATCTGACAGTGTCTCCCGGATTCACCGTTGTTTTTAACGGTGTAAATGCAAAATCAATCATGGAGACGTTATGAATCGTTCCCTGAGACGGATTAGAAAAAACAAAAAGGTAAATTAATACTCCCCCTACCAATCTTAACGCTTCTTTCCTCATGGCAACCTCCCTGGATGTAAGTTATGGTATAATATAACACGTTTTTGAATTTAAGTCAACCTCTAAGTTCTACTTTACCGATACTTCACTCTAAATATCAGCCTGAACTTAAGACTAACATATTTTACTGAATCACAACAGTTCCGTTCATTCCGCCGTGATGGATACAGTGGTAAGGATAAGTTCCCACAACCGTAAAAACTATAGATTTGGTTTGTCCCGGAGAAATGTCGCCGGTGTTAAACGAAGTCCCATCATCGCTGGTAGCAGTATGAACTGAGCCGCCGTTATTTTTCCAGTTAACTGTAACACTTCCCGAAGATAACGTGAACGTATCAACGGCCGGACTGAAAAAGTTATCCCCTATGCTTATGGTATTGGGACCCGGACCAGGGCCCGGCCCGGGACCGGAGCCAGTGGAACTTTTGACACAGTTTAAAGATATTATTAAAATTAGTATGGCCGATAGAACTAAACCGGTTTTAAGATAAACTTGTTTCATTTCATATACTCCTTTGGTTTGGTTTTATTAAGTAATTTTCCGAACACACTTTTCTTGAAAGTTTAATAACCTCACAGACAGCATTCATTATTTTTTACCGGAGCGGCACCGGATTTAAACAGGAAGTTGACCAGATACACCACATCCGAAAGCAGAACCGACCCATCTCCATTGGCATTTCCTCGACAGAGCGGAGACAGAACTCCGCTTTTGAAAAGAAAATTGATGACTACCACCACATCCGAGAGCAGAATATTCCCATCCCCGTTAGCATCCCCTGCCTTGGCAATACAGGCGGGCTGAACATAGACCGTGTCTCGTTGGACCTCTGAATGGAATATGCAATGATATGGGAAAATCCCGGTTTGGCTAAAAGGAAATCTAAAAGTACTTCCGGTTGTCATAAGTCCGGAATCCCAACCAGGAGTAACTCCTGAGTCACTTGTGGTAGTATGGCTTGTGAAGCCAATATGAACCCATTCCACAGTATCTCCAACTGCTATAGTTTCTCTGGCGGGACAAATATTAGTGCCAGCTCTACAGAATTTGAACCCAATATCATCTCTAATATCAATCCTAATTTTTGCTCCCCAACTTTCAGTTATAAATCCAGCCATAAAAATCAGCCATATCCAAAAAATCCTACTCAATCTTTTTCTCCGGCTTTTTAGATTCCACAGCCTTAGATTGAAGCGAATCTTTTTTGACAACCGAATCTTTGACAAGTGCTGTAAGAGAATCACCCTGTGCTCCGGCCAAAATCCATTTTTTAATCAGCTCAATATCTGCTTTAGGTAAAGCTTTTTTACCGGAAGGCATCCGGTCCCCTTCATCCTGGTTACCGGTTAATTTGTCGTAGAGGTAACTTAATTCTAAATTCCCGGGAGCTACGATTTTCAGTTTCGGCATTTCTCGAGAGGTAACATTAACCATACCGGTATATGCTTTACCCTCGGAAAGGTCTAACTTCTTAGGCGGTCTGGGACCCATATGACAATCTTTGGTGGCACAATTTTTGGTTAAAATCGGTTGTATCTCTCTGCTAAAAGATATAGAATCAGAGCTTTTCTTGCTGGAATCTGCCGTCACTTTTTTCTCTTGAGAGTCTAATTCCTTATAAACCAAAAGGGTCATCCCTGCAAATGCAAGTATTAAAATCAGTTTGGGTGCAAAAAATCTCACTTGTATTATATTCAACATAAATTTCTCCTGGAAGGTTCCCGAAATATAAGAAAAATTCAATAATTATACGTTAGAAGAAAATGTATAATTGGGTTAGAAGCTCGTCGTTGGACCTTTTAGGTTCTTCGATATTGAAGCGGTACTGCAATTTCACGTCTGCAAAGTTATATATAAAAATATCGCTCCCCAGAGTCAGCCTTTGTATGACGTCATTTTTCACATTTTGACCGGTGGTGAAAAGCTTGGTATTGGGATCCCACAGGTCCCATTTGGCTTTCAACCAGACAGAATTATAAACCTGATAAGCCGCTTCGGAATAGAAAGTTAAAACTTCTGTCCGATTTGTTATGGGAAGAAAATTATCATTTCTGCCCCAATCAATTTCAGATAAAAGGACAAAATCCTTCCAGCTGAAGGAAGCAAAAACTCCGGCCCTGGCTCTATCGAATTTTTGAGGTGAAGAGATAAACCGATTGTAATAAAATGAAGCCCCCAAGCCAAAGTTCTTGATGGTAAAACCGGCTTTGCTGGTGATGGCTTTGAAGCGGTTGTTATCTAAAGCGATAGCGGGGTCACCGGCTCCATTGGTCAAAGACAGATGCCAGAAGAAAGTGGCCGGAGTAAAACCGATTTCAATTCCGTTATCCTGAGAGCGGTTTCCAAAACCTAACCTATCCTTGACAAAAGAGGTATGGTCATCCAGGCGGATGCCGTAAGGGACTTTGAAACGACCTACTTTGACATAGGAATTAAAAGGAAGCCGGCGGAACATTCCCCACAGCTCCCGATTCTGGGGACCGACCGGAAAATTGGCATAGCCAAAATCGTTATTGTAAAATAAAAGCAGGTGTTGGTCTAATTTAGCCGCTAAATAAATGGCCCCTTGCATGGTAAAAAAGCTGGAGATCTTTTGAGGAATAGTAGTATCTTGATAAATATACATAAAGCGCATATCCGAGCCCAATGTAAGATTTTCTCCTATAGAGAAATTCAAAAGTGGCTTTTCTGATTCAGTCTCTTCTTGGAAGGAATGATTATTCATCGCAAAATTGATACCGGTTTGAGTCCGCAACATTCCACCGGTAGGATTAAAATGGCAGGTACCACAGCGGGTGGCTTCTTTGGCAGAATAAAAAGGCAAGGCCTTAATTTTTTGGCTGTTATAAATCCAGTTTAATCCCAGTAGAGTTAATAGAACCAAAAATATTCCTAATCTTTTCATCCCTACTCCTTATTTTAAAAATCCTTTGAATAAAAAAGCAAGTTTATATATTAAACCCCGTCGAGTAAAATTTTGTTCCGAGTTTCCAATTTTTTTTAATCTATAAGAAAAACTCTGCCTCTAAACATTATAAAAAGTGCAAATTTTTTAGTCAATTCCTTTTCAGAGGTCATGCAGGTTAAGGATTTCATCGTCAGAGGTCGAATTCTCACAAACAGCACACGCTGGAATTGACCGGAGCCGGACCGGATTTGAAAAGAAAGTTGATTAGATAGACTATATCTGAAAGATTGGTGATACCGTCGCCGTTGACATTACCTCTACAGGAAGGAGAAGGAGCCGGGCCGCTTTTGAAAAGAAAATTCACGATATAAACCACATCCGATAAACTTATGTTACCGTCCCCGGTAGCATCACCGGCCCTGGCCAGACATCCCGAAAGCGGGATTACTGTGGTACAGTAAACTCTTTCTTTCTTGTCCCCCACAAAGCTGTTGTTTCTGTCTTTGTCAAAACCGCTCCAGAGAATGTAAACTCTGGTGGAAGTGTCTATGCCGGTGGCTTGAAGTTGAGCATAGTCACCTATGAGATAATAGTTGAAAGAAACCAGATCCAAGGGAGGATCGTTAAAATCCAAAGTGTTGGTGTCTAAATTAACTCTTATTGGCAAGGACCAGATAGTTCCTCCGTTGGTGGAGAAAGCGTAATAGAGGTTGGCTTTACTGCCATTCAATACTCCGGAGTTGGTGGAGCCGGAATCGTTTTGATAGTAAGCTATATGCAGCCATCCTTGTTCATCCACATCCAGCATGGGGAAATATTGAGTTTTACCGGAGGCGGTGGGAATAAGGGCCGAAGACCAGTTGACCGCCCCGTTTGTGGATACGGAAACGTACACATCTCCCTGGTCCAAAGCAGAATTGCTAGGGTTCGGATTACGATTGGAGATATAAAACAAATAACCACGTCTCGGACCAGCGGTACGGTCGATGTCCAAATACCCATGCTGGTCAATGCGATGTCCGTTCAGGCCCCAGCGAGAACTGACACCCAGTCGCTGCCCGACAGCAGACCAGCTTAGAGTCGAGACGTCTGTAGTCACACCAGCTCCGGCATTAACCACCGAATGAAAGCGAGCGAAAATAGTACCTCCTCCCCCGCTTATGGCCGTGGCTTGAATATATAATCTGCCGTCTCCTGTATCCGCCACCGGCTGCATCTGGCTCCCTTTGAAAGAAGCCGCACTGGAAATTTGATATTCCGCCACTGCCGAACCTAAAGAATCCACCACTTGCAGCACCGAGGCTGTATAAACCGGGCTCCCACTTCCCCAGTCATCATAACACAAGTATACTTTTTTATCATGGGTTGTCCCTGCCCCTCCGCCGCGAGCTGTGGTTCTATCGATATCCACCATCTCCCGGTCTTGAAACACAGCTTTGACTTCTTCAAAAAAAAGTAAGAAACTCCCCCCTCCATTGCTGGAGCGAGAAATAATACAATGAGAATTACCACTGGAAGTGGTGTCGTTCCGAATCTGAGTGGAAAAAAATTCCCCCGCTGTATTACCTCGATTAGCCCAGGGGTCAAAAGGATAACCGACATAATTTCCGCCTCCGTCTGGGAAACTCCGGTTTACCCAAGAGACATTACCATTCGTGGAGTTGCTGTGAGGAATATCCGGATTGAAATTCCAGCCCTCGTTGTAGGTAGCGATTAGATTGTTACCATTGGCAAAATTTACCGCAATGGAGGTCTCCGAGCCGTCCTGAATATAATTATCCGCCTGGGGTGCTTGTGAAATTTTTGAATCTAGATTTGGGTGGGCTTTAGTTGGTGGTGAAGTACGCTGAAGCGGAATATATTTTCCATTTTTATCTCTGACAAAAGCTTTACCTTCAAAACTTGGGCCAAATGGCTGCCAATCTGCCGGAAGCGGTTTTTGAGGCTCACTGAAAAATTGAACACCGATGAACTGAATGGATCGATGGCCTAAAAGGATATTATCCGTTTGTTTTTTTAAGTTAGAATTTTCAGCCAGAACCAAGCCGGGTATGAGTAAGTTTAAAATTACCAGAAAAATTAAAGTCACTTGAATTTTCATAAAACCGGGAAGTAAACTTGAATTTTTTTTATTCATTAGGACTCCCCTCTTTTTTAAATCAATTTGTTTAATTTGAAATCTCCTTTAGTAAATTTCAGAAGTCAAAATAAATCACAACTCCATCGGCTTTAAATTATGACTAGCTTAGAAAAAGTCAAGAAAAATATATTTTTAACGGTAAAGTGTTTCCAACAGATTTTCGTATCAGTATTAGCTTGAATCAATCTGCAAATTTTTTCTTGACAAAAAGAGAGGGAAGTATCATTATAAAACAAAATTTACCCTGAAACCAAGGAGAATTTATGTGTGGTAAATGTGAGCACTGGGGTCAGTTGTTATTGAGATTTGCCATTGGTCCCATTTTTATAGCCCATGGCTATGAGAAAATCTTTCTTGACGGACACATGAAAATATCCCTTTTTTTAGCTAATCTGGGCATTCCCCTGCCGGGAATTTCAGCCTGGCTTTTGATGTTAACCGAATTTGTCGGCGGAATTTTCCTTTTATTGGGACTTCTCACCCGCTGGGCCAGCATACCGATAGCTTTTGCTATGTTGGTGGCTATTCTGACAGCCCATTCTCCCTGGCAACACAGTCTGATAGGGCAAGGCGGTTTTGAAAAACCTTTAGCCCTGATGGCTATAGCTTTATGTTTGATGGTTCAGGGGGGAGGGAAATTTTCAGTGGATGCCTGGCTGAGAAAAAAGAAGCAAACTCCGGCGCCGTCTGCATAATTTTTTTCCGGAAAATTATCATTTTAGGAGAATTTACCTAAACCTGAGGAGATGGTATGTGTGGCAAATGCGGAGAGTGGGGACAGTCGTTTTTAAGATTGGCTATTGGTCCGATTTTTATTGCTCACGGAGCCCAGAAACTTTTTGAGCGCGGTCCGGCCAAAGTGGCGGAATCCTTAGGCAATTTAGGTATTCCCTTACCCGAACTTTCGGCTTGGCTTTTGTCGTTGACTGAATTTGTGGGGGGAATCTTTCTGTTATTAGGGTTTTTTACCCGCTGGGCCAGTATTCCCGTAGCTTTTGCCATGTTGGTGGCCATTCTGACAGCTCATTCTCCCTGGAAACATGGTTTGACCGGAAAAGGGGGTTATGAGTTTGCTTTGGCTTTGATGATGACGGCCTTATGTCTGATGCTGCAGGGCGGAGGGAAACTTTCGGTTGATACATGGCTGAAAAAATTTAAGAAAACTCCAGCGGTTAGCTAGTAATTTTTTAAGATGAATAATAATTTTGAAAAAAACTTTACCCTAAAACCAAGGAGGTTTTATGTGCGGTAAATGTGAACACTGGGGTCAGCTGATTCTGAGACTGGCCATCGGACCCATTTTCATTGCTCACGGAGGCCAAAAACTTTTTGTCCAGGGTCACGCGGCTGTGGCTGGTTTTTTGACCAGCTTAGGTATTCCCTTGCCAGCTGTTGCGGCTTGGCTTTTAATGTTGACCGAATTTGTAGGCGGGATTTTTTTGTTATTGGGACTTTTCACCCGCTGGGCCAGTATTCCAGTGGCTTTTGCCATGCTGGTAGCGATTCTGACCGTGCATCTGAAAAATGGTTTGACCGGTCCGGGTGGTTTTGAATTTCCTTTGGCTTTGATGGCTATGGCTTTATGTTTAATGATTCAGGGTGGAGGGAAACTTTCGGTAGATAATTTATTGAAGAAAAAAAAGAGAACTCCGGTAGTAGCCATGTAAGAATTCAACAATTAAGGAGGGGTAAATGAAGGCGTTGATAGCGGAGCTGGTTGGTACTTTTGCTTTGGTTTTTATTGGGGCCGGGTCAATCTGCACCGACAGTTTGACTTCCGGCGGAATCGGGCTTTTGGGAATTGCCTTAGCCCATGCGGTAGTTTTATCTATTATGGTCTCGGCTTGTATGTATATTTCCGGTTCACATTTTAATCCGGCTGTGACTATTGCCATCTGGTCTTTAAAAAAAATCTCCGGTAAAACTGCCTTAAAGTATATTCTTTTCCAGCTTCTGGGAGCTGTGATGGGAGCCATACTATTGCTGATAATTTTCCCCAAGGATGCCTGGGAGCCGGTTTTTCTGGGAACACCTACTTTGGGACCTAATATTTCTTTTGCTTCAGGAGTTTTAGTCGAGGCAATTTTAACTTTCTTTCTGGTTTTTGCCATTTTAGCGACGGCGGTCGACCCCAAGGGTCCCAAACAGTTATCTGGTTTTAGCATCGGTTTAGTCTTGCTGTTTGATATCTTGATGGGAGGACCTTTGACCGGCGCGGCTATGAATCCGGCCCGTACTTTTGGACCGGCTTTGATTTCCGGCTTCTGGTCGGCTCATTTAGTGTACTGGGTGGGACCGATTATCGGCTCGCTTCTGGCAGTTTTTGTTTACACTTACATATCGACAGCAGACAAGAAGTAAAGAGAAGAATTTTCTTGGTAGAGTTTTACTGCACGACCCCTAAAAGGGTATGGGGGGTGGCTTCTTTTATGCTGACTGTGACAAACTCACCCGCTTTTATTCCGTCTTGAGGAAAAACCACAGTTTTGAATTGAGGATTTTTTCCAAAGAGAAACCCTTTTTCTTTTTTGGCCTGTCCTTCTACTAAAACTAAAGATTTTTTCCCTACTTCTTTCTGATTTATTTCTAAGGAAATTTTCTCCTGCAATTTAATCAGTGATTCCAAGCGTTTGACTTTTTCTGCATAAGGAATCGGGTCTCCCCAGTTGAACGCCTTAGCTCCTTGTCTGGGAGAATAGATAAACATAAAGGCGGAATCGTATTTGATTTTTTGCATGTAATCATAGGTCTTTAAAAAATCTTCTTCTGTTTCAGTTGGGAAACCAACGATTATATCCGTGGTGATAGAAATCTCAGGAATTGCCTGACGAAATCTTTGCACTAATTCATCGTAGTAGGAAATATTGTATCTCCTTTTCATTTTTTCTAAAACCGAATTAGAGGCAGACTGCAAAGGCAGATGCACTTGGGGACAGATTTTAGAATTATTTTTCATCACCTCGATAGTTTTATCATCGAAATCTATCGGATGGGGTGAAGTGAAGCGGATTCTCTCAATCCCGTTTACTTGAGAAGTTTTCACCAGCAAATCCGCAAAATCAAAACCATTCTGTTTATCTTTGTAAGAATTGACCGTCTGCCCTAAAAAAACAATTTCTTTGTAACCTTCATCAGCTAACTGTTGCACTTGGGATAAGACTTGTGGAAGAGAAAGACATCTCTCTCTGCCCCGGACATAGGGAACAATGCAGAAGGTACAGAATTTGTCGCAACCCCGCATAATGGAGACCCAGGCCCGGACTCCGGCTTCTCTTTTTGGCTCCAAGTCGGCGTAGGTTTCATATTTATCCAAACGGACATCCACAAACGGCTCCGTAGCTGATTTTTCAATCAATTCCGGCAGACGGCGGTAGGAATCCGGACCGACTACCAAATCAACCAGAGGAGCTTCATCCAAAATTTTCTCTTTCAGATGTGTTGCCATACAGCCACAGACACCGATGACCAGATCCGGATTTTTGTTTTTGAGCGGAGAAAGTTGTGAGACTCTGCCGTAGATTCTGGTCTCGGCGTGCTCCCTGACTGCGCAAGTGTTAAACAAAATCACATCCGCAGACGAGATGGTGTCAGTCAACTCGTATCCGTTTTGGGTCAGAACTCCCAAAATCAGTTCACTGTCAGCCGCATTCATCTGACAGCCATAGCTTTCCAAAAAAAGTTTTTTAGCCATTTTAATCTAAATATAAAGGTTGCCGGCCGGCAAAACCAGACTCCAAATCATGCCAGAATTTCACCTGCTTTTCCCCTATCTGCCAGCATAAGAAAATTTCCTTCCCTTCCGAAAGATTAGGAAAATCAACCAATCCCCGCTGTAAATCTTTCACCACCGCACCGGTTTTAAGAATTTTATCCAGAATTTTGCTGACCTTAAAAGAATTTTCTAAATATTCAGCCGAATTGCTCCAGCCGCCGTTTTTGGATAAACTCTGGGTCACCAGCTCTTTTTTATGACGTTCCGGCTTTAAGGTTTCGTGCAGCTGAAAAATTTCCTCAAAATATTGGCTGAATTCCGGCACTAACTTATTGGCTTCTTCCAGTGTAAAATGTTTTTTATAAATCCGCTCTTCCTTCATCTCTTTACCATTTTAAATTTTTGACTTTCTGATATCTTTTTTCGATTTCGGACCATTTTAAATTGCGCAAAAAGGCCTCGATGTATTTGGCGCGGTCCGGTCCGTCATCATGATAATAGGCATGCTCAAAAACGTCAATAGGTATCAGAGGAATCGATCCCCACACTCCCCCCTGATTATGGGTGTCTCCGCTGTAATTATGCAGTCTCCCGTCAAAAGGGTCGTAAACCAAAAGAGCCCACCCCAAAGCTGCTTTAGCACAAGCTTTGAAGTCAGCTACCCAATTATCGTAAGAGCCGAAATCGCTTTTTAACTTGTCAACAATCTCACCGCTCGGTTTTCCATCTCCCCCCAAAATATCCCAGTAAAGTTCATGCAAAATCTGTCCATTGGCGTTAAATGTTTCTTTTCTTTTCAGTTCTCCGAATTCGGAGAAGTTGGCATTGGCGGCAGTGCGGTCAACGGTAACTAATTTTTGTTCAATCTCATTTCTCTTTTTGACATAGCCGGTATAGTGAGTATCGTGGTGATATTTGTTAGTCTGTTCTGAAATCCCATCTAAGGCATTATATGGAAACGGCAGTGGTTTTACAGTATACTCAAAGGCTTTCATGCCAGTTCCAGGTGCAGCTTGAGCTTTGGCTTCTGGTGTATCTAATAATTGACTCAGCACTGCTGTACCTCCGGCTAACAAAACACCGGTTTTACCGGTTTGAGCCAAAAAATCTCTTCTGCTAAGTACTTTACTCATCTTCATCTCCTCCTGTTATTTGAGGTTTTTTTAGCGGTGAGACACAAACCCTGTTTTTCTAAAAAACTTCTCATCCGGCTTGATAAATTTTTCTCCCAAATGTTTTTTATCCTCATCAACAGCAAATCCCGGACCTCGGGTGGCGATTTCCAAAATCACTCCGTCCGGGTCCTGGAAATAGATGGACTTGAAATATTTTCTGTCGATTACCGGAGTGACTTCAATGTTATGGGTTTCCAATTTTTTTCTGAATTCCAGCTGTTCTTTTTCGGTTTCTACGATGAAAGCTATATGGTGTGTGATGCCGACTCCGATTCTGCCGCCGGTCCAGTTGGGATATTCAAAATAAGTGATAATGGTTCCGGGGGTGCCTTTTTCATCTCCGAAGTAGAAATGTTTGACATTGGGGTCATCGAAGTTGACGGTCCGTTTGATTAATTTCATGCCCAGAATTTCGGTGTAAAATTTAGTGGTTCGGTCCATGTTGGAACAGATTAAAGTTACATGATGAATGCCAGATACTTTTAGCATAAAAGCTCCTTTTTTTCTTTCAAAACATCTGACTTAATCAATTTATGCAATCCTTAATTTGGTGCAGGCAATTGCAGAGTAGGAACTTTTGGGTGAATGATCACTTTAGGCTCTTTGCCGTGCAGAACAAGTTGAAGATTGTTTCTGATTTGTGAACTATCCCACTTAATGACTTGATAGTGAGCCCATCGCTTCTTCCAAATACGTATGTGTTCATGGTATTCTTCTTGGACCATGTTTTGAAGCTCAGATGAGAGTTGTACCACCTCCTCAATCGGATTCTTGAACTGAGGACTTGTTATGTATTTCATAAGTTGCTGTGCTATTATTGCCCGTTTCTCTTTTGTGATTTTCGCTCTTAACATTTCGACGAGGTGTCCTCTAAGCAGCGAAGCAAGAGGAATGGCTCCAAGAGGAGAAACTATCAAGACTCCATTTGTCTCAGCTAACCCACTGAACCCTCTCTTTTGACCAGTCGTTACCAAAACCGCAAAGTCTGCTTCGCGAGACTGCTTTGCAAGATGAGCCTGGTGAATATGTTGGCTTTGTATCCTTGGGGTTCTTTTGCACTCATAGATGATAATACCTGCAGGTTTTTTTTCAAACATTATTACATGAAGGACATCTCCACCTTGTCCTTTGTGCTGAATATCATCTTCTTTAAATTCTCGCTGGAGACGGGCAGCTAACTTATCTTCGAATTCCAAACCTTCTGTTTGAGGCGTTGAACCTTTTTTGAGCTGGTCAAAGCGTTCTTTGAGAATCTGTATCTGCTTATCTTTACCTGCTAACAGTCGTTGAGTACGTCCTCGCTCAAATTTTATGCCTTCATTCTTTGCCTTATCTGTCTTGACTTTCTCCAGATGGAGTTTCTTTTGAAATTCAGCAATCTCGTGCTGATGATGTTTATCACGCTCACTGAGTATACCAAGGGCTTGTTCATATTCCTTTTTGTTAAGTGACTTTTTGCAAACTGGGCAACGGTACTTTTTCATTTGGACCTCCTCATGTCTGATTTCTATTTATAAGATTAGATGGCTTTTTTATTTTTGTAACTTCCTTGACAAAAGGATCCTATTCTAAATTTTATAACCCTAAGTCAGCAGCAATCCCCTGCAAGGCCTTAATCACCATCTCAATATGCTCATCAAGCGGAACCCCCAACTCCTCCGCCCCTTTAAAAATATCCTCCCTTTTCACATTCCGGGCAAAAGCCTTATCCTTAAATTTCTTTTTCACCGAATCCACCTCCACTTCAGACAGAGATTTATTAGGACGAACTAAAGTAACCGCTACCACAAATCCGCACAACTCATCACAGGCAAAAATCGCCTTCTCCATCAAAGATTCTCTGGCAATTCCGGTATGGTCAGCATGAGATAAAATAGCCCTGATAATCTCTTCCGGATAACCTTTTTCTCTCAAAATTTTAGAACCCTCAATTGGATGCTTATCATAAGTAGGATGAACTTCATAGTCAAAATCATGCAGCAAACCCACCAGACCCCATTTCTCTTCATCCTCACCAAATTTTTTAGCGCAAGCTCTCATTGCCGCTTCAACGGATAGGGCATGTTTGATTAAATTAGGATTTTTGGTGTATTCAGTTAATAACTGGTAGGCCTCTTCCCGGCTCAAATCTCCTCCTTCTGGTTTTTATGTCATCCTGACCCCGATTCATCGGGGGAAGGATCCCCTGATTAAAATTGGGGATTCTTCGCTTCGCTCAGAATGACAAAAAGCAATGTCAACTAACCTCTCCCCTGCCCTCTCCTCAGAGGAGAGGGAGTAAATTTCCCTCTCCTTTTAGGGGAGGGAAAGGGAGGGGTTAGTTTTCTATTCTTTTCAATCAACACAAGGGCAACCTTTAGAGTTTGCCTTACGATCCCAATACATGCTCCAGTTTTCCTCCATCTTCCAACCTAATTTCTTGTAGAATTTTTGCTTGTCGGATGTAATCAACCAAAAATAAGAAACTTTTTTCAATTTAGGATGATTCAAAACTTTGTCCATAATCAGCTTTCCCAATCCCTGCCCTTGATAATCCGGATGAATAATCACATCCCAGAGCGTGGCCCGATAAACATAATCTGTCAAAATCCGGGCAAAGCCGATTAACTTTTTCCCATCCCAGAGAGAAATTGCCACATCGGAATTTTGAAGCATCTTTTTGACATCCGCTTTTTTTCGATTCTGGCTCCACCAGCCATATTTGTAATGTTCAACCAGCTGGTCTAGGTCTATTTTTTTGCTGTCTTTGAAAATATATTTGTGGTTTCTTGCCACTTATTATCCCCAGTTCTTGAAGTAACTGGCATCTTCAGCATACGACTTGGTCTTGTTTTCCAATTCTTTCATCTTGGCCTCTGAAAACGGCTTAAAATTCATAGCGATTTGCACATTTTCTTCCACTTCCTCAACTTTTCTACACCCCACAATAATAGTGGAAACCGGTAATGTCAAAACATATCCCATGGCCTCTTCCATATTTCTGACCCCGTTTTTCCTAAAAATATTTCCTTCCGCTGGCACTTTCATCCCGATAATCCCCATTTTCTTCTCTTTAGCTTTGGGAAGCAGGTTTTCGATAAAGGATAAATGATGCCTGTCAGCAGCATTCAAAGCCATCAGGATATTATCAAAAGGATACCTTCTAATGCCTTCAGCTAAAACAAAGGGGTCAAAATGTCCGGTAATTCCCAGAAATCTGACCATTTTTTCCGATCTGGCTTTTTCCAAGGCCTCAATCGCTCCACCCTTGCCGAAAATCTGGTCTAACTGGGAAGTCCTTGTGATATTATGCAACTGCCACAAATCCAGATGGTCAGTGTGCAATCTTTCCAAGCTGTCATCTAAAAGGCGTAAAGAGCCATCCCGAGTCCGGTCATGGGTTTTGGTGGCTAAAAAAACTTCCTTCCTTCTGGTTTTCATAACTTCTCCCAGATAATCCTGGCTGGGACCATACAGGGCGGCGGAATCCAGATAATTCACTCCCAAATCAAGGGCTTTATTGATAATTTTTATAGCGGTATCCCATTCATCATCCATTTGTAAAGTTCCCTGTCCCCCCAAGGCAAAAATAGTGGCATTATGATCGGTTTTTCCCAGAGGCCTGGTGGGGATGGCTAATTTTTGGGTAACCTGGGAAACAGTCTCTTTGGTATCCAGTAAATATCCTGACATTCCCAGTGCGGCTAAGGATGAGACTGATAGTTTCAAAAAATCTCGGCGGTTTATTCTATTTGACATAAGCTCTCCTTGTCTGAAGCTTAACTGTGAAGGCAGCAAGCTTTATACTATTTACGCTAAAGAGGACGGACATATTTTATTTAATACGCATTGGGTACATTTAGGATTTCTGGCCTGGCAGATTTTTCTGCCGTGCCAGATTAAAAGATGGGGGAATAAAATCCAGTCGGATTTGGGCACCAGTTTCATCAACTCCTGTTCAATCTTCTGCGGGGTTTTGGCATAAGATAATCCCAACCTTTTGGAGAGTCGGGTTACGTGAGTATCCACAGCGATACCGGATGGAATCCCATAGGCATTCCCTAAGATGACATTGGCGGTTTTTCTGCCAATCCCGTTTAAAGAAGTCAAATCCTCCATGGTTTTAGGGACTTTGCCGCCAAATTTTTCGACAATCGCTTTACAAGCCCACTGAATGGCTTTGGCTTTGTTGCGGTAAAAACCGGTGGATCTTATATCTTCTTCCAATTCTTTTTGAGGAACTTTATAATAATTCTGGGGCTGGCGGTATTTTTTGAACAAAGTTTTGGTGACGATATTGACTCTAACGTCCGTGCATTGAGCTGATAAAATTGTAGCCACCATCAACTCTAAAGGATTTCTGAAATTGAGGGAGCATTTGGCGGTTGGATACTCTTTTTTTAATAAACCCATGATTCCCTTGGTTCTTTTTTTCTTGGGTTCGAAGCTTTCCCTGATAATTTTAAACATTAGGATTCAGTTTTTTGCTTTTAAATCTGTGAAATTTTTACTGTAATATAATCAAAAGTAAGCTCAAATAGAAATTTCTTGACAAAGAGAGTCAAATCCATTAGCATTTATACCTAAATGGCTTCCGGCAGGTTTGAATCCAAAGAATTTCAGTATTGTTTGAGTGCCCTGAACAAGGTTTCCCGGTCTTTTGCTCTGACTATTCCCATGATTGAAGAGAGCATCCGCACTCCTATTTTGATGGGCTATTTGGAAGCCCGGGTCTTGGACAGCTTTGAAGATGAATATCAAAATAAAATCTCAAAGAACGAAAGGTATCGCAATTTAGACCTAGTCTTTTCGATTCTCAAAGCACCTGATAACGACCAAGCCGCAATTAAGGTCAAAAAAATAACCGAAACCGCCCCGGATTATATCTCCAACCCCGATTATTTAGATTTAGTGCAGAATTTTGACCGGATTATAAAAATTCATCGGAAGCTCAAGCTGGCTGAAAGGAAAATTTTAATCAACTGGTTTAGCAAAACCGTGAAGGGGATGAAAAAATTTCTGGGGAAGAAAATAGATACTTTCGCACACTTGGACGAATACTGCTATTATGTAGGGGGAACTATCGGCGGCTTTCTCACCGATTTGCTGATAAAAAAAAGCCGAAACATAACCGCCAGACAGATTAAAACTCTCAAATCATTCTACGCTGACTTCGGGATTTTTTTGCAGAAAGTAAATATAATCAGAGATTTCAGAGAAGATATTTTAAAAAACAAAAGAATCTTTTGGCCTCAACAAGCATTTCTATCTCATGAACTCACTCCCCATAAACTTTTGGATAAAAAATATGAAGCCCAAGCCTTGACCCTGTTAGACCAAATGCTGGCCAGTGCACACAAACATGTGGAACCGATAAATAAATATATTTCTGCTATCCCACCCGATTTCCCCGGATTTAAAAGAGCCTTCTCTATAAATTTCCAGATGGGAATTGAAACCCTGAAGAAAGTGAAAGCCAACCCGGCTCTTTTTTATGGTGAGGCACCACTCAAGATAGAGAGAAAAGTAAAAGAAAAAATTCTCTCCCAATATATTTAGCTGAAGCAGTTCCAGAAATTATAACTTCACGCTGACGGAAATCCCGTCTCTTATCGGCAGGATAGCGGAAAACACTTTTTTGGAGTTGTAAATTTTGTGGGTGAATTTCAAAATCCCCAGAGTCGAAGCATCCGGATGAGGGTCCAAAACCTGACCGGACCACAACAGATTATCCGTGATAAAAACCCCGCCTTTCTTCAGTTTAGGAATTACCAAATCGAAGACCTCCGGGTACTGATGCTTGTCCACGTCGTTTAGAATTATATCAAATGTTCCCTTGGTAGCAGCCAGAATCTCCAGAGCGTTCCCCACTTTGAAAGTTATTTTGTTGGATACTTTGGCCCTTTTGAAAAAACTTTCTGCCAGGATTTTGTTCTTTTCATCTCCGTCGCTACAGATAATCCTCCCCTTTTTCCCCATAGCTAAGGCAAACCAGTAGGCCGAGTAGCCGTAGCCGGAACCCAGCTCAAAAATCTTCTGGGCCTTGGTAATCCTGGCCATCTGAAACAAAAATCTTCCCACCAAAGGTCCGATTATGGGAAAGTTATGTTTTTTGGCCAGAGCCTCCATCTCCTGCAAAATTCTATCCCGGGGTGGGGTTACCCGGTATAAATAATTATTTATTGGGGGATTTGTTATATCCATATATTAACCGCCCATGTCAAATAAATTTAGCCAGTTATCTTCACTGCCGTTGTATTTGATGATAAAATCTTTTTTGTAATGCCGAACCGTCTCTTCCAATTGGCTCATTATACGGGGGTGGTCACAGTGCCCACCGGCATAAATTTTTCCGCTTATTTCCACCATGGTGGTATAACCCCGTTCAGAAATGGCATCGATTTGGATTTGAGTTCCATACATGGTCCAGGTATTGACTAGATCCATATCACCCAATTTATGCTCCCTGACGGTAAACAGTTTCAGTAAAGCCGTTCTCAAATCATCTACCTCATCATCCTGTAAAACCAGTTGTGCGGGCACCAGATAATCACCGCATCCGAACTTGATAGACTGAGGCGGTTCAGAGCCGGTTTTGACTTTGTCCCCATAAGCCACCAGAAAAACAGTCACATGCTTGGGTGCGGGAAGTTTTTCAGAGTCCGGAGTTTCGGTTTTCTGGTCTGTATTGGTACAACTCCAGGCCAGGAGAGACAGAAGTACTATATGAAAAAGGCTTTTTAAAAACTTCAGTGATTTTTTCATAGATTGAGCATAACATAAACCAACTTTTTTTAAAGTCAAGCCAAAAAACAGTTGTCAAATTCCCTGATTTTGCGTAAAATAAAAACAAAACAGGAGGAAAAATGTTAAAAAAAATTGGGGTCGTCACATTAGTTTTACTGCTGGCTTTCGGTTTAGCTCTGGCAGAAGATTATCCTTTTTCTCAGTATTTAAACATTAAATCTGCTTCGGCGCCGGCTTTATCCCCGGATGGCGGGCAGGTTGCTTTTTTGACCAATATCACCGGCACCCGGCAAATCTGGGTGGTGGATGCTAAGGGTGGTTGGCCCAACCAAATCACTTTTTACCAGAATACTATAAATAATATCTTCTGGTCACCGGATGGAAAATGGATTTTATTTGAGATGGATAAAGACGGCAATGAAAAATATCAATTGTACCTGATTTCTCCGGATGGGTCTAAAAGCGTGCAGTTGACGGATGTGCCGGAAGTGATTCATGTTTTCGGGGGTTGGTCAAAAAATGGGAGCGTGATCGCTTTTTCATCCAATGCCAGGAACGAAGCTTTCTTTGATATTTATGTTATGGACATCAGGAATAAACAGCCCCAACTGGTTTATCAAAAAGATGCACTGCTCGAAACCTACGGATTCTCACCGGATGAAAAATATTTAATTATTAAAGAAAATATTACCAATCTGAATGCCAATCTTTATCTTTTTGATTTAGCTACTTCACAAGCCCAACACTTGACTCCACATAAAGGAGATGCGGTTTATGATTACATCTCCTGGACGCCGGATAGCAAAGCATTTTATTTGAGTTCGGACCAGAACCGGGATTTTATCAATTTGGCTTATTATGATGTCAAAAGCAAAAAACTCCAATTTATTGAAAATCAAAAGAGAGATATCGAAGAGTTAAAGATTTCCGAAGATGGAAGATTATTGGCTTATGTGGAGAATGACAATGGTTACGGAGTTCTTCAGGTTAAAAATCTTGAGACCGGAGAAAATCTAGCTCCTCTGGCTTTGAGGGGAATTGCAACTAATTTAGAATTTTCTGAGGACGGCCATAAACTGGCATATACCTATGTCAGCCCCAGCAGTAATGCCGATATCCAAATGTACGATTTTAAAGAAAATAAAAAAATTCAGGTAACCCGCTCCACCAAAGCCGGTATTCCGCAGGAAAGTTTTATGGAGCCGAATCTGATAAAATATAAATCATTTGACGGACTGGAAATCTCTGCCTTTCTGTATTTACCCAAAAATGTTGCCGGAAACCAGAAAGCTCCGGTCATTTTATCGATTCATGGCGGACCAGAGGCCCAGGAAAGACCTTTCTTTTCTATTGTTTATCAGTATTTCATCAGCCGGGGGTATGCGATTTTGGCTCCTAATATCCGGGGAAGTACTGGTTATGGTAAAAAATACACGCATCTGGATGATATAAAACTCCGGGGGAACGCTATCAAAGATGTGGTTTATGCGGTTGAATATTTAAAGACCCAGCGGACTATTGACCCGGACAAAATTGTGATTTATGGAGGAAGTTATGGCGGATACATGACACTGGCGGCGATTACTTTTTATCCGGACTTATGGGCTGCGGCCGTGGATATTGTGGGGATTGCTAACTTTGAATCTTTTTTGCAGAATACCGGTGTCTGGAGGAGAAAATTGAGAGAGGCGGAGTATGGGTATCTGGATAAAGATATACAGACTTTGAGAAAATTTTCTCCTATTCATTATGTGGATAATATCAAAACTCCTTTGTTTGTGATTCAGGGAGCCAATGACCCCAGGGTGCCGAAATCGGAAGCAGAGCAGATTGTCGCCAGTGTGAGAGCCAAGGGTGGAGTGGTGGAGTATCTTTTGTTTGAGGATGAGGGGCATGGGTTGTCGAAGCTGCCTAATCGGATTAAGGGGTATTCGGCGATTGCGGATTTTTTGGATAAGTATGTGAAAACAAAACAATGATTACTATTTAATCCTATAGTTGCCTATATATAATTTTTTAACACGACTTAAGAATATGTTATGGATATAAGTATATTGCATTCTTTTCTTTCCTGGTTGACAATTGTAGCTATATGTATATCATTAATAGCAGCCATTAAAACTCTTCGTAATCATAGGGTATCAGGTCGAGAAAAAGAGACCAAAATATCTTTGCTAACAATTATTGCGATTTCCATATCTTTTCTATCAGCCAGTGGTTTATTATACACTCGTAAAGCGATTGATAGAGAAAAAGGGGCTAAAATATCTTCACTCCAGAATGAGCTAAAAATTGTGCAACCTAGGCATTTATCATCAGACCAAAAAACTCGACTTTTATCAAAATTATCAACAAGAAAAGGTAAGGTTGGATTTATAATCCGAACTTTTGACGGAGAAAGTGCAGACTTTGCCGAAGAGATAGCAACAGCATTCAGGTCTGCTGGCTGGGAAGTTGTTCCCACAAATCGTACTTACTTAGACGATTCTCCGGGTTTTCTAAATATTTTGCTAACAAGTAAAAATTTAGAAGAGACAGCAAATTTCATCATTCAATCATTTAAAGAAATAAATATTGATTGTCATCGAGGAGAAAAAATTAGGGAAGGCTCTTTAAGCGGTGTGTTTCAGCCTGGCACAGTCTATGTGGTGGTGGGACGGAAATAGCAATATAAGCGGTGTAGGGGGTGGCGCTTCCCTCCACCCGAAAATTAAAGGGCGAAGATAAACTTCTCTCATGTAAAACATTCGAGATAAATCGCCCCTACGTGTTCTGCTTGTACTTAACAGAAACCCCCATCTTCAGATGGAGAAGCGTCACAATGATAATTCGCCAGCCCCTATTTATCAGTAAAATATTAAAATATCTCTCGTAGGCTGGCTCGAAGCTTAGAACCGGATCGGGTTCCTTCTACACAGACCTGGGCTTGAGAAAAAGACTGCGTCCACACGGTCTGACCGTGCTGGGTCACAACTGACACAATCTGGGTGTTACTCGTTACCGTGGTAGACCAAACTCCACTGACCTGAAAAGTGTCGGATTCAAAGGGGCAGACAATGTCCAAGAAAGCAGTGCCAATTAGGCTCCCGGTTGTTCCCAGACAGCTAACGGTAGCGCTATTGGTAATGGGGATGCGAACATCATTGAGGTCATAGTCCACCGCCCGGTCCAAGCTGCACCAGACGCCAGAATCGGGGTGCAGAAAACTACCCTTGGCATCTTCCTGGATGGTCCCGTTAATGGTCACAGCATTATTGTCTATTGAATTGAAGATAATATTACCGGTTACGTTTGCTTCCCCCAGGAAATCAGCATAAATGCTACTTGAAACCAAGCGCAATTTCAGGCGGACCTCAACTGAACCGAGGTCGGTCGTATCCACTGTCTGTTGCGGCTCTCCGGCCTTGTTCTTAATTTGAAAGCTGTCCACAGAGGTGACGTAATTATTAGGATCGCAGTTGACATCACTGTAGGATACCTGGTGCCATCCATTTTGGTAGGCATAGGTTTCCACATGGCAAAGTGGACCGGCCGTGCGCTGGGGAGAAAAATCAAGATAGTAATAAACCAGATCCACCGCAAATGCGACGGCGAGCCCACTTAGCTCAGCTGACTCACTCGTGGCGTTAAGTGCTTCGAGATATACGGGGTCACTTAAATTCCCCGGCTGAATCTTGGGTTCAGCCCCCTTCTTAGTGCAGCTGACCAGCGCACAGATTGAAACCAGCAGCAACATCTCCCCCCAATACCTTAGCTTGAGCTTCATAAAGCCTCCTCCTTATTAGTCTCGTCTCGAAACTAACGTGGCAATTTATAGGTTAGAAAGTTTGTACAAATATAGCTTGCTAAAGTGCCTTTGTCAAGCAGAAAATGCAAAAAAGCCCCTACGCATTCTTTCTGACCCCTCCCTTTTTATGGTGAGCGTAGCCGAACCAACCCTCCCCTTAAAGGAGAGGGGAATAGCTTTTTTGTAGCGGTGCGACTCGTCCCGAAGAACTCGAGGGATTTATCGCACAAAATATAAAACGTCGGATGAATCCGACCGCTACATTTTAGGGAAGAATTTTGTCTTGACAGCCCCCATTTTTCGTAATTAATTAGGTCAGTCAATGTCTCAAGCAAATTTTAACATACAAATACTTAACAGAATAAAGGAGACAAAATGAGCTTAGTTGAATATTCGGTAAAAGACGGCATAGCGGTATTTGAGCTAAACGACCCTCCGGCCAATACCTACACCTATGAAATGATGCAGGAATTAGACAGCTGCATCCTCAAAGCCCGCATGGATGAAAAAGTACACGTCATAATCCTGACCGGCAAAGGGGACAAATTCTTCTCGGCCGGGGCCAATATCAAAATGTTAGCCACCGCCAACCCGGTTTTCAAATATTATTTCTGCTTACACGCCAACGAGACCTTAACCCGCTTGGAGCAAACACCTAAATTGGTTATTGCGGCTTTGAACGGACATACAGTCGGAGGAGGATTAGAAATAGCTTTAGCGGCAGATATCCGATTAGCCAAAAAAGATGCCGGGAAAGTGGGTTTGCCGGAAGTAACTTTAGGAGTTTTGCCTGGAACTGGTGGGACTCAAAGATTGGGGAGATTAATCGGAAAATCCAGAGCCATTGAGATGATGGCCACCGGCAAGCTTTTCTCTTTTGAAGAGGCACAGACTCTGGGGATAGTGAATCATGTCTTGGAAGCCAATGGCTTCTGGGAAAAAGTTCTGGAATATGCCCGACAGTTTACCCCACCCAATAAAGCCTCCAAAGCTGTGGGAAGAATCAAACGCTCGGTCTGTTCCGGTGTGGAAGTTCCCTTCTCCGAAGGTTTAGCCATTGAGAGAGAACTGCAGCAACAGTTGTTTATGTCGGAAGACGCTAAAGAAGGCCTGAATGCCTATGTAGAAAAAAGACAGCCGGTCTTCAAGGGGCAATAAATGGAAACTTTGACCAAAGAGAAAATCCAGATAAAATCTGGCAAACTTTTCATTGGAGGAAAGTGGGTTGATTCTGCCGGTGGAAAAACTTTTGACACTATAAATCCTGCCACCGGTGAGCCAATCACCCAAGTTTATGAGGCATCTGAAATGGATGTTGATTTAGCCGTTCAGGCTGCCAGAAAAGCTTTAGAAGGTCCCTGGAAGAAGTTATCCGCTTCCGACAGAGGGAAAATTCTGTGGAAAATCGGTGATTTGATTTTGAAGTATGCTGAAGAGTTATCTTATTTGGAGACTCTGGACTCCGGGAAAACTATTTTTGAATCTTCTAAGATTGATATTCCCCACACCGCCGATGTTTTTCATTACTATGCCGGCTGGGCCGATAAAATTCAGGGTGAAACCATTCCGGTCAAAGGGAATTTTTTCAATTACACTTTAAGAGAGCCGGTCGGCGTGGTGGGACAAATCATCCCCTGGAATTTCCCTTTGAGTTTGGCTTCCTGGAAAGTGGCACCAGCTTTGGCTTGTGGCAATACTGTAATTTTAAAACCTGCTGAACAAACTCCTTTGACCGCTTTGAAATTAGGTGAAATTTGTCAGGAAGCCGGAGTGCCTGAAGGAGTGGTTAATGTTTTAACCGGACACGGGCCGACTACCGGTGCGGCTTTGGTGAAACATCACGGTGTGGATAAAATCGCCTTCACTGGTTCATATATTACCGGACAAGAAATTATGCGGACAGCTTCTAATACACTCAAAAAAGTCTCTTTAGAATTAGGCGGTAAGTCTCCTAACATTGTCTTTGCAGATTCAGATTTTGAATCAGCCATCCGAGGTACTCTGAACGGAATTTTTTATAACAAAGGGGAAGTCTGCTCAGCCGGTTCACGTTTATTTGTGCAGGAGTCGATTCATGACCTATTTATGGAAAAGTTGGTGGAAAAAACCAGCGGCTTTAAAGTCGGTGACCCCTTTGATTCTAAGACCAGAGTGGGACCTCTGGTTTCTGAAGAGCAGATGAAAAAAGTTTTAAAATATATTGACATCGGAAAAAATGAAAAAGCCAAGCTTCTAACCGGTGGTGAAAAAGCCAATGTCGGCAATGGCAGAGGTTATTTTGTCAAACCCACCATTTTTGATGACGTGGACAATCAGATGAAAATTGCTCAGGAAGAGATTTTCGGCCCGGTCTTAGCAGCTTTAAGATTTAAAGATTTGGATGAGGTGATTCAGAAAGCCAATCAGACCATTTATGGCCTGGCAGCAGCGGTCTGGACCAGGGATATTAAGAAGGCCCATCTGCTGGCAAAAGAACTGAAAGCCGGGACAATCTGGATAAATACATACGGCGTGTTCGATGCCGCTTCTCCTTTTGGTGGATACAAGATGTCCGGATTTGGTCGAGAATTAGGAATGCACGCTTTGGAGCTTTATACTCAAGTGAAATCAGTATGGATAGATTTAAGTTAGAAGTTCTGATAAGATGAGAAAAGTTTACTTAGTTGGGGCCAATCGGACTCCGATTGGAAAATTTGGAGGTGGCTTAGCCACATTCACTGCCGCAGATTTAGGAACTATAGCTGCCGAAGAATCCATCAAAAGAGCCAATTTAAAACCAGAGCAGATTCAGGAAGTAATCTTTGGCAATGCCAGACAAGCCGGAGTCGGACCCAATGTAGCCAGACAAATAACTTTTAAAGCCGGAATTCCCGCTTCAGTTCCGGCATATACCATCAACAAAGCTTGCGGGTCCGGTCTAAAATCGATTATCAACGCCTATCAGTCCATAGCTTTAGGAGATGCTGATATTATTTTAGCCGGCGGGACCGAATCGATGTCCAATGTCCCTTATTTATTGCCCAATATCAGATGGGGACTGCCTTTGGGAAAAGCGGACATGAAGGACGCAATGTACCAAGATGGTTTTTTATGCCCTCTATGCAATCAGGTCATGGGAGAGACCGCTGAAAATGTGGCGGAGAAATATAAAATTTCACGCCAAGAACAGGATGAATTTGCCCTTTTAAGTCAATCTCGCTGTGAGAAAGCCCAAAAAGAATGCAGATTCAAAGAGGAAATTGTAGCTGTAGAGATTCAGGATAAAAAGGGAAACCAAACTTTATTTGACAAAGACGAACATCCCCGTTCAGGAACAACATTGGAAGCTTTAGCTAAATTAAGGCCGGTGTTCAGAGAAAATGGAACGGTGACAGCCGGAAATTCCTGTGGAATAACAGATGGAGCTGCTTCAGTTGTTGTAATTTCAGAAGAAAAACTCAAAGAGTTAAAAATCCAACCTCAAGCCGAAATTGTAGCTTATTCCTCAGCCGGAGTTGAACCATCCTTAATGGGAATAGGACCAGTTCCAGCAGTAAAAAAATTATTGGAGAAACAGAAAATTTCTCTGGATGAAATTGATTTGATTGAACTGAATGAGGCCTTCGCTTCCCAAGTTTTAGCCTGTCAAAAAGAATTAAACTTAGATATAGAAAAATTAAACGTCAGCGGAGGAGCCATTGCCTTGGGGCATCCGATCGGATGCACCGGAAGTCGAATTGTGGTAACCTTAATTTATGAGATGTTGAAGCGAAAAAACAAACTGAGTCTAGCAACTTTGTGTGTTTCCGGCGGAATGGGCATGGCATTACTTTTAAAATCAAGCTAAAAAAATATGAGCATATCAGAACCGGAAGCCAAAAAAATAATTCAGGATTATTATGCCACTTTTTATCCCGGCTTGGAGCATGTTTATCCGGAGCATTTGAAAGGGCAGGTGGATTTTATCTATAATAATTTGCTAAGAGAGGGAAATTTAGAAAAATATCTGAAAGAGTATCAGATTTTAGCTGAAAAATATAAGAAAGTTAAAGGAATAATTTAGGAGTAGCTATGGTGGTTTTAAATCCCAATAAACCGGACTTTTTTGCGGAAACTTTTCCCCAACCCAATGTTAAATCCATGCAGGATTATGCTCAGGCCTATATTGCCTGGGCTTACCGCTCCAATGTGATTGGCTGGGTGGATGGGATGACCATGCGGGTGGTGGGGCATGATTTAGTCAAGCTAACCAAAGAGCCGATTGAGCACGGAATTTTCCAGGGGAGCAAGCGTTACATTTCAGACAGATTAGCCAAATTATTGGGAGTCGGCCCGGTTCCCTATCCGGAGACCCGTTTTTCCTGGCTGGAAGGCTCGGTTCTGCAGACCCAGTCCGTGGTGGCTTATCATCAGGGGTCATCGGAATTTGGTTCATCACAGCAGCAGAATCAGATTAAGCAATTGGGATATATGCCCAAAATTTTTGAAAAATATGCCCGATATATCATCGGAGAAGAAGGGGAGCATGGAATTCAGATGGGATACTGGCTGGGAATGGAGAACGGCTCCGATATGGCCTGGCTTTTAGTGGAAGATTTATTAGCCCGAATCGCCAATAGCGAAGACCCCAATCTGCAGCAACCATTGGTGGAATTTAATCCCTGGGTCGAGACACTGCCGGAGATGGGGCATTATTTTGATAAGCAGGACCGGGATGGCTGGTCCCAGTTGAGAAATTCCAGGGAAAATGCCAATGCCCTGTATGCGGCTCAGATGCGATATTTTTTAAAACAGGAAGGACGGCATCTGCACTGCGGCGACCAGATTATTGAGTTGTATCTGAAAGCCGGCCGAATCCCGATGGATTTGCATTTAAAGATGGAATGGGAGTGGTCAGCCAGAGCGTATCGACTGCACGGAAATCCTTATAATTCCGGCGGTGCTTTAAAATATTATCAGATAGGTAGCAAAAATCCGATTTATTCTCTGGACCGAAAAGGACCCAACAATGAAACTTTGACTTTCGCAATTCCTCATCCGGAAGGACCGAAAGGATATATGACTTTCCAAATCAGTCCGGATTTAGATAAATCTAATCTGAACGGATATGCTCTGGCGATATTAAGAGATATTCTGACTGATTTTAATAAGAAAAGGAGCAGAATCCTCTCTGATAAACAAAGAGAAGAGATGAAAGAATATCTGAAAAAAGTTTCTATGTTTGTGCCGGATGAGGCACGCCAGGAACTTTTAGAATCGGGAATGATTCCGACTGCCGCTTTATCCTGGAGGCCTAATCATTTGGCTTTTATCCCTGACCCCTGGAGACATTTAGATGGTTATTACACGGATGTTTTCGGTTATCCGATTCCAAGCAGAGAGCAGTATCTGGAATATCGGAAATTGGTGGATTTGGCTCCGGAGGACAGGGAGAAAATCAGGGAGCTGACTAAAACTCCGGGCTGGATGGTGGAGTTTGAGCCGGAACATCCGGAGGATATTTATAAAGACGGACAGGTAGCACCTGCTAAAAATGACGTGGTCTTGTTTGAATTTAAAGTCGACCCGAAACTGCCTACGTTTAAGAATCTGTTTACTTTTCCGGAGGCCAAGAGAACCTGGGAGACGCAGATGGGACCTAAGCCTGCTGAAAAGCCGGCGGAGATGAAAGGGACGGAAGGGTATCAGGGATTGTTGGATTTGTATGAGGATATTGTGGGGGATGGAGGAAAATGAGTGCTTAAGGACGTAAAGGGCATAAATGAACTACTCAAGGAATTTAGGCAAGGAACTGACAGGTATTATTATCAAGTCGCCTATTTTTGTGGCGGTTCGATTGTTTTGAGTATTACATTTCTGGGGTATCTAATTAGTGCCAAGGTGTTTACTGGTCAGTTTCTTTGGATTTTATATACTGCATGGGGTTTACTTTTGATAGGTCTGTTATGCGCAATATTCCGCAATAGATCTTATTGGGCTGCTGTATACTACGACGCAATTTCAGACACAACTTCAGATTCTGAAACTGCTAATAATTTAAGAAAGAGAAAAAAACGTTGGGGCAATCTTGGCTGGGGACTAGAACGGATTGCAGATATCAGCTTAGTGCTGGGGCTGATTGCGTTGATATTTTTTGCAGCTTTGACAATATGTAAATTTTTCAAAAGCAACTAAAAGAAAAAATTCTCAAGGTTAGCCACTCACATGTCAATAACTCGTAGTCAGGAGTAGCTCCTGACGGAACTGAATAAAAGACATTTGAAGGGATTAGATATGAACTCTGAATTATTAACATACCACCAAACGATAATTGATACATATCTTTATTTTATAAAAGAAAATTTATCGTTAGTGAGAAGTATTTACTCTGAAGAATCGAAAAAACCTCTTGAAGGTTATAACCCACGTCAAAAATGGAAATTATACACTTCAAGAGCTAAACATTTACAGATCATGACTATTATTGGGCTAACCGCAGAACATCTGGTTAAGATTATTTTGCTTAAAAGAGGTTTCGTTTTAAATACAGGAGAGTTTGAAGCTAAGTTTCAAGATGACTTCATGCTAGAATTAGAAAAGGTGAATAGAAATGAAATTACTCAATCAGAACTAGATACATTATATTCAAAAGCAACAGAAAAAGTAAATTTTTCTTTTAAAAAGAATCTTAAAAGTTTTGAGGAGTGTATTTCTATTTTTGAGGCATCAAATCCCTCGAATTACTACGATGCTTTGGGAGAAGTTAATCTAAACCCTAATCCTAATGCCCGTATAAAACAAGAGTATCTAGGATATCCGACAATTAAGCCGCAAGAAACATTGAGAGTCATTCAAAAAATGAGAAACAGTTATTTGCATAAAGCAGAAGCACAAGGAGAATACAATGCGGTTGTATGGTACTTATTTGATTTTCTAGTCTGGTTATGCAAAAAAGAATATTTAGATTTCTTTAAGGATGAAGAATATATAGGGAGTGATGAGTTTCAAAAGTTATTCAAGAGGTAAATGAAAATCATGAGTAACTCTTGACCAACCGATAAAAGGAGTTTTCAATGCACCGATACGAAGCCAAAATAAGCTGGAGCCGGAACGGAGAAAAATTCATAGATAACCGCTACAGCCGGGCACACCAGTGGTCTTTTGACGGCGGTATAAAAATCCCCGCCTCCGCATCTCCCTTAGTAGTTCGCGCCCCCCTTTCAGTCGCCGAAGCCGTTGACCCGGAAGAAGCCCTGGTAGCCGCCGCCTCCAGCTGTCACATGCTTTCGTTTCTGTTCCTTGCCGCCAAACAGGAGTTCGTGGTGGAAAGCTACGTGGATGAAGCATTCGGAGTAATGGATAAAAACGAAAAGGGAAAATTTGCTTTTTCTCGAATTACACTGCGACCAAAAATTCAGTTCTCCCCGGAAAGGCCGCCTTCCCCCGCGGAACTGGAGGCATTACATCACGCGGCTCACGAGGAGTGCTACATCGCCAACTCAATAAAGTGCGAGGTGGTGGTTGAATGAGGATATTGTATTGTGAGGAACGGAGCTTAAAAACCTTTTAGTGTTGTGCCGGGAGCAACTCCCGACACCCTAACTCACCGTGAGGATTGATTCTGAAGTTGTAGCGGTGCGATTTATCGCACCTGATGTAAAATGTCGGATGAATCCGACCGCTACAACTACTGAAAAAAGTAGCTCCTGACTGAATAATCAAAACTTTATTTTTTCTCCGAAACCTCTTTCTCCAACACCTCTAACCTGGTCTTCATCCCTTTATTCTCCTCCTCCAACTCCGCCACCTTGTCTTTCAATTCTTTCAAATCCACCTCTTCCTTCTTCCCTTCTCTAATCTTTCGGATAGCCCTTCTGGCATCAGATTTCAAACGATACTGCAGTTCTCTTTCAACAAATTTCTCCAGCTCGACAATCGCTTCCGGGTCCCCCAAATCCCCCAAAGCACCCACCACCGCTCTTTTTGTATTAAAAAGCGGATCCCACAAAAGATTTTCCAAAAATTCCCGAATGTCCTGCTTGCTGTAAGTCTTGCCTGTCTGCACAGGCAGAGAAGCCGTCACACTCTCTTTCCCCTTAGCCAATTTCCCCAGAGCCCAAATAGCCGAATTCCTCACCGGCAATGGCTTTCCATAAGCAGAATACTCTTTAGCCAGACCAATCCCCTTGGAATCATCCAACTGCACCAGAGCCTCAAAAACCGAAGCCCGAATCACATCATTGTGCGAATCATACTTCAAACCTTCCAGAATCCAGTTGTAAACTTTTTTATCCTTAGTTTTCCCCAAAGAAATCAGAGCTTCCGCTCTGGCATAGTAGCTGGAATCGGATTTAAATTGCTTATACATAATTCCAGCCACATCCGGCTCATTTTTAAATTTCCCCAAAGCAGAAATCACCTTTCGTCTCACTCTGGAGTCCGGGTCAGACAACCCTTTTTTCAAAATCTCTTTGGCTTCTTTTAATTTTATCTCGCCCAAAGCTTTGGCAGCCGCTTGACGGACGCCATAAAACTTATCTTCCGCTAATGTTTTCTCCAGCGCCTGTAAAATATTCTTCTCTCCCCCTTTTTTAGCCAATGTCTGACAGGCCTCAGAGCGTTCCCAGGAACGGGGAGAGTTTTGTAATTGATACACCAATTCTTCAGTTGATCTGTCAAAATCAACCGTTTTCAAAATCTTATTCTCCGGGTCGAACTCTACCATTAAGGGTCGAGAATCCAAAGGCAGATAAAATTCCTGTTCTTTATTTTGAACCCTTATAGTTTTAACACTTCTTCCGGATGAAGTAGTAAAAGCAATCTCCACCGGCATCTGAAAAATAGGAGTCAGAGAATCAGTCTTTTGATTTTGAGAAATAGAAACTACAGCAGTTTTTGTTGAATCATCCCAGCTCCATTTGACTTTAAATTCCGGATAACCGGCTTTGTAAATCCACTGCCAAAAAAACCAATTTAAATTTTGCCCGCTGGCTTCTTCCATAGCTTCCTGAAAGTTGTGGGTATCCACGCATTTTTCCCGGTATTTTAGACAGTAGTGATTGATTCCTTTCCAGAACAGTTCTTCTCCTAAAAAAGATTTCAGCATATGCAAGACCCAGGCCCCTTTAGCATAAGTGTGGCTATCAAACAAATCGAACGGTTCCCCATAAAGGTTATAAACTATCGGCCGGCGATAATCATTTTTATCTTCATCTAAGTAAGATTCCTTGGAACCCTGCATATCCAGCTGGTATTCGTCTTCTCCTAAATCATGCTGACGATATAGGGCCTCAAAAAAGGTGGCAAACCCTTCATTGAGCCAGGCCTGGGACCAGTCTTTGCAGGTCAGCAAATCTCCCCACCACTGGTGAGCCAGCTCATGTGCCACCAATCCTTCGCTTTTAACATCCCAATGAGCAATTCTATCATGCAAGGTTCTCTCAGTCAAAGTAGTAGCCGAAATATTTTCCATCCCTCCCCACATAAAATCCGTGATAGTGGTCTGGGCATACTGTTCATAAGGATATTTCACTCCGATTTTTTCGGAGAAAAATTTCAGCATATCCACAGTTTTGGAGAAAGAATATTTGACCAAATCCCCTTTTCCTTTGGGAACATAGTAATAAACTGGAATTCCTTCAAAATCTTCTTTATGCTCTTCATACTCTCCCACGATAATTGAATTCAGATAATTCACATGCGGAATCTCTTCTTTCCAGTAAAAAGTTTTGCTCCCGTTTTTCTTATCTTCCGTGACAGAAACTAATTTACCGTTGGAGATGACCGTAAATTTGTTTTTTACAGTAACAAATTTCTCACTTGAGAATCTATCGTTAGGAAAATCATAGCTCGGATACCAATAGCGGTTATCCTCAGTTTCACCTTGGGACCAGATCTGATAAGGTTTGTGGGGATAAGATTTATCAGGCTGGATGAAATACAGCCCCATTTTGGGAGAACCGTTATATTCTACGGTCAAATTAATCTGCTCGCCTGAATTTTTGGCTTGAGGAAGTTTGATTTTCAGTTTCCCACCAGAATTTTCTAAGGCTAAATTAGTGCCATCCGATAAATAAACTTTCGTAACAATCAAATCCACACAATCCAAGTCAATTTCTTTTAAATTATTATTCAGGGGGGTCAAAGTATAAGTCACTTTTCCGGAAACGGTTTTCTTAACTTCGTCTAAAGAAATTTCTAATTTCATATGCTGGACATCGTAAGTACGGCTGGGACCATAATGAACCGTGGCCAAACCATCCGCATACTGAGCCAGCGTTAAATTAGTACCGGTTAAACAAATGATCTGAGTGAAAAGTAGTAGAAATAGTTTACGCGGCTGCATAAAGATTCCTTTCCTGAAGGACACTTTCCGCTTTCCTAAAACAGTTTGAGTTCAGCTTATTTAATAAGTTTACCAAAAATATATAAAAGATAAACAAGTGTCAAGAGAAGAAGGTGAGCTTGTCACGGCTTAAATTGGGTGAAAAACTGCTATAGCCGGGGAGATAAAAATTACTTACCCGCTGACCGATTATCCAACACTTCCCTGATTTTGTTGACTAAAATCTCCTGCGTAAACGGTTTCTGCAAGAAAGCCGTCCCGGGCGCCAACCAGCCCTGACTTACTACCGCAGTATCGGTATAGCCGGACATAAACAGAACTTTTATCTCCGGTCGCATCGGCAGCAAAAGTTTAGCCAATTCCGGGCCGCTCATCTGCGGCATCACCACATCCGTCAAAAGCAGCTGAATCGGTCTTTCATATTTCTGACAGATTTCAATCGCTTCTCCGCTGTGCTCGGCTTCCAAAACTGTGTAGCCATTTTCCCGCAAAAGGTCCCCGATTAATTGCCGCACATCCGGTTCATCCTCGACTAAAAGAATAGTTTCCAATCCATCTTTCTGACTGACTTTGTCCGAAGTTTTGACTTTTGGCTCGGCTGTTTCTTCTACTCTTGGAAGATACACTTTAAAAGTTGACCCCTGCTTAGGCCTAGTGCTGACTGTAATATGACCTCCGGATTGTTTTACAATTCCGTAAACCGTAGACAGGCCTAGACCGGTCCCTTTCCCCTTATCTTTAGTGGTAAAAAATGGTTCGAAGATGTGAGGTAAAATTTCCTCCTCGATTCCTAATCCGGTGTCACTTATGGTTAGTTCTAAATATGAACCAATTTCTACCCCAGAATAAAGGGGTAGATTGTTTTCATTAACTTCCACATTTTTACTCTCGATAGTTATCTTCCCACCTTGTAGCATAGCATCCCGAGCATTGACCACTAAATTCATAATAACTTGTGAAATTTGACCCGGATCGGCTTTTATGCGTCCTAAGTCACTGGCTAACACTGTAATTAGTTCGATATCCTCACCTATCATCCTTATCAACATCTTGTCCATGTCTGAGACAACTTCGTTTAAGTCTAAGACTCTGGGTTGCAGCATTTGTTTCCGGCTAAATGCCAAAAGCTGTTTGGTCAAAAGAGCTGCCCTCTCTGAAGTACTCAAAATTAGATTGATATCCCGGTTTAAGATTTTTTCTGCTCCGAATTTTCTTAACAAAAGCTGGCAGCGCCCCATAATAACCGTCAAAAGGTTGTTGAAATCATGAGCCACCCCTCCGGCCAATCTTCCGATGGCCTCCATTTTTTGGGACTGAAGCAGTTGCTCTTCGCTCTGACGAAGTGCCTCCTCAGTTCTCTTGCGATCGGTGATGTCACGAAAGCTCCACACTCTTCCCACACTTTCATCGGCTATACGCTGAGGCTGTGAAAAACGTTCGAAGATTCTTCCATCTTTAAACTCCAGGATGTCAAAGCTTTCTTCATCTGGTTGAGAGTACAATTCTCTAACCTTTTTGAGAAACCCATCCGGGTCCTTTAGCTGATCTAAGACAAACTCCAGGGCCTGGTTGTCATCTTTCGAAGCCACTACAGATTTGGGGATACGCCACATCTCCACAAATTTTTGATTAAAGCTCGCCATTTTCCCTTCCCGGTCAACCACCAGAATACCATCTGCGGTCGATTCCAGAGTGGCAGTTAGTAAGGAAAGGGTGCTCCTAAGTCCCTCCTCCCCCAATTTACGTTGAGTTATATCCCGCATTGCCCCAATAAATAAAATATTTTCACCAATCCTGGTTTCAGTAATACTAATTTCCACCGGGAAAACGGTCCCATCTTTTTTGAGTCCTTCCAATTCTAATCGTTTACTCAATACGTGAGCTACTCCAGTTTCTGAATATCGTTTCATACCGGCAACGTAAGATTTTCTATATTTCTCAGGCATCAGAATTTGCAATTTCTGTCCAATAAGCTCTTCTCTGGAATAGCCAAATATATTCTGGATCTCTTGGTTAACCATCAGGATAGTACCGCTAGAATCTATAGCTATAATCCCCTCTCCCACAGTTTCCAGCACGGTTCTCAACTGCTGCTCTGAATTTTTTACCGCATCTTGGGAGCGGCGCAAAACCTCCAGATCGGTGATATCCTGCAACATGATGAAGGCCTCCGAGATTTTTCCTTCTGGGGATTTGATAGGCATGGCGGTGACATAAATTTGACGCGCTTCTCCCACTAGATCCAGACGGACTTCATAATGTACCACCCCTCCAGAGATAAAAGTCTTGGGAGCCGGACAGACTTCACAGATGTGGGGTTTATTACACAAGATTTGATTGCATTTTGCTCCCAGAATGGAGCTTATGTGTAAGCCGGGACCGAAGCGTTTGACGAAAGCTTCATTGGCCCAGGTTATTTTCAGGGAAGAATCGACCACCAAATAACCGGCATCGGTGTTGTTAACCAGAGCTAAAAGTTTTTGCCGCTCCCTTTCTAATATTCTGACCTGATTGTCTAAGGTGCGAAACCATCTCTCGTTTTCCTTGAGTTTATCTTTCAGCTGTTCTAAGGCTAAATCTGGGTGGTTTTTAGTTTGAGTCTGCATGGGCTGAATCAGTCGGGAATTTTAAGTTTTGGAAGATGTTTTTGAGTTTGAATTGAAATGCTCCAGATAGGCATCTGCTAACCAGTCAGCTACTTTTTCTACTTGTTGGACGGTTTCCGGGTCAAAGGCATTGTATTGGTGGCTGTCAATATCTATCTGGGAAAAGATGGTCTCCCCTTTTCGAATCAGAATTACCAATTCTGATTTGGTGGAAGCCGAGCAAGCTAAATAATGGGGAGCTTTGGAGACATCCGGTATGTTTATGTTCCGTTTTTCGGCCACGGCTGTTCCACAAACACCTTCTCCTACGCAAATAAAAACATGCTCCGTGGGGGCTCCGATGAAAGGTCCTAAGCGTAAGACATTATCCGGGAAAAGTTCATAAATCCCGGTCCAGTCGAAGCGGGTATTAGAGTTATGCAACAACTCTACCGCACTGGATAATAATTTCTCCAGATTTGCCCCTTTACTTTTTAAATCCTCCAGCTTACGGCAGATTTCCTCACCTGTCATTTGAGCCCTCCTATAAAATGTAAGTCAAATTTTTGTGACTGAGTTTATAACTTACTGCTTTTTTTATCGGACAACTGCCTGATTTTGTTTATGCCAAAGCCATGCTAAACTCTATCAAAATATGGGACCTCACCCCTAATTTATGATGAGATTTTGCCAGAGGTTAGTTTATTTCTTAAAACCGCAAAAGCGGAAAATAACTTGGCTGGGTAAATTGCATTTTAGAAATTTTAATAGTTGTTTCGGGATTCATCCTGAAGGAGTAGTTCCTGACGGAACCCTAAAAAATTTGTTTTAGAATCAGTTTTAATTGAAAAAAGTCCGCGATAAGTTAATTTGTAAAGCCCTTAGAGGTCAGCTTAGCTGGGCCTAAAATCTACCATCTCAATTAGCTTTTGTCTGGAGTTTTTTCCTTTTAAAATAATAATCCGGGACCGGGGAATTTTGAAATGTTCAGAAAGTAGTTTTATTATAGCTTTATTTGCTCTATTTTTCTGGGCTGGTTCTTTTACATAAATTAAAAAGAAGCCATTGGCTTTCTCAACTTTTTCTATTTTTGAATTCGGCTTAACTTTTATGGAAATTCTCATTTATACCGATGTGGAGATTGAATTATTTTTCCTAATCCTTAATCCCTAATCCCTAAAAATTAGCCCGCAACATACAATGGGTAGAACTTTTAGCCTGGAATTCGTCATTCAGTAATTAGAATTGGGCAAAATTACATGAAATGTTCTGAAACCTAACTTATTTTCAAGCCCCGAATTTTCAAAAAACTATCTGAAGAGATTTTTCGGTTTTGGTCAGATGGGATGAATCGGGAGTTAGCCCCTCTGTTTCCATTTTGTTTCAATCGTATCTCTTTTTCGTTAGTTTGAGCTGAGTTGCTTAGAACGCCATTCAAGATACCGATCCATCGCAAACTCCACAATCATTCCGGGAGTGGTCAACAACTTTTGGATGAGCTCTTTTTGTTCAGGTTTGTTCTTCGAAAGATGGATTTCATAATATCCAGACGTTTTTAAGAATATGGACCTTTTGGTCCCATTCTGCGGAGATGGTAAGTCGAAAATCACTTTTACCCAATTTCCGACTTCCGGCATGATTTGATATCTATTATCTGTGGTAAGCAGCAGCTCGGAAACATCTTTTCCGTCCTGATCCTTGGCCGATTTTACTGAGACCTTTTTCACTTCGGGAGAAGGATGACTTTCATACTCTATGCCTACGTAATCTATAGCCCAAAATCCCATGGGTGGATTAAGCCTGACCTCAAGAGTCTCACTGTCGACTTCTGACAGATTAAGACTAATAACTCTATCTTCATTTATAAAAGGACCACCACCGGGAATAACCCCTTGTTGTACCCACTCTTCACCCTGTTTCAAGTAAAGTTTCAGCACGTATAATTCCTCACGCTCGATGAAATCATACAACTCTTTTAATTCCAGACCTTGGCGGTTGACTCCCCCGTACCAGGCATCAACTTTATCTCCTCTTAACTCCAGCATTTCTTTGATCATGTTGGAACCCCATAAGCCGGTACCAATATTAATAAGAAGGTAACCTTTGGAGACTTTTGGCGGTTTTGGAAACTTGAATGTTAGTTGATGGCGTAAGTTTCGACCTCTATAGAAAGTGTCAGTTGGTAGAGAAGATTGCCAAGCTATATTATCACTGTGGGCAATAAACTTGGTTAAGTCCCTTCCTTTCTCATCCAGTGTAGAAAGCGGAGAGATTGGTTTTTCAATTACATACATATTTCCATTTTGGTCGGGCATGATACTGGAGTTTGTAGAGTGATCAACAATTAATAGACTCATTTCGTCAGTATACTGTGTTTCCTCAACCTCATTCTTTAGAAGCAAGCGGTACTCACCGCCTACAGATTTGAGGTGCTCAAGTCTTGAATAGTCGGTCTTCTTTAGCCCCTGGCAGATGGCTCCCCCATAAGGTTCTGCGTCAAAGACAAATTTTTCACCGTCGTAAGAATAAACAAAAGGACAGGATTCTTTGGTAGCCAGAGCTATTGCAAAAACAACAGCAAGAGCGAGGACAAGAACACCTACTATCGTGACAATGGTCCCCAAGGCGTTAGATCTTGAAACCCGAGCATACAATATGTCATCAACGTTGACTTCAACATGACTGCCTGATTCAGTAAAACCCGCAATGACACGCTTCTCAGGGATGAATCTTCCACCATTGTGATCGAATTTGATGACCTCTCCAGTTGGTAAGACTACTTCTACAATTTTCTCTGTATGGCTTGTAAGTTTTTCTTTGTTAACTTTCACCGCTCTGGTACAACCGATCATGTTTATAAAAGCCAACAAAACGACCAAGGAGATAACTTTTGTTAACATGCCAATCCTCCTTTATTGATATATTGTTTACTGTAACAATTAAAACTTCTCTCTAGCATGATATAATTTTAATTAGAATAGTATCTCCCTCAATTTCTCCTTAAAATTAAAGAAGCGACAACCCTCCGTCCGCCACGATTATTTGTCCGTAGATCCATCTTGCAGATGGGCTGATTAGAAACAGGACGACTTCGGCTATATCCTCAGGAGTTCCCAGTCTAGCAGCTGGTGTGCGAGCAACTGCTTCTTTAGTCAAACCATCTGCATTTGGAAATTTTCTAATTGAATCAGTTTCGATGTATCCTCCCGAAACTGCATTCACCTGTATATTGAAAGGGGCAAGTTCTACTGCAAGATAACGAATCACGGACTCCAATGCTGCCTTGGTTGGCCCCATTGCACCATAGTTGTTTACAAATCTTTGACTTCCTAAACTTGAGAGCGCAACTATTTTCCCCTCTTTCATCATTGGAATTGCTTTCTGAACACAGAGGAGAAAAGCCCTAGCGTTGACATTAACTGTAATGTCCCATTGATTAGGTTTAACTTCCCGTAATGGCTTAAAAACCCCCAGAGCCGCACAATGCACTAAAACATTTAGATGACTTACCTTCTTCTGCACTTCGTCAAACACCTTATCTATTTCATGGGGAAATAACAGATTAGCTTTGACAAGTATACAGTCGGAGTTGAGGCTCTCAATTAATTTACGAGTTTTCTCCGCTTCGATATCGTTTTCTAGGTAATTGATTATTATTGTACTAGCGCAGGTTTTTGCTAAGCCCAGAGAAATTGCACGTCCAATTCCGCGGGAACCCCCTGTTACCAATGCAGTTAAATGTTTGCCCACTCGTTCTTCCTCTACGCCTCATTTTTCTGATTTAACACACCTTTGACATAATGAACTAAACTTCCGACAGTAAATTTCTGTCTTATTTGGTCAGCTTCCAGACCGTCTCCGAGGCTGTCAATAAGCTCTTGCTGGTTAATCTTGATACCAAATGCACTCTCTATTCTAAACCGAATGTCAAGAATATCAATGGATTCAGCACCTAAATCATAAAATAGTCTCGACTCATTTTTTATCTTAGCTGGGTCGATAAGAAGAGCTTCTGCAACTATTGAAGAAATCGTTTTTATAACCTGGTCGTCTAGCAGTCGGTCACTCATTCTTTTTCTCTCCAATTACCACTGCAAATGCCAGACCTCCTGAGGGTGAACTGCTGGCAAACCACTTTTCTATACCTTTCTTCTGTGCATATGTCAGCAGAGCACCTTTAAGGCAAACTTTCAACTTCTTTTGACCAAGGATTTGAATATCACTGAGTTCGTAATCGACCCGATCATTAAGTGCAAGGGCTTTTATCACTGCTTCTTTAGCAGCAAATCTTGTTGCAAGGTAATGTACTCGAGCCAAATTAAGCTTATGTTTGTTAGTGTTAGGCTCTTCCTGTAATTCACTCAATTCTTTTGAGCTCAATATGGTTTCCTCTACTTGCTTGTGATTTTTCTTCCACAAAGTCTTCACTTTTTTAACTGACACTAAGTCAATTCCTATTACAGGTGTCATAGATACCGTAAGACTCTCCTCCCCAAAAATTGGAGTTGCTCGTTATTTAATGTTTTTAAGTATTAAACATGCGTTCTGACCGCCAAAACCAAAGGAGTTAGACAGGATGACATCTAAGTTGGTTTCTCGCGCTTGGTTGGAAACATAATCCAGGTCGCAGTCTGAGTCGGGTTCTTGGTAATTAATAGTGGGAGGTATCAATTGGTTTTTCAAAGCTAATACACATGCCACAAATTCCACTGCACCTGCAGCAGCCACAAGATGACCAATCATTGATTTTGTAGAACTGATTGGGATGGAATATGATTTTTCTTTAAAGACTGATTTTATAGCAAATGTTTCTGTCTTATCATTCATCCGTGTTCCAGTTCCATGCGCATTGATATAGTCAACTCGGTTGGAATTTAGGCCGGCTTCCTTAAGTGCGCTTCTCATTGCTTCAATGCAACCCCACGCCTCAGGTGGCTCATCTGTCACCCGGTATGCATCACAGGTGCTTGCGTATCCGACTATTTCTCCATAAGGTTCAACACCTCTTCGCATGCAGTGCCCGAGTTCTTCAAGAACTAAAATGGCTGAACCTTCCCCAAGCATGAATCCATCCCTTGTCCGATCAAAAGGCTTAGTAGCTGTAAAATACTCTTCATTGTTTCTGGATAGAAGTCCTAAATTACTAAATGTGTGGAGACCAAAAGGGTTTACCATAGAGTCACATCCTCCCGTAACCACAACGTCAGCGATTCCATGCTTGATTTGCTTATATGCTTCTCCAATTGCTTGAGCGGATGAGGTACAGGCCGTAGCTATGGTTTGACATACTCCCCTAATATTATAGTTAATGGCAATTTGGGCAGTCGCAATGTTTGCTAAGTTCTTTAAGGGTGCGATAGGATTAACGTGTTCAAAGATATTTTTCCAAATCTTAGAAAACCCGGGGTTGACGCAATCGGCTGTGTCGATTGAGTCTGCTATAACTTCGAGGATTTGGTTTGTATATTCCAAATCCCACAGACCAAGTCCACCGACCCCCAGAGATGTGCCTATACGGTATGGATCTAACTGATCTATGTCCAAACCGCTATCCTTGACAGCCTCTCTTGCCGCAATTGCTGCAAAGATAGCTGCCCTTCCCATTGTTTTCGTGGCCTTTTGATTTTCAAGTAAACAAATAAGCTGCTTATTTGAATTCAATACCTGCGCAGCAAACTTTGTTGGAAGATATGACACATCGAACGTTGTAATTAGTGAGGCGGCTGAGTGACCTCGTGAAATATGTTCCCAAAAAGTGTTAGCCCCAATCCCACATGGGGTAACAGCACCGATGCCTGATACAAGAACACGCCGTTCAGTCACAGTTACTAGTCCCTTTGTATGGAAACGCCTATCAAATCAGCTTCCCGCAACCACACATCATATAATGTCTCTATAAGATGTCTTACCTTTTGAGGATAATATTCATCTACCTGCTTGAGTGCAAAAGACAATCGCGCACTGACCGCAAGCCGTTCTTCAACATAAATGCTGCCACTTATTTGGGCAGAATCATCGTTCACTGAGATGGTATTTGCTTCGATGGTTAGTTGATCTCCCGGTCGAACCATACAACGAAATTTTGCCTGGTCAATCATGACCAATAAAGCCTTTTTTTTGAATTTAGCCGATACCTCAAGTAGCGCTGTCCCGGCTTGTGCCAGACACTCAACCAATAAGGCGCCTGGCATAACTGGATATCCAAAAAAATGCTCTGTATATATATCTTCTGAGAGTGCCACATTCTTTATGGCATGTATGCATTTGTTACATTCCAAACGCCGTATACGGTCTATTAATAAATATCGCATGGCTCTTTTTTTTCATTCAGTATAATTACTTTTTTTGAAATTGAATTTTCCATTTAACAAAGGTTAATTAATAAAGTGGATTTAGCCTTGTCAAGCAAAATTTTCAAAAAGCTGTCGATATGAGATTTACTGAATTGAAATCTCCGGAGGTGGAACGGCCAGCACTTTACAAGTTTTTCAAATTTTTAGCCCGCAACCTACAATAGGTAGAACTTTTAAACTTGAGTCTCGACTAGCTTAATACTATCTAAAATATGATATTTTACTTGTCAGAATTTTCCAAAATCTCGCTATAAGAATTTCAATATTAAGAGACCACATCGGTTCGGGGGTTACCACCCGTTTCAAATGGTTCCGATCTCAAGCAAAGTTTCCTTTTTAATTTCAACTACAAACAGCATCCCGGCACTGGTTCAGGACCGTCTCTGAAAAGATAGATGACCAGGTACATAATGTCTCCCAGATTGATTTTGCCATCGGCATTGACGTCTCCCCGACAGTCAGCCCTCGGACCTCCTCTAAAGACATAATCGACTAAAAAGATTATATCTGGAAAAACAGCATATTCATCACCATCCACATCTCCAGCTACACATTTTATCACTTTCAGGGTTGCTGGCACTCGGACTTGCGGCTCATCCGGGTCATTGCTGGATAGTAAAATGTTAGCAAAATAATCCCCAGCGTTCACACCGATGGCATCAAAGTTAACTGAGATATCCATAGATGAACCAGCCGGAATGGTGTCAGAGGTAGGGATAGTGGATAGCCATTCCTTAATACCATCATCAATTTGATACAGCGGTCCACCCCAATCGCTCCACCACAAATCAATTCCATTATGCCCAATGGAATAAGAAGATTCATTGTCATAAAAATAAAATTCCCGGACTACGCTTGCCACTCCATTAGCAAGTGAAAATTGAACAATTTTAGCATTATTCGGGTCATTGGCCCATAGTTTGCCATCTGTATGTGGAGGAACCCAAACTGTTTGGTCCGCAATTCCATTGTAGGAGGAAGTAAAGCTCTCGACAATCGCACCCGTATAATCTATCCTATAAAATATTGGATAAGAACCAAAGGCGTAGTTCACGATAAAGTATTGACCGTCCCAGGTCAGAGAATTATAATTACTAATTGGGCTGCTGAATGAACCCATATTGTTTCCATTCAAATCATATGCATAAATATTACCAACATTATTGCCAATCCATAAATACTGACCATCCCAAGCTATACCATAGGGATAATAATGAATAGTATAAGTTGCCACAACTTGTTGGGTCTGAATATCGTAAAGACGCAAGGCACGTTGATCATTGTGAACCACATACAAATCTTTTCCTACCCATACCATACCATGGTTCCCATAGGGAAAGTTGGCGTAAGTTCCCAAAACATCACCAATGGCTAGACTCTTTCCCTGATCAGGATTGGTGAATTCATCTGGAAGTTGAACAGACGATTTTGTCCTATTCGTATCTGCATAGAAACCGATTTTCTCATTACCCGAAATCTTACTGACTTCAATATTACTCTCTGACCCATTTTTTTTGACAGCAAAACTAACTTTCCCTTTTTTGTCAGGTTCTAATTCAGAAGAACTCACCTTCGCTAACACCGAAGCTATAGCCACATTTTCAATCGAAATATCAAAGATCAAATCACTAAGTCCGGTGTTTTCAATCGTCAGGGTGGCCTGAGTGCTATCCCCCTGCTTCAATTTAAATGCAAATGAATCTGGTGTAACCGAAATATCCGGGGGCAACAACCCTTCACCCTGCAAGAAAACCACCACAGTATCCTGGTCCGGATCATCGCTTAAAATTGTAAGATTTCCAGTAAACAACCCGGTATCAGGGGGGGTAAAAGTAACTAAGACATTCTGCTTCTGACCAGGATTCAAATTGAAGTTAGTGATATTAACAGAATAATTAGAATTATCAGAAGTAATATCACTTACTGTTAGCAAATCAGTCCCCTCATTAGATACCACCAGAGTCTCTGTCACAGAACCTCCAATAAATACCGAACCATAATCTAATGTATCTTTTGAAACTGCAATATCCGGAGCACCGGTGACATGCAGATGAACCGGAGTGGTATCTTGGGGTTCATCCGGGTCATTGCTGGAGATTAGGATGTTGGCATAATAATCTCCTCCGTTCAAGCCGGTAGCATCGAAAGTAACCTCAATATCCATACTATCCCCTGCGGGAATAGTGCCTGAGGTGGGATTGGAAGACAACCAATTTGCGCCACCGGTTACCCAATGCAATGCATTTGAAAATAACTTGATATCCTGGCTGGTTGCATCCTCTCCATATATATTGGTTCCAATGTAAACCGCCTTCCCCATACCAATTTCTGCGGCACTTACTACTCTTTGGTAGCCATTAGCTGACACAAGGTTAGGGAAGGATAGATCAGTAACATAACCTATAAAATCCCCGAAAGAATAATCATATCTCCAGAATCCATAGCTCATCCAGGAACTTGGCAAACCCGAAGTGACCGGATGAGAAGCATCAACCACATTGATTGTAATCAAAAGTCCTTCAGGAATATCCGTCCAACTATTGGGGAAATAGTCCACCCAGTCTCCCAGTTGGAGCAAGCCGCCACCATTCTTAACCCAGTTATCCATCTCTGAAAAGGTAAAGGACTGAACACCTGCATACCTAACTATGAGTGCGCTCGCTCCCGCAGCCTCGGCTTCTGCCACTGAATTAACATCCACATAGTCAAATCCCAAATCGATTAATGTATTGTGGAGCTGACTCAATTCGTTTGGAAGACCGCCAGGATCATTGGCTACGGCAATGAGTACGTTTGCTGGATTCGCTCCGATACGTGAAGAATGAGGTAATGATTTCCCAACTTTTTCGTTGGGACCAGAAAGTAGACCATTTTGAGTAGGTTCCAACATCACTCTATTTTTTGAAGAGAACGAATTTAGGCTCTTATTAGATAATCTTAGATCTAAATTCTTGGGGGAAGATTTTGCAGATACTGAGCCCTTTGCCACCGCTATCCCTTCAATCGAAATGTCAAAGTTTAAATCACTAAAACCAGTATTGGAAATGGTCAAAGTCTCGGTCTTCATCTCTCCGGTAAATAAATCCGCACTCAAAGATTCCGGAGTAACCACAATATCCGGTGGCAGCAGCCCTGTACCATTTAGCAACACCATCACAGTGTCTTCATCCGGATCATTGCTGACAATGGTCAGATGACCAATAAATAAACCACTGTCAGGAGGGGTGAAGGTTACTAAAACATTCTGTTTTTCACCAGGATCTAAACTAAAATTAGTAATATTTACTATGTAATCTGGATTATCAGAGGTAATATCAATCACTGCTAACGAATCGGTTCCCACATTTGAAATCACTAAGGTTTCAACCGCAGAGGCTGTTACGAAAACAGTATCATAATCTAGGGTTTCAGGAGAGACCGCAATATCCGGAGCGCCGGTTACATGCAGATGCACTGGAGTGGTGTCTTGTGGTTCATCCGGGTCATTGCTGGAAATTAAAATATTGGCATAATAATCCCCACCGTTTAAGCCGGTAGCATCAAAAGTAACCTCAATATCCATACTATTGCCTGCTGGAACAACGCCCTCACTGGGATTGGCAGATAGCCAACCGATTCCGCTGAGCGCTACATTTATAGAATTAACCCACAATTGTTGAATATTTGCTTGCGTTAAATCATCTCCTGAATCAAATAGGTGCATTACCACACTACCTTGTCCAAAATTTCCTACCATTAAGGCCGGCCAAGTACCTCCATGTCCGGTATATTGAGCCACAGCCTCTAATTCGGAAGTATATCCTGATACGGTAAAGAAGTATTCGGTAGCTCCACCTCCAGAGAAAGGATCAGGTAAATTAAAAGCTAAGGGGTGGGAGGGATCAATAATATCTATGGGCGTGCCATAACCCACATAATCTCCATGGCCTATAGCTCCAGCGTACCATTTCCATTGAGGTACTTCAACAACATAGGGGGCAGGTCCTACCGAGCTAAACAAACGAGTAGAACTGCTCCATTCCGTAACTAAACCAGCACCATTGCTCACAAACGCTTCAATAGCTGTTCTTACCCCGGCAGAATCTAATAGGTAATAGGTGCGAGCCATTACTAATACATCATAATTATTTAAGATTCCTCCTAGAATATCTGTCTCACTTACAACCACAGCATTAAAACCCTGGCTCTGTAGGAAAGTGGATATCCCATAGGTATTACCGCCACCAAAAACCGCAATAGCCTTACTGGTATCAATTTGAAAATCATTATTTAATGCAGCTTGAGAAGAGAATCTAATCGCATTACCTGTTACTGTAGTGTATGAAGTTTGGTCCAATTGTTTAAGCCAATCTTGGCTTAAGAGTTTATGGTTGCTTTGCTTAGCAAGATTATTATTTTGCCTTGTATTGACGTTTCTCCCTGAAACCTCAATCCCCATATCATTTTTTAGTGCTTTATCAAAAATATCTAAATTAGCATTCTTTGAACTTAATGACGATAAGACCTTCTTTATTGAAATATCAAAGTTTAAATCACTGAAACCAGTATTGGAGATAGTCAAGGTCTCAGTCTTCATCTCTCCGGTAAATAAATCTGCACTCAAAGAATCTGGGGAAACCGAGATATCCGGTGGCAGCAGCCCTGTACCATTCAGCAACACCATCACAGTGTCTTCATCCGGATCATTGCTGACAATGGTAAGATGACCAATAAATAAACCAGTATCAGAAGGAGTGAAAGTAACCAACACATTTTGCTTCTGAGCAGGATCCAAATTGAAATTAGTAATATTTACAGTGTAGTTAGGATTATCAGAAGTAATATTGCTTACCTTCAACGAATCTGTTCCTATGTTAGAGACAACCAAAGTCTCTGTTTTTGAACCCCCAATAAATATAGAGCCGTAATCTAAGGTCTCTTTAGAAACCGCAATATCCGGAGCACCGGTTACATGTAGATGAACCGGAGTGGTGTCTTGTGGCTCATCCGGATCGTTGCTGGAAATTAAAATATTGTCATAATAATCCCCACCATTCAAGCCGGTAGCATCAAAAGTAACCTCAATATCCATACTATTGCCAGCTGGAATAGTACCTGAGACAGGAACGGTTGAGAGCCAGGAAAGCACACTTCCTTTTTCGAAAGTATCTTCACAGAAACCGCTGAAGCTCCGGATAGCCACACCACCTGGCTGGAAACCTGTTAAAGTTGTGGAAACAGTATTAAGTAGAGTTGTTCCATCGGAGGCATATAAATTTCCTATAACCAGGCTACTTTCTCCAAAGGTAACTTCTAACTTGTACCAGGCACCAATCGACCAAGATTGAGGGACTGCGGCCAACTGTTCGAAAAAGTAATTGGAATTCCGTTGAATAATTAACTCCCCGGTATTGGGGGCCGCCACCAGAGACCAAGCTCCAGCTGAGCTAGCTCCAAAACCCATGTAAGCACGGCCAGAACCCGGCTTAACCCACAACGATACCTTCTGACCGGGAGATCCCAGGCTGACATCAGTGCAGTAGTGCCATTCTGGATCTGAAATTCCCTGAGGACCATCGTGAGCACAGGTGGTGGTGACAAAACCACCAGGTAAAACCACCACCCAAGGTGCCCAAGGCCAAGAAGCTGTAGTGTCGAAGCCCTCTATGACCATTCCAGAGGATGTAGGTGAGACAGTCTTGCCTGGAAGGTTGGACAAAGTTTGAGGCTCGTCACTAATTCTTCTCTGAAATTCATTCATCAATTGGTGGTAAGTCGATTCTTCAATACCATTGGCTTCCCAAATACTGAGAGCTTCAGAAGTGGTAGTGACACTGCCTGGATTAGTGGAAATAGTCGGAGGTGGCTCTCTAAATTGGTTGGCCAAGGTCTTTACTGAAATGGCAACACCGTCTGCCCCTTCAATTGAAATATCAAAGTTCAAATCACTAAAACCGGTATTGGAAATGGTCAAGGTCTCAGTCTTCATCTCTCCGGTAAATAAATCTGCGCTCAAAGAATCTGGAGAAACCACAATATCCGGTGGCAGCAGCCCTGTACCATTTAGCAACACCATCACAGTGTCTTCATCCGGATCATTGCTGACAATTGTAAGATTCCCAATAAATAAACCGGTATCCAAGGGAGTAAAAGTAACTAAAACATTCTGTTCATCTCCAGGATTCAAACTGAAAGTATCGATATTTACAGTGTAATTAGGATTGTCAGAGGTAATATCAGTTACGATTAATAAATCAGTTCCTTCATTAGAAACCACTAAAGTTTCAGTCACCGACCCACCGATGAAAACAGAGCCATAATCCAGAGTGTCATTAGAAACTGCGATATCCGGGGCACCGGTTACATGGAGATGCACCGGAGTTGTGTCTTGTGGCTCATCGGGGTCATTGCTGGAAATTAGAATATTGGAATAATAATCCCCACCATTTAATCCAGTAGCATCAAAAGTAACCTCGATATCCATACTACCTCCAGCTGGGACAGTGCCTGAATCTGGATCGGCAGAGAGCCAAGAGGCACCATGTGCTAGCCACTCAAAAGCATTTGTTATCAGTAAGTCAGCATCAGTGGTCGCGTCAACTCCCCAAAAATTTACAACTGAAGTAAAAAACGGGAAACTAATATCAACCCTTCGGCTACCTCCGACCTGTTGTATTGCGGCAAGTGGAGTTCCATCCGTAAACGAAGCTAATAAGGTTGCCCCGGCTGTCACAGTAGCGCCGTTTAGAAGCTTAGACCCAGAAGTCAAGGTATTTACCCCATTCATAATGGGATGGCCCGGCTCAAATACAGTACCCATTGAATAAGCTCCTCCGCCTTCGTAATTATAGGGAGAAATTAACCAATAATTATCGCTATCGAATCGACCTTGTACCATCCAACCTCCTCCAAAGCCGTTGGCCGCAAAGGCCATAAAAACCTTGCCTCCCCCATCCACATAATCAGCTAGCAGGTTGCCTATGGCATTGGGATCAAGCCAGAAGTTCCAGCCAAAAACACCCACGGCATCAAAAACCTGTAGTTCGGCTAAGGTGGGAGTAATAGAGAAACCATTAATAGTCGTGACAGAAGCAAATCTACCCGAGTTTATCAAATATAATGCTATATCATTTAGAAGACTCAAAGATGCGTCGGCACCCAGGACTGCAATATCTCCAAATCCCAAAGTTGAAGATTTATAAAACTCAGCCGCAGTTTCTGGATTGGTACCCGAAGCTGTAAACCCACTTACGCTTTTGGTAGACCTCATGATGGCCTTATCTTTTACTGAAGCAAACCTTGAATTTAAAGAGTCCACTACTGTCAATATATCTTTAAAATCATCGCCTTGAGCATTTGCCTCTAGACTTAAATCAGGTTGGCTGTTCAGAGAAGCGGCTAATAGCGATACTCCTTCAATCGCAATATCGAAGTTCAAATCACTAAATCCAGTATTGGCAATAGTCAAGGTCTCGGTATCCATCCCACCGACAAATAAATCAGCACTCAAAGTTTCAGGTGTAACTGAAATGTCCGGTGGCAACAACCCTTTACCATTCAATGTCACTGTTACAGTTGGGTTAGTGGTATCACTACTCGATATAGTAAGTGTGCCACTGATCAAGCCAGTGTCAGAGGGACTGAAAGCTACTTTCACATTTCGACTACTACCGCCGGGAACTAGGAAAGCTGTCAATTCTGGGGTAAAATCTGAAGTATCACTCTGAATATTAGTTACAGAAAGTGTTTCCGGAAAACCTAAATTTCGGACAATGATACTCAAAGTTTCAGGGTAACCCAAAAACACCTCTCCAAAGTCAAGAGTTTCAGGAGAAACACTTATCTTGGGCGGGCTTCCAACTTCAATGAATACAATGCGTGAAGTGTAAGCCTGATGGATTCCGGTCCGGTTATCATTCCAGCAGGGCCAAACCACTCCATTGACCGCAGAAATACCTATGTAATCCCCCATATATCCTCCCGCCAGACCGGGAATAGGTGTGGGGAGAAAAGCGACATCGCTTACCAGCACATCTGGTTCAAAGGTAACTCCACCGTCTAAGGATGAGCTGATGTAAACTTGAGCGGAATCGTTAGCCGGAAAATTGCGGCTATCGTAATAAACTACATACAGAACTCCTGTTATAGGATCCACAGTAATCCAGGAAAACCACTGATCTTTTCCACTGTTATCCTGATTTACTTTTACCGGGGAACTCCAGGTGCTACCGCCGTCCGTAGAACGAATTAGAAAAATATCGGGAGTGGTGGGGTTTTTTTCCGGGTAGACAATATATATCCATCCCTGTCTGGGGCCTGTGCTCCGGTCAACAGCCATAGATGGAAAACTATTAACCCGAACAAAATTCCCTCCTTTGCTTAGCGTGCCGCGTATGTCGTTAACGTTTCTAAGACTTACAGCAGTACTCCAAGTAACTCCCCCGTCGGTTGACTTATTAAAACCTAATCTGGTTGTTACGGGTGGGGGCCAAGAGTCATATCCAGACCAGGCAGCATATAACTCTCCGTCTTGACTAACGGCTAAGTTAATTCCTTGAGCAAACTGAGACCCGATGCTTCCGCTGATTGCAACCGGGCTGGTAAAACTCACTCCTCGGTTAGTTGAGCGGGAAAACATAACCGGGCTGGGAAAAGGAGCAAAATCAGTATAAGCGGTGTAGAGATTATTTTCAAAAGGACTTCCCGGATTTATGTCTATGGCTAAATGATTTTTGTCCTCACCGTTTGTGGCATTGGGGACGGATACTTGGGTCCAGCTACTTCCATTATCGGTAGAGCGAGCGATAATTAGGTCTCCTGTTGCGCCAAAAAGTAAAGCATTGAAAAACAAATTTCCATCCAGGTCAATTCCCACGGCCGGGTCAGCCATGAATGAACTTAGATTGGAATGAGTTGGTAAAGTATCCCCTCCGGTCCAGTTCACTCCACCATTTGTAGTATAATACCAACCCTGACTTCCAATACTCACCGAGGTATGAACCGCATTCGCTCCGGCAAGAGCAATATCTGGGTTTATGGGGTGAGTCCAGATAGACATTTCACTTTGGGTGGTAGTCGAACTGGGATGCATCTGGATATTGGGGAAAACAACGGCTTCTCTATTTTGCAGTCGAACACGTCTTGGTTCGGTCGGCGCTTTAACTTCACGTATACTAGGGGCAGAAATTACTTGGGGAACCTTAGTTTCTGGAATTTTTCTGGATACCCGAGGATCTTGACCTAAAGAGATAAGAGAGTCAAGTCCGGAAGATTGGGTTTGTTTATCTTGATTTTCTGCAGCACCAACAGGAGATGAAAAAAGAAATGAAACTGCCGCTGCTAAAAACAACATAGCCAGTACTAAGCTCGGGAATAATTTTTTGGTTTTGTCAAGAATTATGTTTCTGGCAGCTGGACTATAAATACTGAAGAAGGTTCTCCTTGTAGCTGTAACTTGAAGCATTTTACCTCCCTTCAGCCGTTTAGCTTTGCGCCAAACTTAAGCTGAATTTAGATAGTTTTTTTACTCTGAAACTCTATAGATTGGATGGGTTCAAACCCCCGACACCCATTACGAATAAAATAAAGAGTTCAGTTTCATTTGTCAAGGAATATATTCGAAAATTTGGGGTTTAAAATTAATATTTAGAGCTCAACAAAAAGGCGAGGGTCTGCCTGTTTTTCCAGAACTTTTAGCCCCACCGGGAGTCGAACCCGGGTTTGATGGCTGAGAACCACCCGTCCTAGGCCACTAGACGATGGGGCCGAAATTTTTGGATTAGTAATTTAAGCTACGGAAAGAAAATGTCAAATGACTTACTCTTAACTCTTAACTATTTACTAACCCTTTCAAACTCCAAATCTCCCGCTCTATAAATATTTTCGTCATGAAGCATCGAAGTCAGTTTGTTATTCAAAAACCTAAAATAAATTAAATCAGTACCTGAAGGATTTCGTCCCCTGAAATCAACCAATAAACTCCCATCTCCTTGCTTATTCCATCTACCAACCTTCATCTCAGGTGGAGTGCTCGCGGAATATTGAATCACCATATTTACAGTATTATCGCTGTTGACAGACATCCTTATCTTCAGTCCACCATCCGCTTTATCAGTGGTCTTCAGCTGGTAGATTCCAAGGTAGTCAGTCTGCTCGACCAATCCGGAAGCCTGAAGCATATATCTAAGTTTCACAGACAGAGTCGGGCAGCAAGCTCCTTCTCCCTTTCCACGAGTAAGCATATTCAATAGCACCGTATCAGCAGAAACTTCCAGAGCTTGAATTACCACCCGGTCTCCCAAATCGGCAGAGGAAACGTGCACCGGTTTCCCTTTTTTATTCAGAAGTGCGGCTAACTCATAAAAAATTTCCTCTCTTCCTTTATTCCAGACAAAAATCACTGCAGCGTCTTCTGAACCATCTTTATCCAAATCAGTAAATTTAACCCAGGTAGTCAGGTCTACCGAAAGGGTGTTAGACCCTTTTTTACGTTTCTCATAATGTCCATTTTTTAATTTTATTTTTTGCTTATTGGCTTCTCCGTTGAAGTCTATAGATAGTGTGGTATTGGCTATCTCTTCCATTGTCAAAGAAGGCGCAGTTTTCTTCTCTGCAGAGTGGGTATTAATTGGAAAGAAGAGAAGAAATAATAAAAATAAAAAAGTTGTAGCGGTGCGATTCATCGCACATGATATAAAATGTACCACTGATTTATGCCAGATTTTTGGTCGGATAAATCCGATCGCTACATTCACCATCAGAATTTACCTAAAAACAGACCCTGATGAAATGAAAAAATTAAATTTACTTCTGGGCGCCGGTATATAGTCCGATCAGATTGCCGTCTAAGTCTCTGAAATTGCCGTACCAGCCGACTTCCGGGTGGATTTCGGTCTTGGGTGTCACGGTCGCGGCTCCTAAGGTTTCGGCTCTCTTTAAAGTTCCGGGTATGTCGCTGACTTCCACATAAAAAATCACGCTGATGCCGGGGTTTACTTTATCGACTTTGGCGATTCCTCCGTGGGGTGGCTTGGGTGCTTCGAACAGGGAATATTTGCCATCTCCCATGGCATCGGAGTTAATTTTCCAGCCGAATAGGTCGGAGTAAAATTTCTCCGCCTTTTTTAGGTCGGTGGTCATGACTTCGATATGACAAATTGAGTTACTCATAAATCCTCCTTAAAAGGGGTGTTTCCGCCTTAATGATTGGCGGATCCGCCTCTGGCGGAAATGGTTAATAAGGTTTTTGTCTGGGGATAATATAAGGGTTTTGAGGGGAAATGGCAAATTAATTAGCCAAGAATTTGTGCTCGTCTTACTTTGTGGCTAGCTTCTCTTTTTTAATTCTATTTCTTCCTTTACTAAGTCGAACTTTACAACAAAAATATCGAAAAATCCATTCTGACCAACAACACCGTAACCAAAATGTGCAATGTTTGGCAAAAAACCAGCTTCGATCATATGTGACCAGCCCCCGACTTTAATTGTGACAGGGTGCACATAATAATTTTCTCTGGTTCCAGTGATACCTCCCACCTCTTGTTTCTTTCCACTCTGGATATCTATACCAAGAAGTTGACCTATCTGAGAATCAAAAATACAAAAATCAGCTCCAGAATCAACGAGCACTTCATAGTGGATACTGCTGTTCTTGTAAATGATTTCGATAGGTATCACAGGTCGCAAAATTCCCGGGGCGTATTTCTTGTAAGAGAATTTCACACAGAAAACCCTACGTAGGTCACAAGCTTTTCAGGCATGCGAGTAAGGATTGGCTTTTTATAACCTTTCTGTTGAGCTTTCTCCCATGCTTCTTTGGCCGTTTTACCGCTTGCCACAACGGTCAGTTCGTCGTCCTTTAACGCCACCCACAATCCTTTGTATTCTTTGAAGATTTTCGTCCAATCTATTGCCATGTCTTTAAATATAAGTGTGAAGATTCGTTAAAATCAGAGAGAGCTACGCCTCCCCCAGCTTTCATCTATGATATGTGCTCTCTATTAAACCTTTTAATTTAATACGTTATTCAATCGGCATTTTTTTGTATTCTTAAACCAGTTAACTTCATTTCCGTCAGGAGTAGCTCCTGACAGAACATAGAAGGTTAAAAGAAATTATCTGGGGATAATATAAGGTTTTTGAGGGGAAATGGCAAATGGGAAATTGGGTAATGCTGTCAGGAATGGTTGGTGTTTTTAAAAACGCTGGGGGCGACCAATCCTAAACCGACCAGTGCAATAATCAAACCTGAAATTTGAGGTGTCAGGGTAGATACTAGTTCCTCTTTAGCTACATTGGTGGCGTCCAGTATCAAAATCGGAATGCCATAGATGACAAACGGCAAAGCATAAGCCCAAAAAGCCCACTTTTCTCCTCGACGCAAGGGAAAGGCGGCAATCAGGGACATTATAAATGAAAGGGATTGATTGGCTAAGGCGCCGGCTATCAAAAGACGTCCGGTGGTGTTTTTTACACCAAACTGCATAGCGAAAGAATAAATTGCAAAAGTGGCCCCACTAAGACCCAACGCCCCTATAGCCAGTATGGTGGCACCAATCTTGAGTTGTTTGGATGATTTCACTTGTGGGGATAATATAAGGTTTGGGAGGGGAAATGGCAAATGGGAAATTCACGAGATGTGGAGTGCTCTATCCCGACATTATTTATGCAAAGGCGTCTCTTACTGAACAGAAAAATCAGTCAACTGAGTTTCTTCAATCACATCAAAAGTATAAATTACATTTCCAAACTCATCTGTATATTGAATATTCTTCAATAAAATACTCCATTTTACCACACCTATTGAGTGAACATATTGAAAAAATTCTATATCAGAATCCCATCTGCCATCTTCGTTTAAATCATAAAGCCATTGAATCTTATAGCAGTAGAACATTCCCGCTGGAATTGTAACGAATTCTCTATTAACAACCTTTCCGTCAATACGCCAAGGGTCTCCTGTTTGCGTGTATGTCCATTGTGAACCAATCTTTAACGGATATTGGATGCGTTTTCTGGGTGGCAGATAATAATCTAAAAAATCGGAACTAGAAAAAGAAAGCGGAATAGCTTTTTCCAACCAATCTATAATTTCTCTAATGTTTCTGAAATATTTTCCCTTAAAATGAAGGGATTGCTGTGTCGTAGATTGAAGTGGAGGAAGATAACTTGTTCCATTAAAACCATAGTAATATAGACCATCTTCTAAGTTGTTAAAGTAATTCAAGCTTGAATAGGACCCTAAGGTATCTTTTAAATTTTCCAAAAGTTCAAATACTGGAATGGAATCTAACAAAGTGTCTTTCTTTGTGACTTGGACTTGACCTGTTGAAAAAAATGTATCGGAAAAAGGAACATAAGTCGTATCGGGCTGAATATTTATAGAAGCTATAAATCTTGAATATTCCCAGCTATTCCCGACGGCAAGCGGATACCAGTTGAATTCAGTTGTAGTTCCGACTGGATTTTTATTGCAGCTTAGAACAAATGACAAAATTAAAATCATTAAAAACAGTAAACAATTCTTACAAAAACTTCGCATAAAATCTCTCTTTACATCAGTTAGCCCGTAAGCTCCTATAGACACCCATATATATAATAATACAAAAACTTGAAAACGCAAGCAAATATTGAATTCCAGTCGGTTGTACGCATACTCTTCCCAGTCCATTCACTAAGAAAGCTCCCAATTCTCACTCTCTGATAATGTGTCCATACAAGGTCCAGCATAATCCCCTTGTCGTTTGAGTCAAAAAAATTTATAATACCCTGATGAAACAGCATCACCCAAGCCGGTTTATGGTGAGCGTCCCTACGGGATACCCGAAGGCAAAGACGGAGGGTGTAGTCGAACCGCTAAATCCGTGCGAATAGCCGTTGCCGGCGGAGGCGCGTCCGGATTCTTCGGAGCCATTTCCGCCGCCACCCATAACCCCTCCGCAGAAATTGTTTTACTGGAAGCCACCCATCAGCCCCTGAATAAAGTGCGCATATCCGGAGGCGGAAGGTGCAACGTAACCTATCACTGCTTTGACCCGCTCGAATTAGCCCAGGGTTATCCGCGGGGAAGCCAGGAACTTTTAGGCCTGTTCAGCCGCTTCCAGCCCCGTGACACCATGGCCTGGTTTGAAAAACAGGGGGTTCGGCTGAAAACAGAAGAGGATGGCAGAATTTTTCCGGTAACCGACCAATCCTCAACCGTGGTGGATTGCCTTTTGAATACGGCCCGGGCTTTGGGAGTACAAATTCGGCTGGGCGCCCGGGTGAAAAGCATCCAGAAGGTAGCTGATGCAAAAAATACCCCGCAATTTGAAATAGAGCTTCAAAACGGAGTCCGGGAGCGTTTTGACCGGGTGCTTTTGACAACCGGCAATAGCCCCCACGGACATCGTCTGGCAGAGGCATTGGGACACAATATTGTCCCTTGTGTTCCGTCACTTTTCACATTTAAAATTACTGATTCACGATTAGAAGGGCTGGCTGGAATAAGTTTTGAGAAGGTGAAACTCACTTTGAGTGACAGCGAGCGGAGCGAGTTGGAGCAGACCGGTCCCTTGCTTATCACCCACTGGGGATTGAGCGGCCCGGCCGTGCTCAAGCTCTCGGCCTGGGGAGCCAGAATGCTCCACCAGAGCCACTATCAAGCCGAGCTAGTGGTCAATTTGCTACCGGATTACAGCGCCGAAGAGCTTTATCGGATGCTATTGGCTTACAAAGAACAAAACAGCAAGAAGCGAGTTTCAACCGAACCGGTCTTCTCTGTTCCGGGCCGATACTGGAGCCGTATCGTACAGTTTGTCGGAATTGCGGAAGAAACTACCTGGACCAATCTTACCAAAGAGTCCCTGACCGCCCTTTTATCCGAGCTTACCGGAGGATGCTTCGCAATCAGCGGAAAGGGGATTTTCAAAGAAGAATTTGTAACCTGCGGCGGAGTTAACCTCAAAGAAGTGGATTTCAAAACCATGCAGAGCAAGGTTTCTCCCGGGCTGTATTTAGCCGGTGAGATTTTGGATATTGACGGAATTACCGGAGGATTCAATTTTCAGAGTGCCTGGACCACCGGCTGGATTGCCGGAATGAGTATGGTAGCTGAATAGAATGATTTTTTCACTAATCACTAACCCCTATTCACTGTTTTAATGGCTGCCCGAACGCACCAACAGGTAGAACTTTCAAACTAGAATTCCAACTAATTTAACTCTATCTCAAATCTGATCTTTAATTCGCCAGGAAAATTTTCAAAAAATCTGCGATAGGGTTTTTAATTTTTCAACAAGAGGGTCTGGGACAAAATTGTTTCCAGTCTTCTCTCTATTCGAATCAATTGAGAATTTGTTCAATCCTCCACAGCTTGAACGAGATTAGTCTTTATATATGGATTGAATTACAACTAATTCAATTTATCTGGGATACAAAGAGTTTCAGGAAAATTTAAGTATCAACTTTTCTTATTACTCCCTTTAATAATATCCGTCTCCAGCCATTCATATTCTTCAGCCAGTACCTTCCTACTAATTGAGTTTGATAATCTATCCTGGTTCCGGCTAAGTTCTTTAAACCTCCCCTCAATACGCCATCTGGCCTGCCGGCAGAAAAGGTCAGCCAACTCCAGACAATTTTCAGCTTTCTTTTGGCTGTGGAGAGACTCGGCATAAGAGCAGACACAAGAGATAACAAAAAGCTCGGTTCCGATGTCCACTAATCTATTCAAAGTATTTTGTTTCAAAACCAGCTTCTGCTGAAGAGATATGGCTTTGTGAAACAGTTTTCTGGCAAGTTTTTTAGCGGTTCTAGTGACAAACCGCATATGACTGTCAAGCGGTTTAGTCAATTTAGTCTGGATTGGCCAAAGCGCAGGAGTCCATAATCTGAGATACCACCAGAAATAGTGAATGGCAAGAGATAAAGCCGGCTTTATCTTTCGGCTAGCAGGGACTCCGGAATCCAGAATAAATTTCATTTTTTTGATATGGACATCCAGCGCTTCTCTGGCAATAAAAAGGTGCATTATCTCGCTGGAGCCCTCCACTATGGTATTTATGCGGCAATCCCGCATAGCCCGCTCCAAAGAAGAGCCCTCTTCATTTCTTCCTGCCAGAGAAGGTCCGGATTCATAGCCCCGTCCGCCTCTGATCTGGAGCGCCTCATTGACTACCTTCCAGCCCTGTTCGGAGCAAAACAGTTTGGCCATGGCCGCTTCCAGGCGGATGTCACATTTTTTTTGGTCAGCCATAAAAGATGTCAGCCAGGTTATGGCTTCCATGGCGAAAATGCTGGCTGACATGTCAGACAGTTGGGAAGCAACAGCTTCATGTTCACCGATAGGACAGCCCCACTGAACTCTTGCTTTGGCCCATCTGCGGGCTACCCACAGACACCATTTGCTCAGTCCGGTGGCTGCCGCAGGCAAAGTGAGCCGACCGGTGTTTAGAGTACTAAAAGCTAATTTTAACCCCTCACCTTCAGCCAAAATAATATTCTCCCGCGGAACTTTCAGATTGCGGAAACGAATCACTCCATTCTGAATGGCGTTCAGACCCATAAATTTGCAACGATATGCCACTTGAAATCCAGGAGTGTCGGTTTCTACGATAAAAGCGGTGATCTGGGGTTTCTCTTTACCATTGACGATTTTAGGAGGAGTCTGGGCCATTACCACTATTACATCAGCTATATTACCGTTAGTGCACCAAAGTTTTTCCCCGTTGATTAAATAATACTTCCCGTCTTGTATGGGAGTTGCTGTGGTTTTCATCATACGCGGGTCAGAGCCGGCACCCGGTTCAGTTAAGGCAAAAGCTGAAATGTCCCCTTTCTTGAATCGGGGAAGATATTTCTTTTTTTGCTCCTCAGTTCCGAACAGTAAAAGCGGCTGCGGTACCCCGATGCTTTGATGCGCAGATAAAAGGGCAGCGGTTGAACCACAATAACTGCTTATCAGATGAATGACCCGGTTATAGTTTACCTGGCTGAATCCTAAGCCCCCATATTGGGTGGGAATCTTAAGGGCGAATGCTCCCATTTTACGTAGTCCAGCCATGACTTTTTTAGGGATTTCTCGGGTCTGGTCCACCTGGTCCGGGTTAAGATTGGCCTTAAGAAATTTCTCCAGCCGTTTTAAGAAGATGTCTCCTGTCTGCTTATCTTCTCTTGACTGTTGAGGGAAGGGATAGATTAAATTCCAATCCAGCCCTCCCTGGAATAAGCCGGAGACAAAACTGGGGTGCTGCCATTCCGCCTGGCGTGATTCCTCGGCTAATTCTAAGGACTCTCTGCTTTCCTGGGATAGGCGTTTGTCAAAAAGGGTTGTGGTCATCCGGACTCCGGTTTTGTATTTAAGCCCTGAGCATAAAATGACTGCTTTTGCCTGGCTTTATCAATCAGGAACTGACAGGGTCTGAACCGCTCCTGTCCCAACTCGTTTTGGAAGCTGACCAGGTCTGTTACAATTGACTCAATTCCTAACGAATCGGCATAGCTTAACAATCCGGCCCGAAAAGGAGGAAATCCTGTTCCGGCCATCATTCCCATATCAATGGTCTCCGGACAGCTTACCACTTTTTCCTCTAGACATCTAGCAGCTTCATTTACCATGGTGTAAATCATCCTTTTAAGGGCAGTTTCGTCAGAAACTTCCCCTCTCTTATTTATTTTCGTCATTCTATAGACTTGGGGGTTGGGAATTTTTCTCTTTCCCTTATGTAGATAAAATCCTTGGCCGGTCTTTTTGCCTAAGAGGCCTTGGCGTGTGAGATTGTCAAGGACTGTGCCCAGCTGCATTCTTTCTCCGTAAGCATCTTGTAATATCTTAGCTACTTTGTATCCCACATCCATCCCCACCTCATCAGCCAGCTCCAAAGGGCCCAGGGGCATCCCGAACTGGCGGGCAATTCTATCCAGGCTGTCAATTTTCATTCCCTCTTCCAGCAAATAGGCCGCCTCATTCAAATAAGGAAAGAGGATTCGGTTCACTAAAAACCCGGCTTTATCCTCAACTACAATTACTTTCTTTCCCAATCTCCTGGCAAAAGCTATTGCGGTAGCCAGAGTTTCAGCACTGGTTTTTTCTGATTTTATTATCTCCACTAAGGGCATGCGGTCAACTGGATTGAAGAAATGCAAACCAACCACCCTTTCCGGACCAGAAGCAGCTTCAGCCAACTTGCTGATAGGAAGAGCCGAAGTATTGGAGGCCAGCACGGTTCGGGGAGAAACGATGTGACTTAGCTCCTGGAATACCTTCTGCTTGATACTTAAATCTTCTACCACTGCTTCGATAACCAAATCTGCATTTTCAAAACCCTGGTAGTTGACAGTAGGAGAGATTAGCCCTAATTTATATTCAACCTGATGTTTTTTTAGTTTTCGATTTCTCAAGGAGTAATCAAAAATCTCCCGGGCGGTTTTTAAAGCTTTTTTCAGTGGCTCCTGATCCAAATCTTTTATCCGGGTGGGAATATCATGCAGACTGGTGAGCTGGGCTATCCCTCCCCCCATGGCACCGGCCCCCACAATGGCGCATTTGTTTACCACTGCCGGCTTAATCCGGTCACCTACCCAGGGAAATTTTTTGAACTTCTCATTCAAGTAAAAAACTTTAATCAGATTTTTGGATACCTGTGTGACTGCCACCTGGCTGAAGGCTTCGCTTTCCAAAATGAAACCGCTCTGATTACTTTTGCCATAAGTGCGTTTAATTATCTCCAGGGCCTTAAGCGGGGCTGGATAAAAGCCACCGGTCTTTTTGAGGAGATTTTTTTTGACCCGCTGGAAAAGAATAGCTCTGCCCAAAGAGGTATTTTCAAGCAAAACCTTAGAAAGTCCCTGATATGGTTTTCTTCTTATAGGTTCTGTTCCCTTTAAAATCCCGCGCACAAAATTGAAAGATTCCTCCCTTAACCTTGCTTCCGGAAATAAACTGTCCACCAAGCCGTATTTTAGCGCCTCTCTGCCAGAGAGGCTTTGGCCGGAAAGAATCATTTTTAAGGCCGGAGCAAGTCCGATTAATCTGGGAAGTCTCTGGGTTCCGCCCCAGCCGGGAATAAGCCCGAGTTTTACTTCCGGCAGTCCGATTTTGACTCTGTCGCTGAAACTTGCCACCCGGTATTTACACGCCAGGGCTAATTCTAATCCACCTCCCAGGCAGGCCCCATTGATTACTGCCAATGTGATTATCTCCAATTTCTGGAGAGAACTTAAAATCTGTTTCCCTTCTTCAGCCTTGTTTTTAGCGTCTTCTGGGGATTGAATTTGCTCTATTTCTTTTATGTCGGCACCGGCGATGAAGCTGCCATCTTTATTGCTGGTGATCACAAGAGCTTTCACATCCGGCTGTGATTTTTGGTTTAGCTGGGCAATGACTTCGGCTAATTCTTGCATAGTAGTTGAAGAAAGAAGATTGACCTTGGAATCCGGCTGGTCAAATTCAAGAACGGCGATTTTATTTTCTATCTGTAACTGTAGGGCTCTCATCTCTCCAATATAATGGCGCCTCCCTGGCCGCCGCCCACGCACAAAGAGGCCAGCCCGAACTGGGCCTCTCTTCTTTTCATTTCTTTCAGCAGGGTCAAAATCAATCTCGAACCGGATGTTCCCACCGGATGCCCCAGCGCAATGGCTCCCCCGTTGACATTGAGTTTATTTAGGTCAATTTCTCCCACTGTTCCGGGACTGAAGATATTTTCTTCGGCAAATTTTTTAGAGCTCAAAAGCTTCAGACAGGCCAGCACCTGCGCCGCAAAAGCCTCATTAATCTCAATTAAATCTATCTCTTTTAAATTAAGCCCGGCTATTTCCAAAACTTTTGGTATGGCGTAGGCCGGACCCAGTCCCATTTTGGCCGGGTCCACTCCTACATAACTGTAGGCGCGGATATATCCTAAGGGCTGGTAACCCATTTCTTTTGCTTTCTCTTCTCCCATTATCAGAAGTGCACAAGCCCCGTCTGTAACCTGGCAGGAATTTCCTACGGTGACAGAGCCGGTATCTCTATCGAAGAAAGGTTTAAGCTTACCCAAAGACTCTAAACTCAGATTTTCCCGGGGGCCATTGTCCTTCTCAACTACCAGCTCAAATTTAGGTGGAAGGATAAATGGCGTAATCTCTTCCTGCAGTTTAGGGCGACCGGAAACTGCCCTTTGATGGCTCATAAAAGCAAACTCATCCTGCTCCTGGCGGGTAACTCCATATTCCCTGGCTAAAACTTCAGCTGTCTCTCCCATATTCAGACCGCAGACCGGGTCAGTTAGTCCCAGAGCTAAACCTGACACCGGCTTAAAGTGTCGGGGCCTAAGCCGAGAATAAAGCTTTAGCTTTTCGGCTAGACTCTTGGCCTTATTTAGTCTTAGTAATATTTTAGAGGTCTCCTTGCCAAACATCAGGGGGATATTGGACATTGATTCTGTCCCCCCGGCGATTACTATCTGGTCCACACCAGTTCTTATTTTCTCCAAGGCACTGGTCACCGACTCCAACCCGGAAGCGCAGTTTCTGCTGATAGTATAAGCTCTTTTCTGTTTCGGAATTCCGGCATAAAGAGATATCACCCGGGCTATATTAGAAGCTTCTACCGGCTGGGCCACGGTGCCGATGATAACCTCATCTACCGCTTCGGGATTCAGGTGAGTTTTTTCCAGAAGCTCCCGCACACAGACGGAGCCCAATTTCTGGGCCGGGACATCCTCAAACAGGGTCCAGGATTTGACAAAGGGGGTTCTCACCCCCTCCACTATAGCGATTCTTCCCATTTTATATTTCTCCAGGACTCAGATTTTGGGTCTCTTATCTACAATCTTTTTGGCTTTGACCGCGGATTCTATCTCTATCCTCTGCTGTATTTCCTCCGAGGAGACAAAATTAATCTGGTTGAAAGAAATTTCTGACCGTGCTAAGGCTTCTTGATTCAAGCGGGCCGCCAATTTTTCTCGGTTAACTGGATTAAGAAGACTGACATAGAGGATTAGCTCATCCACCTCATAAGGGTCCTGGTCTTTTTTTATAATCTCAATCTGCCAATCATCAATCTCCTCTTTATCCTCTAAAAGATACTCTAAATTGTTTAGATTAACCAGAGTGTCTTTGATTTTAGAAAGCTGCACATTTTTTATATTGGAGGCGCGCACGATATCACTGGAAATTCTGGGAACGGTTCTTCCGCAATGAGGACAAGGGGAATAGAGGATTCCCCCTTGGACTAAATCTCCGGTGCGATAGCGCAAAACGCAGGTGCCGCGAGCATCGATATTGGTATAGACCAGCTCTCCATCCTCCCCTTCTCCTTTGACCTGGCCGGTATCCGGGTCAATCACCTCAAACACCTCCTTGTCAGGGTAGGTGTGATAGCCACTGGAAATTTCTATATCCGTAGGACACTCCACCCAGGCGCAGCGAGATTCAGTAAAGCCGTAAGTCCCCATGACACTCACTTCCGAGCCCCCCATTTCATGGAGTAAAGCTGATACTTTTCGCTTAAATCCTTTAGGCACCCGAGCCGCCCCCAGGACAATTCGATTCAGAAAACTCAAGCTGTGATTCTGCTCTTTGGCAGTCTTTAACAGGTGATAAACAAAGCTGGGAACACCTATCAAATATTGCGGCTTTACCTTAAGAAGAGTGCGGATATTTCCCTCGGTACCCACGGTCTTGCCTCCTCCAGTGCTGAGGATAAAGATATTGCCGGCTAAACCGGCAAAGACCGTCTGCCAGAAAGCCAGATGAGGGGCATAGGGAAAGACATTTACTGCTTTCTGGTCTTTTTGGATACCAAGCACTTCTATTATTCTTTTCCCGTAAACCTTGAGATTCTCTAAGTCGAAACTGGTATACAGAAAAGGGATGGGCAGTTCCGTGGTGCCGGCAGTGGCAGTCAAAAAGAGTGGTCTATATTCTTTCTCCAGGGAAGCTTTAAGATGGTTTTTTCCCTTTAAGGTTTTTAACAACAAAAATCTTAGCAGTTCTTTTTTGGGAAGGAACTTTCTGATGACTTCGCTATCGGGCTGAAGCAAAAATGCCAGATTACTTTGGCTGGGGTTTTCCCTGATTAAGTCGATAAAGGACTGCTTAGAAGTAAAGGGGATTTTAGAAAGGTTTTCAACCGTCTTGATCTCATCCGGCTTGATCTTATTTTTATCGAACAGCCCGCGATAATAAGGACTGAAAGGATAAAGGTGATTGGTGATAAAATGATGTAATTTTTTGTCCTGCAGCTGTTTAAGTTCTCTTCTGGGACGGAATAAGATATTTTCTTTCATGGTGAAAATTGCTAATTCGTACAATAATGTCAAACTATTAATCTATCGTCAGAGAGAAAAGAACTCTTAATACATTCACCTATCCAACTCGCAAGCACCCTCTCAAGACTCGTATTATATATGGAACCACTTAAGTATACGCAAAGCGTTCGGAAATTTCAAAAACCTTCTTGAGGTGATTTAAGTTAAAAGATAGGGTTTACGCAAGACAGTTTTTGGCAAACTACAAGAAATAGATTTGTTTAGAACCGCGGTGTTAACGGATTATAAACAAATAGACGATATTAACTGCAGACAACAGGTTCAAAGATGACTAAAAAAACTGAACAAAAAATAGGTTTGGCTTTAGGCGGGGGAGCAGTCAAGGCCATCGCCCATGTGGGGGTCCTTAAGGTTCTGCAAGACATAAATCTCCCCATTCACCTGGTGGTGGGAACCAGTATGGGAGCCTTGATGGGAGCTATTTTCTGTCAGTATCAAGATGCTCGGGCCGTCGAGAAAGTCATTGTAGAAGCTTTAGACCATGAAAACTTGAGAAAATTCGGAGCAACGGTTGAAAATCTTGCTGGCACCGGCAAAATCCAAAAAAAACTCTCTTTGCAGGAAACCTTCAAAAAGTTGCATCTTTATTACCAGGCTCTAAAAGGGCACGGAGTGGTGGAGGATAAGCAGGTAATTCTGGCGATTTCAGATTTGCTGCCGGAGGCCTCCATTGAAAATTTAAATCCTAAGTTTGCGGCGGTGGCCACGGACTTGTATTCCGGCGAGCCGGTCATTCTTAATTCCGGTTCTTTGCGCGCGGCCGTGCGTGCCAGTTTGAGCATCCCCTTGATTTTTCCGCCGGTTGAGTCTGATGGAAAACTTCTGGTGGATGGGATGGTTACCAGCTTGGTGCCGGTGGAAGAGGCCTTTCAGCTGGGTGCGGACGTGGTCATAGCCGTTGATGTTCAGGGACCCATTCAAAATAAAAATACTTCCTATAATGCGATAGACATAATGGTGCGCTGTGAGCGTATTTCTGCCTCTCGACTCAAAGAGAGAAATCTACAAAAAGCCCACGTCGTTATCAAACCCTTTTCGGCCTACACCAGGTCCTGGGGTTTTGAGCAAGTACTGGACCACATCAAGAAGGGAGAAGAAGCTACCAGAAAGCAGATGTCGAACATCATGGAGATATTGAAGAAAAGCCAGAAGAAAAGCTGGTTGAGAAAGCTGGAGGAGTTCATTAAAAAACTGGAAGTCAAGAATCAGTAAATAAGTTCAACCTCTCTTGGATTATCCAGAAGGCTTCATCTGTTTGAGTTTCACCAATGTGACCATATTGTTTCCACTTGGCTTAGTTTTTCACGGGTTCTCTTGGGTTATGGTGGGTAACCGAAAATAGTTAACTTGTTGACAGGTAATGTAACTTATTATAGATTAAGCGGGAAGGCAGGTGAACCTATGCGGTTTCGAGTCCCGTCTCTCGCTAAATTAACTCCTTGTATATTGAAAGCTCAGGAAGGAAAGTCTTGAATTTTGCAAGTTTTTCAGATTTTCTGGGAATTAGGGATTCGTTTATTCCGAGCCCGCTTTAGGCGGGTCGAGGAAAACCCCGATTAAATGGTCCAGAGCCACTCGTCATGTTTTAGACATCTCTCACCACGGTGTCGGCACACTCGTCCCTAAACCCGGTCCTAATAAAATCGCATTCTCAAACAACCTCTGCGTCCCCAATAAATAACCCCTAAAATTCGGGTCATCCGCAAATAATATCACTTGCCCTTTCCCCTTACTCTCTCTGGTCAAATAAGCCGTCTTAGCCCATCTTTGCTTACCTTCCGGCCAAAGCAAACCACTCAAACGCAGGCTATCTGGCTTAGATAAGCGAGCCACAGTCTGAACCGGGTCTTTGGACATATAAGCGAAACTGCTACTAAAAATAACCGGCACCTTCTCCCCCATCCCCAAAACCAGCCAATGCTCCGAATCCAGATTAGCCCTCAAAAAAGCCCCAGAGGGTCGGAAGATTCTTTCCCATTCATCCTTGCGGGTTAGCTCTTCCACACTGGGTTCTTTTTTTTCTTTGGCAGTTTCAGTTTTTTTAGACTCTTCTGGTTTTTTGCTAACAGTCCCCCAAACTTCCAAACTATCCACTGGTGGCTTTTCAGCCCTTTCTTCTAAGTTTAACGCTTCCTCATACTCTTTGAGTTTCCCTAAAACCTGCTCTTTAATTCTCACCTGACTTAAAGCCACAGTAGTATCACACACAAAACCAGTGGCATTTCCTAAAGTTATTAAAGTTCCTCCATTTTCAATCCAGTTTTTTAGTTTTTCTATCCCACCTTTTCCAAAAATATGTTTATAGCTTTCTACTCCTCCAAAAAGCGAGGGTAAAACTAAAAGATTATATTGGTCTAAATCCAGCTCATTGACCCGATTGATGTCTAAAGCCGAGAAGCGTAGCTTCAACTTTTGGTCTAAAAGATGCCAGATGAAACCGTAATTGGTAAAACTTACCGGAGGACCGGTGAACACCCCTACTTTAGGCATCTCTAATAAATAAAATTCATCTCCCCCCAAATCTGATCCTAATTGAGATAAAGCAGTGTTTACTCCATAGATGGTTAAACCGGTTTCTTGAGCAAGCTTGGAAACAAAATCATCCAGATTAGCTGGATTGGAACTTCTTCTTAATAAAACTCCACCCTGAGGAAAATCTATCCCTTCAACTTTGAATGGCTTTCTGGCAACTCTAACTTTAAATCCAGCTTGCAAAAGTTTAGACAAAGCAACTGGCACTTGGTCAGGGACGGCTTCAAAAACGTAGCCATAAGCTGGTTGGTTATTGACTACTTTTCCTTCCCAGGATTTTACCTCCGTGATTTTTTCTGCTTTCACACCCAGCGAGCTTTTGCTCTGATAGCACTCTACATTGTAAGCCATCGGAAGTCCCCAAGCGGTTACATCATAGACTGAGGTCTCTTTTCTTTTTTCCAACTCTTTTCTTTCATATTCTAAAGCTGAGGTGGTCATATGAGTATCAAAATCTAAGATGGCTTTTATCAAATTTCGCATTGGCTGATTGGTAAAAACTATAAAGGTTCCTTTAGGAAATCCTTTGCCGGAAAATTTCTCTCCCCAGAAGTCTGAGACATCTGCCTTAAAATCTGTGCTAGCTTGATTAACTTCGATATTCTGCCACAAAAATCTTTCGATCAACTTATTTAAGCGGGTCGGGTTGCTGCCTGGCACAAAGAGATAGGCTTTGACCTCTGTAGAAGTCTCAATATTCTTTCTTTTTTCATTATAAAAATCTTCCAAAAGCTCTTTACGATTGTTAGCAGCGGTAGTCAGATTAGAAATGGAGCTGACAAAATGATGATGCACTGCTTCCCGGTAAGTCAAAACTGAAGCATCTTTTTGCTTCACCAGAGAACCATCCACTCCAGCCTGTTCGTATAAAATCCCCACGGCACCAATGTAAATGGTCCAGGAGCTGCCATATCCCGGATACCATTCTTCATTCCACTCCCGGGTGTAGTAACTCCAACCATATTTATCAAAAGCTCTGGCTTGCTCGGCAGCAAAAGATTTCCACCATTTTTTGATGTAGCTGGTCATATGGGGATTAAATGGCTCTCGGGGAGGAGAAAATAAGTAACTGCTGAAAGGTCCCATTTCATGCGAATCCACAAAAAGCTGGGGATTCCATTCTAAAATGGCTCTGATTTTGCCTCTGGTTTCCGGATGGACTAACATAAACCAGTCTCGGTTCAAATCAAAAAGGTAATGATTCCCTCTGCCCCAGGGCCAAAAACCAGCATGCTCTAAGCTTTGCACATCCGGATTAGGAATAGTTCCGTTCCATCCTTCGACTTGAGTCAGAAACCTTTCTCGTCCATCCGGATTCTGCAAAGGGTCAATCACAATTATTAGTTGTTCTCTAATTTTTTGAGTCAAGGTATCTGTACCGGCGATTAACTGATAAGCTACCTGAATAGCGGCATCGGTGCTGGAAAGCTCATCTCCATGAATGGAATATGCTAGCCAAGCCATAGCAGGAGTTTTATCGATTATGGATTGAGCTTTTTGAGCAGAGATTTTTCGAGGGTCAGAAAGCTGGGCAATGGCATTTTTTATTTCTTCTAATTTAACCATATTCTCTTCAGAACTAATCAGCATATAATACAAGCTTCTTCCTTCATAGGTCTTTCCATATTCCAAAAGCATAGCTTTCTTAGTAGAATTGGCTAAAGTTTTAAAATAGGAAATCACTTGAGAATAGCGAGCCGGTCTTGCCCCAACTGGATAACCCAAAAATTTGGATGGTTCAGGAATGGAAACATCATAAGTCCCTCCGGTGAAAAAGGGAAGAGTATAAGAGGTAGAGCCTAAATCTCGATAAGCTTGGTCTGATTGAGAAAAAGCAAGTGAGAATAAAGCTGAGATTATAGTAAGAGTCAACCAAAAAATTTTTGTAGAACATTTTCTGCTGTTCATAGAGTGCTCTCCTTTGATAAGAAGTTAAAATGAAAATTGGGCAATTTCAAAATTTTTTCTTGATTTTTTTTATTTCCTTTTCCCTAATCACTGATCCCTGAATTTAAAGCCTCTCAACTTCGTTCGGAGTAAACTGGGGGACAGGGATTCGAACCCCGATTAAATGGTCCAGAGCCATTCGTCCTGCCGTTAGACGATCCCCCAGAAAAATAATTACAAATTATACGGCTGTGAATCAAAAGATTAAACAAAATAAAGAATTCTGTCAAGCGATTTGATTGAAAAGGGGGTCTGACAAATGTAACGTCCCGTTTTACACGGGACGCACGCCCTATGTAAAATAGAGCGTTACAACTGACCTCTCCTCTTCCCTCTTCTACAGGAGAGGGAGAAGAAAAATTCTCTCCCCTCTAGGGGAGGGCAAGGGTGGGGTCATTCTGAATGAAGTCGTAGGTCGGGAACTTTTGCTTACAGCATGGTGTACCCATTCCCGACCTATGCGGCGGGGAATGACCCTCGCCTACGAAAGCTTTGGATACCTCAAAGTAACGATATGACTTTGAATCTCTTCCGCAAAGCCTGGTATACTCCAGAACTGCCTTCTTCCGACTTAGTGCCAATGCCTCTTTAAGTGTCAAACCTATCTCCTTGTGTGTGACCTAATATACAACACCAAATGTCTCACAAGGTCTGATATATCTACACAATTACTTCTCTTTCTTTCTCCCCAGAAGCGGGTCGAGGGCCAAGCGCACAGCCTTCACGTTCCGCTCTTCTTTTGCAAAGAGCTCTTCTTGGGATACGGGCTCGAAGCCCCCGAAAGGTCCTACCTTGTCCAAGGCCTGGATTCCGCCTGCGTTCAAATACAAGGTTACAAAGTTGGAATCCTTCAGGGTTATGGATATGGAGAGCGCCCGGGTCGTGCCGGAGTGCGAGGTGCCGCTTAAAAAGGTCCAGAACTTCCCTTTCTGCACGCCCTCGGAGGTTCCATCCCACTCCGCCTTTCCGTTGTTAAACTTTGCTAACACTATGAGAATACTGGGATACATGATCGCATCCACACCGAAATTCGTCCGCAGCCTGCTATACACCTTGTCCCATACTATTCTGGATTTCACGGTGTCCACCTCCCCGGTTTTCGGGTCATAGAATCCGCCCACCGAGTCGGTCATCGAATTCCAGAGTGCCTGCTCCTGCTCCGAGGCAATTACGGTAAACCCGGCCCCGCGAAGCTCTGCAGCCAGGAGGGATTCGAACTTCGCCTTCACCGAATCGGGCACCACTAGTTCTTTGGGGGTCCAAATGGGGGCGAGAGCGATTGTCTTAAGACCACCGTAGAATTGCTCCCGCGGGACTCTGAATGGATCGTATCGCACCGCTTTGGAGCCGCACCCCGCGGCCAAAAACCCTAACGTGGTGGTAATCAAAGCCCAAACGCCAAGAAAAGCTAACGACTTCTTCATGCTTCCTCCTTTTTTGTTTTGTTTACGCTCTACTTTAAAAAATTCGTTTGAACAAATAGGATGTTACACTTTTTTATTTTTCCCAGAGGCACAGGGATTCGTTTATTCCGAGCCCAGTCGAGGAAAACCCCGATTAAATGGTCCAGAGCCATTCGTCCTGCCGTTAGACGATCCCCCAGAAAAATAATTATAGAAATTATACGGCTTTGAATGAAAAGATTAAGCAAAACCAGGCCATAAGTCAAGCCCATCTTAAATAGTAGCTAGTTTCCCGATTTCTTACTCATAAACTCCACTGCTTTCCCCAATCTTTTTACAACTTCCTCTTTTCCCATAAGCTCCACAATCTCAAACAAACTGGGACCGAAAGACATACCGGTAATGGCCAGACGCAGAGGATGAATCAGCTCAGCCGGCCTCACATTCAGGTCAGTAGCCAAATTTCTCACCAACTCTTCTGACTTAGCCTTATCAAAACCATCCAAACTTCTGAATCTTTCAGCCAATTTATTCAATCTTGAAGCGGCTTCCGGATTTTTAAACTGTTTCTCCAGAGCCTTCTCTTCATACTCAAATTCAGAAGTGAAAAAGAATTTCCCCAAATCCACAAAATCGGTCAGCCTTTTGCATCTCTCTTTCAACAACCCAACAATTTTTAACAACCAATCTTTTCTGCTGGAAAAATCTTCGGTCTTGACCAAACCAGCTTCAATCCAAAATTTTTGCACCAACTCCAGAAGTTTTTCATCCGGCTGGGCTTTGATATACTCCCCGTTCATCCATTCCAATTTTTGAATATCAAAGACCGGGTTGGCCTGATGCACATTTTCTAACGAAAATTTTTCGATGAGTTCAGGTATTGACAATATCTCCTGATTATTTTTGGGGGACCAGCCCAAAAGAGATAAAAAGTTTATCACCGCTTCCGGCAAAAATCCCTGGTCCCGGTAATCGGTAACCGAAACCGCCTCAAATCTTTTGGAAATTTTGGCTCGGTCCATTCCTAAAATTAAAGGCAGATGAGCAAACTCCGGAGGAGTTTCACCCAGGGCCTGATAGATTAAAATCTGCTTGAATGTATTAGGGAGATGGTCGTTTCCCCGGATGACCTGAGAAATTTTCATCTCCAAGTCATCTACCACGCAAGCCAGATTATAAGTGGGGCGGCCGTCGGACCGAAGCAGGATCAAGTCCTCGATATTTTTATTTTCTTTTTCCAAATCTCTATAAACAATATCATGAAAAAACGTTTTTCCTTCCGGCACAAATAATCTGACGGCTTTAGGAACTCCTTTTTGTTCTAAATTGTGTCTTTCTTCATCAGAAAAAAAATAACATTTCCGGTCATATTTCCAGGCGATTTTCTTTTTTTGAGCTTCTTCCCTTTTGGCTTGCAATTCTTCCGGCGTGCAATAGCAGAAGTAGGCATTTTTATTTTCTAATAATTTCTGGGCGGATTTTTGATACAAGGGCATTCTTTGGGATTGGTAAAACGGTCCTTGGTCCCATTTTAAGCCCAGCCAGAGTAGAGCATCGATGATGCCTTTAACCATTTCTTCAGAAGAGCGGGTTTCGTCGGTATCTTCGATTCTTAAAACAAATTTCCCTTTCTGCTTCCGGGCAAAAAGCCAGTTGTACACCGCAGTTCGGGCAGTACCAACATGCAGGTAACCGGAAGGGCTGGGGGCAATTCTGACTCTGATATCGGGCATTAAACCGGTGTTCCTCCTAATTCAGAAGAAGAGGTGGCCGGTACCATGGTGACCGATTTTTCCAGATTGACTTTAATCCCTCCGGTCCATTTGGAAAATAGATTGTATAGCCAGACCACAACCGCTGTTATAATCACTCCGTAGACCACTGCCATAATAAACGCCAAAAAGAAACCCATAATGATGGTGAAAAAAAATCCCCCTACAAAGCTGGAAAACATTCCGCTGAAAGGGGCTAGCTCTTCACCACCCAAAGAACCCAGAAGCCCTCCCAAACTGAAGATCAGCATTCCATAAATTATTCCCAGTATTAATCCCACGAATCCATATACCACAAAAGAAATCTTCACCGCCGACCAGATGTTAATTCTCTTTATCTCAAATTCCATTTTTCCCCCGAGGTTTAAATTGATGTTTTTGGTTCAAAATATAGTTTAAAAGGAGGAAAATCAAATCATTTTTGAGTTCCCTCTCCTTTTAGGGGTTCATCCAGAAGAGAGAGCAAGGGAGAGATTGCTTAAATAAAATTCGTAAGCCAGCATCCACTTTCCCGGTGGCGGAAGCCACCGGGCTACCCGCTTGCAAACACCGGGACCGGGTAGCCCACTGGCCTCTGCCAGTGGGTTTGGATTAACCATATGCGATAAATCGCACCGCTACAAACCAAAAGGGTGTCGTTTTTTTTACTAAACAACACCCTTCACAATTACTGTTTTAACTGTCTTGGAAAAAAAATTTAATAAGTGGCTTTCTCCTTGCTCATCATCTTTTTACCGGTCGTAATCGGTTCGTCGGTCACCATCTGCAACTGCTTTTTGCACATAGAGCAAACCCCGGCTGCCGCATAATCCATATGGCAGGCCGGACATTCATATTCGACCGAATATTCTACCAGGGAAGTTTTGTGACCGGGGCAGAAACCGGCTTTGGCTTGAGCATAATCACATTCTTCGCATACAAAGGTGTGTCTCTCGCTCAGCTTGGTCAATTTACTGTCATGCACCGGACAGCTTCCGGCCTTGGCTTGTCTGAAACCGCACTCCTCACAGGCGTAACTGGTGGCTTTGAAGGATTGGTTATCTTTGACCACCATCTCTTTGGACTCCAGTGACTCATCCGCATCTTCCGAGTCATCGGCGTCTTCGTCGTCATCCACAGGTTCTAAACTTTCCACATTAGCTAAGGTTGCTTTAAAACCAGTCTTATTCACCGCTTTTACTAAACTTTGGGCTTGGCTAGGGTCACAGCAAAAACCAACTTCGGCCTTGCCATCTTTCCAGCTGACTTTACATTCTTTGACTCCGTCTACTTTCATCAAAGCGGATTTGACCTCTGAAGCACAGCCGCCGCAGGTCATCCCCGAAACATTCAGGACTGCCTTTTGAGTAATGGCTTGATCTTTATTGGAAGTAGCTTTCTGGGCCGGCTCTAAGGTTTCCACATTGGCTAAGCTGGCTTTGAATCCGCACTTGTCGACTGCCGTGAGTAAATTTTCGGCCGAGGTTTGTTTATCGTTGAATTCTACTTCGCACTTTCCGGTTTTCATATTGACATCGCAGCTTTTGACTCCTTCGGCGCTGGTCAAAGCTGACTGCACTTTGGCGGCACAGCAACCGTCCTTGACACCGGAGATATTGAAAACCGCTTTTTGGGTGGCGACTTTGGTGTCTGAACCACTGGCTTGAGTGGTGGAGGTTTGGGAGGGGTTTTCACAGGCCTCCGCGATTACAACGCTGCTACACAAAAAAATGGCTGCTAAAAGTAATACCTTGAAACTCTTCATCGAATCCCTCCTTTAAGGTTAATTTTTAATTCAACACTTTTAATTTAATGGTCGACAATAGTAATATGCTTGACTACTGACTAATTTTCCTTAATTTAAAAAGTCAATCTATTTATTCCCTCACCTCCTCAATACTCAACAATAGTCAATAATAATATTATTGTTGAGTATTATTGACTATCCTTGATTTTAGTCCATTTATTGCAATTTTATAGAGCCGTTAACTATTCTTTTTACGGATAGGAAAATCTCCTGTTTGCAGATTTAAGTTTTTAATTGATAATTTCTTAAATCCAACCTATAAATGAAGAAAATCTCTTGATTTTAAAAATTTTTGTGCTATAATGATTTTGTATAAGAAGTTTAGGGAGCTTTATGAGTATTAGAAAAACCGTCATTTTAGGGCTATTTACTATTTTGAATCTACCAGCCTTTGCTCAGATGGATACTGCCTGGGTTAGACGCTACAATGGACTAGGGGATAGCTCTGATTTTGCCCAGGCCTTGGTAGTGGATCAGAGTGGTTATATATATGTGACTGGCAGCGGTTGGGGTGATGGAAGTGATTTCGATTACACTACCATTAAGTATGCTTCCGAGGGGGATACTTTGTGGGTCAGACATTATAATGGGCTGGGGAACTACCAGGATGTAGCTAATGCTTTGGCAGTTGATGACAGTGGGAATGTCTATGTAACTGGTTACAGTTGGGATGACTTCTTATTTGGGTATTATAATTACACCACCATTAAGTATTCCCCCACTGGAGATGCAATCTGGGTTAGACGTTATGATGGACCGGGTAACTCCTCTGATGCCGCTCAGTCCGTGGCGGTTGATGATAGCGGGAATGTCTATGTCACCGGTTGGAGCGTGGTAAACGGGACAGATTTTGATTATGCTACCATTAAATATTCTCCTGCCGGTGAGAGTTTATGGGTTAGACGCTACAATGGTCCTGGAAATGACCGGGATATGGCTTATGCCTTAACACTGGATATGCTGGGGAATGTATATGTAACGGGCTCTAGCGATAACGTTTTTTCTGTCCCTGACTATACTACTATCAAATATACAGCAACAGGAGATTCAGTCTGGGTCAGACATTACAACGGACCCGGGAATAGTACTGACCAGCCCTATGCTTTAGCAGTGGACGGGCAGGGAAATGTCTACGTGACTGGTTCCAGCTGGGGAGGAATATCCACCAGAGGTGATTACGCCACCATCAAATATGACCAAAATGGAAATACTCTCTGGGAAAGACGCTACAACGGCTCAGGCAACAGCGCTGATGTGGCCTGGGATATAAAAGTGGATGAAAGCGGAAAGGTGTACGTTGCCGGTGGTACTCTAAGTCTTACCACTCATATGGATTTTGGGACCATTAAATATAATTCTAACGGTGATACCATCTGGGCTAGATTTTACAATGGAGAAGATAATCAATATGACCAGGCCTTCAAATTAGCTTTAGATACCCAAGGTAATGTCTATGTAACCGGTTCCAGTGTTAGGATCGGTCAGTATGACGATTTTCTAACTGTTAAATATGACTCGGTTGGAAATCTTCTGTGGTCTGCCAGATACAACGGGCCCGGAAACTTAATCGACCAGCCTTCAGCTTTGGCTGTGGATAATGATGGGAATGCCTATGTGAGTGGTTATAGTGACGGAGGAGCTAGTTCTTATGATTTTACCACTATCAAGTATATCAGCGTGGAGTGCACAGCTAAATCCGGAGATGCTGACGGTGATGGAAATATTAATCTGGCTGATTTAATTTTTACGGTTAATTTCATTTTCAAAGCCGGTCCCAAGCCAGACCCTCCCTGTCGGGGAGATGCAAATGTAGATGGTAAAATTAATCTCTCGGATATTATTAATTTAGTTAACTATCTTTTTAAAAATGGTCCTCCTCCCCAAAAATTTAGCGTGTGTTGTTTGTAAAAAAACAATTTCTGATAGCGGTGGCAGGCGCCTGCGTTTTTTCGCAGGATTTATCCTGCCCTGGAAATCTTGTGCCATTTATGGCAGCGCTATACTCTGGTCCGATTTACTCACTATTAATGAGTCCGTAGGTCGGGATCCCTTCCCGACCAAACAGAAAGGCGGGGAATTGATCCCCGCCTACAAAGATGTGAGCTGTGTTTAAACCTACTTTAAATCAAAATAGCGGCTGGCGGATAAAACTACTCCCCAGTCCAAAGAGAGTTCCCCCTGAAAACCTTTGTTGATGGAGTTGATTCCTTTTTTCAAAGCTACTTCCCAGACCCATTTTTTATGCGCGATTCTGCTTCCCAGGGTAAGTTTATTCAGATTAAAGCGGGGGTCAGCCCCTTGCTGGGTGTAGAAATCAAAAACGAATTGCAGGGTAGGGGAAAAATTGTAAATGGAAGAATAAGCTAAGGTAAACAAATCCTTTTGCTCCCGGACCCGGAACGGGCTGTCGTAAATTGCAATCCCTAAATTGAGATGATTCTCCAGTTTTCCCCAGGTTTTCCCGATTAAGCCCGCAGCATAGAAGTTGGTCTGGTCGGTTCCCAGTCCCACCTCATCTTTGGCGTTGGGAAGCTTGACACCGAAGCGTAACCCCAGAGCCGGTAAGTTTCTTTTTTCCTCCAGGAAATTTAATTTAGTCCACAAAGATAAATCACCGGAGCCGTAGACCGTGGTGGCTCTGCGGGTGAAGCGGTAGAAAAAATCATAGTAGACCTGAATTTCTACCATCTGACCGGTAGAAAAATTTATCCCTATCCAGGGTAAAGCCAGCAAATCCTGCCGGGAAGCGATGTGAGAATAATCTATCCCTAAATCGATTTTAATTCTCTGCTTATTCTGAATGCCGGAGCTTTCAGTTTCAAATGGCCGTCCCGCTTGGAGTACTTGAGGTAAAGCTAAGAGGAGCCCTAAACTCAAGATTGAATATAAAACAAAGTTTTTTTGGAGGGGATTTATGAGCATTCTTCTATGTTGACAGAAATTTTACTTTTTTCATTATGCTATTGTTTCGTAGGTCGGGATCCTTTGCTTACAGCATGGTGTAACCGTTCCCGACCATTTAGGTTCTTGGCAGGGAATGATCCCCGCCTACAATTTTTTCCCTTAGTAAAAATGTAGCAGTTGGAATTATCCTGGGCTTTGTCGAAGGACTCGTCCGACCATATGACATAATAGGGTAGCCCTGTGGCTTCCGCCACAGGGTAAAAGCTGTGATAAATCACATCGCTACAGAACATAAATCTAAAAGCTATTTTTCTTTCTTTTAGGTTTTTTAGAGTCGCTTTCAGTTATGACAGTTTCAGACATTTTATCTCTTAAATCAATCCCGTGTTCCAGCCAGGATTTTAAATTGAGCAGATAATAAGTCCAGCCGGAATAAGTTCCGGCGTAATACAGCACCCATTCCTCACCCAAACCAAATCCGCTGTGTTCTATTTGCAGCAGAGTATTTTTCCCTTGAGGTGATAAGCTGAAAGTGACGTAAGTATCGGTCCTGGGAGTACCTCCCCATCCCATAGTGGGCCAGGTTATTCTTAATTTTTGGGCCGGGACTAATTCTAAAATTTTACTTTCATGCCCGTCTCCGGTACTCCAGACCATCTTTATTTTCCCCCCTTTCTTGAGCTGCACCCGGGCCTCTTTTAAAAACCATCTGGTCAGCTCTTTAGCATCAGTCAAAGCTCTGAAAACTTTTTCCGGTTTGGCTTGGTATAAATATCTCTGAATCATTATCCTCTTTTTCGGGGGCATGATTTTTTCTCTTAAGTTGCTTTTAAACCACCTACTAGGTCGGGAAATCCACCCTGCTGGGCTTGACTCTTAGAAGGTTCTTCTCCTGCCTGGATTTTGACTAAGTAAGCCACAGACATAAAAACAAGCAAAAGTAGTGCCGAAACGGTTCGACCAAGCTCACCCTGAATTGAAAGTTTCTTCAGGGTAAGCAACTTCTTATCGACTGGTTTTAACATAAAAACTCCTTTTCGAAACTGATTCATCTGAGGTGTGCAATACTTCGCACCACCATGGTCATCCTGAGCGCAAGCGAAGGATCTCGTAGTAAAACCGAGATTCTTCGCCCCGATTTATCGGGCTCAGAATGACATAGTATCGTATAACAAATCTATTTCACTGGTGATAAATCCGACCACTTTACTTAAATATACTCATTTTTTGATTCTTTACAAGCTAAATTTAATTTAGATTAAGAAATTTTTTTAGGTCTTGCCCTTACAGTCCGGTGTAACGATTGGTAATAGGCAGTCGCCGGTCTTTGCCAAAAGCTCTCTGGGTGACTTTTATTCCCAAAGGTGCCTGACGGCGTTTATATTCACTTTTGTCTACCAGTGAAATCACTCTTTTAACCATCTTTTCCTCATAACCCGCTGCTATTATATCCTGAAAAGATTTATCCTCTTCCACATAGGCCTTGAGAATCGGGTCTAAAACATTATAAGGCGGCAGGCTGTCGGAATCTTTTTGTTTTTCTCTCAATTCTGCGGTCGGCTCTCTTTCAATGATGGACTTGGGAATTATTTCTTTGCCCACTGTGGAATTTTTATATTTGGCTAATTCATACACCAGGGTTTTGAAAATATCTTTGATTACCGCAAACCCTCCGGCCATATCTCCATATAAAGTAGCATAACCGCAGGCCAGCTCGGATTTATTGCCGGTGGTAAGAACTATCCAGCCGAATTTGTTGGAAAGAGCCATCAGGATATTTCCCCTAATCCGGGCCTGCAGGTTTTCTTCGGTGACGTCTGCGGGCTTGCCTTTGAACTCTTTCTGCAGAGTGGAAAGATAGGTCTGAAAAACCCTCTGAATCGGAATGGTTAAAACTTTTATCCCTAAATTGGAAGCTAATTTCATAGCGTCTTTTTTGCTTCTTTCAGCGGTGTACACTGAAGGCATGAAGACCCCTATCACATTCTCTTTCCCTAGGGCATCCACCGCAATGATGGAAACCAGAGCCGAATCTATTCCGCCGGAAAGCCCGATAACCGCTTTGGCAAAGCCATTTTTCCGCAAGTAATCGGAAGTCCCTAAAACCAGTGCTTTATAGATCTCCCCTTCTGGATGGGGAGATATCATCTCTTTTTTGGGAAGGGACTTTTTATTTTTAGCCGGGGAGATTTCCGAAACCAGAATCTGGTTTAAATGGTTTTTCACTTCGGGCTCTTCCGGATTTTCCTCTCTCCCCCGGGGATAATGCAGTTTGGCACTTAAGGGTTTGTCTAATTCCAAGTCATAAATTATAAAATCTTCCTCAAACTGCTTCCCTCTGGCAACCAAAGTTCCTTGCGGGTCAAAAATCATGCTGTCTCCGTCAAAAACTAATTCATCCTGACCGCCGATTAAGTTGACGTACACCACATAAATTCCGTTATCAAAAGCTCGGGTGGAAAGCATCTTCTCCCGGGTTTTCCATTTGGCGATATGATAAGGCGAAGCGTTGACATTGATGATGATTTCCGCTCTCCCTTTTCTGGCTTGGGTATGTGCCGGACCATCCGCATACCAGATATCTTCGCAGATGTTTATTCCGACTACGGCACCGTTGATTAAATAGACCGACAAATCTTCTCCGGGACGGAAATAGCGGTACTCGTCAAAGACCCCGTAATTGGGGAGCTGTTTTTTGTGAAACACTCCGAAAAGTTTTTGGTTGGAGATTATGGCGGCGCCGTTATAGATATCATCTTTTTTATCCACAAAACCAATGATGGTGCAAATGTCAGTCGACTCCTGCACAATCTCCTGCAGGGCTTCTAAGTTATCTTCTATGAATTTGGGTTTTAGAAGTAAATCTTCCGGCGGGTACCCTGTGACGGCTAATTCCGGGAAAGCCACAAGATCGACTTCCGACTCCCGGGCCAGCTTGATATACTCTTTGATTTTTTTGACATTCCCCTCCAAATCCCCCACGGTGCAGTTGATCTGAGCCATCCCCACTCTTAAAATCCGCATCTTCTCCTCTAGATTTAGAATTAGACATTAAATGTAGCGGCTCGTTCCCCCGACAAGTCGGGGTCAGAGTGAATCGGATTCATCCGACTCAATGTTAGATGTGCGACAAGTCGCACCGCTACCAAATCACAAACTTAAATAAAAATTATCCAAAGTATACTTTTAGTCCAATAATTTGTCAATAGGGAACATCTTTTTCACCCCCTCTGTCCCCCTCCTTTGGAGGTGAAGTTTTTATTCCCTCTCCTGTAAGGGGAGGGTTAGGGAGGGGTCAGTTGCTTGTAATCCTGAACCAAGTGAAGATTCATATATTAAAACGAGATTCTTCGCTTCACCCAGAAGGACACTATTTTGCTCACTTTACTAAAACTTTCCCGGCTTTCCCCTCTTCCCCTTCCACTTTAATTTCAATATCCATAAATTGTTTAACTACCCAGATGTTAGTCAAAAGATGTCTAGTAATTTTGGAAACTGAAAAGGCAGAACCTGCCTTAGCCAAAGCCAAAAACGGAATCAGCTGGTCTGCTAGGTGATGCTCAAGACAGGAATCTGTAGATAAATATTCCAATAATTGAAGCACTGCTTCTTCCCCGACTTTCTCTGCTCTTTTACCAATTTCTCCTAAAGAGGAAAAGCCAGCCACACAGTTTTCAAACTCAGCTTTCAAAAAGAAAAATGTACCCTGACCGAAAGAAAAAGCCGGAACTATTTCGATTTCAGCTTTTAGACTCTTCTGTTGTAAAAGCTTTACTGTAGAATTTCTCTGTCTCTCTGCAATTGAAAGAGGTAAATTTGCCACCGCTGAGATTCCAGATAATTTCTCTATTTCTCCCCTTTCGAGTAGATTGAGATTTTTAATCTCTTTAACAGGTTGAATCTCACAAACCACCTCACCTCCTCCTTTAGGATAAAACCCCCATTTTTTAATTTCAGATTTGAGATTTAAACCTAACTTTTGCAAAGTGGGAAATAAAATTTCTTGATAATAAGTGAATGGAGGAGCAAATGGAACATGGGTTCCCCCTAAAACAGTTATCTGCGAACTTCCCGAAGCTAAACTTAAGGGCAACAGAATAGATTGCAGAACTAAGGAGACCGAACCGGCTGAACCTTTCTCTTCCGCCACATTGAAAAGATATTCTCCGGCTTGGGCTGGTTGGGGAGAGAATTGCAACTCTTCAGATTTTAATCTATTCCCTTCAACAGTAGCATCAGAGATTTTGGCACAGGCGTTAACGCTGGTTAAATGCTGGGGAGCAAGCCCTGGGTTTTTGCGACCCTTTCGGATGTTGAAAATTTCAATCGGTTTTTGTAAGACAATTGACAGAGCCAGAGCCGTCCTTAAAATCTGCCCTCCTCCTTCTCCGTAATTCCCGTCAATTTTTAACATAAAGAAACTTTTTCTTCTCTGGGTACAGGGACCCAGAGCTACCCTCAGAACAATTTCACCCTCGGGTAGGTCAAGGTCTCCTGACCTTGACATTGCTTTACATTAAACAAAAAAATTCCTGCCAGCTACCCTAAATGGAGGGGTAGGTCGGGTCCCCGCACCCGACCATCAATTGTCACAAACAAAAAAAATCCTGCCAGTTTATGGTGTAACCACAATTCACCGACAGGAATTTTAATTGCAACTAATTAAACTTATTCTGGTTTCTCTACTTTTTGAGTCAGCTTCTCAATATGCTCTTTGGCGTAATCGGCGTTCTCCCCTCCCGGATACATCTCCAGATATTTCTGGTATTGCTTGACGGCTTCGGCCTTGTTATCCGATTTTTCGTAAGAGAGTGCGATGTAGATTTGAGCGTCACCCACCAGATTAGGATTAGAATACTCGGTTTTGAACCTCTCAAAATCAGCAATGGCACCCTGATAATTCTCGGTCCGGTATTTCAGGTAAGCTAAGCTGAAGGAGGCTGAATCGGCTTTCAGGCTTATGTTTTCCGGGTCCAAAACCACCACTTTGGTAAACATTTCAGTGGCTTTTTCATTATTACCCCGCCACTGATATTTGTCACCCAGAGTATAAAGCAACTTCACATCCTCCGGTTTTTTGCTTAATCTTTTTTCCAAATCAGGCAAAGTATTTTTCCCTTTTTTGTAATCTTTGATGATGGCTAAAAACTCCTCTGTGGGATGAAAATCTACCACCCGGTCTATCTCCTGCCCATCAGCATTTGCCATAAGAGCAGTGGGGGTGGCAAATATTTTGTATTGCTTTTTGGTTAGAGAATCTTCTTTGACGTTGACTTTGGCGAAGATATAATCTTTGGACAGAACCACCACTCGCTCATGCGAGTAAGTTTCTTTGTCCATTTTGATGCAGGACTTTCAGGTAGGGGAGTAAAAATCAATGATAAGATGCTTATTCTGGCTTTTGGCCAAGCTCAGGGCTTCTTCGATACTTTTCCAAGCAATCTCTTTAGCCACTGCTAAGCTGCTTGCTCCAAAAGCAGAAACTCCCAATAAAATTGTCAACCACTTCAGCGAGCTGTGCATTATTCCTCCTTATAATAGTTTCAAATTCTACGTATCTTTCTTCCCGAAAATTGACCCATATCAAAAATAATCGGTAAAAGATAACAAAAAAATTTCAAAAAACAAGTTTTTTAAAAGTAGCGGCTCGTTCCCCCGACAAGTCGGGGTCAGAGTGAATCGGATTTATCCTGAGCTTCGTTGAAGGGTTCATCCGACTAGATGTTTTGCGTGTGATGAATCACACCGCTACAGAAGGGACAAACAGAAGCAGGGCGGAGGTTAACTCCGCCCTTACGCGAATATCCTCCGGCGTAGAGGTGGAGCTTGTCTCCACCCGAAAAAAATGACCCCTCCCTGCCCCTCCCCTCAAAGGAGAGGGAAAAAGAACTTCCCCCTCTCTTGGCACATTTACCCAGTGGCAGAAGCCACTGGGCTACCCGCTGTTTTCGTTTCTTTCGTGTCTTCGTGATTCTGAACCACCCTTACCTCTCTTTTTATTGAAAATCAGCCTTTCCTACATTTTTACCTGAATCTCAACCCAAAACTTTATCCTTTACAAAATGCCAAAAATTGCTTATATTTATAGCAGCTATGAGCTTGCTTTTGAAAGGACTTGCATAACTTTTACTTAAACTTTAAGGAGGTCGGTATGTCAACCAAAGGGAGATTTTTTTACTCTATAAAAAATTTAAGTTTTGTTCTTTTGTTTGTATTCTGTAGTTTCTGTCTATCTTCTGCTCAAACCGCCTATAATACTACTTTCCAGTGCAACCTGCCTGGTGGGTTAGAAGATGTTTGGGGATTTGCCAAAGATGGACGGGAATATGCTTTGTTGTGCTATTCTCCCGGTTTTGTGGATGGAATTGCCATCAGAGTGGTGGATGTAACTAATCCCACTAACTGTTCTTTGGTAGCTTCGGTTCCCATTGAAGCAGGGAGTGATGATATGAAAGATATAGAGGTCTGGGGAAATTATGCTTATGCAATTTGTCAGCAGGGTCCCATCCAGATTATTGATTTGTCGTATTTACCGACTTTTCCAGAATCGGTGCGGACTGTGGCAACCTTTGATACTACTAATTTAATAGGAGGGCATACTATTCATATCAAAGATGGTTATGCCTATGTCTCTATGAACGGTAGTAACCCACGAGATTTAAGAATTTTAGATTTATCAACTCCCACTGCCCCGGTTGAAGTAGGGCATTATACTCATCCGGAAGCTGCCACCGTCATTCCTTCTGATGCTCATGACTCTTATGTTTATGGAAATACTCTGTATGTAGCTAATTTATCTGGAGGTATATCAGTTGTGGATGTGACTGATAAAACTAATCCGGTTTTGTTAAAAGTGCATCATTATTCTGGCAATTTCACTCACAATGTCTGGGCCTCGACAGATGGTAAACATTTGTATTCCACAGATGAAGTCCTAAACGGGCATGTCAAAATCTGGGATGTGCAGGATGTCAATAACATTCAATTAGTGGGAGAATTTACTCACCAGCCCAATCGGATTGTGCATAACGTCTATATCAGGGGTAATTTTATGTATATGTCTTATTACACAGATGGGCTGGTGATTTGCGACATAACCGACCCTACCAATCCGATCGAAGTAGGGCATTATGATTCCAATTCAGATAGTTCCGGAAGCTTCAACGGGGCTTGGTCGGTTTATCCTTTTTCCCCCTCCGGAAATATCTATATCAGCGATATGCAGACCGGACTTTCTGTAGTGAGATTTGATACCGCTTTAGGAGGAGCAGTTTCCGGGAACGTGTTTTCAGTTAGTTTTGCCTCCTTCATATTTCCGGTTCCATTTGTGGATGTCAAAGATGTGGCCTCTGGTCACACCACTCGGACTAAACAAGATGGTAGTTACAGTCTGGGGCTTTCTAGTGGTAATCATACATTAGAAGCATCCCGAATAGGATATAACACAGCCTCAGTCACACCTCAAATCCAGCAGGATACCACAATCACCGAGAACATATTATTAACCCAAGCAACTAACACTGGTCTTTTACAAGGGGCAGTCAAAGCTTTTGGCACAAATGCTGTCCTTGAATCTGCCTCAGTGGAAGTCAGCGGTGTGGCTTTGCCGATTCTGGCTACGGATGACAGCGGTTACTATAATTTCGGTCATCTGCCGGCTGACACTTATTTTGTCAATTCAGCTAAATTTGGATATCTAAACGGTAGAGATACCTTGATCTTGCAGGCTAATATGAATAATAACTCTGATTTCTCTCTGAAAAAAGGGTTCAAAGATGATCTTGAGTATGGACAATTTTGGATAGTGGGTGACCCGGGAGATTCTGCCGGAACCGGAATCTGGGAAAGAGTGGATCCTAATGGAACTTTCAATGGTGCTACTCCGGTCCAGCCGGAAAATGATAATACCGCTGCTCCCGGTACCAAATGTTATGTTACAGGCCAGGCGGCTGTTTCGGGGGAAGCCCGAGGGTTAAATGATTTAGACGGTGGTAGAACCACTTTATCCACCCCGGTTTTTGATTTAACCGGCTATTTTGACCCCAAGCTGACTTATTACCGCTGGTATTCCAATAACTCGGGTGCCAGTCCTAATCAAGACACTTTTTCAGTAGAAATCTCCAATAATAGCGGGGCCAGCTGGACCGCTTTGGAAAGCTCGACTCTGACCCAAAACAGCTGGGTCAAAAAGGAGTTCGATATTACTGACTTTGTGAGTTTGTCCAATCAGATGAAACTCCGCTTTATAGCTCGAGATACTTCGCCAGGCTCCATTGTGGAAATGGGGGTGGATGATTTTGAAATTATCAACGGCTTTATAGCCGGAGATGCTAATGCAGACGGTAGCGTCACTCTGCCAGATATTATTTATCTGGTCAATTATGTTTTCAAGGGAGGTCCTGCTCCGGCACCTTTGGCACGAGGAGATGTTAATGCCAGCTGCAACGTAAATTTAGCAGATATTATCTATTTGGTTAACTATGTTTTCAAAGGTGGTCCGGAATCTCAAATGGGTTGTGCTTAAGGATTTTTGTGATTGAAATTTAATCCGAGGAGATTTTAAATATGCTCAAATCCAAAGAATTTTTGAGATTATCTTGCTTGAGTTTTTTAATCTTTGTCAATTCTGTTGCTTCCGACTATGTTCCCAAATCCCAATTAAATCCAGTTGACCCTGACCCGGAAGCCAATCTGATTGAAGAGTGGAAAGCTTCCCACTTTGGAAAATTTCCTCCGCAGGCTTTGCCGGCTGATAGTTCTCATGATTACGATGTCACTAAGTATGTTTTGGATGTGAGATTGGTTCCTGCGGTAATTTCCAACAAATTCCGCGGACACGTGACCATTTACGCCAAGTCGGAGATTTCTCTTTTAGCCGATGTAGTCCTGGACTTCGTGGGTATGACGGTGGATTCCTGCAAAGTCAATTCTGCCATCACCACTTTTTCCAGAACCAGCACCAAACTGACCGTGGACTTAGATGTTCCCTACAATCCCGGGGATTCTTTTGATGTACAAGTGTATTATCATGGAAACCCCGGCACCAGCGGCGGAGGATTTTATTTCACCACCAACGGCTTCGGCACCCCGGTTTACTTTTCATTTACCGAACCGTACGGTTCCCGCAACTGGTTCCCCTGTTTTGATTTTCCCAACGACAAAGCTTTCTCCGAAATCATAGCAACAGTCCCGGCCGGAAATTATGCGGTGGCTAACGGAGAGCTGCTTTCGGTCACCGACAATCCGGATACCACCACCACTTATCACTGGAAAGAGAATTTCCCCATCGTGACTTATTTAATTTCTCTGACAGTCTGTGATTATGCCCGTATAGATAGTTTTGCCGTAGTCGGCTCGGATACTATCCCGGTTAGCTATTGGGTTTATCACCAGGATTCAGCTGCCGCAGTGGCAGATTTTCAGAAAACTCCGGAGATGATTGAATATTTCTCTGACATCTGGGTTCCCTATGCCTTTATTCCTGAAAAATACTCTATGGCTCAGGCACCTTTGGGTGGTGCTATGGAGCATCAGACCTGCACTTCCTGGGGATTTCCCATGACCGGAGATGCTTTTTATGAATGGGTAGTGGCTCATGAGCTATCTCATCATTGGTGGGGGGATATGGTCACCTGCAATGATTTTGCCAACATCTGGCTGAATGAAGGGTTTGCCAGCTATTCGGAAGTTTTGTGGCGAGAATATGAATACGGCGATACGGCTAAGATTACCCATTTAGCTTCGCACGAAGCCAGTGTCTATGCCGCTAAGGCTGGTTCGGTTTCCTGGCCGATTTACAATCCCCCTTCAAATTATTTATTTGCCACTGCGGTTTATAAAAAAGGTTCCTGGGTGTTGAATATGTTGAGATATATCATCGGGGATTCTCTGTTTTTTAACGGAATGGCTGATTACGGACAGACCTATATGTACAGCACCGCCAACACGGTTCAGTTTCAGACCGCTATGGAAAATTACTCCGGAGAGGACTTAGACTGGTTCTTCAATGAATGGGTTTTTAGTCCCAATTATCCCAGATACAACTGGAGTTGGGCTAAAACCTCTATGGGTGGAAACCATTATGTGACTCTGGACATCAATCAGAAACAGACCACTCCTTTGGTCTATACCATGCCGATTGAATTCAAAGTCAGCACCCCCAGCGGGGATACCGTGATTACTTTGCAGAATAATCTGCGGGACCAGACTTTTGATTTTGTGGTAAACGATACCCCCACCAGCATTACTTTCGACCCGGACTTCTGGATTTTGTCGGCGGATACTATGAAGACTTACACTTACACGGCCGGAGATGTTAACCGGGATGGGGCTGTAACTTTGCCGGATATTATTAATCTGGTCAACTATATCTTTAAAGGAGGTCTTCCGCCGGTTCCTTTAGCCCGGGGAGATGCTAATGCTGATTGTGCTGTGAATTTAGCAGATATAGTTTATTTGGTGAATTATGTTTTCAAAGGCGGTCCCAATCCACTCTTGGGATGTGCCTGAAAAAACAGGGATTAGGGAACTTTGGCGGACATTTTTCTTAATACTGGCTGAGAAGTAAGTGTAGGTTTAGATAAAAAAAATGTTAAAAACTCTGTTAATCTTAATTTATTCTGCCTTAAGCTATTCTTTAACTTGGGGGGCACAGTCTTGGAATGTGAAATTCTTTGATTTGATCCGAGGGGGTCAAGAAGATTGCTGGGGATTTTACAAAGATGGACATGAATATGCTTTGAGCTGCAAATCTCCAACCCCGGTCAACGGCATCGCTCTCAAAGTAGTGGACGTCACTAATCCATCTGTTTCAATTGTGGTGGCGGAAGTGCCAACAGTCGCTTATGATATGAAAGATGTGGACGTTTGGGGGAATTATGCCTATGCGGTCAATCAATTCGGTCCCATTCAAATTATAGATTTATCTTATTTACCGAACTTTCCGGAATCAGTTAGAACCGTGAATAATTTTTTGAATGAAAACATCCAGGGGGCTCACACTATTTTTATCAAAGATGGCTTCGCTTATGTCTCTATGAACGGCTCCCCTCCTTATGATTTGAGAATTTTGGATTTGTCCGATCCTATCTTGCCGGTAGAAGTAGGACATTATGCTCACCCAGAAGAGGATTCTCTTCGTGCTGATGCTCATGATGCTTATGCCTATGGAAACAGACTTTATGTGGCTAATTTAGCGGGAGGAGTATCGATTTTAGATATTAGTGATAAGTCCAACCCTGTTTTATTGAAAATTCATCACTATGAGGGAAATTTCACCCACAATGTCTGGACCACTGATGATGGGAAATATCTTTTGACCACCGATGAAGATGTTGGCGGCCATGTTAAAATCTGGGATATCACAGATTTGAATAATATTGAATTGGCCTCAGAATATAACAGCAATACTGGAGCTATTGTGCATAATGTGTATGTAAAGGGGAACCTGGCTTATATGTCATATTATACCTCGGGCTTAAGAGTGATTGATATTACCGATCCCACCCAGCCGGAAGAGGTCGGTTATTTTGACACCAACCCTATTGGTGGGGCTCAATTTGAGGGAGCTTGGTCAGCCTATCCTTTTTCTCCTTCCGGTTTAGTGTTTGTGAGTGACATGGGTACCGGTTTGTGGATTTTAAAACTTGAAGTAATCGGGGGAGATTATGATGCAGACAGCAGCATTACTTTTTTGGATATAATCTTTTTGGTCAATCATTTGTTTAAAAATGGGCCAGCGCCCGTTCCCAAAAAAGCCGGGGATGTCAATTCCGATTGTAAGGTTAATTTAGGGGATGTGATTTATTTGGTGAATTACTTGTTCAAAGAAGGTAATCCTCCTACTCCAGCTTGTTTTTAAAGTACAGCTTGCTATATTGAAATAGAAATTAAACCAGAGAGATAAATGAGCAGAATTTTTAAGCGTGCAATTTTTATTACTCTTCTTTTGGGTTTTGGCTCCCACTCCCTTCGGGCTGATTATCACTTCTGGAATGTGATTTTATTAGTCCATCAATCTCGGGGCTTAAATAACCTCTGGGGTTATACCCAGGATGGTAGAGAATATGCCTTGGTGGTGAGAAATGAAGACCGCAATCCTTATTTTGAATCCTTTCAGGTGATAGATATAACCATTCCCAACTCCCCCCAAACTATTGCAGAATTCCCAAGCCGCTACTATTATATGCACGAAGTCGAAACTTATAAGAACTACGCTTACACCAACTCCGGACAAATCTTTGACTTATCTTATTTACCGGATAGTGTCAGAGAAGTAGGTGCCTCTAAAATTCTTTGTCATACTCTTACTATTCAAGATGATTATTGTTATTGCAATGAAGGGAATTTGGTAATCTTTGATCTAACCAATCCTTTATCCCCGGTGGCAGTTGCAACTATTAACACTGGGGGCTGGGTGCATGATAGTTTTGTGCGAAAAGATACTTTATTTATAGCCGACATTGCCGGTGACACTTTTGGGGGGATTTTAATCTATGATGTGCAGGATAAAGCCAATCCGGTCTTTTTGAAAAAAATAACTTATCCTAATTCTTTTACTCATAGCTGTTGGACTACTGAAGACGGTAAATATCTTTTGACCTGTGATGAGAATATTGGAGGCCATCTTAAAGTTTGGGATATTCAAGATCTTAACAATATTCAATTAGTCAGTGAATTTAAAACTAATTCCAATGCCATCATTCATAACGTCTATGTCAAAGGGGATTTCGCTTATATCGCTTATTACACTGACGGTTTAAGGGTGCTGAGAATAAAAGACCCCGCTCAACCTGAAGAAGTCGGTTATTATGACACCACCCCGTATGATAAAGCTGATTATGAAGGAGCTTGGGGTGCTTATCCTTATCTGCCTTCTGGGAACATTTTAGTCAGTGATATTTCGTGTGGTTTATACATTTTGAAATTTGAAGTTAGAGGTGGAGATTATGATTCTGACTCAAGTATTACATTTGTAGATATAATTTTTTTAGTTGATTATCTTTTCAGAAATGGCCCAGCACCTAAACCTGTCGAAGCTGGGGATGTGAATTCGGATTGTAAGGTGAATTTGGGGGATGTGATTTATCTGGTGAATTATCTCTTCAAAGACGGACCTCCTCCTCCTCCGGCTTGTTTTTAAAAATCCAACCACATCTTCCATAGTCTACCAGAATTGGTAAAATTTCACTTGACAAAGAGACCGAAATGTGTTATTGTGTAGTAGGTTTAAACACCTATTTGGGGGATGGTTCGGGTAGAAGGAGAGAGAGTGCTAGGGACCCAGAGATATTGTAAGTTTTTTCTCTTATCAGTTATCTGCTTTTTTATTTCTTTTTCTTCTCTATATGCCGCCAGTGGTTTTGATTTATCTCAATATCTATCCAAAGCCACGCAGGGGGAGGACCCTGAGCAACCGGATACCATTTACCTCGTCTGTTTAACCCAAACCCAGAATCCCGCCCAACAAATAGTAGAGGTCAGGTTAAAGACAGACAATGTCGCACCCGGAGATTCTATCGCAGGTATCCTCATACCTCTTATCATTGAAACTGATAAACCCGGGGTGGTTCTTGATACGACGATTTCGACAACTTACTCTGGTACCGCTCTGGGTAATTGGGACTCTAAGTCAGTTAGTGTGATCAGTAACGGAGGGGACCCCAGCCAGTTTCCCTTGACGTTATTAATGGGGGGAGCCGATTTCGGAGGTCCTCCTCCCCCTGTCATTTTAGGTAAAGGTGACTATTTGATAGCCAACCTGGTTTTTAAAGTATCTGACCCCACCCTAATTTGTCTGGATACTACCACTTGGGAAGCTCGCTCATTAGCAGTAGCGACAACTGCAGCGGTTGCATACACACCTCAATGGCGAAGTTGCTGTTCTGATATTCCCACTTTAACCCAATGGGGTCTGATAATTTTAGGCCTTTTGCTTCTGGCTTATGTGACCTACTTTATTTATAGTAAAAGAAAACCTTACACACCAACTCGTTCTTTTGGGGGATAGGTTCGGGTAGAAGGGTAAAGATAGTGCTGGGGACCCAGAGATATTGTAAGTTTATTCTCTTGTCAGTTATCTGCCTTTTTATTTCTTTTTCTCCCCTATATGCTACCAGTGGTTTTGATTTATCTCAATATCTATCTAAAACCACGCAGGGGGAGGACCCTGAGCAACCGGACACCCTTTATTTTATTTGTCAGAGGCAGAGTTTTGACACCTGGGTTATCCACGTAAGGCTTAAAACAGACAACCTGAATGCCGGTGATTCTGTCATTGGTGCTTACATACCTCTGGTTATCACCGCTGACAAGCCCGGAGTTGTCTTAGATACAACTGTTACCACGACATACACTGGTACTCCACTAGCAAGCTGGGACGTTAAAGTAGCTAATGTTTTCACACCTGGTAACTTATATCCAGGAGACCCTAAGGTCTTTCCTATGCATCTCTTAATTGGCGGTCACGACGCATTTGACGCCATATCTCATCCGATTGGCAAAGGGGACTATTTACTAGCAAAACTGGTTTTTTCGGTTTCTGAACCAACCACCATTTGTGTGGATACTACATCAGAATTCAATATCAATGAGCCATTATTATTAGTTACCACTAATGCAATGGACTACCTGCCACAGTGGAGGGGCGGATGTTGTGTTCCGGGCGTACCATCACTTTCCCAGTGGGGGCTTTTTCTCTTCGGGTTTTTACTTTTAGCCTATTTAACTTGGTTTTTCTACCGCAGAAGAAAACTCTCCACTCCCACTGCTTTCGGAATCTTTCTTTTGGTTTTCACCCTAGCATTTTATATCAGCTACACCATCTAAGAGCTGTTATTGAATTAGAGCACCTATCAGTTCAATCTGGCAGTGGCTCAAAAATTGTCCGACAAATTACAACCGGTGGGATAGTCAAATATCTCTTGACATATCAAGAAAATCTATTTTCTTCTTCTCAAGAAATTCCTTTTAGTTATTTCATAAAAATTCTATATAAACTCAAGTCTTTAATCAATGAGTTCCAAAAGAAAAAAAGAGGATAAAAAACTCAAAGGCAAATCCTTCCTTAAGTTCAGAATCCCTAAACCGCTTCTCAAGATTTATTTAGTCTTTGTTGGGAGCATATTTATTCTGTTCGCTATCTTTTCCCACGGCACGGTTAGAAGAGTGGTCATCGCTCCTTTTTCACTCTTAGTCGCCAAAGTTTCCGGTTTGATTTTAAGCCTTTTTGAAGCTGTTACAGTTTCGGGCAGAAATATATCTTTTTCTGGCTCTTCGGTTCAAATTATAGATGATTGCAATGGAATGTACGCCACCGCTATTCTCTTAGCGGCTGTGGTTGCCTATCCCTCTAAGTTTAAAGAAAAATTGATGGGGCTTGGACTTGGTTTTGTCTCAATTTTTATTATCAATAACGTCAGAATTGCCAGTCTTTGTATCATAAGTAAAAAATATCCTCAGGTTTTCGACGAAGTCCATATCTATGTCTGGGAAGCTTTGATTATAGGCTTCGCCATTTTGGTTTGGGATTTCTGGGCTAAAAAAATTGTCAAAAGTGCTAAAATCCAAGTGGCTGCTGTTTCTAGCTAGATTCTTAATCTTTTTTGTCTTTTTTTATTTTTTGTGGTATTTTTCTACCCCAGTTTATAATCAATTCTTAGCCGCTTTAGCTGAAAAACTTCTTCCCTTAACCGAAAGCTCCAGATTAACAGTCACAGTTATACCCGAAGGAAGGATAATCGGAATTTATCATATTTTATCTTATCAAGCAGGAGGTTCTTCTTTGGGATTGGACGCTATGAAAGTCCATTTTGATTTGGTTTTGCTTTTGACTTTGATTTTTGCGGTGCCTAAGATTAAGGTTAAAACCAGACTCAAAATTCTTTTGTGGGGGATTTTGTTGAGTGTGTTTATACATTTGTTTAAAATAGTGGTGATTGTGAAAGATGGTTATGCCACTTCTTTTGTTTTTAAAGGAACTCCTTATTATAGCAGTTTTGAAAGGGCTATTTACGGTTTTGGGAGAAGTTTTTTTACCCGTATGGGGAATCAGTTAGTGCCAGTTTTGATTTGGTCGGTTTTGTATATTAAATTTGTGGGGGTGAAAATAATAAAAGCGCCTGAAACTCATTCTGTTATACAGAAGTAAATCTCTTTTATTGGTTGTGTCAGGACCTAGTCCTGACACTTTTGGCAGTTACGAACCGTCAGGAGTAGCTCCTGACGGAACAAAAAAATAGTGAAATCTGTTAAACTACACTGACTTATCTGTAAAGTTTTTAAATGAAGATTTTGCGACAGGATTTATCACAAAGGGTAAGATTTTCCTTGACAAGTGGGGTGAGAGGGATGTATTCTTTCTTTGATTAGGGAATGCCAAGATATTCTGCCTTGACAGAGGACTCTAATCAAAGTTTAGACAAAATATAATCTGCTTTGCTTTTCCTCTTGGGGGATTGGGGTAAGGGTGAAGTTTACCTTTAACCGGGAGGTGGCTCATGGACAGAGTTTGTGGATTTTGAGTCAGGGAGACCTAGATAGCCTGGCTTGACAAGCACCATAATCAAATTTCCAAAAAAAATTAACTGACTTTACTTTTGCCTATTGGGAGGGAATAAGTAGCAAAAAAAACTACATTCGCGATTGGAGGTAAGTATGAGAAAAATTGCAGTATTAACAACATTTCTAGTTCTCACACTAGCTGTATACGCATTAGCCTACTATGATATAATTTTTGTAATCGACGGCTCAACCGGTCCCGTCGGCAGTCCCACTGGTTCCACGCCAGCTGATTTCAAGCTCATGAAAGATGCCATTTCGGCAACTATAAAGAACAAAATTGAACGAAACTGCGGAAACCGAGTGGGAGTAGTGCAATTTTCAGACTTAATTGACACCTATAAAGCGTTAAAGCTGAAGTTCATTACGGATGCAAATTTTACTGCCACAGCAGACACGGTCTCGATGATAATACAAAAAGGAGGTTCGTATAGGAACTTTGAAGCCGGTATCGGCCATGCGCGAGGTTTAATCAGGGATGCTCCTGCTTGCTCACCTAACAGAACAATTCTGTGCTTGATGTCTTGCAACTTCGCCAATCAAGGCGAGACTGACCCTTGTCGCCTTCGCGGTCAGGCCTTAGCCGAACTCCTCTGCGGTTCTTTCGACAGTCATTTCGACGAATTACATACCTTTATCATAAATCCAAAGAGTGTCGCTGGAGCTGTTTTTCTAGTACGTCTTGGCACTGCCCAGCCTTCATGTGATGTTACCTTGAGTAGATTGCCGGGTAATGCCTATGAGGTCAATAGTCCTACACAGATAGCAGACTTAGTGGCTGGTACTTTTCCTAAGGTAACTTGTATTGTTCCCACCCTCTCCGAATGGGGTCTTATCATTTTCAGCTTTTTGCTCTTAGCTTATTTAACCTGGTTTCTCTACCGCAAAATAAAACTCTCCACTCCCCTACTTTCGGAATTTTTCTATTGGTTTTTTCCATAGCCTTCTACTTCAGCTACACATTGTAAAGGAGGTGAAAAAACTATAACAAAAAGTAATGTAAAGGGAGAAGGGTTTAAGTAAGGAGTTTTAAAAACATTTAATGGTTTCAGAGGAGGATAACATGTTTTGCAGAAATAAGTTTAGCTATTTACTTTTCTTTGTACTTACCTTCTTAGCAATTCAGCCATCTCAGGCCGCCAGAGTGAAAGGGGTTTTATCCAACTTTGACCTGTTTAATAACTTTACAGGCACGGATGATATTATTATTACTGTGGGTTTAACTTTAGAGGGTATAACAGACTGCAAAAAGGATATAACAGGATACTGGACAGGGTCATTACCCCCAAGCTGGGGCATGACTGGGCTTGAACCATCAGACGGTTGTTCTGTGGCAGGTGATGTGGCAACTATTGTTTGGTGTGAGGTGCCTGCGGGTCTCATGGGTTGTCCTAAGGTTGGCACGACGGCTTGGAAATACGGTGAACAAAGGCATTTTGGGGTGCATTTCAGAGCGGGGATTTCTCCTAAGGCATTGAGTTTAGCCTTCGTAACTTACAATACTATGACAGGTAAATTGGGGACTAAACTTCTCGCCTTTGCCAGGCCTGGATGGACAGGTACAGAGCAGTGCCCTGTGGGTACGTTTGTGACGGGTATTATGAGTCCTGACACTACGGTAATTCCGTGTGTCACCATAACCGACTGGCAATGGGCTTTTACACCAAATTTTATACCGTTGAATAATCTCACTAACCAAGACCCGCAGGTGCAATCGCTAAGTTTTACTCTTCTTGTAGCCGAAACAACTTTGTGCCAAGATGAGTCTTTGTCATATTTCACTCCTCCCATATCTACGTCGGGAGCTGTTGTTACCCAATTCACTGTATCTCAAGGTGACACGGTGATAGGACACTGGACAAATGAAGCGATAGTGGAGCCTTCTATGCCCACTCTTTCCCAATGGGGTCTTATAATCTTCAGCTTCTTACTCTTATCCTATTTAACCTACTTCCTCTACCGCAGAAGAAAACTCACCACCCCCACCGCTTTCGGAATCTTTTTACTGGTTTTCACATTAGCCTTCTATATCAGCTACACCATCTGAGGCTGTTTGCTAAATATGAGCACCTATCAGTTCAATTCGTGGTGAGCCACTCGAGGTGAACCATTCTGGTAGGTGCTGAAATAAATTCACAGCAGATTAAACAGATTGAATAAGTCGGGTGCAGTTCGGCCAGCTCACCGTAAACGGGGACTCGTTTTGAACTTGCTCGTTCCCCCGACAAGTCGGGGTCAGAGTGAATCGGAGTGACCCGGATTGCTACATTGCTGATCAACACCTATGCTTCATATGCCCCATCAAAACCTGGGGAGCTTTGATACCTAAATTCAGTTCCCTCTCCTTTTAGGGGAGGGTTAGGGAGGGGTTAGTTCTCTAAGGATGAGATGAAATTCTTTAACTTTTGTGTTTCATATGTCCCACCAAAATCTGGGGTGCCTTGACATCCAGATTAAATTTGGCTTTGAGTTTTTTTAGGACCGCACCCCAGGTCTGGAAATCTTTTTTAGAGCTGATAACTTTCTCGATTTCAGCTTGCTTGGGATTCCGGCAGATGACACAGACAACACCTGATTTCCGGTTCGTTACTGATTTGTCAAGCATCACTTCATCCGCTTTTATCTTAAATTTTCTTTCCACAAAATCAGCCAGCAGATTTTTCAGCTTAAAAGTCGCCTGGCGGTGCAGGTATTCCACCTGTTTGGGAGAAAGTTTCAGGATCCGGCCGATCTCTTTATAGCCTTTCCCCTGATAATAAAATTCTTCGATAAAAATTTTACTCTTGGGAGACAATCTGGCCAGGGCCTGTTTAACCTGTAGCTCAATTTCCGGCTCAGCCTTACTAACCCCTCCCTCCCCCTCCCCTACTAGGGGAGGGGATTTCTCCACTCTCTCTCCTGTAGGAGAGGGCCGGGGTGAGGTCTCATTTAAAATCTCATAAATCCAATTCTGATATTTGACTTTTCTCAATTTTTCTCCTCAGCTAAATTTTCCGTTGGTCGAGTCAGGAGACTCGACCCTACCCATAATTATTGGGAACCGCTATTATGGGGTAGCTCTGGGTCTCCTGACCCAGAGATTTTTTCATGGGTCAATTTATCAAGCTCTTTTTCCGCTTCTTCCTGAGCCTGCCTGTACCCTTCCAGAATCGGTATCCCAATTTTCAAAAGAGTCCGCACCATGTCAGCCAGCGAAGTATCATATTTCTGGGCCAGGGTTTGTAATTTTTTTTTAAGCTGGTAGCTGATAAAGAAGTTCAAACCGTGCTCCCCTCTGATTTTGCTTATTTTTCTGGGCATAGCTTATGTTTTCATTTTTTTGATTAACTTACCCCACCCTCCCCCTCCCCTAAGAGGAGAGGGAAAAGAGGGTCTGATTTTGTTGATTTTTCTGCTCATATGTTTCATTTAGAGGTTACAAGTTTGTTTCCCTTTCACTAACCAACTAATCAGCTTAAGAGATTTTGTAAATCACATTTATATCAGCTGATAATCACCAGATTTTGGTGAAGTATCACTATCTTTTAGCTGTGATTTTATAGTTCGATTGACTCACTATAAATTGAACAACACCGGCTTGCTTTAGAGCAAAAGTTTCGTATATTAAAAAAGAACCTTGAGGAGGTTTATAAAAATGAAGAGAATATTTTTCAGCCTGCTTTTCCGCCAAAGGCGGATGTGCCTCTGGCACATTTTAATCTCTATTTTATTCTTCTCTTCCATTACGTTCTCCCAGAAGCAGACCCAAAAAGCGGACCTGGTTCTGTTAAACGGGAAAATTATCACCTTAGACAGCCATAACACCCAGGGCCGTGCCATAGCCGTTAAGGGAAACAGAATCAACTATGTCGGCACCAACGTGGGTGTGATGGATTACATCCAGCAGGGGAAAACCCAGGTGATTGACCTGCAGGGGAAACCGGTCATACCCGGCTTCAACGATGCCCACCTGCATTTTCTCTCCGGAGGTTTGTCTTTGTTGAGAGTCAATCTCACCGGCTGCAAGACCAAAACTGAAATCGCCACCAAGCTCAAAGCTAAAATCAAAAATACTCCCAAAGGGAGTTGGGTTGTGGGCCGGGGTTGGGACCACACTCTTTTTAATAAAGGCCAATGGCCCGACAAAAAGTTTTTGGACCAGATAACCAGTTTTCATCCGGTTTATCTGACCAGAATTGATGGCCATGTGGCCTGGGTCAATAGTCTGGCTTTGCTGGAAGCCAATATTGATAAGAATACTCCCGACCCGGAAGGGGGAGAGATAGTCCGGGATGCTTTGGGAAATCCCACCGGAATTTTAAAAGAAAATGCGGCTGATTTGGTGGCTAACCTTATCCCCTCTCCCACAGACGGGGATATGCAGAAAGCCATCCAAACCGCCATCGCGGAAGCCAAAAAAAACGGAATCACCAGCATTCAGGATAATTCCGATTTGAATGTTCTGCCTATATATAACACCCTGGCTGAGCAGGGAAATTTGACCGTCAGAGTTTCAGAGTGGCTCCCCTTTGAATGGATAAAAACTCCGGAGAAAGTGGACAGTCTGAAGTCCGCCTTCAAAGAAAGAGGTAATCTTTTGAAATTAGGACCCTTCAAAGGGTACGTGGATGGGACTTTGGGCTCCCGCACTGCCTATTTATTTGAGCCGTACACAGATGATTCCACCAGCGTGGGAATTCCCCAGTATAAGCAGGAAGAGTTAGATTCTCTGATCACCAAAGCGGATAAAATGGGTTATCAGATCTGTTTTCATGCCATCGGTGATAAAGCCAATAGCATGGTCTTGACCGCCTACCAAAAAGCTTTAGAGACCAACGGACGCCAAGATGCCAGACATCGAATTGAACATGCTCAGGTGCTGCGGGAAGAGGATATTCCCCTGTTTGGAAAGTTGGGTGTGATTGCCTCTATGCAGCCGACTCATTGCACTTCTGATAAAAGATGGGCCGAAGAGAGGCTGGGAAGTGAAAGATGTAAAGAAGCTTATGCCTGGAGATCACTTTTAGTTAAGAGAGCCCACTTAGCTTTTGGCACTGACTGGCCAGTGGAACCGTTAAACCCCTTGATGGGTTTATACGCCGCGGTCACCCGCAAAGACCCGGCCGGAAATCCGTCTCAACCGAGTTGGTATTGGCGGGAATCCATTTCCCTCATAGAAGCCCTGAGAGCGTACACCATCGGAGCGGCTTATGCGGAATTTCAGGATAGTCTAAAAGGGTCTCTGGAGGTGGGGAAGCTGGCCGATATGGTGGTCTTAACCAAAGATATTTTTGTTTTGCCGCCGAAAGAGATTCTAAACACTGAAGTAGAAGCCACCATTTTCGATGGCCAGGTAATTTATGTCCGGCCGGAGGAATAATTCCGATATAACGGGTGGAGACCAGCTCCACCCCTACGCAAATTGGGCATCTCCCCCGTAGGCAAATTTTACCTTCGCCCATGTTCAAATCAACACCATGAAAGTCGCCTTCTTTCAATTCGACCCTAAATTAGGGAAAATAGATTACAATCTAAAAAAGATTGAATCGGTTGTGTCAGGAGTAGCTCCTGACCGAACCAAATATGCAAAAAAATTAGACCTTTTGGTCTTACCGGAACTCTGCAACTCCGGCTATAACTTCAGAGATAAAAAAGAAGCTTTACAATTCGCTGAAGAAATCCCGCAAGGAAAATCCACTCAGTTTCTGATAACTTTAGCCAAGCAGAAAGGTTGTTTCATAGTAGCCGGAATAAATGAAAAAGATGGTTCGACAAAACTCACCATAAAAGGGAAAAAGCTTTACAATTCAGCGGTGCTGGTGGGACCGAAAGGTTATATTGGAACTTACCGCAAACTGCATCTATTCTACAAAGAGAAAGATTTATTTGAGCCGGGGAATCTGGGATTGCCGATTTTCAATATAAATGGAGTCAGATTAGGAATTCTAATCTGCTTTGACTGGAGATTCCCGGAGGCCTGGAGAATTTTGGCTTTAAAGGGTGCCCAGATTATTGCCCACCCATCCAATCTGATTGTGCCTAAATTATCATTCAGGGCTTTACCGGGGCATGCTATCGTGAACAGAATTTTTATTGTGACCGGTGATAGAGTGGGAGTGGAAAGAAAGTTAAAATTTGCCGGTCGCAGTATGATAATTGACCCGGACGGAAATATCTTAGCACAAGCTTCGGCTGACAAAGAAGAACTGCAAGTAGCTGAGATTAATCCCAAATTAGCTAATCTCAAACAGGTCAACTCCAAAAACCATATTTTTAAAGATAGAAGATTGGAAGTATTTCAAGATATGATTCCCTCTCCTAGTAGGAGAGGCTCAGGGTGAGGTCAGTCGGATAAATCCGACCGCTACCAACTCGATTTGGCGGGGAATGACCCGCCTGCGATTATTATGAAACAGTTCAAAATCTTAAGCACATTCATAATATTAGCATTTTCTTTCCTAATATACACCAAGGAAAATGTAGCAGAATTGCCGCCAATTACTGAGGCGAAGCTAGCCGAAATTAAACACTTACTGCAAAATAAGGATATGGCAGGTAAACTGGGACCTAAGTTAAGTGCCAAAATTGATTCTTTATTATCAAAGAAAGAAAATTTTGTGTTTAATGGGTTTGTAGCACTAATTTGGAAGATAACCAATCCAGAGATTTCTCATCTGGTTAGATCTTGTTCGTTGGGTTTTTCCTGGTCTAGTTCTTACAATGATAGCTATCGGTCAGGTTTGCAGTTATCTTACTTACCCCTGATACTACCTCATCCTTATATTCGAAAGCTAGGGATTGATTCTACTGATTGCATAACAATCTTAAAACCTATTTCAAAAAAACAACTAAAAGAAGCCAAGAAGTTCGAAGAACAATATTTTGAAAAAAGAACCCTAATACAAAGACCATCAAAATGGAAGGCAGAGACCAATATTAATTTAACTGCTAAATTGTATATCTCGAAGAAATACAATGTTAAAGACACGACTCTTGCAATCTGCGTTTTATTATCAGAAAAATGGTCAAAGAAAATTGAAAAAGTGTTGAAACAAAAGGGGTTACGAAATATCAAAAAAATAAGAGATTATCTAATCGAAGGAAGGATTAGTTCAGACAAAATTGAAGAATTATTTACAAACCCATATGTTATCTTCCTTGGTCTGACAGACGAGAGAAATGGGGTCGAAGTTATAGAATATGAGGCAGACCATTCAACGATGGAGCCTCTGTAAGTTTTTGACCCCACCTCTCCCTCCCCTCGAAGGGGAGGGAATTTCACATCCTCCAGATTTTCTATCTCTGCCCAAATTTGGCATCATAAAATACCAGAAAATCAGTAGCCACAGGTTGGGCACCCAACTGCCTTAGCATAGTAGTAATCTGACCCCGGTGATAAGTGGAATGGTTCACCAGATGCTGCAAGGCCTGCCACAAAGGATAACTAAATGGTTGCCCTTTGATATTTGTATAAGAGAGGACTTCCTGTAACGATTCTTCAGTGAGATTGGCCACGAATTCTTTTCTCTCCTGTTCCACTTCCTCCCAGCGTTTTTTGATTTGTTCTACCGAAGAAAAATCATTCGGATTCAGCAAAGCTCTAGGAGAAGTTCCCAGCCATCTTCTCAGCCAGATCCACTCACCTCCCACAATATGCACCAGGGTTCCTTTGACTGAACCATAACTGGTAGCCAAATCCTTATTAAATTGCTCCGGGGTTAATTTTGCGACTGATTCAAAAACCTCTGCGTTAGCCCAGGCATTATATTTATATAACTCTTGAATTCTTTCTACATCCATTCGAAATCCTCCTTGAACTAGGGTAAAAGTTCTTACAAAATCAATTTTCTTTTTGTTCGTCTACACTAAAAGAATGCCCGCACCCACAAGAACCTTTAGCTTTAGGATTATGGAACGCAAAACCTCTACCATGCATCGACTCTACAAAATCCAAATTCAGACCCTGAATATATTTCAGACTGTTTTGGTCAACGAAAATTTTCACCCCTTCAGATTCGAAGACATTATCCTCTGCAACTGCTGGATTTTCATCCATTCTGATATAATAAGACAAAGGGGTTCCATGAGATGAACACCCCTCTTCTCTAACTTCTACCCGTAAAGCCGAACTTTCCGGCAAATTATTCTCCTTAATAATTCTTTTCAATTCCTCTGCTGCTGTTTTGGTTAAATTTATCATTTTTCTCCTTTCATTGATTATTTAAAGACCTAGTCACCTAAATTTCAAATGTCAAACTATCGCCGGTTTCCAGAAGAGTTTTAAGACCGGAAAGAATAGCGGGCCAGCCGTTATTGACCCCTCTGAAGCCATCGGACTCCTGCCCAAAATCTTCCGGCATTAAATCTTTATGAATCAGCTTGAGTTTGACAGAACTACTCATAGGTAAAAGTTCAAATCTGACCTGTGAGGGCTTTTTGCGTTTGGTATTGTCCAAGGGATGTTTAAAGGTATAGGAAAGCAGTCGCCCCGGCTCAAATGCCAGAATTTCCCCGTACACGTCCTTTTCCCCTTCCGGGGTCCAGAAGGTGATAGGCGACCCCACCTCCCAGCTGGATTCCACCTTTCTCCCGAAGAAATATTTGGGGACAAATCTGCGGCTGGTCAGGGCATTCCAGAGCTGCTGCGGTTTTACCGCTATATAGATAACGTAGACGAATTCCGATTTCTGTGTTTTGCTTCGTTTCTTCGACTGTTTTGGGCTCATTTAATGATTTATCGACTCATTTAAGATGGCAATTTATTTTCCATAATTTACAACAACCCTAACTGTAATTTCGCTTCTTCAGACGCCATCTCATACGGATTCCAGGGAGGGTCCCAGACAATATTGATATGCACCTCTTTTACTCCCGGAAGCTCTTTTAAAATTCTGATAGTTTCAGATTTCACCACTTCTCCAAAAGGGCAGACCGGTGAAGTCAAAGTCATATCGATTAAAATATCTCCGCCTTTATTCTCCACTTTGTAAACCAAACCCAAATCCACGATATTGATATTAATCTCCGGGTCCACAATCTGTTTTAATTGCTCTTTAAGAGTATCAGAATCTAAATTCGGAGCTTGATTTTGATTATTCAGATTTTCAGTCATAATCTCACCCTTTTTTATCTTTCGTGAAAACTCCTAGGTCGAGATCCTTTCCCGACCTTAAGAATGGCGGGGAAAAAGATCCCCGCCTACGAAATTTTTTTCACTCCATCACCACCGGCTCCGGCTTTTTGTGATTCTGCAGGGCTTTCAGCCCTTCAATCAGAGTATTCCAGGCCAATAGGGCGCATTTAATCCTGACCGGATATTTTTTCACCCCTTCCAGAACCTCTAAATCTCCTAAATCAATTGTAGGTTTAAACGAGACGTCTTTTAGCATCATATCTTTAAAATTTTCAATAATTTTTCGCACCTCTCCGATTTTTTTTCCAACAATAGCTTCGGTCATCAAAGAAGCCGAGGCCTGAGAGATAGAGCAACCTTTGGTATTTATTTTTACTTGTTTAATTTGCCCATCTTGTTCTTCCAGATATAAAACCAGCTCATCTCCACACAGAGGGTTGGCACCTTCAATTTTTAAAGCCGGAGCAGGCAGTTCCCCCCGATTGCGGGGAGAAGAATAATGGTCTAAAATAATTTCTCTGTATAAATCTTCAATGGCTGACACGTGTAAACACCCCTTTAACTTTAGTTAGGGCAGAAACCAACTGGTCAATTTCTCCTTTGGTGTTGTAAATATAAAAACTGGCTCTGGCAGTTCCCGGAATCCCCAATTTTCTCATCAAGGGTTGACAGCAGTGATGCCCGGCCCGGATAGCTACACCTTCCTGGTCCACAATGGTGCCCACATCATGCGGATGAATATCTATTCCGACAGAGTCGCCCGCCTGCCGAGTCTTATCGGGCAGGGATCCGCCTTTGGCGGAGAAATTAAAAGAGACAATTCCACCCTGCAGTTCGGGATTTTTGGGACCGTAGATGGTCAAATCTTCTATCTCCGATAATCTTTTCAGTGCATAAGCAGTCAACTCCTTTTCATGCTCTCTAACATTTCCCATCCCTATTTTTTGTAGATATTTGATAGCTTCACCAAAACCAATCACGTCTGCAATATTCGGAGTTCCAGCTTCAAACTTATAAGGAACTTTGTTCCAGGTGGCTCTGTCCTGCCAAACTTCCAAAATCATACTTCCCCCACCGATAAAGGGATCCATCTCATCCAAAATATGTTTTTTACCGTAGAGGATGCCCACACCAGTGGGACCCAGCATTTTGTGAGCCGTGAAAGCCAAAAAGTCACAGTTGACATCCGAAACATTGATGCCGGAATGCGGCACACCTTGTGAGCCATCTATCAGCAACAAGGCTCCGGCGGAATGAGCTATCTCGGCAATTTTTTTAACC